>Ga0208684_1000002_pt1 | contig 767312 bp, 713 predicted proteins | sample MalvireepMed_b05_FD_184245 | JGI IMG/M metagenome (GOLD analysis project Ga0208684, IMG submission 184245) | Marine viral communities from the Global Malaspina Expedition - Malaspina viral metaG DeepMed_b05 (SPAdes) (version 2) | ecosystem: Environmental > Aquatic > Marine > Oceanic | place... | reverse complement strand
TCTCTGTTACCGCTCGACTTGCATGTGTTAGGCCTGCCGCCAGCGTTCAATCTGAGCCATGATCAAACTCTTCAATTAAAAGTAGTTCAATCAACTCAATGAATTACGCGTTTTTGCTTAGCTTCATTAATGAAACCTTGCTGAACACTCATTCAAAAGTTGCAATACAAATATTTCTGTTTGCTTACTTCTGCAAGTGCCCACACAGTTTGCTTGGCTTGATATAATTGTTAAAGAGCGTTGCTTCTTTCGAAGCAGGGAGGCGTATTCTACACTTCCCAGTCGTTTCGTCAACCACTTTTTAGCGGCTTTTTTTTCAGCCCGGTTGAAACAAAACACCGTTGCCTGAATCCCTTTCGGATAACTCATGACAACGGCGGCGAATTATAGTGATCTCTCTGAGCCTTTCAAGATCTTTTTCGGACCACATTGATCGTTTGCTCAGAACTTCACCAATTTGGTGTTTTAATCTTCTTTCTCTGTCTTTTCTGCTTCTTTTTTGGTCTCTTTATTGTCATTAAAGTCTGCGTCATCGTCGTCGTCATCACCAACAACATGGCCCAACTTCAATTTCTTCACATTCTTTATAGTTAATACCGGGCCTGACAAAGCATATAAAAAGAATATAGAGAACAGCACTAATGATGGTTGTGTCGCAACAATCACGAAAGCCAGTACAATGACCAGTATGACTAAAAATGAAACTTTACCTTTCCAGTCAACGTCTTTAAAAGAGTGGTAACGGAAATTGGTTACCATCAATAGGCCGGCACAAATGGTAACAACAGCAGCGAAGCCAGCTATATCGCTTCCTTCAACACCGTATTCAGAACCAACCCAGACTAAACCGGCAACGATTGCTGCAGCGCTGGGTATCGCCAGTCCCTGAAAGAACTTTTTATCGGAAGAACCTAAGTTTGTATTAAAGCGCGCCAGGCGTAATGCACCACCAGCCACAAAAATAAATGCCGCTAACCAGCCAATTTTTCCGAGATCAGCCAAGGCATAGTTGTACATGACCAAAGCAGGTGCCATACCAAAGGATACAATATCAGCCATACTGTCGAATTCAGCACCGAAATCGCTCTCTGTATTGGTCATTCTTGCAACCCGACCGTCCAGCCCATCAAAAACCATTGCGATAAAAATTGCTACAGCCGCCTCAATAAAGCGATCGTTCATTGACGCAACTATGGCATAGAAGCCCGAAAACAGGCCTGCAGTTGTAAACAAGTTTGGCAATAAATAGATACCGCGGCTCTTACCACTGGCATTTGAGCTGTCATTACTCATGTATAAAACACTCTTTAGTCACTAATATGAAAGTAGTCAGGTTATCACATTAGGGCTTCGAACAGGAAATGCCCGAAGCCCTGTGTGGTTATTGAGTGATCACTAACCGCTCATTTTCAACACTTACTTTGATCGGTTTAGCAGGCTCAAGTTCCCCTGACAAGATTTTTTGCGCTAACGGGTTTTCCAGTTCATGCTGAATTGCACGCTTCAGAGGCCGCGCCCCGAACACAGGATCGAACCCAGTTCTTGCAAGGTGAGATAAAGCGTCATCATCCAACTCAAGCTGATACTCTTTTTCTTCCAGGCGCTTATAAAGAAGCTGCAACTGGAACTGCGCAATAGAACGAATTTCACTTTCTCCAAGAGGATGGAAAACAACGGTTTCATCCACACGGTTAATGAACTCCGGACGGAAATGATGCGCCAGCACTTCCATTACCTCAGCCTTCATCTGCTCATAAGTATGCTCTTTGGCATGCTCCTGAATTAAATCGGAGCCAAGGTTAGAGGTCATAATAATAACGGTGTTTTTGAAATCGACCGTGCGCCCTTGCCCATCGGTTAAGCGGCCATCGTCCAATACCTGCAATAAGATATTAAAGACATCTGGGTGAGCCTTCTCAATTTCGTCGAGCAAAATTACCGAATAGGGTTTACGCCGCACGGCTTCGGTTAAGTAACCACCTTCTTCATAGCCAACATAGCCAGGAGGCGCACCAACCAGACGAGCAACCGAATGCTTCTCCATGAACTCGGACATATCAATACGTACCATCGCATGGTCAGTATCAAACATGAAGTTCGCTAAAGCCTTAGATAATTCTGTTTTACCCACACCGGTTGGACCAAGGAATAAGAATGAACCAATAGGACGGTTTGGATCCCCAAGCCCCGCGCGTGAACGGCGAATGGCATTGGAAACCGCATCTACGGCTTCATTTTGACCCACTACCCGACTGTGGATTTGTTCTTCCATCTGCAACAGCTTTTCGCGCTCGCCTTCGAGCATTCTGTTAACCGGAATCCCAGTCCAGCGTGACAATACGTCAGCAATTTCTTCTTCGGTAACACGGTTTTTGAGCAAGCTCATATCCTGCATTTCAGCCTGCAAGGCTAAATCCAGCTGACGTTCGAGTTCAGGAATACGACCATACTGAAGTTCAGACATACGATTTAAGTCACCGGCGCGGCGAGCAATGTCCATATCGGTACGAGCCTGTTCTAACTGAGCTTTAATATGTTGGGTACCTTGTACTGCCGCTTTCTCTGTATTCCAGACCTCTTCCAGTTCTTCGTATTTACGTTCTTGTTCATCAAGCTCGTCGTGCAGAATTTCCAGGCGTTTCTTGCTGGCATCATCTTTTTCTTTCTGTAACGCCTGACGTTCAAGCTTCAATTGAATAATCCGGCGCTCCAGACGATCTAAATCTTCCGGCTTAGAGTCGATTTGCATACGAATACTTGATGCCGCCTCGTCAATTAAGTCGATGGCCTTATCCGGCAGTTTACGGTCACTGATATAACGGTGCGATAAAGACGCCGCGGCCACAATGGCTGGGTCTGTAATTTCCACCGAATGGTGTAGTTCGTAGCGCTCTTTCAAACCACGTAAAATAGCAATGGTGTCTTCCACGTTCGGTTCTTCCACCAGAACTTTCTGGAAGCGTCGTTCAAGTGCTGCATCTTTTTCAATATACTGACGGTATTCATCCAGCGTAGTAGCACCGACACAGTGCAGTTCGCCACGCGCCAAGGCAGGCTTCAACATGTTGCCGGCATCCATCGCACCGTCCGCTTTACCAGCACCAACCATGGTGTGCATCTCGTCAATGAACAAAATGATGCGGCCTTCTTCTTTAGAAAGCTCGGTTAATACAGCTTTGAGTCGCTCCTCAAATTCACCGCGGAATTTCGCCCCCGCTAATAAAGCCCCTAAATCCAGAGACAATACTCGTTTATGCTTTAAGCCTTCAGGCACTTCACCGTTGACGATGCGCTGTGCCAGTCCTTCAACAATGGCGGTTTTACCGACACCGGGGTCACCAATAAGTACCGGGTTGTTTTTAGTACGGCGCTGCAATACCTGAATCGTCCGACGAATTTCTTCATCACGGCCAATAACAGGGTCTAGCTTGCCCTGCTCCGCACGTTCCGTTAAATCTATAGTGTACTTGTCCAGCGCCTGGCGTTTATCTTCGGCATTAGGGTCATCCACTTTTTCACCATCGCGAATATCGTTAATGGCTTTTTCCAGCGCATCACGTTTTATGCCCTGCTGACGAAAAATATCCCCCAGCTTACCTTTATCTTCCGTTGCAGCCAGTAAAAACAGTTCGGACGAAATGTACGAGTCATTTCGTTTCTGCGCGTACTTATCACACAGGTTTAAAAGTTGAGCTGTGTTCTGTGACAGCTGAACGTCACCGCCTGTACCCTCAACCTGAGGTAACGCATCCAGAGCTTTCGACAGGTTTGCTCTGAACTGGGGGATATCCACGCTCAGCATCGTGAATAAAGGGCGAACTGAGCCACCGTTTTGATCCAACAGTGCCTGCATTAAATGGACGGGTTCTATGAATTGATGGTCACGTCCCAGAGCAATTGACTGAGCATCAGCAATTGCCATCTGAAACTTACTGGTAAACTTATCGTGTCGCATCGGTACTTCCTCACTTAATTCTTTCGTTAAGTTAGATGTGGGTACTTTTTGCGCATTTTCAAGTGACTAAAATTAATTTCGCCAAATAATTGACGCAAATCTTGCTACAGCTTTTTCTTTACGCCACGAATACCAGCTTGTGTTATTGCCGACCGTACATTCGCCGCTTTTGGTAATACCCTTGACTCCCGAACGCAAACATTCGTCCGCTGCAATTGAGGCTAGATCAGCCAACCATTTATTGCTAGGTTGAGAAAGAAAATATCCCGCATTAAATGAATGACGTGCAACGAACGCATCTCTTACGTCATCACCTACTTCAAAAGCCGGAGCGCCGATAGACGGTCCTATCCAAATGCGAATGTTAGCCGCTGGCGTTTTAAAATTTGCCAACGCATTTTGTAATACTCCGTCGGCTAAACCCCGCCAACCTGCGTGCACTGCTGCAATCTCCTTTCCGTCATCTGAACAACAAAGAATAGGCAGACAGTCTGCGGTTAAAACTGCACAGACACTCTGGGGTAGGTCACTGTAGGCAGCATCCGCAACAGCGGACTTAAAAGGCCAACGCAAAACCCTATTCGTATGTTGTTGTTGCAACCAGGTAACCGCGGTTGGCAGTTTGAGTGAACGCTGCAGTTGTCGGCGACGTAGCAGAACAGCAGCCGGGTCGTCTCCCACATGAACCGCTAAATTGCCAAACTCTCTGGTTGTCACTGCCGCATGAACGTTCGGCGGCAGTTCCCAGTCCGGCGTTAAAATGGCTTCATGCCGATTTAAAGCGTTCGTTATCAATTCGCAACTCTTCAATCAAATATTGAAAATCTGTGGGGCGCGGAACATTAAACTCCAGCCAGTCCCCGGTAATGGGGTGGTGCAAGCCCAGCGATGCCGCATGCAAAGCCTGGCGGTTAAATCCTCGCAAAGTTTGTAATAGACGATCTTCGGCCTGCTTCGGCGGACGCGGCCGGCCACCATAAGTTAAATCACCGACCAACGGGTGGCGAATATGCGCCATATGTACGCGGATCTGGTGAGTTCGACCGGACTCTAAGCGCAAACGCAATAACGTATGTGCCCTATAACGGTCCAACACACGATAATGAGTAACCGCCGGTTTCCCAGACTGCACAACTGCCATATGTGTGCGCTTCGTCGGATGTCGTCCAATAGGTTCATCAACCATACCACCCGCCGTCATAACGCCGTTACAAACAGCCTCGTACTCACGAGTGATTTCCCGCGCCTGCATCATTGACACTAATTGAGTCTGCGCCGGTACATTACGCGCTACCACCATTAATCCGGTGGTATCTTTGTCTAAACGATGAATAATTCCCGCCCGTGGCACTAAGTCGAGTTGTGGATCATAGTGCAGCAAACCGTTTAATAAGGTTCTGTCTGGTGCACCGGCTCCGGGGTGAACAACGAGCCCTGCCGGTTTGTTAATAACCAGGATATCCTCGTCTTCATAAACGATATCCAGTTCTACCGGTTGCGCTTCGTGCCGCTCTTCACTTTCAATTTCAGCGTCAACAGCAACTAAAGTTCCGGCCACCACTTTTTCTCGTGGTTTTTCGACAACTTTAGTATCAACGGTCACTTTTCCATCAGTTATCCAGCTTTTTAGCCTTGACCGGGAGTAGTCGGGGAACAACTCTGCAAGTGCCTGGTCTAATCTTTTTCCAGCCAGAGACTCGGTAACAATGGCTTCTAATTCAATGCTTTTGTTCATATATTGGGTTTCGACTGTCAAAGCCTTTACGGCTGCGTTAGAATGCAAGAATATGCTAGTGTAACGGTTTGCCGGTGCAGCGCCAAAAAAATAAAGGGAATCCTTCATAATATGTTTAGTAATAAGTTAGGCCGAAGCGTCGTTTTATCATCGGTTCTGGGGTTAATGTTAGCGGGTTGCTCAAGTCAATCAGAAGAAGAACAGGTGTCAAAAACACAAATAGAAGCTATGTATGACCAGGCTCAGGAGAGCATGTCTAACGGCAACTTAAATTTGGCACAAGAACAATTGTCGAACCTTAACCGCCGTTATCCTTTTGGTCCTTTCGCTCATCAAATTCAGTTAGACCTTATCTATCTACACTACAAGTTAGATAATACTGATGAAGCTCTGGCCGCTATCGATCGCTTTATTAGCCTCAATCCAAACCATAAAGATGTGGATTACGCGCTTTACATGCGCGGACTGGTAAACCAGAGAGCGGAACATAATGCGATACACGAACTCGCAGGTGTTGATCGTTCCGATCGTGACTCTTCGATGGCTCAGGAAGCGTTTAAAGATTTTGCTGAACTCATCCGCAAGTATCCGGATAGTGAGTACGCAGCAGACGCTAAACAACGTTTAATTGCATTGAAAAGCCGTTTAGCTAAGAAAGAATTGGCTATTGCGCAATACTATATGGAGCGCCAGGCTTATTTAGCAGCAGCTAACCGTGGACGTTATGTATTAGAACACTTCTCGGACACCCCGGAAGTAGAAAACGCATTAGCCATTATGGTAGAAAGTTACGATCAGCTTGAATTGCCTGAATTACGTGAAGACGCAATGAAGGTATTGCGAGCTAACTTTCCGAATAATCAGTTAGTTTCAGCTCGCTAGTTTTAACTATTCATTAGACGCGGTAATTTATACCGCGTCTTCGTTTTCCTCTCCGGTACGAATACGAATAACCCGTTCAATATCGGTAATAAAAATTTTGCCATCACCAATTTTACCGGTCTGAGCCGTTTCCATTATCGCCTCAATACAACGCTCAACTTCGCTGTCAGCAACCACAACTTCCAGTTTCACTTTGGGCAGGAAATCGACCATATACTCAGCGCCCCGATAAAGCTCGGTGTGACCTTTTTGACGACCAAAGCCTTTTACCTCTGATACCGTCATACCAGCAATTCCAACCTCAGACAGCGCTTCACGCACATCGTCTAATTTAAACGGTTTAATAATGGCTTCAACTTTTTTCATCAGTGTTGTCCTATTGACCTTGTCGCTGTAATTCATGGCGATAGTGACTGGTAATAGGGTAACGACGATCTTTACCAAAATTACGAGGCGTTACTTTAGGGCCAACTGCAGATTGTCTGCGTTTATATTCATTCAGATCCACTAAACGAATAACCCGACGCACATCATCTTCTGCAAACCCTGCCGCAACAATATCGGTTACCGACCAGTCCCTCTCTACATACAATGCCAGAATGCGATCTAAATCGCTATAGTCGGGTAGAGAATCAGAATCGACCTGGTCTGGTGCTAACTCAGCCGAAGGAGGCCTGTCGATGACACGTTGCGGGATGCACGAACCACGACTATTTCTGAACTCAGCCAATTGATAAACCAGTAATTTCGGAATGTCTTTAATTGGCGCAAACCCGCCGCACATATCGCCGTATAAAGTGGCATAACCGACAGCCATTTCACTTTTATTGCCCGTTGCTAGCACAAGCGAACCGGTCTTATTCGACAAGGCCATAAGCAATACGCCGCGGCAACGCGACTGTAAGTTTTCTTCTGTGGTGTCGGTTTCAGTTTCACCGAATAACGGCGACAGTTGATTCATAAATTCGTCAAACATAGGTTCAATCGGCACCACATCATAACGAACACCCAGCGTTTTCGCCTGCTGTTCTGCGTCTTCCAGACTCATATCCGAGGTATAACGAAACGGCATCATTACGGCATGAACTTTATCGGCACCTAAAGCGTCACTGGCAATTGCCAGGGTTAGTGCTGAATCAATACCGCCCGACAAGCCCAGAGCCACTCCGGAAAAGCCATTTTTAGTGACGTAATCACGCACAGCTAATACCAACGCATCGTATACATGAGCCAGGTCGTTCTGCTCAGCCTGAGCTTCAAATCCGTTACATACAACCTGGTTATCTTCGTAAACCACGGTTGCTGTAGTCATTTGGCAATGTGGCAACTCAGCCACCAACTTACCTTCTGCGTCGATAACCAAAGAGTGCCCATCAAAGACGAGCTCATCCTGAGCGCCGCAGTTATTCAGGTATAAAATGGGCTTGCCGGCTTCGGCAACACGCTGTTTCAGTACACCCAGACGTTGTTCGTGCTTGTTAAGCTCGTAAGGCGAAGCATTAATTGACAGCACAAGATCGATATCGTCATCCAACAATTGCTGTAACGGTTGTGGATGCCATAGATCCTCACAAATTTGTAGGCCGATACGAACACCCTGCCATTCAAACACTTGACTCTGATGCCCCGGAATAAAGTAGCGCTGCTCATCGAAAACACCATAGTTTGGCAGGCGTTGTTTAAAATAGCGCAACAAACATTCTCCACGATGTAAAACCGACATCGCATTAAATAACTCTCCGCCTATAGCCTGAGGATGACCAACAATGACAACGCATTCAGATGCCGCTGCACTGATTTGCTCAACCGCATTATCGACCGCCTGATGTAAGTCTTCGCGGAACAGGAGATCCTCTGGCGGATAACCCGTAATAGCCAGCTCAGGAAAGACAATAATATCGTGTTGTGCGCCCTGTTCACGTAAGGTTTTAAGAATTAAGGCGGTGTTGTTGTGAATGGCGCCAACCGTAAAGTCCAGCTGTGCCATGCACAATGAAAGTTTTGCCATAACTGCTCAGTCCAAATTTGCCATTGCCGATATCGGCCCGAATGGGGCGGAATGATATAGCAGCCCGTCCCAACGCGCAAATGATGGATTAATAGCGCAGGTCATCCGGAATGTCTTTATCGGTCGGTGGCTTCTTAGGACGCTTAGCCTGACCTTGCTTAAACATACGCAACTGATAGACATAAGCCAGAATTTGCGCCACTGCCACAAACAGGCCTTTGGGAATTTCTTTCTCAAGTTCTGTGGTGTGATAAATTGATCGGGCAAGTCCCGGTGAAGCAACCAGAGGGATTTCATATTCCAGCGCAATTTCCCGGATTTTCGCTGCCGTTTCATCGGTTCCTTTTGCCAGCAAGACAGGCGCCTGAGCGCCTCCGTCTTCATATTTTAACGCGACCGCGTAATGCGTCGGGTTGGTTACCACAACATCAGCTTTCGGCACTTCCTGCATCATTCGGCGATTAGCCATCTCCATCTGCAAACGACGAATACGGCCTTTAACTTCAGGACTCCCTTCCGTGTCTTTATGTTCGTCTTTCACTTCCTGCTTGCTCATTCTTAAGTCTTTATTGTGCTTCCAAAGTTGGAACGGCGCATCAATAACGACAATTAAAAACATTGAGCAACTCAGCAGTAAAAACATCCAGAGAAGCGTATCCAAGGCATTGCCTATCATGGTTGGCATCTGGCCCATAGACATCTGCAATATGTCGACAAACTGCCATTTCAACAAGAAGTATGCCGAAACCGCGACCACCATAAACTTAGCAATAGCTTTGACTAACTCCACCAGCGCCTGAACACCAAACATGCGCTTAAAACCGTTAAGCGGACTCATTCGGTTAGCCTTGGGTGCCATTGCCTGAGCAGAGAAGTTAATTCCGCCAAGCCAGCTATTGCCGAGAAAGGTAAAAACAACAATGAAAGCGAAAATGGTCAATATCGGCCACATCACCTCACCAAAAGCTATCGCAAAAGCTTCATAAATTTTGGTGGTATCAAAGGCCTGTTGTCGGTCAATGGTGAACATAGTCTCAAAGACATTCCGCACGCCGCGATACAGCGCCCCACCAAACCAAAAGAAAGCGACCGCTGCGCTTACCAGCACAAAGGCAGTTCCCATCTCCTTAGAACGAGCAATTTGCCCTTTTTCACGGGCCTGCTGTTTTCGTCGCTCCGTGGGGTCTTCAGTACGTTCCTGATCGGTCTCAGCCATACCTATTAGCCTTTGTCAGAGAGGGTCCATTTAAGCGCATTGACTACCCAGTATTTCACACATGGTCTGTACCACACGTGCCCACTGATTCTCGAAATGAAAAATAAAGCCGCCCATGGTCAGCCAAATCACCACAAGCCCACTGACCATGGTAATAGGGAAACCTATCGCAAATATGTTCAACTGAGGGGCAGCACGAGTCATAACACCGAAGCTCAAATTGATAAGCAGTAAAGCAATGACTCCGGACAACATTGCCGTTAACGCCGCAGAGAACATATAGACCGCCCAGTCAGCAACCGCATATAAAGCATCGGCATCAAGTCCCGACATTCCAACGGGTATCGCATCAAAGCTGGCAACCACCATATGAATCATTAGCAAATGGCCGTCGAATGCCAGAAAAACCAAACTGGCCAACATTAAAAAGAACTGCGCAATAACCGGTACCTGCTGGCCGTTGGTGGGGTCGACCATAGACGCAAAGCCCAGGCCAATCTGCATCGCAATGATCTGTCCACCTAAAACAAAGGTCTGCAGAAATAGAATAGAGAGCAAGCCCAGGGCAACACCAATAACAACTTGTTGAGCCGTTACCACAAAGCCGCCGACCGACATCATTTCAACACCGGCATCAACCTCCGGCAGTGCCGGCGATACAGCAAGAATAATAGCTAAAGATAAGAAGATCTTAATACGGGAGTTAACGATGGTGCCGGAAAAAAGTGCCATGCTCATTATCATTGAAGACACCCGGGTCAAAGGCCACAGGTGCTGCTCCAACCACTCGAGCACAACGGAGGTTACCAGATCCATCAGCCGACCACTTCGGGTATCCGGTTAAACATCTCTATGGTGAAGTCCATCACCGTCTCTGTCAGAAAATGCCCACCAAGGCCAATAACCGCAAGAGTGACTAATAGGCGCGGTAAAAAACTTAATGTTTGTTCGTTAATTGACGTAGCCGCCTGGAAAACGGCGACCACCAGACCAACCAACAGGCCCGGCACGATAATAAAAGCCACCATAATGACAATTGTCTTTAAGGCTTCCTGGAAAATGTCGAGAAACATTTCTGGTGACATAGTGCCTCCTAGACCCCGAAACTTCCGGCCAGGGTACTCATGGTTAAACTCCAGCCATCAACCAGCACAAACAACATGAGCTTGAAGGGTAGCGAAACAATCATGGGGGACAACATCATCATACCCATGGCCATGAGAACACTGGCAACCACCAGGTCAATGATCAAAAACGGAATAAAGAGCATGAAACCTATTTGAAAGGCGGTTTTGAGCTCGGAGGTAATAAAAGACGGAATAAGTACCGACATGGGCACATCCTCCGGTTCTTCCACACCTTCTGTGCCCGAAATTTCTACAAAAGTTTCTAAATCCGTTAACCGCGTCTGCGCCAGCATAAAGGCCTTTATTGGAGCCTTAGCTCTGTCGACAGCCTCCATCGACTGTATCTCTTCATTTAAGTACGGTTGCAGCGCTTTGTCATTTATTTCGTTCAGTACCGGCGTCATAATAAAAAAGCTGAGAAATAACGCGATACCCAGCAACACCTGATTAGAAGGCGATTGCTGCAGACCAATTGCCTGACGCAAAATGGCCAGAACAATAATAATTCGGGTAAACGACGTCATCATGATGACCATGGCAGGAATGAAGGTCAGTGCCGTCATTATTGCCAGAATTTGCAGGGTTACGGAATACTCTTCACTTCCATCCGGATTTGTTTTCACCGTAACGGCGGAAATATCCTGCCAGGCAAATGCCTGATCCGGCAGCAAACACAAAAGGGTTAAAATACTAAGCCACAACCAGCGGTTCATTGTTCTTCTTTTCCTTCCAGGTTGATATCGCTCGGGAGTTCTTTTAAGCAGTCGATGCGTTGTTGGGTAACACCAAGCAACAGTTTTTGTCCACCCACTTCAACAATCACTAACCGCTCTTTTGTTCCTAAAGATACGCTACTCAATACTTTCATGCCAGACGCGCCCTGAAACTTCAGGTTAAAGCGCTTTAAAAGCGAAGCCAACACAACTATCACCGCCAAAACGGCAAAAAGCGCCAAAACCATGGCGCCTATGTCATTGCCCGAGATAATGCCGGCTTTCTCTTCTGTCTGAGCGTATGCTGCAGAAGGAATAAGCAGCAAACTAGCGAAGCTTACGAATACGTTCAATCTGACTAATAACATCGGTTAAGCGTATCCCGAATTTATCATTAACAACAACCACCTCGCCGTGTGCTATCAAGGTGCCATTAACCAGTACGTCTAATGGTTCACCGGCAACACGTTCCAGCTCAACCACAGAGCCCTGGTTCAATTGCAGCAAATTACGAATGCTGATTTGGCTACGGCCAACTTCCATTGAAATCGTGACCGGAATATCAAGAATCGCATCCAGCTTGCGTTTTTCTTCTTCGGTTACAGGCTTATCTTCACTAAGCTCTTCCAACTCGGCGGTTTGCACGTTATCCATACCCGAATGACTTGACGCTTTTCCGCCATCTTCATTCGCTTCAGATTCGCCGCCTTCTTCGTCTTCAGCAGCTGCCTGTTCAGCCATTGCTGCTTCCCAGTCATCCATATCTTTATCATCGTTACTCATGTTGCAACCTCACTTTCTCAAGCAGCAATTATTATAAATCAATGTCTTCTTCTAACTGTTGCAGCTCGGCGTCACCACCTATACGGCGACCACCACGCGTCAACATATGAATATCAGACTTAACGGTTTCAGGACGTTTAATTTTCTCTGAAATTTTCAGAGCAACGTTGTCTCTTGAACGCCCCATTTTTGCGTGGAAGGTCGGTAAGTCCTCAATGAGCACGGTTAAATCATCCGGTAACTCAAGTGGAATAACATCCCCTTCCCGCAGCTCCATCACTTCTCGCAAGGACATTTCGGTTTGCGCCAGTTTGGCAATCATTTCTACCGGAACATCCATAATTTCGTCACGCAGCGCCTTACTCCAGCGCATATCGGTATCTTCTTTATCCGACTGCACACCAGCATCGAGCAGCTCGCGAATGGGTTCCAGCATTGAATAAGGCAAAGCAATATGGAAGTCACCACCGCCGCCGTCCAGCTCAATATGGAAGGAGCTAATGACAATAACCTCGGTCGGACTCACTATGTTTGCCATGGCCGGGTTCACTTCAGAATCCAGATACTCAAAGCCAACATCCATTACCGGTGCCCAGGCTTCTTTGTAGTCTTCAAAGACAAGCTTGAGCAGCATTTGGATAATGCGGCGTTCCGTAGGCGTAAATTCGCGCCCTTCAATTTTTGCGTGGTAACGTCCGTCACCACCAAAAAAGTTATCCACCAGAATAAAAACTAAACGCGCTTCCATGGTAATTAGCGCCGTCCCTTTTAACGGACGAAAACGCACCATGTTTAAACTGGTTGGCACGAACAAGGTATGCACGTACTCACCAAATTTAATCATCTGGACGCCGTTAATCGACACTTCTGCTGTGCGCCGCATCATGTTAAATAAGCTGACCCGCATATGACGGGCAAAACGCTCATTAACAATTTCCAGCGTTGGCATACGACCACGGACAATTCTATCTTGCGATGAAAAGTCATAATCGAGCGCATCCGCAGAAGCGGACTGTTTCTCTGTATCCTCTTCCTCAACGTCATCGACGCCATGCAACAGCGCGTCAATTTCGTCTTGAGATAGTAAGTCACTCACCGCCATAATAGCTCACTTATTGCATTACCAAGCTGGTAAATAAAACCTGTTCCACAACCGGCTTCCCGGTCACTTCTTCGAGCGCAGAGCGCACTTCAGTGAGTGCTAACTCACGCAGCTGACCTTTACCCTCAGCTGTCTTTAATCTGTCCGCTGTTGACGAAGAAAATACCTCGTGTAAGGTTCCTTCAATGAGCGGAATATGCTTTTTCGCCAGTTCTTCATTTTCCTCACCGCGAACCATAAGTTGTGCTTTAATCTGCACGGTTCGTTCACGTGAGTCGCCCGGAACAATAAAGACAAACGCCCGTGGCATGCCCACATAGAGCGCATTACCGACTTCCGGTCGCGACGACGAAGACGGCGCTGGCGAGCCACTTCCAATTGTCGCCGGTTCATCCGAAGACGACGAACCGCCAAATAACCAAAGAACGAGCACGACAGTCACGATTAAAACAATACCGATAATGCCGGACAGTATTAATTTCTTCTTTTTGCCGCCAGCTTTTTCTTCAGTTTGTTCTTCTTCGTTATCGTTTTTATCTTCTGCCATGCGTTATGTCCTGTGTCACTGTCTAATAACAGTTACTATAGCTTGATCGTTACTTTAGTTATACCGTTTCAAACATAGAAATCGACCTGCCCGTCGGCAAGAACTTTACCTTCATCCAAAGCAATTTCGCCCTCTACGGCCCAGTCTTCTGACTCTTCAGCTGAACCACCCTGGCCACCGGCAGTGCGTTCGCCTTCTTTACTTTGTTCACCCACCTGAGTGTCGGCTAAGTCGATGCCCTGTTGTTCTAACATCTCACGCAGACGCGGCATTGCCGTTTCTATTGCATCTTTGGCTTGTGCACTTTGCACCTGAAACTGCACCGAAGCCTGTTCACCACTCATATTAACCCGAATCTGAACACTGCCAAGCTCGGGCGGATCCAGACGTATATCCGCTCGCTGAATATTGCGGCTCATCATAATGTTGATGCGCTCCTGCAATTTTTGCGATGCTTCTGTCTGCTGCAAGTCCAGAGGACGCTGCAGAGCCTGCAAAGTATTAGTTTGACCCGATTCGTTAGCCGCTACAGTACCTTGTGTCGTAGACACCATCTGACCTTGTATTGCGCGAGCCGCGTTAGCATCAGCCAGAGCATCAGTGTTGTTTCTGAACACCTGATTCTGTTGTGCTGAATCAGGCAACTTAGTATCGACATCGACCGCGTTGGCTAAGCCTTCGGCTTTGCTTGCAGGCTGTTTGCTGTCACTACCCTTAATAGCAGTATCGCCAGCCTCAGCTTTTTCTTTACCAGACTTAGCGTTAGTGGCCGTTATAACAGACTCTGTACCTTTTGACTGTTCGGCTACCTTTATTGGCTCCGCCGCTTTTTCACTATGTCCGGTGCGGCCTTTTAATAATTGTCGTATTTCTGCCAAAAGCTGTTCTGCTTTGGCCGCCTGCTCTTTGCTCAACACCTGGGACTTATCAGTGTCATTATTCTGACCAGCTAAAAGCTGACGTAGCTCAGCGGTAAATTGCTGTAATTTTTTCTGTTCCGCCAGGCTCAGTTCACTATTTTCGCCTTTCGACTTTTGTGCCGAAACCTGCTGCTCCAACTGTTTCAATAGGGTGAGCAATTCTTCCGAGCTTTGCGGCTTGGTTGCTCCCTTATCAACAGAATGCTGTGCAATAGCTTGCTCGGCCGCCTGGTTCAACGCCTGAGTCAGCGCCTTTTCATTACCGACCAATAACTTATCCGCATCGGCTTTCGGTAACATAGGCTCCATTAAGTTAACAATGAACTTACCCGCATCTTCTACCGCTTCACCGGCATTTTCACCCTGTTCAACGGCTTGTATCATCTGCTGCAATTTTGACTGTAACGCTTGCTTGTCTTTATCCGTCATGCCGGCCAGCAATTGATCGGCAAACTTCTGCCGCTCCGCGTCCGTCATTACTGTCTCGCTACTTTCACCGTCAGCACTCGCTTTATCAAGCTTGGCTAGCAAAGACTGCAACATTTTTGACAGTTCTTCATCACTTAATTCCAGTTCGCCGCTGTCGGGCTCAACGTCAATTTCACCAACGACAGCCGCCTTGCCTTCAACTTTAATATCCGCGGTTTCCTGCTGCATTTGTTGCAACAGTTCCCATAGGTTTCGGGTAACTGGCTCACCGACATTTTTACGGTCAATTTCACGACCTTTAGAGTCGCCGTTGGCAGCTTGGTGGGCTTCTATTTTGGCGGCCAATTGTTGCAGCTCTTTATCGCCGGAATTTTGCTTGATCATCAAACGAGAGAACTCACTGCTTTCGCCTTCAGCGTTTTTCACTGATAGCTCTTTCCCTTTACCCATACGGGCAAAGTTATCGGCAGATTCGGTTAAGTTGAGCAGCTGTTGCATAGTATTTTTCCTGAATTAAGTGCTTATTCACGCTTTGCTTAATTTTCTCATCAATAACCAAGCAATTTTTGTTCCAACTATTTTCTGTCACGGATAAAACGCTGACTACTGAAATCATCCAGGTTTTTCTGCTCTTTCCGCGCCTGGGCTATTTGTTCGCGCTTTCTGCGTTCCTTAATTAAAAAATCAACTGACTCTCGCTTACGCCGTTGCGCCAGCCAACGTTCTTTTCGTTGTTGCAGTACCTGTTGCAGCTTCACGACCTCGTGATGCAACTGTTCAACACCTTCATCCAGCTTGCCGACAAAGGCGTGGTACTGACCCACCTGGATAGAAGCAATACCGCCTTGCCCACGCTCTTGCAGTTGATTTAAATAGTCGAGTCGGTATTTTGACATACCATCCAGGCGCATCTGTTGTTCCTGCACCTGTTGCTGAACCTGTGCAAAATCCTGAGCAGCCTTATCTTCGCGTCTTTGTTCTAACTCCAGTAGCATCTGCAACTGCGCTAACTCGGCCATAATTTAAGCGCCTCCGGCTGACTGCTGCTTTTGATTTGGATTTACTAATTGGTTAAGCAACAACAAGCTCTCATCGTAGCTGACAACCTGTTGCATCTTTTGTTGTAAAAACTGATTCACGCGCGGCTGCATAGCAATAGCCTGATCAATAGCCGGGTCGCTTCCGCGCGTATAAGCGCCAATAGAGATCAAGTCACGATTGCGCCGATAATGCGAATACCACTGCCTGACCTTAATGGCCTGTTGCATATGCTCTTCTGAAACCACTTGCGGCATAACACGACTAATAGAGGCTTCAACATCTATTGCCGGATAGTGACCGCTGTCCGCCAATTCGCGGTTTAACACAATGTGTCCGTCCAGTATGGCCCGTGCAGAATCCGCAATTGGATCCTGTAAGTCATCACCTTCGGTTAAGACCGTATAAAAGGCAGTAACCGAACCCTGCCCGTCACCGCCATTACCCGCTCGTTCAACCAGTGCCGGCAACTTAGCGAAAACAGAAGGCGGATAACCTTTTGTCGCCGGTGGTTCGCCAACAGCTAATGCAATTTCACGCTGTGCCATGGCGTAACGGGTCAACGAATCCATCAACAGCAAAACGTTCAAGCCCTGATCACGGAAATATTCCGCAACCTGAGACGCGGTTTCGCACCCTCGCAAACGAATCAGAGGCGACTGGTCAGCCGGTGCCGCAATAACCACAGCTTTCTCACGGCCTTCTTCACCTAAAATTTCTTCAATAAACTCTTTTACTTCGCGGCCACGTTCACCAATCAGACCAACAACAATGACGTCGGCCGTGGTTCCCCGCGTCATCATGCCCAGCAGCACACTCTTACCAACACCACTACCGGCAAATAAGCCCATTCGCTGCCCCTGGCCCACGGTTAAACAAGCATTGATTGCGGTAACCCCCACATCCAGGGGTTGTTTAACCTGACGACGATTTAACGGATTCATTGGTTTGCTGCGGTAAGTTTTACCGTCAGAAAATATAGGGCCTTTGCCATCCAGAGGTTCACCGCGGGCATCGATAACTCGTCCCAACAGCTCCATACCCAAGGGTAATTGGTTTTTTCGGTTTAACGGACGGACTCTGGCGCCGGGTATGACGCCATGGGCATCTTCGGTTGGCATCAGGTAACTGATATTACCTTCAAAACCAACAACTTCGGCTTCAATATCACCGCTGTCAGCTTCTACGGCAACACTCGAACCGACCGGAGCGCGGCAACCGACAGCTTCGAACATCAAACCAACAACACGAGTTAAATAGCCCGATACCGCAACGGACGGTTTCTGAATGCGCTCCCGCTTTTTGCGTAACTGTTCAACCAGGCGTTCAGAAGCACTCATGGGTTAACCTTTTACTTTGGAGAAGACATCTTCCATACGACTGCTCAGAGTGTAATCAATAGTGGAGCTTTCGGTCGTCACGCGGCAGCCTCCACGCTCCAGTAATTCATCTTTATTCAGTAACCAGCCTTTTTCCTTCAGCTCGTCTTCGCTGTAGACGTTCTGCAGTAGCGCTAAGTCTTCTTCATTTAAATGAATAATGACACGCTGATCCGTGACCGGCAGAACCGCAATTGCCTCTCGTACCGCGTTAACAACCAACTCCTTAGAGTTCTCGGCAACATTCAGACAGATCACTCTTGTCAGCTCGGTGACCATTTCAATCAGTTCATCCTGCACCGCTTCGGTAATACGCTCGTTGGGGTGGGATAAGCTTTGTAAAAGAGTTTCCAGCTGTTGCTGCTGCTCGTTCATGGCTTCTTTACCAGCTTCAACGCCCTGCTCATGACCAGCTTCAAAGCCTTCTTTTTTGCCAGCTTCGTAGCCTTCGTCGTAGCCTTTTTTCAGGCCTTCACTGCGGCCTTCATCAAAACCTTCTTTGTGACCCTCTTCGCGCGCTGCCTGACGAATTTCTTCCAATTGCTCAGCAGTCAGAGGCTTGAGCTCTTCCTCTTGCTCGTCGTCGGCTTCGGGGGGCTCATATTGCCAGCGGCGGGGTTTATTTAACGCATTCACCTGAGAGCCCTGCTTGAGCTCCTCAGATGTCATGTCAGGTAAGTCCCAACGATGTGTTACGTCTTTATCATCGGTCATTATGCGTTAAGCCCTTATAAGAATTCGTCACCGCCACCGCCGCCAAGCATAATTTCACCTGCGTCAGCCAAACGACGGGCCGCAGCAAGAATGTCTTTCTGCGCCGCTTCTACATCGCTAATACGAATGGGGCCCATAGCTTCAAGGTCATCACGCAGCATGTCGCCGGCACGTTTTGACATGTTCTTAAAGATTTTTTCCTGAACCGCTTCGTCTGCGCCTTTCATTGCTTTTTGCAGAACTTCGCCTTCAACTTCACGCAGCAAGGTCTGAATACCACGGTCGTCGACATCGACCAGGTTCTCGAACACAAACATCAGGTCCTGAATGTTCTGGCTCATTTCTTCGTCCTGCTCGCGGATAGAGTCCATCAACTGGCCTTCGATATTGGTATCCAGGTAGTTCATAATATTTGCAGCTGCCTTCAGGCCGCCCATCTTCGCAGCCTGAGCACCAGCCTGACCGGCAAACTGTTTTTCCATAATTTCGTTCAGTTCCTGCAATGCCGCCGGTTGAACTTCTTCTAAGTTGGCAATACGCATCATTAAGTCCAGACGCACTTTGTCCGGGAACTGCGCCATAATTTCGGCACTTTGCTCAGGGTCAAGATAAGACAGAACAATGGTCTGAATTTGCGGATGCTCATTACGAATAATCGTCGCCACCTGTTTGGAATCCATCCACTTCAATGAGTCCAGACCTTTTGAGCCACCGCCCATGACAATCTGCTCAATCAGGTTACCGGCTTTGTCTTCACCCAGAGCCGAGGTCAGTGCTTTACGCACAAACTCTTCACTCTTGAAGCCAATATTGGTGAACTTCTGAATTTCTTCCAGGAAGAGATGATGCACGGCATTAACCTTGTCCTGGTTAAAGTCCTCCAGGCTTGCCATGGCCATACCCACTTTCTGAACCTGCTTAGGTTCCAGGTGTTTGAGTATCTGGGCAGCGTCTTCTTCCGACAAGCTCAGCAGCAAAATCGCGGCTTTCTCGACACCTTCTAAAGTATCGACGTCAAACTCGACCTTACCGCGCTTGGTTTTCATTTCTTGATTAGGCATCTTCGTTCAACCACGCTTTAACCACTTGTGAGGACAGTTCAGGCTCATTGGCAACCAACGCCCTTACTGCTTTCAGCAAGTCTTCATCTTTGTGCAGATCCGGTAATTGCAGGCTGCCATCCGCACCGAACCCTACCGCACTCTCATCAAATTGTGAGGATAACAGATCAATGGTTTCATCGCCCATCGATTCCTCATCAAGGAATGCTTCAGCATCGTCTTCAACACCAGATTCTGGATTCATCAGTTTCTTAAGCATTGGACGAACCACTGCCAGAATCAATACCATAATAACCAAAGCACCCATGACCAGACGGAAAGCACGCCAGAACCATGGCTCTTCCCATACCGGTGTTTCTCCGGCGCCTAAGTCAGGCAGTTGTGCAAAAGGCACTGAAACAACTTCAATACTGTCGCCACGGTTAATATCAAAACCCAAACCACCTTGAAGCAAGCGACGAATATTCGCCATCTCTTCGGCACTGGCTGCCTGAGGCTGATTTTCACCTGCCTCATTCGTTATTGTTTTCTGGTTAACCGCAACGGATACACTCAAACGTTCAACCGTGCCCGTTTGGCTGCGGGTATAAGTTACCGAGTTATCAAGCTCGTAATTCCGTGTCGCCTCGCGATGAGTGCTGCCGTTAGTCCCGCCACCAGCACTTCCTGCACCGGCCTCTTCCGGAATATCAGAGTCAAGTGGCGGCTGATTCGTTAATGCACCAGGGATACCACCAATTGCACTACCGACAGAGCGGTTTTCGACCGTCATTTCACTGCGAATTGCCGGCATATCAGGGTTAAACTGACGCTGAGTTTGTTCACGCTGGGTGAAGTCCATAGTGACATCAACCTGCGCCGTATAATTGTCATAGCCCAGCACAGGAATCAAAATACTGTCTATTTTCTTCAGGTATTCTTCTTCGCGCTTTTGCTCAATCTGATATTCGCGCGAACTTTTTGCCGCCAGGGCACTTTGTGAACCCGAGTTAAGCAAACGCCCGGCCTGATCAGTGACAGTAACGTGTTCAGTATTTAAACCGGTTACCGAAGACGCAACCATGTCAACAATCGAAGCAACTTCCTCTTCACTTAACGACGTACCACCGCGAACATTCAGCATAACCGACGCTTTCGGCTGTTTTTCACGACGGGCAAAAACATTTTCCTTCGGTACGGCCAGAAGTACTCTAGCCCCGGCCACTTTTTTAATTTCTTCAATAGCGCGCGCAAGCTGGACTTCACGGGAATGAATGAGTCGCTCTCGCTCCAGACGTTGACTAACGCCAAAACCCGGTTCGCTCATTAATATTTCAGAACCGTTATTGGTCGAGTTGCCGTAGTCTACTCCCGCACGAGTTAACTGCAGCTTGATTGCTTCATAATTCTCTTCCGGAACTGATACCGTATTGCCATCAACCTGGTACTCAATACCATTAGCATCCATATAGTCGAGCGTACTGATCAACTCCTGGGTTTCTAAATTACCTAGTGGACGGTAAGTTGATTCTTGTGCCCACAACATAATAAAAACAGCAATGGCGACACAGATAGCCAGGGCTAAAACCACAATGACCTGACGAAGCATGTCAAAGTTACCCAGCATTGTCATAATACCGGTCTTCTCGCCGCCGTCTTCATTGCTTGTTCGGTTGCTGTCAGGTAAGTCGGTATCTTGTACCATTAAATCTGTTGATTCAGCCACGACTCATATCTCCAGTGCTGCTGCGGTTATACCGGCATTGACATAATTTCTTTGTACGCATCAACCACTTTGTTGCGTACCTGAACAGTTGCCTCAAACGCAATACCCGCTTTTTGGCTGGCGATCATAGTTTGCTCCAGCGTGACATTTGGGTCACCAAGCTCCATGCGTGTTTTTAAATCGCCTGAGGTTTGTTGCAATTCGTTAACGTTATCCATTGCGTTTTTCAGCATATTGGAAAAGTCTGCTTGAGCAGTATTACCTTGCAGGGCGTTCACATTCGTAGGCTGGTCACGCTGAGAAGCCTGCGTGGCCATCGATTGTAACTGTTGGTAAAGTGCGTTTGCTTCCACTTTCATAATTAACCCCGTCAAAAATTCATCACTGACTCTATTTAAGGTTAACTATGCAAGCAAAATGCCAACTTATAAGATTGTGTAAAGAAAAGCCCTGAGATACAGGGCTAATAGTATAGGCAGAAGTATTTTAAGTCGCCTTTAAGAGCCTGTCAGGGTAAGCCCCTGCTCACGAATCTTCGCTAGTTTGTAACGCAGCGTCCGCGGACTAATTCCTAATTCATCCGCAACAGGTTGTCGTTTACCCTGATGGCGTTGCAGAGCTTCTTTGATAATTTGGTATTCCTGATGAAAAAGCGACTCATCCAGGTTTTCCGATTTATCATCAGACGCGCTCACTTGCTCCGGAAACACACTCGCCGGTTCAGCGATATCATTAAGTTCCAGCATTAAATCATCGGGCTGAATTTCATCACCACGATGCAGAACCAGCGCACGTTGTACGACATTTTCCAGTTCACGAACATTACCCGGCCAGGAATACGACTGTAATTGCTTTATAGCAGCAGCCGAAAAAATGACAGGTGTTTTAATACCGGAACGCTGCTTGTGTCGCTGCAATAAGTTTTCAGCTAAAGGCACAATATCCGCAGGGCGTTCGCACAAAGACTTCCAGTGCAACGGGAACACGTTCAGCCGATACATGAGGTCTTCGCGCAACTGTCCCTCACGCACCGCTTGTTGAAGGTCACGGTTAGAGGTCGCAATTAAACGGACGTCGAGTTGAATGGTTTTACGTGAGCCCAGCCGCTCTACCTGACGTTCCTGAATAACCCGTAATAGTTTTGCCTGCAAATGCATAGCCATTTCGGTGACTTCGTCCAGCAACAAGGTACCACCCTGAGCTAGCTCAAACTTACCGGGAGACGACTGATTCGCACCAGTAAAAGCTCCTTTTTCATAGCCAAATAACATAGACTCAAGCATGTTTTCAGGTATGGCTGCACAATTAATCGCGACAAAGGGGCCATTTGCACGCTCAGAATGCTGATGAATATAACGAGCCAACACTTCTTTACCCGTACCACTGGGCCCGGTAACCATTACGCTGGCTTCGCTGGCAGCTACCTTGCGTGCCATATTCAGAATAGCCTGGCTCGACTCCTCCTCGGCAACCGGTTCAATGTCGTTAATGGCACCGTCCGGCAAATACCTTTGTACCAAAGTCTGCAGTTTTTCTATTGAAAAAGGCTTCGTCAGGTAGTCGACAGCCCCTTCGCGCATTGCTACAACAGCGTCATCTACCTTAGCAAAGGCGGTCATCATAATAACCGGAATGTCATACTGCTGGTTGTTCATGCTGCGTAATAGTTGCAAACCATCAATACCCGGCATTTGAACGTCACTAATTACTAAAGCTACCGGCTCTTTTTTCAGTATTAACAGAGCCTCTTCACCATTTGCGGCTTCCAGACACTGGCAGTCCGCCAACTCCAAAGTATCGATAATTGCCTCACGCAAAGAAACATCGTCTTCAACAACCAGTACTTGTCGCTCAGCCATAACACACCTCGTTCAGTCGGTTCTCTGACCACTGGTGCACCGGCAAAGACAAGGTGAAACGACTGCCTTTAGCTGGCTGGCTTTCCCAGTCAATACTCCCGTTATGTGCCTTAACTACCGTTTGCACAACCGCTAGTCCTAAACCGGTACCGTTGGACTTTTCTGTAAAAAATGGGGTGAAGATATTGTCCAGTCTTTCTTCAGGAATGCCGCAGCCCGCATCAATAACGGAAACTCGCCAGCTGTCATTATCGGCATCGGTCTTCACTAAGACCTCTTGTCCCGGCTGACTGGCATCAACAGCGTTGTTAATCAGGTTTTGTATCGCCCCGACTAATGCGGTTTGATTTGCCCGCAACACAGCTCCGGAAGCTGAATCAATGCAATTAATTTTTACCTGGTGCTGCTCAGCATAGTTTTCGGTATTGGTAAGAACTTGCTCAATCAGGCTTTGGGTGCTGAGATCATCCAACATGGGTTGCTCACCACTTTTAGCAAACAACAACATGTCATTGACCTGCTGCTCTAATGAATGCAATCGGGAAAGCAGTTTTGCAGAAAAGCGCTGCTGCTTCACCGGGGAAATCGTGCCCTGTTTAAGGTTCTGCGCGTAAAGAATCGCGGCAGAAAGAGGCGTTCTTATTTGATGTGCCAGAGACGCAACCATCTTTCCCATGGAGGATAAACGCTGCAGATGACTAATGCGGTTTTGCAGGCGACGGGTTTCAGTTAAGTCCGTTAAGACAATAAGCTGCCCTGGTTTTTCATTGACCACCGAGGTATCCAGCCTGACCCGGCGCCCGTTACGCAGAGACACTTCGTGCCAGTCATCAGCTTTGGGAGCAAACAGCTCGCTGACTAACTCGCGCCAGAGGTAACCTTTCAACGGATGACCCAAAAGCCCCGTTGCGTTGTCATTGCAATAATCCACAAGCCCATGACTGTCCAGTAAAATTACGGCATTTGGCATGGCATCAATAATTTGATGATAAGTGGCCATACTGACATCTCCAATTAACGACTATGGAGAGGTTAATGCAAAATAGATGCCAGTATAATTTCTTTATTTTTCAGTCGGTTGGATTATCATTCGTTGTCAAAAGACTGACACTTTCCTTTAATCTTTCTGAATTCCGTACTTTTTCATCTTCTCAACCAGAGTCGTGCGCCGCATGCTAAGTAACTCCGCGGCCTTAGCCACCACCCAGTCCGACTTTTCCAGTGCCTGAGCAATCATTCCGGTTTCTATTTCTGTCAGCATGTCTTTTAAATTAACGCCATCGTCCGGTAATTCAGAGCTGTCATTAGCGGGTCCGACTTGCGCATCATCGCTGTCATCGTCCGACTCATTAAAAATGGCACTAAGCGCTTCACGCTCCAGCATTTCTTCCGGGTAGTCGGGGCTGGGAGCACTGTGCTCAACATGCTGATATTTCGGCGGCAAGTCAGGAACATCCACCAGGCTGTCAGGGTGCATAATGGTCAAGCGCTCAATCAGGTTCGTCAGTTCACGCACGTTACCCGGCCAACGATGATAAGAAAGCGACTCCAGTGCCCTTTCCGTAAAGCGCACGCCCACACCACGCTCCTTTTTGAAACGCTGGGTCAGCTCCTGTAATAACAGTGGTACATCTTCCTGACGCTCTCTCAATGCAGGCATTTCAATCGGGAAAACGTTCAAACGGTAATACAAGTCCTCGCGGAATTTACCGTCAATGATCATCTGCTCCAGCTCACGGTGGGTTGCTGCAACAACTCGTACGTCGGCAACAATACTTTTACTGCCACCTACGCGCTCAAAAGTGCGTTCCTGTAAAACCCGTAGCAGCTTTACCTGCATTGGCATTGGCATATCACCAATTTCATCCAGAAATAGGGTTCCCCCCTGAGCCAGTTCAAAACGCCCTTTGCGCGCGCCTATTGCCCCGGTAAATGCCCCTTTCTCATGGCCGAACAATTCACTTTCTAATAAGTCTCCGGGAATGGCACCGCAGTTCACCGGCACAAAAGGCCCTTTGTTGCGTTCTGATAAATCATGGATACCGCGGGCGACAACTTCTTTACCGGTTCCGGACTCTCCCAGAACAAGAACGTTGGCGTCGGTAACCGCCACTTGCTCGATTAACTGCCGCACATGTTTCATGGTGCGGCCATTACCAATTAACGTCTGCTCCAGTTTACCACTGCCGGGATGCCGCGTTCTTGCGGGCTTAATTGGCATTTGCTGATGATACGCCTGACAGTAATGCAGCATATTGGACAAACTGGCGTAGTCAAAAGAGTCCTCCAAAGGACCAATGACATTGGCTTTTTGTAGCGCCTGATGCTGTTGCGTGTTCGCACAAATAAAAGGAAGGTGTGGCGAATCGCCGGCCAGCTCCATCAGGTTATCAATACCATTGCCGGCAATGACACACAGAGCATCGGTTGCAGAGAGTTTAAGAGTGTCCGAAGGAGATATGACTTCAACGGTTTCACCAATAAAGGTTAATACCGTTTCAAAATGCTGACGACGCTCTGGTTGCTGTTCAACCAGGTAGACTGTTCTTGTTTTTGTCATAGACGAGTTTACCGCAACGTCCTATTTCACATTTCCTAACACAAACGTTTCACCCGCACTCGAGAGATACCACTGCTCCTGCCCATCGACAGTTCGTGACTCTGCGTGTGAAACCCACTGATAGAATACATTGCGATGTACTCTTGCTGTCAATCCTCTTTGCATCACAATATAAGGGATGCCCTCTTTCATTGTGAGCGGATGTTCAGAACTTAATACCAGAGTATCACCGATATTGGTGGTTAACAGCAATAATTGCTCACCATCTTCTTCCCTTTGTTCCCAGTCGACGACAACAAAAGGCGTATCTTCAACAGTAATTTTAACTTTTTCAGCAGGTGTAACTAAAAAATAGTCGCCTTCCTCGACCACCAGGACTGAGGCAAACAGCTTAACCAGAGCCTGACGCTTTATCTGACTCCCCTGATAAAACCAATCACCATTAGCGGCAATGTGAATGGGAATCTCGCCGCAATAAGGCGGATCCCACAATTCAGTTGGCGCGTGTTGATGTTTTTCCAGTTCAGAGATCAAACGGTTCAGTGACATAAATCAAAGCTTAGTCGACTAACTTCTTCTGTCTTAATAAATACCAAAGCGTTGCTTCTGTACGGTTTGATACTTTTATGGCCTTAAATATTGCCGATAAGTGCACACGAATGGTGCCTTCAGTAATACCCAGAATATTGGCTATCTCTTTATTCGATAAGCCCTGCGCCAATAATTGCATAATCTCTAATTGCCGTGGAGACAAGAAACTTTCAGCGCCGCTGGATTTATCACGAGGTTCATTCAGATGCGGGTCATCAGGAATATGACGATCACCATTTAGCAAGGCGCGAATAGCCAGTTTAGCCTGCTCAGCTGAACTGTCTTTCGGCAAGTAGCTACGAACCCCTGCCGCCAGTACCTGGCGTACTTCGGAGATGGAACGTGGGCGCGTAAACAAGACGATATGCGTGCGCGGCGCAACTTTCTTTAAACGTTGCAGAGCGGGACGGATTTCAGCGTCCGGCAAATCCATCTCTAAAAAAATCAGATCGTAATCATCAGCTGCTAAATAACTTTCCGCAATCTCAAACGAATCAGCCTCGTAGATTGAGGGTTGATTCGCATAGTTGGTAAGAATTTGTATAAGACCAGCACGCATAAAAAACTGCGGATCAATAATTAGAACTTTCATCCTGAAATCCAAAATAATGCCTATTCAATTAACTTTTAGCATACCTAAATTATAACAGACAGCAAGTTTTTTACGGTTATCTAACAGCTTCCCGAATGTCATGTTAACTTAGTTAACAAAAACTTCCGGCAACACCTAGGCGGTTGTACAGTAAAAACGCTATAGTGTTGTCTAAATTATTTGCCACGGAGTTAAATTACAATGCGACGCATTACCTGCTTAGTTATAAGCCTGGGCTTATCCGCTTCAGCCATCGCCGACACCTTATATACCAACATGAAGGGTTACACCCTGACCAGCCCTGCCGGAGAAAATGCGGTATTACAGCAGTTCTCTACCATGCTGGTGGAAAACGGAAAGGTTCAGGCGATAGGCGGCGAGACTCTCGCCCAACGCTTTGCTGATACAGACAGTACGGTCGATATGAATGGCAAAACCGTACTCCCGGGGTTAACTGACGCCCACGGCCATATCCAAAGTTTGGGCAACAGTCTTTTACAGGTCGATTTGCGCGACACTGAATCTGTTTCTGACGCAGTCCAAAAGGTTCGCAGCTACGCTAAAGAGCAGCAGGAAATAGAATGGATTACCGGCCGCGGCTGGAACCAGGAACAATGGAAGAAAAAAGTCTTCCCGAGTGCAGCAAATCTTGATGAAGTTGTCAGTGACCGTCCTGTCTGGCTGATGCGCGTCGACGCGCACGCAGGCTGGGCAAACAGCGAAGCACTGCGCCGTGCGGGTATTGATAAAGATACCGTCTCTCCGGAAGGTGGTGAGATTGTCCGTGACGAACAGGGTAACCCCACCGGTGTTCTGGTCGATAATGCAATGCAGCTGGTTGAAGACATTATTCCCGAACCTTCGCTTCAACAGCAACGGGCCGCATATGAGTTGGCTTTTCAGCACCTGGTTAAACTTGGCATTACCAGCGTCCACGACGCAGGCATTAATTCTGACGAAATTTCTATATACAAAGGTTTGCATAACCAAGGGCGTATGCCGCTTCGGGTTTACGGCATGATCGCAGCAACAGAGCCGAAACTCGCTCAACTTCTGGCTGAGGGGCCTTACGAAACCCGGGACCAGAAACTGGCTATTCGCAGCGTTAAAATATATGCCGATGGTGCGCTTGGAAGCCGCGGAGCCGCCTTAATAGAGCCTTACAGCGATGACCATGACAACCACGGGTTAATGGTAACTTCAGAAGAGAAAATCCAGGATCTCTATAAACTGATCATCCCGCACGGTTTTCAGATAAATACCCACGCCATTGGCGACCGGGCTAACCGTGTCGTTCTGGATAATCTGGCCGAAGTCTATGATGAGCTGGGCGGTCGCAACTTACGTAATCGTATTGAACACGCACAAATTGTGCACCCGGATGACCTGAAACGTTTTACCGAGCTTAACCTAATTGCCTCGATGCAACCAACTCACGCTACCAGTGACAAAAATATGGCGGAAGATCGTCTGGGTTCTGAACGTATGGCCGGCGCCTACGCATGGCAGACATTGCTGGATGAAGGTACCGTTATCGCCGCAGGGTCTGACTTTCCGGTTGAATTAGCGAACCCTTTCTACGGCCTGCACGCAGCAGTTACTCGTCAGGACCGCGATAATATGCCTTCGGGTGGCTGGTACGCCGAAGAAAAAATGAGTCTTGAACAGGCTTTGCGTTCATTTACTATTGATGCCGCCTACAGTGCCTGGCAGGAACAATCGCTCGGTTCGCTTGAACCCGGTAAATGGGCTGACTTTATTGTCCTGGAGCAGGACCCTTTTGCCGTTGATGCCAGCCAAATTTGGCAGACTCAAGTTGAACAGACCTATGTTGCAGGCGAACGCGTTTATTAATGGAGTAGCAGCATCATGAACGATGACTTTCTGTTTTCTGAGGACGAGCCCGATGTGGCCGTTGAAGAGGCTTGTGAGCCTTATCATGTGTTAATTGTCGATGACGATGAGGAAATTCATACCATCACCAAAATGGCACTGGGCGAATTTAAGCTTGATGGGCGTCCGCTGGAGTTTCATTCGGTTTACTCGGGAAAAGACGCTATTGCGTTTTTGCAGGAAAACACCGACATCGCCATGATGCTGCTGGATGTGGTTATGGAAACTGACCACGCAGGCTTAGATGTCGCGCAATGGGTGAGAGAAACCCGGAAAAACCGGTTAATCCGCATTGTTCTGCGTACCGGGCAACCAGGTCAGGCACCAGAGGAAGACGTAATTGCGCGTTACGACATTGATGATTACAAAGAAAAAACCGAGCTGACTTATCGCAAACTGGTCACTCTTATGTATTCGTGCCTTCGCGCTTACCGAGACTTAAAAGCTATTGAACGCAACAAGCGGGGCTTAGAAAAAGTTATTAACGCATCGGCAGAGGTGTTTTCGGCCCGCTCAATGCATGGCTTATGTCAGGGGATACTGGAACAGCTTGTTGCTCTAATCACCTTGTCTGACGACGCTATGTACTGCCGAATTGACGCACTAACCGCCAGCTCGAATACCAGTGAGCCCTTTGAAATTATTGGGGGCACCGGGGAATACGAAGGTGCGGCAGGACAACCGATAAAAAGTGAAATTGATTGGGACATCGTTCGCCCAATGCAACAGAGTTCACAAAATGTCGACTTCCGGATAGTAAACAGTAACTACTACGGCCTTTATAAAACCGGCAGCTCACGCCAGTATTTGCTCTTCATTCGCGGTGTCCGTGACTTATCTGAGCTTGATCAAAACTTGCTGGGCCTTTTTGTGAATAATAGCTCCATTGCTATTGATAACCTGCAGGCCACTGAGAACGAGCGAGAGGCTCAGCGTGAATTGCTTTACTGCGTTGGAGAGGCTATTGAAAAGCACTCCATCGATGAAATTAGCCATCATGTTAAGCGCTCAGCCGAAATGGCCGGGCAACTGGCCATTTTTGCCGGCGCAACGCACGAACAGGCGGAAGCTTTAAAACAAGCTGCATCAGTCTACGATATAGGTAAAGTATCGGTACAAATGGAGCTCGCTCAGCGTGCCGATGTCTTAAGCATTCACGACTATGAAGAAATTATGCAGAAAGTGATTCAGGGTCATGATTACTTACGTCAAACCGATACCGCTGTGGCGAAAATCGCCGCAGCTATTGCGCAGGATATTCATGAACGCTGGAATGGTTCAGGTTTTCCAAGCCAGAAGTCAGGCAAAGACATTGACCTTAATGCCCGTATAATGACTATTAGCAGCCATTTTGATGCACTGCGCACACAGCGCAATTATCGTGACGCCAAAGAATCTAAAGACGCTGCCGATTATCTATTGCAACACAGCGGCAGGTTCTTCGACCCTGAGCTGGTCGGGCTTATGCTGGACAATCTGGATGCGATGGAAAAAATACGACAGCGTTATCTGGATAAAAAATAATATAATAGGCGACAGGAAACTGAAAACGGGGCCTTCCCCAAGTCCATAAGGAGCGGTCATGGATTTACAAGCAATGCGCAGAGAGTACGGTTTAGGCAGTTTGCACCGGGAGCAGTTGAATTCAGACCCGGTCAAACAATTTGAACTCTGGATGCAGCAAGCCATAGACAGCGGCTTGTTAAGCGATCCTACCGCGATGACAGTGGCAACGGTCAATAATGAACGTGTACCAAGCCAGCGTATTGTTTTATTGAAAGGCTATGACCACAAAGGCTTCCGTTTTTACACCAATAAAAACAGTCAAAAAGGCCAGGATATAAGCACTAACTCACAGGTTAATCTGCACTTTGCCTGGCTTCCGCTGGAACGACAAATTAGCATTACCGGCAGCGCTATCCCGCTCGACAGTGAAGATAACGACCGCTACTTCCATTCTCGTCCCAAAGAAAGCCAGGTAGCCGCCCTTGCTTCGCAGCAAAGCCGCCCGGTAGAAAGCCGCGATGTACTGGAAAGCCACTATAAGTCGCTACTGCGTGAATATGAGAATACCGAAGTGCCACGCCCTGAACACTGGGGTGGCTATTGCGTCGAGCCTCAGCAATTTGAATTCTGGCAAGGCGGCCAGCATCGTTTGCATGACCGCTACCTGTACAGCAAAGATGGCTCTAACTGGCGTATTACCCGCTTACAGCCTTAGGTAATTCAACCCCACAAAACTCAGCGCAGCGTTGCAGCACTTTTAACGTTGCGCTGCTGTAGTAAACACCCTGCTGCAATTGCTCACGTTTGCGTTGCTGAGCGGCTTCGCCGGGAATACGCACCGGTTGTTGCGGATCGGCTGCCGCACTTTTCCGGCTATCTTCCAACAAATCATCAACCTGCTGTAAAAACGCCTGTTTATCCCCAAAAGCTTCCGGATCAATCACTTGTATCCATACAGAGTTCGCGTCACCGTCATCCGCACCCTGCCGGCGACCATACTGACTTAACGCCATGGACCAAATTTCGCTGAACAGCGTCAGACCATAACCTTTATAGCCAAGCTGTTCTCCACCCAGCGGCGCTATCGCGCTACCCGGCGAGTCGAAAAAGGTTAGCGGGTCGTCGGTCCATTCACCATCGGGTTTAATCAATGCTTTGTATGGCAACTTCGTGCCGTTGGCTTTTGCCTGACGCACTTTTCCCGCGGCAGTCATCGAAAAGCTGATATCAAATAGCAGTGGATTGCCGGAGCTGGGCACGCCCACCGCAAAAGGGTTGGGAGAAAATACCGCTTCTTTACCACCAAAAGGTGCTACAGCACGTTGCCCGGGCGTTGAGCACATCAGACTGACCACCAACCCCTGCTCCGTCGCTATAGTCAAATAAGCGGCTAATGAGGCTACATGCTGGCTGCGTCTTACCACCACAGTTCCGGTACCGGCTTGTTGCGCCATTTTGCAGGCGGCATCAATTGCCTGCGGCACCACGTAGGGCCCCGGTAAAAATTGTGCGTCCCAGTTCGCAGCCGCAGCACGCTCACTTAATACCACAGGCTGCCCTTTTGCCAGGCTTTTACCCTCACGCAGCCATTGGCAATTGTTCAGCAGGCGAATTAAACCATGGGTACTAAAACCCAGTAAATCGCCTTCCAACAGGTAATAACTCACATTGCGCGCGACCTCCCCCGAAGCCCCTACCTCGGTCAGACAATTGCGCGCCCAGTTCGATAATTCTGAATAATCAAAACGTACAACATCAGTGCTCATGAAATTTCCTCTTGGTCACGGCCTGCAGGTCGTTTAAGCTACGCATACGACATTATCAAGGAGTAGAGATTGTGTCATCTGCTAACACAATAAACCGCATTGCCATTATAACCAGTGGTGGCGATGCTCCGGGCATGAATGCCGCTATCCGTGGCGTTGTTCTGGCCGCGGAGAACTATGGTATCGAAGTCATGGGCTTTCGTCATGGCTATGAAGGACTCTTAAATAACGACTTTGTAAAGTTAGATCGCAAAGACGTTGAACACATATTGCAGTATTCGGGCACTATTATTAAAAGTGCCCGCAGTGAGCGTTTCAGAACCGAGGAAGGTGCGCGCGAAGCAGCAACAAATTTAGACGCGCATCAAATTGATGCCTTTATCGTTATTGGCGGCGACGGTTCATTTCGCGGCGCTGAGCATTTAGCCAACTTTTGGGAAGGTCCCATTATAGGCATACCCGGCACCATCGATAATGATCTCTTTGGCACGGATAACACTATTGGCTATGACACGGCAGTAGAAACAGCCATGGATGCGCTGGATAAAATTCGGGATACCGCCGAGGCCATGGATCGCGTATTCATTGTCGAGGTTATGGGCCGCAATGCCGGTTATATTGGTATTAGCAGCGCTATGGCAAGTGGTGCCGAGCGAATGATTCTGCCAGAGCTACAAAAAGATAAACCCTTAACCGTAGCGGCTTTGGTTAAGCACATTGAGTCAGTACAGCGCGTACGCGGAGACTCCAGCTACGTTATGGTGTTATGTGAAAATCAATGGCCTGGTGGTGCAGTTCGACTTGCGGAACAGTTAGAAGATCGTCTTAACTTACCCTGTCGTCCGTGTTTACTCGGCCACGTTCAACGCGGCGGACGCCCTACGGCAATGGATCGTATTTTAGGTACTCGTCTGGGTGTGCACGCTGTTGAGTTAGCCCGGCAACAGAAAACTGGCGTTATGGCTGGTGTTACCGCGAACGAACTCAGCGAAACACCGTTCGCTGACACTTGGACTCAACGTAAAAAATTGAGCGAAGAGTTAATTAATATTCAACAAAGTCTGTTTAATCCGATCAAAAAAGATCGCAGCAAATCGACAAAGTAAGAGAGGTCTGCAACGACAATGCCCCTAACGCCACTAACGGTGCCACTCCCCGTACCATTAAATGACCCGAGCCGCCCGTTTTTCGGCGCCGAGCACAGCACCGATTTACACCCGGGACATACCCATATTCTTGGATTTGGTTTTGATGGTACCGCCTGTTTTCGTAAAGGCACCCGAGAAGGGCCCGACGGTTTACGCGCGGTTTCTGAGGACATTGAGTCTTACTCGCCGTATCTCGATGCCGATTTAGAAGACCAAAGCTTCTACGACTTAGGCAACCTGCGGCTGGGCTTCGATGACGACGAAGAAAAGCAATGGCATCATGCGGTTCATGACTTTAACGCGATATTTGATTCCGTCGACCTGGCTCAGGAAAAAATTAAACTGCTGACCTTAGGCGGTGAGCATTCTATTTCTTATGCGCCTATTGTGAAGTACTTGAGACAATACCCCGATATGGTGTTGTTGCATCTGGATGCTCACGCGGATTTACGCGATGGCTTCCTTGGTTACCATTATTCACATGCGTCTATTATTCGCCGTTCGGTCGACCACTTTGGTCCCGGCCATGAGCTCATTCAATACGGCATTCGCTCTGGTACACGCGACGAGTACCAATGGATGAAAGAACACAAAACCATTCGCAGTTCGCGTAAAGACTTTCTCGACAGTGTGGAAGCCATTGCCAAAGACCGTCCGGTTTACCTGACGCTGGATCTCGATTATTTCGATCCTTCCTTTTTACCAGGCACAGGAACTCCGGAGCCGGGCGGTGAAGATTTCCATTCCTTTGTCAGCCTGATGAAGCTACTGCGCCAGAAAAATCTGGTGGGTGCTGACGTGGTTGAATTGTCACCACAAATAGACCCAACCGGTAACTCCGACGTGTTCGCCGCTAAAATTGTGCGCGAATTATTACTCGTATTACAACAGTCGGGAGCCTGAGATGTCAGACTGGAATATCGATCAAGCAGAAGAACTGTATGGTGTTAACCGCTGGGGCGCGGGCTATTTCTCCATTGGCGAAAACGGCAACATTCAAATTCGACCTAACCACCGCTTGCCGGATGTCACCATTGATATGAAAGAAGTCGTGGATGAAATTATTTCGGAGGGTATTCAGTTTCCGGCTGTTATCCGTTTTCATGACATTTTGCGCTCGCAGGTTGAAATCATTAACGAGACTTTCGGTAAACTGATAGCTGACGCCAATTATCAAGGGCAGTATTGCGGTGTATTTCCCATTAAAGTGAACCAAATGCGCGAAGTGGTTGAAGAGATCATGGACGCCGGTGAACCTTATAACTATGGCCTTGAGGCCGGCTCTAAGCCGGAGCTGATGGCAGTAATGGCGTACAACGACAATCCCGATGCGCTGACTATTCTCAACGGTTACAAAGACAAAGACTACCTGACTCTGGCACTGCTTGGCCGCCAGCTTAAACGCAAAATGATCATCGTTATTGAAAAGTTCAGCGAGCTGGAAATGCTGATCCCGTTGGCGAAACAAATGGGTGTTGAGCCTATGATTGGCCTGCGCTCAAAAATGATGGTGAAAAGCTCCGGTAAGTGGGCCAGCTCCAGTGGCGACCGCGCCAAGTTTGGTTTAAGTATTGCCGAAATTTTGAATGTTATTGAACGCCTGCGCGAAGAAGACATGCTGCACTGTGCCAAGCTGCTGCATTTTCACATTGGCAGCCAGTTGTCCGATATTCGTAAAATTAAAGAAGCCGTCAACGAAGGCGCGCGTCTGTACGCCAAATTAGTTCAGGAAGGTGTGCCTTTAGAATACCTGGATATCGGCGGCGGTCTAGGCATCGACTACGACGGTACCAGCACCACCAGCGACTCCTCACGTAACTACTCCACAGAAGAGTACGTAGCTGACGTTGTCTGGGGTGTGAAGCAAATTTGTGACCTGGAACAGGTGCCCCACCCTAATTTAGTCAGTGAAAGTGGTCGTGCGATGACTGCGCACCACAGCTGCGTGGTCACTAATATTGTGGGCGAAATGAAACCAGCGGGTACCCAATTCGATATCAGCGCCAGCGAGAACGAACACATTTTAGTTAAGAACATGCGCGAACTACACAGCTCCGGCGACCAGTTCCACCCGCAGGAACGTTATAACGACGCCGCTGGCTATAAGCAAAATGCCTACGAAGCCTTTAAACTGGGTATTTTATCGCTGAATGAAATGGCCAAGCTGGACACCATGTACTGGCAAATACTTACCGACATCCACCACTCACTGGATAAAGACAGTTACGTTATTCAGGAACTGGAAGAGTTGGAGGATATGCTTGCCAGCCAGTACCTATGTAACTTTTCAGTATTTCAGTCAGCCGCCGATACCTGGGCCATTGGGCAAGTATTGCCTATCGTGCCTATTTCGCGCCTGAACGAACAGCCCGAAGTGCGCTGCTCTATTGCCGATATTACCTGCGATAGTGACGGTAAGCTCAGCAAATACATTGAAGGTACTGAAATTAGCGATAATATTCCGATGCATAGCCTGCGCAAAGGCGAGGACTACCACGTAGGTTTATTCCTCACCGGCGCCTACCAGGACGTTATGGGCGATATGCACAACCTGTTTGGCCGCCTGACCGAAGTGCATGTGTACTGTCACGACGATGAACCCGGCGACTTTTATATTGAAGAAGTGGTACCGGGCACATCGGCCGAAAAAGTACTACAAACCATGCAGTACAATACCGAGTACATGGCCAAAACTGTGAAGAAACAAATTGACCGTCAGGTACGTAAGGGCTCACTGGCGCCACGTGAAGGTGTCCGCTGGACAAACTTTTACGAGCACTGTTTAGCCGGCAGCACCTACTTACGCGTTGAATAATTCACCAAAACAACCGCTTAATGTGCAATTACTGAGCAAACAGTAAAAAAGGCACGAAAAGCGGTTGACTCGAAACCGAAAAAAACGTTTAATACACGCCGTTGCCCGGATAGCTCAGTCGGTAGAGCAGAGGATTGAAAATCCTCGTGTCGGTGGTTCGATTCCGCCTCCGGGCACCACATATTGCAAGGCCTCGCTGGAAACAGCGGGGCTTTTTTGTTTTAGGCATTGTGCCAATTTTGTACCAACCAAGCCTTCATCAATGCAAAGATAAAAAAGCACGCCCAATAAAGAGCGTGCTTAAATTTTCAACTTATTCTACACGGGGTCTCTTAAAGCGCTGCACTGTGTAGTACAACGCTGGCAGCACCACCAAAGTCAATAATGTCGACGAGACAATGCCGCCGATTACCACAGTAGCCAGTGGTCGCTGTACCTCAGCGCCGACACCGGTATTAAATGCCATAGGGACAAAGCCCAGGCTAGCTACAAGAGCAGTCATCAGTACAGGTCTTAACCGTTGTTGCGCGCCTTCAAACACCGCATCTTTCAACGGCAGTCCGTCGCGCAGCAGTTGCCGTATGAATGTCAGCATGACCACGCCGTTCAAAACCGCCACGCCCGACAGTGCAATGAAGCCGACTGCAGCGGAAATTGATAGCGGCATATCACGCAGCGCTAATGCGAATATCCCGCCGGTCAGCCCTAAGGGAACGCCTGTGAATATGACGAGTGCACTGCTCAGCGAATTAAACGCACTGTATAGCAGGCCAATAATTAATAGCAGCGCTAATGGCACAACCAAACTCAACCGTTGGGAAGCTGATTGCAGCTGTTCAAAGGTACCGTCGTAGTTAACCCAATAACCTGCTGGCAAATCAACGTCAGTCGTTAGCGCATCCTGAACATCTGCCACAAAAGAGCCCAAATCACGATCTTCAACATTCGCACTCACAATAACATTGCGTTTGCTGCTTTCCCGATTGATTTGGTTTGGTCCGCTATTCAAGCTTAATTCGGCGACCTCGCCTAACGGCACATAGCTTAGCTCTGGGTTACTAGCTGAGACGTCTATCGGCAGTGATTTAAGCTGCTCAATACTCTTACGCCATTCTTTGTCGAGACGTACCATGAGTTTGAAGCGTTTATCCCCCTCGTAAATAATCCCTGACTGAACGCCGCCAACCGCTGCTTGAACTGCCCGTTGTACATCAGCGACTGTTAGGCCTAATAACGCTAAATGATCACGCTTAGGTATCACTGAGAGTGTCGATAAACCCGTCATTTGTTCAACCCGAACATCAGCAGCGCCATTAACGGTGCGAATGACTGCGGCGGCTGAGTCGCCTAACCGTTTAAGCGTTTGCAAGTCATCGCCATAAATACGAACCCCCAAGTCAGCTCGAACGCCTGCAATAAGTTCGTTAAACCGCATTTCAATCGGTTGAGTGAACTCGTACTTATTACCGGGAAGCTCTTGCACAGCAGTTCGTATTTCAGCAACCAGTTGCTCTTTGGTTTTTTCTGGGTTTAGCCAGTCCTCACGCTCCTTTAAAATAATAATGGTATCAGCGACGCTCGGTGGCATAGGGTCGGTCGCAACATCCGGGGTACCAATTTTTGAGAATACCAGTTTAACTTCGTCAAAGCGTGACACCACAGACTCGACATCTTTTTGCATTGCTATAGATTGCTGCAAGCCAGTCCCCGGAATGCGCAAGGCTTGCATGGCAATATCGCCTTCATCAAGCTGTGGCAAAAACTCAGTTCCCATGCGACTCGCCTGAAACATTGATACCGCAAACAGCCCAAAGCCAAGCAAAATAATGACAACTGGAAGCTTCAGTGTTTGCCGTAAAACCGGCTGATACACTTTGCGGGCGGCTCGCATTATTCGGTTTTCACCGTGCTTAATATTGCCACGGACAAATATTGCAATAGCAGCGGGTACAAAGGTAACGCTGAAAATCAGAGCCCCTAAAAGCGCGGCTACGACAGTAAACGCCATGGGATGAAACATTTTGCCTTCAACACCACTTAACGCAAATATGGGCAAGTACACCAGCATAATGATAAGCACACCAAATACCGCAGGGTTAAATACCTCACGAGTACTATGGGTTACTTCAATTAAGCGCTCTTTAGTGGTAAGTACCCGGCCTAAGCGTTGCTGTGCAATTCCAAGCCGTCGCAAAGCGTTTTCAACCACAATGACCGCACCATCGACGATAATACCAAAATCAATTGCGCCCAGGCTCATTAAATTACCAGACACCTTGTTGGCGACCATGCCGCTTACCGCAAACAGCATACTCAAGGGAATAACGCACGCCGTAATCAGTGCTGCACGGACATTTCCAAGCAGAATGAAAAGCACCACAATAACCAGCACCGCACCTTCAAACAGGTTTTTCTCGACCGTTGCAATAGTTTTATCAACGAGAGAAGTACGGTTATACACCGTTTCAATCACCACCCCGTCTGGCAAGCTTCGTTGCACCTCCTCAATTTTATTGGCGACATTCTGTGCAACGATGCGACTGTTTTCGCCAATAAGCATCATGGCCGTGCCCAATACCACCTCGCTCTCGCCCGAGGTTGAAGCGCCAGTGCGTAATTGTTCTCCCAGTTTGACCTCAGCCACGTCACTCACGCGCACCGGTGCATCATCACGTTTTGTCACGACCACACCACGAATATCATCAAGTGTCTTAAGCTGTCCAGGCGAACGCACCAACCATTGCTCACCATTTTTCTCGATATAACCGGCACCAGCGTTTCTATTGTTAAGATCCAATGCTGCCAAAAGGTCCTGCATGGTCACTTTATAGGCCAGCATACGACCGGGGATGGGAGCCACCTGGTATTGCTTTTCATAACCCCCCACACTATTAATCTCGGTAACACCGGGCACCTTGACCAGTTGCGGCTTAATGATCCAATCCTGGATGGTACGCAACTGCTCGGGCGTATACGCCTCGCCATCGGCATTGGTAGCCCCCTCTTTCGCGCGTACTACATAATTAACAATTTCACCAAGGCCGGAGGCTATTGGCCCCATCGTCGGCTCGATACCGTCGGGTACTTCTCCCCTTACCTTTTGCAGTCGTTCACTGATTTGTTGTCTAGCCCAGTAAATATCGGTGCCCTCTTCAAACACCACGGTAACTTGCGACAACCCATAGCGTGAGATCGAGCGGGTGTAGTCCAGCTTTGGTAAACCTGCCATCGCGGTTTCCACCGGATAAGAAATACGTTGTTCGGTTTCTAATGGCGAATAGCCTGGCGCTTCTGAATTTATCTGTACCTGAACATTGGTAATATCCGGCACAGCATCGATGGGTAGCTTTAATGTGCTATAAACGCCCGCAGCTGCTACTAACAAGGTTGCGGCAAGCACCAGCCATCGACGCTCAACCGCAAAGCGAATGAGTGCATCTATCATTGTTTAGTCTCCCTAATGGCTGTGGCCTGCGCCTTGTTTTAGAATGTCAGCCTTTATCAAGTAGCTGTTTTCAACGACATAACTTTCGCCATTCTCAATACCCGATAACACCTCGGTGTATTCACCGTCAGTTCGGCCTAACTCAACTTCCCTGGCTTCGAAACGATTACCCTCTTTAATAAAAACAACGGGGTTATCTTCTAAACGTTGAACAGCATCATTGTTTATCGCCAAGCTCGCGTTAAAGCTGTCTGTAACGACATCCGCTTTTACGTGCATTCCCGGTCGCCAATGCCCCGACTGATTGGGCAACTCGATAAGTGCGCGCGCAATATGTCCGCCAGTCATTTGTGGCGAGATATAAGACACAGTTCCTTCGACGGTTTTATGATGATGCAAGTCGTACACATAGGTCGTTTGCTCTTCTTCTAACGACTCAATGTTCTCCGGGAACGCTGAAAGCTCTACCCAGACCGATGATGGATCCAGGACTTCAAATAATGGCTTTTGCTCAACCACTTCACCAACATTGGTAAAACGTGCAGTTACCTCTCCGCTAATTGGGCTGATGACTTCAAATGCCGTGCCTGTCGTAACATTCTCAACAACAGCCAGAGTTTGCCCGGCTTTTATGGCATCGCCGATATTGGCCTTTAGTGACGTAACAATACCTTTGTACTTCGCTCCGATATGCACAATATTGTTATTATTGGGGGCTATTACACCGAAAATTGTTTGCTTTACTCGAATGCTTTGAGCGCTCGCTGTTGCCAACGTTAATTTCGCGTTTTCTATTGCTGCATCACTTAAATTGGTATGGGGTGCTTCATGCTCTTCGTGTTCTTTCTCATAAGCCAATGCGGGCAGTGAAAAACTGGCAATGCAGATAATTGTAATCAATGTGTTGAGTTTCATTGTTGTACTCCTAAAAACGGCTGTCCGGTCATGCGCTCTAATTCGATGATGTCGCTGTAAATCGCATGTTTCCGAGAAACTTTTTCGTACTCGAGTTTGGCTAACTCCGTTTGCGCGTCTAACACTTGCAACAAAGAGTGCGTTCCGCGTGCGTAACCCTGTTGAGTCTGTTCAAGTAATTGCTCAGATAATGGCATCAGTCGCTGATTTATCTTTTGCAGATAACTTTGGTGAGTTTGCAAACTGTGCACTAGCGATAAAGCCAGTGATTTTAGTTGCTGCCGAACCTGTTTTTGCTGCGCCAGGTTAGACTGATGCAGTAATCGGCTTTGTTTTATGCGACCGACGTTAGGGTCAGTGAACTGCAATGGCATCGATGCCTGGACGATTAAACCTACATCATCGAACTCATTATTGTAGCGAGCCCCGACACCAACGGTAATATCCGACTTTGAGTCCGCTGCTAACGCTCTGGCTTGCGCTTGTAGAAGTTGCTCAGAGTCCAGTAAACGCAAATACTCCGGCGCCCGATTAACAGCCGATAACACGTTGGCTTTTTCCGGGAGGCTTAGCGGAAAAGTAAAGTCTCCAGAGACGCGCGTAAAATTGAGCTCGCCTGCCCACATTGAAGCCAGTTCAGCTTGTTGCTTTTTCAGTTTACCGTTCAACTCGTCAGAGAAAGCGTATTGGCGCTCTAACTGTAATTTAATGCGAATAACCTCGGATTTAGGCACCGCGCCAGCTTCTACACGCTCCTGTGCCACTTTTATCAGTCGCTCAGTTCGCTGAATTTGACGCTCGCTGGTATGCGCGACTTGCTGAAGTTTTAAAATGTCATAGAAACGCTGTGTGGTTTCTGCCAAAACCTCAATTTGACGATACTCAAACTCTGCTCGCTGAGCTTTCTCTTTTTCGGTTGCAGCTTTAACTCGTAACTGCCGTTTGTCCCCTAACTCTATGAGCTGAGAAAAGGATACGGTCAATTGTGAGTTACTGATACCTTCTAGCCGTCCTGAGCCGGCAAAGTTTTCTATTTCCGCAGATACCCTTGGGTTCGCTGAAAACTCAGCCTGCTCTATCAGTGCTCCTGCAGCTCGTATTTTATAATCATACTCCAGTAACTCAGGGTTATTCTTGATCGTTTTTTGTAACGCTTCTTTCAGCTTTAAATCTGTCGTCGCAGCCGTCGCCACAGGCACTAGCGCACCTAAGCAAAAGGCTGCCACGAAGTATAAATACTTCATGTTGCTTCTCCATTAACTTATAGGTTTTAAAAAGTCTAAGTTAACGGTTACGCGTTTGGTGGAGGTACAGGGGGTTGGTGAGTCAGGCTTTGGTCAAAACCTACCGAGTTTGAGTTGGGTGCCAAAATAACAGGCACGGCTGAAATTAAGAGGTTATAACCAGTAATGCAACTAATATGAGGTTGTGTTTGTTGTTTACTATCATATATTGATTTATTTAAGTCTTGATTTTCACGCTCAATTTCTAAGACTAAGTCATACGCAACTCCTGCACTCTTTATTGAAGACTGACTGAAAGTACCAGCCACAGGAGCACAGGCAAAAGAGCTATGAATGAGCACAGTCAGTATTAAAAACCAAGATATTTTCATTCAATTACCCCACTCAATATAAATTCCTAATCCATCCAAAATAAGCTCGCCCATATTAATTATTATACTTACTATTTACTTAGAACCCGGTAGATTCGGTATCATTGAGACCTGCAAGTTGCTTAACAGTAATAGGATAACTCCTAGGGTAATTGCAATATCGGCAATATTAAAAACTGGCAATTGCCACGTTTGCCAACCTAGATGAAGGGAGTCGACAACATAGCCACGAAACAGTCGGTCAATGAGGTTCCCAACCGCCCCCCCAAGAATCAGCCCGTAGCTAATGCCATCCCGTTTACTTACTTTATTAAAGATCAACCTCGTTAAAGCCACAGACATTAGCAGAGCAACCCCAATAAAAAAATAGCGCTGCCAACCTCCACCATTTGAAAGCAGGCCAAATGCCGCACCAGTGTTCCAAGTGTGTACCCAATTGAAAAAAGGGGTCAATGAAATCGAATCACCGTAAGCTATTGATTGCTGCGTCTGCCACTTGATCACTTGGTCAAAGACTACAGTTAAACCAGAAATTAACAGAGAAATATAGGGCGAAAATCCTTTATCAACGCAGGACATTCAGTTCCCCTTCAGTGCAAAAATGCGTCTTGACCCGTTAAGCACGATTAAACCTGCTATGCTACCTATAATAAGATCTGGGTAATTCGACCCGGTCAACGCAACGAGGATGCCAGCGATGATTACGCCAAGGTTAATCACTACATCATTAGCTGAAAAAATCCAACTTGCTTTCATATGCGCACCACCTCCTCTATGTTTGGAGATAAGTAGAAGACAGATGGTATTGCCAATCAACGCGACAAATGCAATCCCCATCATCGCAAGTGACTCAGGTTCACTCCCGAATACGAAGCGTCTCACAACTTCTGCAAGTACACCCAGAGCCAAAACCAGTTGTAGTACGCCAGCTAGGTGCGCAGCACGTATTTGCATATTAACACTACGCGCTACGGCATAAAGAGAAAGCCCGTAAACTGCCGCATCGGCAAAATTATCTAAAGATTCCCCAATCAAACCAGCAGACTGCCAAAGCAGTCCGGCAGTCATTTCCACCAAGAACAGAAGAGTATTGATGGTGAGCAACCAACACAAGGTGCGGGACTCCTGCTTATCCGAACTTGCCGAAAACTCCTCAGCTTTGATTGCCTCGGAGTCCGCAGCAGTGTCTCTTTCAAGCGAGGCACCCAAACCTAGAGTCTCTAATTTAGAAGTAATAAAGGCTGTCTCACCATCATGTAATACCTTCAGCCGACGGTTTGACAAGTCGAAGGATAATGAATGAATTTCCTCAAACCCATTCAGTGCCAAGCGAATCATTCGTTCTTCTGATGGGCAATCCATTTTTGCTACAGAGTAAACGATGAGCCGTTTACCTGACTCTTCGTAGGCATTTTTTGAGTCGCCATTTGTTCGAACCGTATCAAAGGAACTAGCCATCGTATTACTTACCTTAAATATATAGTTTCACAATTAAAAACTATAAAGTTACTATAAGGTCAAGAAATTACTTAACTAGATAGGAAATTTTCTTATGCGTATTGGTCAACTAGCAGACTTATTAGGAATTCAAACCCAGACAATAAGGTTCTATGAAAAAAAGGGTTTGTTACCTTTACCAGCTCGTAGTTATAACGGATATCGAGTATACACTGAAAAACATTACAAAAGACTTAAGTTTGTATGTAGCTGCAGAGCTATAGGCCTTTCATTATCTGAAACCCGCAGATTACAAGATTATCAAGACAATCCACATCAACCTTGCTCAGCCGTTAATACCCTGATTGATGAACACATAATGCACATACGCTCTCAAATTACTTCTTTGCAAGATCTTGAGAAGCAACTCACTTCAATTAGAACAAGTTGTACTGGCCAAAGCAAAGTTATTGCGTGTACAATTCTTAATAAAATTGATGAAATAGAATCTGTTAGTTGTAACCGAGACGTCTAAATTTCCGGAGGTTACACAACGTACTTACACAATTTTTTAAGGTTGTCCAGCGGAGCTTCGTTAGGCTACTGAGTGTCTAGTGAACTAGTGGCGATTCAGAATGCACTAGTTGAGAACTATTTTTAATTAATGTACCGTTAAGCTGCTTATTTAGAACTGTAGGTAATGATGCTTAGACTCGGATTTTTAATACTGGTGCTTGTTGCTGTTCTGACTCAAATCAGTCAGGCGGTTGCTGATGTGCATCAATCTCACCAGTCCTCTTCTGAGCAACACCTCAATTTTGAGCATGACGAATCGCACATCGATAAGCGAAACCTCCCTAAAAGTGGCGAAGTCAGCTTTGACTGCCATCATTGCTGTCACTGCCATGGTTCATTTCATTTATATGCTATGAAGGCTGAAAAAACTCTCGCTTTACCACGAATGGGCACAATACGTCCTGGGTATACTGAGTTTTACACTAACCCTCTATCATCACCACTGTTCCGGCCTCCCATCTCCTCATAACTGTCTAATAAGCTGCTATAGCAGCGCAAAAAAATCATTATTTTACGCAGTAATATGACTGAGGAGTCTATCTATGGGTCCGTTTTCGACACATAGCAAACGCTTGTTTATTGCCGTAAGTCTGGCAATAAGTTCAAGCTACGCCAATGCACAACAGTTGCCCGAGCAATGGCAACAAACTGTGCAGCAACACCCCAGTGTTGAAGCCGCTCAACAGCAGGCTGAAGCGCTGATCCAACAGGGCAAGCAATTAAATCAGCCTTTGTACAACCCTAGTTTATCGTCACGCTTAGAGCGCGAAGGTGATATCAATAATTACGGCGTTGGTCTAAGCCAAACGCTGGACTGGAGCACTCGCAATGAAGCACGAGCCAGTCAGAGTGACGCCATGACGGCTATGGCAGTGAGTATTTATCGCCAGTCGGCGACATCGCATGCTAAAACTCTGCTGAATGCCTATGTGCAATGGCTGGATGCAAAAAAGCGTTACGCACTCGCCGAGCAGCAAAAGAAAATCGTTAAACAGGCGATAAGCCTGGTTGCCGAACGGCGTAAAGCCGGAGACTTAGGTGCCGTCGACGAACAACTGACGGTACTCGCACTAAGTCGGCAACTGCAACAAACGGCAGCGGCTTATCAACAACTGCAATCCGCTGAAGCAGAGTTAAACGCTCTGCTAACAACGTCTGATGTCGGTCAACTCTCCATTAACGAGGAGCTATTTAACGTTGAACCTGCGTTAACGGCTCGTTGGCAACAACATCCAGCGTTAAAAGCCGCTTACCTGCAATGGCAATTAAAGCGCGCCGATGTCGACTGGAAACGCTCGTTAACCACCGCCAACCCAACCGTAGGCGTCGAAGCGGGCGAGAGCGATAACGAAACAGTAGTTGGCTTATCATTCAGCATTCCACTACAGATTCGCAATAACTACAGCGATGCAGTACGCGCAGCCAATAGCGAAGCTGTTGCTGAAGAAAAGCGTTTGATTGCGCTACGCCAACAATGGCAAGCAGCACTGAAGTCGTCCCTTAACAACTACCGCTTTGTTAAAAAACAATGGCAAAACTGGCAAAGAGACTTTCAATCTCGGCAGGATGAGTCGATGCAGGTGATTGAGCAGTCCTGGCTCGCCGGAGACTTATCCACCACCGACTATCTCACCGCCATGCAACAGCAGCTCGATAGTCAATTTGCAGGTATAGCGCTGCAAACACAATATCGGTTGGCCGCCATTGAATGGTTGTACCGTTCGGGCGAACTCAGTAAAGCGCTGACGTTATCGCCGTTAAGCCAGCAAACAAACGCAGAGATTGGAGAGTAAACGATGTCAGTAAAACCTTTATACGCAGCAATAGCACTTGCGCTGAGCTTTTCGGTTATGGCGCAGGATAAACACGGACACGACGAAAAAGAAGATACCCACAAGGAAAAAGGCAAACACGAGCAAGGTGAACATAAGGAAAGTGCAGGCGTGGAGCTATCCAGCAAGCAGCTATCCATGGCAGATATCACCACGCGAACCTTGCAAACTCAAGTCATTGAATACCCGGTTTATGCCCCGGCCGAGGTGGTTGCCAACGACTTTAACAGCTATATCGTGAGTCCGCGCATCGATTCGACCGTGCTCAAACGTTTTGTCAGTATTGGCGATCACGTCGAAAAAGGTGAACCACTAGCCACACTCTTCAGCGCCACCATGGCGGAGGCGCAAAGTCAGTATTTGGTCACACTTAACGAATGGCAACGCGTGCAGTCACTCGGCGAGTCAACGGTGGGTGAAAAACGCTTTGTTGAAGCGAAAAACGCCTTTACCTCAGCGCAAGCGCAACTCAAAGCATTTGGTATGTCAGCCAGTGATATTAAGCGTTTAAGTAAACCTGACTACCCTATCGGCGAATACCAACTGACCTCAGAAATTGGCGGGATTGTGGTTAGCGATAACTTCAAGCAAGGCCAGCAAGTTAATGCCGGTAATCACTTGGTTGAAGTGCTGCAAGAAGAAACCTTGTGGGTTAATGCTCGTCTACCAGGCTCAGCTGACCTTAGTGTGCAGTTTGGTGATCCTGTTACAGTGAGTGTCGACAATCAGCGCTTTGCGGCAAAAGTCATTCAGGAAGGCCACACAATAGACCATAAAACCCGCACCCGAACGGTACGACTTGCGGTAAATAACGAAAAGGACCAATTACACCCTGGTTTATTTGCGGATGTTTATTTCTCAGTCAAGTCGGATGGACCGGTGCTTGCAGTTAAGGACTCAGCCTTAATGCGGGCATCTGATGGTGACTGGCAGATATTCATTGAGCACGAACCCGGAAAGTTTGAACCGAAGAAAGTCGAATTGGTTGATGAAAAGGGTCCGTGGAAAGTCATTCGAGGCGTTAAGGAAGGCACAGAATACGTAGACAACGGCGCGTTTTTCGTTCGCTCACAAATCGCTAAAGGCGGTTTTGACCCACATAACCACTAACAGGAGGTTGTATGTTTCAGCGCATTATTCAGTTTGCTGTCGCTAATCGCCTGTTATTGGTATTGGCTTTATTCAGCATCAGCATTGCGTCATTTTTTGTTATTCCCAAACTTAATCTGGATGCCTTCCCCGATGTTACCAACGTTCAGGTAACGGTAAATACGGAGGCCCCCGGGTTAGCAGCGACCGAAGTCGAGCAGCTGATTACCTATCCGATAGAGTCGGTGATGTATGCTCTGCCCGACGTCAAAGAGGTTCGGTCAATCTCAAAAACAGGTTTATCGGGCATTACAGTGGTGTTTGACGAGAGTGTCGATATCTACTTTGCCCGGCAACTGGTGTTTGAACGACTGCAGGCGGCAAAGGAGTTGATACCCGAAGGCGTAGGTACACCCGAAATGGGTCCTAACTCCTCCGGCCTAGGCCAGGTTTATCAGTATCTGCTACTTGCCGAACCGGGCTCCGGTGTCAGCAGTATGGAGTTACGCAGTCTAAACGACTATGTGGTTAAACTGCTACTAATGCCCGTTGAGGGAATTACCGAAGTCTTGTCCTTTGGCGGCGAAGTTAAGCAATATCAGGTTAACCTCAATCCCGCTAAGCTGTTGTCTTACGACCTTACCCAGCAAGACGTAATGGGCGCGGTCAACAAGAATAACGGTAACGTTGGTGGTTGGTATATGCCCCGCGGTCAGGAGCAGTTGGTTATTCGCGGCACCGGTTGGTTGGATAGCGGTAAAAAAGGCCTGCAACAAATACGACAAATACCGCTCAAAACCGTTGACGGCGTTTCCGTAACACTGGGCCAGGTTGCCGACGTCGAAATCGGTAGTGAAATTCGCCAGGGGGCGGTCTCAATGTCGCGTAAAGTCGACGGCGAGGTCAACCAGCTGGGCGAAGTGGTATCGGGTATTGTGCTCAAACGCATGGGCTCGAATACCAAAGCCACTATCGACGGTATTAAAAAGCGCATTCCGCTTATTCAGCAAGCATTACCCGAGGGTGTCACCTTTGAGCCGTATTATGATCAGGCCGATTTAATACAAAAAGCCGTATCTACGGTCGCGTATTCACTGCTCATTGCCTTTGTCTTTATTATCGCAGTATTAGCACTGTTTTTGCTCAACATACGCGCTACTTTTTTAGTGTTACTGTCCATTCCCGTTTCTATCGCCATTGCCCTGATGGTAATGTCCGCGATGGGCATGTCAGCTAACCTGATGTCGCTGGGCGGGATTGCTGTTGCCATTGGTATGCTGGTCGACGGCTCCGTGGTGATGGTTGAAAACATCTTTAAGCACTTAAGTCGTCCGGATAGTGAACACCAAGACGACGCCGAGCAACGCACAGAGCACCGCGACCCAGATCCTCAGGCAGCCAAACTCGATAGCCATGGTATCAAGCTGCGAGTTAAGGAAGCGGCGAACGAAGTGGCACGACCGGTATTCTTTGCCGCCATGATTATCTTGGTGGTCTTTATGCCACTGTTTAGTTTTCAGGGTGTTGAAGCTAAATTATTTGAGCCCATGGCTATCAGTATTATGTTGGCCATTATCTCCGCGGTTTTTGTGGCCATCATGGTTGTACCGGCATTAGCCAGTTACTTTTTCAGTCGGGGTATTAAGCCTCGTGAAAATAAACTGCTTAAACCACTAGATAATGGTTATAAAAGACTATTATCGGTGGCGTTACGCAGTAAAAAGGCTGTTATTACCCTGGCCGGTGTGCTGTTTGTCGGCGCTTTGGTGTTAGTGCCTCGTCTCGGCACAGAATTTGCGCCCGAATTGGAAGAAGGCACGATTAATATTCGCGTGACATTAGCCCCCTCCTCTAACCTTGAAACGGCCTTAGAGGTGGCTCCGAAGCTTGAAAAAATCCTGATGTCGTTCCCGGAAACCACCTACGCACTCAGCCGCATTGGACGAGCCGAAGTGGGCGGCGATCCAGAGCCTATCAGCAACATCGAGATATATGTGGGCCTTAAGCCGCAATCCGAATGGACAACGGCATCCGATCGCTACGCCTTACAAGAAAAAATGGAGGCAAAACTCGATGCTCACCCAGGCTTGTTGTTTAATTTTTCACAACCTATTGCAACACGGGTTGATGAACTGCTCTCAGGTGTAAAATCGCAGCTAGCCATCAAACTATTTGGACCCGAGCTTGACGTGTTGGCCCGTAAAGGCCAGGAAATAGAAGGTGCCGTCAAGCAAGTTGACGGGGCGGTTGCTGTAGCGATGGAGCAAATAAAAGGTGAAGCACAACTCGTGGTTTCGCCGAAACGCCAGCAACTCTCACGCTACGGCTTAAATGTCACCGATGTACTGAGCGTTGTCGACAATGGCTTGGGTGGCGCTTCGGCAGGCCAGATCATTCGCGGTAATGAGCGCTATGATATTTACGTGCGGCTGGCCAAGCAATTCCGCGATACGCCGGAGTCTATTCGTTCGTTACGCCTGTTAACTCCCTCAGGGGCCTGGGTAACCTTAGGCGAAGTCGCCCACGTCGCAATTGAATCAGGACCACCGCAAATCCGTCGTGATGACGTACAGCGTCGCGTTGTGATTCAATCGAACGTTCAGGGTCGTGACATGGGTAGCGTGGTTGCCGATATTAGGAAGGCGATTGACGAGAAGGTGGATTTACCAACCGGTTACTCAGTCGACATTGGTGGCCAGTTCGAAAGTCAACAACGAGCACAGGAGCGCTTGTCCATTGTCGTTCCCATATCGCTGGCACTCATCGCCCTGCTGCTTTATTTTGCTTTCGGCACCATGGGTCAAGCCATGTTGATTTTGGTGAATGTACCATTGGCAGTCATCGGCGGTATTGTGGCACTCTATGTGTCAGGACAGTACTTATCGGTGCCCAGCGCCGTGGGTTTCATCACACTGTTTGGTGTGGCGGTACTAAACGGTGTGGTTCTGGTCGAGAGTATTAACCAGAGAATAACCGATGGGCATGCGGTTAATGATGCCGTGTTTGATGGCGCGTGGTCGCGACTACGCCCGGTATTAATGACAGCAATAACCTCAGCGTTAGGACTCATTCCCATGCTGTTTGCAACCGGTGCAGGGGCTGAAATTCAACGCCCACTGGCTACCGTCATTGTTGGTGGTTTGGTATCAGCTACTCTGCTGACATTGGTTATCTTACCCGTGCTCTATCCTTGGTTTTCGAAACAAAAAATTAAGGATCTGAGCCGTTAGGGTTCAATAGCATTTAAGGGGGCGGTTATTGTCGCCCCCTTTTATTAAAAGAGGAACGTATTATGGGACATCACCATAACCATGATCACTCAAAGGACATGCCGTCCAACCGATTAGGTTGGGCATTCCTGCTTAACTTTGTTTTTACCATTATTGAGTTCATTGGTGGTTTTCTTACCAACAGTACCGCCATTTTAGCTGATGCCGTTCATGATCTTGGCGATAGCCTGTCGTTAGGTCTCGCGTGGATACTAAATAAACTTGGCAAAAAACAGGCTAACCAACACTTTACCTACGGTTATAAAAGACTGAATCTTGCCGGTGCATTTATTAATGCCGTTGTGTTAATCGCAGGCTCTGCCTGGGTACTTGTGGAAGCAATTCCCAGACTCTGGAACCCTCAGATGCCCGTCGCTGATGGCATGATTGCTTTAGCCGTCGTTGGCATTACAGTTAATGGATTTGCTGCTTACAAATTGTCAGAGGGCAAAACGTTAAACGAACGCGTTATTAACTGGCACTTGCTGGAGGATGTTCTCGGCTGGGTCGCTGTACTTATCGTTGGTATTGTTTTGCTGTTTGTGGATTGGCCAATTCTCGATCCGCTACTGTCGATTGGTTTTACTCTATTTATTTTAGTGAATGTGCTGCGCAACCTGTGGGCAACGCTGAAACTCTTCATACAAGCAACTCCGGACAAAGAAACCTACAGACAAGTCGCTGACACTTTGCTGGAGCTACCTCATGTTGCTGACCTACACCATCTGCATTTTTGGTCACTAGATGGCGAGGAGCATGTATTAACCGTTCATTTGGTGTTATCTAAAAACCTTGATATCGAGGCCCGTAGCGATTTAAAACAGCGCATCGATGACGTCCTTGCGCCCTATGCTTTAAGCCATACAACGGTAGAACTAGAAGATCCTGATGAAGCCTGTAGGGACAACTGATAATGAGTGCATTATTTTTAATGAAAACATTGGGCTTATTTATTGCCACCGCAATTGCTGAAATTGTCGGATGCTATTTACCCTACCTATGGCTCAAAGAGGGCCATTCGGTTTGGTTGCTCATTCCGGCGGCAGTGAGCTTAGCCTTATTTGCTTACTTGTTAACACTTCATCCGGCGGAAAGCGGGCGGGTCTACGCAGCTTATGGTGGTATTTACGTGTTAACTGCCATAGTCTGGCTGCGAATTGTCGATAAATCGCCACTATCCAATTTCGACCTGATTGGCACGGCGTTTGTGCTAACCGGTATGGGGATTCTTGTGTATGGCTGGCGTTAGCTATAAAGCAATTCAGTTAAAGAACTCCGCTCAAAAGTTTTACTACACAGACTAACGCACCTTATGTTTGTCCGTGGTAGCGTCCTCAACCCCGTCATTAAGCGAGGCCATCAGTGGACAATAGACATCTCCGTGTCCGGCGCTGCATTTTTGCACCAGCTCATTCAACGCTCGTTCAATTTGCTGTAAGTGCGATATCTTTCGACGAACACTGGTGAGCTTTTGCTCCCCAAGCTCCCGTGCCTCATCGCAATGAGCGCCATCTTGCAGAGTTAATAGCTCACCAATTTCATCCAGACTAAATCCAAGCCATTGAGACGCGCGAATAAAATGAAGCCGAGCAAGCGCTTGTTCATCGTAATGTCGGATCCCCCCATACGGCTTTTCCGGCTCGCTCATTAGCCCTCGGCGCTGATAATAGCGCACCGTTTCCACGCCCACGCCGGCTGTTTTGGCCAGCGTGCCAATTGTCATTACGTTGCGTTTTTTTAACATAGCTATTGCTTCCGTAGTGAGGTACGGGTTTAAGATTAACACATTAAAGCAAAATGCCCGAAGGAGTTACTCTTATGTCAAATTCAAAATCTGGTCGGGGCTCTCTTCTCGCGGGAGGGATCGCAGCGACTCTGGCATCTGCGTGTTGTCTGGGTCCCCTCATATTACTTGCACTCGGTGTATCCGGGGCCTGGATTGGGAGCCTCACAGCACTTGAGCCTTATCGACCCATTTTTATTACCATTGCATTGATTGCCATATTCTTTGCCTGGCGTCGAATATACCGGCGTGCTGATGACTGCAACCCTGATAACACCTGCGCAACGCCAAATGCTCGTAAGAGCTACAAAGTGATGTTTTGGCTCGTTGCGGTGCTTACTTTAACAGCATTGGCTTACCCCTATGTTGTTCCTTTGTTTTACTAGGAGGCAATACACGATGAAAAAAACAATGATAACAACCATTTTATTTTTACTGTTTAGCATGCCCGCATTGGCGGTTGAGAAAACGGTTACGCTATCAGTACCCGGTATGACATGCGTCACCTGCCCAATTACTGTCAAAGCTGCACTTGGCCAAGTTGCAGGTGTGAGCGCCGTCGATGTCCGTTTTGAAGAGCGGGATGCAACCGTGACATTCGACGACGAAAAAACGTCAGTTAAGCAGCTCACTGAAGCAACGACAAATGCAGGATACCCATCAACACTGAAAGCAACGGCACCAAAAAATCAGTCATGAAACATCACAATGCCTTATAGCTGCTGTAAAACTGAAAGACCAAGGAGTAACCGTTATGAGTAATAACAATTTACACATTGCTGTCATTGGTAGCGGCGGCAGTGCGATGGCTGCGGCACTCAAAGCGACCGAGGGAGGTGCCCGAGTGACGCTCATTGAGAGAGGTACTATTGGCGGAACTTGTGTCAATATTGGCTGTGTCCCGTCTAAAATCATGATCCGAGCGGCTCATATCGCCCAACTGCGGCGAGAAAGCCCTTTTGATAAAGGCTTAAGTACCCATACTCTTAAGGTAAATCGATCAGCTCTCCTCGAGCAACAACAGGCTCGGGTAGAAGAACTCCGTGAATCCAAATACCAGAGTATTCTTAGAGAGAATTCCGCCATTACCGTTATTAACGGCGAAGCCCGCTTTATAAACGATGAAACTCTTTCCGTATCACTTTGCGATGGCGGTGAGCAAACGGTTCACTTTGACCGTGCTTTTATCGGCACCGGGGCCCGACCCGCACAACCACCCATCCCCGGCTTAGCTGAAACCCCTTACCTTACTTCGACAAGCGCATTAGGGCTAAGTAACATTCCTAAGCGCCTCGCTATTATTGGAGCCTCGGTCGTTGCTCTTGAATTAGCACAGGCCTTCGCGCGTCTCGGTAGTGAAGTTACTGTTTTGGCTCGCAGTCGGGTGTTATCCCAAGACGAGCCTGCCATTGGTGAGGCAATAGCCACTGTTTTTTATCACGAAGGCATCAATGTGCTTGAGCATACAGAAGCCAGCGAAGTGCGTTACGACGGACAACACTTCATTCTCAAAACCAATGCCGGAACATTAAAAGCAGAACAACTGCTCGTGGCCACAGGCCGCACGCCCAATACGGAAAACCTCGATTTAGAAACCATCGCCGTACAAACCGAGCGCGGTGCCATAACGATTAACGATCGCATGCAAACCTCTAACTCAAGAGTATATGCGGCAGGCGACTGTACGAATCAGCCGAAGTTTGTCTATGTCGCCGCCGCAGGCGGCAGCCGAGCCGCTATTAACATGACGGGCGGTGATGCGCATCTTGATCTCAGTGCCATGCCCGAGGTTATCTTTACTGATCCACAAGTCGCCACGGTGGGTTTATCAGAAGCTGATGCTAAAACTGGTGGTTACGTCACCGAAAGCCGCACGTTGGGCCTTGAAAATGTCCCACGGGCATTGGTTAACTTCGATACCCAAGGGTTTATAAAAATTGTCGCAGAAAGTGGCAGCGGCCGGCTGCTCGGTGTTCAAGTCGTCGCAGGAGAAGCTGGTGAGTTGATTCAAGCTGCTGTAATGGCGATAAGAGCAGGAATGACAGTCAATGAGTTGGCTGATGAGCTCTTCCCATACCTTACGATGGTAGAAGGCTTAAAATTATGCGCTCAAACGTTTACTAAAGATGTTAGCCAATTATCTTGCTGCGCTGGGTGAGATAACCTAGCTTAACTTCACTGGACAGTTACCAATATTTCGGGTTTAGCTGCTGGTTGGTGATAGGTTAAGCTAGTTCAGGAGTGATAATAGTTGTTATAAGCACTTTTTTTTCATTCATATTAGCTCTTATTTGTCTCACTTATTTGACAATAAGTTTTCCTAGATACCTTTGCATCTGACAATGAAAATCGTATTCTCCGGTCTTTAATACTGGCAATTCGATCAACTTTAACTTATTGGTCGGTAAAGTATCGCTGATCCCCAGATCAGGAATAAGCAAAGTTTCAGAGCAACAGATTTAAAGGCTTCCAGTTTGACAACAATCTCATTTAGCCGTTTTCATTTGTTTATTATATAACGTTACAATTAGCCAGCCAGTAATCATAGCTCCCAAGGACCACCCGAATAATCCCGTAACAAATCCACTAAAACTCAAATGCCACTCGAAACCAGAGAGTTTTCCGTGAACCATGCCTTCTGTTAAAGCCATCATGCTAGAGGGCATAATAAGCACTAGCAAGCTACAAACTCCCCATAAAACTGCGAAAGCACCGCCAGCTGCTAAGCCAAATTTCTTTGCATTAAGTTTCATAACTTCCTCCTTAAAAATACCGTTGTAAATTAGATATATTGAAAAAGTACCGCTACTTGCACACTGCAAGTAGCGGCATTTCCAACGGAGAGCTTAATCTCTACTACATTTCCTTTTTTTCTTCACTCTGGTGTTCCATCATTTGCTCCATCATCTTTTGCATCATATCCATTCGATGCTCCATCATTTTCATTTTATTCATCATATTCTCTTTGCCCATTTGCTCTGCTTTGTCTCCCTTTTTATGTTCTCCTTTGTTCATGCCTTTATCCATCCCATGGTTCATCATTTGCATGCCCTTCTGCATTGACTTCATATGTTTTTGCATGAGTTCTTTACGCTTCTTGGGGTCAGATTCGCTTTTTATTTCTTTCATAGCATCGCGCATTTCCTGCATGTGCTCATGCATTGATGTCATTTTTTCATGGTGCATCATTCCACTCATTGAACCTGTTTTATCATCACCATGTTTATGCTGTGCATCAGCAAAGACAGGAGAGGCCATTAAAGCTGTGATAGTTAAAGCTGAAAGTACTTTTTTCATTTTATTACCCTCTTGACTATGACCAAATTGTATTGGTCTCATTAATTTTACTTTGTTTCACTATCGTTAAATCTTGGAGCCCACGCTGACGTAGACCTCATATAACGGCGATATTTATTGCCGAATCCTTCAATGCCTTCGATGAAATTGAATTTCATTGAATCTAGCGGAAAACTTTTAAAATTCTCATTGTGACCTGGACGTTTTAAGCCATTTAACCAGCAACGATTTTTCCCCGATACATTTGCATCTGGCAATGAAAGTCATACTCTCCGGGTTCCAGTGCTGGTATTTGAATTGGCTTTAATTTGTTAAAAGGCAACGTTTCACTGATTTCCAGGTCAGGGATAAGCAGAGTTTCAGAGCAAGGCGATTGATCCTTCCGCAGAAACCTGAGTTCAACCGGCTTACCTTCAGGTACGTTTATTCTCGAAGGCGAGTAGGTGCCGTTTTCGACGGCAATCACCCAATCACCTTCTCCCAGCTTCATCTGCTTGGGCGTGTAAAGCCAAAACCACCAGACGATCAGTGCGATCAGAGCGATACCAGCAATATTAATAAATAACATATTTATTCTCCTGAATGCGCCAATGTTAAAAGGTGCATTAATGTTTCTTGGCTTTGAAAAAGCGTAACCGGTTAGCGTTGCTCACTACCGTAAGCGAAGAAAAAGCCATTGCTGCACCTGCAATAACCGGACTCAACAGCATTCCAAAAAATGGATACAGAACGCCTGCGGCAAAAGGAATACCTGCTACGTTGTAAATAAAAGCACCAAATAAGTTTTGTTTAATGTTGCTCAGTGTGGCCTTGCTCACCGCGACCGCATCGGCAAGCCCGTGCAACGACCCGCGCATCAATGTAATATCAGCACTTTCAATAGCGACGTCCGTTCCCGTGCCAATCGCGAAGCCTACATTGGCAATAGCTAGTGCTGGCGCATCATTAATACCATCTCCCGTCATGCCAACGATTTCGCCTTCCATCTGCAGCTCCTGAACCTTTTTTGATTTTTCTTCCGGCAGAACTTCAGCGAAAAATTCTTTAATTCCTACTTTTTCAGCAACTGCTTCTGCTGTCGCGCGATTATCACCAGTAAGCATCACTACTCGCACACCGTTATCTTGCAAACGTTTAATGGCGGCTACGGAGTCGTCTTTTATCGGGTCGGCAACTGCAATAATTGCAGCTAACTCATTATCAACGGCAAAGTACATAGGCGTCTTAGCTTCAGCAGCTAAGCCTTGGGCTTTTTCAACAAAGTTACCGAGCTCAACTTGACGTTCACGCAACAGCTTTTCATTACCGAAAAGGAGGGACTTCCCGTCAACTTCTGCCTCCACGCCATGACCAGCGATGGCGTTGAAGTTCGAGACCTTACTTGTCTTAATCCCTCTTTCCCTGGCTGACTCAACTATCGCCTGTGCTAGCGGATGTTCAGAGCCAGACTCAAGTGTCGCTGCAAGTTGCAGTACGGTTTGCTCATCGTACTCACTCGCTACTAATACGTCGGTGACTTTAGGAGAACCAAGTGTAATGGTGCCCGTTTTATCCAGGATCATAGCCGATACTTTCGACGCTGTTTGCAATGCTTCGCCATTGCGAATCAGCACACCTGCCTCTGCGGCTTTTCCTACACCCACCATTACCGACATAGGCGTCGCCAGGCCTAATGCGCAAGGGCAAGCAATAATCAAGACAGTGGTCGCTGATACCACAGCAAAGGCCAGTGCCGGCTCAGGCCCAAAGTTAAGCCAAGCTAGAGCACTGATAACAGCGATAATCATAACGACTGGCACAAAGTAAGCTGAAATAATATCGGCAAGACGACCGATTGGGGGCTTAGAGTTTTGCGCCCGTTTCACCATGTTAATAATTTGAGCAAGTGCTGTATCTTTTCCGACTCTTGTCGCTTGAAACAAAAAGGAACCACTTTTATTTATCGTGCCCGCCACAACGTCATCACCAACTGATTTTTCCACGGGCATGGGTTCACCCGTTAGCATAGATTCATCAACGGTGGTACTTCCCTCTATAACTTTTCCATCAACAGGGATTTTTTCTCCGGGACGAACACGTACTACGTCCTCCTCGAGTACGTCTTCGATAGCGATATCCAATTGTTTATCGTCACGAATCACCCTTGCGGTTTTCGCCTGCAAACCAATGAGACGTTTTATGGCTTCGGACGTGCGCCCACGAGCTTTCAGTTCAAGTGCCAGCCCCAAATTGATCAAACCGATAATCATTGCGGTCGCTTCAAAGTATACGTGACGCGCCATTTCCGGAACCAGGTGCGGAACCAATACAACCACCATGGAATACAACCAGGCGGTACCAGTACCAAGTGCGATCAGCGTATCCATATTAGCGGAATGATTTTTCAAAGATTGCCAGGCACCGACGAAGAAGTGTTTGCCCGAAAAGTAAAGTACACCTAACGTTAGAATACCTACGACTAACCATGTCACACGCTCTGTGGCAGTGGTCACCGTCATTTCACCAACAAAAAGGCTATAAATCATGAGAGGTACACCTAACGACAGCGCAACGGTCATCTCCCGCATCAGCCGCTTGTAATAAGCCCAGTCGGCTTGCTCTTTTTCTGCCAACGCATCACCGTCACTTTCGGACGTGGCTACTTTAGCGCTATACCCCGCCCTCTCTACTGCTTTCACTAAAGCGCTCGGACTTGCTGTTCCTGTCACACTGACTGTTCGCTGCGCAAAGTTCATCTCTGCATTTTCCACACCGGATACAGACTTTAATGCACTCTCGATTTTGCCAACACAACTCGCGCAACCGGCTCCCTCGATAATGAGTTCCTCAATGGAACTACTACTAACGTCCTCAGTTTTCACACCCATACAAGTGCTCCTTATTTATGGAAAATTAACCAAATCAGGGCTCTTTCCCACAAAGTACCAACGATAAAATTTTCACTAACTACATATCCGAAAATCGGTTCGCAGTTTGCACCATTCGTTTAATTTCATTTTCTTCAACGTTTTTTACTGTTTCTAACAGCTCTTTTGCGCTGTCTATATCAACACGGGAATATAGGTGTTCATACAACTCAATGACTTGCTCATGATGGTTTACAATGTTCTCCATAATGTGATCAGTATCTAACTCTTTAAAAGGCGAATCACAGTGTCCATGCTCAACGATGGGATGTTTCCCAATATAGTCATAACACCAAGTGTCTAATGCATTTCGGTTTGCTGTACTCAAAAAACCTTCGACCATTCGCTCTAAGCTAGCCTCATGACCCGACACGTAGTTTAGAATCATCCGAGCTCGTTCATCTTGGTTTTGTTTAGAGCAGTGAGTAACACACTCCTTCAGGTTTTTGTGGAAATCAACGGTCCAACTCAGCACATCTTTGATTGTTTCTATTTGCATTTTTTACTCCTTACCTATAATTAATCGTTACTTTCGTTTGCTTTTGTTAACTGGCGGACTTCTATGACAACTCCACGGTGTATGTTCCGAATTATCTTTAATATTTTGGTCAATAAACTTGTAGTACTCTTCTTTCAGATGAGTCCACCACCCACTATTTATTTCAACACCAAACTTCCTGAGCTTTTCCTCTATAACATTGAGATCCACTTTAGAGGCATCATAAGCTACCAATAACAAGTTACGCTCAGAGTCATAGGCAACGCTATCGAGACCAACCAACAAGTCAATTTCTTTGATAGCTTTGCGAACTTCTTTCACACTCTCTGCGTTTAGCTTTAAAGTGCGGTTTACTAAGTTAATTCCCCGCACTCCTGCTCTATGATCGTTATTTGACATCAATACTGTCCTGTTAATTAAAACTACCAATACGTTTCAGGCAACATTTGCTCGGTGTTAACTTTGTAACGAAAGCTCTTTATTAGTGGCTGCTCGTTTATCGTGAACCCAGAACAATTCATCGATTGGCGAGATAGAAACTAATCCCTCGTTAGATACCCCAGTATGGGCCGCTTCAACTACCAAGAGGGCAACATCACGCGCATCATCACTGTTCACATAAACTTCAAGCTGTACGTGATCAACTAAGTGATCATCGTTATAGCTATCGAAGTAGTAACCCCGTCCTCGCACAGGAAACAGCGTAAAGCCGCTAACGCCACGGCCGATGAGAGCCTCTTCCACTGAGTCTTGTCGAAGTTGATCAAAAATAGCGGTAATTTTAGATAGGTTCATATACCCCCCTAAAAGCCCTAAAGCATATAGCTTATGGACTGTGTTTAGCCTAGTTACTTAAATTTCGAGAAAATCTAGAGTTGTAATTTAGTAGTGCTATTTCGGAGGGTAGTAAATATCGAAGAGTATTTGCTTCACATCACCTTTATAAGACACGGGATGTGGCAAGTTGCTAGGAGAGTTTATCGAAGTGTCGAATTGAATAAATACTAGAGGTGAGTTCGCAGAGTTACACTCTTCATCCATAGAGCATTTATCAACTACGCAGCAATAGCAGTCGTCAATGATAGATTGCTCACTTTCATCGCAATGAAAGTTATCTTTGCTTTCGTTGCTAACATCCATATGGCTAACACTTTTTTCGTGCTGTACATTGGAAGCATTGTTATAAGCAGGAGCGGCTGGGAAGGATAGCTGTATCACTATTCCTAACATAAGCACAACTAAAAATTTTGCTTGAAACATATGTGCGCTCCTATTGCCATGCTATAAATTAGCATACTACCACCTGCACATCATTGATCGAGATCAAAGGTGCGCAGGTGATATTTACAGAGTAAGGTATCATCTAACCTTAACGTCTTTCTTTCGCCACAAATAGTAAACAGCAGGTAATACGAGCAAGGTTAAGATAACAGCGCTGATCATTCCTCCAACCATTGGCGCCGCTATTCTACTAACCACCTCAGCCCCAGTCCCTGTACTAAACATTATAGGCAATAAACCAGCAATTGTAGAAACAGCCGTCATCATGACAGGACGAACACGAAGCCCAGCCCCTTCCATTACAGCGCGAGAAACACCGTCTTTAGTCAAAGCTTTACCTTGCTCTAGTTGGCGTTGTTCGTATTCGTTATAGGACTGATTAAGATAAGTCAGCATTAATATCCCTATTTCTACGGTAACCCCCGCTAGTGCTATAAAGCCAACCGCTACAGCAACTGAGAAGTTATAATCTAAAAGATACATCAGCCAAATTGAACCGACCAACGCAAGAGGTAAGGTTCCCAGTATGATCGCGATTTCCGTGGCATTTCGAAAATTCATGTACAAAAGAACGATAATAATCGCGAGCGTTAACGGAATCACGTAAGTCAGTTTTTCCTTTGCCCTTTCCATATATTCGTACTGCCCGGACCAGGTAACTGAATACCCTGCTGGCAACTCGAGTTCTTGTTCTACAACCTTCATTGCTTTTTCAACATAAGTGCCGACATCAACTCCCTCAATGTCGACAAAAGTCCAGCCATTAAGTCTTGCGTTTTCGCTTTTAATTGCCGGCGGTCCAAGTTCAACGTAGACATCAGCCACATCCGCCAAACTAATACGCTGCCCGTTTGGCGTAACTAAAGGTAGCTTCTTTAATTCTTCCGGCGAATCACGGTAATCTTGAGGGTAGCGCAAGTTTATTGGGTAACGTTCAAGCCCTTCAATGGTCTCTGAAACATTCATTCCACCAATAGCCGTGGCAACGACCTGCTGCACATCCTCAATGTTCAAGCCATAACGTGCAGCCTGCTCTCTTTCTATGTCAACTTTGACATAGCGTCCACCTGCCACTCGCTCTGAATAAACAGAAGCCGTACCATCGACATCATCAAGTATTGCTTCAAGCTGCTGCCCTATCGTCTGAATTTCATTAAGATCGGCTCCGGCAACTTTTATACCTACCGGCGTTTTGATACCTGTCGATAGCATATCAATGCGAGTTTTAATGGGGTAAACCCACGCATTGGTCAGCCCCGGAAACTTTACAAGCGCATCCAGTTCTTTTTTCAACTTCTCAGTGGTCATACCGTCTCTCCACTGATCTTTCGGTTTCAGTTGAATAAAGGTTTCAATCATCGTTAGGGGTGCCGGATCAGTGGCGGTATCCGCTCGACCAATTTTGCCAAAAACCGTCTTCACTTCCGGTACCGTTTTTATGAGCTTGTCGGTTTGCTGCAACAGCTCCCTTGCTTTACCAATTGATAATCCGGGATAGGTAGTGGGCATATACATCAAATCGCCCTCATCCAAATCTGGAATAAATTCACTACCAATTTTGTCAATCGGCCAGACACCAACGGCCAGGATAACAAGCGCTCCGACAACTGCTGTCTTGGGGTATTTCAAAATGCCTTTTAAAAGCGGTTTATACCCGGCGATCAATAACCGATTAAGCGGGTTTTTCCCCTCAGGTGTTACCTTTCCTCTGATAAAATATCCCATCAACACGGGGATAACGGTAACCGCTAAGGCTGCACTGGCTGCCATTGCGTAAGTTTTCGTGAAAGCAAGCGGAGAAAACATCCGCCCTTCCTGGGCTTCTAAGGTAAATACCGGCATAAAGCTGACGGTAATAATGAGCAAGCTAAAGAAAAGAGCAGGGCCCACCTCTGAAGCAGAGGCGGCAACCACCCGCCAGCGGTTCTCTGCTGTCAGTGGCGTTTTTTCCATATGCTTATGCATATTTTCAATCATGACGATGGCACCATCGAGCATAGCGCCAATAGCGATTGCGATCCCTCCAAGTGACATAATATTCGCGTTAATTCCTTGCCAATACATGACAATAAACGCGGTTAAAATACCCAAAGGCAAGCTGATAACGGCAACCAGCGAGGAGCGGACATGGAAGAGAAATATCACACAGATAAACGCGACAATAGCGAGTTCTTCTATTAAACTTTTCCAGAGACTTTCCACGGCATCCGAGATAAGCCCCGAACGATCATAGACAGTGACTATATCGACACCTTCTGGTAGCCCAGACTTTAATTCTTCCAACTTTTGTTTAACGCCATCAATCGTTTTTTGGGCATTTTCTCCGAAACGCATTACCACAATACCACCCACGGCTTCTCCCTCACCGTTGAGTTCGGCGATACCGCGTCTCATTTGGGGGCCCACACCCACATCAGCAACGTCTTTAAGCAATAATGGCGTGCCATTTTCATCAACGCCAAGCGGGATACTCTCTAAGTCTGACACACCATCAATATAGCCTGAGGCCCGGACCATATACTCAGCTTCCGCCATTTCAACCACCGACGCCCCCACTTCCTGATTACCTCGCTGGATAGCATTTTGTATGTGAGCAAGAGGAATATCGAATGCGCGCAGCTTCTCCGGATCCACTTTCACCTGGTACTGCTTTACCATCCCGCCGAGGGCGGCAACTTCCGAAACCCCCTCGACCGTTTGCAGTTCATACTTTAAAAACCAATCCTGCATACTGCGTAACTCACTCAAATTGTGGTTACCCGTACGATCAACCAAGGCATACAAATACACCCAACCAACCCCTGTTGCATCAGGGCCTAATTGCGGTCTTGCATTAGAAGGCAGTGTCGGAGCAACCTGAGACAAATATTCCAGTACTCGCGAACGCGCCCAGTAAGCGTCTGTATCTTCGTCAAAAATGACATACACATAGGAGTCGCCGAAAAACGAATATCCACGGACGGTTTTAGCGCCGGGGACAGACAGCATAGCGGTTGTTAATGGATAGGTTACTTGATCTTCTACCACCTGCGGCGCTTGACCCGGATAGCTGGTTTTAATGATCACCTGGACATCCGACAAGTCCGGCAGTGCGTCTACGGGCGTATTCTTAACCGCAAAAGCACCAACACCCACGAGGATTAATGTCGCCAGAAGAACGAAAAAACGGTTACTCACTGACCATCGAATGACTGACTTAATCATGGTTATGCTCCTGCTCTGTCACTTGTTTTTGCTCAGGAATATGAATCGATGTGAGCTGGTACTGTTGCTTCCCGACTTGCGTTATTTCCGCATGCAAGGATAACCCCGTGCTAAGCTGAGAAAGTTCAACATCCGAAGCAACATCGAAGTCCATCGTCATTGCAGGCCAGTCCCATTCAGAAATCTCACCGTGCTCCAGCGTAACCATCGAGTGCTGAGGCATAACATTTTTAACGGTTGCTTCAACCCAGACAGCTTGAGCTGCTGCGTCACTTGACATACTGCCATGGCTCTCGTTATCAGCATCAGTGTCATGTTGCATGCGCTTAAAGTCAGAGGATTTACTGGACTCAGAATCAATCAAAAACTGAGCTGAAGTAACGATGTCATCACCTGCTATAAGACCCGATAAAATTTCAACTCGCGAGCTCCCTAACCGCCCAACGTCAACATTAACTGATTTAAATTTCCCATCACCCAGTGCCAGTACAACTCGGTTCGAACCACCCATTCGGATAAGCGCTTCTTTAGGGATGATTAAGTTTTTGTCGCCTAAACCAGCCTTAATGTTAAGATTCGCAAACATGCCCGGTTTTAAAAAACCATCTGGGTTGTCGAAGTGAATTCGAACTTGTCCCGTCCGAGTTTTAGGGTTAAGTGACGGATAGACATAATCAACCTTTCCTTGCCACTCTTTACCTGGAGCATACTCAAGGTTCATTTGAACGTCATTGCCTACCTCAACCTGGTTCAATTGCCGCTCAAAGACTTCTGCAATAACCCAAATTTTATCCAGTTGAGCAATGGTCATTAAATTCATACTCGGCGTTACAAACGCACCTTCACGCACAGTCAGTCTATCCAATACCCCGGACTGCTTTGCTTTTACCGTAATTGTTTTCTGAATTTTACGAGTTTCTTTTAACTTCTTAATCTCAGATTCAGAGACTTGCAGAGCTCTTAAGCGTTCTTCAGCAGCATCTAGTAGAACCTGATTACCTCGCTGCGAGGCTAGTACAAGCTCCTCTTGAGCATTAACCATTTCCGGTGAGTAAATACTGTATAACGGTTGGCCTGCTTTAACAGAGTTACCGACCGCTTTTACAAAAAGGTTTTCAATCCAACCTTCAACACGAGGACTTACTGTTAATACTCGGTCCTCATCAAACTGAACATAGCCAACTGTTTCGATATCTAGGTTGAGTCTCGAGGACGTGACGGTTGCAGTTGTAACCCCAAGGTTATTAATAACGTCGGGATCAATTCTCACCGTACCAGGTGAACTCTCTTCTGCATCATCGCCATAGTAAGGAATAAGGTCCATCCCCATTGGAGACTTTCCTGGTTTGTCTCGGCGATAATTGGGATCCATCGGAGCCACCCAATATAACGGCTCTTTTTCTGCATTGCCCGATGAACGATCAGACACTTCAGTCGATTGCATTACATAGCCAATAGCGCCAGCGCCAACTGCAAAGCCTACAGCTAAACTTATAAGAGATTTGGTGACTGTTTTCATTTTAAACTCCTGAGAATAATAAGTAGTTTGCTTCGGCAATCAGCTTTTGGCGGTTGATGGCGATCGCTAATGCATCAATTTTTGCGTTGACTTCAGCAATCTGTGAACGCACCGCCTCTGCAAAGTCGCCATCATCATTGTTGTAAGCTGTCAATGCAGCTTCAGACTGGGCGGACATTTGTGGAAGTAGCTCTTCACGATAAAGAGCAGCGCGTTCATTCAAACGATTCAGTTGTACAAAGGTACTGCGTAAATTGGCTATTAACTGTCTGGCAATCAGCAGTTTTTCAGTTCTTTTTGCTTCAGTTTTATACTTTGCCGAACGCACCTGTTCATCCTGCTTGTTATCAGTAAACAGTGGTATATCGAACGTAACTCCGGCTGAAAACAAGTCGGCACGGTCATTACCGCTTGGAGCATCGTTTCTATGACCATATTTAAGGTTGGTTGACCATTGTGGTTTATAACCTTGTTGAGCAAGCTCTACAGAAGTTTCCGACGCCGAAATGTCTTGATCGGTAGCTTGCAAAACTGGGTGCCCTTTTATTAATTCGTACAAGGCTTGTTTAGGCATTGTTGAAGGCGAACTCAATGCTTCCTGTAGCGTAAGGTTAGGAACGTCATCTGGTAACTTTGATTTCGCTATAGCACCTATCCACTCCGACAGTTTGCTTTGAAATCGCTCTTCTTTCTGTCTTAATGAAGTCAATCTGTCATCCAGTCGTGTGAGCTCAAGCTGGGCCCTAATAACATCCTGCTGCCGTGCTTTTCCTTCGGTACTGGTATAACTTGCCTTGGCGGTCGACACTAACTGTTCAAAAAGCGCTCTATCGGATTCAATCAAACGGATACTTTGCTGAGAGAAAAAAACGTCTAACCACAACTTCGTTACCGTTGTTTTGACCTTAGCAATACGATCAGCCCTCAAAAGGGGTTGTTTTTGGGCCAATTGATTTTTTTGCTTACGAGACAACGATAGCGTGTTTCCTCTAGGAAAAGTTTGTGAAACACCTACGATCAATTGGGTCATTCCTTCCTGTCGTGAACTAAAACTGTCAACAGGGAAACTGGCTGCCGTGAGCGATATTTTAGGGTCAGGTAAGCTGGAAGAGGCTATAGCTTCACTCGCGAATGCCTCTTGGGTTTGCTTACTTGCTGTTAGCCAAGGGTCTTCTTGTACAGCGATACTCACTGCGTCTTGCAAATTCAAAGGCGGCTCTTGCGCATTTGCAAAATTTGGCACCACTACAGTCAGAACACTTAAATAAGCCATTTCTCTTAAAAGTTTCATATTGTTACTCTCAAAAACTGTAAATTTTTAAATTAAACACAGACCAGGCTATGAGTTAGAGCGTAACTAGGGTTACTAGCGAAATCATAACTACAATGACCGAGCCAAAGCTTAAAGCTGTGTTTTTACCTGGAAGATAGGCGCACCAGGTCGAGAAATTTAGTACTTTTTAAGAGTAGATTGGGGGCCGAAATAGCGAGAGAGAGTGCTTTTCTTTAATATTCGTATCTAAGAATGAGGAAGCGTTAAAAACCAGCTTCTCAATAGGCGGAACGGTGGATTGCTCAGAATAAACGACAGTAATTGACGGGCTGTAACAATGACGCATCATTGAATCAGAGCAACAGTTATCGGTAAGAGAATGTGACACTTCGCAATCTGCAAGATCGCAAACTTGCTCAGTAGAATCGTGCATACATGCCTTTTCCGTACTGATAGTTTGTGAAAATGACATTGTTGTTACTGCTAATAGCAGTAGGGCAATGATTAAACGATACATGCGAAGCTTTACTGTAAAAACATGCTTGAAGTGTATCTCTTTTGGCTGATAAAGATCAATCAATTAAAGGAAGTACCCATAACGAGGTAGTCAACCCAGGTGGTGATACGACTTCTACATCACCACCCCGATTTATTGCTAACTCAGGCGCTTTCAAGCTCTAAATACCAAAGTCATCGAACCTTACTTGTTCTCGCGGAACGCCAAAGTCAGCAAGAGACTCTAACGTCGCTTTCAGCATTGGTGGAGGACCACACACGTAAACGTCCAATGTGTCTTTGTTTTCATCTGCCAACCATTTCATTGCAGTTTCGTGCACAAAGCCAGTGTGCCCGGCCCACGCATCTGATTTAGCAACCTCTGAAAGTACCGGTATATAATTTAACCGCTCATCTCTTTCGAACTCATCCCTATAACAGAGCTCTTTTTCATATCGTGCGCCGTAAAAAAAGATACAGCGACGAGGAGAGCCTGCTGCTAATTCACTTTGTATTAACGCTCTCAACGGTGCAATACCCGCGCCGCCCCCGATGAAGACTTGTGTATGAGAGTTTTGCTTTGTCAGTTGGAAGTCTCCAAATGGCCCAACGGCATCGACACGAGCGCCAGCTTCTAAATTACATAAGTGATTTGATCCCACCCCCGGCGGTACCCCTTCGCTTGGCGATGGCAGCTGCCTTATGTTAAACACAAATCGAGTCGGGTGAGGCCGCGTAGCAACAGAGTAATGTCGTGACAATATTTCGTTTAAGTGTGGAATACGAAACTGCATAAACTGCCCGGCTTCATAATTAACGGGCTCTGAACTCACAAAGGTAAGCTCCATAATGGATGGAGTCAGTTGACGCTTTGAATCGAGTGTTAAAGCTATATCACTAACCCCCTCATTATGTAACTTTACTTCATAATTTGTTGAGGTTCTGTGTTGGCAAGATAACCGCATCCCCGCGTCTAATTCATTGGCGCTCAATAACGCTTTTTCAGCGGCTTTAGGACTAGGTATATCGCTGCCTTGTAGTGTTACTTTACATAATCCACAAGTTCCACCTCCACCACAGCTGCTGGCAATTGGTTTCCCTTTCTGTTGAAAGTATTCTAGCCATGTTTTTTTCCGATTTGGATTAAAGTCACCGTTAGTAATATTTCGGCCTAAAAGAATTAGCCCGGATAACGAAAACCAAAGAGCGAATAACCCGGCACTCCAAATCAATAAATGATTAAAGCTTCGGCCACCAGTGTAATCCATAAAATGCAGACGAAATGCCCAGTCAGCTATTGTCCATGGTGTATTGCGATGCTCCACTACCTGAGATGAGGCTTCATCGATGTATATCCGAGTATTAAGATCATCTTTAATATCAATGCGAAACCCCGAAGCTTCCCAGCCATTCACTTCATCGCTCCCCATGACTCTTTCAACCGCTTCGACGTGACCCGGACCATTATAGCTACTGAGCGCTAATTGGGTTGCCAAAGCCTCACCGGTAGACCAGTTTTCGTTTGTGTTAGCGTTGAAATACAGGACATTTCCATCTGCCAATGTCACTTGATACTGACCAACCCCAGCAACACTTACCAGTTCAATTAAATGTGCTGATGGAAACCTTTGGTACATTTCAGTAAAGTCGACCTGAGTTGCTAATTTTTTAAGCGGCGGCTTAGAGTTTTCGGAGACCATGTATTGATGACCCGACATTCCATGATGGCCAGTTATACTGAAAAAGAAACCACTCACTAGCCACAAAGCGACCTGAATAACTAAAATTAAACTCACCCAACGATGAAGCCATTGTATAAACCTTATCATTGGGCGCCTCCGATCGGTCTTCTTTTAAACGTTATGGTATAAAGGAGCAAAACAATGCCCGTTATCATTAAAATAAATGTACCGATAATAAAGGCTTTTAACCACCACGTTTCTATATCCACACGTTCATCGTAGTCCATTATGTGTAGCATCCAGACAATGTCGAAACCACGCCAGAAAGTGTGTCGTTTTACGAGCAAATCACCCGTTGTTTCAGACAAGTAAAGGCTGGTATTACCAAAGTCATCGTAGTTCACTTGCCATACTGGCAACAAAGTTTCACTAATTTCAGTTGGTGGGTTATCCGTCATATAAACAACGGATTCAATGTCTGCACTCTCTTGTGCGTAGTATCGGTTGGCCAAGTCTTCAATATGATGCTGAGTTATTTCAATGCGCTCTAACGATTTTGCATTAACCAAAAACTCACCTTTATCACTTTTTAACTTGTATACTGGCTGTAGCTTACCATCTAGTCTGCGAGCCTCTAGTGAGGCTTTTTCAGTTTCAGGATAACGCGTTAATAACTTATCTAAATCTGATACCTCAGTACCTTCAGGTAAAGGCTGACTAACATCCTGAACTAAGTGATCTCCGTGAATATAATCCAAGTCGAAGAACACCATGTAAGCACCACTTATTGTCCAAATGACCATTTGCAAGCCAAAAACCAAAGATAACCAGCGGTGCCAGACTCTCCATTGACTCGAACGTTTTTTTTCCGACATGTCGTCCTACCTCAAATTTCATATAAAAAGGCTGCCGCTCCCAGGGAAAAGCGACAGCCAGTTCACTAATCAAAAGCTGTAACGTACCTTCAAGTACAACTGACGACCTAATAAGTCGTAAGTCATAGTGTCAGTATTTGCGTCCGTCCAGCTTTGAATATAAGGCGGCTCTTTGTCGAAAAGATTATTAACGCCACCCGTCACACTCAAATCGGAATTTATGAAATAAGTGCCTTGAACATTATGGTAAAAGACGCTCGGTGCGCGGGCTCCAATATCTTCTGGAGCGGCATTAATGTCGTCAGCAGCCCCTATATATTGCACTGAATAATGTATGCGCCAATCCTGCTTCATAAAGGTTCCCGAAGCATTTGAACGCCAATGCGTATAACTTCCTCTGCCTCCGGTGATGAACCCGGCATACTCAATTTCATCCGCACCAACAAAAGGCGCAAATGTATACTCATTTAAGTAACTGACATTCCAACTGAAGTCACTTTTCCAACCCAGTAGCTCGGTGTTATAAAATAAAGCGGTATCGATACCCGATACATTTTCAGTTGCGGCATTGGTGGGTTGAGCAGACAAAAAGTCAATATCGCCAGTTAAAGAGTCTCTCGTAAAGTGCTCTGGACTGCAAAATGGGTGCGATAAATTTTCTGAGTTATAGCAGACAGACAGCTTCGTTGAACCGGGAATCCTTTGGATAGCATTCTCAATATCGATATCGTAGTAATCAACCGTCAACTGTAAATTGTCCGCCGAGCCAATATCCCATACAAACCCTGCAGTGAAAGTATCTGCGTCTTCCGGTTTTAAATCAGGGTTGCCACCAACAGTGGTAAGCACGGTTGCACCAAACTGTTCATACCCTGCAGGAACCCCGTCTGCTTGGCAATTTGCCGCCACAGTTGGGTTAGCACCGGCCTGGTCCCATCCGTCACACGGGTCGGTTGTTGTCAGATTTCCTTCAGCAACACCACCAAAGAGTTCAGGTATGTTCGGGATCCGAAAAGCAGTTGACTGAGTCGCCCGCACTTTCAAAGCATCCGATACACGCCAGTGAACACTCGCTTTGTAGTTCCCATCACTACCAAAGGTGTCATAGTCACTATAACGGTATGCTAAATCTAAGTTTAAAGATTGAACCAACGGTAAGTCAGCTAATAAAGGTAACGAAGTTTCACCATACACCTCATCGACCGTATAGCTTCCCTCAATAGGATCTGCTTGGTTAGTATTCATAATACCAGCGACAATTGATGAGTCCGGGTTTCGCCAACCTTTCTCTTTACGGTGTTCAACACCAAAAGCGACAGGAACCCATCCAGAAGGCATTTCGAATAAGTCTCCGGAAATATTTGCTGTCAATGAACGCTGCTCATTACCACCGTTGTCAGTCGTCCGAAACATAATGTAGTCCAAAGCTTCTTGAGACAGGTCACCGTACCCCAGCAAGTCAATACAAGGAATGCCGTTGGAGCCACAAGTATTCGGATCTAAACCCGCAGATAGACGCTGCATGTTGACTATATTGGTCATGCCGTCAATGGCTGTATTACGGCCATAGTTATAAGCAACTTCCCAGTTCCAACCTGAGCCAATAACACCATTCATGCCGACGACCGTTCTGAACGTATTAACATCTTGAAAGAACGTTCTTGGTCCACCTTCTAATAAGCGACGACCTTCAAGTCGAATTGTTTCACCCGTTGGGTTTGTTGGGTGGCTGGCATCAAACTCAATACCTCTTAATGTTCCGGGCGTCGCTAATTGATCGGATGTTCGATTGTTGTATAAAACTTCAGTAAATACCGTCGTATCTGGCGACAGTTGATAATCCCCGAAAGCGGAGAAATTCCAGTTTGTAATTGGGTTAACCGAATTTAGGTAAGGAAAAAATGCAAAGTTATGTTTCTCAGCGCTGTAGGGTTCATAGAAATCACCATTACCGTCAGCATCTTGACTGAAGTTAATACGATCTCCAGCATTTGGACCCGTCAATATGGTTGCTCTCCCCCCAATGGTACTTGAGCTTCCGAAGCAATCCAGTTGGCCTGGTGTTAATTCACCCAAAGCACAACCGGCTTGATCGGCCATATTAACTTCGTCTGAAGAACGATAGCCTAATGTCGCCATTACGCGACCTTTATCATTGCTGGCGCCAAAGATCATATTAACTTTGCGATCTTGACCCTCACCATCATCTGTCGAGCCTAAGCGCCCTTCGATAGTAAAGCCATCGTAACTTTTACGGGTGATAATATTCACCACGCCCGCAACGGCATCCGCACCGTATATCGCTGAAGCGCCATCTTTAAGAACCTCGATACGCTGGATCATTTCAACCGGTATCATATTTAAGTCAACAGAGCTGTTTGCGCCGGTACCGCCGTTAACAACACGACGGCCATTCAGAAGCACAAGCGTTCGGTTAATGCCCAGTCCACGCAAATTAACTTGAGCGGTGCCATAACCGTTACCGGTCCAGTAAGCATTACTCTGGCTGCCAGCAAAACCAGCGGAGGCTGACATTCTCTGTAAAATCATCTCTACCGAAGTCATTCCTGAGACTTCTATATCTTCCGCCGTGAAAACCTGAACAGGAGCAGCACTTTCTGCTTCTATTCGCTGAATTCGCGAACCAGTCACCGTGATTTTCTCAACGTCTTCGGCTTGAGTATTATCAGATCCTGACTGTGCCCAAACTGTTGTTGTATTAAAGAGTGCCGCAGATACGCCTATAGCGACAGCAGACTTAAGTAACTTTTGCATTTTGTCACCTCGATTAAATTATAATTATTTTACTTTCCGATTAGACTTCGTACTGCCATCTAAGTTGTTTATACAACCTTCAGAATAGAAACCTTAGGATTTTAGTCAAGCTAAAAACGATTAAAGTTGTATAAAAAACCCTTTAATAGCAAAGCTTATAGAGGTTGTATATTCAACTTTAAGTTATCCTCATGTATCAATAATCTTTTAAAATAAGCTCTTCAAGATAGCTAGAAAAGCAATAAAAAAAGTTGTCCACTTTTTTCAAAATAAAAATAATTTTTCATTTTTAATGAATTTTTACCCTCTTCTGATTATTGATGCTTTTAATCTTTTGCCGACTATAATGCGTATATAGATGTACCATTTTTAAGTAAGGAGACGTCACTATGAGTCAATCAACTCAAAAAGCCACGCTTTACAGAATGTCGACACCTGACCACCAATGCCCTTTTGGTTTAAAAACCAGGCACTTACTTAAAGCCAACGGTTACGATGTGGACGACAACCTGTTGGAAAGCCGAGAAGAAACCGACAAATTCAAGAAAAAGCACGACGTCGATACCACTCCACAAGTGTTTATTGGTGATAAACGTATCGGTGGGTACGAGGAGGTTCGAGCCTTTCTTGGAAAGCCTCTTCCTGACCCTGACGCAACCAGTTACCGGCCCGTTATTGCATTATTTATTATGACGGCACTCCTCTCTGTAGCCACGTCGTGGTTGTCTTTTGGTCGCGTATTTACCGTACAAACCATCGAGTGGTTCATCAGTTTCTCTATGGTGGTTCTGGCCTTGCTCAAACTCCAGGACGTAGAGAAATTCTCTACCATGTTTCTCAATTACGATCTTCTCGCCAAAAAATGGGTGCCTTATGGCCGTATTTACCCCTACGCCGAAGGCTTGGCGGGTCTGTTAATGGCTGCGGAATTTGCTCACGTCATTTCCATCCCTATCGCGTTATTTATCGGCATGGTGGGCTCTGTCTCGGTGTTTAAAGCCGTTTATGTCGACAAACGCGAGCTAAAATGTGCCTGTGTCGGTGGCTCCAGTAATGTGCCGTTAGGCTTCATTTCGCTCACTGAAAACCTCATGATGGTCGCTATGGCTGTCTGGATGTTTTTTACAATGAACTAGAAAAAGAGCGCTATGCGCTCTTTTTCTTAACGCTTTTTACGTAAAAACAAAATCTCACCAGCGGCAATCAATGCCATACCGATAAGAGACGCCCAAATCACCAGCGGATCGCTCGTCCATTTCACCCATATAAAAGCGACTAAAACGATGACGTCTAGCGTGATTGCGCTGACAAGTATGTAAATATTGGCATTCACCTTTTGCCTTAGATGCCGTAATACGCCCCAGTGGATCGCAATGTCCATCACGATATAAAAAATAGCGCCCAGTGACGCAATTCGACTCAAATCGAAGAATGCCGCTAAGATCATAGCCATAACAATGGTGTAAACCAGCGTATGCTTCTGAATGGAACCTGGCATGCCAAAATGACTGTGTGGAACAAGCTTCATATTGGTCAACATGGCTAACATTCTTGAAACGGCAAACGCGCTGGCAATCACTCCTGATACCGTTGCTACAATTGCAAAAGCGACCGTCACCCATAGTCCGGTCTCGCCATAGACGGGTCTGGCTGCTTCAGCAAGCGCGTAGTCTTTCGCTTTCACAATCTCATCTATGGACAGGCTCGAGCCAACCGCCAGAGTGACCAGAACGTATATTAACGCGCAGATAATCAGCGAAATAATAATGGCACGCCCGACATTTCTCTTAGGCTCAACAATTTCACCGCCACTATTGGTTATTGTTGTAAACCCTTTGTACGCAAGTATGCTTAAAGCAATCCCCGCTAAAATACCGCCACCCGTAGCTTCTTCTGGAATAGCCGATATCGATTCAAACTGAATGCCTGAGGCCCACAAACCACCAGCCGCTAAAATGACCAACCCTAAAGTCTTAACAAAGGCCATAAAAAACGAGAACGTTTGAATAAACTGATTACTCAAAATATTGATAAAAAACGCAAAGACCAGCAAACCCACCGCCAACAAAGGGATAAGCCACTGCGCTTCAAAAGAAATTAACTGGCTGGTATAAGACGCAAATGTCCGAGCGACTAAACTTTCATTAATCACCATAGAAAAGTACATCAAGAGTGCGAATATCGCCGTCACACTTCCTTTTCCATAAGCTTTACTGAGGAACATCGCAATACCGCCCGCTGACGGATAGGCTTTCGCCAACTTAACGTAAGAGTAAGCGCTAAAGCCGGCAATGATACCGCCGCACACAAACGCCAGGACAAACCACTCTCTTGCCAGCTGAGCAACTTGTCCGGTCAGTGCAAAAATACCAGCGCCAATCATCACACCAGTCCCCAGCGACACCGCCCCCCAAAGACTCAGGCTGCTTTTCTGATAATCCTGATGTCCGTGTTCATGATCGTGTTCTGCCATAATCAGCTCCTGTGATTGAACTCAGTTGGACCAATGGATCCGGATAATTTTCCAGCCAGACTCCGGGGTATGTGAAACGGTTACAGTTTCATTCATCGTTAAATCAATCTCACGCCCGTTGTACGCCCCGGAAATACTATATCGAGAAGTGATCACAGCAAGGCTAGCCACTTCATATCGTGTTCTTTCAATCAGCTTGGAAGGAACCGCCTGGCTAAATTTGATATCTGACTTAAGATGATGAGCTCTGTATTCAGCCAGGGACCGTTCAACACCACCACCTTCAAAGATAAGCACATCATCGGAAAGCACGTCTTTAACGACCTCCGTGTCACCTTCAGTTAAAGCAGTTCGAAATGCATCAAGCACAGCGGTCGGCTCAGATAGTTTTTCGGCGCTACTGGGCGCTGAAATAAACATTACCGAAACCATAAAAACACTCACAAGTAATTTCATTCTTCTTATTCCTTACATTAACCGGGGGAAAACGCGCTGCTTAGCGCAGAGGCCAGGGTAAAAATAGTGACAGCCAATACCATTTCCGCCGTTATGGAGTTTTTGAGTCGCTTGGCGGCCGCGTTATCATTTAATTGCGGTACGAACTTTAATTTATGCAATGCGGCAACAAGGAGAATCAGCGCCACAAATACAAGTTTCGCTAGTAGTACCGTGTCATACGACGTAAGCGGCAGCTCTGGCATCCATCGCCCTGTTGCACTACGATACATAACCAAGCCCGCAATAAGGAGTATTGGAACCGCTGCAGACATATGCACACCAAAACGCTCCATAATGGCTTTCGCTTTAGCAAGCGGTACCGACGTTGCCAGCTTTCGCAATGAGTTAAGACTGCCGAACCAAACCCAAGCGACTAACAAGTGTGTTAAAAGCGCTAGCTTTCCCCACCAGACGGCGTCACTGCCGTGACCAATACTTAAAAAGCTCCATCCCATGAGTCCAATGGCGACAACATATAGCACCCACTTTATACGTTTTAGCTTAACAACGGAGTAAACAATCCAAGCAATAGCAACCGCTATCTGAAGTTGGATGAACAACCCAACAGGGCCGGTCCATATAAACTGCATGTAGGTCGTGTCAATCATGCCGGCAAAGCCTTCAGCAGCAAAACTACCGACTTTCAGAAAAAAATACAGAAGGCTTGCCAGTAATAGAAGCAACGCAACAAGGCTATTCTTTCGTTCAGACTGCTTTTTTAAACCGGACAAATAAACGATATAAGGCGAGGCGGTCATCACCGCGTTAAGCCAGAATATAAAGGCCAACGTTAAAACGCTGGCCACACTCCAAAGGGTCATCATTTCACCTCAAAGCTAAAATCACCCGATATTTTATGACTGTCCCCACCCATTGCCGTCCAATAAACCGTATAACCACCTGACGCCAAATTGTTTTTAACAGCAATTTCGTACGCTGCTTTGGGAGTCATGCTCATCGAAAAGTCCAGCGGATGCATTTTACCGTCATCTGAGTGCAGCATAATTTTAGCCAGACGAACATCACCGGAAAAATTCATCGTAATTTCCGTTGGTGACTCGGACAAAGTCGCACCGTCCTCCGGGCTACTGGATGTTAGGCCGACGTGAGCGCTGGCCCATGCACTAAAAAATAACGTGGTACCGAAGGCTAACTTAAGTATGTTTTTCATGTTGTTTCCTCTTTGTTTATTATCAATTAAAACCAAACTCTGGCCCCAAGGACCACGCCTGTTTCTGTGGTGTCCTCACCCATTCGTTTCATTTCATCTGCCGTGTTGCCTAACGCGCCGTTCCAATAAACACCAATGTAGGGTGCAAACTCACGACTGATTTCGTGACGATAACGCAACCCCACACGCAAGTTGCTCAAGCCACTTTGCCGTTCATATTTGTCTGAATCTGTCAGGTTGGCTGTTAACTCAATGCGAGGTTGTAAGTACGAGGTTTGTGTTAACTGCCACTCGTACTCGGTTTCGCTAACAAATTGGACATCGCCTTCTTCGTTCATCATCAAAGAATTATCCATTTCAAACCAGTACGGCGCCAAACCCATAAAACTTAAGACCGCATAGTTTTCCATCGAGGCATCCGACGATAAGGTACCTCGCGTACCAATACCGGCCTGAAACGACCAAAACGGAGACACCAAGTATCCATACAGCAGTTCGGCACTTTCCAAGTCAGTGGGCTCACCGTCGTCTTGAACATTCTCCCCTTCACTCTTGAAAACAGCTCGGTGATAGTCACCGCCATACCAAGCCATCATGTCCCAGACGGCTAGGTTCTCTTCCTCGTTGGTTCGCGTTAACTCCAACCGATCGAACAGTACTTGCCCGGTGTAATATTCTTTGACGGGTTCAGGCCAGTCCTCTTTCGCATGTCCGGCGACTGCTAAACCTGGCAACAACGCCGCACCCACTAATAATGATTTACCGTACATAATTGTCCTCCTTATGCGACATTGACCACACGGAACATACCCGCTTTCATGTGATACAACAGGTGACAGTGGAACGCCCAACTACCCGGCGCGTCTGCCGTTATCAATAACGACACTTTTTCGCTCGGCTTCAGGCTAATCGTATGTTTGCGTGGGCGTGGATACTGTCCGTTTTCAAGTTCCATCCACATACCGTGTAGGTGTATGGGGTGGTCCATCATCGTATCGTTTACCATCACCAACCTCAGTCGTTCTCCATGATGAAACTGAACCGGGCCATCCACTTCGGTAAACTTCTTCCCGTCGAAAGACCACATGTAACGCTCCATATTACCCGTTAAGTGCAGCTCTATCTGTCGTTCGGGCTCCCGCGTATCCGGCCATTCATGCGCGCCGACCAAGTCGGTATACACTAAGACTTTATGATCAACGTCTTCCAATCCAATCCCGGGTTCATGCAAACGGCTTACCGGGTTTGTAGCAATCATAGCCGCCCCGGCGCCATGTCCGGACTCACGGTGTTTGATTTTAATGTTTTCGACCGGGAGCTCTTTTTTGTGTGTCATTTTATGCGTCATATGGCTGTTATTGCCGCCCATATGCTTCATATTCATGCTATTCCCTTTCATATCACCGGACATCGCCATCGCTCCCATGCCCATAGCGGCCATGCCTCGCTCAGGAACTTGCCGTAGTTCAGGCACTTCAGCCTCAAGACCAAGTTCCGGCGTTAATGTACCTCTGACATAACCACTTCGATCAAAGCTCTCAGCATAAATAGTGTAAGGCTTGTTTTGCTTAGGCTGGACAATTACATCGTAGGTTTCCGCCACACCAATGCGGAACTCGTCAACTGGCACTGGCTTCACAGGCTGCCCGTCAGCGGCCACTACCGTCATCTCCAATCCAGGGATTCTTACGTCGAAGAAACTCATTGCCGAACCATTAATGATACGCAGGCGTACTTTTTCACCAGGCTTAAACAATGCTGACCAGTTCATCTGTGAATCGCGGCCATTCATCAGGTAGGTATAAGTACTGCCCGTCACATCCGCAATATCACGGGGGCTCATTCGCATTTGCCCCCACATTTCTCGTTGCTTCCAGGTTTTCTCTAACCCTTGCTGTCGCACGTCCTCGAAGGTCTCAAATATCGTACGTTTTTGATAGTTATAGTACCCCTCCGCAACTTTCAAGTTACGAAACACGGTATCCGGATCTTCGAATGTCCAGTCGCTGAGAATAATGGTATGTTCTCGATCAGCACCAATGTCTCCGTCTTTCGGTTCAATCACTAACGGCCCCAGGTGTCCCAATTGCTCCTGCAAACCGGAATGGCTGTGATACCAATAAGTTCCGTTTTGCTCGACATCGTAGCGGTATTTGAACGTTCGTCCTGGCTTTATCCCTTCGAAAGATACGCCAGGCACGCCATCCATATTCTCCGGCAATATAATTCCGTGCCAGTGAATTGACGTGTCTTCCGACAACCGGTTAGTCACATTTAGCTTTGCTCGCTGCCCTTCTTTTAAACGAATCAAAGGGCCCGGCATTTGGCCATTGATGGTTATTGGTGCTCCTACTTTATTTCCCACGAGCAGTGGGGACTTTGCAATGGTCAGATCAATCTCATCGTTTGTCAGGATCTGATCTTTAAAACTGCGTCCCTGAGGAGCAGCCCAAGTTGGGGCTACTTTGGCGATTGCTAAAGCAGACGCCACAGTGAATGCAGATTTAATAAACTTTCGACGCCCTTTGTTAAACTCATTGCTCATTATGACGCTCCTCTTTTGAGGTTAAATTTTGATAACGTTGAACGTCCTGTTCCTTATCAGACGGCTCATCAGAAACCGATGATTTAAACCCTTTAATCGCACTACCAAGATCGGAGCCCAGGGTTCGTAGCTTTTTGCTACCAAAAAGAAGAATGACAATAACTAGTAAAATTCCTAGCTGAACCATACTCAAGCCGCCAAAACCCATATCTAAAGCCCTCCATTTGAGAGTGCTTGCTGCTGCTCTAAACTTGCTATCTGCTTATAAGGTGTAATTGAACCGTCCTCTTTTATTTCATAGACCGTATACGGTTGAAACCGAGTACCCATTTCCATACCAACAGACCCTACCGGCATGCCAGGAACAGTTAATCCAATGCCATTGGCTGACTTTTTCCCAGCTAAATAATGAGAAACCAATGTAGGAGGAACGTGCCCCTCAAAGACATAGCCATTACTAGAAATAGCGGTATGACAGGATTGGACCTCGGCACTAATACCGGCATCACGTTTTCGTTGGGTCAAGTTGTTCGGATGTTGTACGGACACACTAAAGCTATCCGGTAAAGCTTGTAACCACTTTTCACAGCAACCGCAGTTGGGATCTTTTAGAACGGTTAGTTGCTGCTCTTCTACATCGGTTGCAGATACAGACACGGAAAACAGCATCGCCAAAACAGCGATATTGCGTTTGATAGACATAATTATTCACCGATTAATAAGTTTTAAGGAAACACGCCGAGCGTGTGTTAAATTTCTAGTAACTTATTAAGCGGTAATTATTGGGGGACGGAATAAATTAGACGCGTGTTTAGCACGAATGGAGGTGTCAACGGGCGCATCGACTTTGGCAGAGAGGTTAACTGCAGCGGCATTAACCGAAGAAGACTGTCCGACAAATAAAACCGAGCCGCCGGAGCAATGCCGAATGGTCATGTCAGCACAGCACGAGTTGTGCTTTTGCGTCTCATGCTCGCAATCGTTTGTGTCGGCTTCGTACATCATGCTGTGCTGCATTTGGCTGTTATCATGACATGCGTGAGCTTCTGCCGTTTGCGAAAACGACATCGACACCAATAGCACTGTCATTAATAACAGAATTCGAATTAGCACGAGCACCCTGCTTTTTGCAATTTAATAAACTACAGTCTAACGTCATTTTAACGCATGTCAAATAAGGAGCAGATAATGATGAATCACGAAATGTTCGCCGGTATGGGCTTTTTATGGATGTTGGTAGTGGGTCTTATTTTTGTTATTCCAGCTTGGCGCATATGCCAACGTATTGGTTACCCGGGCCCTCTAGGACTCTTAATTTTAGTCCCTTTTGCTAATATTGTGCTGTTTTATTTCATCGCATTTGGACCTTGGAAAAAAGCATGAAGAATATTTAAAACGTACAGCTCCTTTAGCAAAAACTTTCACTAAGGCCCCGCACGAAGTGCAGGGCCTTTTTGTTTTTGTAATGAATCACATTCTTACTTATGTCTATTTAGCAAGAAATAGCCCGCCGGCACTATCACCATATTAAGCACCGTCGAAGAAATAAGACCCCAAAGGATAACTATCGCCATAGGGGCCTGGATTTCACTGCCTGGCTCACCAAGCCCTAATGATAATGGAATGAGCGCTAATGCCGTTGCCAGCGCCGTCATCAAAATAGGTACTAGCCGTTCTTCTGATGCTTGCTTAATGGCATCCGTTAATTCGACACCTTTAGCCATCAGCTGCTTAATATAGTCGACTAAAATAACGCCATTTCGCGTGGCTATACCAAACAGTGTGATAAAACCGATAATGACAGCAATGTTGATAACACCACCAGCAAAGTAAATACCAGCGACACCACCAATCAGCGCTAACGGTAGGTTTAACATCACCAGGAACGCTTCTTTAGCCGAGTTAAACGCCGTAAGTAGCAACAAATAGATGCCAATAATTACGCCGATACCGAGCAGCATTAGCCGCGTGTTAGCGCTCTCTGCACTCTCAAACTGTCCACCAAACTCAATATAGTAACCCGTGGGCAGGTCGATACTTTGCGCTATTCGTTGTTCAATATCGTCAACCACACTAATAAGGTCGCGACCACTCACGTTTGCCATGACCACCAGGTTACGCTGCACATTTTCACGGGTAATGGTGTTCGCACCACGCGTCTTGTTGATATCTGCGATGGCTGAGAACGGAATAACCGCACCATTCGGGGCCTTAATCATAGTATTTTTTAACGACTCAATATCTTCGCGATACCGATAAGGGTAGCGTACCACCAGGTCAAAGGTCGCCTGCTCTTCAAGAATGCGACTGGCCGATGTTCCGGCAAACGCCGTTTCCAACGCATGCGATGCCTGCTCGATACTCATCCCATACTGCGCTAACTGAGCCCGCTTGAAATCAAAGGTAATAAACGGAATTTCCGCTTGCTGATCCATCGCTACGTCAACGGCTCCCGGAACTTCTTTGACCAAGCTTTCGATTTGGGCGCCCAGCTGACGCAGTTTGTACAGCTCATTGCCAAATAACTTAATGGCGATGTTTGCACGCGTGCCTGACAGCATATGGTCTATACGATGCGATATGGGTTGGCCGATAATGACGTTAACCCCGGTAAGAAAGAAAAACTCCTGGCGTAAGCTCTCGAGCAGCGCTTCTTTTGAGCGGGACTGCATACTGAGCTTAACGTCGATCTCCGACGCAAACACTTGCTGTGCATGTGGGTCTCGTTCAGCACGTCCGGTACGGCGTGTCGTCGCAACCACTTCGGGCTCGTCCAGTAAGATCCGCTCTACACGTTCACCGATAGCATCGGACTTTTCTAATGAGGTTCCTGGTACCGTAACCACACTGACCGTCAAGCTGCCCTCATTAAACTCCGGCAAAAATCCACGCCCAAACTGGAACACCGCCAATAACGCAATCAGCAACAGTACGCCCGCTGACGATAGCAAAAGTTTTGGCCGTTGCAGTGAGCCATTTAGAATAGGTCGATAGCTTGCCTTAAGCGCACTAATAAAGCGCGTATCGTGCGATGCCAGTAAACTCTTACTGCCGCTCAGCCCGTAGTAACTCAGTACTGGCGTAATCGTGATCGCGACCAGTAGAGAAGCCAGAATAGAAACAATATAGGCAACGCCTAACGGTTGCAGCAGACGCCCTTCAACGCCTTGTAAAAAGAACAGCGGTAAAAACACCAAAACAATGATAAAGGTCGCAAACACAATCGAGCTTTCAATTTCTCGTGTTGCGCCGGCAATCACTTTCAATTTTGACAGTTGCTCCGCAGCCGGCTTCGCCAAATTCTCACGGAGTCGTTTAACCACGTTTTCAACCACAATAATGGCGTCATCAACAAGCGCACCTAAGGCAATCGTCATACCGCCTAAGGTCATTGTATTTAGAGAGCCTCCGAAGTGGCGAATGGTTAAGACTGCAACCAGCAGCGACAACGGAATAGCCACTAAGGCAATACCGGTTGCTCGGGCACTGAAGAGGAAAATAAACATAATGGCAACGACTAAAATCGCACCGTCTCTAAGCGCGCTGTTTAAGTTGCCAATGGATGTTTCGATAAAGTCAGACTGACGGAACGTATCTGTCTGTAGCGTCATGCCCTCTGGCAGGCTTTGGTTGATATCATTAATGACGCGATCTAAGTCATCCGTTAATTCTAGCGTATTGGTGTTCGGTTGCTTTTGAATACCCAACACTACACCCGAGCGACCATTAAAAGCCGCAGTCCCACGACGTAAGGCAGGCCCAACTTCAACGTCGGCAATATCCTGCACTAACACCGGAGTACCACCGCGATTAGCGATCACGGTTTGCTCGATATCGCTTTGCGACTCTATTCTTCCCATACCCTGGATGAGAAACTCCTGCTGGTTCTGTTTTACAAAGCCAGCCGATGACGTCATGTTGGAGCCTTCTAAAGCTTTGGTCACATCATCAAGCGATAAATCATTAGCAATGAGTGCATCCGGTTTCGCGACAACTTGGTATTGCTTAACTTGCCCCCCGGTCGAAATCACTTCAGCAACGCCAGGCACAGCCAGCAACCGCCGTCTAATGGTGTAATCAGCCGTTGTTTTTAGCTCTATCTCCGAATGCGCCTCTGAGGTCAGTGCTAAAAACATAATTTCGCCCATAATAGAGGACACCGGTGCCATCTGCGGTGCTCCCACGTCCGCGGGTAACTCATTCTGTAATGTTTGCAGACGCTCCGACACCATCTGACGAGCCAAATAAACATCGGTTTCCCAGTCAAACTCAACGGTAACAACACTAATACCAATGCCACTATTAGAGCGAACCCGACGTACCCCCGAGGCGCCGTTCATCGCGGACTCAATCGGAAAGGTAATGAGTTTTTCAACGTCTTCCGGCGGCATGCCGTGAGCTTCTGTCACAATAGTGACCGATGGCGCGGTTAAGTCAGGAAATACATCGACTGGCGCTTTAATGGTGCTGTAACCACCCCAGACCAAAAGCACTAATGCCAACGCAATAACAATCAGCCTATTATGGAGCGACCACTGAATAATTCGATCAATCATAAAAATCCTTAATGTGCGTGGCCGTGGCCGATTTCTTCACCACCGAGAGCCGCTAAACGAACATCATAAGCGCCAGTGCTAACTACTCGCTCACCCGCTTGCAAGCCTCGAGTCACTTCAATGTTCTCGCCATCCTGGATACCCAGCGTAATCTCCCGGCGCTCGAACGTTTCTCCGCCTGTATGCACAAATACAACGTCCTTACCTTCTTGTCTGATGACGGCACTCACGGGAATCGCAATCGCCGCTTTATTCGCCGACGTAATCGCCTTGGCCGCAAAAGTCTGGCCAATCATGGGCTGCCATGTATCAGCAGCGAACCCCAGTGTTACGGAATACGTTCTTGAAACGGGCTGAACCATCAAGGAGCGTGCAGCAACTATCGAGTTTTTCTCATCTAACCGAACAATTTGTTCATCGGTATCTAGCCATGCACCTGAAATGGCTTGCACGTGCTGACCAAAACGCTCTGGAATAGACAGTTCTAACCAGCGTTGCTCGTTGGCCGCAAGCTCTGTCAGCACTTGCTGCTCGTCGACATACATACCGCTGGCTAGCGGACTGCTTAAAATTTTGCCACTAATCGGGCTTTTTATCGCAATACCGCCTTCGGTCTCGCCCAATTGACCTTGCTGAATACGAGCTTGGGTGGCATTGACTCGGCTAGTCAGTTGCTGTTGTTTAGCTTTGGTTGTTTGCAGACGAGTCTCTGGTATCGCACCATTGTCAACTAACTGCTGTAAGCGCTGAACTTCTTGCTCAGCCAGGGTCAACTCTGACTGATATTCAGCAAGCTCTAATTGCAACGAAATAATATCTTGAGAGCTCTGCGCTCGGGGAACTAGCAGCCCGAGTGTATCGCCACGCTCAACCGAGTGACCTGCCGTAACTGAGGCATCCGGGAAAAAATAACCGGCCTGAGGAGCGCGGATCGTCGCCTGTTTGTTCGCCGGTGCTTTTACTGTGGCAAACGCAGGCACTGATTCGCTGAGGGATAACTGTTGCGCCTTAGTAGTCGCGAACGGTTGCTGCCACTGCTGTTCTTTTAAATAGGTGATATCACCAGCAACCTCTGGTTGCGAGACTTGTGCGTGTTCGTGTGCCGCAAAAACCCTGACTTCCCCGAGCTCATGGGTACTGCTGAACTGGTCATTCTCTAAGCGAATACTCAGTTGGTAACGTCCGGCATCACGCGGCGTTACAACAGGGGTAAATAAACCGTCCCGGGTCGGCTGTTTAACCCGGAAGCCAGCTTTCAATTGTCCATTTTGCCGAAGCTCGACATAAACGGCGCCCTCGGTAACCGGACTAAAGTCACTAAGGTTGGTTAAATGAGCAAGAAAACGAGAGCTCTCGCCCTGTTGCAATGCCGGGAACTCTACGAAAAGCTCAGTATGCTCTGTGTAATCGGTATACACTAAACTTGTCGCTTCTTCGTGCGCATGACCATGCGACTCAGTTTCAGTTTGGCCACACCCCGCTAGCAATACGGCGATAAAAATACTTGCTAAAAGCTGATGAAGTCGCATGTTCATATCCTTGGTTCTCTAATTAGTGGTGACCGTGCTCTTCACCGTCTTCATGGGTGTGAGTGTCTTCTTCTTTTTTACTGTCTTCTTCGGTCGAGTTCTTTGGTTCAGCTTGTTCATCACCGTAGTAAGCTTCTGTTTCCGGTTGCTCTTCGGCATGTTCATGAGTGCCCTCTCCATGTTCATGCTGCTCTTCGCTCATATGGCCACCATCTTCATCGTGCGGGTGCCCATGGTCATCCCCGGAGCAAGCCGTAATTGCTGCCGCTGCTGCGGCCATTGCCAATAGTTTCAAGAGTGTGTTCATTGGTTAATCTCCGTTGTTTGATTGAGTAATGATTGTAAGGCTATCCAGTCTTGTCTGATCGCCAGTTTTGCCGACAGCACTTGTTCACTAAGTGCCATCTGCGTCTGTTGAATATCAATTAATTCAGTCACACTGATCTCGCCCAACCAGTAGGCTTCAGTGGCACTATCAAGCATTTCACTGACACTTTCTTGTTGTGCTTTATTCAGACCTTTGATGCCTGCTTTTAAGCGTTGCTTAATGCTTGCGAACGTTTGCAATACACGCCGTTGGGTCTGCTTTTGTTCTATTCCCAGTGCCGATTTCAGGCTGGCATAGTGGCGCGATTGATATTGACCGCGTTCAAACAGCGGCAGCTCAATAGCCAAGGATGCCGCCGCCTCTGATTGGTTACCGGCATTAGTATCCAACTGTCGAACGCCCACACTGAGCGCAATTTCTGGCAGTGCCATTGCGTCTGCGCCTGCACGTTGCGCATCTAAGCCTTTCAACAAGGATTCAAGCACCTTTAATTCCAATGTATCCTGCGGTGGTGACAGTTGACTTAACCGACTAACCGTTAAGTCACTCGGCAATAGAGAAGCATTAATATTGCTAAGCGTTAAACCAGTGTATGCGTTCAGAGACTTACTGGTAGAAATCACTTGTTGTTCAAGTGTGCTCAGTTGCAGCACAGCTGATGACAACGCCTGGTTCAGACGGAAGTGGTCTAAGGCCGATTGTTCGTTTAACTGCAACTGTTGGTTGCTCAAATCAACCAGCTTTTCTAACTGTTTGACCCACTGCTGCGCCGACGCGTAGTGGTCTCGTAACATGACCAATCGATAAAAAAGACGCTTAACTTCAACCAGCTCATCGCGTACCTCCGCCGCTAGCCGTAACTGCTCGACCAATGCTTTGTGGTTCGCTGCTTGTTGCCGGCTGTCTCTTGCTCCCCATGCGTCAAAGGACTGCGTCAACCAAATAGCTAATTCATTTTCTTCGCTACCGTCAGCATATGTCATCGGCTCATACCTAACTTCCAGTTCCGGGTTACGCAGCAATGCCGCGCCCTCTCTTTCGGCCTGAATGGCTTGTGTTTCGGCATCCAGCCACTGCTCTATACGTTGTTGCTTAATATAGGCAGTCACAATATCTTGTTCGGTCGTGCCAGAGCTCTGTGCAACCGCGCCGGGCGCGACCGTGCCACACAACAACGCACTGATAACGAGTTGTTTTATCATTAAGTAATCCATCCAATTAAGGTCTCAAGCGCGTGGTGCTCAGCGGTTAAAAATATGGTGATGCTCAGTGTTAATACTGCCACCCATTGATAAGCTCTCTTAGCGCTAAACAAGTCACGTTCATTTAAGTTTGCTAACGCAGTGATTCGCTGCTCGATATCACCGCCAGCGCTGTTTAAGCCAGCCTCATGGTTTTTAATCGGCAACATGCGCAATAACGCATCGGCCACAGCCGCTCGGCCAAACCGACCAGCTAACTGCCTGTCGACTTTTTGCTCGCGATAAAGCACCCATTGATTCATTAAATACGTTTTTGTGCGGCGGCTGTAAAAGCTCAGCAGACACTCGATAAAGAGCATTTTAATCAGGTCACGATTGCGAACATGCTGTATTTCGTGCGCCACAATAATCCGTAAGGTTTGTCGCGATAAACGCTTTTTCAGAATGTGAGTTAGGTAAATACGAGGCTGTCTTATACCCGCTACAAAAGCCATTTCCCGATCACTGTCTAACCAATTGATGCGGCCTGTTTGGAACTGACTCACTGACCGGTTAACTCGAGCGTACTTCAACGTGCTTTTTGCCAGAGTGGCTAACTTAACCGCTATATAAAGTATCAGTAAGGATGCACCAACTACCGCCAGAAAAGACAACTGACCGGCCGGCAAATGTTCAAAACAAAGGTGAGGGTGATTTAATCCATGCACCAGGCAATGATCCACAATGAGCCCGGTGCCTTTTCCAAGAAAGGTCAAGCTAAGCGCCAATAAAATAGCTGTGGCGAGTAACACAGGTCCTGTTGTTAGAGTCACTAACAACGGTGTCGGCAAGGCCGTTTTATTGCGGCGTCTATATCGCCACACCTGACCCTCAACTATTGCCAATGACACGAAAAATACGATGGCGATTAAAAATAACGAGGAAAAAAGCAGCTCAATCATCAGGCGCTTCCTCATTTTTTATTTGCTCGACAACCGCTTTTAAGTGTTGCCACTTCGCGTCGCTTACCCCTTCTTGTTGCTCAACAAAAGCGGCCAATGTCATTGACGGATCGCTTTCAAACTCGCTAACCATATTAGTCAGCAGCTGGGCGGTAAATGCTTCACGGGATAGTTTAGGCTGGTAAACGTAGGCATGACCTTCTTTATGCCGCGTTAGTATCGACTTCCGGTATAAACGCTCTAGCGTCGACTGCACTGTGTTCTGCGACACATTTCTCGCTGGCTTTACTTGGGTATAGAAGGTTTTCACCGTCCCTGAGCCAAGCTGCCACGCCATTTTCAATACAAAAGTCTCCAGGTCACCCAGTTTCATTCGTCTACTCAACGCTAATTACTGATGGCAAATTAGCCTACAGACATAAAAACCGAGCGTCAATCGGTTTTATACAAATACGTGCTTCTGGGTTATGGTAGACAGTATTGGTAATAACTTTCTCGGCTGGTTGCTAGAGCGCAGATTTTAGTAACACGTTAAGTTACACGCCGATTTTAATTCTAAAAATAATATATAATAAACAAATTCTTAAGTAACTTATTCGATTCCGCCTCCGGCACCACTATTTTAAAGCCCTGCACGCAAGTGCGGGGCTTTTTTCATTTTAGCCATTGTGCCAATTTTGTACCAGTAGCCTGATGTTTACATCAGGTACGATATTTAAGCATAGAGCCTGACGTGAAAGGTCAGGCTACATATGCGTCAGTTACAAAAGGTTAAAAGGGTCATCCACTGAGCGCGACGGCTCGGTAAACCAAAAAGCCCCCTCTTCGCTCATATAAAAATGGTCTTCCAGGCGCACGCCGAACTTCTCCGGGTTAATCACCATGGGTTCATTACTAAAGCACATTGCCGGCGCTAATTCAGTTTTATCGCCTCCAACTAGATAGGGCCATTCATGCAAATCCATACCAATACCGTGGCCTGTTCTGTGCGGCACACCCGGTAATTGATAGTCGGGCTCCAGGCCCTGTTCTTTTAATTTAACACGCACGGCGTCATCCACTGACTCACAAGTCTTACCCAATACAGCGGCATCAAAAGCGGCTTGTTGCAAATCTCGTTCGTACTGCCAAAATTTCTGCTGCTCTTCAGTTGCAGTGCCAAAAGCGTATGTACGGGTAATATCAGAATGATACCCATGCAACTTGCAGCCGGTATCTATCAGCACCCAGTCGTCTTTTTCTAAGCGCTGTTCGTAATTAACTCCGTGCGGGTAGCTGGTGCCCTTGCCAAATAAAACAATACAGAAAAACGAACCGGACGCTCCCACCTTACGATGTGCTTTATCAATAAAAGCTCTGACTTCCGACGCTGTGATGCCTTCGTGAAGCATAGCACCGGTGGCTCTGTGCACAGCCATGGTCATATCCATTGCGGCCTGAATTAACGCTAATTCTGCGGGAGATTTATGCATTCTGCAGGCAGCGGTAATGACTTTTGCGTCGCACATTGTTTCGGCGGGTTTACGTTCCTCCAGCTGTGCCACCACGCTGTAGGGTGTGGATTCATCTAATGCCAGCTTATAACCATCAGAAAAATGCTCCGTTAAGAACGCCAACAACCGTTCGTAGGGTGATTCGTGCTCGTCCCACAAAACCGTATCCATGGGCAGTATCATTGCCTGAGTTAATGAACCGACTTCAAACGCCGGCGCTATCAGGGTGACATCCCCTTCAACCGGGAGAACAGCGCCAACCAGGCGCTCACTGGGGTACCACTTTAAACCAGTAAAATATTCTAAGTTGGTTCCTGCGTTTAAGTACATAGCGCTAATGCCTTGCTCCTGCATCAGTGCCTGCGCTCTGGCAACGCGCTGTTGGTATTCTTCCAACGCAATAGGCTGAACACCTGCGGTCATATTCTCCAAAGCGCTGAGAGCCTCTTCAGCCCGCGCAACTCCCACACCATGCGTCATAAAACACTCCTCTCATTAATTGTGCCACCAGGACAAATTCTGTATCGATTCATCGATTACCTACTTGGCTACATGAATAATCTCAACTGACTGTAGACCGCGGTTGGTTTTCCATTGAATAGACTGCCCGACGGAAAGACCAATAAGCGCTGCTCCCAAAGGAGCAAAAACCGATAAACTGTCTTCATATTTATCCACCTGATCGGGTGCAGTCAGAGTTTTTGTAAAAACTTTCCCCGTTTCTAAAACCTTAAAGGTCACTTGCCGATTCAGACAAGCAACGTCGGCGGGCATGACATTCGGCTCAACAATTTTAGCACGGGCCAGCTCAACCTCTAACTCATCCAAAAACTCCCGGGGTAAACTGGTCTCATCTAAATGATGTTCAATTAAGGCCATATCGACACACGAAATAACAATGTTAGGTCTAGTATTCATAATTCTCTCTCATAAAAAAAGGGCTCCGGAGAGCCCTTTAAGTTTACTCTTCAAGTTTCTTTTTCTTCTTTTCTTTTCGTTTTTCTTTCAACGTTAACTGCGGTTTTTTCTTCTGCTTTTCTTTACTCATTGGATTCACCTTATCTGTTCAAATGTTTAAGTTAATCGACACATTGCACAACTAAGTTACTCCAAGGCACTACCCTCCTTTGAATTCTGGCTAAGCATCAACAGATGCGAGTCGATTCTGATTTACCGTCAGAACCTCCCACTTTATTGATATACCTTTAACAATGACTGTTGCTATATCGCCTACGCGAAGACCAAGCAACGTCGAGCCTAAGGGGGAAATAAAAGACACCAGGTAGTTATCAGTATCCGCTAACTCTGGCGGAACCAACCTAACCCTTACCTGTTCCATTGTTTTTACATTACGCAAGACAACCGAAGCTCCAACTCGAATGCGTTTTTCAATTAAGGCTTCTTTTGATTCACTGAACTCAAGTCTATTCAACAAAATACTGAGCTCTACGGGGTCTATCAGCATTTGCTGCCCCGCTTCCTGAAAAATTGGGTTTGACGGACAAACCGAGGTTTTACAGAACCTGAATGCACGCTTAAGCACGGCTTTATCTCCAACCGAACTGAACATAAATTATTTAAAGGGAATAACAGACAGACTGGCCGGACGCTTAAGGCGCGTCCGGCTTAATTTGGAAAGGTGAGAGCGGTACTCTGTATTGAATAGTTAGACTTAAACATGATGTCCTCTTAACAACTGAATCCATCATAGCCCGTTAGAAATTTAAAGCAAGCCGATGACATTATTTAGCCGAGCAACGTACTTCAGTTCATTTTTAAAATAGAATTTATCGACAGAAGGCTGCATGAAAACAGGACAAGTTACAATACACATGCGGGTAACGCCGGCATGACCGAAGCAAAGTATCATTGCTTCCCTTTGCTCGTTCTTTGTTAGTATCTGCTCCCAGTAACCCGAGTCTGAGTTTAATCCGGAACCTTTATAAGCTTGAAAGCCATGAGAGGGTAAAACTTTAGCCCCGCTTAGTCGTTCTTCCCAATATTTGGTCACAAGCACAAACCTCAACTTTCACTGAAATTATAAACATCTGATTATTAAATAAATTATTTCTGGCCTAAGAATTGCTTTGTTGTCCATAATAAGAAGATAAGAACAACAAGGAGCCATCATGAGTGTAAAGTTTGAAGATCGCCCAATAGAAAAAGTCCGGGAAGAAACCATCGACCAGCTGGTCATGAATTACAGCCACGGTGAGCTGTCGGCGGAAGCCTTTGAACGCCGGCTTGATCAGGCCATGGACGCGACGGCACATAGCCAGCTGGCGGAATTGGTAGAAGACCTGGAGCTGAAGCCCGATACCTCATACGACAGCATGAAAGAACAACAATTCTCGCCACATTACGGTGAGGGTCGAGTTCTGCCAACAGAAAACGTCATCTCCATACTGTCCTCTAATGAGCGTTGTGGTGTATGGACGGTTCCACGCGAAATCACCATCTATTCCCTGTTAGGCTCAGTAGAACTGGACTTTACCGATGCCGTATTCCAACACCCTGACGTTACTATAAAAATTGTAGGCGGCCTCTCAAGCCTGGAAATCTTCGTACCTGAAGAAATTACTATCAGCACCAACGTCTTTAGCATTCTTGGTTCCACAGAGAATAAAGCCCCGTCTATGGGCAACTTAAAACAGGCACCACATATACGTATTGAAGGATTCCAGGTGCTGGGTTCTGTTGAGGTAAAAGTCAAACGCACCATAAAAGAGAAATTTGTTGCCTTTGCAAATAGCTTAAAAGGCACCTTTCAATCTCGTTAGTGTCGGAGTAAATTGGAGTTAACACTCAATTTAACGGAGAGTTAGCTCCATGAAACTCTATGAAATGGCAAAAGCGCCCAACCCTCGGCGGGTGCGGATGTTTCTCGCTGAAAAAGGGCTGTTGGACAAAGTCGAATGCGTTGAGCTCGATCTGGCCAAAGGCGAGAACTTAACGCCGGAATTTGAACGCAAAAACCCAATGAAAAAAGTGCCGGTACTGGAACTCGACAACGGCACCTGCATTGGCGAAACCATGGCCATTTGCCGCTACTTTGAAGCCGCCTTCCCGGAATCTGAAGTCTTACTAGGCAATACCGCTGAAGAGCAGGCCATTCTCGAACAATGGACACGCTGGATAGACTTCTATTTATTTACCCCAATTGGCATGTGTTTTCAGCACACCACCGACTACTTCAAACACAAAATGACACCCATAAAAGAGTGGGGTGAGGCAAACCACGCAGCAACCCTGACCTTCTTCGACTTTCTGGAAAAACACTTAGCTAATCATCAATACATTGCGCTGGAACGTTTTACCATTGCTGACATTAACGCCTTTTGCACGGTGGATTTCGCCAAGGTGATCCAGCTGCGTGTCGATCAGCGCTGGCCTAATCTAAAAGCCTGGTACGAGCGTATGAAAGAGCGAGACTCATCAAAGGTTTAAGGGGGACATATGATTGAGCTCTACACGGCAGCGACACCCAACGGTTACAAGGCCACGGTCACATTAGAAGAAATGGGGCTGGACTATAATCTCCATCACGTTCAGTTGCAGGACGACGAGCAAAAGCATTCGGACTTTCTGAAAATGAACCCTAACGGGCGCATTCCGGTCATTGTCGATAAAGACAACGACGACTTCGTGGTATTTGAATCCGGTGCCATTATGCTGTATCTGGCGGAAACCTACGACAAACTGAACCCCAAATACCCAAAAGAACGTTCGCGTATGATCCAATGGCTGATGTTTCAAATGGGTGGCATTGGCCCCATGATGGGACAAGCTAATGTCTTCTATCGGTACTTTCCGGAGAAGCTGCCGTCAGCCATTGAACGTTATCAAAACGAAAGCCGTCGGCTGTTCGAGGTGCTGAATAAGCGTTTAGGAGAGTCTGAATACTTAGCCGGTGAAAACTTCTCGTTAGCGGATATTGCCAACTGGTGCTGGGTGCGTACCCACGACTGGTCCGGTGTCAGTCTTGACGGCCTGGAAAACCTGAAGCGATGGATGAACACCATCAGTGAGCGTCCGGCCTGCCAACGCGGTGTCACGAAGCCGGAGCGGATGGGCGATCCTGACGAACTGGTCAAGAGCGCCCAAAAAATGGTGCAGCGTTAAGCGGCAGCCAGCTGCGCCAGGTACTCATCGTAACTGCCGGCAAAGTCACGTAAGCCTTTGTCGGTAATTTCGATAATACGAGTAGCTAAAGTCGACACGAACTCGCGGTCATGGCTGACAAACAACAAGGTACCTTCAAACTGCTCCAATGCCATGTTTAACGACTCTATCGATTCCATATCCAAATGGTTCGTCGGTTCGTCCATCACCAGAATGTTCGGGCGCTGCAAAATCAGTTTCCCGAAGATCATCCGCCCTTTTTCACCACCGGATAAAATCGATACCGGCTTCTGAATATCGTCAGAAGAAAACAGCATACGACCCAGCACACCACGAATGGCCTGTTCGTCATCGCCTGGCTTCTTCCACTGATACATCCATTCGTAAACGGTCATTTCCTGCTTAAACCAGTGGGCATGGTCCTGCGCGTAGTAGCCTATCGCCGCATTTTCAGACCATTTGATGCTGCCTGAGTCCGGCGTGTACTCGCCCATCAGGCATTTCAGCAAGGTGGTTTTACCAATACCGTTCGCGCCAATAATCGCGACCTTTTCGCCCACTTCAATTGACGTGCTTAAGCCTTTTAAAACGGCCTCGTCATCAAAGCTCTTACGTACGTTTTCAGTTTCAAGCGCCAGCCGGTAAAGCTTCTTCTCTTGCGTGAAACGAATATACGGATTCACCCGGCTGGATGCTTTAACCTCATCCAACTGAATCTTTTCCATTTGTCGCTGACGCGAGGTCGCCTGCTTGGCTTTTGACGCATTCGCCGAGAAACGGCTGACAAAGCTCTGTAGCTCCGCAATTTTCTCTTTCTTCTTGGCGTTATCGCTCATCAGCTGTTCGCGCGCCTGAGTAGCGGCAAACATGTATTCGTCATAGTTACCCGGGTACACGCGCAACTCACCGTAATCGATATCGGCCATGTGCGTACACACCGTGTTCAGAAAGTGACGGTCGTGCGAGATAATGATCATGGTGCTTTGCTTTTCCGCCAGCACCTCTTCCAGCCAGCGAATGGTGTTAATGTCCAGGTTGTTGGTCGGCTCGTCCAGCAGCATAATATCCGGCTCTGAAAACAGTACCTGCGCCAATAACACGCGGATTTTCACGCCCGGCGCCAGCGCCGACATTAAGCCAAAGTGCTGCTCTACCGGTATACCTAAACCCAACAGCAATTCGCCAGCACGAGATTCAGCTGTATAACCATCCATTTCAGCGAACTCGGTTTCCAAATCGGCTACACGCATGCCGTCTTCTTCACTCATTTCGCCACTGCTGTATATACGGTCACGCTCTTCCTTTACCGCCCACAGCTCTTCGTGCCCCATAATAACGGCATCAACCACGCTGTACTCTTCGTACGCAAACTGATCCTGGCGCAACTTACCAATGCGAGTATTTGGCTCAAGCGATACATTGCCGGAAGAAGGCTCCTGCTCGCCACTTAAAATGCGCATAAAGGTCGACTTACCACAGCCATTAGCACCAATAAGGCCATAACGGTTGCCATTGCCGAATTTAACAGAAATATTTTCAAAAAGAGGCTTCGCACCAAATTGCATGGTGATATTTGCAGCAGAAATCACGTATTCAACATCCAGGACTATAGGGTAAAAATTGAGCGCGCAATGTACGTGTTTTTCGCGTAAATTACAAAGAAAGATTCACTAATGGGTAAATAGGCTATGCAAATGTCCTGGAATGATGTCTCCACGAATTTAAGTAAAATTTGGAACACCGAGCTTTGGAAGACCGGCGACGCCCAGATATACCTCAGTCAGGTAATTATTGCCATTACGCTCATTATTGTCGGTGTCATCATCATCCGATGGCTTGGCTCTCGCCTGGTAAAACGCGCGTTAAAGTCCAGCCACGCGTCGCAGAATACGATTTTTGCGTTTCGAAAACTCTTTTCGTTCCTGGCCTACGTGCTTATCGTCTTAATTGCCCTACCGGTTGCCGGCATACCTATTACGATATTTGCCGTACTCGGTGGTGCACTGGCCATTGGTGTGGGTTTTGGTGCTCAGAACTTATTGAATAACTTAATATCAGGCATGATTCTGATTGCCGAGCGCCCTATTCGTATTGGCGATATTGTCGAGCTGGAAAATGAACGAGGCCGCATTGAAGAAATTGGTAATCGGTGTGTGCGAATTAAGCGCTATGATGGTGTTCATGTTCTGGTGCCAAACAGCTACTTTCTGGAGCAACGTGTGGTTAACTGGACGCTGGTTTCAACAGAAATACGCAGTACGGTGACAGTAGGAGTGGCTTATGGCTCACCGATAGATAAAGTACGCGAGCTGATGTTGGAAGCGACCAGCAAACACGAAAAAATTGTTCAAGAACTGCCAATTGAGGTGTTCTTCGATGACTTTGGTGACAACAGCTTAACCTTTAATTTAATGTTCTGGACAGCGGTTGAAGCCCCTATGGATATTCGTCGTGTTCAGTCCGATATTCGTTTTAAAATTGATAAGCTCTTCGCCGAAAGCGACATTGTTATTGCCTTTCCACAACGCGATGTGCATTTGGACACGCTGAAACCGCTGGAAATAAAAATGACAAAAGCAGACGCATAAAAAAACGCCACCTCAAATGAGGTGGCGCGCCAATACAGCAATAACAACCAGGGATTACTTCATTTAAAACTCGTAGCTGTAACTCAAGCTAACGACCGTTCCTACTTCTTTACTACGAACCAAAATGTCCGATTGGTTCACTTCCTGATCTTCACCCAGCAAGTTTTTCACTTTAAAGCCAATCTTTGAGTTGAAGTTCGGGTAATAGTTGTAAACCAAGTCCAGTGAATGGAACGGTTGCTCATAAGCGTCATCACGACCACCAACACCGGCTGCCAGAATGCGCTCACCAAAGACGTTGTAAACCAACGAGGTTGAGTGCTCACCGTTAGCAGAATCGTAGTTTAACTGGAAGTTAGCGACATACTCTGAATGTCCGGTCATGCGCTTAGTCGGGTTGGTTAAGTTACCCGCCAAGGCAGGGTCAATCGACGCTTCTGAGTCACTCCAGGTTAAGTTACCTGAGGTGAAGAAGCCGTTCGCCAAGTAGCCTAAGTCGTGCAGCCATTCAAACTCAACACCGTACACTTCGGCTGATTCACCGTTCACATAGGTCAGTGTGTAATCTTCATCACCCACGCGCAGCACCGACTCAATTGGGTTTTCTATGTCCTTATAGAAGGCTGCAACGGTGTAGTTATCGCCATTATCCGCGTAATACTCAAAGCGTGCATCGTAGTTACGTAAGTCACTGCTTTGCAAACCGGCCGTACCAAAGGTGCGAATATCCGTAGTCGGGTCGTAGTAAGCTACCGGAACCGTCTCGCGCAAGTCCGGACGAACAACCGTTTCACCGTAACCAAAGCGAAGCTGATAATTTTCATTAGCCATATAGGTCAGTGACAAAGCGGTGTAAACATCGTCTTCTGAAATCGAGCTATCGATAACGCGCTGAGGGTTGAAGTAGTTATTCAGGTCCTGCTCGTCGAAAATTAAGCTCGAGGTCGCCAATGACACTTGCTTAAAGTCTTCGTAACGAATACCACCACTGACACGCCAGGTATTGTCGAATATGGCATCGAACTCACCGTAATACGCATCGATTTTCTGAGCAGCCAGGTAATCATCCGCATTTGGCGCACCCGGTTCACGGAAGGTAATACGGAAGTCATTTTCGTCGATGACCTCATCGGTCAGATACCCAGTAACTCCCAGTACGTTGTCTAAATCATCCAGCACTGACAAACGTGATCCAGAAGCGTTATCCAGACTAAAACGACTGGTGTTGTAGTAACGTGCTTTATCGACAAAGTCGTAGCCCGCTTTCAATTCCAGCTCTAATCCGGAAAACATTAATGGCAGCGAGAAATTACCACCGTATGACTTCACGTTGTCTTCCATATCTACGAACTGGAAAATAGCGCGGTTGTCATCACCCGTTACCCGAGTCTCAGAGAAGCTACCGTCAGTGTTGTAAATGTCATCAAAACGGTAAGACACTTCGGTCGGAATTTCCGTCTCCGCTTTTGACTCCGTGTACTGCCAGTCAAAACCAATACCCCAATAGTCCATAAAGGTGTGCTGGCCGCGGAATTGGTCAACGTTTAGTACCCGCTCTTCGTATTTGAACTCATGTTCGCGGTTAGCAATACCGGTTCCGGCAATGGTTTTCAGGTTACTGCCGTTGGGGCTTTGCTTAATACCAAATTCTGACTCGTCCTCTGAGTCTTCCAGGTAAATTTTAGTGTAGCTGACGCTGTGTGTGTCTAATTCATAGCCTGCGGTAAAAAAGCCGTTAAGACGTTCTGTTTCCTGTGTCACCGTAGTTTCAGACAAGGTGTTGTAACACGAGTTAGAAACATCTTCCGCAGTTTCTAAAGACGTTGAACATCCCGCTTCGGCATTGTTACTGATAACCGCATTACGACGCTCTGAGACATCCCAGTCATTGTCATAAGACGCAGCAGCCAACACTCCGATAGTGCCGCCCAACCAGGACTCATCAAAACTGTTACCTAAGGTCGCTTTTAAATCAAAGTTAGGATCCAGAGACTCTTCCTTTAGCACCATGTCACGAGGTAATTGTTTCGCCAGTGACGCATTAATCGCCCGCGCCTGATCACCGGCACTGTTCCCGCTACCGCTCAGTCCATCGGTATTAATAATGTTGCGTAAGCTAAAGTCACCCTGATAACGACCAATCGCATCGCGGATCCCATCAGGAATGCCGTCATCGTTGCGGTTATAGGTGTAGCCGTCATCCGCATTGCTGTTAAGACCGACTCCGGCCTCAACGTTAAAAATAAAGTCATCCGGTAGCGAGCGCGTGCGGATATCAATGTTACCACCGCCAAAAGCCGCTGGCATGGAAGGTGAAAACACCTTTTGTACCGCCATGCTTTCAATAATGGTCGAAGGAATAATATCCAGCGGTACCACGTTACGAGTTAAGTCCGGGCTGGGAATACTGGCACCGTTAATGCGGGCACTTGAATAGCGCTCACCTAAACCACGCACGTAAATGAACTTGCCGTCCACCAGGGTCAAACCGGTCACCCGGCGCAGCGCTGAAGCAGCGTCACTGTCACCCGAGCGGGACAGCTGCTCTGCACCCAGAATATCCGCCACAAAGGCCTGGTTCTTGCGCTCTTCAACCACCGCAGCCGCACTTCCCTGCAAACGACTACCGGTAGTAACCACTTCTTCAATGGTCGACTCGCGTTCAACTTCGGTTTCGTCAGCTTGCTGTGCCAAAGCTATCGGAGCCGTGGCAAACAGGCCCAAACCAACCGCTAAAGCAACAGGTTTGAGTTTGTATTGATTCTTCATAATCAACTCCTGCAATAAAATCGGAAAATAGGCGCAACTGTGGTGCGCCTATTTATTCGCATTCCAACTCTAATTAGTCCTGCTCAGAAGCAGCTACAGCAGTTTCAACCCACTGGTACCATTCAGAGCTTGTATCGTCGTCAGAAAGTGCGCCGATAAAATCAACCGGAGTAAAGAAGTCATCATTCAATGCGGTTAAGTCATTCGCAGCAATAGTGATTGAAGAAGACATATCGGTCGAAATACCATCGTCATTCAGAACCATTGCTGAACCGTCTAACACTTCATTTTCACCACCGTTGTCATACCATTGGCTGTAGGTTTCGCCGTCACCAAAGGTATTGTCACCGGTGTTCACAAAGTTATTGGTACACGCCATAACCGAGCTGTAGAAATCGAGTTCGCCATTATCAACGCCCGCTTCACCGTCTGAAGTGAAGAAGACACAGCCGTCGTCTGCCGTACCGTTCTCTTTAATTTTCAGTACGTTATACATCTGACCCTGGAAGTTGTCGTCAAATTTCGTAGCGATTGACGGGTCGTTATCACGTACGGATGTGCCGTCGGTAGTGATAATAGTCACGTTAGCAATAGTCGGTGCAGATGTTGGTGCTTGCGAATAGTCCGGACCATTGTTTTTCTCGCCGTCTGCCTCAAAACCACCGTTACCCATGTAGTTGGTCTGACCGTCTACTGTCACTGTGCCATGTTTAATAAATACGAACTGAGCACGACCTTGCCAGCCTGCATCCATATCCAGCGAGTCATCCTGGGTATCCGTTACCACGATGTTTTTAAGATCAGCCGCACCGCCGAAGAATTCGATGCCGTCATCAAAACCCTGATGAATGTGGATAAACTCATAAGAAGAACCTGAGCCTACCGCGTTTAGTGTGAGTGAGTTCAAGTCATCACCGTCACCGCCGTCACGAGGGCCCGAGCCTGCGTACCAAATTTGTGCGTACTTCATTGAGCCGCTGTCGTCAGTGTTGTCGTTACCACCGTAGAAGCTGACAATACCTTCCGATTCACGGTTACAGGTACCACCGTCGCGCTCTGCATCAGTACACTCATTGGTAATACCGTTACCGTTAACGATGATCCCACCCCAGTCTGCGTAGCGTGGAGCGTCGCCTGATACGTTTAAACGGTCAAACTCGTTAGCCGAGGTGAACTTAACCGGCTTGTCGAAAGTACCGATAGCGTTCAACTGAGCGCCACGAGCAATCTGAATAATGGCTTCGCCAGAAGTGAATGCCAGCACCGCGCCAGGTTCAACCGTCATGACCGGGCCATTTTGATTAATTTCACAATCGGTTGTGGTGTCGCAGTCTTCACCAATTTGCAGAGCACCATCAAACACATGAACACCGCCGTCAGGCAACTCTTCAAAAGTAATGTCCTCAGCTATTTCAATGGTTGCACTGGCAAAGTCTGTATCATAAGAACAGTCCTGACCGTCGTACTCACCCTGAATGTCTGCATAGCTTGCACAAGGGTTTGATGAGCCGCTGTCGCCACCGCCCGTATCGCCGCCAGCATCAGATCCGCCATTGTTATTCACCGTTGGGGTAACATTAATATCGCCGCCGCAACCAGCTAAAAATAAGGCTGCTGTAACTGCAGAGATTTTGAATAAAGTATTAAATTTCATTGGGTTCTCCCGACTTGGATGTTGTCCAGTTATGATTTAAGTCGGGAGCAGACTAAGACGCCTGCATGACAGGATTGTGACAACACAAAAGTGTCACAAAATATTCACCATTCGGTAACCTAAGTTTTCTCTTTTGATCTTTGCGCTTGTTGAATAAGTAACCTATATCAGTAATAAAAACACAAACGAGGAAAGACCCCATGCGTAAACTTTTAATCAGCGGTTTAATGGCAGCCTTTGCTTTACCCGCTGCGGCTGACCGTTTCGAAGATGTAACCATTGAACACAATGAAGTAGCCGACAATATTTACATGCTGACCGGAGCCGGCGGCAATATGCTGATGTCATCAGGTGACGATGGCGTGTTTCTTGTCGATGACCAATACACTCAGGTAGCAGAGCGTATTGCGGAAAAAATTCAGGAGTTAAGCGGTGAAGAAGTTCATTATATTCTGAACACGCACTTCCACGGCGACCATGTAGGCTCCAATATGTGGTTCGCGAACAACCAAAGCTCGACCATTTTTGCCCATGACCATGTGCGTGAGCGCTTAAGTAACGACGACAGCTTTAACGAAATGGGACTGCCTGCGGTTACTTTTGATTCAGGTATCACCTTCCACTTTAATGATGACACCATTTACGTGTTCCACTTACCCGCCGGACACACTGACGGCGACAGTGCCGTATGGTTTAAAGACGCCAACGTACTTCACCCCGGCGACTTATTTTTCAATGAGCGCTTCCCCTTTATTGACTTAAAAAGTGGCGGCGATGTTGACGGCTATATTGCTAATGTCGAAAACTTACTGGACCGCATTACTGACGACACGGTTATTATTCCCGGTCACGGACCTTTAGCCAGTAAAGAAGACTATCGTGCTTTTCTTGCCATGATGAAAGAAACTAAAGCGGAAGTTGACACCATGAAGCAGCAGGGCATGACCCTTGATGAAGTGAAAACCAAGGGTCTGAGCGACAAATGGAAAGACTGGAGTTGGTCGTTTATTAATGAAGAGCGCTGGATAACAACACTCTACTAGGGGCTGTTGTTAGCAACTCGAACGGAAGATTAACTGTTCATTCGGTTGCTCAAGGTGGTATTCCATGGCCAGCTCGTCGCAGTTGGCCAGCCTTGGGCAAATCTCACAGTCCTTCATGACCTTTTCCGGTAAGGTGTCTTTTGAGCAATGACTAAAACCCCGCTGCTCAAAAAAGTCCGGCACCCGGGTCAGTACTATCACTCGGTTTAGCTGCAACAAACGAGCTTTTTTCAATAAGTAAGCCACCAGCATACGCCCCTGACCACGCACCTCGGTTTTCGGGTTGACTCCTAACGAGCGAATTTCCGCTAAACCTGTGGTGTAAATATACAAAGACGCACAACCCATCACCTTACCGTCAACTTCCGTCACTGCAAATTCGTTAATCGAGTGCACGATGTCGTCTTTAGCCCGCGGCAGGTTCTCGCCGGCTCCGGCCCAATGCTGAACTAAGTCTAAAATGGCACCAATATCCCCCAGATTAGCATCACGCACCTGAATCTGCTGTTGCTGCTGTGCCGCTTTTAAGGCTTCGTTCACCCGCTGCGGCGACGTACCGCCCAGCGCGCAACGTTTTTCCAGCAGAGCATCCAGCGTCAGCCAGTCATAAACGTCCTGCTCAATCACCGGAGCCACTGCCTGAAACGCCTCCAGCGGCATATCCTCTAATGGCTTTTTCGCCTGAATGGCTTGCTGCACCAGTTCACCGACGTTGTGATGCGCCTGCCGGAAAGGAATACCTTTGGACACCATATAGTCCGCTAATTCCGTCGCATTCGCGTAACCGCCCTGCGCCGCTTTGCGACAGACTTCATGGTTAACCGTCAGACCATTCAGGGTCGAAGTCACCATAGCCAGTGACGCCTGCCAGGTGGTAAAAGCATCGAACAGCCCTTCTTTATCTTCCTGCATGTCTTTGTTGTAGGCCAATGGCAAAGCTTTTAAGGTCATCATTAAGCCAGTCAACGCCCCCACCACCCGGCCACTTTTACCACGTACAAGCTCCAGAGCGTCCGGGTTTTTCTTCTGCGGCATCAACGAAGAACCGGAAGTCACGTTGTCTGCCAGCTCAATAAAACCAGCTTCGCCGGAATTGTAGAAAATCAAGTCTTCCGCTAAGCGCGACAAATGCAGCATAGACAGCGACGCGGTGCTTAACAGCTCCACCACAAAATCACGATCAGATACTGAATCCAGACTGTTACGCGTTGCTTCGCTAAACCCCAACTCGCTGGCAATGGCTTCGCGGTCGACTGCATACGCTGTCCCCGCCAGTGCACCGCAACCTAAGGGGCTTTTATTGAGCCGTTCAGTAGCGTCTTGTAAGCGCTCACTATCGCGCTGCAGCATTTCCACATAGGCCAGGCACCAGTGCGCCAGCAAAACCGGTTGCGCCCGTTGCAGGTGTGTGTAACCGGGTATGACCGTGTCTTTTTCACGTTGCGCAAGGTCCAGTAATGCCTGCTGAGTTTGCTTCAGAGACTGCTGCAGTACACCAACCTGCTCGCGGCACCACAAGCGTAAATCGGTCGCTACCTGATCATTACGGCTACGCCCGGTATGAAGCTTTTTGGCTAAATCACCCACCTTAGCTATCAAAGCAGCTTCCACAAAAGAATGAATATCCTCGTCGCCGCCAACAGCAACTGCCGTCGGGTCTTCGCGTACTTCGCTGAGCAGTTCACTCAATGCCTGCTGTAACTGCTGGCACTCTTCCGTACTCAGTACGCCAACCTTGTGCAACGCATTCGCCCAGGCTTTAGAGCCGGTAATGTCCTGCTCAGCCAGCACATAGTCAAACGGCAGCGAATCATTAAACTGCTGAAACGCGGCATCGGGTCCTGCCGCAAAACGTCCACCCCATAGCGCCATAATCTACCCCTTTTGCTTCTTCTGTAACGCCGCTATCCGGCTGGGAAGGGAGAACAACCGAATAAAACCTTCAGCGTGCGCCTGGTTATAGACTTCGTCCGCACCAAAGGTCGCAAAGTCTTCGCTGTATAAACTATTCGGAGAACGTTTCTGAACCGCAGTCACTGAGCCTTTATAGAGCTTAATTACCACGTCGCCGCTGGCGGTCGAACATAGAGACCGCGCCGCAGCCATAACCGACTGCTGCAGTGGCGTAAACCAGCGTCCGTCGTACAACAACTGTGCGAACTGTTCACTCAATTGCGCTTTCCAGCTGCGGCTGGTTTTATCCAATACCAGCTCATCAATAGCCTGCAAAGCAGCCATCATAACGGTGCCGCCCGGAGTCTCGTAGCAACCCCGGCTTTTCATGCCCACCAGACGGTTTTCCACAATATCCACCCGCCCGACACCATGTTTCGCAGCAATGTCATTCAGCACATTCAAGCATTCAAAAGGCGACATCGCTTTGTCATTCACTGCGGTAATTTCGCCATTTTCGACCTTAACAGAAACATATTCCGGTTTATCCGGTGCCTGCTCGGGCGATGCCGTCATGGTCCAGACTTTCTCCGTCGGCTCACACCAGGGGTCTTCCAGCTCACCACCTTCGTGCGAAATGTGCCAGGCGTTAGCATCCCGGCTGTAGATTTTGGTCGCCGACGCCGAGCACGGAATATTGCGCTCAGCCAGATAATCCAGCAAGGATTCACGACTGCTGAGTTCCCATTCGCGCCAGGGCGCAATCACTTGTAAGTCAGGTGCTAACGCTGCGTAGCAGGACTCAAAGCGGACCTGATCATTACCTTTACCGGTACAACCGTGCGCCAGCGCATCCGCACCCACTTTACGAGCCACTTCCACCTGAGCTTTGGCAATAATCGGACGCGCCATGGCCGTACCCAGCAAATAGGTGCCTTCGTAAATGGCGCCGGTTTTGAGCGTTGGGTACACGTAGCTCTTCACAAACTCGTCTTTTAAATCAACCACGTGGCATTCGGATGCACCGGACGCTTTGGCTTTTTCTTCCACGCCTTCCAGCTCTTCGGCGCCCTGCCCCACGTCAGCCACAAAAGCCACGACCTCACAGCCATAATTTTCTTTTAACCAGGGCACAATGGCCGAGGTGTCCAGACCGCCAGAATAGGCCAATACAACTTTCTTCACGTAACTCATGAGGCTTTCTCCATAGATTCTGGCAGTACTGCTGCCGTTGGGTTTAATAACAGGGTTAATAAAGCGTTTTGCGCGTAAAGCCGGTTCTCGGCCTGCTGGAAACAGCGCGATAGCGGGCCGTCCATAACATCGGAGGTAATTTCATAGCCGCGATGCGCCGGCTGACAGTGCAGCACCGAAGTGGCACCACTGTGCTCAACCAGCTGCGCGTTAATTTGATAGGGATGGAAAATCTCGCGTACCGCATCCAGAGGTTGATCATCGCCCATAGACACCCAAGTGTCGGTGTAGAGCGCATCGGCATCTGCCACCGCAGCAATATCGTGCGTCACCACAATGTTGGCGCCCCTCTTCTTCGCCAAAGCCTTCGCTTTTTTCACAAGGTCCGCATTGGGTTCATAGCCTTTCGGGCAAATAATAGTGCAATCGGTGCCGACTGCGGCAGCGGTTAGCATCAGTGAATGCGACACGTTATTACCGTCGCCTAAGTACACCAGTTTTAGTCCCTGTACCTTGCCGTACTGCTCCTGTAGCGTTAAAAAGTCCGCCAGTGCCTGACAAGGATGAAAGCAGTCGCACAAGCTGTTCACCACAGGTACCGAAGCATGCTGCGCTAATTCTTCTAAGGTACTGTGCGACATCACTCGGGCGACAATGGCATCGGCCCAGCAGGAGAGGTTTCGGGCGTAGTCGGCGATGCTTTCACGCACGCCCATGCCCTGCCCCTGCTCGTTCAGGTAAACCGCATGACCGCCCAGCTTCTGCAAACCAATGTCAAAAGACAGCCGCGTGCGCAGGCTTGGTTTTTCAAATAAGGTGACCACGCTCTTGCCTGACAGCGTGTGTTGGTATTTTTCGGGGTAGGCTTTTTGCGCTTGCGCTAACGCCAATAACTGTAAAGTGTCAGCCGGAGAAAACTCCAGCCCGGATAAACAATGTTTCATCATACTTACTCACTAATCTGTGTGCCTGAAAAGGGGTTATTCATTACATTCCAACTGCCAATTCGCACACATCGTCGTAAGCGTTTTGCGGCGCTCAACGCCCCGCGAACTTTCACCTCCATACCGTCTTTAATAACACCCGCCTGGGTGAGTTCCTGAATAGACTCTGAATTGAGATAGCTTAAAGGGGTTCCACTGCCGTCCAGCACCGCTTCAACATCGGTTATCAACAACAAATCGGCATTGTAGGCGGCGGCGACGGCCACAGCGGCGTCGTCGGCATTAACATTGAACCAGTCGCCGTTTTCATCAAAGCCAATAGAGCTGATAGTTGGTAGGTAACCGAGAGCCAGTAAATCAGAAATAAGACCTGACACTGCTTTTGAAGCCTGACAAACCCCAACCTGACCTAAACTTTCTGATTGTTTAGCACAAAGAACGCCCGCTTCATAAAGCGTCAGACCAATAGGCTTTAAACCTGCGGCAATAGCCTGTTTCATTAAGGTTTTATTGGCCGCACCTGCCAGACCACCCACTATGTAAGGCATGTGCTGCTCCGGGCTCACTCTTAAACCGTGCTGCTTTTCGCTGTGCAAACCGGCGGTTGCCAGCCACTGTTGCACCAGGGCACCACCACCGTGTACGAGCACAACTTCATCATCACTTTGTTTCAGCGACTGAAACAGCGCACTTAGAGCTTTCGGTTGTTCCAGCAGACTGCCGCCGAGTTTAATAACCTTCACAGCAAGCCCTCCTGAACCGGCAACCCCAGTTGCAGATTAATGCACTGAATAGCCTGACTCGCCGCGCCTTTCAGTAAGTTATCAATAGCTGACAGCACAATGAGCTGGTTACCCTGCCGGTGCCAGCCAATATCCACAAACGGCTGCTGCACCACATCCTTAATTGCCGGGCGAGACTGCTTCTTAAAGCGCACTAAGGGTTGCTCCGCATAGCATTGGTAAGCGTTCGTTAAGTCATCATCGCTGGTATCGTCATTAAGTTCGGCGTACAGAGTGGCTAAAATGCCACGAGGGAACTGTGCCAAATGGGGAGTAAACAACACCTCATGCTGTAACTGCTGTGAAATTTCCGGCGTATGCCGATGCTCAAACAGACCATATGCCTGCAAAGAAAGCTCTGCACCCTGAGTAGCAAGAGACGCTTTACGCCCTGCCCCGGTCACTCCGGACACCGCATTAATAATAACTTTGCTGCTTTTAAGTAAACCGGCCTTTTTAAGCGGAAGTAATGCCATTAAGCTGGCTGTTGGGTAACAGCCAGGAACCGCAACTAACTGAGCTTCGGCTATCTCATGCGGATACCACTCAGCAAGACCATAAACAGCCTGGCGAAGCCAATGAGCCTGCTTATGTTCGAACCCATAAAACTGGGGATAGTCTTCAATTGCGTCTAAGCGAAAACCACCGGACAAGTCTATGACTTTTAAGCCCGCCTCAAGAAACTCAGGTGCCAGTGCAACACTGATACTATGCTCCGTGCATAAAAACACAGTGTCTGCCTGACACTTAATAGTGGATTTTTCATTATCGGCTAAACCTTGCAGGGGAGTTTTTAAACAATGTGCGTATTGTGGATACAAATCACTCAACAAGGTACCGGCATCGCTGCTATGCTCAGACACATAGCAACCGAAAAGGCTAAGCGCCGGGTGTTGCTGCACTAAACGGCTAAGCTCAGCTCCAACGTAACCGCTGGCTCCAATAATAGCCGCTGAGTGTGACGGCGCTGGTTGATACTGCATGCGAAAAACCTGTTGCTGTTCCTGAGTAAAAATGCAGAATAACTGAATAGATATATTTATGCAATAATAGTGAATAATTATATTAAGGATAAACTATGGTAACCGCTCGTTCTTTGCCGTCTTTTTTTGCTATGTATCAGCAGCTCATTGCTCAGCCATCCATCAGTGCCACCGACCCTAAGTGGGATCAGAGCAACCAGAAAGTCATTCATTTATTAGCTGAATGGCTCGAACTGCTTGGGTTTGACTGCGAAATTAACGAGCTGAATAGCCAACAAGGAAAGTACAATTTACTGGCCCGGCGGGGCACTGGAAGCGGCGGTTTACTGCTGTCCGGTCATACCGACACCGTTCCCTATGATGCCAGTCGCTGGAACTTTGACCCCTTTAAATTAACCGAACAGGATAACCGCTGGTACGGGCTTGGAAGCATTGATATGAAAGGCTTTTTTGCCTTTGTTATGCAAGCTTTGAGTGAACTGGATACCAGCCAACAAAACAAACCTATTATGGTTCTGGCAACCGCCGACGAAGAAACCACCATGAACGGTGCCCGTGAAGTGAGCCGCTTTGCGAACCTCAAACCGGACTACTGCGTTATAGGCGAACCCACCGATATGCGTCCGGTCTATGCCCATAAAGGCCATATGAGTGAGGTTATTCGAATTACCGGACGCTCTGGTCACAGCTCCGATCCAGCACTGGGAATTAATGCCATAGAACTGATGCACGAAGTCATATTTGCACTGCTGAAATTAAAAGAAGAGTTTAAGCATAAATATTCAGATTCAAGCTTCACGGTGCCACAGCCAACCATGAACTTTGGCCACATACACGGCGGTGACAACGCTAATCGTATTTGTGGTTGTTGCGAGTTACACCTGGACATTAGGCCGCTGCCGGGTTTATCAGTCGACGAACTTTATGCCCACCTGCATAAAGCAACCGAGAGTGTTCAGGCACGTTACCCCGGTTGTGTTGAATTAATCTCACTGCACCACCCGGTACCGGCTTTCCGGCAAACAACCGACTCAGCTTTGGTGCAACTGGCCGAAAAAATATCACAAAGCAAAGCGCAGGCGGTAAACTACTGCACTGAGGCTCCTTTTCTGCAGGAGCTCGGCTGCGAAACGTTGGTCTTGGGCCCGGGCTCAATAAAACAGGCACACCAGCCGGATGAATATTTGTCGGTAGATTCTATAAAGCCCACTCAAGAAAAACTAAAAAGTTTATTAAAAGCGTTTTGTTTTTCGCAGTAGCTGCCGATAACAAAACTATGTCTTAGATTTGAGTCACATCAAATCTACCAGTAGTAGACCATGAGTTTTGGTACAACAAAGGATTATCACATGATACGACAGCTCTCCATAGGTGCCCGCGCAAGTGCGGCTTTCGGACTGATTGGAATACTGACGCTCATTTTGGGCATTTTCGCACTCAACCGAATGGGGGCGATTGAAACTCAGCTAAACATCATTAGTGACAAGCAGGTTCCTTCCGTTGATAACGTCAATGATTTAGACAGAGAGTTTCTGCGCGTACGTATTCACTCCGCTAACGTCGCAGCCTACATTAACGATCCTGCGCGCCTGGAAAGGTATCAAAAGAGTTTAAATGATTCGATCAGTGCTCTTAAGCGTAATCAAAATGAATATAAGAAAACGCTTGATGACCCTGAAGCGCAAAAGCTATTTGCAGAATACATGGCCCTTGATGACGAGTACTGGAAGCTAAATAACCAGTTCGAAAAACTGGTTAATGCCGGGCTTTCCGATGCCATAGACTCCATTCGGGAAAATAGTATTCTGCCGCTGACCAACAAAATGTCAGCGAAACTCGATGAGCTTTTAAACAGAGAGATGTCATTAATAGACGCAGCTTCCGACGAAGCCGATGCCGTATCCAGTAACGCACAAGTCATGATGATTATTGCTTTAGTTGTTGTGGTCGCTTTACTCGCGTTATTTGCTGTAACGCTTACCAGAAGCATCGTTAAACCCATTGGGGATGCGGTAGATTTTGCCAAAATCATTGCATCACGTGATTTAAGTCAGACCATTGAAATTGAAGGCAAGGACGAGCCCGCACAATTGCTGCAGCAGTTAAAAACGATGCGCAACCAATTGCGTGAGTCCATGAGCACTATCTCGGAGTCCTCAGAGCAGCTGGCTTCCACATCTGAAGAATTAAGCTCGGTTACCGACGAGTCAACCCGCACTATTCAGCAGCAGTCAGAAGAGCTGGAGCAGGCAGCAACCGCAGTTACCGAATTGACCACTGCGGTTGAAACTGTTGCACAAGACGCTCAAAACGCGTCGGAAGCGTCTGAAGAAGCAAACAGACAAGCGCAACACGGTGATGATCGTGTCCGTCAAACCGTTCGCGCTATCGAAGAACTCTCTCAGGAAATTGGCGACTCTTCCGGTAGCGTAACTGAACTGGCCGACAAGGTGAAGAATATTACCAAGGTGCTTGAAGTTATTCGCGGTATTGCAGAGCAAACCAACTTACTGGCACTTAACGCCGCTATTGAGGCTGCCCGTGCCGGAGAATCTGGCCGTGGCTTTGCCGTGGTAGCCGATGAAGTTCGTTCATTGGCGCACAAAACTCAACAGTCTACCGTTGAAATTGAAGACATGGTCAAAGCCATTAACGAGTCCAGCGACCGTTCGGTTGCGACTATGGACAGAAGCTTAGAACGAGCCACTAAGACCCTTGATGTGGCCAGAGAAGCCGGCGAAGCCTTACAGCTTATTGCTACCGCGGTCGATGAAATTAACAATCACAACACCTCGATAGCCAGTGCTGCAGAAGAGCAGGCCAATGTGTCCCGTGACGTTGATAAGAACCTGGTAAGTATTCGTGACTTATCCAACTCGACAGCATCAGGCGCTGAACAAACCAGCGCATCAAGCAAAGAGTTATCACGACTTGCCGTTGACCTCAGTGAGCTGGTTAGAGCTTTCAGACTGTAACCACATTTCACCATTAAAGATGAACGGGGCCGCAATGGCCCCGTTCGAATTTTAGCCACAGAACCTTCCTTAACTAAAATAACCCTCCTGAATACTGCTAATCAACCGCATAAATTAGACTAATGGTGCGACCAGCAACTAATCTAAATCCGTGTTAACAAACTAATAACAACGGATTCAAAAATGAATAATCTATTTAACTTCAGTCAACCGCTTGATAACGATGCAAAAGCATTGTTCAACGACGAGAATCAGTCTTTTCTCGCGGAGTTAGTCGATACCTTTCAACCACAGTTAGAGTCCCTGTTGAAGAAACGCCAGCAACGTCAGGCGCAATTTGACCAGGGTCAGTTACCCAATTTTGATCCTGCAACTCAGGACATCCGTGAAAGAAACTGGCGCATTGCCGAACTGCCGGCTGATTTGAAAAAACGCCGCTTAGAAATTACCGGACCGGTGGATCGCAAAATGGTCATCAACGCGCTGAATGCCAATGTTGACTGTTACATGGCGGACTTTGAAGATTCCCAGTCACCCACCTGGGAGGGCATGGTAAACGGTCAAGTTAACCTGCGCGACGCCAACATTGGCGGCATGACCTACACCGACCCGGACAGCGGCAAGCACTATGAAGTCGGGCCTGACCCGGCATTATTGATTGCCCGGGTTCGCGGTCTGCACTTACCGGAAAAACACGTACAGCGTAACGGCAAGCCAATTCCCGGTGCCTTAATGGACTTTGCTCTGTACTTTTTACTGAATTATCAGCAGCGCCTGCAACAAGGCTCCGGGGTGTATTACTACCTGCCCAAGCTGGAGCACAGCGATGAAGCCAAATGGTGGGCTGACGTTTTTCATTTCACCGAGAAAAAGTTCAGCTTAAAAACCAGCACCATTCGCGCCACCATACTCATTGAAACCCTGCCGGCGGTTTTTCAAATGCACGAAATACTGCATGCCATGAAAGACCATATTGCTGCACTTAACTGTGGCCGCTGGGACTACATTTTCAGTTACATTAAAACCCTGAAAGAGCATCCGGAGCGGGTTCTTCCCGACCGCCAGGTAGTGAGCATGGACAAACCTTTCCTTAATGCTTACTCACGCTTGTTAGTGAAAACTTGTCACCAGCGCGGCGCCCTGGCTATGGGTGGCATGGCGGCCTTTATTCCCAGCAAAGATCCAGCTGAGAATGAGAAAATACTCGCTAAAGTTCATGCCGACAAAACCATGGAACGCGACAATGGCCACGATGGCACCTGGATTGCTCACCCCGGGCTTGCGGATACCGTGCGCGAAATTTTTGTCGACGGTATTGAGGGCGACAACCAGCTTAACGTACTGCGTGAAAACGACACGCCAATTGATCAGGCCTTACTACTACAACCCTGTGACGGCGAGCGTACCGAAGCCGGCATGCGCACTAATATTCGGGTATCACTGCAATACATTGCCTCCTGGCTGAACGGCAAAGGCTGCGTGCCTATCTACGGCCTGATGGAAGACGCCGCCACCGCTGAAATTTCACGGACCTCAATCTGGCAGTGGATACGCCACGGCAAGACGCTTTCCGACAACACCCCGGTTACCAAAGAGTTGTTCCGACAGTACCTGCAAGAAGAAGCAGAAGTGGTGAAAAACGAGGTCGGTGAACAACGATGGAACAACGAACCCTTTTCCCGGGCCCTGAGCTTACTGGAAGAAATTACCACAGCCGACGAGCTGGTCGACTTTCTGACCCAGCCCGGCTACCAACAACTGAAATAACAATAAAATTCGCAACAATTAAAAAGCAACAAGGAATTATTTATGACAACCCAGAATCTTTCATTCGCACAACAGGTTAAAGAATTACAAAAGCAATGGGATACCGACCCACGCTGGCACGGCGTTGAGCGCCCCTACAGTGCCGAAGACGTAGTGCGCCTGCGTGGTACCGTACAGCCGGAATACACCTATGCCCGCAACGGTGCCGATAAACTCTGGCAGCTGATTCACGGCAAAGCACAGGAAAAATTTGGCAAAGACTATGTCAACGCACTGGGTGCTTTAACCGGCGGTCAGGCGGTACAGCAGGTTAAAGCTGGCTTACAAGCCATTTACCTTTCCGGCTGGCAGGTCGCTGCTGACAATAACTCAGCCTGCAGTATGTATCCGGACCAGTCCCTGTACCCGGTGGATTCGGTACCAACGGTGGTTGAGCGCATTAATAACTCCTTTGCCCGTGCTGATCAGATACAGTGGTCAAAAGGCGTTACGCCGGAAGACGACAATTACGTAGACTACTTTGCGCCGATTGTTGCTGACGCGGAAGCCGGTTTTGGTGGCGTTCTCAATGCGTACGAACTGATGAAGCGCATGATCCAGTCCGGTGCTGCCGGCGTGCACTTTGAAGACCAGCTGGCATCAGTGAAAAAATGCGGCCATATGGGCGGAAAAGTACTGGTGCCAACACAAGAAGCGGTACAGAAGCTTTCAGCTGCACGTTTAGCTGCAGACGTTGCCGGGACACCAACACTGATTGTGGCCCGTACTGACGCCAACGCCGCTGACCTGCTAACGTCTGACTTTGACCCGAACGACAAGCCTTTCATTACCGGCGAGCGCACTGCCGAAGGTTTCTATCGGGTTAAACCAGGCATTGAGCAGGCCATTTCACGCGGCTTAGCTTATGCTCCGTTTGCCGATCTTATCTGGTGTGAAACCGCTAAACCAGATTTAGACGAAGCGCGCCAGTTTGCAGAAGCTGTTCATGCCAAATACCCCGGCAAACTGCTGGCCTACAACTGTTCACCATCGTTTAACTGGAAGCGCAATCTGGACGACGACACCATTGCAAAATTCCAGCGCGAGCTTGCCGCAATGGGTTACAAGTTCCAGTTTATTACCTTGGCCGGTGTGCACAACATGTGGTACCACATGTTTGAATTGGCCCATGACTATGCCCGCAACGATATGTCAGCCTACGTTAAACTGCAGCAGCAAGAGTTTGACGCAGCAGACAAAGGCTATACCTTTGTGGCGCACCAGCAGGAAGTCGGTACCGGTTACTTTGACGAGCTGACCAACGTGATTCAGGGCGGGCTTTCCTCAGTTACTGCACTAAAAGGCTCAACCGAGGAAGACCAGTTTAAAACCTCCGCGTAAAGCGCAAGTCGGCATCATAAGGAAAGACATCCGTAAGCTCACCCTTGCGGATGTTTTTTTGTACCCGGCACCAGTACGCCGGGTCAATTAATTCAGGATGACGCTTCAATAATTTGTCACGGTACTTCGCCTGCGGCACCGCAAATTGCGCCAGCTGCTGCGGAAACACATCGTCCGGGGCAATAGATACTTCCCAGTCGTTGTCCGGTAAGCGTCGAAAGCTCATGTCCGTTAAATACCGTACTTCGTCGTAGTCATAGAACACCACCCGTTTATGCCTCGTGACACCAAAGTTTTTTAACAGCATGTCGCCGGGGAAAATATTCGCCGCCATCATTTCTTTTAAGGCCCGGCCGTAATCATCCATCGCCGCGTCTATCTCTTCGTCATTGGCGTATTCTAAGTACAAATTCAGTGGCGTCATTCGGCGCTCAACAAACAACTGGTGAATCACCAAAGTGTCACCCTCTATCGAAATAGAATTACTAATGGTTTGCTTAAATTCCTCCAGTAAGTCCGCAGAAATACGCTTAAGCGGCAATGCCACATCGACAAATTCCAGTGTATCGGCCATACGCCCTACCCGATCATGTCGTTTAACCATGCGGTAACGGTCAATAACGGTCTGCCGACCAAACTCCTTGGTGCCACCCAACCGGTCTTTAATGACTTTAAACACATAAGGAAAAGACGGCAGCGTGAACACCGTCATGACCATGCCTTTAACACCAGGGGCCGCAGACAATTGGTCGTCTGTACGGCGCAAGTGATGCAAAAACTCGCGATAAAACTCGGTTTTTCCCTGCTTATGAAAACCCACCGACGAATAAAGTTCAGCCAGCGTTTTGTGCGGCATTAAATCTTTTAAAAACCGCACCAAGGCAGAAGGCGCCTCGGTTTCGACCATAAAGTACGAACGGGCAAAGCCGAAAATGGTCGCCATGCGATCCGACCGGGTAATAAAGGCATCCACATAAAGCTTGCCCTGCGAGTTGATCAGCACCGGTACAATAAAAGGATAATGGTTATTTTCAGTCACTACCCGTCCGACAATATACGCGGCTTTATTGCGGTAAAACGGGGACTTCAAAACATCTATGCGCAGGTTGTGGGCTTCAATATCGGTTTCAGTTGCGCGCTCAAAGAACTTATCGCGCAGCTGTTCAATATCATTTTCGAAGCTTTCAAACTCACCGCCCAACCCAATATCCTCAAACACCCGGGTCAGTGTTCCTTCCAGCCCGTCAACCACCGGAAAGTAAGAGTGGCATTCGTTTTCCACCGGCACCGGAATGTGGTTCGCAAGCACAGTTTCTACAAAAATATAGTCGTTATTAAAGTAGGCACGGTCGAATACCCGGCAAAATACCGAGTTGTAAAAAGTCTCTGCAAGCTCCGCCTGCGGATGAAACTTCAGTAATTGCTGGTAACGTTGCCGGGTTGCACGCCACAAGTTTTCATCAAGCGCGTTACCCACGCGGCGCTCCACTTTTTTCGCCGTTGTACCCACCTGATGGTCGTAATAATGGATACGCTCTGAGGCCGCCGACACAACCGCGGTCCAGTCGCGCTGCAAAAAACGTTCGCGTGCCCCCTGAGTCAACGCTTGAAAACGCCGGTAATGACTATGGAAGCCATCCAGAATACTTTTTGCCAATGTCTCTGGGCTAATTGTCATGCTTGCCTCTCCTGAATTCAGCCCTTTAATCTGGACGCTTGTGGAATAACAGCTTTTAATCGTTCAATATCACCGTCACCGACGCCGTTCTTTTTATAGTAAGCGGGCCACTCAGCAATCAGCTCCTGAATGTTTTTAAGTAAATTCTTCGCTTTATTAGGGGTAACACCAAACCGTCGGCATTGCGACAGCACATTATCAATACTGCCTGCACGTCCATATTCGCCAATACCTAAAGCATGTTGCTGACTATTATTAATAGGCAGTACGTCATAGGCGGGCGAAAGTTTCCAGCCGCCCGACTTTAAATCCCAGAGTAAAGCATGATTTCTGCCGTGGTCGTCCGTGTTACCAATAAACACATTAAATGCCATGCGTCTATAAAGCTCGGTTGCATCCTCAGCACGCTGGCTGTTTTTCCTCAGATACTCCGCCAGTGCACCATAGGAGTATGTTGTCTTAAGCATGGCTTCGCTGACATTTCCCTCGGTCAGCAAAGAGTTAGCACTAATAAAGTGATGCGAAACATCCAGACCACGACGGTCAAATCGCTCGCTCATTAGTACGTCTTCTTCACCGTTAAGCAACCGCGTACTGGCAACATTGACTCCTTCTACTTCATTTAGCATTGCCATTGTCGCGCTTTCTACTCTGGCAACGTTGTAGAGATCGTCGGAGCGGTTAAATTTTAATAAATGAGCTTGTCCATTATGCTGGAGTACAGTTTTTGGTCTGGCACCACCCATTGACTCACCATATTGAAACGCCTTTTTCACCTCAACAGAAACATTCTTCGAGTTCAAAATTGCGTTTTTCCCGGCCAGTAACAAGTCGATATCATCCAATGTATTCCGGGATACCTTAGCTTTTGACTTGGATTGAGAAAGACTAAAACTAATAGCACCCACCCCCATGGATGCACCGGCAATTAAAAACTCCAACTCATTTTCGGGTTTGGTTGTGCGTAACTGGGTGATCAGCTTTCGTCCCCAGGCATCAGCTCCGGCATCGGTCAAAACACCAAACAGCCCTTTGTTAGCTCGCGTCTCAAGTAGTTCATCCGTTAACGGCAAATGAACAGGATCCAGTGCAAAAGCATCGTTTCGGGCTAAATAGGACTGACCGTATCGAAAACGGCCAATTCTGTTTTCCGGGTCATACCAAATAACACCACAAATAACCGGCTCATTCTCTAGCCCTTCGATAAAAACATAAGCCTTAGAAGTCATTAGAAAAATCCTCTGAGATTTTTCGGCGTTTGCGCTTAGGTGCATTAGCTACCCGTGCATACTGATCATCCAAAACCGGCGTGAAATGTTCCAGCAGTCCCAGTAATTCGAGCGCGGTAAATAGGGTCAACGAGTTAACTGAATGACCGTTTTCCATACGGTAAACCGTATTAACGCCGCAGCCCAGCCGCTTAGCGAAGTCCTGCTGATCCATTGTTAATGAACGCTGACGCTTAATGAGCTCACCAACTGTTTTTAAAAAGCCATCTGCACCATTCACTTTAATCACCAAATATCATTTATTAATGCTTAATAAATTGATTATGGTGGATTAATAGAAATAAGCAAGTCCCTTTCTTAACCCAGGGTAACGAAACAAGACTGGCGTTATACATTCACCCTATTTATAATCCCGATAGATTTTTCATATTCCACTTATTCTGGATAGCTATGAATACCATCAAAGACATTGATCTGAACCTGCTGGTTTACCTGGATGTTTTGCTGCGGGAAAAAAACGTGACCCGTGCCGCAGCACAGCTAAATATCACCCAGCCGGCCATGAGTAATGGCCTGAAGCGTTTACGTAACCTGTTAAACGACCCTATTTTAGTACGTACCAGTGAAGGCATGGTGCCGACTCAACGCGCGCTGGACATGCAGGAAGCCCTGCGCGGGGTATTGTACTCGGTTGAAGAGATGATCCAGCCAGTGCGTGAGTTTGACGCCCCCACCAGTGATCAGGTTTTTCGGATTATGGCGTCCGACTATGCCGCTTCCACGCTTATGCCTAAACTGCTGGAAAAACTCGATGAGCAGGCACCCAATGTCTCACTGGATATCATGACCCCCAGCGACATCAGCTTTCACGACGTTGAGAACGGCAAAGTGGATCTGGCCATTAACCGCTTTGAACAACTGCCACAGTCGTTTCATCAAAAGAACTTATGGAGTGACGAGTTTTCCTGTTTGATCCGCAAAGACCACCCATTACTGGAAGACTACACGCTGGACAATTACTTAAAGGCTCAACATGTGTGGGTGAGTAAAACGGGCTTTGGTGTGGGCGTAGGGATGGATCCGCACGACGTACAAAAACTTGGCTGGGTCGACGACGCTTTAGATAAACTGGGCAAACGCCGGAAAATTAAAGTGTTTACCCGTAATTATCATGTGGCTATGTACCTGGCTCGTCAGGGGCTGGTTGCTACCTTGCCAACACGGGCCGCCGAACTGTATTCACAGGACAGTCAACTGGTCATGAAGGCTCCACCGTTTGAAATACCGGGGTTAACTCTGACCATGATCTGGTCACCGCTACTACAGCACGATGCAGGCCACCGCTGGTTCCGACAAGTGGTCGCCGAAACCGCGGCAGCTTCATAGCTTTGTTACCAGGGGCTTATTCCTCCCAGAAAAAGCCCTTACGTTTGCGTGGCTCCGGCAACAAGCGATCCATAGTCGTGGCATCATACAACACGCCATTAACCATGGTGTGAGTCACTTTGTCGGTGTCACGGATGTTTTCCAGCGGGTTACCGTCAATAACAATAATATCCGCCAGTTTACCTTCTTCCAGTGAGCCCAGAGCGTGGTCCATACCAAAGACTTTAGCCGGATCAATGGTCGTTGTACGGAGGGCTTCCAGCGGCTCCATACCGCCCTGCGCCATCATCCAAATTTCCCAGTGTTGCGCTAAACCTTCACGCTGACCGTGAGCACCAGAGAGCACATCAACACCTAAGTCCTGCAGCTCAGTAGCCACTTCAGCATTATTAAAGTGGTTGTAATGGTTATGCGGTGCTTTTTCACGACGCATCGACTTACCCACTAAAAAGTCCATAGGGACATACTGAGTCAGCTTAGGATGCTTCCATACATCGGTTTCCGCATACCAATAGTTCTCACCCCAGATACCGCCATAAGCCACACCCAGAGTTGGTGTGTAAGCTACGTCACTTTGCTGCCATAACTGACGGATATCATCATAGATATTGGCGACCGGTAGTGAGTGCTCAACCGTGGTGTGCCCGTCCATGACCATGCTCAAATTATGCTGCAACAACGAGCCGCCCTCAGGCACCACCATCATTTCCAGCTCGCGTCCGGCTTCAACCACTTGTTGACGCTGGTTACGACGTGGCTGGTTATAACTCTTCACAGAAAACGCACCCACTTTCTTCAGGCGCTCTAAATGAAACTTAGCGTCTTCTAAACTATCCACATGCGAGGTGTAACCCGGGCCGTTAGCACCGTATAAAATGGTACCGGTTGAGAACAATCGTGGCGCGGCAATTCTGCCCGCTTTCTGCAGTTCTGAGGCTGCAAAGAACTCGGTGGTATCATTAGACGGATCGTGAATTGAGGTCACACCAAATGCCAGGTTCGCGTATTGTCCCCAGTTCTGTTGCGGGATAACTTCCGCCTGGCCCTGACCACCATGCGCGTGCGCATCGAATAACCCCGGCATAACAGTTTTGCCACTGGTATCAATAACCTCAGCGCCGGAAGGCACATTAACTTCAGCTTCAGGGCCCACCGCCACAATTTTATTATTGCGCACGACCACAGTGCCCTGCTCATAAACGGTATCGCCATTCATGGTAATGACCTGGCCACCCACAAAGGCAACGGTTGTATCCGGTACCATGGCGTCATGTTCAAAACCAATGTTCTGGCCATTTTCTACTTTCAGGGTGTCGCTTTCAGTGTCAGCATTAAAGGCTTCAGCCACCGACGTATGGTAAAGTTCCGGCCCCAATGTCCAGTAAATCTGGTCACTGTTTGCCGTCCAGGATAGATTTTCACCGGCACGAACAGACAGCTGATGCACCGGCATTTGTTTATCTCCCGGCCCTACGTTGATAACGCTTCCGCGCTCGACTAAAGGCGTAACAAACACTTTAAAGCGCTCTGCAAAAGCCAGTTGCTTGCCGTCCGGAGACACGCGGAATTCAGTGGCTAACTCCGACTGATACAAGTCGCGCTGCTCCAGTGTGCGCAAATCGATCGCGCTTAACGTTGGTTTTTCGCCCGGAGTCATCAGATAAACCCGGTCGTTACGGGCACCGTACTGAGGTAAACGTCCACGTTCTGCTATTTGCTCTGGTTCAGCATTGGCTGACACTGCAACGCGATAGATACCGTTTTCCAGACCAAACTTATCGGAAATTAAGTAACCACCACGTATTTTGCGGTAAACCACGTGCTTGCCGTCCGGAGAGAATGTAGGTTCAACAAAGTTACCCTGTCCGGTATTCAAAACCTGCTCATCACCAGAACTAATATCGCGAACAATAACCTGAGCCTGCTCTTCGTCGTTCCAGCGGACAAACACGACTTTCTCGCCGTCGCGCGAGTATTGTGGGTACAGCTCAAAGTCTTCGCTATTGGTTAAACGCTGCGGCTCACCATTTGGTAATGAACGCTGATACAAACTACCCAAAGCTTCGTAAATCACCGCGTCACCCTGCGGTGAAACTTGCGCCATACGCAGCATTTTTACGTCAAACTGGTCAGCTTCAACGTTTTGCTTAAAGCGCAGTGCATGCTGTACTTTCTTTTCGGTTTCAACTTTAAACGGAATAATGCGCGCGTTGCCGTCATCGATATTGAGCTTCTGAATATGGCCACCGGCCCAGAACACTAACTGCTTAGAATCCGGTGTCCAGTCCATAGTCGGGTAAACACCATGAATGGCCCAGGTTTCCTGCATATCGCGTTCCATTTTCCCGTAAACCCGCTTGTGTTCGCCGGTCTTCAGGTCCAGCAGGTACAGCACGCTGTCAAAGTCTTCACGCTTAATGTAGGCCAGGTAACGCCCGTCCGGTGATGGTGTCGGACGAATTGCGCCACCGGCACCACTTATCAGCGTTTCAATTTCACCGCTCTCGCGCTCAAAACGCTTAATGGTGTAAATGCCTTCCAGCGAGTCTTTGCTGTAGTGGAAAGTTTTGCCCGGTGTGTCATCCTGGGAAAAGTAGATGTATTTGCCGTCCGGTGAAAACGCCGGCTCGCCTAAGTCTTTCTGGTCATTCGGGCGCTCCGTTAACTGCACACCCGAGCCACCACTGCGGTGGTACATCCAGACTTCACCGGCTCCTAACGAACGGCTGGCGGTATAGTGCTTACGCGCAACCAAAAATTCGCTGTCCGGACTCCAGGCCGGGCTGTTTAATAAACGGAAAGTTTCTTCGGTAACGGCACGCACATTGCTGCCATCAGCATCCATCACCCAGATATTATCGCCACCGCCCTGATCCGAGGTAAAGGCAATGTAACGTCCATTGGGCGAATATACAGGCTGCATATGCCAGGCTATGCCACCCATAAGTTTTTCCGCTTCGCCGCCGCCAAACGGCATGCGATAAATGTCACCCAGCAAATCAAATACGATGTAGTCACCATCCGGGCTGACGTCCACATTCATCCAGGTGCCGGAATTCACCGATATATCAATTTCTTTAAATTCGCCCTGCGGGTTACTGACATCCCAGCCCTGGGTCTGTTCTTGTGCCATGCTCACCGGCGCTAAGCTCAAAAGCGATGCGACCGCTAAGGTTAATGTTGTCTTTTTCATGGTATTGCCTCATTAAAAATGTCTTCCCTTTGTAGGCAGTTAAGATCCAAAAGTCCAGTGGCTAACGTTAAATGGGGAGTTATGGTCGGTTAATGGACATCAAAAGTCAGTGGGTTATAGTGAGTAAATATTCAGAAGACGGATTGAATATGAACGAAGCCTTAGAAAATATCCTTCTCGATGTATCTAAGTCACCGGATATTGACGGCGGCGACCTGGAGAAAGCGTCTGAACTGATCCTGATGTCAGCGCTAAAAGGGCTGGATATTAGTCGCGTCAGTATTTGGTTATTGCAGCCGGACAAGCAGAGCATGACTGCTGCCAGGTTAATTGATGAAAAACAGCAGGACAAAGAATTGCCTGTGCTGCGTAAGTCCGAACTTCCTTCTTATTTTCGGGTATTAATGACTGAGCGGACCATTATCGCTAACGACGCCCGCAACCACCCGGCAACCGTTGAACTCAGCAACGGCTATCTGGAAGAAACCGGCGTATACGGCATGCTCGACGTTCCTTTACGCCATAAAGGTCAAATGATAGGCGTAATGTGCTGCGAAAGCCGTAAACCCTCACGCCGCTGGACTTCCGATGAAGTCGCCTTTGTTGGCGTGCTTGCTGACATTTATGGCCGCGCCGTCAGTGCGTCCGAACGCGAACGATTCGAAGCACTCCTTATTCGTCAGAATGAACAGCTGGAAAGCATGGTTGAAGAGCGCACACAGTCTCTGACTAAAGCGCTGGACAACTTTAAACAGGCTCAGGAACGGTTAATTGAAACCGAAAAAATGGCCGCTCTGGGTAAGTTAGTCGCCGGCGTCGCGCACGAGGTTAATACCCCCCTGGGCGTTTCCGTTACCGCTGTAACTCACTGTGAGCATCGTCTTAAAAAGTTGGATCAAGGCTTCAGTAACGGTTCAATTTCACGCAAGCAACTGCAGACCTTTATCAGTGATACTTACGAAGCGTATCAGTTACTCACCAGTAACCTTGAGCGAGCCGCAACCCTGATTCAGAACTTTAAGAAAACCGCGGTTGACCAATCCAGTTTTGAGCTGGTTAACTGCCAGCTTAACGACTACCTGCACGCGTTAATTTTAAGTCTAAAGCCTGTGGTAAAAAAGAAGCACGTCAGCATCACTATCGACTGCGACGACGACATTGTTTTAAGTACTTATCAGGGCGCGTTGGCACAAATTGTGACGAATCTGGTCAGTAATACCAACGACCATGCTTTTATCGAACCCGATGAAAAGCATCAAATAGAAATACAAACGGAACAAAAAGACGAAGGTGTCCATTTTCGCTTTCGCGACAATGGTAAAGGTATGGACAGCGAGACCATTAAAAATATCTTCGAGCCCTTTTTCACCACATCGCGCCAGACGGGTGGTTCAGGGTTAGGCTTATCCATTGTTTATAATCTGGTGACCCGGAAACTCAACGGCGAAATTTCTGTCCAATCAACGCCTGGTAAAGGCACCGAGTTTTCCTTTTTCTTACCCGATTTACCCAAATAGGATTGTTGTATGCTCAAAGCTCTGCAAAACTTTTTTCAACAAACGACACCGGCTGAACAGGCCAACATGCACCAGGTAGAGGGTCTTTCAAACGACGCTTTTCTGTCGCTGGTTCTAATGACAGAAATTAGTCTGGCCGATGGCGAGCTATCCGATGAAGAGCGTGAGCACTTATTGGATGAGCTAGAGCGCGAATACGGTATTACCGGTGACCAGGCTGACAACGCAATTAAAGAAGCCGTACAGGCTGTACAGGAAGCCTCATCGCTGCACGACTTCACAGCACAGTTAAAAGCCATTAGTTACGAACAGCGCGTTGAATTACTGGAAAATTTATGGGCCGTTGCCTACGCTGATAGTACACTTGATCCACATGAGGAAAGTATGTTGCGCAAACTTGCTGACTTACTTTATATCAGTCACGCTGACTACATTCGCAGCAAACTTAGGGTTATCGACTCTTAAATGCGGCTGCTACCCACCTTCTTTGCTGCCGCGTCGTTAAGCTTTACCTGTGTGGCTGACAGCCTGGCTGAAGAAGCGGGCATGGCAACCGGCTACCCGCCTTTTCAGTTTAGCCAGGACGGAGAGCCCGCGGGTTTTGATGTTGACATTGTTCGTGCCATTTTTAACTATCTGGAAAAAGATTTAAGCCTTCATCAGTACGACTGGGACAATGTGGTCAGCCTGCTTCGCTATGGCGAGCTGGACTTAGCTATTGGTATGGAGTCTACCGAAGCTCGACAGGCTTACTTTGATTTTAGCCAACCTTATTACCACCGGCTGGCGACTTTATTTGTACTTGATCAGGAAAGCAGTCCGGAATCGGTTCGCAAGCTAGTGGGCAAACGTATTAGTGGTGATCGTCACTCGGTACTGGAGCAACATTTGGCAAAGATAGGCCTGCACAATGCCATCAGAATTCAGCAGGCCGACTCAAAAAAAGAAGCCATGACTCAGCTTGCTATTGGTGAAGTTGAGGCCGTTATTATGCCCGAAAAAGTCGGTCGGTACCTTGCTGATGAAATAGGCGTTAACGTGCGTATTTTATGGCAGCCTCAAATAAGAGTTCCCGTCAGTTTTGCTGTCAAAACCAACAACACTGAGCTTTTAGGCCATATAAACCGAGCTCTACAACACCTTGAAGACAGCGGAGAGCTTGATGATATACGCCAGCGCTGGAACATCCAGCGCTGGGTTACTTCTCACATTCCACATTAATGGCCGTTTTCTCTGGCCTGCTGCATTTCATTTTCCAGACGAGCAGACTCATCGGCACGCGGCTTGGTAAAGCGCGCTAACCAGAGGTAAAGTACCGGAGTCAGGTACAGCGTAAACAATGTCGCCAAACCTAAACCGCCAAAGACCACCCAACCAATTGAGTTACGTGCCTCTGCGCCGGCACCAGAAGACAGAATTAACGGTAGCCCGCCGAGTATGGTCGAAACCAGAGTCATCATAATGGGGCGCAGACGAATCAATGCAGCTTCTTCTATTGCTTCGCGCACTTTCATTCCTCTGTCTCGCAGCTGATCGGCAAACTCAACCAACAACACCGAGTTCTTCGCCAGCAAGCCTATTAGCATGACCAGACCAATCTGCGAATAGATGTTCATTGATGTGCCGGTCAGGAACAAGGCGTAAATAGCTGCAGCAATACCAAACGGAACCGTCAGCATAACCACTACCGCACTGTTTAATGACTCAAACTGCGCAGCCAGAACCAACAGCACAATCAAAAATGCCAGAATATAGGTCATGGCAATTTCTTGCGAGGTATCCTCAAAGGTTGCAGCTTCACCCAGGAATACCAGCCCCATGCTATCGGGCAGCACCTCGTCAGCAATAGCGCGCAGTTGCTCTACAGCCTCCGACATAGGCAGATCTTCCGGTAAATCCGCATCGACTTCTATCGCGCGCCGCTGAGCCTGTCGCTCTAACTCTGCAGACACGCCCTCTTCGACTATTTCGGAAATGCTGGATATTGGCACAAGCTCGCCGCTACTGGAGGAGACATAAAGGTTTTGCATATCCTGAGGTGACTGTATCAGGTTATTCCGTGTACGCAGCATTACCGGAATTTGTTGGTCACCCACGTTCAAGTCAGCAACATCATCACCGTTAATCGCCGCGCGTAACGTTGAAGATATATCGCTTAATGAAACGCCCAGCTCAGCAGCCCGGCGCCTGTCAATTTTCACCCGCAACTGAGGCTGTGTCGGCTGATAAGAGACATTAGGCTCACCAAGCTCCGGCATGCGCTCTTTTATAACCGCAGTAAATTCACGGGCGGCTCTGAATATCTCGTCGTAGTTCTCGCCGGTAATGGCCATTTCAAGGCCGCCGCCCTGACCCCGTAAGTTCAGGCTGTTGTCACCAAAAGCACGCCCCGGCGCGCCCGGTACCTGGCTCAGCGGTTCCCGGATGTTGTTAATGATCTCCTGCTGACTAATATCCCTTTCTTCCCAGGGTTTCAGGTTAGCAGTAATGAACACCAGGTTGGGGTCCCACTGACCCACCACGGTATAAATTGATTCGATATCGCCGCTTTCTTTGTATTCAAGCAAAATCTCTTCTAATTTACGTGCCTGCCTGTCCATGAATTTAAGGCCAACACCATCGGGTCCGCGAGAGAATACTCTGACCGAGCCACGGTCTTCGTTGGGCATCAGTTCACTGTTAATCTGGTTGTACAACAAAGCGCCACCGCCAGCAGACAGCAGTGATAAAATCACGATTACCCAGCTAAAATCGAGCGCTTTGTGCAGCGTTCGCTTATAGAAGCGTTTAAACACATTACCAATTTTGGCAAAACGGTTACTCTGCCCGGCAGACTTTGGCAAACGCGCAGTAAATGCGGGTACCAAAGACAAGGCAACAAAAGAAGAAATAACCACAGCCGCCGCCAGCACACCACCAAACTCACGGAACAGTCGACCCGCCGTTGACGGTAAAAAGGCTATGGGCACAAACACCGCCACCAATACCGCCGTAGTCGCAACAACCGCGAAGAAAACCTCACGAGTTCCCAATACCGCAGCCGCACGACTTCCAAGCCCCATACTGCGGCGTCGCTGAATATTCTCGGTAACAACAATGGCGTCATCGACAATGAGCCCGGTAGCCAGAACCAGAGCCAACAGCGTCAGAATATTAATGGAAAAGCCCATTAACCATATAGCCGCTACGGCACCAAATAGCGCAACCGGAATTGAAAAGGCAGGAATAATTGTTGCCCGGAATGAACCAATAAACACCCATAAAGTAGCGACAACCAAAGCAATAGTAATTGCCAGGGTCGTGACAACTTCAGCAACGGACTTACGAATAAACTGCGCATCGTCGTTAGTGATGCTCATTTCCATATCTGGGAAGCGCTCGCGTAACCTTTCCAATACCGCCAGGGCTTTATCAGAAATCTCTATAGTGTTGGAGCCCGCCTGACGTATAACCCCTAACCCAACCACTGGCTTCCCATCTAAGCGGACAAAACTGTTGGCATCGGCGGGCGCGAAATAGGCCTGGGCGACATCACCCACACGAGTGTCATCGCGGACAATAATGTTTTCAACTTGCTCTTCAGTAATGGCCGTTGCATCGGCTCGAATAATCAAGCGCTGATCAGTTGAGCGCAGGCTACCGGCTGGCACATCAAAAGGTGCCTGACGCAAGGCATCGGCGACATCCGTGACCGACAAACCAAAGCTCACCAGCTTTAAGGGATCAAGGTCAACGCGCAATACTCGCTCACGGTCACCATTTAAACGGACATCGGCCACGCCATTAATAGCCAAAAATTCAGGCGATAAATCGGTTTCCAACCGGCGGGTCAGTTCTTCCAGTGTTAAGGAGTCGCTGCTAACGGCTATATCCAGTACCGAGCGCGCATCGTTGTCAGCTTTACGAACGTTTATTTGCTCGACATCATCCGGCAGTTCACGTCGTATCTGGTTAACTGCTTCGCGTACTTCCGCGGCTACAACGTCTAAATCCACACCGGGTCGGAATTCAATAGAAATACGGGCACTGTTCTCTTCACTCGACGAACGAATGGACTCCACGCCGGAAACTCGCGCAGCGGCACCTTCTAATATACTGGTCACTTCAGCATCAACGGTTTCCGGCGCGCCGCCGGGCAAGGTTGCGCTCACCCCGACAACCGGTCGATCAACGTCAGGCAGCTCACGCACTTCAACGCCCATTAAGGCCGCAATACCCGCTATGGCGATAAGCACGTTAAGAACAACAATCAGTACCGGGCGACGAATCGACACCGATGGTAAGTCGTTCGCGTCCTGTTGGTTATTCATCTGCTGGTCTGACATTATTCGGTAACCTCTTGCGTATCGAGGGTGGCCCGATCAAACACAACAGGCTGCCCTTCACGAAGGCTTTGTACGCCTTCAACGATGAGCAAGTCATCACGTTGAATATTACCTGATACCAGCACTCGCCCGGCCAGGCGTTGTTCAATCTGTACCTCAATACGCGCAGCTTTACCGTCCTCCACAACCCAGACAAAAGGGTTATTCACGCCCCACGACAAAGCCGCTTCAGGAACCGAAGCAAACTCTTCGCCAGCCAACTCTATTGCGGTTCTGAAACTGGTGCCGGGTAAAAAGTCGTCATTATCGTTACTGATTTTTGCGCGTGCCCGGTACATACGGGTCGTTGCGTTAATGCGTGAGTCCAGCTCGATAATTTCAGCTGTAACGGGAGTGCCTGAGTATCGCCATGGCTGAACCTGTAATTCAGCACCGTCCTGCAGTAACGAAACCGCCGCTTCAGGAATACGAAAATCAATTAATAAGGTCGAACGATCATCTAAAGTCGCAATAGCGGTTTGTTGGTCAATGCGGTCGCCCACTTCAACATCGGTAATACCGATAATTCCCTCAAAGGGTGCACGAATAAAACGGTCTTCTAATTCAATTTTGGCGTTATCTAATTCAACGCGGGCTAAATCTCTTAATAATATCGCGTTATCAAGCTCTGACTGCGGCACAGCGCCTTGTTCACGGCTGGCTCGTAAACGCTCTACCGTGCGCTCTGCGTCGCGTAAATTAATCTGTGCCTGCTCCACCGCAACTTGCTGTCGGCGGGCATCGAGTTCAACCAGCAACTGGTCTTTCTCAACTTTATCGCCCGGCTTGAAATTCACCGCAACCACTCGGTCACCGACCGCCGGATAAATGGTAATAGAGCGAACCGCCTCGGCCGTGCCAACGGCTTCAACCCGATTACGTTCACGTTCAAAAGTTACAGGCTGGACAATGACCAAAGCTTCGCGAGGTCCAAATTGCTGAGCCTGACTGTATCCACCTGGCAGTGACAGAACGAACAATAAAGCAATGAGTAAAGACTTCATAACGGTCAATTAGTGCTCCAAAAAAACTGCAGCCACAAGGGCTGCAGTCTGTATTAATCAATAAGCAATAACACAGGTTTGCTACAACTATTCTTTAATCGCAAAGCTGCCTTGCATAATGGCTGAATGGCCAGGGAAGGTGCAGTAGAATTTATAATCAGTGTCTGCACTCATACCTTCGGTAGAGAAGGTCACTGAGGTTTCCTCACCACCGCCAATCACATCGGTTGCCGCAATAACGGCATCTGAGTCCGGTACATACTGGCTTTCCATACCAGCTGACATGCCTTGCTGAACAACTGATTGCATATCGCCAGCTTCACTCAGAACCCAGTTATGGCCCATGACTTTCTTATCCAGCTTACCTGAGTGAGTCAAAGTTACAGTCACTTCGTCACAGCTCGCTGGCACGGACATCTCTTTTGTATCAAACCTCATGTTGTCATTGCTATCTATAGTGAGTTCACATTCGTTAGCTTGTGCGGCGTTTGCGACAAACAACATCGAACCCAGTAGTGCGGAAATTATGTAACGCATTGCAATACCTCTTCGGTTAGTATGAAATGATTCCTTCCTTATACGTAAAATCTCGCATTGAGATTACTTTAACGAGAATTTATATGACGAAACATCCATTTTCGCCACAATCGCTCCTTGCTCAGGGAGGTACCCACTCTGACAACGAGAATGGCGTAATTATCCCTCCAGTATACACATCAACGACTTACCTGCGCGATGAGGATAATCAATATCGTACTGGCCGTGTGTACTCGCGAGCTGATAACCCCACTTACCGTCCCGCAGAAAAGCTATTAGCAGAACTGGAGAATGCGGCCGACGCCCGTTTATTTGCCTCCGGTATGGCTGCTGCAACCACGGTTTTTCAAGCGTTAAAACCGGGAGACTCAGTCATCGCCCCTAAAGTCATGTACTGGGCGTTGCGCAAGTGGCTGCAGACCTTCGGGGTTGATAGCGGACTGGACGTTCGTTTTGTCGATACGTCGAACCTGGACGAGTTGCGCCATGCCATTTCAGAAAAGGCTCCCACGCTCATTTGGCTGGAAACCCCAGGCAACCCTTTGTGGACAGTAACCGACATTGCCGCAGTGGCTGATATGGCCCGCAACTGCGGCGCTTTGTTGGCGGTAGACTCTACAGTAGCCACACCTTTGCTGACTAAACCGCTGGATCTCGGTGCCGATGTTGTCATGCATTCCGCCACTAAATATCTTAACGGTCACTCCGACGTTATCTCTGGTGCTCTCGCTGCCCGCGAAGATAACGACTTCTGGAAACGCCTGGTTGCCATTCGCGCGCAATACGGTGCAGTTCCGGGACCACAAGATGCAGCTCAGCTACTACGCGGCATGCGAACGTTGTTTTTACGAGTACGCGAAAGCTGTCAAAATGCGTTGTACATTGCTGAGCAGTTAGAACAACACCCAAAAGTCACTGAAGTGCTGTACCCGGGCTTAAAAAGCTTTGCTGGTCATGATATTGCGGTTAAGCAAATGCAGGGCGGTTTTGGCGGTATGTTGTCTATCCGTCTGGCGGGTGGTGAGAAAGCCGCTATTGCCGTTGCCGCAAAAACTCAGCTGTGGCATCGCGCTACATCATTAGGTGGTGTAGAGAGCCTGATTGAACACCGCGCCAGCATTGAAGGGCCGGATACCCCGGTACCCTTAGACCTATTGCGTTTGTCGGTAGGAATTGAAAACGCCGATGACCTGCTGGCAGATTTACAGCAGGCCATCGACAGTGCGCACGCTTAAATGCTGACGCGCTTATAGAAGCGGTATTCCGGCTTCCAGAAATTGTTGTCGATGCGCTCACGCAGCGTATCGTCATCAATTTCCAGTGCCAGACCTTCCTGCTGAGCCACTTTACCCACCGCAAAAGCAATGTCTTTACTCAACTGCGTCAAGTCTTTAAAAGCCGGCAGTAATTCCTCGCCTTTACCATTGGCACTGGGCGAAGCTGCTGCTAACGTCTTACTTGCCACACGTAGCATTTCATCACTGACCCGTTGCGACTTAACCGACAACACACCAAGGCCAATGCCCGGGAAAATATAACTGTTGTTACACTGAGCTATCGGATACAAACGCCCGTTATACTCAACTTCACCAAAAGGACTTCCGGTAGCCACAATCGCCTTACCCTCACTCCACTTCAGTACATCCGCAGGGTGCGCTTCTACATGTTTTGACGGGTTACTCAGAGGGAAAATAATGGGACGCTCGACGTTTTTGGCCATGGTCGACACAACCTGCTCCGTGAACAATCCGGCTTTACCCGAAACACCAATTAAGATATCCGGCTCAGCACAATGCATCACGTCCAGCAACGACGGATAATCACCACTGTATTCCCAGTCATTCAGGTCGGCAGTTTTTTGCGCTAATGCCTGCTGGAAGTCGCGCAGCCCGTCCATAGTGTCCATCACCAGACCGAAGCGGTCGACCATAAATATCTGCTTCTTCGCCTGCTCTTCCGTTAAGCCCTCTGCCGTCATTTGAATCATGACTTGCTCGGCGATACCACAACCAGCTGAACCGGCCCCAACGAATACCACTTTCTGCTCGCTGAGCTTTTTGCCTTTTTGACGACAGGCCGCCAATAAAGTACCCACGGTGACAGACGCTGTTCCCTGAATGTCATCGTTAAAGCAGCAAACTTCATCACGATAGCGACGCAGCAGAGGCATCGCATTAGGCTGAGCAAAGTCCTCAAACTGCAGCATCACTTCCGGCCAACGTTTAGTAACAGCTTTAATAAATTTATCAAGGAAATCGTCGTACTCTTCCTGACCAATGCGCTTATGCCGCGCCCCCATGTACATTGGGTCTTCCAGAAGCTTTTCATTATTGGTGCCGACATCCAGCATAACCGGTAGTGTATACGCTGGGCTAATGCCGCCGCAGGCGGTATATAACGACAGCTTACCAATCGGAATACCCATGCCTCCAATGCCCTGGTCACCTAAGCCCAGAATGCGTTCGCCGTCGGTGACGACAATGACCTTCACCTTCTGCTTAGTCGCATTGCGCAGTATATCGTCCAGCTGATCACGCTCTGAATACGAAATGAACAAGCCGCGTGAGCTGCGGTAAATATCCGAGAACTTCTCACAGGCATCACCCACGGTCGGGGTGTAGATGATTGGCATCATCTCTTCCAGATGATCCGTTAATAAGCGATAAAACAGGGTTTCGTTGTTGTCCTGAATAGCACGCAGGTAAATATGCTTGTTAATGGGCGTTTCAAAGCTCCGGTACTGCATATAAGCACGCTCTGCCTGCTCTTCAATGCTCTCATAGCGAGGCGGCAACAAACCGGTCAGGTTAAACGCGGCACGCTCTTCCTTACTGAACGCACTGCCCTTATTCAGTAGCGGGGTTTCCAACAAATTAGGGCCAGAATAGGGAATATAAAGCGGACGCTGCGTCTGCGGCATAAGTACAAACTCCTGAAAGCCAAAGTAATACGAATATCATAGCAAAACGCAGCCACCGATTCACATGTTTCGCTGGATTGGAATACCGAGGAAAACGCGAGTGCTGAGGTTATCAGTGGGACTTTGGAGGACGCCCGTGAATACATCCCTGTAGGGCTTGGGCAGCGCCATCCATGGCGCTGCACACCTCCAAAGTCCCACTGCTAATCCTTTTGCGCACTCGCTATCTCGCATTTTCATCTGGCACAAATATCTTAGATAGGAAGTTAATCCCAGGGGCAGGCTTTGGCGGCAAAAGGCGATAAAGGAAAGAACTCGTGGCTTGAGGAGTGTCGAAGGCCATGGATGGCCTTCGTCAAGCGTTCATGGATGAACTTGCAGCGTCTCCTCAAGCCACGAGTTCTTTTCTCAGCCGAATTGCCGGCGAAGCCTGCCCCTGGGATTAAAGTTTCAGGCCCCAGCGGGTGGCTGTGCGTTTGACGGCGTCGACGTTTTCGGTGGCTATGATGTGCAATGGTGTGCTTTCAAACTGGGCGCTTAAGTCCAGATGTTGCTTTAGCCAGGACAGCATGGCCTCGCCGGAATGGATGGTTTTGGCGCCGTTGAAGTAGTTGGAAATGCTGTCGGCTATCAACGGAAAGTGCGTGCAGCCCAGCAGCACCACGTCCGGCTTTTCAAGCTTGCTGAAATAATGCTTAAAAGTTTCCTGCAGTATCGGCCCGTCGTAAAGCTCTTCTTCCACAATAGGCACAAACAACGGCGTAGGCATAGCGCCTACCTGGCTATAACCCAACGCTTGTATTTGCTGCTGGTAGGCACCGGAGTTTATGGTCGACCGCGTAGCAATAACCAGTACCCGGGCGCTGGTATCAATACCCTGCAGTTGCTGCAGTGCCATAACACCTGGCTCCAGCACCCCGTAAACTGGCTTGTTAGAGAACTTCTGCATTTGCTCTAAAGCAGTCACACTCACGGTATTACAGGCTACCACCAGGCAGTCTACATCGGCGCCGTTAAAAAACTCCACAGCTTCCAGCGCGTAGCGCGTGACCGTATTGCTGTCCTTGCTACCGTAAGGCACCCGGGCGGTGTCTCCGTAATACAGCAACTCGCTGAAACAAGCGCTTTGCTGCAGTGACCGCGCTACTGTTAAACCACCCACACCGCTATCAAAAACTCCAACTTTCATGCTTACTATTTCTCCAGGCTTACTGTTTTAAGACGCAGCGCGTTGGTTATGACAAAGACACTGGACAGCGCCATAGCACCTGCCGCCAGCATAGGCGACAGCAAAATACCAAAAAACGGATACAGTACGCCGGCAGCGACAGGAATCAGTGCGGTATTATAAGCAAACGCCCAGAATAAATTCTGATGAATATTGCGCATGGTTGCTTCTGACAAGGCGAAGGACTGCTGCACCACGGTCAGATTATCTGACATCAGTACCACATCGGCGGATTCAATCGCCACGTCGGTACCGGTTCCGATAGCAAAACCCACATCAGCAGAGGCCAATGCCGGCGCATCATTAATACCGTCCCCTACAAATATGACTTGACCCCACTCCTTCTTAAGGCGCTTTACGGCATCCACTTTGCCATCGGGTTTAACGTTAGCTACCACTTCGTCAATGCCCAGTTCTTTGGCAATGCGTTTTGCAGTGGACTCGGCATCTCCTGTGACCATTGCCGTTTTCAGGCCGTCATCATGCAAGCGCTTAATCAGCTCTTTGGCGCTGGATTTAATCGGATCATCCTGAGTAAATACCGCAGCAAGCTTGCCATCCACAGCCACGTAAATGGGTGTGCGGCCACTTTCAGACCAGTTTTTCGCGTCATCAGGTTCGTTATCAAGCGCAATACCGTTGTCCTGCATTAACTCGCTGGTACCAATGTAAAGCGTTTTACCATCGACTTTACCCGTAGCACCCAAACCGGAAATGGCTTCAAAACTGTCAGGCTCGCTCACTTTAATGTCATGTTCTTTGGCATAGTTGACCAGAGCTTCTGCAGTGGGGTGTTCTGACTTAGCTTCAACCGAGGCGGCTAATGTCAGCACCTCTTTTTCCTCAAAGTCACTCAGGGTAAGCCAGTCGGTAATGGTTGGTTTGCCTTCTGTCAGTGTACCGGTTTTATCAAAAATAACGCCTTTCGACTGCTGCAACGCCTGCAACGCACTGCCCTGACGGAATAGCACGCCCATTTCAGCACCTCGACCGGTCCCCACCATAATAGACGTAGGCGTTGCCAGCCCCATCGCGCAGGGGCAGGCAATTATTAACACGGCCACCGCGTTTACCAAAGCGAATGTGAGTGCTGACTCACTCGCCGCAAAATACCACACCACAAAGGTCAGCAGAGCCACCAGCATGACCGCCGGTACAAACCATAATGTAATGCGGTTCACAGTATCCTGAATCGGCAATTTACTGCCCTGAGCCTGCTCAACCATACGAATGATCTGCGCCAGCACTGTGCCTTCGCCGGTCGCCGTCACTTTAAAGCGCAGCGTCCCTTTTTCGTTCAGGGTACCGCCGACCACTTTATCGCCTTTTTCTTTATGCACTGGCTCAGGTTCACCGGTTATCATGGCTTCGTTCACATAACTGTCACCGGAAGACACTTCGCCATCCAGTGCAATACGCTCGCCCGGACGCACTTCAATTTCATCACCTTTACCCAGTTCAGCAATATCGACTTCGGTCACCTCACCGTCCCGCACCACACGTGCGGTTTTGCTTTGCAGACTCATCAGTCGCTGAATCGCGTCCGAGGTATGGCTTTTAGCGCGCGCTTCCATAAAGCGTCCGGCCAGAATCAGCGTGACAATAACCGCCGAAGCTTCGAAGTAAACGTTCACTGACTCGCTCGGCAGCCACGAAGGAACAATTGTTGCCACTACCGAGTAACCCCAGGCTGCGGTAGCGCCCAGAGCCACCAAAGAATTCATGTCCGGTGCCCCGCGGAATAGCGCAGGAATGCCCAATTTATAAAAACGCGCACCGGGAACCGCAAGCACCACAGTAGTAAGCACTAACTGTACCCACCAGCTGTTCTGTAACCCTAGTGAGTTATGCACCCACTCGGAAAATACCGGCACCATATGGTTGCCCATAGCAAGGATAAACACCGGCAGCGTCAACAACGCTGAAAGCCATAACTGGCCTTTTAACGTTCGCATCTCCTTTGCCTGTTGCTCACGTTGCTCGCGCATTTGCTTATCGCGATCAAGCACTTCGTGGGCATCATAGCCCGCACCTTTCACCGCCTTAATCAGATCATTGACAGAAACCTTGTCAGAGTAAGTTACTTCGGCACTGTCCGACGCCAGGTTAACCGAGGCATCTTCAACACCATCCAGACCATTAAGCGCCTTATCGACACGCCCAACGCAGGACGCACAACTCATACCTTCAATACTTAAACGAACGGAATTACTCATCGCTACCTCCGTCGGCTTCTGCAGGCTTCAGCCACAGCAACAGCCAAAACACGACCAACTGCGCCAGCTCAACATAACGTTGCATGGCACCGCGCACCTCTGCCAGCTCTGGATTAATCATCAATACAAAGCCTAAAGCAATAATCACTGACAGCAGGACAAACGCGCAACGCACCGGCCAGGTAGTTCTTGGTGTAAAGGTCAGCAGCAAGGTGCCCAGCGCGAAGCCAAAGTAACTGACTATGCTGATAATATTATGTAACGCCTGAGAGCTGGAGCCGTCCGTCGGACAGCCCAGGTCGCAGGGCGCTATAGCCGCACCGAGATAAGCAACCGGATAGAAAAACAGTAACGCCCAGCCTAAATGACTAATGCCTTGCACCCGCAAATGCGGCCGGGCTGTTAACAAAACGCCGAAGGAAATCATCGCCAGAGGAATAAAACCCACCCAGCCAAAAGCGCCCGCCGCAGTACTGCCGGTGGCATTAATTTCACTGATGTACTGGCTGACATGTGAAAAGTCGTCTTTTACCCAGGTTGCCACCAACTGCAGCCCAACCCAAAACAAGGTCAGAATAATGAGTTGCGGCATCACTGGAGAGCTTTTCGTCGGTGCGTTTTGCATGTAGCCTCCTCGGCAGTATTAATGTGATAATCTTTCACTACAGTGTAAACCAAGATGGGAACAGATTGTGAATATTCAAGTGCTTGGCTGCAGCGGCGGACTCAGCGGCGACAACAAAGGCGGTTCAACCTGTATTCAGCTCAATCATAACATTGTGATTGACGCAGGCACCGGTCTGAATCAACTCAGCCTGGCACAAATGCACCAAGTTCGGCATGTGTTTTTAACCCATTCACACATGGACCACATAGCGGCCCTCCCTACCTTTTTAAGTAACCAGTACGGAAGTGAGCACTTACCCGTCACCGTATACGCACAGGCTCATACCCTGGAGAAGCTGAAGAATAACATTTTTAACGGCGATATCTGGCCTGAACTCAGCAGCATGACCGAAGGACCGGAGCCGATACTAACCTTTAAAGAAATTCACCCGGGTGAATGCATAGAGCTTGAAGGTATGGAAATTAAAGCCTTTGCCGTCGAGCATAGCGTGCCGACAGTGGGGTACAGCGTCAAAAGTCAGGGCAAACACTTTGTCTTCCCTGCCGATACCATAGCCGGCAAGCAACTGACCGAGCAGCTTAACCGCTTAGGCCACATTGATACCCTAATGCTGGAATGCGCTTTCCCTGACGAGCTACTGCAGGTTGCAGAAAAAACCAAACACATGACCCCTGGCTTACTTGAAAGCGCCCTGAAAAGCTTAGAGCAACAACCCGTTGAGCTTTGGGTTACCCACCTGAAACCCAGCTACGAAATTGCCCTGCGCAAAACCTTACAAGCCAACCCACCGCATAAAAATACGGTGGTGTTGTAACCTGACATGCATGTCAGGTGGGATATCGTTCCTGACGTAAACATCAGGCTACACGTCGCGAATCAGATGTTCACATCAGGTGAGATACCATGGATAGCGAACGCCCCAACGGTTGCAGGGACTATTGAGGAGGTGTGCAGCGCGAGCTGCAAGAGGCATCAAACTCGTGGGCTTTCTGCTGTAGGAGTGTCGAAGGCCATGGATGGCCTTCGTCAAGCGTTCAGGGATGAACTTGCAGCGTCTCCGTAAGCAGAAAGCCCACGGGGTAGCCGAATTGCAGTTCGCGCCGCCCAGCTACCCGAGGTGCTTACGGGCGTTGCGGAACATGCGCATCCACGGGCTGTCTTCGCCCCATTCATCCGGGTGCCAACTGTTGGCTACGGTACGGAACACCCGTTCAGGGTGCGGCATCATTGCGGTCACACGACCATCGTCACTGGTTACCGCAGTAATACCTTTCGGTGAACCATTCGGGTTAGCCGGATACTGCTTAGCCACTTCACCCCAGTTATCAATGTAACGCAACGCAACCTGGCCACTTTGTTCTAACTGCGACTGTTGCTGAGGGTTAGCAAATTCAGCGCGGCCTTCACCATGAGAAACTGCAATTGGCATACGCGATCCCGCCATGTCACCTAAGAAAACCGACTGAGATTCCTGCACTTCCACCAGGCTAAAGCGCGCTTCAAAACGCTCGCTGCGGTTCGTCACAAAACGCGGCCAGTGCTCAGTTCCCGGAATGAGCTGCTTCAGCGTGGATAGCATCTGACAGCCGTTACACACACCCAGTGCCAACGTATCGTTACGCTTAAAGAAAGCTTCAAACTGCTCGCGTGCACGATCGTTAAATAAAATAGACTTAGCCCAGCCCTCACCGGCGCCTAAAACGTCGCCGTATGAGAAGCCGCCGCAAGCAGCCAGTGCCTGCATTTCTTCTAACGACACACGACCCGCTAAAATGTCGCTCATGTGAACATCAACCGCTTCAAAACCAGCACGATCAAAGGCTGCGGCCATTTCGTAATGCGAGTTCACACCCTGCTCACGCAGAATTGCTACTTTAGGCGCCACACCTTTGGCAATATAAGGTGCCGCAATGTCTTCAGACGGGTCAAAGGTTAAATCGGCCTGTAAACCCGGGTTGTCGGCACGCTGTTTCAGGCGAAACTCTTCATCAGCACACACCGGGTTGTCGCGTAAACGCTGCATATGATGCGTGGTTTCGGCCCACACCGTACGCCAATGCGTGCGGCTCTGCGCCAGAACATCATTCCCATTACGGGTAAAGACAATGGCGTCTTCATGTGTTGGCTCACCAATGCGTGTAACACAGTCGCCTAAGCCAGCCTCGCTGTACGCATCCATCACTTGCTCATACTGCTCGTCGCTGACCTGAATAACAGCGCCCAGCTCTTCATTAAACAGAGCCGCTAAATTGTCTTCGCCTAATTCATCCAATGCCACTTTCGCACCGCAGTTTCCGGCAAACGCCATTTCCGCTACGGTGGTGAACAGTCCGCCGTCTGAACGATCATGGTAGGCCAGTAAACGCCCTTCGGTAACCAACTGCTGTGTGGTGTTAAAGAAAGCTTTAAAGGCTTCAGTGTCGTCCAGGTCAGGCGTGTGTTGCCCCAACTGCTGGTATACCTGCGCCAGCGCTGAACCGCCTAAGCGGTTCTGACCTTTACCTAAATCAATTAATACCAGATGCGACTGGCCTTTGTCGGTACGCAATTGCGGCGTTAAGGTTGCGCGAATGTCATTCACCCGGCCAAACGCCGTAATCACCAAACTCATTGGCGCAGTCACGGCTTTGTCTTCGCCGTCTTCCTGCCACTGAGTTTTCATCGACATGGAGTCTTTACCCACCGGGATGGTAATACCCAGTTCCGGACACAGATCTTCGCCTACCGCTTTAACAGCCTCGTACAAGCCGGCGTCTTCGCCCGGGTGACCAGCTGCGCACATCCAGTTAGCCGATAATTTAATGCGTTTTAAATCACCAATGTCCGCAGCGGCAATATTAGTCAGAGATTCTGCCACCGCCATACGGGCCGAAGCGCCAAAGTTCAGTAATGCCAGCGGCGTACGCTCGCCCATGGCCATAGCTTCACCGTGGTAGCTGTCATAACTGGCCGCGGTTACCGCAACATCAGCCACCGGTATCTGCCACGGGCCAACCATTTGGTCTCGGGCAACCAAACCGGTAACACTGCGGTCACCAATGGTAATTAAGAAGGTTTTCTCAGCAATAGCCGGTAAGCGCAATAAGCGATCAGCGGCGTCATTCAAGTCAGCCGCTTCCAGATGCAATGGCGTACCTTCGGCCTGCAAGCGGGCTACGTCGCGGTGCATCTTCGGCGGCTTGCCTAACAATACGTCCAGTGACAAATCAATCGGCTGATTCGAGAACTTCGCGTCATTCAATAAAATAGTCAGTTCTTCAGTCGCTTCACCAATAACCGCGTACTCTGCACGCTCGCGCTCACACAAGGCTTCAAAACGCGCCATATTCTCCGGAGCAATGGCAATAACGTAACGTTCCTGCGACTCGTTACACCAAATTTCCAGCGGTGTCATGCCCGGTTCATCGTTTGGTATTTCGCGCAGTTCAAAGCGGCCACCACGACCACCGTCACTAACCAGTTCCGGCATGGCATTCGACAGGCCACCCGCGCCTACGTCGTGAATAAAGGCAATAGGGTTATCGGCCCCTAGCTGCCAGCAACGGTCAATCACTTCCTGACAGCGGCGTTCCATTTCCGGGTTTTCACGCTGTACTGAAGCAAAATCTAAATCTTCGGTCGACTCGCCCGACGCCATAGAAGATGCCGCTCCGCCACCTAAACCAATGTTCATAGCCGGGCCACCTAGTACAACCAGCTTAGCGCCAACCGGAATATCACCTTTTTGTACATGGGCTTCACGAATATTACCTAAACCACCGGCAATCATAATTGGCTTATGGTAACCGCGGGTCTCGCGTCCATTGTGACTGTCGACCGTTTGTTCGTAGGTTCGGAAATAACCGGTCAGCGCCGGACGACCAAATTCATTATTAAAGGCTGCGCCGCCTAATGGGCCTTCCAGCATAATATCCAGCGCCGAAACAATACGCGCTGGTTTGCCGTAGTTTTCTTCCCACGGCTGCTTAAAGCCGGGAATGTTCAGGTTAGAAACGCTGAAACCAACCAGACCCGCTTTGGGTTTGGAGCCCACACCGGTAGCGCCTTCATCGCGAATTTCACCGCCGGAGCCGGTTGCGGCACCCGGGTAAGGAGAAATAGCCGTTGGGTGGTTATGCGTTTCCACCTTCATCAGGATATGCACCGGCTCGTGGCTGTAACCATAACTCATGCTGTCCGGCTGCGGATAAAAGCGCCCGGCTTCATGGCCTTCCATAACGGCGGCGTTGTCTTTGTAGGCCGACAACACGTAGTCCGGTGTGGTTTCAAAGGTGTTTTTAATCATTTTGAACAGCGACTTAGGCTGCTCCGCGCCGTCTATGGTCCAGTCGGCGTTAAAAATCTTGTGGCGACAGTGCTCAGAGTTTGCCTGGGCAAACATATAAAGCTCAATGTCGTTAGGGTTACGATCCAGCTTGCGGAAATTTTCTACCAGATAATCAATTTCGTCATCGGCCAGTGCCAGACCCAGACTGATATTTGCCTGTGCCAATGCTTCACGGCCGCCTGCCAAAATATCCACCGAAGACAATGGCTGCGGTTCCTGTGAACGGAATAGCTGCTGCGCGTCGTTCATATCGTACAAGACACTTTCGGTCATACGATCATGCAACAGTAACGCCGCTTGCCTCAGCTCTTCAGCCGACAAGTCACCCTGTAGATAGAAAGCCACACCACGCTCAACACGATGAATACTTTTCAAGCCACAGTTGTGGGCAATGTCAGTGGCCTTTGAAGCCCAGGGAGAAATAGTACCAATGCGGGGAGTAACCAGTACCAGAGCACCTTGAGGCTCGTGTGCCGGCATTTCAGGGCCGTACTTCAGTAATTGAACCAGTACGGAACGGTGTTCGTCGCTCAGTTCATTGTGCAAATCAACAAAGTGCTGATACTCGGCATAAAGCTCTTTGACAGGAATCCCTGCCTGTTTCAGTTGTTCAAGTTGCTTCGTTGTTTTGAAGGCTGATAAGGCAGGTGCACCGCGGTAGATTTCCACAAGCAAGGTCTCCAAAGCTGGGCGATTTTTGCTGGCAGATTATACAGTAGCCTGACATTTATGTCAGGTGGAATATCGAACCTGACGTGAACATCAGGCTACTCGACTTTGGCTGTACCTTCGCGGTTCACTATGCGAAACCACTTTTCGCGTCTATCGATGATACGTTGTCTGCGCTTACGGATAACAGCGCGGCGGCGGGAATTATTTTCACGTCTGAGGCGGTTGGCTCGCATAGACTTTGGCCTTTATTGCGTTGAAAGACCTGTTCAGCTTACCTTGCCGCCTCAGTTTTATGCAATGATTTTATGCAGGCTTATCGGCTTAATTTGCGTAACTCAACTGAATGTGGAAAGATCAGCCGCCTATCAGCAAAAGGACCTGTTATGAATGAACTCCAATCCGACGTTTGGTACATAGTAAGAACCAAGCCAAAGCAGGAAGAGCGCGCCATTTTAAACTTAGAAAACCAGGGGTTTGAGGTGTTTGCGCCGGAGTTAACAGTGAAAAAAGTGCGCAGAGGTGTGCGTACATCAGTGGTTGAGCGTATGTTTCCGGGCTATGTCTTTGTGAAACCCGATGACATTATCGAGCAATTTTACAAACTTCGCAGTACCTATGGCGTCGCCGGAGTATTACGTTTTGGCGATAACATTCCAAAAGTCCCTCAAAGCTGGATAGATCAAATGCGGGGCGTAGATCAACTAACCGACGAACAAGCCCCACAAGTGGGTGACACCGTCGAAATTCAGCAAGGCCCCTTCCGTGGGTTCCTTGCCAAAATTGTCAAGCTGGATGGTGAATCACGCTGCTTTGTTATGCTGGAATGGATGCAAAAAGAAGTTAAAGCTAACTTCAGTTACAAAGAGCTGCAATTCCAGTAGTATCAGGCTACGCGTTTGCGTAGCCCCAGAGCGATAAGCCCCAATAAAACCAACCAGCCGGCGTGTCCGCCGCTACTGCTTTCTGACGGCGCTGCACTTACCGTGAAGTTAACGCTGTCACTCTCGCTGTTACCTTCGGTGTCGCTTGCACTCAGTCGATACTGGTATTGACCGGCAGATAAGCTTCCAACAGACGCAGTAACCGTATCGCCGGATAGGCTGACATTAGAAACTTCGGTTTCGCTGCCATCGCTATTTACCCGGACAATCTCAATGCTGGATGTGTCCAAATTCTCGTCCTCGTCAGTTACAGTAGCGGTTAACGTCACTGTCTGACCCTCTACAGTATTGCTGGCCCGGAAACCGCTAATACTAGGAGCTATTGCTCTTGGCTCAACAGTTAGTGAGACCGTGACGCTCTCACTGCCGTCACTAAAGTCGACACGCAGTGGCACAGATAACGCTTCATCTACCATCGGTGTATCACCCGACAGCTGAATTCGACGCTCACCTTCAACTTCAGGGTCAACTTCCGTAGCGCTAAAGTTTGAAATGAAGCCTTCGGGTTCTTCCACGCTGATAACAACGTCGTTAGGGACATTATAAACACTCACCGCAGAATTCACGGCTAACAGTTCGCCAATGCTTTCTCCCTGACTAACAAATACCTGTGCAGATCCGCCAAGCGTTCTGGATGGATCTATCCAAACCCCAGTAGAAACAGAAAAATCAGGTGCATCGGTATTCACCACTTTCAAAGGAAGATGATACGGATTATGCACATTGTTTTTGTCTAATCCTGCGCTAATATCAGCAAGCGACTGTTTTAACGTTATGGTCATAATTCTGACGCTACTATCACCGATCACTTCCCAACTGAACCACTCAGCCGCATTGTCGATACCAATTTGTTGACTAACGTCTGTGCCGCTGGCTGTCACGGGCAGAGCCAGCTGAATTGATTCATTTGCGGTTTCTGGATCGGACAAATTAACAGCTATAACAGCTTCATCACCTGCCTCTGCAAGGCTTAATACATTTTCATCAACTAATAAGTAATCAGCCGAGGCGTCCGTATAGTCCCCGCTAAAACTCGCGTTACTCACAAAGCGCCAACGTGCCGCATTAGCGTTAACTTCTTCAACGGCAATAACACAAATGCTGTCAGGAAGAGAGCTCGCCGCGTAGCTAACGGTATTATCGGAAACACCTGCGTCATCTAACAACGCTTGTTGTGATATACCGGTATACCCTTCACAAGCTCCGGCGCCAATAACATACTTATCAGAGTTCTCAACGCGCGGCCAACTGAACGTCAGAGAATCATTCCCAATACGCTCAACCTGCATACTGTCAATATTGGTGCGTGAACTGTTATTTGCCCAAATAATACTGCTGCGCTGAGCCGCCAGGCTGGCATCGGCTGCATCAATTTCAGAAGCCGCTTTACCCAGTGGCACACCATAGTTTCCATCAACTAAGTCCGGGCTTGAGTAGGCAGCTTCACTGACACACTCGCCTTCACTGAATTCGCTACGACACACAGAACCATAAGACATGGTCGTATAAAAACGTCCCTGCCCGTCGATAAAACCATAAGGAATATGAAAGTCTTCCTGGTCACCTTCGCCACCGCTGGCGTTATCAGCCAATGTGTAACGATCGTGACGCAGGCCGAAGTTATGACCCACTTCGTGCGCAACCGTCCCTGTTCCCATACAACTTAATGCCGTATAACCGGCATTGGCACCACCGCTGACAAAGCTCACCCGGTTGTTACTGGTACTAAAGTCAGAAGCTCTAAATGCAATTCCGCATACGTCCGGGTTATCAGCCCCGATAAAATGCACCACATCGGCTTGATATCGGTCTATTAAACGAACCATTCTTTGGTCGTCGATAAGCTCATCCAATAAGGGATCCGGGTTTTCATTAGGGAAGTCGGTAGTGCTTTCGGGGCGAAACGGCTCCATTCCGGCAACAGTCATGGTTACCGGGACACCAGAGCGTTGAAATATACTATTGCTGGTGTCTACTGCACCTTGAATAGCCAGTTCCAAATCGTAATCGTTCTCTTCGGCATAACTGACTAAACGGTCGTCATACACAAACAACACGTCGAGTGAGTCATCAAATTCTTGTACTTCTTCTGGCTTTTCAGGTGAAAGCGCAACAGAGTTCGATTTTGAAGGTACAGGTAAAGCTCTGGCATCAAGACTTAATGCCTTCTGATGCTCGGTGAACCGGCGCTTAGGCTCAGCCGGCAGCAGATTCGTGTTCTCTGTAACGGTTTTACCATCCACTCGGCGAATAATGACAGAGCCAAGTTGCGGATGAGTAATTGAGATAAGCTGATTGTCACCACGTTGATGTAAAAAGCCTAAATGCTGAGTGTCACCCGACGCGTTCTCAAAGGTCAGCCGATAACTGTTAGCGGACGACAAACGCTCGGCAAGCGTCGCTTCTATAATCTGGTTCTCTACAGACAGTTCAATACTGTCACCCAAACTTTGAGCGGCGGCAAACATCGGCGTGAGCACCATTACTGCCGCAGCTATTGTCTTCTTGTACATTTATTTTCGTTCCTATACGTTTACTGCTTTCCTGACGTGAGGATCTCACCTGACATGAATGTCAGGCTACATCACCGGGCATAAGGCTAAAGCCGTCCTTGCTCATCAAGATATTTTAGTGTGTCGTAAAAACGACGAATGTTTCCAACATAAGTTACCGGCTCATTTCCGCGCGCAAAGCCGTAGCGGGTATGACGGTAAAATTGTTTTTGCCGAAGCAGGGGTAAACGCTTCTTCACATCAACCCAACGGTCCGGGTTGCCGCCCTGACGCTCTGTTATTATCCGCGCATCTTCTAAATGCCCGAATCCTATATTATACGCCGCTAATGCGAACCATGTCCTGTCCGGTTGAGGAATTCTTGCCGGAACCCGGTTCAGCATGCGCTCCAAATAACGGGCACCACCGCGAATACTCTGCTCTGCGTTCAATCGACTTTTAACACCCATAGCCTTGGCGGTAGGCAGGGTTAGCATCATCATGCCCCTAACGCCGGTGGGCGATACGGCACGCGGGTTCCACAATGACTCCTGGTAAGAAATTGCTGCCAGCAGACGCCAGTCAAGCGAACCTGAGTGTTCTTTAAAGGTTTCCTGGTAAATCGGTAATATTTTATCAACGGCCTCAATAAATAAGCTGGTGGTCACATAATTAAATTGTTTTACGTGGCCAAAGTGCTGCTCTTTAATGTGCGCCAGCCGACCGCTTCCACGAATTTCACCAAAATACTCCACCACGGCAGAAAACAATGAATCATCGTCGCCTTGAGGCAGAGCCCAGGCAATATCCTGATCATGCTTTACGGTAAAAGCCACGCTTAAGTCCGGGTGAAAGCGCCGTTGAATATCCAGCGCCGTACTGTCCGTTATGGTGTAGTCAATCTCTTCATTAATCACCATTTGCAGCAACTCTACTGCATCATGGTCACGAGTTGCACGCCAGTTCAGGGTAGGAATGCTGTCGCCTAAACTTTTCAGAAACTCGTGGTGAGAACTGCCTTCCACCACCACAATTTCGCCATCGGTAATTTGCTGCAAGTCACGTGGACGCTGCCGCGACCCCTGCTTGAACACCACTTTCTGACTAATCACATCGTACGGAGGACCAAAACGAAACAAACGAGCCCGCGTCGAAGTACGGTCAATTCCGGCCGCGACAATATCGACTTCGCCCCGGCGCAGCATAGTGAAGAGATCATTCACATCAAAGCGCGGCACCATTTCCAGCTCAACACCTAAGCGATCAGCAAAGCGTTTTGCTAAGTCGTATTCAAAACCTTGCTCACGGTCATGATCAAAATAATAACTGGTGGGGTTCATTAAGGTTCCCACCCGCAATACCTGACGTTCCTTAACAACGGCCATGGCATCGGGGCGGGTTTGAGGACTGCAGGCCGTTATTAAGCTAACGGCAAGCAGTAAAAAAGCGAACAGCGATACTGCAGACTTCGGCATATTAGAGTGATTCCAGCGCCCAATTCACATAAAGCTCAGTACCGGTTTTCAGCGCGTCTTCGTCGGCATAGAAGTGCGGCGAATGGTTACTGGGCTCGTTGGCCATATCACGCTCCGGAGGCGTAACACCTAAGAATACAAACATGCCCGGTACTTCCAGTGCGTAATAAGAGAAGTCTTCCGCGCCGGTTACTAACGGCACTTCCTGCACTTTATCGGCACCGGCAACCGCTTTAGTCACTGGCAGCATCTGCTCAACTAAGTCTGCGTCGTTGCTGGTTACCGGGTAACCCAGGTCAACGTGCACATGGGCTTCAGCACCATTAGCTTCTGCGGTTTTTTCTGCAGTCAGCTTCAGTTTATCGTGAATATCCGAACGAATATCCATGTCAAAGTTGCGGATAGTACCAATTAAGGTGACTTCATCGGGAATGATGTTATTACGCACACCACCTTCAACAATGCCAAAGGACAATACCGCTGGTGCCTTAGTAATATTGGTCTGACGACTAATAATGGTTTGTGCGTTATTAATAATCTGCGCTGAAGTCACAATAGGATCCACACCGCCCCAGGGGGTTGAACCATGTGTCTGCTTACCTTTTACTTTAATTTCAAACTGGTCAGAAGAGGCCATCAACGGACCTTTGCGGTAACCCACATGCCCTGTCGGGAAGCCTGCCCAAACATGAATACCAAACACTTTTTCTGGCTTGTTTTCGGCTATTAAGTCCGCAAACAAACCTTCTTCCAGCATCAGTTCAGCACCGCCCTCTTCACCTTCAGGCGCACCTTCTTCTGCCGGCTGAAAAATAAACATCACATTACCAGCTAGCTCGTCTTTCATTTCAGTCAGTTTTTCAGCAGCACCCATTAACATAGCTACGTGGGTATCGTGTCCGCAGGCGTGCATAACCCCCACTTCGTTACCGCGATACTCAGACTTTACCGTCGACTTAAACGGCACGTCGGTTTGTTCAGTGACCGGCAGTGCATCCATATCGGCGCGCAGCGCAATGGTAGGGCCGGGTTTACCGCCTTTAAGCAGGCCCACAACGCCGGTATGCGCAACACCGGTTTCCACTTCCATGCCCAGAGAACGTAAATGCTCAGCCACCATTTTTGCGGTTTCGAATTCACGGTTGCTCAGTTCAGGGTTAGCATGGATATGACGGCGCCATTCAATAACCTGAGCTTCTAAATCACTGCTGACTTTTACCGGCGACTGTTGCGCCGCCGCTTGTGCGCTAAAACCAAAGCTGCTGGCCAGCATTAAGCTAATAACGAGCTTTTTCATTATTCTCTCCTGCATAGGTGCGGATTGTTGTTCTGGTACTGGGTAATATCCTGCGCTAAAATCGCCGCCATGACAACCGATGAAATCTACATGCAGCGAGCATTAGAGCTTGCTGAACAAGCGCAAAAAGCCGACGAAGTGCCCGTTGGCGCGGTGTTGGTCATGGACGGAAAAATTGTTGGCGAAGGTTACAATCAGGTAATTTCTTTGTCCGACCCTTCCGCCCATGCCGAGGCTCAGGCTATTCGCGCAGCAGGTCAGGCTATCGATAACTATCGGTTGGTCAACTCTACCCTGTACGTCACTTTAGAGCCCTGCGCCATGTGTGCCGGTCTGATAACCCATGCCCGTGTTAAGCGCTTAGTCTTTGGTGCCACCGACCCGCGTACCGGCGCTACCGGCACCGCCATTGATGTCATTAATCACGCATCGATGAACCACAAAGTTGAGGTTCAAAGCGGCGTACTGGCAGAAGAATGCGGCGATATTTTACGACGCTTTTTCCGCGCCCGTCGCAAGTCCGCTAAGCTCAGCACTAAATAAGCATACCCGTTATTGCATAAGCTACGGTTGCGCCTAACCCGGCCAGCAACGCATAGGGCAACTGGGTTCGAACATGATCAATATGCTCAACCCCCGACGCCATAGACGCAATAATGGTGGTATCTGAAATGGGTGATGCATGGTCACCAAAAATTCCGCCGGAAATTGCCGCCGCAATAAAGGGGGCAGCCGGTAAACCCAATGTCATTGCCAGTGGAATAGCCAGTGGCAGCATGATGGCAAAGGTGCCCCAGCTGGAGCCAATAGAAAACCCGGTAATAGCGGACAAGACAAAAATGAGCGGCAGCAGCATCCATAATTGCACGGAACCGTCTAATGCAGCGGCCAGAAACTCGCCGGTACCTAAGTCACGGGTTAAACCACCCAGCGCAATCGACAACCACAAAATAACCGCCAACGGCAGAATATTCCACGCCCCTTTTAACAGGTAGCGGCCAACGTCTATCAAGCTTACCGGTTGCGTCATTAACGTACCCGCCACCGCAAGGCCCAGTGCCACATATATAGCAATGAACACACTTAAAGTACCGTTACCGTCCACTAATACACCGTTTCCGGTTATCAGCAGCATGACAGGTACCATCACCACTAAAGAGATCAGGCTGGTCATCACCACCGCAGTGCCTTTACCAAAGGTGGCCTCTTCATCCGGACCGTCGCCCCAGGTGTTTTGGGACACCTGATCAGGCACCGCATTCTTTTCAAACGCTTTCATTGGGCCAATATTCCAGTCGAACAAAGCCACAAACAACGCCAGCAATACCGCAAAAATGGCATAAAAGTTAAAGGCTATAGACTGAATGAACACCAATAACGGTTGGTCAACACCCTGGTTCGAAATTAGCGTTAAATTAAACGCCCCCCAGGCATTTAAAGGAATAAGAATACAAATGGCCGCACAGGTTGAATCCACAATATACGCCAGTTTTTCACGCGCTATGCCCAGGCGGTCATAAATAGGTCGTGAGGTTGTGCCCGAAATCATAATGGTCACGTTAGACTCAATAAACACTATAACGCCCAGAACCCAGGTCATTAAGCGGGCCCGGCGTTTGCTTTCAATCCACTGTTTACGCTCTAGCTTTAATACAAACTGTTTGAAGGTGCCGCCGTTTTCCAGCACCCCAAATAAAGCACCAATGCCCAGCGTAAAAAACCACACCAGCATATTACTGGGGTCAACAAGGGTGTCCCAGGTGCTGTTCAGCGTGCCGTAGGCGATATTTTCCGGAGCCGGCCAGAACAACAGAATATTGGCCAGAATAATGCCGCCAATAAGCGCCAGCAGAACTTTTCGGGTAACAATGGCAAATACAATTGCCAGCAAGGAAGGTAAAAGACTGGTCCAGCTCAGTTCCATTGGGTCAGCTAATTAGTGTTTGGTAAAGGGAGATTAAAATAATAAACCGCCGCGGGCAATACCAGCGGCGGTTTATTCATTCGACGTGAAACAATCAGAACTTGTATTCTACGCCTAAACGTACAGACCAGAGCGAAGGCGCACCGGCGCGAGACTGAACATTGCTGATGTCCCGGAACGAGTTGTACTGATACTGACCCGCATCGTTAATTTCAACGTCAGCTACAGTCACCGCACGTGGGAAGCTCGCTTCGTAAAGCACGCCCCAGTCGTCGTTCAGCATGTTACCTAAGTTTTCAATGACGAAGAACGCAGACGCTTTGTGGTCATCCATAAAGCCCGGAAGCTCCTGCTCAATGCGCAAATCAACTTTGGTCCACCATTTGCTGTTGAACTCGTTACGTGGCGCAATACCACCCGCATACTTGCTCAAACCGGACTCTTCCAGAAAGTCGAAGAATGCAGCCGTTTCAAATGGGTTACCGTCGCCGTCGGTACCAATTGCAAAGTTAGGATCATCCAAGCCTGTCGGTACGTACAGCAAGCTACGACCCTGGTACGCCACATCACCAAAAGCGCCGTCGGTCATGGTATAGGAGAACGGACGACCTTTGTTGCGTGTACCGAATAAGGTCACTACTGTGTTGTAACCATCGAATAACTCTTTGGTATAGTTCGCTTTAAAGGTAAAGCGATGCGGGATCTCGTAGTTAGAAGTCGCAACCCCCGGGTTCTGAGCGTTAGCCGTTGCCAGGTTGGTGTAGTTAGAGAACGACACCGAACTGGTCATTGGGTTAACGTCTTCCGCCTTGTTATAGGCGTAACCGAAAGTCCAGTCCAGACCAAAGTCATGCGACTTACTTAACGCCAGTGAAACCGTGGTTTGCGAACCAGAATCGCCGTCAACATTCGTCAACAGAAAGTCATCGCCCTGGTCACGTCCGTCAGTAGACATCTCATCAAAAATTGGACGTCCATCCGGCGCCGTATCAACCTGTTCCAAGCCCAGATTATAAATAATCGCCGCATCTTTCTTATCGGTGTATAAGAAGTCCGCCATCAAAATGTAGTCATCCGGCAAGGTGTAAGTTGCGCCTAATGCGTACTTCCACTCTTTCGGTAGTTCGAAGTTAGGGTCCATAGTGTTAATCGGGCCCTGACCGCTGGCGTTAGCCACTTCGTCGTACATTTCCTGAGGAATGTCAAAAATTGGGTTGCCGTCGCCAGTATGCGGTACACCAAATAATGACTCCCCGGAGAAATCGCGGAAGGCCTGGTACTGAGTCACGCCATTATTCGAGTAGTTGTTCGAGATCCACACATTGGGGTTACCACCGGAGTACAAACCAACACCACCGCGGACTTCTAAGTCAGGGTTAACAAACCAGTTAAAGCCAAAACGCGGTTGCAGCAGGTCCTGATCACCCATGTTTTGCTGGTTAGAGAAACCATAAAGCTCCTGAGTCAATGGGTTATTCACCGGGTAGTCATCGCTGGTATACCAGTCATAACGCAAACCGTAGGTGAAGGTAATATCCATTGACGCGTAGTAATATTCGTCCTGAACGTATGCCGTGTTCACCGCGTAAGCAAATTCGGCAGCAGCGTCCTGAGGGTTGTTGGTACCCGCGGCACTTTCATAGATAGCCGCGTACGGTGTGCCGGCTTCAAAGTCATCGATAGAACCGAAGCGATACTCGCCCTCAGCTTCCTGCACAAAGAGGTTAAACACGTCGTATTCTTCCCGCTCAATACCGGCAGAAATAACGTGGTCACCCAGCAGATAAGTACCTTTCAATTTAAAGAAAGTGGTGTCATATTTCAGTTTGTTGGCATGACGAGAGTCATCCGCACCTAAATATACCGTTGCGTCGTTAACACCAATCTGAACTTCACCAAACTCGGTACCACCCAACGGGCTCACCCGAGCATCCAGCTCAGAATAACCCACACGCGTTTCAGTCGAGAAGTTATCACTCCAGTCAGAGTACAATTCACCAACGTAAGAAGTGAACTTGGAGCCGCGCTCATAGAAGTGGTTAGAAAACTCCAGCTCGTCGGAGTCACCGTCTGACTCTGCAATAGAGTAGCCATCGTTGTAGTTGTAAGTTAATGACGCCCGGTGAGCATCACTGATATACCAGTCCAACTTGGCCAGGAACTTTTCGTCTTCTACCGGTAAGCTCGACGGGAACCCGCCCGGGTTATAGCCATAAATATTCTGTGCAATATCGGCAATACGCTCAACGTCGGCCTGAGTCACACCGGCAACTTCGGTCGCTGCACCAGAACCTTCCGGACCGCGATCAAAAGTGTCAGAGCCTTCCAGCTTCTCATAAGAAGTAAAGAAGAACAGTTTATCTTCAATGAAGGCACCACCAACATTAAAGCCATAACGTTTCTCGCTAAAGTCACCAATATTAATGGTGTCGCCTTCTAACTCGTCGCCCTGCAAAGAGTCGTTGGTGTAATCATAGAACACACCACCGAACATTTCGTTGTCGCCGGTTTTGGTAACGGCATTAATGTTACAGGCGGTAAAGCCGCCGTACTGAACATCAAATGGGGCAAATTCAACCGCTACCTGCTCAATCGAATCGTAAGAAAAAGGCATGCGCTCTGTCGGGTAGCCACTGCTGTTCAGACCAAAGTTGTCGTTCATGCGAACGCCGTCAACGGTCAGGCTGTTAAAGCGTGGGTTAGCACCACCGCACTGAATGTCGCCGGCATTGGTTTCGTTAATGTAAATACGCGGGTCAATGCGCACCACATCTTTTAAGTCACGGTTTGCAGCCGGTGCATTTTCCAAGTCTTCTAAATTGAAGTTCGCAGCCGGACTGTTACTGCCATACAAAGCGTTACTGGTCATAGAGCCGGTTACACTTAAACGCTCCATGTCCGCCTGGCGCTCCAGCATCACGTTCACATTTTGTGAGTCGCCTAAAGTTAGATAAACATCTTCGACAACCTGGGTGCGCCCTTCAGGACCTTCCACCACCAAAGTGTATGGCCCGCCAACCGGCAAACCACGTGAAGAGAATGTCCCCTGCTCGTTAGAGCGTAAGGTTTTGACACTGCCAGTACGCTCATCACGTAACTGGATGGTTGCATTTGAAACCACCTGCCCTGACTCAGTGGTAACAACACCGCGCAAGCTTGAAGAGGTTTCCTGCGCCACGGCTGAACCTGCTAACCCCATTGCTATGGCGGCAGCTACAGCAGTGCGCTTAAAAGTCGTGTTAAACATAGTTTTGTTCTTCCCGGTTTTGTTTTGGTTTTACTACAAATAAGGGTATAGCTTATTTGTGACAACTCTGTGAACTTTGCTCAAAAAAAAGCCGCACTTAAGGTGCGGCTTTCGTTATTCTTTAGCTGTTTCACTCAAAGCGAAATTAGAAGGTGTATTTAACACCCAGCTTCAGGCGCCAGGTAGACTCTTCAGCTTCGAAGATACTCCAGTCGTTATAACCAAAGAATGACTCGGCATACATGTAACGACCCTGGTCATCAAGACCGGCAAAGTCTACAACCGACTGGTTAGTGTACTGCTGACGCAATACTTCACCTTTTGAACTGTCGATAAGGTTCAACAGGTTATTAACGGTAATGTAGAAAATACCTTTATGGTCTTCTGCGAAGCCAGGTACTTCTTGCTGGAACTGGAAGTCCAGGTTGGTAACCCAAGGTGAACGACCTGTACCTTTCGGTGCAAAGCCACCCGCGTACTGCTCTAAACCAGCGTCACGGAAGTAAGCCATGGCTTCTTCGTACGACAACGGGCTTTCAGGGCTGAATGCTGGGTCATCCGCGCCAGTCGGGATGTATGGCAGGTAAGAACCGCCACCCTGGAAGTATGGCTGGTCACCGAAGTCACCATCGTTATACATACCCATGGTGTAACTGAACGCAGTACCCGAGCGACGGTTGAAGAATAAGTTAAACTTAGACGCGTAACCGCTAACAAACTCAGTGCTGTAACCTAATGCAATTTTCAGGCTGTGCTCAACCTGATAGTCAGCAGTACCAAGCAATGCCTGGTTACGGTCACGAACAATGTTGTACTGGTAGTTTGAAGTCGCAGTAGACGACGTACCCGGGTTACCTTCTTCGATGTCCTGGAAGGTGTAAGCAGCGTATGCGTTAAAGCCGCTATCCCAGGCTTTAGACAATGAAGTTGTTAACAACCATGCTTTACCGGTTTTGTCTTCGTTAGTCAGCTGCAGGTCATAGTGACCACTTGGTGCAGTTGGGTCACACGGCTCATAAATGTTGATGCCTGCTGCAGTTTCATCAGCAACACAGCGTGAGATATCAATCCACTGGCTGTTGTCTGTCATCCACTTACGAGTAACTTCAGCCGTTGCCTGGAAGTTATCGCCAACACTAGGAATGTCGAAACGGTAGTCAACACCTACACGAGCAATCCAGTCAGACGGAATGTCGTAGTTAGGATCGATGCTGTTAGTGTCACCGTCACCGGCTTCCATGCTGTCCAATACCGCTTGCGGAATTTGTGCAGGGTTTTGGTTTTCCAGATACTGATCTTCTGATACCTGGTCACGGTCAAACTGTACCAGAGTATAGCCGTCGTTAGAGAACGAGTTTGAGATCCAAACATTTGGACGACCACCAGAGAAGCGACCGAATCCGGCACGAACGACCATGTCGTCAGTAGCGAACCATTTGAAGTCAACGCGCGGTAAGAAAATGCCTTTACCGTCTAAGTTTTCCTGGTTGCTGTAACCGTAACGATCAACAAAGTTCTCGTTCAACGTTGGCTTGTCATCAACCATGTAAGTTTCGTAACGAACACCCAGACCTAATTCCATTGTATCGTTCAGGTACCAGTTGTCCTGTACGTACAAGTTCAGCATGCCTAACTCAAAGTTAGCGGCTGCGTCAGTCGCGTTATTCGTGTAAGCGTTCTCGTAGAAGAACTCATCGGCAGTGCCGGCTTCGAAGTCATCAATTGACTCGTAAGACCAGGAACCTAAAGAGTTACGTACAAACACGTTATATACGTCAACGCTGTCATACTCACCACCGAACTCAATTTCGTGGTCGCCGACCAGGTAATCGAATTTCGCGCCAATTTTGAAGTTATCGTTTTCTAGCTGGTTAGCATGACGGTTTGAGTCAGGGCCAAAGTTAAGAGTGCCATTTTCAGTACGGACGCTCACGTCACCAAAGTCTTTGGTTACCAAACCAGAAATTGCTTCAACCGCTTTGTGGCTGGCATAAATTTCACTTGAAAGATCACCACTCCAGTCAGCAAACCAGGACAAACGGAACAGATCCATGTTTTGCTGGTAGTCATACCAGTTAGTGTCCAGGTTTAAAGAGTTCTGGCTACTGCTAACGCCGCGCAGGTTGTTACCTTCAGTGCGGTTATAAGTTAACGCAACACGGTGATCGTAGTTGACGTTCCAGTCCAGCTTAACCAACAAGTTGTCATTTTCGGTATCACGGACAGTGTCCCAGTTACCAATATCGAAGCCGTACTGAGTTTGTGCAATTTCGCGAACACGGTTGTACTCTTCCTGAGTCACGTTGCTGTCGTTCGGTGCACCAGCGCCTGCAGGACCGTACTCAATTTGTGCCGGTTCTTGTGCATTTTCGTAGTTAACGAAGAAGAAAAGCTTGTCTTTAATGATTGGACCGCCAACCGCAATACTGTACGTATCACGTTCGTAATCCAATGGAACTTCCTGACCACTTTCAGGGTTTTCCGGGTCACCTGCCCATGCGTCGCTCATGCGCTCGTATGTAAGCGAGCCTTCAAATTCATTAGAACCTGATTTAGTCACCGCATTAATACGGCCACCAGAGAAGCCGCCCTGAGAAGCGTCAAACGGTGCCATATCAACAGCAACCTGCTCTACCGCATCAATTGAAATAGGTGAGCGCTGGGTTGGGTAACCATTACCGTTCAGACCAAAGTCGTCGTTTACACCAACACCATCAATTGAGATAGAGTTGAAACGCGGGTTAGAACCACCAATACTCATTGGTGCTTCGCTACCTGACAACAAGTTAACGTATGGGTTTAAACGTGCTACTTCTTTTAAGTCACGGTTAAAGGTAGGCGTATTTGCAATGTCATCTTCGCCGAAGAAACTGCTGCTACCGCGGTTTTCACCACCTAAAATCGCCGCACCGGAAACTTGAATACGCTCCATGTCGGTTGATTCAAGCTCAGCATTAATACGGTAAGATTCGCCCAGCGTTAAGTATACGTCTTCGTATACTTTGCGGCCATTTTCACCTTCAATAACGATAAGGTAAGGGCCACCGACTCGCAGACCAGAGTTTGCGAAAGCTCCAGACTCGTTGGTTGTCGCAACGGAACGAGTTCCTGTTGGAATGTGAATAATTTCAACACGTGCGTTTGCCGCAACGTCGCCAGATGCAGTAACAACGTTACCACGGACAACTGACGATGTATCTTGTGCAATAGCTACACCGCTAAGGCCAAAAGCGATAGCAGCTGCGACAGCTGTACGCTTGAAAGTGGAGTTAAACATAGTTTTGTTCTTCCCGGTTTTGGTTTTGGGTTTTTAAGCACGAATGAGGGTAAGGCTCATTTGTGACAATTTCGTGAAAGGTTTGAAAAAAAACAGAAGAAGCGAAGGAACTTTTTTGCGAAGACGGGAGAGAAAAATGGGTCGTTCGCTGAGTATTCGATGACGAGCCGCGGCACAATAGCTGGTTCATTACCGGAAAGCTCATGACCTGATAAGAGTCAGAAGTACGGCAAGAGGTCGGAGCTGTATGGGATGCGGCTGAATTCATTACGCTTCTAAGACATTTGTGTGTCAGATATGTGACATATTTTAATCAAAATCTTTGCCCTTGCCTAGTCATTCGGGAACCTTTATTCTCTTCAATTGTCTTAGGCTGCTCTCTAACGGTTATTCCATGGGCTTTATGCGGTTTTTTGTATTTTTAACATTCGTTGTCTTTATGATTCCTACCTCTTTTTATGCCACAGCAGGCTCCGGTAAAAATGAACCTGAAACAATAAGGGTTGCGACCTTTAATGTCAGTATGGATGCGTCTAATTACCTCAGTGAAAATGAACTACCGACATTAGACAGCTCGCCAGTACCGGAAATACTGCAGCAAGGTCACAAGCAAATACGGGGTATTGCTGAAATTCTTCAGCGCGTACGTCCTGACATTGTGCTGCTGAACGAGTTTGACTACCTTGACCCTGAAGTTGGCGTTAACGTCTTTCAAAAAGACTATTTAGCGGTTTCACAAAATGGCCAGCAAGCCATTGAGTACCCCTACGCTTATACCGCACCCGTTAACACCGGTGTGCCCTCACCTTTTGACTTAAACCGCGACGGTAAAAAAGAAGGTACCGGCATAGATGCCTGGGGCTTTGGCTGGTATCCCGGCCAGTACGGTATGGTCATACTGTCGAAGTACCCGTTGTTAACCGATAAAGTGCGTACCTTTCAGCACTTTTTGTGGAAAGACATGCCCGGACGTCACATTCCTTACGTCATGAATGAACAGAAACAGCCGACCAACGAGCAATGGTACTCCGATGAAATAATGGCGCAGTACCCGTTAAGCTCTAAATCACACTGGGATGTCCCGGTAAAAGTGGGCGACCGGGTTATTCATCTGTTAGCGGCGCACCCTGTACCACCGGCCTTCGACGGCCCGGAAAACAGCAATGGTATGCGTAACTTCGATGAGATCCGCTTGTTTGCCGATTACCTCACGCCTGGCAGTGACAACTACCTTTACGACGATAATGGCGTGCGTGGCGGACTTAGCGAGAATGAAAGCTTTGTTATTCTGGGTGATATGAACGCTGAAGCCGGTTCCGGTGGCGTCGACGGTGCCATTGAGCAGCTACTGGACCACCCCCGGGTTAATGACGTAAAGCCACAAAGCCAGGGCGGACAGCAGCACTCTCCCAATAACGGCAACTCGCAGTATCATACCGCCGCCTGGCGTAAGCGCGTTGACTACGTACTTCCTTCTGACGACTTAATTGTAAAAGACGCCGGCGTGTTCTGGCCTGTCGATGATGAACCCGGCAGCCAGCTAATGAATAAGCGCAGCGCCTCTTCCGACCACCGTTTGGTTTGGTTAGATATCGTTAAATAAACACCAAACACCTCTGCAGCCCTTTATTTTACTGAACCTTTACAGTTGAAGGGCTGTTGAAATCCTCCTTAGGTGCCATAATGAAGTTATTGTATCCAAGGAGGTAAACTATGAAAAAGCTCATACTATCAACAGCGTTATTGGCAAGCAGTTCGTTTGTGTTTTCAGCAGCCACTCAGGCTGACAATCTGAACTACATCAGCGGTGGCTTTTCCGATTTCTACGACTCCGACTTCTACGTCGAAGGCTCCACCACCATTGCCCCTAACTGGGTGGGTGAAGTTCAGCTAACCGACATGGGTGACTACTCACTTCGCGCCGGCGCTAAGTACTTCCTGGACATGGGCGCTGACCAACAGTTCAACACCTTCTTAAAAGGCGGTGTTAGCCATTATGACTTTGAATACGACGACGACACCAGCGCTTATGCCGGTATCGGTGCTATGACCAAACTCAGCCAGCAAACGACAGCTATTGTAGACGCAAGCTATGACTGGGGCTTAGATGGCTTCGCATCAGTAGGCGCACGTTTACGCTACGCCTTCACTGAACAGTTCTCTGCTGACGCCGGTTTCCGCGGCAACTTCAACAGCATCGACAACGAAGTTTACCTCGGCGTGACTTACAACTTCTAAGTTCATCAAATAACAGGTAGATATTGGCGTTACGCCGTTGCAGGAAAATCTGGAGAAAGTGTGCAGCGCCATGGATGGCGCTGCCCAAGCCTTACAGGGAGGTACTTGCTGGCGTCTTTCGGAAGATTTCCTGCAACGGCCAGCCAATATCTACCGGCTTATTCCCACTCAATGGTGGCGGGTGGTTTGCCCGAAATATCATAAGTGACACGGGAAATGCCGTTCACTTCATTAATAATCCGGTTCGATACCTTCTCTAATAATTCATACGGCAGGTGTGCCCAGCGCGCAGTCATAAAGTCGATGGTTTCTACGGCACGAATGGCAATAACCCAGTCGTATTTACGCTGATCACCCATAACCCCAACCGAACGTACCGGCAGGAATACCGCGAAAGCCTGGCTAACTTTGTTATACCAGTCCGCGTTATGCAGCTCTTCAATGAAAATTGCATCGGCACGGCGCAGTAAGTCACAGTATTCTTTCTTAATTTCACCCAGAACACGAACACCAAGACCTGGCCCCGGGAACGGATGACGGTAAAGCATGTTGTACGGCAGGCCTAACTCAAGCCCAATTTTACGCACCTCGTCTTTAAACAACTCGCGCAATGGCTCAACCAAACCTAACTTCATGTCTTCCGGCAGGCCACCAACATTGTGGTGCGATTTAATCACGTGCGCTTTACCGGTTTTAGAGCCTGCAGACTCAATTACGTCCGGGTAAATGGTGCCCTGCGCCAGCCAGTCTACTTCGGTCAGCTTGCCGGCTTCTTCATCAAAAATTTCAATGAAGGTATTACCAATAATTTTACGCTTCTTCTCCGGGTCGTTCTCGCCCGCCAGCGCATCTAAAAAGCGGTCTTCTGCACGTACCGGCAAAATGTTCAGGCCATAGTGGTCGCCGAACATTTCCATTACCTGCTCCGCTTCGTTTAAGCGCAACAAGCCGTTATCCACAAACACACAGGTCAGCTGGTCACCAATGGCACGGTGCAGCAGCATGGCCGTTACCGACGAATCGACTCCGCCCGACAGGCCTAAAATAACCTTGTCACTACCCACTTGCTCGCGAATGCGTTCAATGGCGTCATCAATGATCTTTTCCGGCGTCCATTGCTTCTCACAACCGCAGATATCGCTGACAAAATGTTCCAGCATACGCATGCCCTGACGCGTATGAGTCACTTCCGGGTGGAACTGAACACCGTAAAACTGACGTTCTTCGTCAGCCATTGCGGCATAAGGGCAATAAGAGGTTTTCGCTACGGTGTGGAAGCCTTCCGGAATCATTTCCACTTTATCACCGTGGCTCATCCAGACATCCAGCAACGGCGCGCCAGACTCAGACACAGCGTCTTCAATGGCTTTAAACAGCGGGCTTTGCTCTACCAGCTCAATTTGTGCGTAACCAAACTCACGCTCCAGCGAGCACTGCACAGAACCACCCAGCTGATGGGCCATAGTTTGCATGCCGTAACAAATACCAAATACCGGTACACCAGCATTAAAAACATATTCCGGCGCACGTGGTGAGCCTTCTTCTGCAACGCTTTCCGGACCACCGGATAAAATAATGCCTTTAGGCGCGAAGTCCCGAATATCGGCTTCATCAACATCCCATGCCCAAAGCTCACAGTAAACGCCAATTTCGCGAATACGGCGGGCAATCAGCTGAGTGTACTGAGAGCCGAAATCTAAAATCAATATTCGGTGATCGTGGATATCTCTAGTCATTAGTCATCCTGTTACGAGCTACGGTAATTCGGTGCTTCTTTGGTAATGTGCACATCGTGTACGTGTGATTCGCCCATGCCGGCGGCGGTTACTTTCACAAACTGCGGCTTGGTGCGCATATCTTCAATTGTCGGACAACCGGTTAAGCCCATAGCTGAACGCAACCCGCCCATTTGCTGATGGATAATCGCAGAAATAGGTCCTTTATAAGCTATGCGTCCTTCAATACCTTCCGGCACCAACTTGTCAGCTTCATCGCTTTTCTGGAAGTAACGGTCAGACGAGCCATTGCGCTGGTTCATTGCGCCCAGGCTGCCCATACCACGGTATGATTTGTAATAACGGCCCTGGTAAAGCTCAACTTCACCCGGCGACTCTTCAGTACCGGCCAGCATGCTACCCACCATGACGCAGTGCGCGCCGGCAGCCAGAGCTTTAGCAATGTCTCCTGAGAAACGAATACCACCATCGGCAATAATCGGTACACCAGAGCCTTTAATGGCATCTACAGCGTCACTAATAGCGCTAATTTGCGGCACACCACAACCAGTAACAATACGTGTCGTACAAATTGAACCCGGGCCAATGCCCACTTTCACTGCGTCAACGCCCGCTTCAACCAGCGCCTTAGCGCCTGCGGCCGTTGCTACGTTACCGGCAATAATTTGTAAGTCAGGGTAGTCTGTACGAGTTTTCTTAACCCGGTCCAGTACACCCTGCGAATGTCCGTGTGAGGTATCAATAAGCAGTACATCAACGCCCGCTTCAACCAGTAACTGAATACGCTCTTCCGTACCCGCACCAACGCCTACTGCTGCACCTACGCGCAGTGAACCCAGCTCGTCTTTACAGGCGTTCGGTTTGTTTTCGGCTTTTTCAAAGTCTTTCAGGGTGATCATACCTTTCAGCTTGTGCGCGTCATCCACAACCAAGATCTTTTCAATGCGGTGTTTGTGCATAAGTTGCAGTATTTCTTCGCTTTCTGCGGTTTCATGCACAGTGACCAGACGGTCATTAGCCGTCATTACGTGGCGGATCTCTTTGCTGTCATCGTCTTCAAAACGTGTGTCACGGCCGGTAACAATACCGACTAAATCGCCATTGCCTTCAACCACAGGAAAACCCTGAAAACCATGCTCGGCAGTCAGTTGTTTAATTTCACCAATGGTGGTTGTGGGTTGCACAGTAACCGGATCAGAGACCATGCCACTTTCGTATTTTTTCACTTTACGAACGTGCGCAGCTTGTTGCTCTGCGGTCATGTTTTTGTGGATAAAGCCAAGGCCGCCTTCCTGCGCCAATGCAATAGCCAGTGCCGATTCAGTAACGGTATCCATCGCGGCCGAAACCAGCGGGACATTCAGGGTAATTCCACGCGTTAATTGCGTGCGTAAATCAGCGGTATGGGGGAGAACTTCGGAATGACCGGGAACGAGCAAAACGTCGTCAAAGGTCAAGGCTTCTTGGGCAATTCGCAGCATGTGCAACACTCCGTGACTGGATTCATGTTGCGGGTGGATTTTACCCGTTTTTGCTACCGAGCGCAAGGAAAATTAATGAATGCTTGGGTATGTATTGCGGATCTGGCCGGGCGCCGTGAACCCATCCCTGGGGGCTTACGTAACGCCATCCATGGCGTTACATACCGGCCTGCTCCGCAATACATACCGTGGATCGCATTCACTAATTCTCCTGCATTACGGTATCCAGCAAACGCCACCTTTCAACTGCGGTTCCGGCTCTGGTATATGCTCGCAGGTTGAATAGCCCGTTTTTGCCTCTTCTTTAGCTTTTTCGTTATAACGGTGAATAGCGTCCAGCAGCGCTCTTTCATCCGTTACGGTTTCGCTGCTGTAAACCACATAGCCTTCCGGGCCACCGCAAGCCTTTTTGCCCACAGGTAAAACTTTACAGCTTTCAATGCTCTGCGCCGTAGGTGTGCCAATTAAGCTCTTTATGTCGGCCATGGTCACCGGCTCATCCGACGCTGACTGTGCGCTGCTGCAACCGGCCAAAAACAGCGTTGTAATAAAAGCTACGAATAATTTCATAGACCTCTCCTAGGCATTCCTTTGAATTTGTTCAAGCCGCTCTGCTAACCAAACTTTAATAATAGATTGTCTCGTTACACCAATTCGAGCAGCCTCTTCATCTAAAGAGTCTAGCATCCATTCAGGAAAGTCGACATTTACTCGCTTTTGTTTACGCATGGGTCTTTTCGACTTTTCCAGTTCAAGCTCATCAATGACGTCTTCATCCGAGTCAAACTTTTTGTCAAATTCACTCGCTTTCATAAAGCTTCACCTCGCTCCATCAAATTCAAAAACTAACATCAAATATATACCATATATGAATAAAAATTAAGCTTAAATGGTATTAAAAAATCATTATCAAATCATCTAACGAAAGCGTATTTGATGATCAGATATTGCATCAACGGTAGAAACATAAAAATCTTCGATACTGAGTAATATACAGGTTCAGTTACACCCAAAACCAATTAATACCCGATACCAGTTAATTTATATTGATAAACACCAAAAACTACCTATAATCACTTAAATCGGTGAATAAAAGGAGGGTGGTATGCCTAAACGCGTTAAAGCAACGGAAGCGCCCAATGTATCTGCAATTACCTGCCCAGAACTATTAGGTCAGCTGATTAAAGCTGAGCGCACAGGAATGAAGCTTAAACTTCGTGACTGTGCTGCATTGTGCGGCGTTGGCGTCAATACCTTGTCGCGTCTTGAGCGTGGCAACCCCAACACCACTCTGGCAGCGGCCTTTTCTGTGCTACAAGGCCTGGGTATTCAATTAACAGTAGAGTCAGACACTTCAGCCGAGGAGTGGGTGTAAATGCTGCATTCCGTTAATATCCGCTACGGAGAAAACGTTGTTGGTCATATCGGTCTTAGTGAAGTAACCAAACTTCCGGTTATAGAGTACCAACAACACTGGAAAGGAAACGGCTTCCCTATCTCGCCTTCACTTTCTCTAGAGGGCTCTCATACACCGGCTAGTGTCTATAACTATCTGGATAATTTACTCCCCGAAGGAAAAGCCAGAGAGCTACTTGCACAAAACCTTGGCGTCAGCGAAAAGAATGTCTTTGCTCAGGCTTTAGCTCTGGGTCAGGATGTATCCGGAGCCTTTGCATTCACTAATCAGGAAACTCCTACCCAGCCCATATTCCGTGAAGTTCCACACAGCGAACTCATAGAGCGTCTTGAGCAAAAGGAAGACTTTGGACTGCTGCACTGGGACGACAAACCGCGCTTAAGTGTTGCTGGTGTGCAGGACAAACTTAATGTTTATATCAGCCCTGATGGTCAGATGGGTTTTGGCGACGGGACCTTATCATCAACCCACATTCTTAAGTTTGAAAAAGCAAATTTGCCACATTTGGTGCTAAACGAATTCATTTGCATGCAGCTGGCTAAGCTTTCTGACTTGCCAACCGCAGAAACAGAATTTAAACGCTTTGACAAATTTCCCGCTCTTCTGGTCAAGCGCTTTGACAGGCATTACCACACTAACGCGGAAAAAGTCTTGCGGCGTCATGTTATCGACGGATGCCAGGCACTGGATCTTCCACGCGACTATAAATACGAACGCAATTTTGGTGACAGTCGCGACGTAAAACATATTCGCGATGGCGCCAGCCTCACAGGGCTCTTTAGCTTTTGCCAGGCCTCAACCAGCCCGGCTCAAAATACCATGCAACTTTTGCAGTGGCAGCTATTTAACCTGATGATTAGTAACTACGACAGCCACGCTAAAAACGTATCATTTTTCTGGGGTCGCAACAGTTGTAGCTTCACGCCAGGCTACGATTTAGTTAACGTCGCCATGTTCCCGCAGTTTAAACAAGCGCTGGCTATGGCAGTAGGTGATGAGTTTGAGCCTGACCATATACACGCCTACCAGCTTGCAGACTTTGCAGAGAGTTGTGGCTTAAAACGCCCACTGGTGGCCCAATCACTGCGTGAATTATCGGCTAAAGTCCTTCATGTAATCAGCACCCAGGACCTGTCAAAAGAGCTTGAGCAACAAAAGCTTATTTCGGCAGAAGAAAAAGACTATATCGCGCAGCTAATTGAACACATCAAAGCTCGCACATTGCATTTACAGAAGTGTGCCAATAATATCGCCGATGTAACCCTGTAGCCTGGCACTTGTGCTAGATGAGATATCGTTCCTGACGTGAACGTCAGGCTACACAACCTAAATATTATAACAAAAACCTAACGTAACAAGCATTCAAAATATTCAAAAATTCCTCTGGCATTGGCTAAAACCATCCGCTAAGGTTGAAAGTACCGACACTTAAATAAGGTGTTTTAGAAACAACAAAACAAGAGGTACAGCCATGCGTTTTAAACAGTCTCTTTTAGTCTTAGCAATATCGGGCGCGCTTACGGCGTGCGGCGGAAGCTCAAGCGACTCTCCCAACGACAATACAAACGGTGGAGGCAACAATACCGACGACGGCACTGCAACCACTACAACAACGGTAGTTAGTGAGGGTGTGATCACAGGTTTTGGCAGTGTGTATGTCAATGGACAACGGTATCGATCAGAAAATGCTGAAATTGCTGTAGGTAACTCCCCTGCGGCAGATGAAGCACAGTTAAAAGTGGGTATGGTTGTTACCGTTGCTGCTTCTGCGTCAGACGATGGTGAAGACCCGGACGCGCAGCAAATTCGCTACGAGGAACACCTGCAAGGCCCGGTCTCATTCATTGACCGTGAAGCAGAACAAATTGAAGTGCTGGGCCAGACCATTCTCTTTGATGACCTGACCGAGTTTGATGAAACCGATATCGAGACTTTGTCGGTGGGTGATTTCATTGAAGTCAGCGGCTACATCAACGACGAAGGCAGCTTTTACGCGACGCTTGTTGAGCTGGAAACCGAAGAAACTGAAATTAAGTTAAAAGGCGAAATCGCCAATCTGGATACCGATGCTCAAACCTTTTCTTTAGCGGAGCTGACTATCGACTACTCTGCGGCGGAATATGAAGACATGACCGCGGACGACCTGGCCGACGGCCTGTTCGTAAAAGTAGAAGGCGATGATTTCGACGGCGACACTCTGACACTCACAGCCAGCAGTATCGAAAACAAAGAAGAAAACGACATAGATAACGACGCCGAAGAAGTCACCATTGCGGGTATCGTTAAAGATTACGACAGTGAAAGCGGCGTATTTAGCGTTAACCGTTACGAGTTCACCCTTAGCGACGACACCGAGTTTGATGACGGCAGTTTAGACACACTTGCCAATGGCGTTATCGTAAAAGTTGAAGGTCGCTTTGAAAGCGAACAGTTAATTGCCGAAGAAATTGAGTTCAAGGCCACTGACGCCCGCAGCAAAACCGAAGGCCAGGTGACTGACCTCAACGCCGACAACGAAACCTTTGTTATTGACAACACCACGTTCAGCGTAACACCTGAAACACAATACGAAGACGAGTCCGGTTTAGACGAACGCAGCTTTACCTTCGACGACATTGCCGTGAACGACTGGCTAAAAGTCATTTCACGTCAGGACGACCAGGGCAATACCATTGCACTTAAAGTAAAACGTATTGACCAGGAAGACCGCGAAGGTGAAGTCAAAGGTCGTGTATCTGATGTCAGCGCAGAAGGTATGACCATAGCGAACGTGGCTGTCGCATTTAACGAAAACACTGAGTTTGAAGGTGAAGACGACAGCATCAGCATTGAACGTTTTATCGAGCTGGTTCAAAGCAACCCGGCCGTTATCGTTGAAGTCGAAGGCGAATACGACAGCGACACGCTAATTGCCGCAAAAGTGGAAGTTGAAACCGTAGGTGGCCAAGACGGCGACGATGATGACGACGACAACGATGACAGTACCGGCAAAGCTGAGTTTGAAGGCGAAATAGAGTCAATCGAAGGCGACAGCGTTTTCGTCAATGGCAATGAGCTGCGCTTTAGCCAGGACACGGAGTTTGAACTCAACGACGAAGAGGTTGATTTACAAACTTTCTACGATGCTCTTGAAGTGGGCGTTGTTGTAGAAATAGAAGGCGTCTGGGTCGACCAAAGTTACATCAAGGTAACTGAGGCCGAACTTGAAACCAATGACGAGGAATAACATCAACGCGCAATAAAATGCGGGTTTAGATAATCCTCTTTTTGGTTATACAGCAGCGGGTCGCCGGTAACAGTTGTTACCTGGCCGCCCGCCGCGCTTAATACCGCATGGGCTGCAGCTGTATCCCATTCGCACGTTGGGCCTAAGCGCGGGTAGATATCCGCTTTACCTTCAGCCACCAGGCAAATTTTCAGTGAACTGCCCATAGGCACCATTTCATAAGGCTTGCCCTGGGCATCCAGCCAGTCAATAGTTTCCTGCGAAGGGTGAGATCGAGAGCCCACAACACGCAGAGTTTCCGGCTCTTTTGTTGCTACCGAAATGGCTTTGTCGTTTAAAAACGCACCGCGGTCGCGCTCACCGGTGTACATGGCATCCAGTACCGGCGCGTAAACCACACCCATAATGGGCACGCCTTTTTCAATTAAGGCAATGTTTACCGTAAACTCGCCATTGCGCTTAATAAATTCTTTGGTGCCATCTAACGGATCAACCAACCAATAACGGCACCAATGCTTACGCTGCTCCCAGCTAATGTCTGACGACTCTTCAGATATAATGGGGTACTGAGTTTCAAGCGCACGCAGGCCTTCACAAATAACATTGTGCGCGGCTAAGTCCGCTTTAGTCAGAGGGCTGTCGTCGCCTTTTTGCTGCACATCAAAGTCGTCACTTTCGTACACTTCCATAATGGCCGCGCCAGCGTCGCGGGCAATGTTCTTCAGTTCGTTAAGCATAAATAATCCCGTTATCCTTTAAATACTGCACCACTTGCTCAGCGGCTTGTTCAATGTCCATTTCATCGGTTTTTAAATGCACTTCTGGCTGTTCAGGTGCCTCATAAGGTGACGATATACCGGTAAAGTGCGGAATATCACCTGCACGTGCCTTTTTATACAAACCTTTAGGGTCGCGCTGCTCGCAAATCTCCAAAGGGGTATCCACAAACACTTCAATAAAACCTTCGCCTGCTAAATCACGAGCCTGTGCCCGGTCCGCAATAAAAGGCGAAATAAAGGCGGTACCCACAATCAATCCCGCATCCAGAAACAGGCGACTGACTTCAGTAATACGTCGAATGTTTTCCACCCGGTCGGTGTCATTAAAACCCAGATCTTTATTCAGGCCGTGGCGCACGTTATCGCCGTCCAGCAGGTAGGTATGACAGCCAAGTTCAAACAACTTACGGTCTACAGCATTAGCAATAGTCGACTTACCCGAACCGCTTAAGCCTGTGTACCAAAGCAGTGCCGGTTGGTGTTTTTTCTGTTTTATACGGTCTTCATGCGACACGGCGGCGTCATGCCAGACAATGTTATCGGCCATTGGTAATTTCATTCAAAAAGTGATGCCCGAATTGTACCGTAAATAATAGCCCTTGCGTAGCCTGACCTTCACGTCAGGCTTTATCCCATTGCTCCATAAGCGACTGCCCCAGAGCATCCTGCAGCGGCTTCAACTGCGCTTCAAACTTCCGCCACTGGCCAATGCCTTTCGCGTTGATCGGTTGCCGTACCTGCTCAGAGCTGGCCGTTTTAACCCGACGTTCAGCTTTATGCGACTGCAGGCACTGAGGCTCCAGCGGTAACTCCAGGTATTCAAACAGCGCTTTAATTTCAGCTTCCGGGTCATCCACCAACTGCTCATGAACCACCGTATGAATCGCACCCGGGTATACACGCTGCCAATGCGCCATAAGCTCTACGTAATCACGATAGTAATCCGCCAGCATATCCAGGCCATAACTGAACTCCTGCCCTTCAGCAAACAACTGCTTATAGGCACTAAAGCAGCAGTCCATCGGGTTTCGGCGAGCATCAATAATCTTCGCGTCAGGAAGCAAGGTTTTAATCAGTCCAATATGACGGAAGTTATTCGGCATTTTATCGGTAAAAAATGGAGCGCCGGTTCTGTAAACGTCGGTTTCACTTAGGTAACGCTGTCCAAGCTTCTCCAATTTTTCCGCGTTCAGCTCATCCAGCACGTATGGGTATTTCGGCTTTTCTGACTGCACCTGGCGTCCATTCAAACCGTGTGCAATTGCCGGAATATTCGGTAACTCTAACGTACCTTCAATTTTAGAGTGCGCTGCCAGTATTTGCTCGACCAAAGTAGAACCCGCGCGCGGCAAGCCGACGATGAATATGGGCGTCGCCTCTGCCTTAAGTGACACAGTTGGCAGCTGCTTCACTTTTTCTTCGGTAAAATAATCTCCCTGGGCCTCAATACGCTGCGATAAAACCTCGGGTTTAAAGTTACTGGACTCGCGTTTTAAGTCATTGCCCTGCTTATAAAAACCAAAGCTTTTTGCATAATTGCTCCGCTGCTCAAAAGCTTTACCCAAGGCAAAACAAAAGTGAATACGATCATTTAAATGCGTCTTAGAATCCTCTGCCGCACGCTCCATCGAAACAACTTCGTTGTCACTAAATTCATAAGTTTTCAGGTTGGCCAAACTCCAGTAGGCATCACCAAAATCAGTACGTTCCTTATACGCACTCTGATAACTCTCTACCGCGTCGTGCTGTCGGCCAATGGCTTTCAGTAAGTGCCCTTTCGCCACATGAATTCCCGCAATGTCTTCGTTCTTCTGTTCGTTAATCAGCTCATCGTAAAGCCGCAGTGCTTGTTCATCGTAGTCTAATGCCGCCGATAAATTTGCAAACAACGCCTTGTACAGTGGGTTATCCGGCTCTTTTTCAAACAGCTCTTTCGCGTGTTTATAAGCATCGCTGTGTTTCTGCCTGCGCTGCAGCACTTTAATGTAATCAAACCTGGCTAAGTCATAGTCCGGCTCTAACACCAGTACGCTTTCTAACAAAAACTCGGCATCGTTCATTACGTCCAGCTGAGCACCAATATTCGCGAGGGTTCGCATTGCTTCAATATGGTGTGGGTTACGCTGCAAAAACGCGCGGCAGATTTTCTCAGCTTTATAGTATTTCCCTTCGTGATAAAGGTTCAGTGCCGCTAACACTTCTTTCGGTTGTCGCAGCAGAAAATTCGCCTGTTGTTGGTTACGCTCGGCTTGTTCAGTATTACCGCTCTTAGCTTCCAACTTTGCAGCCGCTGCCCAACTGGCATGTAAGGACGGGTTTAATCGAATAGCCTGGTAATAATGGCTTAGCGCTTCTTCGTCTTTGCCCTGAGTTTTCAGGGTGTGCGCCAGTTCCTGCAATGCTCGGCCGTATTCCGGCCACTGCGCCAATAAAGCCTGCAGCGTTGTTGCGGCCTGCTCAAGTCGGTTTAAGTAACGATAAGCCACCGCTTCATAATACAGCGACTCTTTTTCTGCATCGCCTGACAAGCCGTCCCGCTCTTGCTGCAAAAGCTTAAGCGCCTGTTCAAACTGACTCTGCGCCAGGAGTTTTTTTATGTGATCCATAACGACCGTTATTCCCTCACAATGAAAAAAGGGGCCAGTGAAGGCCCCCTGTACTCAAATTATCTTATCAATAGAATGAATAAGATACTGACAAGCCGATTGACCGAGGACGATTGGTTGTCGTTCTCAAGATATCGTCTTGCGTATTGGTATACAACTCAGCACGCTCATCAGTGATGTTTTTGATGTAAAGCTTAGCGCTCCACTGATCTTTCATGACACCAATTGAGGCATTGCCGATATTGTACGAGTCCTGCTTACCGCCTGCCTGTTCAACTTCAGCAGCAACCAGTGACGGGTAAGTCTCGCCCGCATAAATCCAGCCCACTTGAGCAAAGGCATCCCAGTTATTCTCAAGTGTCCAGGTATAGCGGCCACGAAGATTACCCTGTACCTTCGGTGTCAGTGGCAGCTCAGAGCCAATTGGCAAGGTGCGGACAATGCCCTGACCGGTACGAGTCAACTCAGTATCGTTGTACGACAAGGCGCCACTGAAGGTAAAGTTGTCGGTCATACGCCAGGTGAAGTCCGTTTCCAGACCACGAATTTCTGAGTCCGCTGCGTTATCCACAAAGGTCAGAATTGAAATGTCGGTGTCCAGACGCGTAATTTGCATATCGTTCCACTCAACAAAGTACGCATTACCGTTCCAGCGCAATGAGTTATCCAGCATCAGTGATTTCCAACCAAACTCGTAGTTGACCACTTCGTCCGACTCATAAACCGTATTAACGACACCCGTTTCTTCCGTACCCTGACCACCAGCGCGGTTAAAGCCGCCCGGGCGGAAGCCTTCGGAATACGTAGCGAAGAACAAGGTGTTCGGTGTGTACTGATAGCTCAAGGTGAACTTAGGAATTACGTCATCCTGTTCAAGCGGCTCGTCAGTATGGCCTGCGGTTGAATTGTAGTCACGCCCGGCATCACCGTCCGTACCTTTTGAGGCAAAGCTGGACTGACCGTAAAAGTCCGACTCCATGTCGTACCAACGCAAACCGACCGTAGCAGCCCACTGCTCAGTGAAGTCATAAGTAAACTCACCAAAGGCCGCAATTTGCTCTTCGGTACGCGTAATATCATTAAAGAACCCCACACGCGGCGGACGAGTGTTCGGGTTATTGGCATACACGCCTTCCATTGGTGCGTTCGGCACAAAACCTAACTCTTCCGGGTTAGAGAAGTAAACGTAATCGTCCTGGGTGTTAATTTCAAAGTCATCGTAGAACACACCGGCTGTAATACGCGCGTTATCAGTGAAGTCATAGTTGATACGAGCTTCCTGCGTAAAACGATTGTGTTCCTGGTAGCCTTTAAAGCCCTTGGTCGGGTCGACACAGTTTTCTGCCATGCCATCATCGCCATAGTTACAGGTGTAATAAACGATGAAGGTACCCGAAGTGTTGTACCCCGTGTAGTCAACTGACTGTTCAATTTCGCGGTTCAAGTAACCACCGGTGTACAGCACTTCCAGTGCGCCTAAACGCCCGTCGAGTGTCCAGGTGGTCAAATCAAAGCTGTCTTCCAGTTCATCGGGGTAATAGCGTTCAACGTCTAAATCGCCTACATCCGGGTCGTAGTCAAACACACCATCAGCGCCTAAGTCCTGCGCCTGGTGTTGCAACAACAATTCCCAGTTGCTGTTAATCAGGTACTTAGCACTCAGACGGAAGCCTTTGTAGTAACTGTCGTTAAAATCTTCTTCCGCAAGGTGCGTGTTAAATGCACTGGTGAACTCGGTGCCGTCGTCCATCAAAGCTTCCATGGACGGATCCATTGAGCGGTAGTTCGGGTTGTTGGGGTCGATAGAGAACTCACCCGCCACGTTATCGATATAACCACCACGGTTTACGTTATAAAACGCACCACGAACCGCTAAGTCGTTGGTCACCGGAATATTAATGTAACCCTCGGCGGAGCTGCTCATCTCCCCTTCAGCCATGGTTTCAAAACCGGTTGTAAAACCCGCTTCGAATGCGCCGATAAGCGGCTTCTTCGTAATGTAGCGAATGGTACCTGCTTGCGAGCTTGCGCCAAATAGTGTGCCTTGCGGCCCGGGTAACACCTCTATGCGCTGCAAATCAGTTGCGTAGACATCGAGGTTACGCCCCGGAGCGGTTACCGGCTGCTCGTCAACGTACAGAGCCACATTTGGCATGGTGCCCTGTGCACCGGACAGCATTACCGTAATAGGCTGAATGGACATACCGCGAATAAACACGTCGTTCTGCCCGGGCCCACGGCCACTGGAAGTAACATTCGGTACATATTGTGCGTAGTCGTCAAAGTTTCCGATGTTTTGTTCTTTTAAATCGCGGGAACTTAACGCCTGCACAGCGGTTGGAGTTTGTTGGATATTTGTCGTGCGCTTGGTAGCGGTGACATTAATGGTTTCAATTTGCTTAGATGTTTCTGCCTCTTCTTGTTGCGTATCTTGTTCTTGCGCAACTGCTGACGAAGAAGCAGCTAATGCTATAAAGATAGCTGAGCTCAACTTATTATATTTAAACATGGGTTCTCCCAGTTTGAGTGTAGAAAATCTCCTTCAAAAAAGCAGTGAACCGTCACTGCGTCTAATCTTACGAATCTTTACAATTATATAGGTTCTGGAGCTCAGATCCAAAAACAGCAAAGCCCGAAAACAAAAAACCGCACCCGACAGAAGCCAGATGCGGTTTTCATTACTACAACAAGAATTAGCGCTTAATAACGTGCAACTCGTTGCGAGGTTCAATCACCTCAATACGTGCAGCGCGAACTAAATCGCTACCGCGCAGTTGTTCAACCAGCTCGTTCAGGTCAGCGCCTTCTGGTGCCTTTAATAAGCCCAGACCAACACGCGAATCCTGACTAACAATATCCAGCCCGAATTCTTGCGCAATGGCAGCTAAACCTTGCTCGCCGGCTAAAACCGTCAGGTTACCACTAATAGTAGCAACGTTACGGGTTACTTCGTTATACACTTCAACGCCACCCGTTAACTTAGGTGCTTTAACGTCAGAGCTCTTTTCCATCATGCGGTAAGTGCCGAACGCACGTGCGTCAGATACCGTTGCCGGAAGTTCTGCTTTGGTGACACTCTTCTGACTGTCATTGGTCAGGCGGTCATCAACAGCCTGATCCTGAGCGACAACAGAGCCTGTCATCAATAAACCTGATGCAGCTAAAGCCATCATTGTTAATTTCATAACTTCTTCTCCTTTGCCTTGTTATTAATGACCAAACAGACGGACATTAACCTGATCAACAAGGCTGTTTTCCGTATTATTCAAGTACGTACCACGATCTTGACCATTCGTATCAACAACACGAACTGTCCAGGTGCCGGCAGAAGACTCGCCTAAAAACGCGTTAGTCAGTAACGGGCTGCTTGGGTGATAAATATGATCCAAATCACCACCTAATGCGCCTAAACCAAAATAAGCACCTAACGACGTACGTGAGGTAGCAATTACCGATTTAGTGCCAGCCGGAGACGTCACTTCAATCGCAATATCAGAACCTGCTGTCGTTCCAGAAATGTTACCCATGTAAGCATCAGCCATTGCCATGTTGCGTACTGACAAACCAAGCTGCATACCTTCAATGGTCACGTCCTCTTCAACGGTAATTTCAATTGAAGCGCCTTCTGCATTGTTATCTGGTACTGCAACCGGCGTTTCTAATACGGTTTCTAACCATTCAGTTTCAACTAACTCTGGTAATTCGACCGAACCAGACATCGCAAGTTCAACTGCGGCCCCTGCATTAGGACGACCAAAGCCGTATAAGTTGTTAAAGCTGAAGCCAGCTGCGTTCTCTACCCAACCCTGGTGCGCCACGAAAGTACCGTCGCCAACCGTCAGTTCAATTGGTGCATCATCAGCATCAACCTGAGTAGCAGTCGCGGCCAGAATGTGGCGAATTTCGCGCCAGCTTAATTCAGGATTCGCTTCAGCAATCAGGTTAACCACACCAGATGTGTTCGGTGCAGCAGATGAAGTACCATTAAAGGTGTTGGTGTAGTTACAGCTTAAGTTGCTCTCGCTGTAATCACCCATTGGGTTATTAAACGGATAAACACGCTCATGGAAGTCATCAAGACCTAAGCTAGCAAGGAATGAACCATTGGTTGCCATAAAGCTGTCATAAGCCGCCCAACCAGCGTAACCGCGAGTACAAGTTGTCTGGTCAGTGGTTACCATTGCAGGCTCTGTGTCGCCATATTCACCGGCTGGTGCCGAAACGAATAAGTTTGAGCCAGCAGTAGAGTAACTGGTGTGGTTACCATCAGAGTTTACTGCACCAATAGAGATAGTATAGAAGCTGGCATTGCTTGAGTCCCAGTTACCGTCAAAACAACTGAATACGCGGCTTGCGCCTTCAACTACGCCAGCTTGCTGTGCATTACACATTTGTGATGCTTCCGGCCAGTTGCCAGAGCTGACAAATGAATTACCGGCTGACTTGATGTTCAGCGCACCCAAACCATTACGTAACTCTTTTGTCGGGTAGCTAACAATAGTCTCATCAATTTCGTCAGTTGCGAAAATAACCGGAGCCGTTGAACCGTAACTGCGGTTAAAGGTTACAACGTTATCATTTACGCCGATACCAGAGCCCGCCATACCATGAGCCATCATGAGGTTACGGTCTGTCTGCGTACCTCCGCCACCCAGGTAGTTCATACCAATCAAGCTTGCGTTAGGAGAAACACCGCGTCCACCTAAACCGTTCCAGCCTTTCGCTGCAATCAAACCTGAAACTGAGGTTCCGTGGTCGCCGCCGTCGCCTAATACAGTTGGATCAGTGCGGTCTCTTGCGCCGTCAATAAAGTTAATAGAACGACCTGGCAGAACGTTCATTTGTAAGTCTTCATGGTCAACAGCTAACCCCTGGTCAACCACAACAGAAATAGAGCCTTCACCAGTAATACCTTGCTGGTATGCACCAATAACGTTTAGATCTTCGCCTGGAACCAGAATGCTTTCGTCAAAAAAGTAAACCGCTTCCGCTTGTTCTTCCGTCCAGCCCTGAGCAATACGCAGTTCACGCCATGCTTCAAATACTGAGTCGGCCATAGCAAAACCGGTTTGTCCGGTGTTGCGCAAGTGCCATTGTTGGTCAGCCAGCGGGTCACCTTGTACATTTTCAACCGTTACCTGAGTTGAAGTGGTTAGTTCGCCATCGCTTACGTCAATGTTAATCACTGCCGCTTCTGCACGAATAGGAGTGTAAACAAAGCTACCGTCGCTGCTTATTTCAACAGAGCCCGGAGGTGTATCTTCACCTTCAGGTGTTACAACGCTAGCAGAATAAGTTAATTCGTCGCCGTTTGGATCCGTTGCAGTAACCTGGCCCTGCACCGGCATCCACTGCATACCTTCAGCGGCAACTTCCGCCGAAACCGTTGGCTCGTAATTATCATCACTGCCGCCACAGGCTGCTAAGCCCATTACAACAGCAGCTGATAATGCCGTTAATTTAAATTGTTTTACTGGCATTTTTACCTCGTTTTATGTAGTTCCCCTAAAAAGGAACAACACTATAACGACATTGTTAAATTACCGTTAACGCAATTTGTAACAAAGTGTTAACCGTTGTTACAGATTATTAACCTAAATCAAAAAGGAAACACTAAGGGGATAAGCCAAAGGCTCATGGCAATGTAGGTAATAGCTACTGGCAGGCCGGCGAGAATAAAATGTTTCAGCCGGTAATGGGTGGCGTTGAAAACCATTAAATTGGTTTGGTAGCCATAGGGGGTAATAAAGCTGGCGGAGGCGGCAAAAGCCACACCCATAATCATGGGGAAAGGATCAACGCCCATGCCTAAGGAAAGCGAATACGCGACCGGAAACATTAAAGCTGCAGCCGCGTTGTTGGTGACCAGTTCGGTCAACAGGTAAGTAATTAAAAACACACCGGCAAAGGTCAGAAAAACGCCCTGCCCGGCTAAGGTTGTTGAGGCAAAGTCGCTGACAGCAGAAGACAGCCCGGTCGATTGCATAGCGGTTGCTAAACAAAGCGCACTGGTAACTATCAGCCATATCTCTACCGGAAAGCGGCGTTTTATCTCATTCAGTCGCAGACAACCGGTTGCCAGTAACACCGCCAATAAAAACAACACGCCCATAAATAGCGACGCGCCACTAATGACTGTAGCGGCTATCATGCCGACAAAGCCCCAAAGGGTAAGCTTTTCGCGCCAGCCGCTCAGCATGTTCTCGGGCTTGACCCCGCTCAACAGGTAAAAGTTTTTCGTTAGGTTGGTACGGGCTGAAAAGTCCGGTCCGGTTGCCAGCAACAAAATGTCACCCGCACGCAGCCGCACATAGCCTAAACGGCCGCTAATGCGCTCACCTTCACGACGTACAGCCACAACCGCGGCATCAAAGCGTGCCCGGAACCCGGTATCCCGCAAGGTTAAACCACAAAGTACCGACTCTGACTTAATGACCACTTCGGTCAGCTCGTGCGTTTCCAGGCCTTTTTGTTCAGCAAACAGCTCAAGCCCGGGGAACTGCTTCAGCACTTTCACCTTGCTGACATCGCCGGTAAAAATGAGCTTATCACCTGCCTGCAGCACATCGTAACGGGCAACAGGCCGTAGGGTTTGATCGCCCCGGTGTAGCTCGGCCAGGAATAACTCTTCAAGGTGGCGTAAACCCGCCCCTTCTACCGTTTTGCCAACCAAAGGGGAGTCGTCCGCCAGCTCGGCTTCGACAAAGTAGTCAGCACCGGCTGAGGTTTCCTCTTTAATATTGGGCAGGAACCAACTCACTACGTACAGCACCAATAATCCAGCACCCAGTACACCCGCGCCTACCAGCGTAAAATCAAAAAAGGCAAAGCCGCTGTGGCCGGTTTCGGTAAATAAGCTGTTGACGATTAGGTTTGTGGACGTACCAATTAAAGTGAGCGTGCCACCCATAATGGCAGCGTAGGAAAGCGGTATCAGCAATTTAGAAGCAGCAACAAAACGGTTACGCCGTACCGAGTTCAGTAAGGCCGCAACCACCGCTGTATTATTTAATAATGAGGAAGCTAATGCACTAAAGCCCATCACTCGCCAGGTGGTACCGGCAATTGACGGGCTAAATAAATACCGCGACAGGGTTCGCAGTAAGCTGGTTTTTTCCAGAGCGTAGGAAATAAGCACCAGCATAACTAAGGTGGCTAAGCCCGGGTTGGCTGCGTTATCCAGCAGCGCATCCTGACCTACCCAACCTGTCGCCAGGCAAACTAACATGGCGCCGGCAAAAATCATTGCAGAGCGTTCCTGATAGCGGATCAACAGACCCACCATCAGTAGCATTAACGCTATAAGCCCCACACCGGCAAGTGTCATAAAGTTACTTCAACAAATCCTTCGCTTCCCAATGCGGGAAATGCTTGCGAACTAACGCATTCAGCTCTAACTCAAACTCACTGTATTCGTGTTTCTGAGTTTCACCTTCAGCAGAGTCCGACAGCGCCTGCTCAATCATACCCGCGCCAACGGTCATATTGGTCATACGGTCAATGACAATAAAGGCACCAGTTTTCGGGTTGCTTTGGTAGTCGTCAAACATCACTTTTTCAGTAACGCGAACGTCTACTTCGCCAATTTCGTTCAGCTCCAGCTTGCCAGCTTTGTGCTCAGCAAAGGTATTCACATCTATGCGATGCTGAACTTCCTCGAACTCACCTGTGGTCAATTTGCTATTGAACTTCAGATAGTATTCGCGATGCGTCTGCAGTGCGTCTTCATTCATCCACACCAACTTAGCGCGGAAGCGACTGGATACATTCGGCAGCGAATCTTTCTTCACAATCATATCGCCGCGGCTGATATCAATTTCGTCGTTCAGCGTCAGCGTCACCGCTGCCGGCGCCAAGGCTTTTTCGTGTTCACCTTCAAAAGTCACAATGGACTTAATCGTCGAAATTTTACCGGAAGGCAAAACCCGCACCGTATCGCCAACCGCAATATCACCCGAGGTAATAGTACCGGCAAAACCGCGGAAATCTGAATTCGGACGGTTCACATACTGTACCGGGAAGCGGAATTCAGCACTGTCGGCCTCACGCTCAATAGACATGCTTTCCAGGTATTCCATTAACGGCGATCCGCGGAACCAGCTGAGCTTTTCGCTTGGGTTTACCACGTTGTCGCCTTTCAGCGCCGAAATAGGCACAAAACGAATGTCCGGAATATCCAGCGAGCCGGCCATGTCTAGATAGTCAGCCTGAATTTGCTTGTAGGTGTCCTGCGAATAGTCCACCAAGTCCATTTTGTTAACGGCAACAATCACGTGTTTTATGCCCAGCAGTGAGCAAATAAAGCTGTGGCGACGTGTTTGTGTCTGCACGCCTTTACTGGCATCCACCAGAATTACCGCCACATCACAGGTTGAAGCACCGGTCGCCATATTACGTGTGTACTGCTCATGGCCCGGGGTGTCAGCAATAATAAACTTACGCTTATCGGTCGAGAAATAGCGGTAGGCCACGTCAATGGTAATGCCCTGCTCACGCTCAGACTGCAGACCATCAACCAACAGCGCCAGGTCAACTTCATCGCCCTGAGTACCGGACTTTTTCGAGTCTTCGGTAATGGCCGCTAACTGGTCTTCAAAAATCATTTTACTGTCGTGCAGCAAACGGCCAATTAAGGTGCTTTTGCCGTCGTCGACGCTACCGCAGGTAATAAAACGCAGCAGCTCTTTGTTCTCGTGCTGCTTCAGGTAAGCTAAAATATCTTGTTCAATTAAAGGACTAGCATGGCTCATTACATTTTTACTACTTAAAAGTAGCCCTCCATTTTTTTCTTTTCCATAGACCCGGCACTGTCGTGATCAATTACACGCCCCTGACGTTCAGACGTGGTTGTCAGCAGCATTTCCTGAATAATTTCCGGCAAAGTTGCCGCCTCTGACTCAATGGCACCGGTTAAAGGGTAGCAACCCAGGGTACGGAAACGCACCATTCTCATTTCCGGCGTTTCGCCTTCTTCTAATGGCATGCGGTCGTCGTCCACCATAATTAAGGTGCCGTCGCGTTTAACCACAGGGCGTTCTTTGGCAAAGTACAACGAAGGAATATCAATGTTTTCCAGGTAAATGTACTGCCAGATATCCAACTCAGTCCAGTTAGACAAAGGGAATACACGAATGCTTTCGCCTTTGTTCACTTTACCGTTAAAAATATTCCACAATTCAGGACGTTGGTTTTTCGGGTCCCAACGGTGGTTTTTATCGCGGAAGGAATACACCCGCTCTTTCGCACGCGATTTTTCTTCGTCACGACGGGCGCCACCAAAAGCGGCGTCAAACTGGTATTTGTTCAGCGCCTGCTTCAGTGCCTGAGTTTTCATTACGTCGGTATGCAAGGCGCTGCCGTGGCTGAACGGACCAATGCCCTTTTCAACGCCTTCGGCGTTAATGTGCTCTAACAACTCAAAGCCGTGTTTTTCCGCCATACGGTTGCGAAACTCAATCATTTCGCGAAACTTCCAGGTGGTATTCACGTGCATTAACGGGAACGGAATTTTTCCCGGAGCAAAGGCCTTACGCGCCAGGTGCAATAATACCGATGAATCCTTGCCCACCGAGTACAGCATAACCGGGTTATCAAATTCCGCCGCCACTTCGCGGAAAATGTGAATCGATTCGTACTCCAACGCCTTTAAATGCGTTAACTTCTCTTCGCTAATCATTGGTTTCCCACTATTTTCGTTAAACCTGTAAATCTTATTTATGCTTCGCCTGACGTTGCTATCGTAACCTGACATTCATGTCAGGTGAGATATCGTTCCTGACGTAAACGTCAGGCTACATCATCTCATTCTCTGAATTATTGCATCCGTACTTTCGTCAAAGGACTCATCGCTTTCGCCATCCAGTACGCTCAGTAAATCCATGGCAATTTCCTTACCTCTCTCCACACCCGGCTGATCAAAGCTGTTCAGGTTCCAGATAACCCCCTGAGTAAACACTTTATGTTCGTAAGTGGCTATTAAGGCACCAAAACTTTCCGGTGTCAGTTCATCCATTATTAATAAGTTAGACGGATGCCCGCCCGGGTAATTGTCACGTGGTGAAGTTTTATTCTCGCTACCTTCCCACATTAAACGACGGTGCGCCAAACAGTTGGCTACTGCCAGCCGCTGCTGCTCTGCCAGGCCGTCCTGCACCGCTTTCTCAAAACCCGGGGCTTCGCGTTTTAGTACCGCGACAAAGTCCGCGGTAAATTCATCGTAGCCCTGGTGCAAGTGCTGAAAAAACGCATGCTGCCCGTTTGGCCCAAAACCGCCCCAAATAATAGGCCCGGTTGGGTAATCAATAGCTTTATTATCGGCCGTTGACTGCTTACCGTTACTTTCCATATCCAGTTGTTGCAGGTAGTTAGGCAACATACGTAAGCGGCCGTCATACGGCAAAATAGCCAGGTTGTTTATGCCCAGTTGTTCGCGGTTATACACCCCATAAAGCGCCAACAACACCGGCAAGTTGTCTTCCAATGGTTCTTCTAAAAAGTGTTCATCCAGGGCTTTTGCACCTTCCAGCATGCGCTCAAAAGGTCGCATACCTGTGGTTAAAGCAATGCTTAAACCTAATGCCGACCACAATGAAAATCGCCCGCCAACCCCTTCACCAAAAGTGAATTGTTGAGCCGGTGGTATGCCATAGTCAGTCATAGCCTGTCCATTAGCCGACACACCAATTACATGCTTTTCCAGCCATTGTTCCTGAGTGAGCGCAGGCTCTATCCACTTGCGTACGGTGTCTACATTGGCAAAGGTATCAACCGTGCTAAATGACTTAGAGGAAACAATAAATAAGGTCGTTTCCGGATCAACAATAGGCAGAACAGCATATAGCTGGCCGCCGTCCATAGAGGACACAAAATGCACCTGTAAGTCATGCAAAGCGGCATCATTCGCGAATTCGCGCAAGGCAAAGGCCCCCATTTGAGGGCCTAAATCAGAACCGCCCACACCAATGTTCACCACATCGGTAATGGGTTTCCCGGTACTGCCTAACCAACGGCCGGAACGTAGCTTTTGGACGGTATCGACAAAGCGGGTTTTGCGGTTGCTTTGTTTGGCTACAGCATGAACAGAGCGGCTGAGTACATGGGTAACCGGGCGATCTTCACTGAGGTTTCGGTATTCACCACAGCACAATTGCTGACGGTATTCATCAAAGTTCTTAGGTAAGCGCTCGCCAACAGCGTCAATAAGCTCATCGACTGAAAGTTTTTGATAACTGGTATCTAAGGCTAAAAAAGGTCCGTTTTTAATCATTGTTTCATCCATTTCCCATCACGCAACATCGGTCTCATCATCACTGCAGGTACGGTGTTTATTCCAAATTACGTCACAAATATGGTCATCCAGGGGCTTATATCCGGTAGGCGCATCCAGCAGTAACTGCCGCAACTCATCAATAGCAAAGCGCTGACAGGCGTCATCCAGTAGCGTCAGCAATTTTTCCATTTCATCCCAGCTTAAGAACTGCTCATTAGCCCGCAAAATACGCGGATGGTCGCTGGCTTCTACGTTGTCACCAATTAAAAGCTCTTCATAAAGTTTTTCGCCAGGCCGTAAGCCGGTAAATTCTATGGCAATATCGCCGTGCGGATTCTTCTCGGTTTTCTCTTCAAGGCCGGAAAGCCGAATCATTTTACGGGCTAAATCCACAATTTTGACTGAGTCGCCCATATCCAGCACAAATACCGAGCCGGAGTGGCCCATGGTGCCCGCCTGAATCACTAACTGCGCAGCTTCGGGTATCGTCATAAAAAAGCGGGTAATGTCCGGGTGAGTAACGGTTACCGGGCCACCATGTTCTATTTGTTCTTTAAACAACGGAACCACCGAGCCGGAAGAGCCCAGTACATTACCAAAGCGCACCATAGAAAATCGCGTCTTCGGCTGACGTTGGGCCAACCCCTGAAGCACCAGCTCTGACAAACGTTTGGTTGTACCCATTACATTGGTAGGCCGAACAGCCTTGTCAGTAGATATTAATACAAACTGCTTAACACCGGCTGAAATAGCGGCTTCTGCTGTATGCCAGGTACCAAATACGTTATTGCGCACACCTTCAACCATATTGTATTCAACCAAAGGTACGTGTTTGTAAGCTGCTGCGTGGTAAACAGTATCTACCGCAAATGTCTTCAATACGGTTTCTATGCGGTTACGACGCTGAACCGTGCCTATTACCGGAATAATTTCAGCGCCTATGCCCTGGTGTCGGCAAGTTTGAGTTAACTCACGTTCAATGGCATATAAAGCAAACTCTGACAGCTCATACAAAACCAGGGCTTTTGGCCGCTGCTTTAGTATTTGACGGCAAAGTTCCGAGCCAATAGAACCACCGGCACCGGTTACCAATACAGTTTGCCCGGTAATGTGTTTCTCCATCAGCTGAGGGGCAGGCGTTACCGGGTCACGACCTAATAAGTCTTCAACTTTTACATCTTGTAACTGATCAATGGACAAGTCCCCATTCACCATGTCGGCCATACCCGGCACGGTTTGCACTTTTACCGGCAGGGTTTCTAAGGCGTCCAGTATTTGACGTCGACGCGAACGCAAGGTACTGGGTAGTGCCAGCAGAATACGGTGAATGTCTAAATCGCGAACCGCCCACTCTATTTCTTTTGGGTCAACCACTTTTAGCCCTAATACCGAGGTTCCCTGCAAGCCACTGTCGTCATCAACAAACAATACGGGGTGAAACTCGTCACCATTTGACAGCGCCTGAGCCAATTGCCGCCCGGCCGAGCCGGCACCGTAAATGGCTACACGATCTTTTTGCCGGCTCATAACCCGTTGGTAGGCTTCACGAACAATTAAACGGCTGCCGCCAGTGAGCAAAAAGGCAATGAGTACGTAGTTCACTACGGCAGAAACCGGCAACGCAATGCCCATCCATAGCGCGCCTAGTACCAATAACGCACCGCTCAGTATTACCGTAAAGAACACCAGGCTCAGCACTTTAAAGCCAACGTAACGTACCACCGCGCGGTAAAGCCCAAAGCGAATAAAGGCCAGCAAAGTAATGCCCATAACTAGGGCACCAAGAATTATCCACTGCGACCAGCGCAGCGGCATAATGGCATCAAAGCTCAATAAATACGCAGTGAGCATAGCTACGGTAATTGACGTTACGTCAATGACCAGACCAATACCGCGTTTCACATTGCGCGGTAGCTGCATTAACACTTTTAATGCTTTCAAAAAGTGCTCCCTTCCTTTAAAAGCCTGAAAAAATCATACCACATTAACGGTTATAAAAAGGTGACCTGTCGTCGGTATAGTCATACAAACGTGCGCGACGTTGTAATTGCTGACCACCATTACGCGACAGAGGTACCCAGGTAAAGCCAACACGCTCGCGAGTATTGCGTACGCTCATTAAATCAAACGGAATGCTGATGAAAAAGCCCTTGGTAAAGCTGCCTTCACCATACTCTTCCGCCGACACATTAGTGAAAGCCGCAAAGGCCCCGGCAACGACACCACTGTCGAAACGTTTTTGCAGAGTCACATTAACCCCTTTATCACCCGCTAAGAACTGTCCCGCATCTAACTGCAATAAGGTATCTGACAACCAAGGCATTTGGTAGTAAGCGCTGACAAAGCCGGTAGTCACTTCATAATCTAAGAAACCGCTGCCACCGGTGAAGTTTCTCTGCCTAACCCGGTTAATATGAGCACCAAAGGCCCAGGGACTGTCTATAGGCCGATACAGTATTTCAGCGCCCGCACCACCAAACATACGCTCAAGGTAACCTGCGTAAGCCATAGCAAACCAATCCTGTCCTAAACGCTTATGATAAGTTACCTGAGCTGAATCTAACCAAAAGTCGTTCTTAACGTAGCGACGCACCTGAGTGCGCACTTCAGGCAGTTCTGACGGCCCGCCGCCCAGAAAGTTAAACTCGTCGTAGTTGTTGGCCAGGTTAATACCCGCTTCAGCAAAAACTTCTATGTCTTCAGTTAGCCAACGGCGTCCAAAGGCGTAGACACCTAACTGATAAGTGTGAAAGTTTTCGGGGCTGCCAAAATCCTGCTGGAAAAAAGGCTTTAACCCATAACTGTTAGTAAAGCGGTAATCCGGGTTTAGCTTCCATTCGTCACTTCCTTCACTCGGCGGCTCTTCTGGATAAGCTCGCGTAAATAACTCCGCGGTTTCATCCACTGCTTTACCCGGATCTTCATTACGAATGCGGCGTTTGAAATCATCCGCATTAACTTGCGTATTAACACTGGGATCAAATAATACCTTATCGACTATATTATAGGTCTTTACCGAACCCGGTAGTTCCGCCGCCATAACTCGGGCGGCACGGTCATAGGCTTCATTGCTGTTACGGAAACGATGATGATACGCATACATAGTCACTTCATTATCCGTAGCAGCAAAGCGTGCTCCGGTAAAAGACCCCTGCTTGCGCATTTCACTGCGCATGCCAACCCAATTTACTTCCTCTAGCTTACTCACCTTTGGCTTCTGTGGCCGCGTTTTATCCGGCATCGCCTTAACCTGATTCAGACGGTTAAAATTAGTTCGCAAACTAAAGTTAAACATTAACGTATCGCCACGTTCATAACTTAGCTGTATATCAAAGTAATCGGTGACCTGGTAGTTGGCTCCAAAGTTCCAACGACTATCGGCTTTAATCGGAACACCTGCCTGATCCTGACTGTAATCATTCCCTTCGTATTCGGCTTTTAAAGTCAATGGCTCCCATGGCGTTTGGTATTCTATACCGCCGAAAAACGCTGAAGGCCCGGTGAACCATTGGTCGTATTCGAGCTCACCACCCCGTCCGCTAGTGCCACCTATTCTTGTGCAGTAGTCATCAGATAATTCGCAAAATGGGTTAGATATATCATCAGAAGTGCCTAAACGTCCAAAACCCAAACCAAGGCTAACATCGACAGGTCCGAAGCGTTTACTTCCAACGATATATTCCCCATCAAAAATACCTGTGCCAGCCAAATCTCGTAATCCTACACTAACTTCGGGTAACCAATAGCTTTCCTTCCAAAAGCGTGCTTTTACATCAAATCCTTTGTCGGTATATATAGTATCGCCACTAAAATCCGGAACGTCACTGTATAAGCGATTAGGGAAACGAGTGTAAAATGCGGTTGCTTCCAGCCAGGGTAGCAATTGCAAGTTCACAGTATAACGGCGGTACTCTTGCATATCTGAATAGGTAATGGCTAACTCACCCTCTTCTGCCATGCGCGCCGTTGGGTTTTGCATTAACCCCACAGAGCCATAATTATTATAACTGGGGGATAAATCCAGACGAGACCAATGCCTTTTTGACGTTGGTTCTGGGTTTACCTTGTGCGCCGGCGCATTGGTTTGAGGTCTGACAGAGTCATCAACAACAAAATGCGTGAGCAAGTCGCGAATACTCTGATTCAGCTTCTTAAACCTAGGAGGCAACTGGTTATTTTCAAACCCCAGCCACAGAATATCGCCAGGTAGAAGCTCAGTATCGTCTTGCTTAAAATAACCCCAGTCACTTTCAACATTACCCGCTACCGACACTTTTGTCGCTTGGCTTTTGTTGTGCGCATCAAGCAGTAAGCTCTTTTCTTCAACACTGTTTAACCAGTTAGCCACTGTTTTACCAGGGTGAAATTTGTAGCTCCCCGGTTCTGCAACTAGGCCATAAACATACACTATATTGGGTCTTTCAGGCACAATCAGCTCGTAGGTGCCCTTAGGTAATAAAGGGTTATCCGCCAAACGCTGACGGGCTTGCTCTATACTCAAAGCCCCCCACAGTTGCTTACCCAACTGCCACTCCCTTACCTGATTAGCGACTATCGCAGCAGCATCCGCTTTGCTGGTTTCTTTACGGCTTCGCCAATAACGTTCAAGCTCAGCCAGTTGAGCCAATACGTCCCGCTTTTGCTGTTCTATTTCAGCGTGGTCATCGGTCTTTACCAGCCGAACCGCAGGCCAGTAGGCATTTTCTAACAACCCTTGCTTTGCCATTGCAGATAAAGCGTGCTGTAAGCGAGCCGGCCCTTCAAAGGTTATTTTTTGTGTTTCTGCGTGGACAGGCGGTGCGACAGCTAAAAGCGCAATTAACGCAAAAGTTAAGGCAAAAGGAAGTAACGATGTGTTTTTCATGAACTGGCTCATTCAGCTTCTTTATGAGAATAGTCGCGACCTATCCAAGTCACCTGAGTTAATGTCAACGGCGGCATTGACGGAAATAGCTGTTGCTGGCTTTTTACCACGTGACCATCATTTTCTATCCAGAAACGATTAGTAAAAGTCTTACCCGATAATTCAACACGCCCTTCCTCTTCTACTAGCGTCGTGCTCACGTCACCAAAAGGTAGTTGGAGGACTTGCTTTTCTTTCACATAAAAATGAGAAGTTATTTTCCGACTGACTTCTTTTTCACCTAACTGGTAGTCATATGCCCTTTGCCAAACAGTTTCGCAGTTTTCCGGTCGAGTAATAACACAATTAAGTGGATCCCGGTTTAAGTTCGACACGGCCAATAAGTTATTGTTTAAATCCTGTGTTCGGATAACCCGCCCCCGACGCAATACCAGAGTTTCTTTTTCTGCAGTAATAAAGTGCCGGTCTTTGGGTTTATCAACAAAACCTAAAATAACTAACACTCGCGGCTCGCCCTGCCACTGTGCGTATAAAGAGGTATAAGGGAAGCTTTTAATTTTTTCTGACGCTAATTCGGCATCTTGTTGCTCCGCAAAAGCATACTCAAAAGTTTCCCGCACCTCGTCGGTAACAGCAGTACAACCATACATTATGGTCACTAACAGGGCTAACAAGCAGTAGCGAGTTATCATTAGCAGGTCTCTTATTCAGCTCAAATAATGGGTAACGCAAAACAGACAAAAAAATACCGCCCAACGGCGGTATTTTATCACAGTTAACTAAAAGCTATGCTCACGAAGCGCTTCGCTTGCATACTTTAAACTGCACGCAATTACTGAACAGGAACAGTAATTGTATAAGTATTTGTACCGGTACCAGTAACAGTTACTGTAGTACCAGGCTCTTCGCCGCCATCGTCATCATCGTCGTCATCACCGTCATCAATAATCGGGTTAGACGAACTGTCAGAAACTACGGCCACAGTTGCTGCCGCTGCAACACCTGCAAATACCCAAGCTTCAGTAGACAAAGCACCCAGGCCGCTTTCAGAAGCGTTCGCGCCTGCTGCGCCTTCTTGTGCTATTGCTGGCGCGGCCGCTAAACCTAACGCTGCAGCAATTGATAATGCTAAAGTTTTCATAATATTCACCTCACTCCAGAGATATAGATACATGTATCGCTGTGACTGAAAACACTCCAGTTAACAGCAACTTTCATAGTATGTCGCTGGGCACTAAAATGCAAACAGCATTTACATGAATTTTCATTTAAAGACCATTAATAGCCGCTATAGCCACTGCGGAATTATAGATAATACCCGTCACCTGTGACCAAAGCTCCAGGTTCTCTGTGTAAGTAGTATCCATAGGCACAATAATGGTATCGCCTGGGCCTAACTGAGAGTTGTTACTAAAGCTAAACCAACTGCTGCCGCCCTCATAACGTTCAATGGCACCATTGGCTTTCACAATATAAATCCGGTCTTCATCAGCCTTTTCTTTGGTACCACCGCTCCGGCTAATATATTCGTCAACAGTAAGTTCCGGATCAAAGCGATACGAGGTAGCCATTTGTACTTCGCCCATTATGCTAATGGAATCTTTTCGCGAAGGTACATGCAGGGTGTCCCCGTCTTTTAGCTGCACATTGTTAGCACCGTTACCAGCCAACAGCTTGGGTAAGTCCAAAATTAAACGCCCAATGGGTTCTGCTGAAAGCAGATCAGCTAACAAATTACGAACCTCACTATAAGAAACTCGGCTATCACCCGTACCGGTTAGCATATTACCGGCGACCTCTCGCTGCAGCTCCTGCGCTAGAATTTTTTTACGTTCCTGCTCTTGCTTACGCAGCTCCTCTCGAGTAAATACAGCCCCCTCTATGAAAGCATGGTCGGTAAAACCACCGGCTCGTTCAATAAGTTGTGTTAAAGTCTCGCCTCGCTTTATCGCATAAGTACCCGGGAAGCGGACCTCACCTTTTAAAGTTACCTCATAAGTATTCTGCCACTCAGGAATACTCAACACGTTTAAACGGTCACGACCTTGCAGCGGCACATCCATTTCGCCATTTAAAACGTCGTTTAAAGCAACAGAAAGGTAATCAGTCTGAGCGGTGTCTTTATTAAACTCAAAACGTGTCACCTCAGCTCGCTTAAGGTAAGCCGAGTCTTTTACACCACCAGCTGCATCTAATAAGCGGCTGACACTGGCATTTTCAACTAAAGGGTAAACGCCAGGGTGATTAACCTCACCGGCTACGTAAACCAATGGCGTATTACCATTGCTAGTGCGCTGACGTTCAATTCGCTGCATAATAGGCTCTAACAGCTTATCGCGAGAATAAAGCGCTAAGTCTTCGTCGGCAATCTCAACATCGTCTTCATCGGGCGAGCCAAATAAATCAGCTAATGGTGTCCGTTGTCTCTTTTGCTCGTCTTCTTCAGTTCCCGTTTTCGATTGCACCAAGTCTTGCAAAAAGGCCTGCCTATATTCAGCTAACATTTCTTGTCGCTCATCAGCCTGGCGCTCTTGCTCTGTTAAAGTAAAGCGCGACAGTTGCTGCTCTTCTTGCTCCTCGGTTTGGTAGCGACTAAAAATAACAATTTGATCGCGCTCTTGTAGTACGAGATTCTCTTCCTGTTCGCCACTAATCGCTTCCGCTACATTAAACTGATACAGGCTTAAATCACGTTGCGGGCCTGTCTCACGCACTACCAGCCCGTAGGCTAAATCTGCCTGCTCTAAAAGGTCATGACGGCTGTCACGCAAAACATCATTAAGTTTTATGCCTTTATACCACTCATAATGTCCGGGGCGAGTAACCGCACCAACCAATAACAAGCTGTTATCTAAAGAGCCCGAAACCTCACGCAATGTTAAAACATCACCGCCTTGCAGCTCTTTGTTTAGGTGCTTTTCAGAAGTTAAATCCACGGTGCTAATTAGGCGTTTACCTTTCACAATACGCTGCAGTTGCGCAGACGATAAATAAGCACTGTCTTCACTTCCGCCTGCAAAACGAATTGCATCTTCCAGCGTTTCATCACCTTTTAATTCATACAGCGCAGGACGTTTCACTTCACCTTTAACAGTGACCATATCGCCCCGGGTAGGAATAAAGACCACATCGCCGCTTTGCAGTATTTTGTCGTCCGAAGCGTCGCCTTTTAGCAACAGGTCATATAAATCGAAATCTGAAACCACCTTACCGGCACGCATTAAGCGAATAGAGCGTAACGAGGCAATATCAGAAAAACCGCCAGCCAGGTATAAAGCCTGGCTAATAGTCGACAGTGAGCTAATAGTGTAAGAGCCTGGTTTATATGCCTCACCAGCAATAAATACCTGAATAGAGCGCAACTCCCCCATAGAAACCGCGGCATTAAAGCCAATTAAACGTTGTTTAACCTGACTTTGAATAAGCTCCTGCATAAGTGTATAGCTTAAGCCAGCAACATTTAGCTCTCCTAAGTCTGGAATAACAACCTTGCCTTCTCGGTCTATGGTTAAGTCGTAGCTGCGGTTTTCCTTGCCAAAAAGCTGCACTTTAATGGTGTCGCCAACGCCCATTATGTAGTTAGAAGGCACAGGAGCATAGCCAGTAGGGGAAAATGACTTTGGCTCACCAGAAAACAGTTCATATCCAAAAGGCTTTAGCTCATCTTTGTCTCGCGTGAACTGTTCTTCTAAATCTTCTGGTATTATCGGGTCACCGTTCTCATCAAAACGCGTACCACGGGGGAAAATGACACTTTCTTGCTGTTGATTTTGGTCTGCCGAGCTAGATGACTGATTATTAATTCGGTCCAGCATACTTGGGTCTATACCAAACTGCTTTGCTAGTGCCTCTTGCTGCGCTCTGGGTAAGCTTTTTAACTGCTCAATCTGAGCCTGGCTGGGCATAGATTGAGCCTTAACGCTATCTATTGAGCCTAAGATAGATATAACTAGGACCAAAAGTGCCCCGTAAGACACAATGCTAGACATAAAAGATTTCAACGAGTGCAACGTATTTCCCCTTTTTACGTGTAACGCTCTAAATAACGTCGTATGGTATAAGCTAGCCGGGTAAAAAGCTACGCTAACTTACAATACCCTTACCATACTTTAATCGCTTCCAAATAAGTCCCGCGTGTAAACTTTATCTGCCACATCCTGAAGCTCAACCGCCATACGATTCGACACAATCACATCGGCTTCGGTTTTAAAAATCTGAAAATCATTGACCACTCGGGAGTTGTAAAACTTGTCATCTTCCAGTACCGGTTCATACACAATCACTTCAATGCCTTTGGCCTTGATTCGTTTCATAACGCCCTGAATGGCCGAGGCGCGGAAATTATCGGACCCCTGTTTCATCACTAAGCGATAAATGCCCACTACTTTCGGCTGGCGAGCAATAATACTGTCGGCAATGAAGTCTTTACGGGTACGGTTGGCGTCAACCACTGCACGCATAATATTTTGGGGGACATTCTGGTAATTGGCTAAAAGCTGTTTGCTGTCTTTCGGTAAGCAATAACCGCCGTAACCAAAGCTCGGATTATTGTAGTGGCCACCGATGCGCGGATCCAAACCGACCCCTTCAATAATTTGACGAGTATTTAAGCCATGAACTTCAGCATAGGTATCCAGTTCATTAAAGTAAGCCACTCGCATAGCTAAATAAGTATTCGCAAAGAGTTTAATGGCTTCAGCTTCGGTGCTGTCCGTAAACAACGTCGGTACGCCTTTTTTTATCGCGCCTTCTTTTAAAAGCTCGGCAAATACCTCGGCACGTTTAGAGCGCTCCCCCACAATAATACGAGAGGGGTAAAGATTGTCATAAAGAGCTTTACCTTCACGCAAGAACTCGGGTGAGAAAATGATGTTACCGGTCCCCATTTTTTCTTTCAGCATTTGGGTATAGCCCACCGGTATGGTTGACTTAATAACCATAACGGCGTCAGGGTTAATTTGATTAACTTGAGCTATTACTGCTTCAACACTGCTGGTATTGAAATAATTAGTTTCCGGGTCATAGTCGGTCGGTGTAGCAATGACGACATAGTCGGCATTTGCGTAGGCTTCTTCCGCACTTAAAGTCGCCTTCAAATGCAAATTACGATCACGCAGAAATTCGATAATTTCTTTATCTTCTATTGGAGAATTGCTCGAGTTAATTAAATCGACTTTATCTTTTAGAAGATCGACCGCTACAACCTCGTTTTGTTGTGCAAGCAATACAGCGTTTGATAAACCAACGTACCCTGTTCCGGCTACTGCTATTTTCATAGAATACGTACTTTCCTTAGATCTACTTTGAATAGACGTTTTTAAATTGAGCAACCACTTAAATAGCACCTACGAATTAGAGCCTCAACGAACACGGTCACCAGAGCCCTTACCACTAATAGTAACTAAAATGTATTGAAAGTAGCTTCTGATATTCAAGGTCTCAATCATCTGCGCATCAGTCTCAGCCAGTAGTTGCGGTGTCGACATATCTATTTCATTTACTTGTGCTAATCCAGTTATGCCTGGGCGAGCATCAAAAACATTTTTAGCCTCACGTGCAGCCGTCAATTCTTCCTGATTAAAGAGACCCGGCCTAGGGCCTACTAAACTCATTTCCCCCTTCAAAACGTTCCAGAGTTGAGGTAATTCATCTAGCTTTGTCCGGCGTAAAAAATACCCGAACTTTGTAATCGAAGAAGTACTTGCTAAATGACTGGCGACTGAGGCCGTGTCTTTCTTCATAGTTCTAAATTTCACTAAAATAAAAGGCTTCTGATTTCTACCCACTCTCTTCTGACAGAAAATCGGCGAACCAGTATCAAATAATCCAATCACGTATAGCGCCAATAATATAGGAGAGCCAATAACGAGACCTAATAGTGAAAGTACAAAATCTAACGCACGAATCATTAACTCTTCCTTTTTTGACTGGCAGCAGAGAGCTGGGTTACGTGGTTTAATGTCTCCCTCGAGGTCACAACCGGCTGCCAGCCTTGCGACTTAGCCCTTGCATTATCAATAACTAAGTCTTCACATAACTGCTCATAAAGCTGGGGCTTACGCAGCAATGAAGCCAATACTTTAAGTACTACAACAGGCACCGGCACCATAATTCCTGATCGACCAAGGGAGTTTTTTATTTCTTTAGCTATATCCTTGGTCGATACCACATCATCGTCAGCTAAAGTAAATACTCCAGATACGGCAGGCCTTTCTAAAGTATAACGAATGAAGTTTACCAGGTTATCAATAGACAGGACTGTGCGCTTATTCCTTATCATGCCAAACGGGAGTGGGGTTGGTAACGTACAAAGCTTCACTAATTTTCCGAAGTTGCCCGGGGCATAGCTTCCTATAATCAACGGGGGACGGATAATAACCAGTTCATGGCTTCGCTCTCTGCTTTCGAAGAGTTCAACTAAGCGCTGTTCAGCTTCCAATTTTGAACGAGAGTAGAGGTCATAAGGAGAAAAAGAAGACGATTCTGATACTGGTTTTGCCGATATTCGTCCATGAACGCCAATCGTACTGAGAAAAATAAATTTATTCACCCCAATATCCAAAGAAAATTTAGCAAGCACCTCGGTTAAGACAACGTTCGCGGCTCTAAAGTCTTGGTAATCTGCATTTGGCATTTTGCCGTGAGCCAACCCAGCGCAATGTACTATTGAATCAATTTTATAGCCTAACTCACCAACCAGAGCCTGCAACGACTCAGAGGAAAGGTTTTCGGGCATAGAGACTTCAAAAGTCTTCAGCTCGGTACTACTGCGCCTGACCAAACTGATAAACTCACCGTCCGATTTCTGGAGAGATTTAATCAACCTCTTTCCAACAAACCCTCGACCGCCAGTAACTAAAATCATTAAGAACGTCCTCGCTTTATGCGTGTTAGAGTATTTGTCAGCAAATAATACAAGGCCGCGGGAAAGCTGAAGCCCTCACAATCACGAAAAACCGAATAGTTGTATTTCAACAAGGGAATTTTATTACTTGAAATCGAGTCATTACGGACGGTGTAAGATGCAAGCACTTCGTTCATCCCATAAACAGAGCCAACTTCACGAAGTATTTTAAGCCACATAGCATAATCTTGTCGCTTACGAATATCGGGCATCGCAATTCGGCCAACCTGCCTAGTATCAAACATAGCAGTTAAGCAGCCTACCTGATTTGAATAAAGCATATCTTTGTAAGTTAGACGGTCTGGCGGAATGTATTCCGACAACGTTGCACCGGTAATTAAATCGACGCGTTTAAAGCCTGTATGTGAAAAAGCAATATCTCGCTCTTCCATAAATTTTACTTGTTTCTCTAGTTTCGGCGGTTCCCACTGGTCGTCGCTATCTAGAAAGGCTATGTATCTGCCCGACGATGCCTTAATTCCTTCATTCCGAGCGACCGCGGCCCCACCGTTTGAACTCAGTGAAATGACTTTTATGCGCTGTTCATCGGCCGCAAGCTGCTTCACTACTTCAACGGAGTTATCACTCGAGCAATCATCGACTACAAGTAGCTCCCAATCATCATACGTCTGTTCACTTACCGATCGAATTGCGTTGTCAATAAATTCGCCACTATTAAACATAGGCATTATTACGGAAACAGACATATCGCTCTCTTATAGATTTTTATGAACACGTAATATGGAAAGTGACTGAGGGCAATTTCTCAGAGTCTTCTTATGTGGTCCATTAGGTCTTCGGACCGATCTTCCCAGAATTGAGTCTCTTGATATCGCTTAAAGGTAAATCCACCTAACGCAGCCAAAACAAGCTTTTCCTTTATATCTTCTATATCGAACTCATCTACTAGTATAACATTGCGAGGATAGTGAGCCTTCAAATCATCAGCCATTCGAGTTCGTGAAGATATAATGGGAACTTTTTCAAACATTGAGCATTCGAAAAACTTATTGGATATCGCATATACAGCGTTCAAATTATCTGTTGGATAAGCGGCCCATATGAAGTCCGAAATACTATAAATGTAGGGCAACTCACTCTGCCTGTATCTACCCCAAAAATGAACTTTGTCGTTGAGACCTTTCTCGCTGACCAACTTTTTTGCGAAATCCAAGCTCGGACCATCACCAAAAAAAAACAGCTGCATGTTCATCTTTTGGAAGGATTCGATAAGCCTTCTCAATACGGATGGGTAGCGAACCACGCCTACCCAAGAAACTACTGTCCCTCCCTGACTTTTTAAGCACTCTGCTCGCGCATACCATTCCGGTTTTTCAATATTAGTTTCAAGCAGAAATTTCGAGGGATAGTTTTCAAAAACTATACTGTTCAACTTCTTATTATAGCACTCTAGAAAGTACCTAGACGCAAAAACAGTTAAATCAGTAAACCTTAAACAGAAAGACTCTAAGCGATTCAGAGCCATTAAGACGTATTTATTACCTGCTGCCGGCATATCTAGGCAATCGTAAACTAATTTCAATTTACGATTAAAAATCTTCATTATGCACCCCATAAACAACGAATCCCAATGGCTCAAAAACAAAATATCTGGCTTAAATTTAATGGAGGTTTTTATGCCGAACAGAAGAAAAAGAGGAAATAAAAAAAACTTTTTCAGCCGATTTCCTACTTCAGAACGCATTGAAAAAAGAGTATAGCCATGTGGACTAGAACTCAGAGTACCTTTTCTATCCCATGCCAAAACATTCACATTGTACCTTTGCGCTAAAGAAGAGCGAAACTTATCGGTTCTGTTATTGACAGGATATGATGTATCTACAACGAGTATTTTTTTCATATACTACCCTAAAAGAGAATGTATGGCTGTGCTACGATAGCTATTACTAGGCCTAATGCTAGATACATTCCCGGAAATGCTACGTATGCAATCTTCTGAGTCCGTGCCAAATGAGTTACAAAGTATTTCGAGATAACCGGCACGACAAGCACCCCGATTATTAAAAATATATAACTCAACCTCCAAGCCAATATAGTGACGTCCATAAAAGCTATTAGTATCATCGAGCCAATAATAAATAGCTTAAATAGATAAGTATGAAATGGGTTAGTGACTCTGTCTCTAATTAACATTACGGCTGTTACTATAAAAAGAGAAATAAGTACCCTAGGGTCATACACTTTCATAGGGTACCCGTAATGCTCCGAGTTAACATAACTTAGAAGCTTAACGGCAACAACATCTAGCCCTATTAGGCTCAAAACACCTGCAAAAAACACTGAAAAACCAATTAGGAGCGAGAATAGAAAAAGAATCAAGTAAGTACTCGCTAGCCAAGATAACCTTAAACGAGTAAGAAAAGTACAAACGAGTAAAATTAACGAAGTGTGAAACGAGACCGCAAGTAAAAAACAAAGCAATGATAGAACTTTATATTTTTTGTAGTAGCATATAAAGAATAACATACCAAAGCCAACAGCCACTGAAATTCTCGATGACTGCATATTCATTGACATAATATACGGAAGCCAAACCACAACAGAAAGCAATTTATACGGAGAGTATTTCTGTATTATCAAAGCTACCGGAATAAAAGAAGCGAAGGCCATAAAAACTATTATGAACTGTCCACCTAAATTAAGCGTGTTGCCAAGGAAGGAAACAATTCGGAACCCGATCTCAACATGAGTCGTCGGGTTTAGTACGTCATACCAATTGACGATACTTGAGTAGATTCTAATGTACGCATCATAGTCTGCTAAACCAGTACCGTTCCCTCTTAACGCTATAGCAAGTAGAATAAATAGTGAAAATAAATGAAATATCGAGGTTGACACTCGAGTTCTATCACAAAAGTGAAGAAGGAACGAACTTGTTACCAGAAGCACGTAAAACATCAGATTAGGTTCTTATGAGTTATTTTTCGAGCTGCCCCCCATAACCGCATCATTCCTCATGCTTAAGAACGTCAATAATGCGGCCAACAGCCATTCCGTCACCATAAGGGTTATGTGCTTTTGTCATTTTCTCATACTCTGAAGTGTCGCTTAGTAGAAGACTTACCTGCTCAACAATCTCTCCTGCATCGGTGCCAACCAATTTAACAGTTCCAGCAGAAACTGCTTCCGGCCTCTCTGTTGTTTCGCGCATTACCAGCACGGGCTTACCCAGCGACGGAGCTTCCTCTTGAACTCCTCCTGAATCCGTGAGTATCAAGTAACTGATATTCATTAAGTAAACAAAAGGTAAGTAATCCTGAGGAGGAATTAAGAACACGTTATTTAAGTCACCCAGCAAACGTTTTACAGGCCTTTCAACATTTGGGTTAAGGTGAACGGGGTAAACAACCTGAACGTCTGAATGCGAATCTGCTACTTCCTTTAGTGCCGAACAAATTCTCTCAAACCCGCGGCCAAAGCTTTCACGGCGATGGCCTGTAACTAAAATGACTTTCTTTTTTGGATCAATAAAGCTGAATTTACGCTCGAAAGCTCTCTTAGTTCTTTCATCATTTAATACTTTCTGTTTTATCGAAAAAAGCGCATCAATGACAGTGTTACCGGTAATAAATATCTTTGAATCTGTCACGCCCTCAGCCAGAAGGTTCTGCCTAGCTCGCTCCGTGGGCGCGAAGTGAAGATCAGTGATTACACTAGTTAACTTTCTATTAGCCTCCTCCGGCCAAGGCGAGTATAAGTTTCCTGTCCTCAACCCTGCCTCGATGTGACCGATTTTTACCTGCTCGTAAAACGCAGCTAAACTAGCAGTAAAGCAGGTGGTAGTGTCCCCATGGACCAAGACTAAGTCAGGTTTGAAGTCCTTCAGAACATCTCTCAAACCTAATAAGATTCTTGCGGTTACATCGTATAGATCCTGACCGCTTTGCATAATATTTAAATCATACTCTGGATTTATGTCGAACAGAGCCAGAACTTGATCTAACATTTCTCTATGCTGGGCTGTTACTGCTACCCCAACCTCGAAAGCTCTATCTTTAGTCATCGCGGAAACTAAAGGCCCCATTTTTATGGCCTCTGGGCGCGTTCCAAATACAAACAAAATTTTCATATATTATTCCAATAGTCTAAGCTTTGATCCAACCAGTAATCACCGGATAAGCCAAAGCTCTTTTATGGCGTTTTCTTAAACTACTAATCCTTACCTTCTAGAGCAAAGCTAATTGATATAATGATTTACAGCTTAAGAGAAAAGTTTTACTTATTCTCTGAGTATTGGCTATCAACGCTCTCAAAAACATTGAACCAAGACCAATGCCTTTCCAATTCATTATTAATTTTTATAATATCCTTAGTTGTCAACGGATGCGCAGCTAAACAGGCAGTAGCTAAACTTGAACTAGTGTTTTCGCTCGCAAACTTAAAGGCGTTATCGACATTTATGATATTAGCTAGTTCCTTTGTCGCTGTATTCACGCCAGTCTTTTCAGGGTCAAAAGCAACTATAGGAAGCCCTGAAGCTAGGGCCTCAAGTAACACTTGGCCAAAGGATTCATAGAAGGACGTCATTAAGAAGAAGTCAGCCGCTGAATAGTAATACTCGGGCGAGTCAGTGAAGCCTCTAAATATTACACGTTCTGTGAGATTTAAATTCACTACCCACTCTTTGCATAAGTTAAGCTCACTGCCATTACCAACGAATAGCAACTTATAATTTGAAGGCAGGTACTCCAGACACTCTATCGTTTTAAGCGGTTGTTTAACACTCTCAACTCTACCTAGAAAAAGCAGTAAGATATCACCACCTTGCAGCCCTATCTCTTTACGATTTTCACTTGAATCAAACTTTTTAAAGCGTTTAATATCTATGCCAGGTGAAATTTTTATCACATTTGCGTTATTATTAACCTCTTTTATTTGTTTTACCATATTTTCACTAAAAACATAAATACGATCAAGATTATTTAAAACTATCCACTCTAAAGTTTTATTTAATTTAAATCTGATTTTATTGAGAAAACCATGCGATGACGAGGCCTTTTGGAATCTATAAACTCCCGAGGCTATATACTTTAGATTGCGAAACCTTAGAAGCATAGCTATAAGAGTTGTAATATGGCTTCTAGATATTACAATATCAAAATTATGATTTCGCTTTAAATTTAACAGCAGAAAGAAACTACTAAAAAAATGAAGGAAAAACGGAAGATAACTATAGCGAAATACTTTTGCGCCGAAAACAGTCTCACTTTTTGGTGGCTTACGACCATTTTTCTTTGCTTTATTGTCCGCTACAATAAAAACATCAATTCCCCTCTCCTTAAGACACTCTGCTAGACTCCTCAACGAATTTTCTACGCCTCCTATGGACGGGTAGAAGGAAGAATTTAGTAAAAGAACTTTCTTTTTTTTCATCTTATCTCTTATTACTATTTAATTTTTTCTACAAACTACAAGAAGCATTAAGGCATATAGAGTTATATACCGTATTACTAACGTTTATAACTAAAGCTTCCAAGTCGAAAAGTCACTAGAAGACTTAACATCTATAAGTATTAAATCACCGCTTGTTATTTTATTAAACATACTTTCAGTATACTCGGAAAACTCACGATGGTTAACAGCTAATATTATTGCGTCATAATTCTCTTTATTAAACTGTAAACTATCTAGGTGAATAAAGCCCTCAGTATCACTCAACGATTTAACCCAAGGATCGTACACAAAGCAGTTTATACCAAACTTATTCAAGTTATCGATAATATCACTAACTCGCGTATTCCTAGTGTCTGGACAGTTCTCTTTAAAAGAATAGCCTAAAATTAAAACATTAGAGTTTTTAACTAGCTTTTCTTTGTTAATAAGCTCTTTGACCGTAGCATCCGCTATATACTTTCCCATTCCATTATTGATCTGTCTCGACGAAAGAATTAAATTTGGCTTATACCCAAGTTCTTCAGCCTTATAAGTAAGATAGTAAGGGTCTACCCCAATACAGTGACCGCCTACAAGGCCGGGTTTTAGTTTTATGAAATTCCACTTTGTAGCAGCAGCTTCAATAACTTCGTTAGTATTAATACCCATCTCGTTGAATATCATAGCTAACTCATTAATTAACGCTATATTAACGTCCCGCTGCGTATTTTCTATGACCTTTGATGCTTCAGCTACCTTAATACTTGACGCCAAGTGAGTCCCTGCGGTTATTATCGACGAGTATAGTTCGTCTACTCTTTTAGCGACTGCTGGTGTTGAACCCGACGTAACTTTCAGAATATTTTTTACAGTATGTTCCTTATCCCCTGGATTTATGCGCTCTGGCGAATAGCCACAGTAAAAATCTTTGTTATAAATCAAACCAGAAGTACGCTCTAAAATAGGGACACAGACTTCTTCCGTTACGCCTGGATATACAGTTGATTCATAAATCACGATGTCGCCAGCATTTAACGTACTCCCCACAGTTTCAGACGCTTTCTGTAGTGGGCTTAAGTCAGGCTTATTACTTCGGTCGATAGGTGTAGGAACAGTCACGATATAAACATTTGCATGCCCGATATCTTGAGAATTGTCTGTGAATACAAGTTGCTCCTTGGCTGCTTCCAGTTCTGCGCCAGAAACTTCCAAAGTACAATCAATGCCCGACTGAAGTTCCTTAACACGTGAGCAGCTTATATCGAAGCCTATTACATAATATTTTTCGGCAAAGGCTACGGCTAACGGTAATCCGACATAACCCATTCCTACTATACAAATTTTTTCTTTCATTTTTTGCCTTGATAAAACTTCGCTGGTAGCCTAATATTTTGACTCCAGTTACTGTTTAATTTTACAACTTACCTAGAGACTACTATAAATCTCTTACCTTCCCGAACTGAATATATTAATTCAATATAAATATTCCTAGATTAGGTTTATTTTTAACTTTTCTATTAACACCCATTTAAAAAATTAGACTTTATTAATTAAGTATCTAATAAACCCTAAAGTATTACTTTTATTAATAAAAAAGGAAAAGAACAGATATGTAAAAGAACCCAACAGAACCAAAATCGTAAGAGACAAGAGGTCATTTTCAAAACTATAATAGTGTTGGACAAAGTAAAGCAGAAGAGCCATCAAGGTGGCCGCAGAAATTGGACGAGTTATGGTACTTACATATTCATGTAAACAAGGGCCAATTAATCGCCTTACCCAGTAGAAATAGGCTACAAAAATTAATACTAGTTGAGTGGCTAATAACGATGTAGCCACTAATTCAATATCTCCATACAAACTAGTAAGAAATACGACTGTGGGTATTAAGACTAGTAAACCCAAATTCCAATAGAAAGCCCAATTCGCCTTTCCAAGACCCATAACTAATGGACCGTTCATATTTCCAAGCGAGCGTATCAATACATACCCGCAAAGAATACTAAGAACTGTACTCAGCCCTACCCACTTACTACCCAGCACAACATCGACAAAAATGCTTGATAATGCAGACAATCCAAGAAATATCGGAGCTGATACAAGCAAAACATTAGCAATCATATTAAGGTATATTTCCTTAACAACTATTAAATTGCCCTGTTCCTTTGAAATAGCAGGAAATGTTACGCGTGTTGCTATACTATTAATCTGTTGCATAGTTTGCAGTGTTATTTGACTACCAACACTGTATATTCCTAAAGCCGATTCGCCTATTGTCTTACCAATAATAGCCTGATCCACTCGGGAGTTGATCATATTCATTGACATGGCTCCAGTCTGGTATAATCCAAATGAAATTAGAGGTTTGATTGTTCTAAATGAAATTCCAAATCCACTAAATAAACCTCTATTAAAAGCATAAAATATGGCTGAAACATTGCGAGTGAAGATTCCGCTCACTTGTCCAATCACTATTGACCAAATTCCCCACCCATTATTTACCAAAGTAATTGTTACTGCAAAATTAGTCAAAACGCCTGCAAGAGCAATAAAAGCAGTTGCTTTAAACATTAACTCTTTCTGTAAAAGGGTGAGCGTTTGCTGCCCTGCAGCGGAAACAAGTAATGATAGACCAGCTACGGGTAGCAGTTCTGCCAACATTGAGTTATTAAAGAAATTGGCCAGAAAAGGTGAAGCAAACAGTATCGCCACATAAGATAGAACAGCAAACAGCCAATTGACGGTATATAATGTAGCCAACTGTTCTCTACTAGGATTTTTGTAGTGAATTAATGCTTGTGTAATACCCAACTGAGAAAATAAATTAAAGACTTCTATAGCAATGAGAATTAAAGCTATTGTTCCCATCGCTTGAGGACCCAGTAATCTAGCTACATAAAGAGTCATCGATAGTCCAAGAGCCTTCGCTAAAATTGTTTCAAAGGCTACCCACTTAACGCTTCCAATAATTTTAGACATTAAATTTTATATTCTTTATATCCGTATCTTTTCATTTCATTTCCACAAATTCTATTAAATATTTCGTGTTGTCTTGTAGTCCATTCTGTAGGATTATTTATATCTTCATAGTTTTTGTTTTTATTAACTCGACTCTTAGTGTGCTGGCACCATACTTCTCTATTTACATCTATCTTTGTTGGTAAACATATGTGTTGATAAAAATACTCATAGTCATCAATTAAGTTTTCAAATTTCACTGTTACATCACAGTTTTCAGATAGCCAGCGATTTTCCTCAGCCCACATAAAACATATTTTCTCAAATCGAGAGAAGCCATTCCAGTCTTCCTTAGAAATAGTAGATTCATGTGGCACCAAATTCCTATAGAACTTATCGTCGCCAGTAAATGTTTTACGATTTAAGATAGAAGACACGACGTCGTATCCATTTCTAACTATATGTATCGTTGGGGTTTTAGGCAGAATTTTTTTTAAATCTTTCACTACCCTGCGAAGAGCACTATTCACTTCGCCGTACTTTTTAGTATTTCTTCTAAGAAAAATTTCCTTCAACCGGAACTCTTGTAAATATTTTTCGGCGAAAAGCGGATTCTCAAGACAAATACGATGAAAATGTTGCTCTGAAGAAAATGGTTCGTGAACCACTTCACAAGTACCAGCGGCATTTAACATTTTAGCAAAAAGAGTTGTTCCTGTTCTTCCCGTACTCGTAATAAGGAAAATGTTTCCATCTAGTTCAGAAATTACTTTGGATCTCTTTAGAGGAACTAGCTTAATCACATAGTAATATAGGAGGTATCCTTTTGGGAAACGCTGAACTACATCTTGTAAAAGTTTCGTTATTCTCATGCACAGCCCTTGTTCATACTTCAGAATAGAACTCTTTGACAGCAAGAACTACTTCAGCTCGCTGCGCCTTGCTAAGACCATACCACATAGGTAACCGCACCAACCGTTCGCTATCTATTGTTGTATAACGGTCTTCTCCTTTGAACGATCCAAACTTTTTCCCAACAACGGCATCATGCAATGGTACATAGTGAAACGCTGCCATTATTCCCCGTATTTTTAGGTATTCAAGTAGATTACTACGTTCTTCCAAACTTGCCGTTTTTAAATAGAACATATGAGCATTATGTTGGCATTCGTCAGGGTGTGAGGGTAATTCAATAGTACCTGCCGACGCTAAAGGCTCTAAACTTTCATAATAGGAACGCCAAACATCCAATCTAAAGTCATTAATTTCTTTAGCTCTTTCCAATTGAGCCCAAAGATAAGCAGCTTGTAACTCACTGGGCAAATAACTGCTTCCAACATCTACCCATTGATATTTGTCTACCATGCCTCTAAAGAATTGACTGCGATTAGTTCCTTTCTCTCGAATTATCTCGGCTCGCTCTTTAAATCGCTCATCATTTATTATCAGTAAACCACCTTCGCCACCACTGGTATAGTTTTTGGTTTCGTGAAAACTTAAAGCCCCTAAGTGACCGATCGTACCGAGTGATTCGCCTTTGTAGCTACTCATCATACCTTGGGCCGCATCTTCCACAACGTACAAGTTATGTTTAGATGCAATTCTCAAAATTCTTCCCATCTCACAACTTATACCTGCATAATGCACAGGAACTATCGCCTTTGTTTTCGATGTTATCGCTGGTTCAATCAAGTTCTCGTCGATGTTCATAGTATCAGGTCGAACATCAACAAATATTATTTTCGCTCCACGTAGAACAAATGCATTTGCCGTACTGACAAAAGTATAGCTTGGCATAATAACTTCATCACCTGGCTGGATATCAATCAGGATAGCCGCAAGTTCTAGTGCTGAAGTACATGACGGGGTAAGTAACACCTTTTCTGCCGGTAAATTTTTCTCAAACCATGCCTGACAACGTTTGCCAAATGGCCCATCACCCGACATTTTTTCATTTTTCAGAACGTCTTTTAAATACCGCTCTTCATTACCAGTTTGGGGTGGTTTATTAAAAGGAATCATGAGCGACGCTCCACCCAAAAGTCTTTTTCCACTTCAAGTACCTTCCTTGATCTGTCTTTTACTTTCTTAGCGGGAACACCAGCATAAATTCCCCAAGGTTTAGTACTTTCAGTAACTAAAGACATGGCACCTATTGCGCACCCCTCAGCGATATTCACACCAGGAAAAATTGTTGCGCCCGCACCTATGACTGACTGTCGTCCAATCTTTACTTTCGCTAAATACTCATTCTTATATTCTTTAGGGATCAACGAATTCACCATCGAATTACCGGAGTAATCATCTGACTGAGAAAAAACTTTTACGCCGTAAGCAAATGTACAAAAGTCGGAAATTTCAATTCCCGGAGTTCCGCCGGCGATTAGACACATAGGAGTTACATGGCAATATTCGCCAAATTTAATATTTCCAGAAATAACGCAAAAATCATCAATTCTGCAATTATCAGCAATTTCAAGTAGTTCCGGATTATAGATACTAGCCTTATCACTAATTTGTACAAACTTTCCAAGCTTTTTAAACCCAATCTTTTCAAGTTTAGAACGTTCTAAGTACGCCATGCTAACCTTCGAATATAGTTGACCATTGACTTTTCAAATTTTCTATTGAGCAATATCTCTTTATGAGCTCGATATTAGAATCTTGCGTTTTACTGGCTAAACAATCTAATGTAAATTCGTCTACTCTCTTTACATCAACACCGAGTGATATAAAGAAATCGAAGTGGCTCACGTCCTCTCTCATATAAACTTTTTTGCCCATCCCTAGTAGGGTAATAGTATTCCCCATCGCTTGTTGTCGTCTGTGATTAAAAACAGCTATATCTATAGATCGTAAAAACTGATAGTAACTGGATAAAGGCATAAACTGCGTCATAGGTACAAACTTATTACCAAACATTTTCTCACCGTGTGAGATTATATTTTTGGCGTGTTCTTCGTCACCATATGACAGAGGTGCAAATATTTTAATATCTTCTTCTTTATATGGAAGCAACTTTTCAAAAATCTCTAACTGATTATTACTTGGATCAGCAGAGTTTCCTACTAGTATCTTCACTGCACTTGAGTCTTCGTATCCGTTACCTTTTATTTCCGCGGGATTGTCAACTATTACGTTACTTAAATACATTAAGCACTCCCGATATTCACCTCTTGCTCTATACCACTGTTTTGCTAATTCAAAGTCACCAGGTATATAGGTCACCAAATATCCGATACGTTTTATAACAAAAGATTTAAAAGTCTCTTTCAGTTTATCCTTTAGTCTAGGCTTTGGTTTTTGATAATAGTATAAGTCTCCTCCCCATATAACCCAGTAACATTTCTTTAAAACCCAGGGCATACAGCTGAGGATAGCGATTAGTCTAGCATCAAAAAGACCATGTATAATGATCTTATCCGCTCGTAATAAATTACGAAGCAACCTTAAATAATACTTAATCTCACCGAATCTACTGGGAACGGCTAACAATACATTTTCTTTCTGCTCAACAGGATATTTAATATTTGAACCACGAAGGAAAAAGAGATGTTCTTGAGAGGAGAACCTTTCATTAATAAAATTCACAAACGGTGGAATAAACTTATCAAGATTTGCGACGTGAAGTATCAAAGGGCTACCTACTTATCCCTAACTAATTCAAGTAAGTATTTTCCATATCCATTCTTTCTTAGAAGCTCAGCATTCTTTTCTAATTCTTGAGTTGTAAGCCACCCCTGATTGAATCCTATTTCTTCGAGGCAGGCAATCTTATATCCTTGCCTTCTTTCAATAGTTTCCACAAACTGAGCAGCTTCAAGAAGACTTTCATGTGTTCCGGTATCCAACCACGCAAATCCACGCCTTAACAACTCCACATTTAAGTTGTAATTGTCTAGGTAAACTCTATTTACATCGGTAATCTCTAATTCTCCACGCGCAGATGGCCTAATCGTCTTAGCTACTTCTAAAACATCATTATCATAAAAGTACAATCCCGTTACGGCAAAGTTAGATTTCGGATCCAAGGGTTTTTCTTCTATAGATAGTACTTTTTGCTCAGAATCAAATTCTACAACTCCGAATCGTTCTGGATCTTTTACTTGATAACCAAATACTGTTGCACCGCCTTTCGATTCCGTTCTCTTTACAGCGTCTAGAAGCTTTGGTCTTAAGCCATGACCATAATAAATATTATCACCCAGCACTAAACAAACACTATCATTACCAATAAATTCTTCACCAATAATGAAAGCCTGTGCTAAACCATCAGGGCTTGGCTGTTCTTTATAGGTAAGTTCAACGCCAAATTGAGAACCATCACCTAGAAGTTTCTCAAAATTAGGTAAATCTTCAGGTGTGGAAATAATGAGTATTTCACGAATCCCTGCCAGCATTAATACCGACAGCGGATAGTAAATCATTGGCTTGTCATAGATTGGTAATAACTGCTTGGACACGCCTTTCGTTATTGGGTATAAGCGTGTTCCCGAACCGCCAGCTAGTACTATTCCTTTCATGCAACTTCTCCTGATTGAGTACTTCCTAAACGTTCTCGCTGATAGCTACCGTCCTGGACACGCTGGCACCATCCTTGGTTGTCTAAGTACCACTGCACAGTTTTTCGTATACCCGACTCGAACGTTTCTTCCGGTACCCAGCCCAAATCGTTTTTAATTTTAGTGGAGTCAATGGCATAACGCATATCATGACCAGGACGGTCATTAACATAGGTAATTAAGTTTTTATAGGAGTTATTACTCGGTACTAATTCGTCGAGTATCTCACAAATACTGGTTACCACTTGAATGTTTTGTTTTTCGTTATGCCCACCGATGTTGTAAGTTTCACCTATTTTACCTTCGGTTGCTACTGTGACTAAAGCGCGAGCGTGGTCTTCAACAAACAGCCAGTCGCGTATTTGGTGACCTTTACCATAAACGGGCAACGGCTTACCGTCTAACGCATTTAAAATCATTAATGGAATAAGCTTTTCTGGGAAATGATAAGGCCCGTAATTGTTTGAGCAGTTGGTAATCACTGTCGGCAGACTATAGGTGCGGTGCCAGGCTCTGACCAAATGGTCACTACTGGCTTTTGAGGCACTATAGGGGGAGCTAGGTTTATACGCTGTGGTTTCGGTGAATAACGGTAATTCACCCTTATGAGTTTCTGGGTGCGGTAAGTCACCATAGACTTCGTCGGTAGAAATATGATGAAACTTAAAAGTAGCCTTTTGATTCTCTGACAAACTTTGCCAGTATGCTCTTGCCTGGTCTAATAGCGTATAAGTACCAATAATATTGGTTTGCATGAACTCACCAGGGCCATCTATAGAGCGGTCAACATGGGACTCAGCGGCTAAGTGCATGACAACGTCAGGCTGATGTAGTTCGAATACCCGCTTTATTTCACTTGCGTCGCAAATATCGACTTGCTCGAATGCATAGCGGTTATTGTTGCTGACGGATGTCAGGCTTTCTAAGTTGCCTGCGTAGGTGAGCTTGTCGACGTTGACCACGCTGTGGTTAGTGTCATTTATTAAGTGGCGGATAACCGCTGAGCCTATGAAGCCTGCACCGCCTGTAACAAATATCTTCATACTACTTTTCATCTTCTTTTCTGAATATGTTTCGGACTAAAACAAAGCCGATGCTTAAAAAGCCACCAAGGAATGTACCAATAATGCATATTAAAGCGCGCGATGGTTTGGCTTTTTGCTCCGGAATTACGGCTGGGTCTAAGGTTTGAAAAATATACTCAGGGCGCACATTCGCCAGCATAATGGTTTGTGTTTGCTTTTCTATAAGCTGATAAAACACTTGCTGCATGTCACTTAATGAAGTGCTTTGCAGTTCTTTATCTAAATACTCGAGGCTTCGCTGCGCTTCCTGAATGTCTCTTTCACGCATGTGGTTATTAATTTCTTCAATAAGCCACACTACCCATTGCTCGGCAATTTCCGGTGACTGATAGTTCACCGCTATAGTTACTAAGCCTGTCGCTTCGTCTTTACTGACTTCCAGCACTTGTTCTCTGAACACTTTGACGTATTCCCAGCTAGATGGCGCTGGCTGCTTATGCGGTTCTACTTCTCGCACCCACTCTTTTGTTTCTGGGTTATAAACCTCATTGTTAAAGACAATACCATTTCCCCGATTCCATTCTTCCACAGCCATAAGCTCAGGCAGAATGTCATACTTTTCGACAAAGCCTTTGATAAAAGAACGGGACTTAAGAATTTCTAACGCGATGGTGGTTTTATCAGCATTTTTACCACCTAAGTTAACACCGGCTAAACTAGCCAGGCCACCCAATTGCCCTGCCATTTGAGAAAGTCCGCCACCGCTGGCTTCTTCCGTCGGCGCAAGGGTCGCTTCTGACTTATAAATGTTGGGTAAACTTAAGGAGTAAATTACAGAGCCCACAGCAAATACAAAGGTAATAGCAATAATCCACCATTTGCCCTGCCAGATAATACCAAACAGCTCGCGGAGATCTATTTCGTCTTCCTGATAATCCGGATGGCGTTGTGGTTCGTAATTAGGGGGAGTTAACGGTGCTTTAGGAGTGTCTTTATTCATCTTTAGGCCTTAAGGCACGCTACCGCCCATGGGTGTGCGGCTCCCATAGACCGATAGCTCTGTTATTTTGTTGTTAGTTTTTGTGTCACTAAATTTAGATCAAGCGCGTATGATACCGCATGCAGCCCTTGTCCTACAAAGGCTTTATTGCAAAGTTTTGACGATATTTTGAGCGGTTGGTTCAGTAGGTGAGGCTAGTGCACGGCCCAATATTTATATCAGGCCGTGGATGGGTATTGCTTAAGCTTCTTTTGCTACCTGATCAGCAAACTCATCATTATCTTCAATCCTTTTATCTTCCGGTCCTTTTATTTCCATTGCCTGCGCTCGTTGTTTTAGAATTTTCTTTTCAGACACAACAAACCGTTTTAGAAGCTGCCGAATTAACGGTTGATAGCCTAGGTTATGATGTTCGGCAATCGTTTTTAAATCAGTTATCAACTCTTCTTCCATGCGGATAGATATAGGACGCAGACGCGCTGACTGATTTATAGCCTCTTCAATTGCTTGGTCAAACTCCACACGTTCTACATAACTTTCTTCTTGACCTAGCTCACCGCTATCCCATTTTTCATCTTGTTCAATTGCTTTTTTGATATCTTCTTTTTTCATACTACTCTCCAATTCATTCAGGAAAACACGCTAGCTGCCATGCTAGCTCCCGTATTTTTCATATATTCTTTGTTCTGACAGATTAGCCCTATAGGCAGTCTTTATATAAAAAACTCCATCAAGATGAATGAAGCAAACCTTTAGCTTTATCCCGTTATCTGTTTCAGACACAAACCAATGTGTAGGTGGAATTGTTCCATGTTTTTCTCTTTGATCCTTTAAGAAACAACCTTGCCTGTTGGCAAATGCTTCTCTAACCATATTTTCTGAGACATTATGTTTATTTTTAAGCTTTTCCCTAATTTTATCAGTTATTTCCAGCACAATTCCTCCCTTAAAAGGCTGCAATACAATTGTATATACACAGTATACGTATATCGGAGCATAGTTACAAATACTTGAATATTCAAATCCAGTTTTTATCACCCTTTTGTCCTATGGCGGTTTTCATAAGGTTTGTGTAATCTCAATTTTTAGCCTGGCGTTTATATCTGGAGCAATACCTCACCTGACATGAATGTCAGGCATAGAAAATAGCAACACAAGGAACCAAAAACATGGACGTAATTCACCACGGGGCATTTGAAGGGGTTACCGGCTCGTGCCACGAGCTTTTGTTAGACAGTGCCCACTCACTACTGGTTGACTGCGGATTATTTCAGGGCGCTGAAACCTCGGGTTCGGGTGCCGACGCCAGCACTCAGGAAATAGACTTTGATATAAGCAAGGTGCAGGCATTGGTCGTAACCCATTGCCACATTGACCACGTTGGTCGCATACCCTGGTTGCTTATTGCCGGTTTCAACGGCCCTATTTATTGCACCAAAGCTACTGCGCTTTTACTGCCGCTGGTTATTGAAGACGCCTTAAAGGTAGGTTTAACCCGTAATGCTGAGATTATTGATGCGGTTATTGCCCGGCTGCGGCGCCAGCTAAACCCGGTTGCTTATGACCAATGGCTTGGATTACCCGCCGAGTTTGCTGCTGAACCTTTTAAACTGCGCTTTCGTCAGGCGGGCCACATTCTCGGCTCTTCGTATGTTGAAATTCAAAATGTGAAGACCCACTACCGCGTGGTGTTCTCGGGTGACTTAGGTTGTAAAAACACCCCACTGCTGCCCGACCCAACGCCACTAGAGCGTGCAGACTTTCTGTTACTGGAAAGTACCTACGGCGACAAAAACCATGAGTCACGGGCTGATCGTGCCCAGCGATTAAAGTCGGTAGTCGAACGCTGCGTTGAAAACAAAGGCACCATTTTAATTCCGGCCTTTAGTATTGGCCGTACGCAGGAGCTTTTATACGAGCTGGAAGACATTATTCATACAGCGCGTGAAGAAGAAGCGAAAACCGGCACGGAAAACCCCGTTTGGCATAAAATGACGGTAATTCTCGATTCCCCACTGGCAGCGCAGTTTACTAAGCAGTACCGCGCCATGAAGGACTTATGGGACGAGGACGCCCACAAACGCTTAGATGAAGACCGTCACCCACTTAATTTTGACCGCCTGCTAACGGTGGACGAGCACAGCGAACACGAGCGCATTGTGAATTACCTGCAAAGCAGTGGTGACCCCTGCATTGTAATTGCTGCCAGTGGTATGTGTACTGGCGGGCGCATGCTCAATTATTTAAAAGCCTTACTGCCAGACCCGCGCACCGATGTGCTTTTTGTGGGGTATCAGGCAGCGGGTACTCCGGGGCGTGATATTCAGACTTATGGCCCTAAAGGCGGCTATGTGGAATTAGACCATCAGCGCATTTGGATTAAAGCGGGTATTTATACCCTAGGCGGTTATTCTGCTCACGCCGACCAACAAGAGCTTTTAGACTTTATAGACGCCACCGAAGAGCCGGTTAAGCGTATACGATTAATTCATGGTGAGTCCGATGCACGTGCGGCGTTAGCCGCTAAGATTCGGGAGCGCTACGGGGTGGATGTTGCCTGACGTTTACATCAGGAACGATATCTCACCTACGTGAACGTTAGGCTAAGGCGCTAATCAGAGGTGTTAACCAACCTACCGAGGAATTCGGCAAAAGGTTTTATATTTTGTTTAACGCTGGCGGCTTCCAGTGCATGCATATAATCGCTACGCTTTTCAACAGGAACGACAGTCCATGGGTAGCCGCCGGATGCCAGCATTAGGTTCATAATAAAACGCCCTATTCGGCCGTTACCGTCGAAGTAAGGGTGAATAAACACAAAAATGAAATGACCTAAAACAGCACGTACGGCAACGCTTTCTTCTTCGATAAGTAAGTCAAAAAACGTGGGCATCATATCTCGCACCGCTTCTTTATCTGGCGGTGTATGCATCGAGTTTCGTATAAAAACGGGGCCTGAGCGATAGCCAGCAAGATCTTGCTGGCTGACAATGCCGGCAGCTACGCTCGGCGAAAAAAGTGCCAGATACCAATCTCCGTGCACTCTTTCCAGAGCTTCGCCCGGGTTAGCTCCGTTTAACACTGATGTTATTGTCTCTTTAACTTTCTGAAAAGCATTCCAGTAACCTTTTGCCGCCATTGCATCTAAATGCTTTTTCGATTCACCCGATGTGTTGGGATCCCACTTTCCAGAATGGATAAGCTCAATAAGCTCTTCCGTTACCCGGTAGCCTTCAATGGATAATGAGTGATAAGCATCGCTGACAAATTGTTCGTCTATTTTTTCCAAAATATTATTAATATCGGCAGGTTTTGTGCTCGGTTCCGGGAACAGATTAATAACGTCGTTACGCATTTCTGACCACATAAGGCGAATGCGATTAGAGTAAGGAGAAAGTTGACGCCGTCCAAAATCTATTAAGATTTTGTCGGTAAACGGGTCGGTTTCGCTGACTCGATAATCATTAGCTGCCATGCCATTAATAATACTATCAGCAATAATGGCACGACCAATATTCCGGAACGCGCCCGCCAGGCGACCCGCAATTGCCGAGTGCCCTCCGACAATAAGTACCTTAAGAATATCTGAAGCATCGGAGACCATAGATAGCGCGGTACGCATTTGTATGGGATGCTGGGTGTAATTTTTAGGTGAGCTGTACACCAGTGCCGCCGCCAGTGTGTAGACCCTCAAGCCATTTAATGTCGTCAGATGCGCTTGCTCAGGCAACTTTAACTGAACTTCCAGAATCGATGTCTTATGGGGTAATTCTATGCTGTTATTCGTTGCTTTTGGCGATCTCACCAGCAGCTGAGTCGGTATTGTTCTGTCACCAATATGAAGCGCGAGCGACTGTTCCGGAGATAACGCCCATTGCTGACCAAAACGATCGTCTAAATATTCTGCGCAAAAACTCCAGAAGCAAGTATACCAGGGCGTGCTATCTCCTAGCTTCTCATCGGGCTGCGAGGCTGCATACCAACCACGCATAATAGAACGCAGAAACCCGTATTTTATTAGAGTTTCTCGTTCAGTTCTGGATAGCTGATTTGAGCGTATAACTTGATGCCCATTGTCTTGAATAGACTTGAGAGTCGTTAATGCTTGAGCTAATTTTGATGAAGACTCATTCATGAGTTCTAGCCATTTTTTATTTAAATCTAGTTTTTAGTGTTTTTCAATTCTAGTATTTGATGTTTTTAAAATCTAGTTTTTAGTGTTTTTTATTTAATGCGTAGATACAAGCCTGACGTCACGCCCACCGAATAGGCTGCCGACCATGCTGCTGCAAGTAATCGTTGGCTTTACGAAAATGGTTGGCATCGAAAAAGCCGCGATGCGCGGACAAAGGCGACGGGTGTGGTGCTGTGAGTATGCAATGTTTGTTGCCGTCAATAAGCGGTATTTTCTTCTGCGCGTGCGAGCCCCAGAGCAAAAACACCACATGATCGGTTGCGTCCGACACTTTGCTGATAACGGTATCGGTGAAGGTTTCCCAGCCCCAACTGGCGTGACTGTGCGCATTACCCTGCTCTACCGTAAGTACCGTATTCAGCAACAACACACCCTGCTCGGCCCAGCTGGTTAAATCACCATGCTGTGGCAATACCGTGTCGGGGTAATCTATGGCTATGGCTTTAAACATGTTGCGCAGCGACGGCGGAAACTTAACGCCTTCGGGCACTGAAAAGCTTAAACCGTGTGCCTGCCCCGGTCCGTGGTAGGGGTCCTGCCCTAAAATAACCACTTTAATGTTCTCGGGTTCGGTCAGCTTGAGTGCGTTGAATACATCTTCTTTTGGTGGGTACACCACGCTTTGCTGGCGGGCCTGCTCGACGCGTTGCCACAGTTCTTTAAAGTAAGGCTTTTGTTTTTCTTCAGCTAGAAGATCAGTCCAGGGCATTGTGGTGTTTCCGTTGTTATTGTGTTTGTATGATAAAACGATATGATCCTGATTCTCAACTAAAGATGCGCAAGGTTACCTATGTCTGAGCAAAGTCAGTTACCTAAAGTCAGTGTTTATTTAATTACGTTAAACGAAGGTCGCCACCTGGACGAAGTATTAGCCAGTGTAAAAGGCGCTGATGAAATTGTGCTGGTAGATTCGGGCTCAACCGATGACACACTCAGCATTGCCGAAAAGCACGGTGCCCGCATTATTCATCAGGACTGGCTAGGTTACGCCAGACAAAAGGCTTTTGCTTTAGAGCAGTGCCGTAACGACTGGGTGATTAACTTAGACGGTGACGAAGTGTTGCCAGAAGGCGCTTTTGAGCAAATACAGCAGCGTATTGCAAAAGGCGATATTAATGGTATTTACCTGGCGCACGACGACATTTTTATGGGCCATTCGCTGCCTTACCATCGGCATCATCGCTTCCGCCGGGTGTATCGTAAGTCGAAGTCGCAGTGGAATACGTCCACCAGAGTTCATGAGCATATTGAAGTAGAGCCGCCACTGACGCACTTACCCATTGATGTTAAACACTACGGTTATGACTCGGCTCATGGCTATATGGACAAGCTGAACAAATACTCGTTGCTAAAGGCTAAGCAACGGGAAGAGCGCGGCAGGCACTGCAGCCTGGCGCGTGTACTGCTGATATTCCCGCTGATGTTTATTAAGTTTTACTTTATTCGGCGCATGTTTTTAGCCGGATGGCGCGGCTTTATTAAAGCCAACATCGACGCGTTTCATTTTTTCCTGACCGAAGCCAAGCTGTATGAGCGCGCTTACCGACGTAAGCGCGGCGACGATGTTGAAAAGTCAGAACACTGATATGGCTTCTTTACCCATTTATTTAGTTAACCTGGATCGCTCAAGGCACCGCCTGGACGATGTAAAAAAGGCCATGGCGGAACTGAACCTGGACTTTCAACGGGTGTCGGCGGTGGATGGCCGTGCCGTTTCAAACAGCGCAGTGAATGCGGTATACAGCCACCAGTTGAACACCGAGCGCTACAATTACGACCTGACCATGGGCGAAATTGCCTGCTACATGAGCCACCGCAAGGCCTGGCAAAAGCTTTTAGACAGCGAAGATAACGCAGCGATAATTCTGGAAGATGACATTGTGCTGGACCCGCTGTTTGCTCAGTTGCAAAAGCCGGTGGCGGCGTTGGCTGACAGCCGTATTGCCCACTGGGATTTAATTAAACTGGCGCAGCCGTTCAGACCGAAAGAGTCGCAGCCGCTGGAAACCTTTGGTGATTTTCAACTGGTGGATTATAAAAAACCACCGATGGGCGCTTGTGCTTACCTGCTTAGCCGGCAAGGCGCAAAAAAACTGCTGTCGCGGGTACCCTTTTTCCGTCCGGTGGATGTGGACATGCAATGGCAATGGGAGACAGGAGCTCATGTGCTAGGGCTACTGCCTTACACCGTGGACAACAGCCACACCCATGAAAGCGATATTTTTAGTGTGGCCAACCGCCACGCCTCAAAGCGCCGCGGTTGGGTTCGCCTGAAGGAACAATGGCGATTCTTTTGGCAGAACCGCCGATACCACAAAAACAGGTAGTCTGAAATTTACTTCGTTCCCCTGTATTTATCAAACCAATGCAGGATATAAGCAACTTTGTTCATTAAGTTGCTGGGCCGCGCGTAAATACCGTGGCCTGAGTCCTGAATGCGTACCATGGCGGTGTCCACACCTTCCAGCTTCAGTGCCTGATAATACTGCTCGGTTTCCGACATTGGCGTTCTGTAGTCGTTTTCACCGGTCAGCAGCATGGTTGGCGTAGTCACATTACCCACGTAGCTGATAGGCGAATACTTCATGTAATGTTCCAGGTTGTCCCATGGCATGCCCGGGAACCAGTACTGATAGAAGAAGTTGTACATATCAGCCGTTAACACAAAGCTGTACCAGTTAATGACCGGCTTGGCCACAACCGCCGCTTTAAAGCGGTCGGTATGGCCGACTATCCAGGCGGTTAACACACCACCGCCACTACCACCGGTGACAAACAGCTCGTCTTCGTTAATAAAGCCTTTGTCGATAACCGCGTCTACGCCGTCCATTAAGTCGTTGTAGTCGTGACTTGGGTAGTTGTGATGAATTTCGTTAGCAAAGTCCGAGCCGTAGCTGGTACTGCCGCGCGGGTTGGTGTACAGCACCACGTAGCCGGCTGCAGCAAACAACTGAACTTCGGCGGCAAAACGCGGACCGTAATTGGTATGCGGACCACCGTGAATTTCCAGCATAAGCGGGTATTCTTTGTCTTTATCGAACCCTGGTGGGTAGGCTATCCAACCCTGCAGGTCGATACCATCAACGCTGGATTTGTAGTTAATTTCTTCCACTTTGGCTAATTGCTTATGGCCTAATGCGTCTTCGTTCAAGCGCGTTAGCTGCTGAACGTCGCCGCTGTCCCACAATGCCAGCTCGGCCGGACGCATGGGGTTAGAGATGGTAAAGGCAATACGGTCACCTTTAGCAACACTGAAGTCACCACCGCCATAAGGGCGGCTGTAAGACAAACCACCGACACGATCAGTCAGTTTGGTGTGCTCACCGTTTAAGGTGGTGCGCGCTAGCTGGCCAACGCCTTTATCGTCGTAGGTAAAGTAAAGACCCTGGCTGTCGGTGTCCCATTCAAAGCCGGTAACACCGCGATCTAAATCGTCAGTCAGAACCTGTACATTTGAGCCGTCCAGGTTCATCACGTACAGCTTGCTTGCCTGAAAACTCATTTTGGTGTCGTCATAACCGGTAAAAGCAATTTTTTCACCGTTTGGCGAGACTTTTGGTGAGCCATCGGGCCCGTCACGGTCGGTAACCGCTGAAACTTTTTTGCTGCTTAAGGTCAGACGGTAAATTTCGCTGTTAACCGGCTGGCGGAATGCGTCGTCACGACGGTTTGCCGAAAAGAAAATGTGCTTGCTGTCCGGTGACCAGGCCAGCTGTCCGCCGTGGTTAAATTCGTCGTCGGTGAGCTGACGTGGCGAACCACCGGTTGCCGGAATAACGTAAATTTGCTGATGGCCGTCTTTTGCGTAGCCACCACCGTCGAAGCGGTAATTATCTTTGTCGACGTACTTAGGCGCTTCGGTCCAGTTAGCACCTTCGGGTTTGCCCGGTAAGCTGACCGGAGCCGGCTTTGATTTTGGCGTGAACATGGAAAAAGCAATTTGGCTGCCATCGGGTGACCAGCTAAGGTTCGACGGCGCTTGTGTCAGTTGCGTTACTGCCGCACTGTCGCCGGAGTCTACCCAGTAGATATGCACTTGCGGTGAGCCGGTTTCGGTAGAGACATAAGCTAAGCGATCACCATTTGGTGACCACACCGGCTGACTTTCGCTGCCCTGCTCACCGGTTAAAGGTCGAATGTCGCCGTCGGGCAGGCTGGCCCATAAACGGCCTACTTTACGGTCGTTGTTAATGTCCATGGACTGACGCACAAACACTGTCCATTCACCGCTGGGGTGAATGGTCGGCGAGGATGCGTATTCCAGCGTGAACACGTCTTCTAACTCGAACTTTTCCTGGGCTGCTGCTGTGCCTGACAAGGCCAGTGCGGCTGCCGCAATTATCCATTTTTTCATTGTTGTTCCCCCGGAAAATAAAAAACCGCCTCGGTAGAGACGGTTTTATCGTGATTCACGGTGTGAATCAATGTATTAGAACGCGTAAGAGAAGCTGACTGACGCATAGTCACGGTCAGTGGTCGCATCGTAGTCACCGCCGGTGAAGGTGGTGTAACCCAGGCTCACTTTGTAAGTAGACAGGTAGTCAGCTACTAAGTTAACGCCCAGCGACTTACGGTCTTCAATAAAGTTGCTGTTTGGTGAGTAACCGCTAACGTCGTGGTTAAACTGAGCCACAGGCGTTAAGCTCCAGCCCTGCCAAACGTCCTGATACTCAAACTGGAAGCGGGTACGGTAGCCCCAAGAGTTTGAAGTGACAAAACCGTCGCAGTTCATATCGGCCGGAGCGCCAGTGTCTTCTGCACTTAAGCACTTACCAAATAAAGGTAAACGACCGTAGCGTTGTTCGTTCAGACCTGGCAGATCATGTACCTGGTTAGTGGCAATTTCACCCACAAAGGTCATGCGGTCCGAGCCCCACAGACGGTCAACAAAGCGCACAAAACTGACCTGCGCCTGGCTAACGTCTAAGCGGTCATAACCGTTAGCTAACTCACCCAGTTCAGCGTTGTTAACACGGTCAGCAAAGGTGCTTGGCACGTTTGGACGCAAACCGGCGGTTAAAATTTCGGTGGTGTTAATTTGTACCGGCATACCGTCGCGGTAGCTGTACTCACCAGCAACAGACCAAAGGCCTAAGTTGGTGCTAAAGCTGAAGCCGTAAACTTCGGTGTCTTCAGGGTATTCAATAACCAAACGCGGGCCGTCTACCGGGTAACCGTTAGGTGTTGACCAGGTGTAGCCTGGTTGTTGGCCCGCTGCGCCTGCCGCTTGCTGGAATGGACGCGGGTCCACTGTCCAGTTGTACGCCGAAATAATTGGCGTGTTGTTGTGCAGGTTCAGGTAGTAAACACCAAATTCTGTGTCTAAGTCCATTGAGTAGTAACGCAGGTTAGCACCCCATTGGCCGCTGTCTGAAGCTTCCAGCGTAGGATTGCTGCCAATATAAGCGCCTGCTTGTACTGACTCGAAGTCACTTAGGTAGCTGTCCGGGTCGCCTGGTACTAATTGTGGGTTCAGTGTGACTTTACCACAGCCAGGGCCACCGATGATATCAACACTTGAGAAGTAAGTACCACAGCCGTCCAGTTTAGTGTTGTCCCACTCATACTGGTAGAAAGCTTCTAAGTTTAAGGTGTTGGTTAAGCCAATGCTGGTGCTTAACATACCAACCGGTAACAGGGCTTCTTTAATTTCTGCGCCCGGACGACGTGCCGCGTTTACATCCAGCGGGTTAATGTCGTTAATACCGTTGAAAACAAAGGTACTCTCACCCCAGCTTAATACCTGACGTCCTAAACGAACGCTTGTTGGCATATCGCCCAGTTCAAAGTTGGCGTAGACAAAGGCATCGAGTAATTCAACGCCTTTACCTTGTGAGTAGTCGTCGAATACGTCGTCGTTCAGTTTGGTGTCCGGGTAGTAGTTGTTACCCGGGTGACCGTGCGCCATGTTCTCTTCAGACACAACATAGTCGTACCAATAGTTGAAACGCACAAAGGCACCGTGGCTTCCGCCGTCAATGCTTAAGTCGTGTACGCCTTTGACTACGGATGATACTAAATCACCTTTGTCAAAGTTCAGATTACCGTCGTCACCCACGCTTGACTGTGCAGTTCCGCCTTCGCGGTTGCCCGGATGCATCAGGTGGTTAGCCTGATCTTCCATACGCCATGCAGCGCCGTAAGACAGAATAGAGTCGAATTTAATTTCGTAATCGCCGACTTCGAAGTCAGCAGCCTGGCCTGATGCCGCAAAGCTCAGTGCAATGGCCGTAGCCAGAGGAAGTTTTTTTAGCATAGTTGTTCTTCTTTTCATTGTGAGCCACCTAATCCTTTAAACTTGTTTGGCGGTTATGTCTGAATCATGTCCGATGAGTTAAAAATATGCAAGTGTATGAACACGAAAATATAACAAGTTGTTGGAAAAAATGCGGGGAAATGTCGCTACTGACGCTAAAAATGGAGCGCCAGTAGCGAATTTAGAATCTTACAAAGGTTCAGCAAATATTACAGTTTGCTGTTTAATTCAGGTAATACGTCGAACAAATCGGCCACTAAACCGTAGTCCGCTACCTGGAAGATTGGGGCTTCTTCGTCTTTGTTGATGGCAACAATGACTTTAGAGTCTTTCATACCGGCTAAGTGCTGGATAGCACCACTAATACCTACCGCAATATAAAGCTGCGGAGCAACAATTTTACCGGTTTGACCCACCTGCATGTCGTTTGGTACGAAACCAGCGTCTACCGCGGCGCGTGATGCACCCACTGCAGCGCCCAGTTTGTCGGCTACGTCTTCCAGCAGGTGGAAGTTTTCGCCGTTCTGCATACCACGACCACCAGAAATAACGATTTCTGCTGAGGTCAGGTCAGGACGTTCTGATTCTGCCAGTTGCTCTTCAACAAACTCCGATTTGTCGTTGTTAAATACGGAATCGATGTTTTCGACTTCGCCGCTACCACCTTCTTCTGCGACAGCATCGAACGCTGTTGCACGAACGGTAATGACTTTAATTTTGTCTTCTGACTGCACAGTGGCAATGGCATTACCTGCATAAATAGGACGCTTAAAGGTGTCGTCGCTTTCTACCGAGATAATGTCCGATACCTGTGCAACGTCTAACAAAGCAGCAACGCGTGGCATGAAGTTTTTGCCGGTGGTTGTTGCCGGAGCCAGAATGTGACTGTAGTTTTTGCCTAATTCAGCAACCAGTTCACTGATGTTTTCAGCTAACTGATGCTCGTAAGCTTCGTTGTCTGCCAGCATGACTTTTTTCACGCCGTCGGCTTTTGCCACATTTTCAGCAACGGTTGAGCACCCTTTACCGGCAACCAGTACCTCGATGTCGCCACCGATTTTCTGTGCAGCGGCTAACGTTTTCAGCGTTGAAGGGTCAACCGCGTTATTGTCGTGTTCTGCTACCACTAAGATGCTCATAATACTTTCGCCTCGTTTTTCAGTTTGTCGACCAGCTCATCTACGTCAGCTACTTTCACACCGGCACTACGTTCCGCAGGCGTTTCAACTTTCAGCAGCTTAATAGTGCGCTTAACTTCCACACCCAGTTCGTCCGGGCTTGTGGTTTCCAGCGGCTTACGCTTGGCTTTCATAATGTTTGGCAGCGACGCGTAACGCGGCTCGTTCAGACGCAGGTCGGTAGTGACAACAGCCGGCAGGTTCAATTTAACGGTTTGCAGACCACCGTCAATTTCACGAGTAACGTTCACAAAGCCGTCGCCTACTTCCACTTTAGACGCGAAAGTACCCTGTGGCATACCGGTTAAGGCACCCAGCATCTGACCGGTCTGGTTGTTGTCTGAGTCGATAGACTGTTTACCCAGAATAACCATGTCCGGCCCTTCTTTCTCTACCACACCTTTTAGGATTTTGGCGGCAGATAAAGAGTCCGGCATGTCGTCGGTTTCAACCTGAATAGCACGGTCTGCACCTAATGCCAGCGCAGTACGTAACTGTTCCTGTACCGCTTTAGGGCCAATAGAAACTACAACGACTTCGTCTGCTGTGCCTGCCTCTTTAAGGCGTACAGCTTCTTCTACGGCAATTTCGCAGAATGGGTTAAGTGCCATTTTGACGTTCGCCAAATCGACATCGGACTGATCTGGTTTAACACGCACCTTGACGTTGTAGTCAATGACGCGCTTAACCGCGACAAGTATCTTCATGTTGTCTTCCTTTTTCTGGAATGTTCTGAATGTTGGTCTTTATTATGTTGCCATTATCCTAGACTGGCGTCGATCTCACAAGTTGTGGGAGAATAAAACTCTATTGCCGTAAGGGAGAGTTTACATGGCCAGCTGGGAACAGCTTTTTCGTCACTTAGTTCAACAAGCCAAAAGTCTACCAGAATATCCGCCACAATGTCGTGATGACGATCATCTGGTGGGTGGCTGCGAGGCAAAGGTGTGGCTGTGGCTGGATACTTCTGACGTGGAGGCGGTAGTGATTCGCTTTGATTCCGAATCGCGCATTGTGCGCGGCTTACTGGCGCTGCTGCAACAACGGCTGGACGGCTGCTCGGTAGAGGAAATAGCCGCCTTCGACATTGACGCCTTTTACAGCGCCGAAGGCCTGGACAACGCCCTAAGCCCCTCGCGCAGCAACGGCCTGTACCAGGTTGCCAAAACCCTGAAGCTAAGGGTTGTTGAGGCGTGAGTGACCGCTGAGGTTCTAGGAGCTACTGCGGAGGACGCCAGTGAATACATCCTTGTAGGGCTTGGGCAGCGCCATCCATGGCGCTGCACACCTCCGCAGTAGCTCCCATAACCATCGGGCGCGCTCATTTACATTACGCAAAAATTTATTTTGCCGGAGCCAGCCGTTTCAGAAGCGTAGCGGTGGCTTGCATCGCAAAGCTGCAGGTGACGACCATAGCGGCGCCAAAACCGGAGCTACAGTCCATGCGCATGGAGCCGGAGCCTGTTTTTTGCAGAGTGACTTCACCTTCCTGTTCACCGGAAATAACCGGATAGCGCAGTTGCTCTTCAGAATAGACGCAGTCAACGCCCCATTTACGCTTGGGGTTCTTGGAAAAGCCGTAGTCGCGGCGCAGTTGTGAGCGTACTTTGGCCAGCAGCGGATCCTGCTTGGCTTTGGCTAAATCACCGACGCGGATCATGCCTGGGTCTATCTGCCCACCGGCACCGCCGCACACCACCAGGCGTAGCTTCCGGCGTTTACACCAGGCTACTAACGCCGCTTTGGTGTTAACGCTGTCTATGGCGTCCAGCACAGCATCGGCGCCGGTTAGGTACTCTTCGAAGTTCTCGGGCAGCAAAAAATCATCAATAACCTTAACTTCGCAGTTTGGGTTAATAGATTTTACTCGTTGTGCAAGCACCTCAGTCTTGAGCTGGCCAATGGTGTCATCGGTAGCCGGTAACTGACGGTTAATATTGGTGGTACAGACATCGTCTAAGTCAATGAGTGTGAGCTTGCCAATGCCGGTGCGCGCCAGTGCTTCCACCGCCCAGGAGCCAACGCCGCCAAGCCCGGCGACCACTATGTGTAACTGCTGAAAATGGTTAAGCGCTTGTTGTCCGTAAACACGGCTCACACCACCAAAACGCGGATCGGGTACTTCACTCATGACTGGGTTGTTCACTCACATCGTAGATAATAATGCCCACCTGATGAACTTCACCACGCGGGTTCTTAAGCGGAATTAGGGTCACGTTTTGGTACATCCATTCGCTCTGCCCACTTATGGGCCGGCTGTGGCGAAAACGAAACACGTAAGGACGTTGCTGCCAGGTAATAAACACCCGCGAGTTTAATTGCCGCACGCGGTCCATTTTACGCTGAAACCAGATCTCATCGATACCCGGGCAGCAGCAGAATAAATTCTTGTCGCGCACTTCGCTGGGTCGCAGACCGCTGTGGTTCTGCATAAACTCATTCCACATCTGAATATTGTTGTCGTTATCGACCACCACAATGCCTACATCAATGGCGCCCAGAATACTCAGCTTGCTGTGCAGCTCGTCCATATCGTCTATCATTGGTCATCCTCTTCGCTTTGCAGCCAGTGCGCCAGCTGCTGGTCGAGAATTTTCACAGCGTCGGCCGGGAACAGCAGTAAAAGGTCAAACGCCAGTTTGTGCTCCGGTAACTGATAGCCAATTTCTATGGCCAGAATTTTCTGCCAGCGCTGTTCGCCGTGCTTCAGTAGCTCCTGCATAGGCTGGTTTTCGCCCAGTAATACCGGCTGCGACGCCGCAAACTCCACATGCAACTGCTGACCTAAACCGTTCAAACAGGCAGAGGATAAAATAGAGGCCACGTCCATTAACGACTCAATACGTTGCTGCTTCACCGAACCGCTTTCGCCCAGTTTTGCACCTAACAGCTTACCAATGTCGTCAATAGCCGCTTCATTAAAGAGCGTTAAAGCCTCGCCTAAAATACCGCTGCCGGAAAACCCCTGACTCACCGCCGCCACTTGCTGTTTGGCGTCTATAGACTCGATGGCCATGTGCAGTTCAGAAGGCGCTATGAAGTTGACGTTAGGTACCGGCAGCTCAATAAAGGTATCCAGCACCCGGGCTAAGTGATCACCCGCCTGGCCCATGGCAACGTTTGAAACCTCGCGGTATACATCCAGCGGGTTAGACGGAGCCTGGGTTTGTTGGTCGGCAACTTTTAGTTGTCCACCGGCTGGCTGGTAAAGACCGAACTGCTGCAACAGGGTTTGAATGTCTTCGGTTTTCATCGGCTTTTTCACAAAGGCCATGGCACCTAATGACTGCACGCGTTTCTGCGCCTCAGGCTGTATGTCACCCGACACCACAATAACCAGAGTTTCTAACTGCTCTTCTTTGATTGCCTGCAGAGTTTCGTAGCCATCTTTTACCGGCATGTTCAAATCCAGAAACAGGATTTCAGCACGCCCTTCACGCACACAAGTAAGCGCTTGCTCACCGTGCTCCGCCTGGTGCACCTCAGCGTCCCAGTCATCCGGCAGCGTGCGCAACAGCTGTTTCCGCGCCATTTTTGAGTCATCGCACAGCGTGACTTTTAGCGTCATAGATTGAAATTCCCGGCCATTAAAAACATGCCACTAGTTTAACCTATGGTGCAGCCTGACGCCATGTATGTGAACGTCAAACTACAGCAGTTTGATTCCGAAAAAGATCGATAAACAATAAAATTACGGTAGATTGATTCCGATTTATAAGCTATTCTTACCAAATTACAGCAACGAACTGCCGGATATTAATGAAAAACGTAACACTTCAACTATTTAACGAAGGAAAATGGTGGGACGCTGCCAACATCAGCTTTGCCGGTGAACAGATGGCAAGTGGTGTTACTTTAGCTTATCTTCCACAATACATTAAGGACGTGCGCAGCTACGGCATGACAGACTGCTGGGCTTGTAGTGTTAACGCCCCCGTCACGATGACACCGATCGATTACGAAAGCTGGCCTGCATTACTTGACGATTTGCTGCCGGTAGGGAAGTCTCGGGACTGGTGGCTTAATTACCTCAATGTCAGTAGACGTAGAGAGTTTGAGCAGAATTATGCGTTACTGACCCACGCCTGTATGTCCCCCATTGGTAACCTGCGTATTAAAGAAGCCACTTCGCAACTGAACGCTCATAACACGCAGCGCTTTTCCATTAATGATGTTGCACAGTTACAACACGGTTTTCTGGAGTACGCAAATGAACAGGGGGCTGCAGTAGGCGGTGCTACGGGGGCCGGTGGTGTTGCTCCCAAACTGCTGCTTATGGTTGAAAATAATGAGGTCTATATTGATGGTGACTTTGCCGGTAAACGGCTTTCTGCAACACCCTACCTGACCAAGTTTGCCCGGAATACTCGCTCTGCCAGAGACAATAATATTCTCCGCGCGGAAGGTGTCTTTTATCAGGTGCTGAGCAAGATACTGGAAGGTACCAGCATTGAGACAATTAATGTGTCTGGCATGATGACGCTGGAGCATCAATCTCAAGTAAGCCTTTGGCTTCCACGGTTTGACGTTCAAGTTGACAACTCAATAGCAACCAGGGTTGGCGTTGAAAGTATCTATTCGATGATTAATGCGGGACCCGGCAGTTACCAGGATCACTTTTTTGTCATGGAGAACATCTGGAATAAAATAAAAGCCACCACCCAGATGTCGAGCCAGGAGTTTGCTAAACAGTATCTGGCAAGAGATTTATTGAATTTAGCTTTCGGAAATTCAGACAACCACGGGCGTAATATCTCATTTTTAAAATTAGAGGGTGATATTCAATTTGCCCCTATCTACGACTTTGCGCCGATGAAAGCAGACCCTGAAATGGTCACCCGCTTATTTAAGTGGGGAAAAGATTGTGAAGAAGGCGGCATAGTTCGCTTTGATAACGTGGTTAAAGAGCTTACAGAGTATTGCAAACCTGATGAGTTGATGGCGTTCCTGAACAGCTTAGCGGAAAAGTTAATTGGTGTTCCTGTTTTATTAGAGCAGCATGGTTGTCCTCGCGAAATACTGGAGTTCCCTGCCATTGGTTTTAACAACCTTGAAAGTAAATTAGCAAATTTCGGTGTACACAATGGATAATTTATCAATAGAAGAGCGCAGAGCGATAATAAAAGATATAGAAGAGGCATTGGCTAGTGGCGATATCTCTCTCGGAGCTGCAATTAAGAGAATCAGAACGGAATTATATGGGATGAATCAGGCTCATTACGCAAAGTTTCTTGGGGTGGCCGATAGAACATTGCGCGACATTGAAAAAGGCAAGACCGATCCGCGTTTATCTATCGTTGAAAAACTGCTTGCTCCCGCCGGACTTCGGCTCAGTGCCAAGGCTGTTAACCATAAGCTGTAGCCTGATGCCATTGCATCAGGTACGATATAAAACATTACGCACAACATAATTTATATAAAAAATGAAACAATACTTAGAGCTGTGCCAACGCATTGTCGACGAAGGTGTCTGGGTTAAAAACGAACGTACAGGCATTAACTGCCTAACGGTTATCAACGCCGACTTAGAGTACGATGTTGCCAACAACCAATTCCCACTCATTACCACCCGAAAGAGCTATTACAAGTCAGCTATTGCTGAGCTTTTAGGCTATCTGCGTGGCTACGACAGCGCGGCTCAGTTTCGCGATATTGGCTGCAAAACCTGGGACGCCAATGCCAATGAAAACCAGGCATGGCTGAATAACCCGAACCGCCAAGGTGAAGATGATATGGGTCGCGTTTACGGTGTACAGGGGCGTTCATGGCAAAAACCGGACGGCAGCCACTTAGATCAGTTGAAAAAAGTAGTTAATAACCTGTCAAAAGGCATTGATGACCGCGGCGAAATAGTGACCTTCTATAACCCCGGCGAATTTGAATTGGGTTGTTTGCGCCCCTGCATGCATACCCACAACTTTTCACTGTTAGGCGACACGCTTTATTTAACCTCATACCAACGCAGCTGCGATGTACCGCTGGGGCTTAATTTTAATCAAATTCAGTGCTTTGTTTTGCTGGCTTTGGTGGCACAAATTACCGGACACAAACCGGGCAAGGCCTACCACAAGATAGTGAACGCTCACATTTATGAGAACCAGTTGGAGTTAATGCGAGATGTGCAACTAAAGCGCGAACCTTTCCCGTCGCCGAAGTTGCACATTAACCCTGAGATAAAATCTTTAGAAGACATTGAAACCTGGGTGAGCAAAGATGATTTCACGGTCAGCGGTTACCAGTGCCACGGTCCAATAAAGTACCCATTTGCTGTATAGATTAGAACAGAGCTGGGGCTGATAAACGGCTGTTGGGGCGCATGTAAGCGTTATGAGTGTTGAGGGGCGCTATGCCAGAGTGTCGAAGGCCATGGATGGCCTTCGTCAAGCGTTCATGGATAAACTTGCAGCGTCTCTGGCATAGCGCCCCTTAACGCTCAAGCGAAACATGTGACCCAACAGCCGTGTCCCCCAAGCCCCGTTTTAAGCGCGGGGCTTGGCACGAACCATCAGAATGATACCCAGGATGATCATTGGCAGAGTTAGCCATTGACCCATGGACATGCCTAAAGACAGCAGGCCTAGGTGAGCGTCCGGTTCGCGGAAAAACTCAACTATGAAACGAGCCACACCGTAGCCGAGCAGGAACAAACCGCTGACAGCACCAACTCCGCGCGGTTTACGCTGGAACCAGATAATAACGGCAAACAACAGCAAGCCTTCTAACAAGGCTTCGTATAACTGCGACGGATGCCGCGGTACCGGTCCGCCGCTGGGGAAGTACATTGCCCATGGCACTTCGGCCGCACGGCCCCAAAGCTCGCCGTTAATAAAGTTACCAATGCGTCCGAAGAACAGCCCCATAGGCACTAATGGAGCGACAAAGTCGCCCACCTGCAGGAACGAACGTTGTTTTTTTCGGGCATAAAGGTACATAGCGGCAATAACACCCAGTAAACCGCCGTGGAAGGACATGCCGCCTTCGTGTATGTAAAACAAGTACAGTGGGTTATCAACAAAGCGTTCGAACTGATAAAAGAATGTATAACCGACACGGCCGCCGACAATAACGCCAATAAAGCCCCAGAACAGCAAGTCACTGAATTGTTCTTTGCTCCAGTTCGGGTCTTTTTCGGTTTGACGCATGCCCCAGAAATACGCAAAGGCAAAAGCGGCTAAGTAAGCCAGGCCGTACCAGCGAATGTCGATAAACCCAATACTGAAAATAACAGGATCAATGGCGGGAAACTGCCAATAGTCATTTGACGGCACTGCTTGTACTCCCTGCTTTATGGTTAATTAAAAATAAGTTGTATGGCAACCAGAATAAGAAAGGCTGCAAATACGCGCTGCAGCTGTTTTACCGGTAATTTGTGCGCCAGTTTAGCACCCAGCGGAGCGAATAACACCGAGGCTACGGAAATGCCTACCCAGGCCGGTATGTTGATTAACCCAAAGGCACCGGTTTCACGGCCTGACAACCAGCCGTTTAAAATAAACATAACCACCGAGCTGCAGCCTATGATAAAACTGCCCAGCGACGAAATGGCAATAGCCTGGCGCACCGGTAGCCGCATACGGCTTAAAAAAGGTACGGTGAGCGCGCCGCCACCAATACCCACCAAGCCAGAAATGGTACCAATAATGTAACTGCCTAAAGCCACTAAACGCTTAGATACCGAGGTTAATGGCTCGCCGGTTTTCTGCGGAAATAGCATGCGAATGGCCAGCGCAATTAATACAATGGAGAAAATGCGCTTTAACCAGTCGGGGTCAATAATGGTCACCAAAAACGCGCCGGTCATAGCGCCTAAAGATAACCCCGGAAGCACCCGAATAAGCCAGAAGTTTTCCATTAACCCGTGCTTTGCATGAGCGCGGGAAGCACTGGCAGTGGTCATACAAATGGTTGCCAGACTGGTAGCAATGGCGCTGGGCACCACCAGCTCGGGCGGTACACCAATAAGCGGCAGCAAGTAAATAAGCAGTGGCACAATGATTAAACCGCCACCAATGCCGAGCATACCGGCTAACAAGCCAGCGACTGCGCCACCGCCAATACACCAGAGCCAGGTCGTTAATAGCATAGTTATTTACCCGCCCTGACAAAGCCGCCAAGTCCGATGCTTTCCATCTTGTCGGCTATCATTTTACGAATTTGGTCCGGATTACGCGCCTGTAATGCTTTTGCCAGCATGACATTCAGCGTGCTGGAGCGCACATTGCGCAAGATCCAGCGTACCCGATCCACGTTGTAACTGTTCATACTGAGCTGCCGGTAGCCCATAGCAACCAGCAGTAATGCACCACCCGGGTCACCCGCTAATTCCCCACAAACACTCACCGGCTTGCCAATTTCTTCGCAGCGCCGCGCTATTTCGTCCAGGCTGGCTAATACCGCCGGGTGATAGGCATCATAAAGGTTCGCGACACGGCGGTTGTTTCTATCCACTGCCAGCAAGTACTGGGTTAAGTCGTTGCTGCCTACTGAGAAAAAATCGACTTTACTGGCCATGGCCGGTAACTGATAAATAGCCGCCGGCACTTCTATCATGACGCCCAGCTGCGGTTGGAACAGATTGACGCCCACTTCGCAGCCTTGCTCCTCGGCCACTTCAAAATACGCCTGCTTGATAAGCCGCGAGGCTTCGTCCACTTCGCTGGTACTGGTTATCATGGGCAGTAATATGCGCAAATTGCTTTTGCCGATACTGGCGCGCAACATGGCGCGAATTTGAATCAGGAAAATTTCCGGATGATCCAGGGTTAAGCGAATACCGCGCCAGCCCAGAAAAGGGTTGTCCTCTTTTAGCGGAAAGTAAGGCAACGGCTTGTCGCCGCCCACATCCAGTGTGCGCATAACCACCGGCTGGTCAGGAAACTGCTCCAGCACTTCCTGATACATTTCGGTTTGCTCGTCCTCGGTGGGCAGTTGGTCTCGCATCATGAACGGAATTTCAGAGCGATACAGGCCTACACCGTCTATGTTCAGCGTTTTTAAGTAGTCGTGGGTAACGTCCAGCCCCAGGTTCAGGTGCAGACTAATGCGTTGACCGTCCTGAGTTTCCGCCGGTAAGTGACTGTGCTCGGCAACAATGTCGCGCAGCTCTTGCTCTTCTTCCGCCAGTTGATGGAACTCGGCTAAAACTTGCGCGGGTGGATCAATGTAAATTTCACCGGTGTAGCCGTCTACTGCCAGCAGTTTGTCGGAGAAAAAGTGCAGCTCTATGTCATCAACACCCAGCACTGCAGGAATGTTCATGCTGCGCGCCATAATAGCTGCGTGCGAGTTACTGGAGCCGTTTAACGAAATAATGCCGGCAATTTGCTCGCGTGGCAGCTCCGCCAACATGGACGCTGTGACTTCGTCCGCCACCAAAATGAAACTGTCCGGCAGGGGTTTACGTCTGCGTTGCCGGTTTTGCAGGTGCATCAGCACCCGTTGACCGATGTCGCGTACGTCGGTTGCGCGTTCCTGTAAGTAAGAGTCTTCTAACGCCTCGAACTGCGCTACAAACTGCTCAACCACGTATTTTAATGCGGTTTGCGCGCGCCAGCCTTCTTTGATCATGTTTTCAACGGCGTCGCCCATACTGGCGGCGTCTAACATGCCCTGATACACATCGAATATGGCCAGGGTGTCGTCCGGCACTTGCCCGGCCATACGCATGGACAGTTCTTTTAAGTCGGCACGGGTACGGGCTACGGCCTGGCGGAATTTACGAATTTCATGAATGGGTTTGTCCGAGCGACGCGGCGTTACCTCGTCTAGCCTTGCTTCGGGTCGTGAAACATAAGCCTCGCCCACAGCAACACCTGCTGAGCCGGGCAGACCACGCAGACTGTGTATCCAGGGTGAGTGTTCACTGACCAGTAAACCTTTGGCGTCGGCGTGGGCGATAACCGCGGCCAGCTGAGCCGCCAGGGTAACGATGAAAGCTTCTTCTTCGCGGCTGAAACTGCGGGCCACACTTTGATGAACCACAACAATACCCAACACTTTACGGCGGTGGATAATGGGCGCGGCTAATAAGCCCCGGTAAATACTTTCGTTGGTATCGCTGAGTTTTTTGTTGGCGGGATGATTACTGGCATCGGCAATGTTCAGGGGCTCTTCCCGTTGCGCCGCTAAACTGATGATACCTTCACCAAAGTCGACCCGAACAGGCTTGCCGTCTTCAGCGCGCAGACCGTCGCTGGCGGCCATAACAAACTGCTTTTGGTCGTTGTCGGCCAAAAACACACTGCAACTGTCGGTTTCTAAGGCTTCGCGCACCTGCCCCACCATGGTGTTTAACGCCATGCTGAAATCAGGTGCTTTGTTTACGCCCTCTACTATCCTTTGCAGTGTGACCAGCATCATGTTTATCGTTTGCGCCTGTGCTGACGCCCTCCCGAAGCACGAAATGGCATAGCGTGTGAGGCAAACTCTTTCATCACCCGACGGTAAACATCGCGCTTGAAGGATACGACCTGCCGCACCGGATACCAATAACTGACCCAGCGCCAGCCATCAAATTCAGGATGACCTGAATGTAAAACATCTACGTCTTCTTCACGACATTTTAGCCGCAACAAAAACCACTTTTGCTTTTGTCCAACACACATGGGCCGTTGTTCACGTCGAATCAAGCGCTTTGGTAAGCGATAACGCAACCATTGACGGCTGGTGTACAGAATTTCAACCTGCTCTGGCTTTAACCCGACCTCTTCATAGAGTTCGCGGTACATTGCCTGCTCAGGGGTCTCGCCTTCATGAATTCCGCCTTGCGGAAACTGCCAGCTCTGCTGGTTGATTCGACGAGCCCAAAATACCTGCCCATGCCCGTTACAGATGACGATTCCTACGTTTGCCCGGAATCCTTCTGCATCTATCACGCGAGCATCCTCAATTATTCTCTGTTACAGTGGATTCTTCCATAAAGCCCGGTTGCGGGCAAATGCTGATTCACTATTTACGAAGAATTAAGTCATGACCCACAAGCCACAACGCCCTCAATCTATTGATGAACTGTTTCAGCGCGCCGCTGCTTTAGCCGGCCGTTCTTTTGCTGAACTGGCTGCAGAAACCGGGTTACAGGTACCTAAAGATTTGCGCCGCGACAAAGGCTGGGTTGGGCAACTTTTAGAGCTACAACTGGGTGCTACTGCGGGCTCTAAGCCGACACAGGACTTCCCGGAGTTAGGGGTTGAACTGAAAACTCTGCCGGTAACACCCGAAGGTGAGCCTTTAGAAACTACCTTTGTGTGCACGGCTCCGCTGGTGAATATTCAGGGCGTCCAATGGGCCACTTCTAACGTACGAAATAAATTACAACAGGTGTTGTGGCTGCCCATTGATGGACGACGCGATGTCCCTTTGGCGGAACGCGTGGTGGGCAGTGCTTTTTTATGGATACCCAGCGCCGAGGAAGAAGCCCTGCTGCGCAACGACTGGGAAGAGCACATGGACCGTATTGCGCTGGGACAGGTTGAGAGTATTACCGCGCGCCAGGGTGAAGCCATGCAGATTCGCCCTAAAGCGGCAGACGGCTCAGCGCTGACCGAGGCTATTGGCCCGGAGGGGACTATCATTGAAGTACGCCCCCGGGGTTTTTATTTGAAAAAAGAGTTCACCCGCAGAATATTGCAGCGGATGTTTGCATGAATAAGCACAGGAGGAACTATGCAATTTGATGTCAGCCCTCAGGCCCGACGCAACGCCCTGACCTTTTGTGGGTTAGCGGTATTGCTGTTTGCGCTGCTGGTGTTTCTGCATCTTATTCGTGACGATATTCCGATTGGTCTTTCTGTGGTTCTGGGTGCGGCATCCGGCATTCTGATGCTGCTGGGCATCGGCAAATTAATAGAGCCACCGGTGTCCTTGGTAATAACCCCCGAGGGCATTCGCTATTTGCACCGCCGTGGTCAGTGGGAGATCCGCTGGGAAAACATTATTCGCTATGACGTACCAAGGGTGAACCGGGTTATGGAGCTAGAAGACGCGCCTTTTATTGGCTTTCGGCTTTACCACGTAGAGGAAGTTCTGGACGACATTTCACCCCGCTTAGCCTCTGCCCTGCTGTTTGAACAACGCCAGTTACTGACCATGGCGCTGCGGCACCAGGCTCCGGACCGGGAAGACTACACACCCTACTTCGATATTCCGGACAGCTACATAAGCCCTAGCGGTAAGGTTTACAAAGGGCTTATTGGGGTCTTTGGCAAACGCATGGAACAAATGCGGGAGCTGCTTGGTTACGATTTATACGTCAGCTCTGCGGCGCTGGACCGCGACATTTACGACTTTAAAGCGCATTTGCAGAAGTTACAGGCCACACGAAACGGTGATACGGATGCGTAATTACGGAAAATTAACGTCCTGAATCGCTTCCAGCATAGGCTTTTGGAAATAGTAGCCCTGCATTAAAGTAATGCCGTTGTCGCGCAGGTATTTGTATTCGTCGTCGGTTTCAATACCCTCGGCAATAAGTTGAATGCCAAGCTCTTCACCAATTTGTTGAATAGAGCGAACCAGGGTTTGTTTGACTTTATTCTGGCAAATATCACGAATCAGTTTCATGTCAATTTTCAGAATGTCCGGCTGAAAGTCGGACAACAAATTCAGTCCGGCATAACCGGCGCCAAAATCGTCAATGGCCGTTTTGAAACCTTCTTTGCGATAAGCTTCAAACACTTCTACTAGAAACTGCTGACTGACCACTTGCTCCTGCTCAGTGACTTCAAAAATGATGTTATTACGGTCAAAGTTGGTTCTCGTCGCCGTTTCTAAGGTTTTTGCCAGACAGGTTTCGGGCTCGTAAATGGCATTGGGCATAAAGTTAATGCTTAAATTACCCGGCAATTTAATGCGCGAAGCCGTTTCAATAGCTTTCACCCGACAACTTTGGTCAAAGGTGTATTTATTGTCTTCAGTCACTTGCCCCAGTATGCGGCCTGCGCCTTCACCGTTTTCGCCCCGCACCAAAGCCTCGTAAGCAAATACCGTTTTACTGGAAATGTCTACAATTGGCTGAAACGCCATTTTAATGCCAAACCCAAGAGGTTTGCGGCAGTTACAGGTTGGGCAAGCAGACATAGACTATCCTCAAAGAAGTTGTATAGCTCATACCGGACTAAAGTATCAGGTTTGAGAAAAAACGTAAAAACTGTGACTATCGATCAATAAAAATTGCGTTTTTATCAGAATACTGTATTAAGCATTCAACAGTTATTACAAGGTAGCACAATGACAACAATTGGCTGGCAAGAGTGGGGCGTACTTCCTGAGCTCCATATTAACCCAATTCATATGAAAGTTGATACTGGCGCGAAAACGTCGTGTTTGCATGCATTTAAATTAGAGCCATTTGAGCGCGACAATAAAGAGTGGCTGCGCATTTATATGCACCCGGAGCAAGACTCTCTGCGCGAACAAATTTGCGAAGCCCCCGTATTTGATAAACGTGAAGTGACCGATTCCGGCGGTCACACCGAGACCCGGTATGTGATCCGAACACGTTTACAACTGGGTACATTTGACGAGCTGGTGGAACTGACGTTAACTAACAGAGACACTATGAAATTTCGGATGTTATTAGGCCGACAAGCCATGCGTGGACATTTCATCGTCGACCCACAGGCCTCTCACTTATTAGGAGAACAACCATGAGAATTGCGATTTTATCGCGTAACTCAGCGCTTTATTCAACACGCCGTTTAGTGGAAGCCGCTGAACAGCGTGGCCATGAGGTTGACGTACTTAACCCACTGCGGTGTTACATGGACATCAACGCGCGCGAATCGTCGATTCACAAACACGGTAAAGAGTTGCCCGTTTATGACTGCGTGATCCCCCGTATTGGTGCGTCTGTTACTTTTTACGGCACAGCGGTTCTGCGCCAGTTTGAGATGATTGGCAGTTACCCATTAAATGAGTCGGTCGCCATTTCCCGTAGCCGCGACAAATTACGCTCTCTGCAGCTTTTATCGCGCAAGGGTATTGGCCTGCCGACCACAGGCTTTGCCAGCCAGCCGCAGGACATTCCGGACTTAATTGACATGGTCGGCGGTGCGCCGCTGGTTATCAAATTGCTGGAAGGCACTCAGGGTATTGGTGTGGTCCTGGCTGAAACTCGTCAGGCGGCGGAAAGCGTGATTGAAGCCTTCATGGGCCTGAAGTCTAACTTTATGGTGCAGGAATACATTAAAGAAGCCGGTGGAGCTGACATTCGCTGTCTGGTTATTGGTGACAAAGTTATTGCGGCCATGAAGCGCCAGGCAAAAGCTGGTGAGTTCCGCTCTAACCTGCACCGCGGCGGCAGTGCTTCGCTGGTAAAACTGACACCCGCAGAGCGGGCAACGGCCGTTAAAGCAGCTAAGACTATGGGTCTGAATGTGGCCGGTGTGGATATCCTGCGCTCTAACCACGGGCCATTAGTCATGGAAGTAAATTCGTCACCGGGCCTTGAAGGCATAGAGCAGGCAACGGATAAAGACGTTGCCGGGCAAATTATCAGCTTCCTTGAGAAAAATGCCAAAGCCCATAAAACCCGTACCAAAGGGCGCGGCTAGAATGAAGCGTTTTGAAATTGGCGGACAATGTGTAGAGCCCGGTTCGCATCAGCACATTACGCTGCCGGCACTGCGTTTATACAACGACGCGCCGCTGGATTTACGTATTGATGTGTTTCATGGCACTAAGCCTGGCCCGGTATTACTGGTTAGCGCTGCCATTCACGGCGATGAACTGAATGGCATTGAAGTTTGCCGACGTTTGATCAACACCGTGGATGCGCGCGAACTCAGCGGTACGCTGGTGGTCGTGCCTATTGTGAACTTATTTGGCTTTATTCAGCAGTCGCGCTACCTGCCTGACCGACGCGACTTGAACCGTTGCTTTCCGGGCTCAGAGCGCGGTGCAATGGGCAGTCGTATGGCCTATTTATTCAGTGAAGAGCTGGTAAAAAAGTCCACTCACATAGTGGATTTACATACCGGCGCCATTAACCGCAGCAACCTGCCACAAATTCGTGTTGATGTTGAAAACGAGAAAGCGCTGGCAATGGCAAAGGCTTTTAGTACCCCTGTTATTCTCCACTCGAAAGAGCGCGATGGTTCATTACGGTCTTTCGCCAACGAGCTCAACATTCCGTTGATTTTATACGAAGCCGGCGAAGCACTGCGCTTTGATGAAGCCTCGATAAGTGCCGGTGTTATTGGCGTACAGAACGTTATGAAGCACCTGAAGATAATGAAGGGCCGACGCCGCGGGCGCCGCGTTACTCCCGTTATTGCCCGCCGTTCCACCTGGGTTCGTGCAGAGCGGGATGGTCTTATCATTCCAAAAGTTGAGCTGGGTCAAACCATTCAGAAGCAGCAAGTATTAGCGTTAAGTGTAAGCCCTCACGGTGGCGAAGGTGATGAGGTTGAATCTCCGGTGCGCGGTATTATCATAGGCTGCAGTAATATTCCGGTAGCGAATGAAGGCGAAGCCTTATTCAACGTAGCGCAATTTGATAAAGATACCATGTCGGATGCGACCGAAAGTGTGGGATCCTTTACTGAGGTGTATGAAAACAAGCCGTATGAGCAGTAATTTAGCAGACATTGATTTTAGTCAGGGCCTGCGCCATTGCGATGGTCAGGACAGTTTATACCGGGAAGTGCTGGTCTGTTATCTGGACCAGTTCCGTCCTCTGCTTGACGCGAAAACACTACTAACAGACTCTGAGGCAGCGCGCTTACAACTCCATACGTTAAAAAGTTTGAGTGCAACGATAGGCGCCGCACCTTTAAGCAAATTGGCAGCACAACTTTTTGCTAAATGGCAGCAACAAGATGAACAACAACGCGCAGAAGCGATTAGACAAGTTAACACCAACCTGGCTTTAGTTAATGGTCAAATAGAGAACTATTGCAACAACGTTAACTTGGCCGATTAAAATTAATACAAAAGTTACTTAATATTCGTTAAAATGGCCCGATAAAAATAACAACAGCGATTAAAAAACAGGCGCCTTATGTCCAGTCCGGTCAGTTTCCGGGTTTCTGAAAGAGATGTTTACATCATTATTGATGCCGGTACACGTCCTTCAGAAGTCAAAGCAGAGCAGTTACAGAAAGCGTGGCAGGCTTCTGACTATTCGGCTGCAAAATTGCTGGACCCTCAAATGATGGCGCAAACCGCCACAAAATATGCCCAGCACTTCAGTAAAGACAGCAACAGCAGCATTTCTTTTCAGGTTATTATTGCCGAAATTTTTGACGCCGACCTGAACTTACTCGTCAGTGATGACGATATGAAAGTGACTGCCAGCGCCATTGTTGGCTTTGGCGGTAAGCCGCTAACTCAGGAAGCAATAATAGCGAAGCTGAAAGAGAAAAAGGTAACTTCCGGTATTCAGCGCAAAGCCATTGATGCTTTGGTTGAACACACCAACGAAGCCCCTCCGGGTGCGGAATTATCAGTAACCGTAGCCAAAGGCAAATACCCCATTAACGGCAGTAATGCCAAGTTTAAGCCGCTGGCAGATGATGCCCGCAAGCGCGTACTCAGACCACAGCTTCGCGAAGACGGTACCGCCGACATGCGCGACTTAGGCGCTCAGGTTACTGTTGACCCGGAACAGCCGTTACTGCAAAAGATCCCTCCCAGCAAAGGCCGGCCAGGTTTTACGGTTTTTGGCCAGGAGTTAGAGGCCCATGACGGCGAGGATCGCGACTTTAAACCCGGGGAAGGTACCCGTGTCAGTGAAACCGACAGCAATTTAATTGTTGCCGACCGTACCGGCATGCCCAGCTTTAACGATAACAGCGTGCAAGTTGACGATGTCATGCAGCTAAATAATGTCGATGTCTCCACGGGGCACGTGAAATTTAAAGGCAGTGTCATTGTTAGTGGTAACGTCAGCGAAGGCATGAAAGTCACCTGCTCGGGTGATATCACCGTCGGTGGTTATGTTGACTCAGCTGAACTTTACGCCGACGGCAATATAACCGTGCGCAAAGGCTGCATAGGTCGCCTGCTGAATTCCGGCGAAACCGCAGAGCATGACGAAGACGCCGATGACTGGATACCCGACGTTTCCACCAAACTGGTGGCGGGTGGCTCAATTTGGTGCGCCTATGCCCAATATTCCTGTTTAGACTCGCAAAATGGCGTACATACCGACAAGCAGCTGACTCACTGTCATGTCATAACCAAAGGTCAGTTGGCTATTGGTGGTGAGGGTCGCAACGCCCGCGGTAAATTGATAGGCGGCACCATTGAAACCTGTGATCACATTTATTGTGGCCAGTTAGGCGCGCCGGCCGGAACCAAAACACGAATATACTGGTCATTGCCTCCGGTTGACCCGCAGTCGTTGGAACATTTAAAGAACATGCGTGGCGTATTGGCTAAAACTCTGGCACGCATAAAAGTTGTGCAACAGGGGCTGGACCGTTGCAAAACGTTGGAAGACGGCGCAAAAAAACTTGAATATGAGACCAAATTAAAAGGTGAGCTGCGTAAGCTCAAAGCGCGCATCGTTACTACCCGCACCAGCATCGACTCTGTACTGGAAGCGTTTGAGAACCATCCGGTACTGCGTACTATGGTCAGTAAAGAAGTGTTCCCCGGCATTTTGTTTATTTTTAAAGAAAAAAGCCTGCGCATAAAAGAACATCGGAATGGTACAATGTTCTTACTTCAGGACAAACAACTACGAGTAGACAGTCTGGTCTAAGCGGTAACTACTATGTCATCTGCAATTCTTTCTATGCTTGGGAGGCAATCCTCTCAACCCTGGACTTATGGTTCGTTGTTAGTCATTCACCCGGGCGGTGCAGAACTGGCAGGCCTGAGCAATAGTTCGGCCTGGTGTTTTCATGCCGGCCATGCCGATGCCTGGAAAGCGGCCGGACACAACGCTTTTTGTCAGGCACAGGCACCCGATTTAACCGCTTACGACGGCGTGTTAATGCTGGTAGCCAAAGAAAAAGAACTTAACCATTACTTATTAGAGCAATTGGCGCTATTACCGGCCAATACCCCAGTGTGGTTTGCTGGTGAAAAACGCTCCGGCATTCAGCCGTTAATGAAAAAGTTACCTGACTGGTTGCAACCGCCTCAGAAGCTGGCTTCAGCTAACCACTGTTTACTGTTTGCCAGCGCAAGAAACCATCAGGTACATGAACCGGCTCCTTTGGCCAGTTATGCTAAAACTCTGACTTATGAACTGGATAACCAGCAGAAGTCTTTTGTCACTTTGCCGGGTGTTTTCAGCCGTGAGCATATTGACCCTGCCACCCTGCTGCTGTTGCAACATATTAAAAATTTGCCCAAGGGGCGAGGCCTGGATTTTGCCTGCGGAGCCGGTGTTATTGCTCAGCAAGTTTCGCCACTGACCACTGAACTTATGGCGTGTGACGTGAGTCCTATTGCCATTGCTGCCAGCAGAATGACGTTGGAAAAAGAAGCAATAAATGCGGAGTTGCGTTTAGCCGACGGGATACCAGAAGACGCCGGACAGTTCGATTTTATTATTAGTAATCCGCCGTTTCATACCGGGCAGAAAACCGATTATGAAATTGCCCGGAAATTTATCAAAGATGCAAAGCAACACCTTAATAAACAAGGTGTTTTAAGAATTGTGGCAAACCGCTTCTTGCCCTGGCCCGAGGTTATTGAGTCGGCTTTTACGCACTGTGATACCATTGCCGATGATGGTCGCTACCGCGTTTACCATGCAGCTTATCGATAAATAACCGATTTTTCTGTTTAACCAATGCCTTTTTTGTTAACGCTTTGCTAACATCAATATACAAATAATTTTTTCAGAGACTGAGCCGTAGACTGAATGCATACTATTTCACTGAAGCGCATACTGATTTACATCGTGTTGTTGGTCACCAGCTTCGCGCTTCTTGTCGGTTTTACCGTCAATATTGTTAGCCAGGTTGCTCAGTACGAGAAGTCGCTGCATGAGCAGTCGCTTTCGTACGCCCGCATAGTTGCCGGTAATGCAGCCAGTAGTCTGGTGTTTAATGACAACGCAACCGAAAAGCAACGGCTAAACTCACTGCAAAACACTGACTTTATTCAGCACGTTCATGTCTACAAACTGGATGAAACCAGTAACGAGTTGACCTTTTTCTCCAGCTACAACAAACAGGGACTGGCCCCCATTCCGGCGCGCTTTTCAAAGCTCGACCGACTGACCTCGCCGCAAATTCAGGACAACTACATTGAAGTGTCGCAGCCTGTAGTGCTGGATAGCGAAGTAATCGGTTATGTTTACCTGCGCGGCTCACTGGAGCAGGCCCGTTTATTTATGTGGCGCTCTATTGGCATAGCCGCTGTGGTATTTGTGCTGACACTGCTGCTTTGTTGGTTAGTGACTCTGCGTTTAAGAAAAACCATTGTGACACCGCTCGACTCAGTCGTGGATGTCATTTCTCAGGTAGCGCGGGACAAGAATTACTCGCTGCGCCTGGCGCCCTCACAGCTGGTAGAGTTTGACATGATGGCTCACGCCTTTAATACCATGCTGGACAGAGTGCAGCAGCATATCAGTCGTCAGCGCCGTGCCGAAGAAGAAGCCAGTCAGTTAAATACCGAGCTGGAGCGGCAGGTAACGCAGCGCACTCAGGCGCTGAAAGAATCGAACAGTGAGCTGTTAAAAACGCTGGAGCAGTTGCACCAGTATCAGGGGCAATTGGTTGAGTCGGAAAAAATGGCGTCGCTGGGCGACATGGTTGCCGGCATTGCGCACGAAGTTAACACACCCATTGGTTTGTCAGTAACGGCTTCGACCTTATTGCAGGACAAACTGACCGTTATGCAGGAAAAGTTTGACGAGAAACGCATTTCAACGTCTGAATTTGAGCGCTTTTTGAGTGACTGTGACGAAAACCTGCAAATTATTTACCGCAACTTAGGCCGCGCCGCCGACTTAGTGACCAGCTTTAAGCAAGTGGCCGTTGACCAGTCATCAGAAGTGGATCGCGACATTCATATACCGTCTTTTATGAACGATGTTCTTATTTCGGTTAAACCGCGACGCCTTGACCCGGAAAAATTCCCAATTCGAATTTCTTGTCCGGACAACCTGACGGTACGCGCTAAAGCAGGACCGCTGAACCAGGTGCTGATAAATCTTATTGTGAACTCCATGATCCACGCTTTTGACGGCTACGACCACGGGCAAATTGATATTAGTTTTAGCATGCAGAACGACTCTGAGCTAGAAATGGTTTACGCCGATAACGGCAAAGGCGTTCCGAGCGATATCAGCCGTAAAATATTTGATCCCTTTGTCACCACCAAACGAGGTTCCGGCGGCAGTGGTTTGGGTCTGCATTTAGTTTATAACCTGGTGACTCAGGTATTAGGCGGTAACATTCACTTCTTTAGTGAGGAAAAGAACGGGGTGGAGTTTATTGTTCGTTTTCCCGTCACTTTAGTCAGCAATGCTTGAAAAATCTCAAACAAAAGTCATAATGTAACGTCATAACTTTTATAAATATAAGTTCAACACCGTACGCACAGCGACGAACTTTCCGGGAAAATCAACGCTTATGAATGCCAGAATATTGATTGTTGAAGACGAAGTTGTTACTCGCCAGACTCTTACCCGTCTATTCCAACAAGAAGGCTACGAAGTTTTTGATGCAGCTGATGGCCTGCAAATGGAAAACATCATGCGTCAGGAACGTGTTGATGTCGTAATCATGGACGTTAACCTGCCAGGCAAAAATGGTCTGGAGCTTGCCGAGTCATTACGCGAAAGCGACAACATTGGCTTAATTTTCTTAACCGGGCGCGACAGCGAAGACGACCGCCTGTTGGCTCTGGAACTGGGTGCTGATGATTACCTCATTAAGCCTTACAACCCGAAAGAGCTGACTATTCGCGTACGCAACCTGTGCCGTCGCATTGAAGCTTCACGCTCAAGCAATCCGGTTGAAAACAACAGTGTTGAGTTCCAGTTCCACGGTTGGCGTTTAAACAGCGACAGTCGCTGCCTGTACTCACCGGAAAACCAGATGTTCCGTCTGCCGAAAAGTGAATACCGCGCGTTAGAGCTGTTTTTGTCAAACCCGGGCCGTATTCTTGACCGCGAAACACTGGTTAAACGTATGCTGGACCGCGAACTTCGTCCAAATGACCGTACAGTTGACGTTGCCATTCGCCGTATTCGTCGTCATTTCGAGTCACACCCGGAAACGCCAAACCTGATTACCACCATCCATGGTGAAGGTTATCGTTTTATTGGTGAGGTTGATCAGCAAGCTCAGTGATGCTTCGCTAACCAGGCGTCAATTTGCTGCCGGTGCGGAATGACCGCATCGGCCCATTCTATTAACAGGCGTTCTGCCACTGGCCATTCCCAGTCTTCTTTCTCTACTCTTTCCATGTTTTTTGACAGAGCCGTTAAACCGACCGAACTACAGGCACCTTTCACTTTATGCGCCTGTTTGCGTAATTCGTCTTCGTTGCGTTCTTTAGCTGCCTGATGCAGTAGCTTAGCGTAGCTTTGAATAATACCGTCAAAGGTTGTAAGGGTTGCTTTTATGCCCTCGGCACCCAGAGTATCCAGGTATTGTTGCAACAGTTCGGTATCGATATCCGATTTTTCTGCCATCTTTGTGTGCTCCATCAATCCAAAACCCTATCCTCGGCGTATTCCTGTTTTGAGTCAACCACTGTGCACAGTGCACAGATAGAATCGATTAGGGCAATCGGTGTCACCTGGTTAAATTCTGCGATATAATGCCCACCTTTAGACTGAGCCAACTTGATCAAGATCAATCTGGCCGGACAATATTCACGAGACTTGGAGTTCACAACGAATGCCAACAGTTATGCCCGACGTAGCCAACCAAACGCAGGCCCAGACAGAGGGAGCCCTCGATTGGGTTGGCATGAGCAACATTGAAGTTCCACTTATGGTAGCCGCCGCCGGCGTACCAGAGCGCCCTGTGGCCGCTAAAGTGGAAGCTTTCGTCAACCTGAAGAACCCGAAAACCAAGGGTATCCATATGTCTCGCTTGTATTTATTGCTGGACAAACTCTCGACCGAAGGTGAACTCAGTCATGATACTTTGAAGCAGCTGCTGAATGACTTTATTGAAAGTCATAAAGACATCAGTGATCAGGCCTTTATTAAGTTTGATTTTGACTACCACTTACGCCGCAAGTCGCTGATAAGCAAAAAGCAGGGCTGGAAAGCTTACCCGGTGAGTTTAACCGGTCGCTACGATGCCGGAAAACTGAAGCTGGAGCTGTCTGTTGATGTGCCTTACTCGTCAACTTGCCCGTGCTCTGCAGCGTTAGCGCGTCAGTTAATTCAGGACGCCTTTAATGCCCAGTTTGCCGGTCAGGAACAAGTCGATGCAGCCACCATGCACGAATGGTTAGGTTCGACCGAAGGTATTGTCGCTACACCACACAGCCAGCGTTCAATTGCTGAAGTTAAAGTGGCATTGAGCGAAAGCGTTACTGACTTTCCTATTGTGGAACTGATTGACGCTGTTGAAGATGCGCTGAAGACGCCGGTTCAGGCTGCAGTGAAACGTGAAGATGAGCAAGAGTTTGCCCGTTTGAACGGACAAAACCTAATGTTCTGTGAAGACGCATCGCGCCGCTTACAGCACCAGTTGAACCAAATGTCACACTTCCGTGACTTCTGGTTACGAGTGAACCACTACGAGTCGTTGCACGCACACGATGCTGTCAGTGTCACCACCAAAGGTATTCCGGGTGGTTATTCAGCCTAACCCGGCTTAAATTAATTCCATAAGCAGCCATTAGTGGCACAGCTTTTGCTTCACACCTCACAGAGCGTCAATTTTCTGATGAGGTGTGAAAATGGAAATTATCTTGTTGTTGTTTGTTGTTGTATTAATTGCGGTGGCCGTTATTGCCAGCCGAATGTCCGAAAACTACGTCCCCTACCCTTATAGACTAAAAGATACGACCCTGTGCACGGCTCAGGAAGACCAATTTTTGACACTGCTGGAAAAGTCGGTCGGCGATGATTTCCGTATTTTCACTAAAGTCCGCTTAAGCGATATTGTTACCGTGCGTTCCGGCTTGTCGGCAACTGCCCGTAAAGACGCGCACAACAAAGCCAGCCAACGTATTCTTGACTATGTACTGTGCGACATTCACACCATGCAGGTAAAAGCTGCCATTGAGCTGGAACCCGGACAGTCATCGCTGAATCAGCAAAAACGTAACTTGTTTTTGAAAAATACGTTAGCCGCAGCCGGCTTGCCGTTCCTGCGCTTTAAAGCCAAGCCGGGTTACCGTGTAGCTGAGCTACACGACTACATTCATGGCAAAATTCGTCAGGCCGAGCACGTTCGCGCAGCCGTACCAACCAATAGAGACAAAGATAACCAGCCGATTGCCGCTTAACCATGTCCGTGGCAGTATAGCTGCATGAACACGGAGCTTTTAAACGACATTCTGTTATCCCCTGTGACTCTCGCTCTGCTGGCATTGCTGGCAGAGCGCTGGTTTCCGTGGCCGGAACAATGGCATCCACTTGCCGTTTTCCGGCTAATGGCTTCCTACATGAGCGGCAAGGTGAACAAACCCGGACGCCCGGTCAGCCAACAACGTATTGCCGGTTTTCTGGCCTGGTTAACCATGTCACTGCTGGTGCTGCTGCCGGCGGCTATTGTCTTTGCCGGTGCCGAAGTGGAACTTGCCATTGGCTGGCTTATTCTATTGGTCAGTTTACGTCAGCAACCCGTTACTCATGCGGTGCGCCTGGCGGACAGCCACTTACAGCGGGGTCGTAAAAATGCCGCCCGCGCCTGGCTAAGCCGCGTCACCTGGCGCGACTGTGACTTACTCAGTGAACATGGCATTGCAAAAACCAGTCTGGAATTACGTGCTGCCAGTATTTTAGAACACCGCTTCACTCCTTTATTCTTTTGGTTTATTGGCGGCCCTTTAGCTGCGCTTGGCGTGCGTACTGTCTATGAATTAACTCAAATATGGCCTGTTGCTCAGGCCCGTTATCGTCATTTTGGCCTGGCAACTCACTGGCTATACACCATAAGCCACTTTTTCCCGTCGTTTTTACTGTCGCTGGCAGCGCGTTTTATGGCGCTGTTTCAGCCCAGCAAGCCCAAACTGCAGTCGCTAAACCGTAACCCACTGTTCCCGACTGTGCTGCTCAGTTGGTTACAGAGTTTCAGTTATTGTCACCGGGTAAGCCTGGGCGGGCCTATACAAGTTCAGGGAATTCGTATTGCGCGACAGCGTTTTGACGGCCGTCCGGCAGAGTTGTTATTGCCCCGGGCGCAGCGCTGGCAAAGGCAATGGCAGATCTTTTTCATTGCTTGTCTGGTTATTGCACTTTTTGCTCTGTTCATTTATCGACCCTGACCGACTCATCGGGTATACTACGCGCCCTAATAAGGCAACCATTTAATACTATGAAAACCATTGATGTAATCGGCATTGGCAATGCGCTGGTGGATCAGGAGTTTGAGGTCACTGATGACTTCCTCCAAAAGCACAATTTGAAAAAAGGCATGATGGAGCTGATTGACGAAGACGCTCAAAATACTCTGATTGCCGAGCTCAGCGAACTGGGTGAATTAAAAAAGCAGTGTGGGGGTGGCTCAGCCGCTAACTCGCTGGTGGCTTTTGCTCAGTTTGGCGGAAAAGCCTATTATTGTTGTAAAGTTGCAGACGATGAAGCGGGTATGTTTTACCGTCAGGACTTAGAACAAGTGGGTATTGAAACCAGCCTTAAAAAGCAGCAGAACCCGGGTATCACCGGTCGTTGCCTGGTCATGGTTACCCCGGATGCTGAACGCACTATGCGTACACACCTGGGCATTACCGCTGACTTGTCCACCGTTGAAATTGATGACCATGCGATTGCAGCAGCAAATTACCTTTATATTGAAGGTTATTTAATTACCTCGGAAATTGCCCGTGGTGCTATTCAGCATGCTAAAAAAGTGGCGCGCGATAACAACACCAAACTGGTTATGACCTGCTCTGACCCGGCAATGGTGAAGTTTTTCCGCGACGGCATTGATGAAATTCTTGAGGGTGGTGTCGATTTAATGTTCTGTAACCGTGAAGAAGCAGAATTATTAACCGGTAAGGACGATCCTCAGGCGGCTTTAAGCGTATTACTAAAGCAAGCCGACACGGTTGCAATTACTCTGGGCAAAGATGGCGCCTTAATTGCTAACCGTGAGCGTCAGGTTCATGTTCCTGGGGTGCCGGTTAAAGCTATTGATACCAACGGTGCCGGCGATATGTTCGCAGGTGCTATGCTGTACGGTTTAACCCGTAATATGCCGTTAGAAGACGCAGGCCGTCTGGCCAGCCACGCGGCCGCTGAACTGGTTACCGAATTTGGTGCTCGACTGGATAAAGAGCGTCAACAGCAGTTAATTGAGCGTGTTATGAAGGCTCAAACCGCCTGAACTCATTACAAGTTCACCGACAAGATCACTGAAAAAGAGAGTCGCTATGAGTGTAGAAAATTCGCAAGACTACAAAGTTGCAGATATTAGCCTGGCAGAATGGGGTCGCAAGGAAATTGCGATTGCTGAGTCCGAAATGCCGGCACTGATGACTATCCGCCGTAAATACGCTGACAGCAAACCACTGGCCGGAGCCCGCATTATTGGTTGTATCCATATGACCATTCAAACAGCCGTGCTGATTGAAACCTTGCTTGAGCTGGGCGCAGAAGTACGCTGGTCGTCGTGTAATATTTTCTCTACTCAGGACCACGCTGCTGCCGCTATGGCCGCTGCCGGTGTCCCGGTATTTGCCTGGAAAGGCGAAACTGAAGAAGAGTATGACTGGTGCTTAAAGCAAACTTGCCACAAAGACGGCGAGCTGTGGGATGCCAACATGATTCTGGATGACGGCGGTGATTTAACCCTGATGATCCACGACGAATTCCCACAAATGCTGGACAAAGTACACGGCATTACCGAGGAAACCACCACCGGCGTTCACCGCCTGCTGGACATGCTGGAAAAAGGCACTTTGAAAGTTCCGGCCATTAACGTGAATGACGCCGTAACTAAGTCAAAAAATGACAACAAATACGGTTGCCGCCACTCACTGAACGACGCTATTAAACGTTCAACTGACCACTTATTGTCAGGTAAAAAGGCTCTGGTTGTTGGTTACGGTGATGTGGGTAAAGGTTCTGCCGCAAGTCTGCGTCAGGAAGGCATGATTGTTAAGATCAGCGAAATTGACCCAATTTGTGCTATGCAGGCCTGCATGGACGGCTTTGAAGTGGTTTCTCCTTACATTGACGGCAACAACAAAGGTAACGGCGAGAACATTAACAAAGACTTACTGGGCAATACCGACCTGATTGTAACCACAACCGGGAATATGGACGTGTGTGACCGTTATATGCTGGCGGCACTTAAGCCTACCGCTCTGGTTTGCAACATTGGCCACTTTGACAACGAAATTGACACGGCCTTTATGCGCAAAAACTGGCGCTGGGAAGAAATTAAACCACAGGTCCACAAAATTTATCGCTCAGACGATGATAACGACTACCTGATTCTGCTGGCCGAAGGCCGCTTGGTGAACTTAGGTAACGCAACCGGTCACCCAAGTCGTATTATGGATGGCTCTTTTGCTAACCAGGTACTGGCGCAGATTCACTTGTTTGGACAAAAGTTTGCCGACATGGACAACAAGCAGCAGGAAGAATACCTGCGCGTAGAAGTTCTGCCGAAGCAACTGGACGAAGAAGTTGCACGTTACATGGTGCAGGGTTTTGGTGGCGTTATCACCAAGCTGACAGCGGATCAGGCCAACTACATTCACGTTGATGCAGAAGGTCCGTTTAAGACAGACGAGTACCGCTACTAATGAGCGATATCATTTATCGCGAAATAACGGCTGCCGATATGGCGGCCGTTATTGATCTGGCCAACGAAGTTCATGGTGACAACTACCTGAACGAAGACAGTTTTCAGCAGTATTTAGCCGGCGGTACCGCTGGTAACGTACAGTTGAACTGGATAGCCCTGCGCGACGATACACCTTTAGGTATAAGAATTACCCTGGCCCCCGGACAATGGCCCATTGATGATTTTTGCACCCCTGACGCCTGGCCAATTCCGGCCGACAAACTGTGCTACTTTAAATGCGCCGCCGTATCGGAAAAGGCACGTGGCTTAGGCATAGGCAAAGAGTTGCTGTATCGCAGCATAGCTTCAGCCAAAGAGCTGGGTTGCCAGGGTGGTTTAGCACACATTTGGATGCAAAGCCCCAAAAACAGCGCCTATGAATATTTCACCCGCTGCGGCGGTGAAATGATTAAACAACACGAAAAACGCTGGTACAAAGCCTCAGTAGAAGACGGCTACTATTGCCCTGTGTGCGATGGTACCTGCTACTGCGACGCCGGCGAAATGCTGCTGAAGTTCGACAACTAGCGAGCGCTGAGGTTGCATGGGCTTGGGGGGGGCAGACTGCTCACTTGTTTCGCTTGAGCGTTGAAGGCCTCTGTGGCGGAGACGCAACGAGCTCATCCATGAGAGCTTGACGAAGGCCATCCATGGCCTTCGACACTCCACCACAGAGGCCTTCAACACTCGTAACGCTCACAAGTGAACAATCTGCCCCTTTTGCCTTCCTCCTAATGGCTTAAGTTGGCTTTTTACCTTTAGCTGGATAACCGAGCGCGCCAATGGTTACATAGGACTATTGTGGAGGTGTGCAGCGCCATGGATGGCGCTGCCCAAGCCCTACAGGGATGTATTCACGGGCGTCCTCCACAATAGTCCTTGTAACCTCAGCGCTCGCTGTCTTCCTTCTCTGCTTTAATAGGTGGTGATTTATGTATGATCCTTTGGTTAATGCGCCTCCGGGGCCTCATGATGCTCCTGAGCCTAGTTATTGGCAGCAGCATACGCAGGCCAATTTTCCGGAGTGTGTGGATGCGCCGGAGGAAGTGGAGTTTGCTGTTATTGGAGCTGGGTATACTGGCTTAAACGCAGCCCGGGTTCTGGCTGAAAACGGGCACTCTGTTGCGGTGTTTGAGGCTAACCAATTAGCCTGGGGGTGTTCCTCCCGTAATGCTGGCTTTGTAATGAAAAGTACCGGTCGACTGGGCTTGTCAGCCTGGGCTGAACGCCTGGGCAACGAAGTTGCGCAAGGCATTGCCGCCGAACACCAGAAAGCGCTGAAGCTGGTTGAGGAAACGGTACAGGAGTGCCCTCAGCATTGTCAGCGCCAAAACGGTGGTTATCTGAAAATAGCGCATAAACCCGGCGCCATTGATCCGTTAAAGAAACAGTATGACCAGCTCAAACAATTTAACCAGCCGGTGGAATGGCTGACGCAAGAGCAATTGAGCAACCTGGTTTCCAGCCCCCAGGCTCATGGGGCTTTACGCTTCACCGACTGCTTTGCTCTGAACCCTATGTTATTAGCTGCCGCCACCGCCCGACGGGCTGTTACAGCCGGTGCGCAGTTAGTTGAGCATTGCCCGGTAACAAAGGCGATGTCGCTTGGCGGCAAAGGCGTGTATTTGCAAACCGCTAAAGGCGCTGTACGCGCCCGTAAGCTGTTAGTTTGTTCTAACGGCTATACCTCAGGGCAATTACTGCCGGAGCTTGCCAGTCGCTCGCTACCGGTACTGTCGAGCATTATTACCACCCCACCTCTGAGTAAAGAACAAGTTGAAAGCATTAAGCTGTCACCCCAGTACGCCATAATGGATACTCGCATACTGAAATACTACTTCCGCTTACTGCCGGATAACCGCTTATTGTTTGGTGGCCGCGGTGCCATACAGGGGAAAAATGCCGCCGATGCTGTTTATGCTAAGCGTCTGCTAACGGCTCTGCACCAGACCTTTCCGCAACTGCGGGATATCAAAAAATGGGAACACTTCTGGAGTGGCTGGGTCAGTGTGTCACTGGACGATTACCCGCGGATAGGCAAAGTAAAAGACAATATCTACGCCAGCATGGGTTACTGCGGCGCCGGTGTTAGTTTCACCGCCTTAGCAGGCAAGCGACTGGCAGAAGCCGCCATGGAACAGCCCCTGCCCGAGCTACCGTACTACCAGTCACAACTAAAGCCCTTCCCACTGCCGCGCTTCCGCCGCCTGGGCCAATGGCTCTACTACCACTACGGCCGCCTACTCGACTGAGGCGGGACAGGCTGCTCACTTGTTTCGCTTGAGCATTGAAGGTCGCTGTGGCGGAGACGCGACGAGCTCATCCATGAGGGCTTGACGAAGGCCATCCATGGCCTTCGACACTCCGCCACAGCGACCTTCAACACTCGTAACGCTCACAAGTGAACAGCCTGCCCCTTTAGCCTCTCTCAACGGCTCAGATTAGCTTTTTATCTAAGGTGGAAGATAGCGAGCGCACCCAACGGTTACACAGGGCTATTGTGGAGGTGTGCAGCGCCATGGATGGCGCTGCACAAGCCCTACAGGGATGTATTCACGGGCGTCCTCCACAATAGCCCTTGTAACCTCAGCGCTCGCTATTCTCCTCAGCTACAGGCCGAAGACGATTTTTTCGCTTTTGAGCATTCGGGCTATGTATTTCATCAGTAGCAGTGCGGCTGCCAGGGTCGCGATTGCGCTGATGACAGTTCCCATGACGTTGACATTTTCGCCGCGTATCAGTGACAGAAATGCCTGATGCTGACCGGTTAGCGGGAGATAGTAAAGGATTGGGTTTTTAAGGCGTGCGAATTCCACACCAAAAGAAGCTGCCATTGGAATGATCAGCAAGAAGCTGATGTAGGTTTGTGCTTCTTTGAAGTTCTTCGCCCGGAAGGACACGAACAACTGCAAGGCGGTAGCAAAGAGAGCTAACGGCACCAGCAGTATGAACATCAACGCCATCATACCGACACTGAAGTTCACGTTCATGCCAATTTCATGCAATGGCACGTAGGCAAAAATAATGGGAATAAGTACCAGTGACAGTATTGCCCCGAACAATGAGAAGGTTGTTGCGGTCAGTGCTTTGCCGGTCACGATATCCCAGGTACTTATTGGCTGACTCAGCAGAAATTCCAGTGAGTTACGCTCGCGTTCACCTGCACTAATGTCTATGGCCACGTTCATGCCGGACCAGAACACGGACAGAATAATAAAAACCAGCACGCTGCCCATGATAAGAGCCGCCTTTGAGCCACGGGTTGCCAGGTCCTGTTTCTGCAGTTGTACCGGCTGAATCACGCGTGGGTCGACGCCGCGCAGTGTTAAACGGTATGCGGCTATTTGGCTTGAATAAGCCTGTACTGCCTGCTCTACTCGTTTAATGTCGGTTTGCTGTTTTTGTGCGGACCAGTCTGCCCGTAAAGTCACTTCTACCGGTTCTGCTTTACGAACGCTTTCCTGCCAGTTTTCAGGCAAAGTAAGGACTATAGGCGTTTCGGTTTTTGCCCATTCACCCTGCTTCTGGACGACGCCTCGTTCATTAAGAAAATCAACCAGCTGAGGTGCGTTTTCTTCGCCTTCAATGGTAATTTCAATGTCGGCTTTATCGGTCAGTTGCGTAATCAGAAAAAAGAATGCCACGGCCATTAACAGTGGTCCGAAAAAAGCATAAGACATAGCTGCCAGAACGGAGCGCTTGTCACGAATTGCATCACGAAACTCTTTTTTCCATACAGAGGTTAATGCACTCATCAGGCTGCTATCCCCTCGTCAGTACCAATTATCTTCACGAAGGCATCTTCCAGTTGCGGCTCGCCTGTCATGTCGCACAGCTCTTGTGGGGTTCCTTCTGCGGCAACTTTGCCGTTTGCCATAACCACCACCCGGTCACAAAGTGCAGCAACTTCCTGCATTACGTGGCTGGAAAACAGAATGCAGGTACCCTGCGCACGCTGCTCGCGCAGCACGTCTCGTAAAATACGGGTACTCATTACGTCCAGTCCGCGGCTGGGCTCATCAAGAATCAAGTGCTTAGGGCTATGCACCAGTGCCTGTGCCAACGCTACTTTCATTCTCTGGCCTTGCGAAAAACCGGCTGTACGTCTGTCGGCCAACTCTTTGATGTCGAGCTTTTCTATCACTTGTTCGACAGCTTGCTTTTGCTTGTTACCAGTAAGACCGTGAAGTCCGGCGAAGTAAGCCACTTGCTCACGTACCGTCAAACGCTCATAGAGGCCGAATTTGTCGGGAAATATGCCCAGATTACGGCGGGCGTCTATGGGTTTCTGATTCGCATCGACACCTTCAATTTCAGCTTTACCGGTATCGGCCTGCAATAATCCGTAAATAATACGCAAACAAGTGGTTTTACCGGCGCCATTAGGGCCAAGGAGCCCGGTAATTTCACCGTCTTTTGCCTGAAACGAGAGCGAATCCAGCGCTTGCACATTTTTAAATGTTTTTGTCAGTGCATCTACGTTTATCATCCCTTATAGCCCCGCTGCATTTTGGTTCAGTACGAAAGGCTTAAGACTCTGCTTAGTTAAGCAACTGCCATCTATATTTTCGATTGAGCCCTGCTCAATAAAATCCGCAACAAGTTGATTCGCACATGTATGGCTGGCAATGGTATGGCCTGCGTTTGGCGCAACTAAGTGCTTACTGTTGGGCAAAGTCCGGTGTGCAATCTCTCCCCATTCAGGCGGTGTTACCGGATCTAACTCACCGGATAATAACAATACCGGTTTGTCGCTAACGACAGGATCAGACCAGTAACCCGGTACACTCGATGAGCGCCAACCCGCACACATATCAACAAAGGCGTCGCCGGTGCGACTGCCAATAAACTGATTGTCGCCGTCTTGCTCAAGCAATTCTGGCGTGGCTCGTGGTAGGTCTTCAGAACAGACGACCGACAACATCAACCCCAAATAGATACTGCTTTGAGACATGGTGCCGCCCATGAGTCCAAGAATGGCATGGTAGTCTCCTGCCGCGGCAGAATGGATAGCATAAGGTAAAAGCTGACGAGTGTTCGGGTGGTATAAAGCCACTCGCATAATGGAGCTGAAGCGCCCTGGTGTCAGGTTAATTTCCAGAGGCTCAAAGGACAAAGGATCGCGTGTTTCCAATAAGATATCCTGAGCTTCAAGTTCAGCCATCACCTCATAATATTCTTGTTCAAGGTTTGGAAACTTCTCGCGGCACGCAGTTTGCTCAGTGCAGTCTTCTAACATGGCATTAAATGCGTCAGCACCATGTTGACCAAAAGGACCAATAACAACCTGAGGTGGTGCAATTGCATCTAAAGTAGCGGTACGAACTGAGCCTGGAGCTTCACGCAAATAAGTCAGCCCTACCCGGGTGCCATACGATCCGCCATACAAATTCAGTTGCTCAATTCCTAAGTGTTCACGTACCCGTTCGAAGTCTTTTACCGCATTAACGGTGTGATATTGGGTTGTATCAGTATTAGGGTATTGCTTCAGGCATTCACGGCTCAACTCTGCAAGGTCTTGCTCATCGTCAGCGCGAATGAGCTCATCTGGCCGCTCGATATCGCATTTCAACGGATGACTTTTCCCTGTGCCGCGTTGATCGATTAAGAGAATATCCCGCTTCTGGCGCACTCCCTCAAACATTCGCGCTATCATTGGCGCAAGCTCTGTCGCCGCCTGCCCGGGCCCTCCTGCGAGAATAAGCATTGGGTCAGACTTAGCGCCCTCCTGAACTGCCGGCAGTACGGCGTAATAGATACCGATATGCTTGCCTTCAGGCTGGTCATAATTTTCCGGAACTGACACTGTTCCACAATGCAATTGTTCCTGCACGCCGGGAAGATAACAGCTTGCAGCTTCGGTTGTTTTTGTCTGTGCCAAACTGCTCAGCGGAGCTAACCCCAATAACAGTACCGGCAAAGCTAGTGCCATCCATTGTTTCATAACGATTCCGTTTGTTTGCGTAACGGATCTATTGTCGTAGAGAACGGGGAATAATTACAAGGTAAGTTACTGATTGAATTGTTAGAAGATGTAAAAAAAGCCCGCAAACAGCGTTTGCGGGCTCTTGAAATACGCAATAAGTCTTTTAATTACAAGCCTGCACGTTCTTTAATTGCCTGAGCGATGGCAGTGTCGCCATGACCGTTAGACTGAGCCCACTCGTAGTCGCCTGAGCTTTGTAGTTCATCTACTGACAGACGACCAACGATGAAGCTACCAATTTCTTGTGAGCCGTTCGTCATTGCGAATTGCAGTAAGCTTTGTCCATTACACTGGATGCCGCTGTAGATATCACGTACACGGACACGAGAGTCACGCAGTTTCTTACGCATACGCATGGTGTCGTCACCTTGTACGTATGTGCACAAGCTCAAAGCTAATTCATTTGCTTCTGCGCTTTTTGAGAATGTTGCGCCTGTCGCTGCAACGGCAGCCATCAAGGTGCCTAATACAATCGCTTTCATGTAAAACCCCATCACAAGATTGTTCAAAAATTCATCAGGGATGATACTACGAACTTAAGCCTGCTGCAATGGCCTAAAATTGTTGTAAGTTACTGAATTTATAACTTCTTATTAACGTTTCCTGTCGAAAATAAGGGTACTGAAGTTATGTGAATTACGCTCATCGGCGGCAAAGTTTTGCCGCTCTATCTCTTGCCAGTCAGCGACTTGGAGATAGTCAGGGAAATAGGTATCGCCCTCAACATTTAGGTCTATTTTAGTAACATATAGTCGGTCTGCGAGTGGTAAAAATTTTTCATAAATTTTTCCTCCACCAATGACCATAAGTTCATCAACCGGTCCTGCAGCCGCAATAGCTTGTTGCACACCAGATACCCAGATGACCTGACTGTCCTGATTTTCCGAACGATCCGTTCGACGGCTTAGAACGATATTTTTGCGCCCGGGTAAAGGTCGGCCAATTGATTCAAAGGTTCGTCGACCCATAACAATTGGCTTACCCAAAGTAATTTTTTTGAAATACTGCAACTCATCCGGAAGATGCCATGGCATTTTATTGTCTTTGCCGATAACCCGGTTATCTGCCATTGCAACCACAAGTGAGATTTTCATTTAGAATTACCTTTTTACTTCTGATAAATCACTTCGACGTCGTGATCGTCATCATCGTCATCGTCTTCGTCATCCTGCTCTTCTTCCAGCACTTCTTCGTGGTAGGTATCCCACATAAACTCAACTGGATCGGCTTCTTCCTGTTGGTCCGTGCTAGGTGCAGGTAAGGTCTCAAGGTACGAGATAACCTCACGACATAGAGCATCACTGCCTCGCCCTTCTAACGCCGCAATTTGGAATACCGGACCGTCCCAGTCCAGAGCTTTAACCAGCTCATCGACTTTTTCCTGAACTTCTTCGTCCAGCAGTAAGTCGACTTTATTGATTACCAGCCAGCGTGGCTTTTCTGCCAGCTTAGGACTGTATTTTTCCAGCTCGTTGATGATAATACGTGCCTGCTCTGCAGGGTCGGTCTCATCAAAAGGTGCTAAGTCCACCAAATGCAGCAGTAAACGACAACGCTCCAGGTGTTTCAGGAAGCGAATACCCAGGCCAGCACCTTCAGCGGCACCTTCGATAAGACCCGGGATATCGGCAATAACGAAACTTTGATGTGGTGCCGGACGCACAACCCCCAAATTAGGTATTAACGTGGTAAAGGGGTAGTCCGCTACTTTAGGACGCGCCGCTGAAACCGAACGAATAAAGGTCGATTTACCGGCGTTTGGCATACCCAGTAAGCCTACGTCGGCCAGCAACATGAGTTCAAGTTTTAATGAGCGCACTTCACCCGGAGTACCATCGGTTTTCTGCCGAGGAGCACGGTTCACACTGCTTTTAAAACGTGTATTACCTAAACCATGGAAGCCGCCTTTGGCGACCATTAACCGCTGACCATGTTGCGTCAAATCGCCAAGAACTTCGCCGGTGTCGACGTCGGTAGCGCGAGTACCCGGAGGAACCGGCAGCACAATATCGCTACCGCGTTTACCCGTACAGTTTTTACCCATACCATTTTGCCCACGCTCCGCTTTATGGAAGCGCTCAAAACGATAGTCGATAAGGGTATTCAGGTTTTCATCGGCTTGCAGGTAGACATCGCCACCATCGCCGCCGTCACCACCGTCGGGACCACCTTTGGGAATGTACTTCTCGCGACGGAAACTGATACAACCATTACCGCCGTCACCCGCATCTACGCGGACTTCTACTTCATCAACGAATTTCATCGCAATTTGCTACTTATCACTTAGAGAATACTGTGCAAAATTCTAGCACATATGAAAAAGCCCCGCCGTAAGGCAGGGCTTTCAGAACCGAAACTTTTCAGTTTATGTTCACGTTATTAGTCAGTAATAACGCTCACAAATTTACGGTTTTTGCTGCCCTTCACTTCAAAAGACACTTTGCCTTCTGAGGTTGCAAACAATGTATGGTCTTTACCAATACCTACGTTCGCTCCCGCGTGGAACTTAGTACCACGTTGACGAACCAGGATGTTGCCTGCTAATACAGACTCACCACCGAAGCGCTTAACACCGAGACGTTTACTCTCTGAGTCGCGACCGTTTTTAGTAGAACCACCAGCCTTTTTATGTGCCATGTCGTTACTCCTTAATTAGCTGTTGATACCAGTGATTTTCACTTCCGTGAACCACTGACGATGGCCTTGTTGACGACGAGAGTGCTTACGACGACGGAACTTAACGATTTTAATTTTATCGCCACGACCGTGATCAATCACTTCCGCTTTCACTTTACCACCGGATACGAACGGAGCACCGATGTTTACATCGTTGCCGTCAGAAACCATCAAAACCTGGTCGAATTCAACTACATCACCGGTAGCTGCTTCCAGTTTTTCCAGGCGGACGATTTGGCCTTCAGACACACGGTGCTGCTTACCGCCACTTTGGAATACTGCGTACATATTATTCTCCACAACCCTATTGGGCATCCAAATTCAAATCAGGGCGCGAATTGTACGTAATCCCGCCAGCGATCGCAACCCTTTATTTGAACTTAAAGGCTACGCCATCTGCCGCGCTTTGAGTTTCCGCGCCGCTTTAAATAGTGTACCATCCCTTTTCCGTTAAATTTTGTAAATAAACAGATATCTATGATGGATATGCAGTCCATTAACGCATTAGCCAAAGACGATATGCTTGGCGTAAATGCTTTAATAGGTGAACAACTTCAATCGGATGTTGCCTTAATTAACCAGTTAGGCCTCTATATTGTCAACAGTGGTGGTAAACGCTTACGCCCACTGCTTGCCATATTAGCTTGCCGAGCCCTGGGTTATGAAGGTAACGACCACCGCAAACTAGCGACAATTATCGAGTTTATTCATACCGCGACCCTGCTGCACGACGATGTCGTCGACGAGTCGGAGCTTCGCCGTGGACGTAAAACCGCTAATGCGGTGTTCGGTAATGAAGCCAGCGTGCTGGTGGGTGACTTCCTTTATACCCGCGCTTTTCAGCTAATGGTCGATTTAGACTCACTGCGGATTCTGCGGATTTTAGCGGATGCCACCAACATTATTTCTGAAGGTGAAGTACTGCAGTTAATGAACTGTAACGACCCGGATACCTCAGAAGCCAGCTACTTCAATGTCATTTACGGAAAAACCGCTAAGCTGTTTGAAGCCGCAACTGAGCTGGCCGGCGTATTAACGGCACAAGACGAAAAAGTAACGCAGCAACTGGCCGATTACGGTCGTTATTTGGGTACCGCGTTTCAGTTGGTTGACGATTTACTGGATTACACCGCCGACAGCGAATCGATGGGCAAAAATGCCGGTGATGACTTAGCGGAAGGTAAGCCCACACTGCCGTTGTTGTATGCCATGTGGCATGGCAACGAAGTAGAACAAAAGCTTATTCGCGAAGCCATTGAACAAGGCGACGGACGTGAGCACTTACAAACCGTGCTAACCGCCATGGAGCGAACCGGAGCTTTGCAATACACTCGAGACAAAGCCTTAGAGGCCGCCGAACAAGCGCGCCAGTCATTAAGCGATCTCCCGGACTCCGACTACAAACAAGCCCTGCTCACCCTAACCCACCTGGCAGTCGACCGGGTGGCGTAGCAGGCTTGGAGAAAGGAAATGCCTTGGGGGAGCGGGTTCTGTTTCGGAGGACGCCCGCAAGTACTTCCCTGTAGGGCTTGGGTAGCGCCATCCATGGCGCTACACACCTCCGAAACAGAACCCTTCCCGCTTTAGGCATTTCCAATAAACATCCATGGCCTTCGACACTCCGCCACGGAAACCTTCAACACTCGTAACGCTCGCAATCCAACAGCCTGCCCCATCGACCATTTCCTTCGCCTGAGAATTTTAACTAACACTCCGTTTCAGTTGAGATATTTAAACATTGAGCCTAAGAAGCACTCTTCAGTAAGTAGCGTGGAAATATTGAGGTTGGTCAGTATTGGCGAAAAGTCATTGCGGGATTATCTGGAGAAAGTGCTGACATAACTTTCAGCAAGTAGCGCGGAAATGTTGGGGCGGCTATTACAGGAGCGTCGAAGGCCAGGGATGGCCTTCGTCGAGCGCTCATGGATGAGCTTGTAGCGTCTCCTGTAATAGCCGCCCCAATATTTTCAGAAGCGGATTGCTGAAAGCTTAGCTGGCGAAGTCGATGCCTTTTTGGATGTCGCCTTTCAGGCCGTCGAGCATTTCGTCCATGCATTTTTGTTCGAAGGCACTAAGCTTGCCGTAAGACAGAATTTCTTCGGCGCCATTTTTGCCTAAGCGTACTGGCTGTGCGAAGAACTTAGCGTTGTCGCCAGGGCCTTCTACGTAAGTGCACTCAATAGTGTCCTGACCTTGCAGGCCTTTCAGCAATGACAATGCAAAGCGTGCTGCTGCCTGACCCATAGAAAGGGTTGCTGAACCGCCGCCGGCTTTTGCTTCAACGACTTCAGTACCTGCGTTCTGAATACGGTGAGTTAAGTCTTTGATTTCTTGCTCAGTAAACTCAACGCCTTCAACTTGTGACAGCAATGGCAGAATGGTTGTGCCGCTGTGGCCACCAATAACTGGCACGTTTACGTTTTCAGGGTTCAGACCACGTAGCTCGCCAACGAATGCTTCTGAACGGATAACGTCCAGAGTCGTTACACCAAACAGTTTGCGCTTGTCGTAGCAGCCTGCTTTTTTCAGGACTTCGGCAGCAATTGGTACTGTGGTGTTTACCGGGTTGGTGATGATACCAACACAGGCGTCAGGGCAGTTGTCTGCTACGCCTTGTACTAAGTTTTTAACGATGCCGGCGTTCATGTTGAACAGGTCAGAACGATCCATACCTGGCTTACGAGGTACGCCGGCAGGAATTAATACGATGTCGCTGCCAACTAATGCTGACGCAAGATCATCTTTACCGAAGCCTGTTACTTTCACGTCGGTAGGGATGTGACTTAAGTCAACCGCTACACCTGGAACTACTGGCGCAACGTCATACAGCGATAATTCTGAACCTGCTGGTAACTGGGTTTTCAGAAGTAATGACAATGCCTGGCCGATACCACCGGCCGCACCTAATACGGCTACTTTCATCTCAGACTCCGTTTTTGTTAGTCAATTTTAACTGCATAAAAATGCAGAATTTGGCGCAAAACTGTACTCCAATATCACTAAAAATACAACTTTGCGCGGTACACATTCAGCACTCGAATAGCGCATCTATATGCAGTACACTGGGGGTTATTATAGCATGTAACCAGTATAGGAATTGAACTCTCTCATGGTGCAAGACACGTTACTCGAAGCTTTTAAAACCCTTCTTCGCGAAGAGCGTTATGGCTCACAAGGAGAAATTGTTAACGCCTTGAAAGCCGAGGGCTTTGATAACATTAGCCAGTCTAAAGTCTCGCGCATGTTGAGTAAGCAAGGCGCGGTTCGTACCCGCAATGCAAAGCAGGAAATGGTTTACTGCTTACCGCCGGATTTAGCAGTACCTTCCACTAAGGCACCATTAAGCCAGCTTGTACTGGATATTCAGCACAATGATGTCATGGTGATTATCCGCACCAGCCCGGGGGCTGCTCAGTTGATTGCCCGCTTGCTTGACTCTGTCGGTAAAAAAGAAGGTGTGCTTGGTACGATAGCCGGCGACGACACTATTTTTATCGCGCCGCTCAAAGTTGCTGATATCGACTTTACTCTGAAAAAGGTCCGGGAGTTATTCGCCAGTCAGGCGGTGTTACCTTCTTCCTGATCCGCGACTTCTTTGTTGTCTTCCATAAAACGCATTGAAGGAACAAAAAAGCCGCAGTTGGATACCGCTTGCGAATAATCCAGTAACGGATCGTAGGCCCCTTGTTCGTCGGCGTAATATCGATTTTTTAGCCACTGCACCACCATTTTCGGTGTGTGACTAAAATACATAGCGAGCAGCCCCTGTTCGCGCAGGTCACCCCAGGGCATATTCTGCCGCAGTAAAGGAATGGGTTGTTCATTGCCGTCCACTAGACGACTTTTGGCTGCATGTGTAACGCCTTCAATTTTAGCTTCGGATAAACGTTCGCCTGAGACTTTTTCACGCCCCATGAGTTGCTCTTGTTTTTCCGGGCCCAGGTAGTCCCAGCGGCGTAAGTCGTGACGAAACTTTTGTACGAACAAATAACTGCCATCCACAAAGTCGGCATCGTCTTTTTCTTCTACTAATGCCACCTTACGTTTGCTCATGCCCCTGGGGTTGTCAGGCGCATCGATAAAACCGGTCAAGTCGCGGCCGTCGAGATAACGGAAGGAACGAATTTGCTCGACCACTTCAATGTCATAACCAAACCATTCAATTAATGTGCGCCCGGCAAGGTAGTTAGCGTCGAAGCGGTCACAACGAATTTGAATGATGAGATCATAAGGGTGTCTTGGTGCTTCCCGGTCGCCGTCGGAAAGTTCGGGGAAAGCCTGCAAGTGAAGTGGCTTCTTGTGTGGGTAAAGAATGTCCCAGTAATCGGCGCCTATGCCGACAAAGCCTGTTAACATGGCTTCTGAGAAGCGGGCGTCAAGATCGCGTAAAATGGCTGGAAAGCGAGCCAGTTTACGGCGTAAACTTTCAACGTCGTCGCTCATGACATGACAAAACAACGTCAGACCATGCAGATTAGGTTCCGCGTAGACTCCTGACTGAGCTTTATCCACCCTATTCTCCCGTTTAACTGTTATTTTTGTGTGTTCGTTCTATTCGCTTTTACATTAAATAGCGCACGAGGCATTATAGAATGCCTGTATTCGTTATGACACCGCAAGGAAAAATCATGCGCAATCTGATACTTATTTTTGGTTTGCTTGGACTGACTGCCTGTGCGAGCACGGCAGACAATCAAACTCAGCGTAGCAGTGCTCAACAACAGACTCCGGCTGCTGAGTTTCATCAGTTGGCTGACACTATCTGGGAAGGACTGAATGAGTCCAGCGAAACCGAGCTGACCGATATGTCACCGGAAGCCTTAGAACAACGTTACCAACAACGCTCTGAGTGGCTTGAACAGCTGAACGCCGTTAACCTTAACGAGCTAAGCCGGGATGACCAGATAAACCATGCAATGATTCACTACACCTTAAAGAACAAGGTCGATGAGTACCGCTTTAATGCGCACTATATGCCATTAACCGCAGAAGGTAGCTTTCACAGCTCTTTAGCTTTCATGCCTTCTTATACGTCGTTTTCATCGGCGGAAGACTACCAGAATTACATAGCAAAACTGCGTTCAATTCCTCGTTACATGGAGCAGCAGACTCATTGGTTGCGTAAAGCGATTGAAGAAGGTTACACCCAGCCTGCAGCCGCTATGGCCGGTTTTGAAGAAAGTATACTGGCTTACATTGTGCAGGATGCTAAAGACAGCGTTTACTTCTCTCCTTTTGCACACCAGCCGGGCTTTGTTGATAGCGAACAATGGGAGCAACTTAAAAGCGATGCATTAACCGCTATTGATGACCAGGTGATGCCAGCTTACGACGACTACTTTACCTTTATGGTTACCGAGTACTTGCCGAGTGCACGTGAAAGCATTGGTGCCAGCGAGCTACCCAATGGGGACGACTTTTATCAGAACCGTATTAAGCATTACACCACGCTGGATATGACCGCTGACGAAATTCATGAAATTGGTCTGCAGGAAGTTGCACGCATTCGCGGTGAAATGCTGGAAGCCATTGAAGCAACCGGTTTTGACGGTGACTTTGACGAGTTTGTTGAGTTTTTACGTACCGACGACCAGTTCTATCCGGAAACAGCAGAAGAGTTACTACAGTACGCAGCCTGGATAGCGAAGAAAATGGACGGTGAACTGCCTAAGCTGTTCAAGACCATGCCGCGCAAGCCTTATGGTATAGCTCCGGTTCCGGCTGAGATAGCACCGAAATACACAACCGGCCGCTACTCCGGAACCAACCGCGATGATCGCGCTGGTTTTTATTGGGTGAATACCTATGCGTTAGATCGTCGTCCGCTTTACCAGATGGAAGCACTGACGCTGCACGAAGCGGTACCGGGTCATCATTTACAAAACGCCATTGCGGGTGAATTAGAAGACTTACCGGAGTACCGTCAACAGACCTACATTTCAGCTTTCGGCGAAGGCTGGGGTCTTTACTCTGAGTATTTAGGTCTGGAAGCAGGCTTTTATGAAGACCCTTACAGTAACTTTGGTCGTTTAAGCTATGAAATGTGGCGTGCAGCGCGCTTAGTGGTGGATACGGGTATGCATGCCAAAGGCTGGAGCCGTGAACGCGCAATGGACTTTATGGCCAACAACACAGCATTGTCACTGCATAACGTGAAAACCGAAATTGACCGTTACATTACCTGGCCTGCACAAGCGCTTTCGTACAAGCTGGGCGAACTGACTATTAAGCGTTTACGCAGCGAAGCAGAGCAGCAGTTGGGTGATAAGTTCGACATTCGTGAATTCCACGATGCAGTACTGGAAAACGGCAGCGTGCCACTGAAAGTGCTCGAGCAACACATCAACGACTGGATTGCTGAACAGAAATAGAACAGAACCCCCGCTATCAGGTAGGGGCAGGTTATTCACTTATTTCGCTTGCGCATTGAGTACTTCTGTGACGGAGACGCTACGAGCTCATCCATGAGGGCTTGACGAAGGCCTTCCATGGCCTTCGACACTCCGCCACAGAAGTACTCAACACTCATAACGCTCACAAGTGAAAAACCTGCCCTATCGACTTACGAACACACGGCTGACCAACACAGAACAATGACGTATCAGTTTTATTGCGCAGAGATCTCACTACAAAATCGTTATCTGGTAAACCAGCTCTTGGGTATTCTGTTTCTGTCGCAGAAAGGCCATGACGTAACTCGTTTTATCTTTCTCATCCAGACGAAATAAGATCTTATAATTATCTACTAGCATTACTCGATAGTCAGTGATACCTAACGTCTCAAGTTCATAAGAAATGGGGAATTGCAAAGGGTTATCGCTGAGTTTATTGGTGGCGAAATCAAGAAGTTGATGACCTAATCTAATAGCTTCTTCCTGGCCCAGAAAAGATTCCATATAGCGGGTTAAAACAGCCAGAGTCTTATAACTGAGCTCCGTAAAATGAACATCGTAGTTCATAACTGAGGACTAAAGCTCAAACTTCTTTGTACTGAGTTCACGCTCTAGCCTTTCTCTTGCTTCGCTAAGGGATAGCAAATTCTGGTTGCGAATATCCCGTTCAGCAAGATTCATCAATTTAAGTGTCGCGATAGCTTCGTCTCTCTGTCGAGCGCTGGCTTCTGACTCAATACGGTATACCGGATTTCCACCCTGAGTGACAACAATAGGCTCTTCGACATTCAGTGACGCCGCATTTTGCTTAATGTAACTAATGGTTTTTATCTGCATAGATCTCTCCCGACTGAACAGTCTAAATATAGACTATAAACAGACCACCTGCAAGCCAGGATATCTCACCTGATGTGAACAACAGGCTACTGAATATCAGACACAAAAAAACCGCCGAAGCGGTTTTATAAGTTGCTAATGAGTGCGTTCAACGGTTGCGAGGACTCTTAACGAGGTGTGCAGCGCCATGGATGGCGCTGCCCAAGCCCTACAGGGAAGTACTTGCGGGCGTCCTCGTAAAGAGTCCTTGCAACCTAAGCACTCATTAAGCCACGTTGATGGTTGGGATGATGTTTTCCTTGGCCGCTTTTTCTGCGTCGCGGAAGGCATCCATCTGGTCGAAGTTCAGGTATTTGTAAACTTCGCCAGCCATCGAATTGATGTCCTGTGCGTACTCCAGGTATTCTTCCGGAGTTGGCAGGCGACCAACGATAGCACCGACAGCTGCAAGCTCTGCAGAAGTCAGATAAACGTTTGCACCATCACCCAGGCGGTTCGGGAAGTTACGGGTTGAGGTAGACAGTACCGTAGCGCCCGGCTCTACCCGTGCCTGGTTACCCATGCACAGTGAACAGCCCGGCATTTCAGTACGAACGCCATTACGCTCATAAATGTCGTAGTAACCTTCGGCTTCCAGCTGGGTTTTGTCCATTTTCGTTGGTGGTGCAATCCACAAACGGGTATTTAATGGGTCAGAGTTTTTCTCTAGCAATTTGCCTGCTGCACGGAAGTGACCAATGTTGGTCATGCACGAACCGATGAAAACTTCATCGACGTTGTCGCCGGCAACTTCGCTTAAGAACTTCGCGTCGTCCGGGTCATTCGGGCAACAAACGATAGGCTCTTTAATCTCGTTCAGGTCAATTTCGATAACTGTCGAGTAATCAGCGTCTTTGTCCGCACGCGTCAGCTCTGGGTTTTCTAACCATTCTTCCATCTTACGGGCACGACGTTCCAGCGTGCGCGCATCGCCGTAGCCTTCGTTGATCATCCAACGCAGCATGGTGATGTTAGAACGCAGGTACTCGGCAACCGACTCTTCTGACAGGTCGATGGTACAACCGGCCGCTGAACGCTCAGCAGAAGCGTCAGACAATTCAAATGCCTGCTCTACGGTTAAGTGATCAAGACCTTCAATTTCTAAGATACGGCCCGAGAAGATGTTTTTCTTGCCGCGCTTATCAACGGTCAGGTGACCTTCTTTGATAGCAAACGCAGGAATGGCATGAACCAGGTCACGTAAAGTAATACCCGGCTGCATTTCACCTTTGAAACGCACCAATACCGATTCAGGCATATCCAGTGGCATTACGCCGGTAGCTGCGGCGAACGCAACCAGACCAGAGCCGGCCGGGAATGAAATACCCAGCGGGAAACGGGTGTGCGAGTCACCACCGGTACCAACGGTATCTGGCAACAACATACGGTTCAGCCAGCTGTGGATGATACCGTCGCCCGGACGCAAGCTTACGCCGCCACGGTTCATAATAAAGTCAGGCAAGGTGTGCTGAGTTTCAACGTCAACCGGCTTAGGATAAGCAGCGGTGTGACAGAAAGACTGCATAACCAGGTCTGAGTTAAAGCCAAGGCAGGCCAGGTCTTTTAACTCGTCGCGAGTCATAGGACCGGTAGTGTCCTGAGAACCAACGGTAGTCATCTTAGGTTCACAGTATGCGCCCGGGCGAACACCTTCCATGCCACAAGCTTTACCGACCAGCTTCTGCGCCAGCGAGAAACCTTTACCGCTGTCTGCCGGTTGCTCTGGCTTACGGAATAAGTCAGATGGACCCATGCCCAGAGATTCACGTGCTTTTTCTGTCAGGCCACGGCCAATAATCAGGTTAATACGGCCACCGGCACGGACTTCATCTAAAATAACGCGAGACGCATAATCGTACTCAGCGATAACGTCGCCGGCTTCGTTCTCGATTTTGCCTTCGTATGGGTAGATAGTGATAACATCGCCCATGTTCATTTTTTCAACGTCGGCTTCAAACACCAACGCACCTGCATCTTTCATGGTGTTAAAGAAAATTGGTGCGACTTTAGAGCCAATGCAGATACCGCCAGCACGCTTGTTTGGTGTGCCAGGCATGTCTTCGCCAATGTTCCACAATACTGAGTTGGTCGCTGATTTACGTGAAGAACCAGTACCCACTACGTCACCAACGAAGGCAACCGGGTGACCTTTTTCTTTTAATTCTTCAATTTGCTTGCCTGCATCGGTAATGCCTTCGCGTGGCATTTTGTACATAGCTTTGGCGTGCAAAGGAATGTCCGGACGAGACCAGGCATCGGGTGCAGGAGACAAGTCATCGGTATTCGTTTCGCCAGTCACTTTAAAGACGGTTGCTTTAATTGATTTAGGCAGTTCGTCGCTGTCGGTGAACCATTCGGCATTTGCCCAGGACTCAACCACTTCTTTCGCCAACGCATTACCGGCTTTCATTTTCTCTTCCACGTCGTGGAAGGCGTCGAACATTAAGATGGTTTCTTTCAGCTCTTTAGCGGCCAGTTCAGCCAACTGAGAATCGTCCAGCAGCTCCACCAAAGTGACGATGTTGTAGCCACCGTGCATATTACCCAGCAGTTTCACTGCGTATTCTTTGCTGACAACCGGGCTTTCAATTTCACCTTTAACAACGGCGCTTAAAAAACCTGCTTTAACATAGGCTGCTTCATCCACACCCGGCGGTACACGCTCGGCTAACAGCTCAACCAGGAAGTCTTCCTCGCCTGCTGGGGGATTTTTCAGTAATTCCACTAAATCGGCTACTTGCTCGGCGTTTAATGGCTTCGGAGGGATGCCTTCTGCGGCGCGCTCTTCCACGTGCTGACGATATTCTTTAAGCACTGATATTACCTCTCATTTGCTTGCATGAATTCTAGACGGTTCACTAGTGCGGCGCATTATACGGATTTTGCTGTTAAATTCCCATGATGCAGGGCTATAAATCAGATAATTCAGGGTATAAACGGGATGAATGCGCCCGGGTTACGGGCGCGGTACTCTTTGGACTATGGCGTACATAACCGGAACAACAAACAGGGTCAGTACGGTAGCAAAACCCAACCCAAACATGATGACCGTTGCCATGCTGGCAAAGAAGTCATCAAACAGCAGCGGTATCATGCCTAAAATGGTGGTAGCTGCCGCCATTCCAACCGGACGAACACGACTGACAGCGGCATCGCTTAAGGCTTGAACCGCCTCTTTACCGGCATCCAGCTCTGTATTGACCTGCTCCAGCAACACCACGCCGTTTTTAATCAGCATGCCGGACAAGCTCAGAAAACCGAGTAATGCCATAAAACCAAAAGGTTTATCCAGCAACAACAACCCGACAGTTACGCCAATAATAGACAGCGGGACTGTTGTCCAAAGCACCGCCGCCTGGCGGATACTGTTAAATAACAGCACGGTAATGATAAACATAACCAAGAAACCCATTGGCAGTGCGCCAAACAGTGCTTTTTCAGCCTTGCCCGAAGCTTCGTGTTCTCCGCCCCAGGTAAGCTCATAGCCCAGCGGCAACTCAATAGCTTCCAGTTCAGGTCGGACACGCTCAAATACCTGGGCCGCCGTTTCATCGGTCAGTAGATCATGGTCAGCCATAACAGTAAGCGTTCGCTTACGGTCTCGTCGCAATATGAGCGGGTCTTCCCAGGTTACATCTATCGAGCGCGCTACTTGCGCCAGCGGTACAAACCGGTCAAACACCGGGCTGTAAATTTGCAACTCCTGCCAGTTGTCCAGATCAACACGTTCGGCAGCCGGGGCACGCTGTACTATTGGCAGCAAGTCAGTTCCATCGCGGTAAACACCGATTTGTCGGCCAACAAAGTTAGCTAACAGCAGATTGTTAACGTCTTCTTTAGTGATACCGGCGCGACGACCCGCCGCTTCGTCGTATTGTGGTCGCAGCAGCTTGGTTGGGTGGCGCCAGTCGGAGCGAATATTCACCGCCCCTTTGTCCTCGGCCAAAATGCTCTGCGCTTTCTTACTTAATTGGCGCAATACGTCAATATCAGGTCCAGAGAAACGAGCTTCAATTTTTGCCGGAGTAGCCGGACCAATTTCAACCCGTATCAGTTTGTCCTCAACATCCGGATGCTCTTCACGAATACGCTGGCGAATGTCCTTCATTAACGCATCCATGCTGTCTTTGTCCTCTACCCGCACCAGCAACTGTGCGTAGCTCTCGTAACTTTTTTCCACCAGATAGGTCAGGGTAAAACGGGGCGCACCCTGGCCTATGGTGGTGGAGACCGAGGTCACTTCGCTTTTATCCAGCAGGTAGTCTTCCAGGCGCTTTGAATCCTGTTCGGTATGACGAATATCGGTGCCCTGTGGATACCAGAGATCCACATAGAAAAGTGGCGTTGTCGAAGGCGGAAAGAACGCCTGTTTCACTTGTCCGAACCCGGCCACAGCCGCGACCAGCATTGCCAACATCACCGCCATGCTGATAATGCGATGTCTCAGACAAACTGCCAGCATTTTCTTATAACCACGGTATACCGGGTGAGAGAAAACATCGTCCTGATCATCGCCATTACCAATGTCCTTCGCGGAGTATAAACGGTCGGCTAAAAACGGAATGAGCGTCAGAGCTGTTACCCAGCTCAGTAGTAAAGAAATGAGCAGCACCCAGAATAAGCTTCCGGCAAACTCACCGGTAGCGTCTGATGACAAACCAATTGGGGCGAAGGCAATAATACCAATAATGGTTGCACCCAGTAGCGGCCACTGATTTTGCTTCACCACACTAACCGCGGCTTCTACTTTACTCATGCCCCGCCGCATACCAACCATAATGCCATCGGCAATGACAATGGCGTTGTCCACCAGCATACCCAGAGCAATTATGAGCGCTCCCAGCGATACCCGTTGCAGGTTAATGTCGCCCAGTCGCATGAAAATAAAGGTGCCAAGAACCGTTAACAATAATACGGTGCCAATAAGTAACCCACTGCGAAAACCCATGGTCAGCAGCAAGGCAATAATGACAATAGCAACGGCTTCAACCAGGTTAAGCAGAAAGTCATTTACCGAGTTTTCGACCTGATGCGGTTGATCATAAATACGGTCTACCGACATTCCTATTGGTTTGGCATAATCCAGTTCATCCAGCCGTTTCTGGATACGCTCACCAACTTCAACCACGTTGACGTTGTCCGCAAAAGACAGCGCCAGCCACAGCGACGCCTGCCCGTTATAACGAACCACATGATCCGGAATCTCTTTGGTCTCCCGGTAGATGTTCGCTACATCATGCAAGTAGATGCGCTGCTCGGCCCCCGGGTTACTGATAACCAGCTTTTCCATATCTTCAACGTCGGCAAATTCGCCACTGGTGGCAATGCGCAAAGCTTCCTGGTCAACGGTTACCCGTCCGGCATTTGCTACGGCATTTTGCGTTTGCAGTAAACCGGCAATGCGGCTGGGTGGAATACCAAAGTTAGCCAGCCGTGAACGAGAGACTTCAACCACCACCTGTTCCTGTTGCTCGCCGGCCAGCATGACCTTTCCAACCCCGTCAATCAGCACCAGTTCGCGACGCAGAAAGTCCGCGTAATGCTCAATATCTTTATAGGAATAGTCTGGCCCGGTAATGGCCATCATCACGCCGTACACGTCGGCAAAGTCGTCACGAATAATAGGCTCGCCGGTTCCGGGGGGAAGCTGAGTTTTGGCGTCGTTAATTTTGCGCCGCAGTTCATCCCAAATTTGACGCAGGTGCTCGGCCCGGTAGATGCTTTTCATCTCGACCGTTATTTGCGATAAACCTGGCTTAGAAATGGACCGTACATGGTCGACGTAGCTGAGTTCCTGAATAGCGTTTTCCAGCCGGTACGTTACCTCTTCTTCCACCTGCTGCGCCGAGGCTCCGGAGTAAGGCGTAATGACCATAGCCTGCTTAATGGTGAACTTAGGGTCTTCCAGCCTACCAAGCTGAGTAAGAGCAACCAGACCACCAATTAACAGAACCAGGAAGAACATCCAACTGGTGGTTTTCCGCTCCATACTGTACTTCGCAATATTCATTACAGCCCCCGTTCGCGTTGCCATTCACGAACTTGCTGATTTTCCTTCAGCTGATGGACACCGGCCACCACTATGATTTCACCAGCTTCGAGCCCATCCAGTACAGTGAGCCCATCGTTGGTCATTGGCCCGACATTCACCTTGCGCTTTTGTACACGCATGTCGTCGCTAACCACCCACACATAAGAAGCATCCCGGCTTTCGGTAAAGACGGCTTTTGCCGGTACAACAATGCCTATTTGAGAAGAAAGCAACACCTCATTAATGTCGACAATAACCGTTGCTGTCATGCCCGGCAGTACATTGATGTCCTGCGGTTTAGGTAGTGTGAACACCACCTCATAGGTGTTGGTTGCGCCGTCAGATTGCGAATCCCACTCTTTTAAATGAGCCGGATAGGTGAATTCTGGCGCTGCGTCGAAGCGCACTTCCGGTTGATAGTCGGTCTGCTTTTTCACCTTGGCAAAAAGCTTTTCCGGCACATTAATACTGATATCAATGGCGTTGCTGATTTGCAAAGTAACAATGGGCTGCTTAGCCTGGATGTTCTCATAGGCTTCCACCGCCAGATTAGCAATGACACCGTCAAAAGGGGCAGTCAGTTCGGTATAGCGCAGGTTAGCTTTAGCGGTTTCGTAGTTTGATTTTGCAACTGCAAGCTCTGACTCAATTTGGTCAAATTGTCCTTCGGACATAACCCCTTCGCTCACCAGAACTTTATTGCGTTCGTATTGTGATAGCGCAAGTTCATACTGGGCTTTCGCCTGGTCCACCGCCAGTTGATAGTCGGTCGGGTCCAGACGGGCAATAAGCTCCCCTTGTTTTACTTCAGTACCAGGCCGCGCCGGCAGTTCAATAACTTCACCCGCTACACGAAAAGTCAGTTGAGCCACTTTCGCCGCTTCGACCACAGCCGGAAACTCTCGTAGACGAGGACCATTGGCTTCACTTACCTGCATTAACCTGGCAGGTCGCGCTTGCTGTTCTTCACTCACTTCGGCTTTTTCGCTGCAAGCCACGACAGTGGCAGCGGCAACGACAGTTAAGAATATTTTAAACCAGCGCATGACTTAAATTCCGTTTTTTCCGGGATGTTTGGTGGCAATAAGTTTACCGCAAGTATAGTTACAGTTATATTGAATTAAAATTAAAAAGACCATCAGTAAAACTTAATGAATTTATCTCACCTTCACATGATGATCACCGTTGCCCGGCTTGGCAGCCTGCAGAAAACAGCTGAACAGCTCGGCCGCACACAATCGGCTGTGAGCATGGCATTAAAGAAGCTGGAAGAGAACGCGGGTTTTGCCTTGTTTAACCGTGATGGTTATCGTCTGGAGCTTACCGAACAGGGCCGCCATTTTTTACGTCAGGCAGAAGAAGTGGTGCGCCAACAGCAGCGCCTACAGTCATTGGCTAACCAACTGAAACACGGTGCAGAACCTTTGCTGACACTGTGCTATGACCATACCTGTGACAGCAAACTCTGGATGCCCAGCATTCAACACATTCAGCAACAATACCCCGCTACCGAGCTGCACGTGGATGGAGAATCACAAATGCGTGCCCTGAAGCGCATTGATAACGGTACCGCCGATTTAGCCCTGTGCCCCTGGCTGCCTTTGTTTCGTCAGTACGGTGACTTTGAAACCTTACCGGTGGCGCCGTTTGAATTAACGGTGGTTATGTCAGCCGCGCTGATGAAGGAGTTTGGTCGTATGCCGCAAAGCCGCCAGGATTTATTAGAACTACCAATGCTGGTTCCGCAGAACCTGGAAATTGGCATTAACTTAGACTCGGTATTGCGCCTGCCCAGCCAGCAGCGCATAAGAGTGAATGAGGTTAACACTCAGTTTGAACTGCTGATGGCCGGTTTTGGCTGGGGTATTATTCCAAAACACATTGCCAGTAATGCACTTAAAGAAGGCAAGTTGGTTGAAGTCAGCATCCCCGGATTCGTCCAGCAGGTTCGCCTGGAAATTCATTTGGTACGCTCCGCAAACAGAACTTTAGGCCCCGCCGCCAATGCCATCTGGCAGCGGTTTGCGTAACGCTATTGCTCCTGATGTGAACATCAGGCTACGTGCACCCTGTAGCCTGACATTTATGTCAGGTGAAATGCTGGATGGGAAGCACGATGCAAAATTGCGTTAGGTGCGATAGCAGATAGTGGGCGCGTCTGACGGTTGCTGCGAACCATTGAGGAGGTGTGCAGCGCCATGGATGGCGCTGCCCAAGCCCTACAGGGATGTATTTACGGGCGTCCTCCTCAATGGTTCCTGCAACCTCCAGCGCTCGCTATCTGCCACCTCACCTGACGTGAACGTCAGGCTACGCCGCGTTATTTCCGGGCCAGGTAGAACACGGCGGGGATAACCAGCATGGAGATTAGCGGAGCTAATACCATACCGCCCACCATCGGAGCGGCGATGCGTTGCATGACCTCGTTACCGACACCGCCGCCCAGCATTATCGGCAGTAGACCAACGATAATGGTCAGCACGGTCATGGCTTTGGGTCGTACCCGTAGCAACGCGCCTTCTTCTACCGCTGCCTTTAACTGGTTTTTATTGTAAGCCACGGCTTTCCAGGCGTTGTTCAGGTACAACAGCATAACCACACCGAATTCCGCGGCGACACCGGCAAGAGCTATCATGCCGACAATAACGGCCAGTGACAGGTTGTAGTCCAGCAGATAAATCAGCCACAGGCTGCCGGTTAGAGCTAAAGGCAAAGTGCCGATGACCAGCAGTGCCTGAGGTAACGAACGGAAGGTCATATACAGCAACAACAGAATAACCAACAGCGTCAGCGGAATGATCTCTTTTAAATCACTTTCCACCTGTTGCATGGCTTTGTATTGCCCGGTCCAGCTCCAGTTGTAACCAACTGGAATTTCCATTTTAGCCATAGCATCACCGACTTGATTAATGTAGTCGCTAACCGTGATGCCTTTCGCTGGTTCAATAAAAACCCAACTGCTTAAGCGGGCGTCTTCGCTTTTCAGCATGGCGGGTCCCTGAGTCACCCGAATGTCAGCAACATCGGACAGAGTAAGCCATTGTCCGGAGGCAGATTTCACCGGCAGGGTTTGCAGCTTCTCTATATGGTCGCGTTGCTCCCGGGGATAACGCAGATTAATAGGAAAACGCTCATTGCCCTGCACCGATGTCGCAATATTCGCTCCACCAATGGCGTACTGAATATGGTCGTGAATGTCGCTTTGGCTAATACCGTAACGGGCGGCTTCACGCAGCTTCGGCTCTATTTCAATATAACGGCCGCCACCAGAGCGTTCTGCAATGACCGAACCTGTCGCCTCCTCTTCAGACAACGTCTCTTCAATACGGGTAGCCAGTTTTTCTATTTCACGAAAGTCACTACCGCTGACTTTAATCGCTAACGGGGTTTTAACACCGGTAGCCAGCATTTCAATGCGGGTACGGATAGGTTGTACCCAGGCGTTGGTCACACCGGGTATCTGCACCCGCTCATCCAGCTCGGCGATGATATCGTCCACGGTTATGCCATCACGCCACTCACTTTCAGGCTTGAGGGTAATGCTGGTTTCTATCATGGTCATTGGTGCCGGATCGGTAGCCGTGTCAGCACGACCAACTTTACCAAACACACGCTCAACTTCAGGTTGTTCTGCAATGAGCTTATCGGTTTGCTGTAGCAACTCACCGGCACTTTCAACACTGATACCCGGCAATGTCGTCGGCATGTACATGAGGTCCCCCTCATGTAGCGGCGGCATCAGCTCGTAATTGAGCTCTTTATACGGGTGCCAGGCAGATGCAGTGATCAGAAGGGCCAGCACAATAATGGTTTTAGGAAACTTAAGTGTGAAAGCCAGCAGAGGTCGGTAAAGCGCAATTAAACCGCGCGACAGCCAGTTCTTTTCTTCGGCAGGTATTTTCCCACGCACCAATAACGCAATAAGCACCGGTATCAGTGTTACAGCAATAATAGCTGCCGCGGCCATGGCCAGAGTTTTGGTATAGGCTAAAGGTTCAAACAGACGCCCCTGTTGGCCTTGCAGCACAAACACCGGAACAAAACTGACGGTAATGACCAGTAGCGAGAAGAACAATGAAGGCCCCACTTCGCGACAGGCTTCATTAACAATTTTCAACCGCGCAGCACCTTTTGCGACTATCTGATGCCGTTCCTGATAGTTCTGCAGATGCTTGTGGGTGTTCTCTATCATGACAATGGCGGCATCTACCAGTGCCCCAATAGCAATAGCAATTCCCCCCAGGCTCATAATATTGGCGCTGATACCCAGCATGTTCATGATCCACACCGCGAACAGTACCGACAGCGGTAAGCTGATAATGGCCACCACCGCCGAGCGCGCATGCCAGAGAAACAAAATACACACCACAGCGACAAAGAACATTTCTTCAATGAGCTTGGTGGTGAGGTTGTCTGTCGATGCCTGGATCAGGCTTGAGCGGTCATAGGTCGGAACCACCTTAACGCCCTCGGGCAGGCCCTGCTTCAGCTCTTCCAGTTTCTCTTTAACGGCGGCTATAGTTTGTAGGGCATTTTCGCCATGGCGCATGACCACAATACCGCCCACGACTTCGCCGTCGCCGTTCAGCTCGGTAATGCCGCGGCGTACCTGGGGCCCAATGCGAATATCAGCCACTTCTTCCAGCAGCACCGTACCCTGCTGCTCTGAGGTGAGCGGCAACGGAATTTTGCGAATGTCTTCGACACTTTTCAAATACCCCAGGCCACGAACCATGTATTCAGCTTCACCCATTTCAACCACAGAGCCGCCAACTTCGTTATTGGCCTGCTGAATGGTTTGCTTTACCTGATTCAGGGTAAGGTTATAACGATGTAAGGCTTCCGGCTGCAGTACCACCTGATAGGTTTCGACCATACCGCCAACCGTGGCAATTTCTGCTACCCCCTGCACACTTTGCAGCTCCTGTTTTAGGAACCAGTTTTGCAGGCGGGTTAGTTCACCCAGGTTACGCTGGTTGGTCTCATCAACCAGTGCGTATTGATACACCCAGCCAATGCCGGATGCATCGGGACCTAACTCCGGCCGAACTTGGTCAGGAAGCTGGTTTTGCGCCTGATCCAGGTATTCGTTCACACGGCTTCGGGCCCAGTAAGGGTCAGTGCCGTCTTCAAAAATAACGTAAACGTACGAGTCGCCAAAGAACGAAAACCCGCGTACTGAGGTGGCTTTAGGTACTGACAGCATCACACTCGAGAGCGGATAGGTCACCTGCTCCTCCACTACCGCCGGCGCTTGTCCCGGGTAATTGGTTTTAACGATAACCTGAACTTCCGACAAGTCCGGTATTGCGTCCAGTTTGGTTTGCTGCAGCGACTGCCAGGCCCAGAAAGCCAAACCTAAGAACAGCAGTAACACCATCCACGAGTTACGTATGGAGGCTTCAATAATACGAGCTAACATAAAACCTCCTAGTGGTTATGTTGTGGCGCAGGGGCATCATCGCTGCTATCCAGACCCAGACCTTGCAAGCTGGCCTCTGAGTCCAGAAGGAACTGACCCGAAGTGACCACTAACTCACCTTCCTGCAAGCCTTCTTCAATGGCAATTTCATTACCAACACGCAGCCCGGTCGTGACTTCGCGCACTTCAAATTGGCGCGCTCCGGATTTTACCACCACGCGGTTATTGGCGCCGGTGACAATTAAGCTGGCAACCGGCACAACCACAGTATCTCTTACTGGCTCCAGTTCAATATGAGCCGTCGCCCAGAGTCCTTCACGCAGCCGATCAATGGAGTCATTAACCGGAATACGGACTTTGATGGTCTGGGTTACCGGATCCACTTGCGGATAAATGTAGTCAATGGTGTTCATCCAGTGGCCGCCAGGGAAGTGCTCAGAAGAAATATGGGCCATTTGCCCGGTTTTTAACTGTTTGCTGTAACGCGCCGGAACATCGGCAAAGAACCACAGTTGATTGTCCTGCGTCAGCGTCAGTAATTTAAGCCCGGGAGACACATACATGCCTTCCTGAATATCCAGACTGGTAATATAGCCCGACTCAGGTGCGTAGTAATCGACCACATATTCGGTTTCGCCACCTTGCTCAAGCGCTTTAATCTGCGCTTCGCTCATACCCAGCAAACGCAAACGTTGCTGTCCGCGGCGTTTAAAGCTTTGCTGGTTGTCACCGTTGCGGATATCCGAGAGTGAATCAAGCAGTTGCAGATAGTCGTCCTGTGCCACGACCAGGTCGGGTGCATACAGACTGTAGAGTTTATCGCCCTTTTCTACCCACTGACCTTCAACGTCAGCATGTAATTCTTCTACCCAGCCTTCGGCGCGACTGTGGATATGGCGTTGTGCAGATTCCTGCCAGCGTACCTGAGCCTGAGCCATTAACTGTGGTTGCAAGTCTTTGCGCTGAGCTTTAGCCGTAGTAACCCGAATAGCCTGCTGACTGGACTCTGGGACGGTGAAGCTTTTATCAGCTTCATGCTCAGAATGGTCCTGTTCAGGTTTTTTCTTGACCAAGTCCATACCGCAAATTGGGCATGTTCCCGGCTCGTCACGAACCACCTGGCTGTGCATAGGGCACACATATTCGGTGCTCTGCCCGAACGGGTTTTGATCTTCTGAATGATTGTGTTCCTGAGCCAAAGTTAAAAATGGGATCAGGATTAATATAGCTATCCAATAACGCATAGTATTTCCTCGAAAACAACGGTTTAAGACGTAAAAACTGGGCTTAAACTGCGTGTTTCGGCGGACGTATCAGCGTTTCAGTAATAACCGGAAGGTTTGAATAGATAGGCTCGGCAGCGTGAGTGGAGGCTGCTGGCGAAAGTTGTTTGAATGGATTCATCAGTCCCAGTTGACCAGCGCAATGTTGTTCGCACTGCTGGCAAAAACTGTCTTCCATATCACTGCAGGGGGGTTGCTTCTTCAGCGCAACAGTCGTGACTCTCACTCATTTGTTCTGATTGCATAGTAGAGTCAGACATTTGGGCAGGCATAGCATGCATCATTGGTGAGGTCATGGACCCCACCAAAAGTGTCATTGTAATTGCTATAACTGCCCAAAGTTTCTTCATGTACGCATCTTACCAGATAATAACGCGGTTTTCAGGTGCGACGTACAACTCATCACCTTCTTCAACATCAAAGGCTTCGTAGAACGCCGGAACGTTAACTACGGTGCCGTTCACACGATACTCTGCTGGTGAATGCGGGTCGCTCATGACCTGCTCACGAACGGCGTCTTCACGGTATTTACCACGCCATACCTGTGCCCAGCCGATGAACACACGCTGTTCGCCGGTAAAGCCGTCAAGAACCGGTGCTTCTTCACCTTCTAATGACATTTTGTAGGCTTCGTACGCAATGGTCAGGCCGGCCAGGTCACCAATGTTCTCACCCAGAGTCAGATCACCATTGATATTAAGACCTTCAATTGGCTCATACTCACTAAACTGGTCAGACAGTTTTTGGCCGCGCTCATCAAAGGCTTGACGGTCTGCATCGGTCCACCAGCTTTGCAGGTTACCGTCACCATCGTATTTAGAACCCTGGTCATCAAAGCCGTGGCCCATTTCATGGCCGATTACCGCACCAATACCACCGTAGTTCACCGCCATTTCTGCGTCCATATCAAAGAATGGAGGCTGCAAAATACCGGCCGGGAATACGATTTCGTTACGCACAGGACTGTAATAAGCATTAACCGTCTGCGGTGTCATACCCCAGTCTTCTTCGTCAACAGGACCGCCAATCTTGGCAATTTCTTCCTGATAGTTGAATTCAGCATAGGCTTTATAGTTTGCAACTAAGTCTGTGGCAGAAATTTCCAACTTACTGTAGTCGCGCCATTCGCTTGGGTAACCGACTTTAGGATCAAATTTTTCCAGCTTTTCTAAGGCTTTCTCTTTGGTCTCTTCAGTCATCCACTCCAGGTTACGTATTGACTGACCATAAGCGTCGCGAAGGTTCTCAATCAAACCTTCCATTTTTTCTTTCGCTTCTGGCGGGAAGTATTCTTTAACGTACACCTGGCCTAAGACTTCACCTAACACACTGTTGGTTGCATCTACAGCGCGTTTCCAGCGAGGTTCCTGTTCTGGAGTACCACGCAAAGTTGTGCCATAGAAGTCAAAGCGACGCTTGCTGATGTCTTCGCTAAGTGCAGAGGCGTACTCGTTAACCAGACGGAAACTTAAGTAGTCTTTCCAAGCCTGTATATCCACTTCACTAAACAACTTACCAAAGTCTTCAAAGTACGACGGCTGACGGATGATCATGTTTTCAACATGCGACAAGTCAGACGTCTCAATGAAGCTTTTAAAGTTAAAGTTTGCCAGCATGTCGGACACTTCATCTGCGGATTTTTTATTATAAGTTTTGTCCGCATTACGGCTTTCTACACGACTCCACTGAACTTCAGCCAGCTGAGTTTCTAAATCCAGGATACGCTGTGCCGCTTCGCCGGCGTTTTCCACACCAACCATGCTCAAAATGTCTTCTGCGTATTCGACATAAGCGTTACGGAATTCTTCAAACTTCTCATCGTCTTTTAGGTAGTAGTCACGGTCAGGCAGGCCTAAACCTGACTGAGAAACATACATAGCGTTAGTTTGTGGATCTTTCGCGTCTGGGTAGACATAAAAACCAAATGGAATTGATACACCACCACGGAACATACGTGCCATGTGCTCAGAAACAGAATCGTGGTTTTCCAGGGCCTGAATGGCCGCTAAGTCATTCTGAATAGGCTTAGCGCCCAGTTCATTCAAGGTTTCCACGTCCATGAACGCATTGAAAAAGTCACCGATTTTACGCTCATTAGTGCCCGGCTCCGGGTTTTCCGCTGCGGCTTTTTCAATGATATCGCGTAAACGTTTCTGGTTTTGCTGGCGTAAATCGAAGAATGATCCTACCGATGAACGATCAGATGGAATTTCTGTTTTATCAATCCAGGTGCCATTAACGTACTGATACAGATCGTTCTCTGGCTTTACGCTGTGATCAAAGTTTTCTAAGACAACACCAGAGCTCAGTTCTTGTTTTGCTTCTTCAGCCTGCTGGGTTTGTTGCTTAGACTCTTCCTGCTGTGGTGAACATGCACCCAGCGTTAATGCCATAGAAACGCCTAGCGCTACAGCGGTCAATTTTTTCATCGATTGTTACCCTTTCTTTGAGTGTTCATTATTTTAACCACTCTAAACTAGCGCATTGTTAAATTCAGCGCAAAAAAAAACGGCCACATTCGCGATGAATGCAGCCGTTTTACCGATGATTTATCGTAACAAAATGTTACTTCTTCTTTTTCGCCTTAGGATTCGGCATATCGGTAATGGAACCTTCATGAAGTTCTGCAGCTAAGCCGACTGATTCATGTAAGGTTGGGTGTGCATGAACGGTCAGAGCGATGTCTTCTGCATCACAGCCCATTTCAATGGCCAGGCAAATTTCGCCAAGCAGCTCACCGGCGTTGGTACCACACATAGCACCACCAATAATCCGGTTGTTCTTATCAAAAATAAGCTTAGTCATGCCTTGCTGCGCGTTTGACGCAATAGCACGGCCTGAAGCTGACCATGGGAAGGTTACTGCATCGTACTCAATACCCTGATCTTTCGCTTCTTTTTCAGTGACGCCGGCCCATGCAACTTCCGGGTTGGTGTACATGATAGAAGGAATGACTTTAGGTTCGAAGAAGTGCTTCTTACCGGCAATAACTTCTGCCGCAACATGCGATTCGTGCACCGCTTTATGCGCCAGCATTGGCTGACCAACGATATCGCCAATAGCGAAGATGTGATCAACGTTGGTACGCATTTGGCTGTCAACATTGATGAAGCCACGGTCGTCAACCTTAACGCCTGCTTTGTCCGCATCAATTTTATTACCGTTTGGCGCGCGACCTACAGCAACCAGAACCGCGTCGTATTTCACCGGATCTTTTGGCGCTTTATCACCTTCAAAGGTGACGTAAACTCCGTCTTTTTTCGCTTCAACGTTGGTTGCTTTGGTGCTTAACATCACGTTTTCGAAGCGACCTTTAATTTGCTTGTTAAAGCTCTTAATAATGTCAGCGTCCGCTGGTGGCACCAGCTGATCAGTCATTTCAACAACATCAACTTTAGAGCCTAATGACGCGTAAACCTGACCCATTTCCAGAGCGATAATACCGCCACCTAACAACAGCATTTTCTTCGGAATTTCTTTCAATTCCAGTGCGTCAGTTGAGTCCCATACGCGGTCGTCGTCGTGTGGAATGAACGGCAATTTAATGGCCTGAGAACCCGCCGCGATAATAGCATTATCAAATTTAACTTCGGTTTCGCCGTCGTCACCCTCGACTTTAATGGTGTTGCTGCCGGTAAATTTACCGTAACCGTTGACGATTTTTACCTTACGCATTTTCGACATCTGACCAAGGCCGCCGGTTAACTGACCAACCACTTTCTCTTTGTGCTTACGCAGCTTGTCCAGGTCAATCTTCGGCTCACCAAACTCAATGCCTTCTGCGGCCAGGTGTTGTGCTTCTTCAATGTGCTTGGTCATGTGCAGCAGTGCTTTTGACGGGATACAGCCAACATTAAGGCAAACACCGCCTAAGGTGCTGTAACGCTCAATCAAAACAACATCCAGACCCAAATCAGCTGCGCGGAAAGCTGCTGAATATCCACCTGGGCCCGAACCTAACACTACTACCTGTGTTGTAATTTTGTCGCTCATGTTAACCCCTTTTTTGTCACGACCAGTTGAGCCACCGGCCGCGGTCAGTCAACGCTAAATGTGGCGCTATTGTAGCGCGAATTAATTCGTATTTCCCGTCCAAATTGGTGCTTAAAGCACCAATTTGCGGATATCTCCCAGTACACCGCTTAAGTAAGCCGTAAAGCGAGCTGCTTCTGCACCGTCTATCACCCTATGGTCATAAGACAACGACAACGGCAGTGTCAGACGCGGCTCAAACTCTTTACCGTTCCATTTTGGCTTCATCTCGTTACGAGAAACACCCAATATGGCAACATCCGGGGCGTTTACTATTGGCGTAAAGGCTGTACCACCAATGCCGCCAAGACTGGAAATTGAGAAACAGCCACCCTGCATATCAGTAGCTTTCAACTTACCGTCACGTGCTTTCGTGCTAATTTCGACCAGCTCTTCTGACAGCTCGTAAATGCCTTTTTGGTCAACATCGCGAATAACCGGAACCACCAGACCGTTTGGCGTATCTACGGCAATACCAATGTGCACATACTTTTTCATGTACAGGGATTCGCCTGATTCCGACAACGAGGAGTTGAAGGTCGGGAACTCGCGCAGTGCTTTGGCACAAGCCTTAAGAATAAACACCAATGGCGTGATCTTGAAGCCAAGGTCTTTTTTCTTAGCCACTTCGTTTTCTGATTTGCGGAAGTTTTCCAGCTCGGTGATATCCGCTTCGTCAAATTGCGTAACGTGCGGTATAGTCACCCAGTTGCGATGCAGGTTCGGTCCTGACTTACGCTGAATGCGCGACAGCTGAACCTCTTCCACTTCACCAAACTTGCTGAAGTCGACCTTAGGTGGATCAATCACCTGCAGTCCACCACCGCCCTGGCCAGTTGCACCCGCAACGGCTTTCGGACGAGAGAGTTCGTATTTAACAAAATCCTGTACGTCTTCTTTCAGTATACGGTCTTTAGGTCCGCTGCCTTTGACTTGTGACAAGTCGACACCAAACTCACGCGCAACACGGCGCACCGCAGGCGACGCATGCAAAATTCCTTCTTTTCGGTCGCTACGCTGACTTGGGTGATCAGGTACCGGCGGCTGGCGTTCGCTACTTGGCTTAGTACTGCTGCCGCTGTCTTTTCCTTTGTCCTGATCTTTGTCATCAGATTTCTTATCCGACTCCTTGCCGGACTCTGACTTCTCTTCCTTGGCAGAATCGTCTTCTTCTGCTTCGGAATCGTCAGCGCCACCGGATACTTTCAGTTTCGCAATGACAGAACCCTGCGACACTTTATCGCCGACATTGACCAGCATTTCTTCAATTTCACCGTCTTCCGGGCAAGGCACATCCATAGTGGCCTTGTCGGTTTCCAGTGTAATTAAGCCGTCTTCGGCAGAGACTGAGTCGCCTTTAGAGACCAAAATCTCAATAATTTCGACGTCTTCTTCATCACCAATGTCCGGGACTTCCACATCAATGACTTTACTCTCGCCTGAGGACTTCTTCGGCTCAGAAGATTCTTTCTTCTCTTCTTTGTCCTCATCTTTCGACTCAGACGCTTTTTCTTCGTCTTTATCGTCAGACTTGTCTTCTTTTTCCTCTGACTTTTCGTCTTCTTTCTCTTCTTCGTCATCCGAAGAGTCAGAGTCGCCGGCAGCTTCAACGATAGCCAGTACATCGCCTTCGCTGATGGTATCGCCAACTTTTACCTTCAGCTCAGCAATTTTACCGCCTGAAGATGCCGGAATATCCATTGACGCTTTGTCACTCTCAACCGTCACAATACCGTCTTCTTGTTCAACGGTATCGCCTTTACTGACGAGAATTTCAATGACTTCTACTTCTTCTCCGCCCACGTCGGGGACTTTGAGTTCGATTTGATCGGCCATCTCAGTACCTCCTTACGCCAAACGTGGGTTGAGTTTGTCAGTGTCGATATCGTAGTCTTTGATAGCTTTCGCTACCACTTTCTTATCGATATCACCTTGATCCGCTAACTCTTTTAGCGCAGCAACCACAATGTATTGCGGATTAATCTCAAAATGCTTACGCAAGTTAGCGCGGCTGTCCGAGCGTCCAAAACCGTCGGTACCCAGTACACGGTACGAGGTCGGAACCCAGGCACGAACCTGATCAGCATACAACTTGATGTAGTCGGTTGCTGCTACAGCAGGTCCTTTCGCTTTCTTCATGGCTTGTGTGATATAAGCCTCTTTTTCTTTCTTCTCCGGGTTCAGCATGTTCCAGCGGTCGGTATCCAGACCGTCACGCGCCAGCTCGTTGAACGAGGTCACACTGTAAACCGTTGAGTTAATGTCGTAGTCTTCCGACAGAATTTTCGCCGCTTCGCGTACTTGCTGCAAAATAGTACCACTACCAAGCAACTGCACATCGCCTTTGGCTTTTTTCTTCGCTTTTACTTTATCCAGCTCGTAAATACCTTTTACGATGCCCTCTTCGACGCCTTCCGGCATTTCTGGCTGATGATAGTTTTCATTCATTACCGTGAGGTAATAGAAAACGTTTTCCTGATCGCCAAACATGCGCTTCAGGCCATCGTGCACGATAACCGCAATTTCATAACCATAAGTCGGGTCATAGCTAATGCAGTTTGGCACTGTGCCGAAGTGAACCAGGCTCTGTCCGTCCTGGTGTTGCAGACCTTCACCATTGAGCGTTGTTCGACCGGCGGTACCACCGACCAGGAAGCCACGCGTCTGGCTGTCGCCTGCTGCCCAGACTAAATCGCCCACGCGCTGGAAACCGAACATAGAGTAATAAATGTAGAACGGAATCATGGGTTCGTTGTTCAGCGAGTAGCTGGTACCTGCTGCCACCCAGGACGCCATAGCACCCAGTTCGTTAATGCCTTCCTGAATAACCTGACCTTTTTGGTCTTCACGATAATAGGCGACCTGATCTTTATCTTGTGGTGTGTATTTCTGGCCATGGTGAGAATAAATACCCACTTGACGGAACAGACCTTCCATACCAAAAGTACGGGCTTCGTCCGGAATAATTGGCACAATACGTTTGCCAATTTTCTTGTCTTTCAACAATGCTGTTAAAACACGGACAAAGGCCATAGTCGATGAAATTTCCCGGTCTCCTGAACCTTTCAATACCGCATCAAACGCCTTCAACGCCGGCAACTCCAGCTCCACATCCGTTTCCGGGTTTCGTACTGGCATATAGCCACCAAGCTTTTCGCGACGCTCGTTCAGATACTTCATTTCGTCGCTGTCTTCTTCAAACTTGTAGTACGGCAAGTCTTCCAGCTCGTCGTCTTTAAACGGAATGTTGAAACGGTCACGCATATGCTTAACCGCATCCAGATCCATTTTCTTAACCTGGTGCGCAATGTTCTTGCCTTCACCGGCAGCGCCCATGCCATAACCTTTAACGGTTTTCGCTAAAATGACCTGTGGGCGACCTTTGGTGTTCACCGCTTTGTGATACGCCGAGTAAACTTTTACCGGATCGTGACCACCGCGGTTTAAGCGCCAGATGTCTTCGTCTGACAAGTTGGCAACCATTTCTTCAGTTTCAGGGTACTTACCAAAGAAGTTCTCACGCGTGAACTTACCGCCTTTGGCTTTAAAGTTCTGGTAGTCACCGTCAACGGTTTCTTCCATCAACTGCTGTAATTTCCCTTCGGTATCACGATACAACAGCGGATCCCAGTAGCGGCCCCAGATAACTTTAATCACTTCCCAGCCAGCACCGTGGAAGTTACCTTCCAGTTCCTGAATAATTTTGCCGTTACCACGAACCGGGCCGTCTAAGCGCTGCAGGTTACAATTGATAACAAAGGTCAGGTTGTCGAGTTCTTCACGAGCGGCCAGACCAATAGCACCCAAGCTTTCCGGCTCATCAGTTTCACCGTCGCCTAAGAAGCAATAAACACGCTGTTTTGAGCAGTCTTTAATACCACGGTCAGTCAGGTACTTCAGGAAACGGGCTAAATAAATTGCCTGAATTGGGCCTAAGCCCATAGAAACCGTCGGGAACTGCCAGAAGTCAGGCATTAAATGTGGATGCGGATAGGAAGGTAGACCTTTACCATCCACTTCCTGACGGAAATTATTAAGTTGTTCTTCGGTTAAGCGTCCTTCAATGAAGGCGCGACCGTAAATACCGGGTGACACATGACCCTGGATAAACAGGAAGTCTCCCCCGTCACCTTCACTTGGTGCACGGAAGAAATGGTTGAAACCAACATCGTACAACATGGCAGAAGAAGCGAAACTGGCAAGGTGGCCGCCCAGCTCCTCGCCTTTTTTTGATGCCCGCAACACCATCATGGCAGCATTCCAGCGAATAGCTGAGCGAATGCGCGATTCCAGCGTCTGGTTGCCCGGCATGGTTGGTTCCTGACTAGCCGGAATGGTATTCAAATACGCAGTAGTTGGCTTGTAAGGTAAATATGCACCGTTACGACGGGCTTTGTCGACCAGTTGTTCTAACAGGTAATGCGCTCGCTCCGGGCCTTCTGCCTCAAGCACACCTTCAAGAGCGTCTAGCCACTCCTGAGTTTCCTGCTGATCGACATCTTTGTTTAATTCTTCACTCATAGCTATTCCTTACCTTTTTATCAATTCAGGAACGTCGTAGCGAACGTTGAATACGTGACTGTTCTTTGCCTAATTCCAACAATGTCTGTTCAATATAGGCCAAATGTTGGTGACACGCATCCCGCGCTTGCTCCGGTTGACCTGCAACAATAGCGCTAACCAGTTGCTGCCGGTGTTGATTCAGTTTTTCCAGCAGGTCGTCGCGACCGGCTAATATTTCCAGGTTCTGCCGAATATTCTCGGCCAATAATTCCTGCATGCCCTGAATGACATGCAACAAAATAACATTGTGTGATGCTTCTGCAATACGGTGGTAAAACTCGACGATGGCATTAACCTGCTCATCGATAGTGCTATTTTGGCTATGGCCTAAGCCTTTTATACTATCAGAAATACGATCCAGATCGGCATCGGTTCCTCTTAACGCAGCATAAAAGGAGGATATGCCCTCCAGCGCATGACGAAACTCAAGCAAATCAAACTGCGACTCAGGGTGCTTGGCCAAGAGCTCAAACAGTGGTTCTGTTAGTTGCTCATTGATGCTATTCACAACGTAAGTTCCGCCGCCCTGGCGACGTTCTACCACACCTTTGGCTTCCAATTTTTGAATGGCTTCGCGCAGCGATGGGCGTGAAACATTAAATTGCTGAGCCAGTTGACGCTCTGCCGGCAGTTTTTGCCCGGCACTAAGCCGACCATCGACGATCATCTGTTCCAGATGCGCCACGATAGTGTCAGAAAGCTTCGTCTGTTTTATGGGTAAATCTGGCATAACGGTAAATTGGTCAGACCAAAAGATGCGGTTATTCTAAATCATTTAACGGCTGAGCCCAAATTTTTCTCAGCTGGTACTACCTCTAGCTGACCCAGCCTGTCAATGTCAGCACGGCAATAGCACAAACCCAGAATATCTGTTGTCGGCGCATCAGGCGCAACTGGCAGGCAGCATGTTCGGTTCGGTCATCCGGGTGTTGCGGGTTGTCTTCTGCTTTACTGGCAACATTAAACAGAAGCTTATCCGGATCGGCCTGTGGATTCAGGCTTTGTTGCAACCACTCGGGAAGCGCCCGTGAGAAGTGACCAACTATCAATAAACCAAAAGCTGCCAGCCTTACCGGAACCCAGTCAGCAAACCACAACAGTTGCTGCCAGAGGCTAACCGATTCTTCCTCGCGCTGCTGGGTTTCAGCGTAGCGCAGAGTGGCATAAACCAAGGCACCAAAGCTGCCAAACAACACGAAGTAAAACATCACGGCAATATATTGTCGGTAATTGATCCAGATTAAAGAGTCGCTAATTTGGTGAGGCTGATGACGCCCGGCAAATTCAGTCAGAGCCTGTTGATGTTCAATAATACTCGGCTCATCTCCTCTGTTAGCTGCTTTTAAATATTCTTTGTAGTTTTGCCGGGCCGGTTCACAGTTAAAAGCCAGCAGCAGCGCAAGAATACTGACAATAAAAGTCACCATCAGGTTGTCCAGTAGCACCACCAACAGGCCAACACCCACTGCCGGTATCAACAAACGCACAAGCTGTAAGGGCTCGCTCTCCCATTTTTCATCCTGCAGACGGGCTGAGCTCCAACGTTGCCAACGTTCCATATAGAAAGCCCAGTGCAAGAATGCAGGGCTGTGGTACAAACGCTCAACGCTTAGTGCTATCAGCAACGCAATGAGGACCATTCATGACTCCTTATAAGGCATTTAAATAGGTTTGCCAGTCAAATTCACTGCCCGGGTCGGTCTTGCGGCCCGGAGCGATATCCTGATGGCCGACAATACGACGACGGTTTAATTTTGGGTATGTAGCGATAAGCGCCTCGGTTACCTGGATTAATTGTTGATACTGTTGTTCAGTATAGGCGGTGTGATCGGTTCCTTCGAGTTCAATACCTATACTGAAATCGTTGCACCGCCGACGCCCGCAATACCTTGACTGGCCAGCATGCCACGCACGCTTATCAAAAGGAACGTATTGTTCCAGCGTGCCGTCGCGGCGGATAACACAATGCGCGGACACTCGAAGTCCCTGCAGTATAGAAAAGTCCGGGTGCGTGTCGGTTTCCAGCTCACCCATAAACAATTGACGCACGTATGGCGTACCGTATTCCCCCTCGGGCAGGCTGATGCAATGAATAACCAACAGACTGATCTCGTCTGTCTGTGGACGTTCATCGTAGTGCGGCGACGGGTATTGAACTGCCGTTGTTATTTTATGATTTTTTATCGGGTCGCTTTTCACAGGCTCAACAAAACGGTAAAGTTTGCCCCCTAGTATCCGTATTGTCTGCTAAAAGGTAAAGCCATCTATGAGTCAGCCCGAGCTGCAACTTGCCATTCAGGACGGCGTAAGCGCCGCACTAAAGGAAGATTTATCCGGCGAAGACGCCAGTTATGATATTACTGCGCAATTGATTCTTGAGCAGAGTCAGTCCCGTGCCAGCATTATCACCCGGGAAGAAGCGGTGGTTTGTGGGTGTGGCTGGGTCGATCAAGTATTCCGCCAGCTTGGGCAACAAGTGGAAATTGAATGGCTGGTGAAAGACGGTGATAAGGTGGCAGCGAATACGGAACTGTGTCGCCTGAAAGGACCAAGTCGCATTTTGCTGACCGGAGAGCGTACTGCACTTAATTTTTTGCAGACCTTGTCTGCAACCGCCACTACCACGTACCAGTACAGTCAACTTTTGAATAACTACAAAACGCAGTTGCTGGATACGCGTAAGACCTTGCCGGGTATGCGTTTAGCACAGAAATACGCGGTGCGTTGCGGCGGCGGTGTGAACCATCGTATCGGTTTATTTGACGCCTACCTGATTAAAGAGAATCACATTTTTGCCTGTGGTGGCATAGCTCAGGCCGTTAAAGCAGCAAAACAACTGAATCCGGGTAAAACGGTGGAAGTTGAAGTTGAAAACCTGAATGAATTCTCGCAGGCGTTAGCCGCAGAAGCCGACATCATTATGCTGGATAACTTCAGTATCGCTGATATCGAGCAGGCCGTGCAGCAGAACCAAAATAACGCTTCACACCAGGCTAAATTAGAAGTTTCCGGTAATGTCACCGATGAACGCTTGCAAGAATTAGCGGCTACCGGTGTGGATTTTATTTCTTCCGGCGCTTTGACTAAAAACATTCAAGCTATTGATTTATCAATGAGAATTTCCCAAGATAGTGAATGACTTACAGAGAAATAGAATTTACTAATTGGCCAGGGTAAGCCACAGTTTCACTGTTTTTAACAGGGAGCTGTCTCATGCAGGATGCACATTCTTACCGTTTACCCGGAGCCGGTTTTAGCTTAATTGAAATGATGGTCGTGGTGGCCATCATTGCCATTCTCTCGGCTATTGCGGTTCCGTCATATACCTACTATACGCAGCAGGCTAAAGTCAGTAAGGCGCTGGCTCATGCTCAACCATTGCAACTGGGTATTGCCCTATGCTGGCAAATTGAGGGACAGTTAAACCAGTGCAATCAGGCCGGAAGCCAGGGCATTCCTGCGGTTCCGTCACCATTGCCTGATGAGCTCAGCGATTTGAGCCTGACACAGGCGGCTGCCGTGCGACTGACCCTGAACTCTGTCAGTATTAATAACCAACCTCTGCAAATTGAACTGACACCCAATGCGGCTAATACGCACTTAGACTGGGGTATCGCCTGCTCAGACTATGGTGAGTCTCGCAGTGTCGTGCAAAACTGTGAACGTCAGGTAAGTTACTAATGTCTGTTATCGGTCGCTGTTCACTGGCTCATCTGAAGCAGGTATCAGGTAGTACAGACGATCCATTTCTTAAGCAACACGGGTTGCAGCCTTTTGCCAGTACTCAACACTGGGAGCTATTAATACAACAACCCGGTTTTCCATCGGTAGATGCCGTGCTTTTGAGCTTTTACAGCAATAAAAAAGTGATGGTACTTCGCGGGGAAGGTCAACTTCCGGGAGTCCGGCTAAGTCATGACTCCGTCGTCGATTATGTTGACCAACTGTTGCAGTACTGCGCGGCGGAAGGCCTGTCAGATATTCATATACAACCTCAGGAAAGTGGCATTACTGTGCGAGGGCGCATAGCCGGCGAGCTCTCTCGCTTAGATGTGCTGCCCGCAGACTTTGGGCAGCAGGTTTACTCCCGAATTAAGGTACTGGCTAATCTCGATCTCACTGAACTGCGTCAGCCGCAAGACGGTCGTTTGTCGGTGCGTGCTGAGAATAGCCGCCAACATGAGTTTCGCTTAAGTTGTTGCCCTGTCATTGGCGGTGAAAAGCTGGTGCTGAGATGCCTGCAGCCAACGCAGAGTATTACGCCCCTGCAGCAAACAGGGTTACTGGACGCGCAATACCGATGGTTTGCCCATTGCCTGAGTCAGCCACAAGGGTTAATTTTGGTTACCGGCCCGACCGGTAGTGGCAAAACCTCGACCTTATACAGCGCCATAAGTCAGTTAGACGCAGAGCGATGCAATATCTGCAGTGTTGAGGACCCGGTTGAAGTTCCCCTGCCCGGTTGCAGCCAAGTGATGGTCAATCATAAACAAGGGCTCACCTTTGCGTCTGTTCTCCGCGCCCTGCTAAGGCAGGACCCGGATGTCATACTGATTGGAGAGATTCGGGATTCTGAAACAGCAAAAATTGCAGTGCAGGCAGCGCAGACCGGGCACCTGGTTCTGACCTCGATGCATACGAACAGCTGTCTCGACAGCTTGAAACGCTTACAGTCTCTTGGCATCAACCCACTGGACATTCGCAGTTCACTCAGTCTTATTGTCAGTCAACGGCTATTTCCGGTACCCGCAACTGCTGAAAATAAGCGTCAAGCAGTGTTTGAGGTCGTCCCCTGGCAGGAGCAGGCGGAGAAATTCATCAACCTTAAGACAAATACAGCGGATCTGCGTCGTTATCTGGAATCATTGCAGCTGCCTGATTTCTCTCAAGCTTTGCAAAACTACATAGACGCAGGTCAGATCAACCGCAAAGAAAAAGAACGGTTCACCTATGATGCCGATTAATCACTGCTGGTACTGGCAAGTGGGTAAGCAGTGCGGGTTTATTCATGCCGATTCGGCACTCCAGGCAAAGCAACTGTTAGCGCAGCACAAAATAAACAGTGCGGCAGTAAAACCTTTGTCGGCCCACAAGCTAAAAGGCTATAAACCCCGTTTATCGCTTTGGTATGAGTTGCTGCAGCAAGTATCTGACCTACTCAGCAGCGGGTTACCGCTTGCTGAAGCATTACGACACAGTGTCTGCGAGAGCCCATCCAGAGGATTGCGCTGGATGGTTGAAGACTGCATCCGTTGTATTGAGCGCGGTCTTGCTTTTAGCCGGGCGTTGCAGCTCTATAAAAACTGCTTGCCGGAAGAAGACATCATCGCCATAGCCTGGGCGGAGCAAACCGGCCAGCTTGCTCACACCCTGCACCAGTTGCATCAGGTTGCCAAACGCCAAATGCTGCTCAAAAAGCAAATGAGCAAGGCGCTTCGCTATCCGGTTATAGTACTTTTAGTTGCGGGCGCCGTTTGCTTCATGATGATGGGTTGGGTACTGCCAAGTTTCGCACCGTTATTTAGTGAAGGGGAACTCCCGTGGCTAACCCGGACTTTACTTAATGCTTCGGGTTTCCTACGAAAGCAAGCCGTGTCGCTTCTTGGCCTTATTTTGATCCTCTCAGCCTTGTTATACATTGTCAGGAAACAAGCCCCTTTATTCTGGCAACGAACCCTGTCCCAACTGCCTTTTATCGGGCAGTTGCTTGAGGACATTAAACTGCAGCAGCTTTTTCACCGTCTGGCTGTTGCCCTGAAGGCTGGTATTGAAACGCGTCAGGCTCTTAACAGCACCGCGCATTCCCTGACCTGGCTACCTCACCGCCATGCTTTACGCTCTGTTCAACAAAGTGTCGAACAGGGAAAAGGCTGGGTAGACAGTTTCAGAGCAAGCCCTTTAAGTGAGCCTCGTACACTGAGCTTTCTCAAAGTTGCCGAACAAAACGGCAACGTCGATCAGGCCTTTGCCACGCTTGCCGATATTCGCCAACAACGCTTTGAACAAAACTGTGAGCGCTTGATTGGTCTGGCAGAACCCTTGCTGATGGTGGTTTTAGGCGGCATTATAGGCACTCTGCTGGTCGCAATGTATTTGCCGCTGTTTTCTATGGGGCAGCAATTTTAATCACGAAGGAACACAAGTATGGAACACTTGCTCGCTGCTGAATCGATACCAACTCTGGTGTTGGCGCTGATACTTGGCGCTGTTATTGGCAGCTTTTTGAATGTTGTTATTAGCCGGCTACCCATTCAGCTACAGCGACAGTGGCAGCGTGAATGTGCTGAAATGAACGGCACTCCATTAAAAGAGCTGGACCATTTTTCTATTGCGGTTCCCGGCTCACACTGCCCTGAGTGTAAAGCCTCCATAGCCTGGTACGACAATATACCGCTGCTGAGCTATTTGGTCTTACGTGCCCGTTGTCGCCACTGCCAGACTCATATTCCGCTAACCTACTGGCTGGTTGAGCTTATCAGCTGTCTGGCCTTTGGACTGGTCGCCTGGCACTTTGATTTTAGTCTTCCGGCTCTGGTTTATGTGACCGTATTTTCGCTGCTCATCTGCCTGTTTGTTATTGACTGGAACCATCAGCTATTGCCCGATCAGTTAACCTATCCGCTACTTTGGATTGCCTTGCTCTGGTCATTGTCACCTACCAGTGAACTCTCACCTGACTCCGCCATTATAGGCGCGGTAGCAGGATACCTGAGTTTATGGAGCATTTACTGGGCGTTCAAACTTGTTACCGGGAAGGAAGGAATGGGTTACGGCGATTTTAAGCTGCTGGCGGCCATTACCGCTTTTACCGGTGCAACTTTGTTGCCGGTTACCATTCTTGCCAGCTCAGTTTGCGGTGCCATAGTGGGCTTAGTCATGATTCGCGGCAAAAGCCGGTCACAGCCAATACCCTTTGGCCCTTTTTTAATTGGCGGCGGCATACTCAGCTACTTCTTTGGAACGGATTTACTCTTTAGTTACTGGCGCTGGTTAGGAGGCGTTTAAAATGACCTATGTTGTCGGTGTAACCGGAGGTATTGGTAGCGGCAAATCTGCAGCTACCGCTGAATTCGAAAAGCTGGGTATTACCATTGTCGATGCCGATGTCGTTGCTCGCCAGGTTGTTATGCCGGGAACTCCCTGCCTGCAGGCAATTGCGGAGCACTTTGGAAACCAGTTATTGACTGAAGGGGGTGAGCTTAACCGCAAGGCGTTACGCCAAAGAGTCTTTTCTAACCCTCAGGAAAAGGAATGGCTGAATAAATTACTCCACCCCGCGATAAGAGAAGAGATCATCAGTCAGCTTGAACAAGCTGACTCTCCCTACGTGATTTTGTCAGCTCCCTTGTTGTTGGAAAACGGTCTGGAAAAATACTGCCAGCGAGTGCTGGTGATCGATGTTCCTGAATCTTTGCAAATATCGCGAACTATTCAGCGCGATGACAGTCCTAAAAAAGAAGTGGAAGCTATTATGAAGGCACAGCTAAGTCGCAGCGAGCGGCTAAACAAAGCAAATGATGTGCTAAACAATGATGGCAGCCTGGAACAGTTGGAGCAGCAGGTACTTCAGTTACATCAGCGCTACCTGGCGGCAACCGTTGCACAGGAAAAGTAATACGCTATTATAGGAACAGAGTTCACCAATCGGCAATCGCATGGCATCGACTGATAACGACAACATTCTCTACGAATACCCTCTTCAGGAGCGCATGCGAACCTATTTGCGATTGGAGCACGGCTTTGAGCAGCTAAAAGCCAGTCAACTTTGTTTTGAAGAACAAGCTGAACCCTTCTTTAATGCGTTATTTGCCGTTACCGAGCTACTGGAACGCTTTGATATTCGGACCGAACTCAGTAAAGATTTAGATCTCGATAAACAACGTTTACAAAAATGGGAAGCGCATCCTGACGTTGACCGCGAAGCGTTGCGCAATACCATTCAGGAAATTGAGCAGTGTCTTAACCAGTTACAGGATATTCCAAAATACCTGCGACAACTTAAAGACGATGCTCTGCTAGCCAGTATCAGGCAACGTTTTAGCCAACCCGGCATGAGCGGTTTGTTTGAATTACCACAACTGCAGCTTTGGTTAAGCCAGTCCGCTGAAGACAAAGCCAAACAATGCGAAGAATGGCGCAAGACGTTAGCTTTTGTGGAGTTAGCTATCACGCTGAAGCTGACGCTGTTACGCGAGCAATCTGTTTTTGTTCCCATGCAGCTACAAAATGGTTTCTTACAGGAAAGTTCGGATCAGCTACTGGCAATGTTGCGCATTAAAGTTCCTCGCTCAGCCAATATTTACCCCGTCATTAGTGGGCACAGACAACGTTTTACGGTACGATTCATGCCCTTACCGGGGGAGAGTAATGAAACATCTCTTCAAGACATTGAATTCGAAATCGCAAGGTGTAGTCCATGAGTGTTAGCGTTAACTGCCCAACCTGCCAAAAACAAGTTGAATGGTCAGAAGAATCACCCGCCCGCCCCTTTTGCAGTGAGCGTTGTAAACTGATTGATTTAGGTGAATGGGCTAACGAAGAGAAAAGTATTCCTGGCGAGCCTGTTGTCATTGCTAATGATGATTACAACAACGACGAACAGGATTATTAATAGGCGTTTAAAGACTGCATAATGCATTCAACAATGGGCTGGTTAGCTTCAGGAAACTGAAATGCGTCAAGTTGGTTTTTATCAACCCAACACCAGTCCTGACCTTCTAACTGACGCACTTCACCGTCGTAAGCAAGAACCCACCAGACATCGAGTAAGACCCGTTTATCTTTATACTGATGCTCGATAACCGTTAGTGGGGCCATATCGGTCACATCAATACCGCACTCTTCTTTTAGTTCGCGTTGCAGCGCTTGCTGGACATTCTCTTCGGCTTCGACTTTACCGCCCGGGAACTCCCATTTTCCACCCTGATGTTGTTCAGGATGACGTTGGGCGATAAAAATTTCACCCTGTTCATTCTCGATCACGCCCACTGCAACATGTACAGCAGGCGATGCTTCGGTTTTCATAGTAACCTACAGTTTACCGTGACAATGTTTATACTTTTTACCAGAACCACAAGGACAAGGTTCATTACGACCCACTTTGACACCTTTACGAACGGGTTGTCCCTGCGCGTCAGCATCGCTTTGCTGCGTTGGCTCTTCTGCAGCAGGTCCGCTTTGTTCATGACGGAACTCACGAGGAGCACTATCGGCAGCCTTACGTTGTTCATCAACCGCATCGACATCTTCCGGAGCCCGAACCTTAACCTTACTTAAAATGGTTACCACGTCGAGCTTCAATGCCTCCAGCATATCGGTAAAGAGCGCAAAGGCTTCTTTCTTGTATTCTTGCTGAGGGTTTTTCTGAGCATAGCCACGCAGGTGAATCCCCTGACGCAGGTGATCCATTGCCGCCAGGTGCTCTTTCCAGTGTTGGTCGAGGCTTTGCAGCATAATAGACTTTTCGAAACGGCGTAAAACTTCCGGCCCGACCATCTCTTCTTTTTCCTGATAGGACGCAATCAGCTTTTCCAGAACGCGTTCACGCAGAACTTCTTCGTGGAAATGCTCTTCCTCTTCCAGCCATTTTTGTAAGGGTACGTCTATGTGGAAGTCACCGCGCAGGCGCTCTTCCAGACCTTTTAAGTCCCATAACTCGGCTAACGACTGAGGCGGAACATACTCGCTAATGACACTGTTGATAACATCTTCGCGAATAGCAACGATGGTCTCAGAAATATCGCCTTCATCCAGTAATTCATTGCGCTGTTCATAGACAACGCTGCGCTGATCATTGGCAACGTCATCGTACTCCAACAACTGCTTACGCACGTCAAAGTTACGGCCTTCCACTTTACGTTGAGCATTTTCAATGGCACGAGTTACCCAAGGGTGTTCAATTGCTTCGCCTTCTTTCATGCCTAAACGCTTCATCATGGTGGCCATTCGCTCTGAAGCGAAAATGCGCATGAGCGAGTCTTCCAACGACAGGTAGAAACGCGACGAACCCGGGTCACCCTGACGACCGGCACGACCGCGTAACTGATTGTCGATACGGCGCGACTCATGGCGTTCAGTACCAATAATGTGCAAGCCGCCGGCTTCAATCACCGCGTCATGCAGCTTTTGCCATTCTTGCTTTATCTGCTCAATTTTCTCGTTGGAGGGCTCTTCCAGCTTCTCAACTTCAGCCATCCAGCTACCACCTAACACGATATCGGTACCGCGACCGGCCATGTTGGTTGCGATAGTCACCGTACCCGGACGACCTGCCTGAGCGATGATATCGGCTTCTTTTTCGTGGAACTTGGCGTTTAATACCGCGTGAGGAATTTTCTTCTTCTTCAACAGGTTCGACAGCAGTTCAGAGTTTTCGATAGATACCGTACCCACCAATACCGGTCGTTTCTGCTTACGGCATTCTTCTATATCTTCCGCTATCGCTTCGTATTTCTCCAACGTAGTCAGATAGATAAGGTCTGCTCTGTCATCGCGGATCATAGGTTGGTTGGTTGGCAGTACGATAGTTTCCAAGCCGTAAATAGACTGGAACTCAAAAGCTTCAGTATCGGCTGTACCTGTCATACCCGCCAGTTTGTTATACAAACGGAAGTAATTCTGGAAAGTAATAGAAGCTAAGGTCTGGTTTTCATTTTGAATTGGAACGCCTTCTTTGGCTTCGACAGCCTGATGCAGACCTTCGGACCAGCGGCGGCCTTCCATAGTACGACCTGTATGTTCATCAACAATAACGATTTTGTCGTCTTTAATGATGTAATCAACGTCTTTCTGGAACAGGTGATGCGCACGTAATGCCGCATTAATGTGGTGCAGTAAGCTGATGTTGGCGGCGGAATACAGTGAATCGTCCGCTTCCAGCATGCCTTTTTCTTTCAACAGCTCTTCAATGTGCTCTTGTCCGTGTTCGGTCAGGTGCAACTGCTTAGCTTTTTCATCGATAGTGAAGTCGCCGTCGCCTTTTTCTTCTTCCGTATCTTCTTTTTCCTGGCGCACCAAATGGGGAACCAGTTCATTCATTTTACGGTACATTTCCGAGCTGTCTTCGGCTGGTCCGGAAATAATCAGCGGTGTACGGGCTTCATCAATTAGAATTGAGTCAACTTCATCCACCAGAGCATAATTTAATTCACGCTGGACTCTGTCCTGCGGTGCAAATGCCATGTTGTCACGAAGATAGTCGAAACCAAACTCGTTGTTGGTACCGTAGGTAATGTCTGCCTGATAAGCCGCTTTTTTATCTTCCGGCGCCATACCCGGAATATTAAAGGCAACTGTCAGTCCCAGAAAGTCAAATAATGGCTGATTGAACTCAGCGTCACGCTTTGCCAGATAGTCGTTCACCGTAATGATATGAACACCTTTACCAGGCAACGCATTTAAATAAGCTGGCAGGGTTGCAGTTAAGGTTTTACCTTCACCGGTTTTCATCTCAGCAATACGATTATCATTCAGTACCATGCCGCCAATAAGCTGCACGTCAAAATGACGCATACCAAAGACGCGCTTGCTGGCTTCACGAACCGTTGCAAAAGCTTCTGGTAAAATTTGATCTAAACGCTCACCGTCATTCAGGCGCTTTCGAAACTCCGTTGTTTTCTCTTTTAGCTCGGCATCACTTAACGCTTCAAACTCGGGTTCCAGCGAGTTGATTCGCTCAACGTCTTTCTTCATGGTTTTTAGAATGCGATCGTTGCGACTACCAAATACTTTTCGAAACAGACTGCCTAGCATGAGATTGATTTATCCTGTGTTACTTTCCTGAACAACAAAAGCGGTACCGAAGTACCGCCTACGTTCTAAATTAATTTACCGAGTTATTTTGAGTCAGCTTTGCGATACACAAATTGGTTCGGGTCAATTTGACGACCATTACGCAAAACTTCGTAATGAACGTGCGGGCCGGTAGAACGACCGCTACTACCCATTTCAGCAATTTGCTGGCCACGGGTGACAACATCCCCTACTGATACCGATAGCTTATCATTATGTCCGTAGCGCGTTTTTAAGCCACCGCCATGGTCAATTTCAACCAACATACCATAACCGTATCGGTCACCCGCCCAGGTCACTACACCTGCGCCGGTAGCAATAATTTTGACGTCTTCATTATAACTGGCAAAGTCTAACCCTTTGTGCATGGCTGGTGTGCCATTAAAAGGGTCCTTACGCACACCATACTGCGACGACAACCAACCATCTGAGATTGGGCGCCCCGCAATATAAGCATCATTATTAAGTTGGTGATTCATCATCACAGATTCAAGTAGTGATAGCTGTTTTTGTTTGTCAGAGATTTGCGACAACATATCTTCAATTTCGCGAATAACGTCTGTACCTGAGCTTTGCGGCAACTCGGCAACTTCAATTTCCGGACCACCTATGGGCAGTTCCTGATTAAAGTTAAACTCGCCGTTATCCAAATTGGCAACGCCAGCTAAACGTTCCCCCAGAGCATCCAGACGACGCATTTGAGCTCTTAATTCACCCAGGTATACAGTCATTGCACCCAAACGCTTTTGGGTATCCTCTTTCAGGTCTTTTAATGCTTGCTCTTGTAAGACAAGCTTTTTCTGCTCTGCAGAAATTTTTGATTGCGCCAGTTCAGGATCGATTCCCTGATACTGCCATGGCTGCCAACTGGCAAGTCCGATAAAAGCAGCAATGCCAACATAGGACAAAAACCGACGTCGACTTAACCGAATACGAAAACGTACTTTGGAGCCTCGATAAAAGACTGATAAACTCATCTGAACTCTCTTATTATTTGCCTACTACGCAATTATGTCACGACACCCGAAAACCCCATCAGAATGGCTCCGTTCCGGACAACGGACTTTGTCGACAACATTACGACACTATGCACAGTTTGCCGCCCAACTTTCGCATTGGCAACAATTGTTTCAACAATGCGTTGATAAAAACACCAACCAACACTGCCAATTGCTGAATATCCGTGATGGTCAAATGATCATTCAGGTGGATAACGGTAGTTGGGCAACCCGGCTAAAACTTCAGCAAGCGGCCATTATAACGCATTTTCGTGACAATGCGACGGTCCCGGTACAGAGCCTTTCTATTAAGGTGTCTCCGTCAATGAACAGTTTTCAGAAAACGATTAAAAATCAGAAAGATTCAAGCAGTGCGGAGCGTTTGCTGGCAATGGCGGAAGGCTGCGACGAGCCGTTGAAATCGGAGTTAAAAGCGTTGGCGGCAAAGTTTACCGCCAACGATAAAGACTAAGCTGTGGTTGTTGCTGGTGACCAAAAGGCGATAGGCGCTTTTTCCTGCTCACCGTCAAAGGTCACAAATTCCCACGCAGATTCTTGCGCTAATAAAGCCTGAAGTAACTGGTTATTCAGTGCATGCCCTGACTTATAAGCACGCAGGTGACCCAGAATACTGTGCCCCCCCATGTACAAGTCACCAATAGCGTCTAACATTTTATGTTTTACGAACTCATCGTCGTAACGTAAGCCGTCACTGTTGAGGATGCGGAATTCATCCAGCACAACGGCGTTATCAAAACTGCCGCCCAGTGCCAGGTTGTTTTCCCTTAAAAACTCAATGTCTTTCATGAAGCCAAAGGTACGGGCACGACTAATTTCTTTTATAAAGGCGTTAGCACTAAAGTCGATGCTGACTGTTTGCCCTGTGTCTGCAATAGCCGGGTGTTCAAAGTCGATAGCAAAGTCGATACGGAAACCATCGTGGGGTAGCAGTTCCGCCCACTTATCACCGTCTTCGACACGTACCGGCTGTTTGATCCGGATGAACTTTTTCGCTGCTGACTGCTCTTCAATACCCGCGCTTTGTAGCAGGTAAACAAACGGGTGCGAGCTGCCGTCCATAATTGGAATTTCATGCGAGTCGACTTCGATTATCGCGTTATCAATTCCAACGCCGGCCAGCGCAGCGAGCAAATGCTCGACGGTAGAGATGCGAACGTTTTCTTCGTTGATAAGACAGGTACACAGCTGCGTATCACGCACCCAGTCGGCCCGTGCTGGAATATCCACCACAGGATCAAGGTCCACACGACGGAATATCAAACCGGTATTAGCCGGCGCAGGACGTAAAGTAAGGTTTACTTTATTGCCTTTGTGCAGCCCAACACCCGTGGTTGATATTGCTTGCTGTAATGTACGTTGCTTAATCATGGTACTTGTTCACCTACCTTTTCTATTCGGTTCGCCCTGGCTGACGCCAAAGCGGCCGCATATTATACGACATTTGTCATGGTTCGATCAAATTTTACGCATACTTACACAGAGTTACGCCAAATTAGTCGACCTGTTTTCGTAAAAATGCCGGAATATCCAGGTAATCGAGTTCTTTATCCTGTTTAGCTTTGGCAGCTGGCTGACGTTTTGGTTCAGCTTTTGCTTCCGCTTGAACTTCTTCCTGCTCTTCGTAACGAGGAGCCGCCGCACCGCGGTCTATGTCGCTGCTACGGTAAGCCTGCTGAGGTTCACGCTTAGGCGCAGCCTGGCTGGTATTGTTCACCAGCGAAATATCCGGTTTACGCTCAGCGCCGATACCTGTTGCAACAACAGTAACGCGCAGTTCGTCAGACATTTCGGTATCGATAACGGTACCCACAATCACTGTAGCGTTATCTGAGGCGAAGGCTTTAACCGTATTACCGACGGTATCGAGCTCTTCAATGCTCATATCCATACCAGCAGTAACGTTAATTAATACGCCACGAGCACCAGACAAGTCGATGTCTTCCAGTAACGGGCTGTTGATGGCCATTTCTGCAGCTTCCTGCGCACGGTCTTCACCGCTGGCAACACCGGTCCCCATCATGGCGGTACCCATTTCCTTCATAACCGCACGAACGTCGGCAAAGTCGACGTTGATAAGACCCGGACGAGTAATCAGCTCGGCAATACCCTGAACCGCACCCAACAATACATTGTTTGCTGCGCTGAAGGCATCCAGCAAGCTGGTTCCACGACCCATAACCTTAAGCAATTTCTCGTTTGGAATGGTAATTAACGAGTCGACACTTTGTGCCAGTGCGTTAATACCTTCGTCGGCGACAGCCATGCGCTTTTTCCCTTCAAACGGGAAAGGCTTGGTCACAACGGCAACAGTCAGAATGCCCAGTTCTTTGGCAACTTCAGCAACCACAGGTGCTGCACCGGTTCCTGTACCACCGCCCATGCCAGCTGCAATAAAGACCATATCAGCGCCTTCTAAGTGGACTTTGATGTTCTCGCGGTCCTCTTCTGCCGACTGGCGACCCACTTCAGGGTTGGCGCCAGCGCCAAGACCTTTAGTAATGTCCTGCCCTAATTGAATGGTGACATCTGCCGTATGATTACGCAGAGCCTGCGCATCGGTATTGGCTGCAATAAACTGCACACCTTCAATTGATTCTTTTACCATGTGCTGAACAGCGTTTCCGCCGCCACCACCGACGCCAATCACCTTAATGACGGCTTCGCTTTCATAATTGTCCATCAGTTCGAACATAATAATTCTCCCTACCTGCTTTTAACGTGCTACCCCAAGTTAAAACTCACCTTTGAACCAACTCTGCACTTTTTGCCAGAGTCCGATCACGTCAGTTTTAGAGCTTTCTTTTTGTGACACAGCGGCATCTTCCTGCCCATACCGTAACAGTCCCACCGCTGTGGCATAAACCGGATCTTCGACGTAATCCCGCAGGCCTTTCATGCCCAGAGGAACGCCGATACGAACCGGCATTTGAAAAATTTCTTCAGCAAAATCGACGCAGCCTTCCATCTTCGCGCTGCCGCCGGTAATAACTACCCCGGCTGCAATTTGCTCATCTAATCCGCTTTGCTGGATCTCGTCCCTGACCAGCTCAAACAATTCCTGATAACGCGGCTCTACCACTTCCGACAAGGTATGACGTGACATCACCCGTGACGGACGCCCACCCACCGACGGTACTTCAATGGTGTCTTCCATACTGACCATTTGTCGCAACGCACAGGCGTGCTTAGTTTTAATTTCTTCCGCGTGGTTGGTCGGTGTACGGAAAATTTTGGCAATGTCACTGGTGACCTGATTGCCCGCCGCAGGAATAACTGCGGTATGACGCAATACACCGCCCGCATATATACAAATATCAATGGTGCCGCCGCCTAGATCGACCAGCGCCACACCTAAATCTTTTTCATCATCGGTCAGTACCGATATGCTGGATGCCAGGGCGGAGAAAATCAGTTTGTCCACCGACAATCCGCAACGCTCAACCGCTTTAATAATATTTTTCGCCATGTCATTCGCACAGGTAATAATGTGCACTTTAGACTCCATGCGAACACCCGACATGCCAATTGGGCTGCGAATGCTTTCCTGAGAGTCAATCACATACTCCTGCGGTAACACATGCAAAATACGACGCTCTTTTGCAATAGGTACTGACTGTGCCGCATGAATCACGCTGTCGACATCGTCCTGTGTCACTTCGGCTTCGTTAATCGGTACCATGCCACTTTCGTTCTGACAGGAAATATGACGACCTGAAATGTTCAGGTACACCGATGCCACGCGACAGTCAGCCATCAGTTCGGCTTCATCAACAGCACGCTGGACCGACTGAACAACCAGGTTAAGGTCGTTAACGCCGCCTTTGTCCATACCACGCGAGGTCGCTGTACCAACGCCAACAACGCTGATCTCATTATCTGGCAGCAATTCGCCAATAAGCGCCGTCACTTTGCTGGTGCCTATATCCAGACCTACAACCATATTGTGTTCCGATGTTTTCGACATAACCGTCTAACTCTCACTTTTTGCTTCACGCCAGGCCACTGCAGCCCCGGTGTCATATCGTAAATCCACAGTATCGATTTCGTTGTTTTTACTTTTTTCATGTTCAACGATGCTGGGAAACACATCGATAAACCGTTTTATTCTCTCTAGCGTTGCTTCGCGCCCCAGTTTCACTTCAATTCCCTGAGCTAAAACTACGCTCACGGCAAATCGCTCTGTTAACCTTAGTGCCCTTACCTGAAAGCCATTCACTGCCAACATTTGCTGCACCCGGTTAAATTCTTTCCAGGTTTCCTCTACGGCGTTTTCCGGCCCAAACAACTGCGGCAAAGCCGTATCCACTTGTTCTATATTTGCCCGAAAAACGTCACTTTGCTCATTTATCAGGCGATCACCGTTCCACATGGCTACCGGTTTGTGTTCCGTCACATAAACCGACAATTTGTCAGGCCAGACTTTGCGAATCGAGACTTTTTGTATCCAGGGTAACTGCTCTACCCGGCGTCTTAATTCGTTCACATCTGCCGTAAAAAAACTTCCCAACGGCTCTGACGTTAAGGCCTTTCTGACCTCTTCGTTGGCGGTATACTGCAACTCGCCTTGTACATTTAATTCAGCTAACGGCACTTGTTGCTCGTCAGTCAGCACCTGGTTTAACTGATAAATACCAACCAGGGCACCTGCTATAGTCAGGCATAGCACTGTCACACCCGACCAAAAGTTCACAGAACGCAGGCGCTGTTCAGCTGCCATCATCAGCGCTCCAGTGTTTGCGCTAAAATGCGCTCCACTAAATCGTTAAAACTTAATCCGGCGGCTTTTGCAGCCATAGGTACCAGGCTCTTTTCGGTCATGCCGGGAACGGTATTGGCTTCGAGTAAGAACCACTCGCCATTGCCGTTGCGCATAACATCGATACGCCCCCAACCACTCGCTCCAATCGCTGAAAATGCCCGCTCAGCCAAGCTGCGAAGTTTCGCTTCGTCTTCATCACTTAACCCGGCAGGACAGTGATACTGCGTGTCATTCGCCTGGTACTTCGCCTCAAAGTCGTAAAACTCATGCGGTGTCTGCAGACGAATAACAGGTAAAGCATTTCCGTCTAGCAGGCCGATGGTGTACTCAGGGCCTTCAATCCACTGCTCAACCAGAATGTCGTCATCAAACTGTGCCGCGTGCTTTAAAGCTGCCGCCAGTCGCGGTGCGCTATCGGCACTGCTCATACCAATGGATGAGCCTTCGCGAGCCGGCTTAACGATGACGCGCCCACCAAGCTCCAACAACAGGGCCTCGGCGTTCACTTGTTCTATTTCATCTTGGGTAATGACCCGCCAGCTGGCTGTCGGTAACCCCAAAGCGTGCCAAATTTGTTTGCAACGCACCTTATCCATACCCAGAGCACAGCCAAGAACGTCACTACCGGTATAAGGGATTCCCAGCACTTGCAGTGCACCCTGCATAGCGCCATCTTCGCCACCACGCCCATGCAGCGCGATAAATACACGTTCGTAGCCATCATCAACCAGTTCTTGCAGGCTGTGTGCTGCCGGATCAAACGCGTGCGCATCAATACCTTTAGCCACTAAGCCTTTTAACACGGCCATTCCCGATTTTAACGAGACATCTCGCTCTGCCGAGCTACCGCCCAGCATGACAGCGACTTTACCAAAGGTCTCAGCGTTCATTGCTCAGCACCTCCGTCGCTATGTTTTTTGCCAGCGCACCAATGTTTCCGGCTCCCTGAGTTAACAGCAGGTCACCAGCGGCCAAAACCGACTCCAGCACCTCAGGCATATCATCTACTGTGGCGACATAGATAGGGTCTATTTGACCTCGCTGTCGTATCGAGCGACATAAAGAACGACTGTCCGCTCCGCTAACCGGTGTCTCTCCTGCGCTATAAACTTCCAGCATCAGCAGCACATCAACTTGCGAAAGCACGTTGACGAAGTCCTCATATAAGTCACGTGTCCGTGAATATCGGTGTGGCTGAAATGCCATTACCAGACGACGCTCAGGCCAGCCTTCGCGGGCGGCCTGTATGGTCGCCGCAACCTCAGACGGATGATGCCCGTAGTCATCCACCAACATGACTTCACCTTCGTTTTTACCCGGTACAGGAAAGTTTCCGTAATGCTGAAAACGCCGTCCAATACCTTCAAATTTATTTAACGCCGACTGAATTGCCTGGTCATTAATGCCTTCGTCCGTAGCTACTGCTACCGCTGCCAGTGCATTCAGTACATTGTGCTTGCCCGGAAGATTAAGGCAGACATCTAATGGCTGCAGGCCTTTCCGTAAAATAGTAAAACAGCTCTCACTGGCGGTTTGCTTATAGTTAATAGCCCGAATATCTGCGGCTTCACTAAAGCCGTAAGTCATGGTCTGACGACCCAGGCGCGGAATTAAGTCGGCTACCACAGGGTCATCCACACACATAACCGCTAAACCATAAAATGGCAGGTTATGCAGAAACTCAACATAGGTGTCCAATAACTTATTAAAGTCACCTTCGTAGGTGTCCATATGGTCCGCTTCAATGTTGGTCACTATGGCGACCATCGGCTGTAAATGCAGGAACGACGCATCGCTCTCGTCGGCCTCAGCAATCAGGTACTTACTGTTACCTAACCGGGCATTAGAGCCGGCACTGTTCAGCAAGCCTCCGATGACAAAAGTTGGATCGCGATCCGCTTCAGCAAAAATACTGGCCACCAATGACGTGGTTGTGGTTTTACCGTGTGTTCCGGCTACCGCAATACCGTGACGGAAGCGCATGAGCTCGGCCAGCATCTCTGCACGGCGGACAACCGGTACACGTAACTGATGAGCGGCAACGAGCTCCGCATTGTCGGTTTTAATGGCGCTGGACACCACAACCACACTGGCACCTTCAATATTCTCAGCCATATGGCCTAACACGACCGTCGCACCCAGACTGCGCAGACGCTCGGTATTGGCATTCTCAGCAATGTCAGAACCCGATATCTGGTACCCCTGGTTCAACAGAACTTCCGCAATACCCGCCATACCGGCACCGCCGATACCAACGAAGTGTATTCGCTGTACCCGGCGCATTTCCGGTACGTTCACAATAGTAAATGGCTGTGCGTTGGTTGCGGTCATGCTAGTCATCGCTCTTCTTATATTCCATACATTCATTTGCTAGTCGTTGCGTCGCCTCTGGCATAGCGCACTGACGAGCGAAACGCGCCATTGTCCACAGTTGTTGCCTGTCATGCAATAAACGTTTTAACTGTTGCTGCAATGCACCTTTGGTAACTTCAGTTTGCGGTACTAAAACTGCCGCACCGCGGCTTTCCAGGACTTTCGCATTTGCCGTTTGGTGGTCATCTACCGCGTGAGGCAGAGGTACCAGAATGGAAGCGACACCCATAACAGCCAGTTCAGAAATGGTTAAAGCACCCGCACGGCATATCACCAAATCTGCCCGGCTAAAGGCTTCGCCCATATCGTCAATAAATTCAACTACGGTCAGCGCTTTTAGAGCCGGTGCATTCCCGTACGCTTTTTCTGTGGCTGCTTCACGATCCACACCGCACTGATGCATAACATTTAGCTCTACACCATCTAATACTTTGACGGCTTCCGGTACCGCTTCGTTCAATACCTGCGCCCCTAAACTGCCGCCAACCACCAGTAAATTTAATTCACCGGTCATTTTTGAATTCTCGGGCTGTTCAGCTGCTTGTTTCAATAAATCACTGCGCAAAGGGTTACCCACCACCGGATAGCTTTTCCACTGCGGCAAAGCAACAGGCAGCCCCAGCAAGACTTTATCGGCTTTAGGTGCAAGCAAGCGTGTAGTCATACCCGGTATGGCATTTTGTTCGTGCACCACTAATGGCACACCGCAGAGTTTTGCTGCTAAGCCCATTGGGGCACAAACGTAACCACCAAAGGTGGCGACCACTTGCGGCTGAAGCGTTTTAAGTAAACGTCGACACTGCAAAACTGCTTTCGCTAAAGTAAATGGCATTAACAGCTTTCTTTTCAGGCCATGACCCCGAACCCCGGTCATACTAATACTGTGCAACGCAAAGCCTGCCGCCGGAATAACACGGCTTTCCAAACGCCCTTCCTGAGTACCAAGCCAGTCAACTTGCCAGCCGTTACTCCGCATTTCTTCAGCCACAGCTAAAGCCGGGAAGATATGTCCGCCGGTACCTGCGGCTGCGATTAGAACGCGGTTCATTCAGCACCTCCGCGCGGCGCTACTTTGCGACCCGTCATGCGGCGCTCGTGGTCAATCCGTAATAACAAACCAACGGCTAACGCCGACACAATCAGGCTGTTACCGCCATAACTGACCATGGGCAGGGTCAGTCCTTTCGTTGGCAGAGCACCAGAAGCAACGCCAATATTCACGAAGGCCTGAATACTGAACCAAACGCTGATACCGTATGCGAGGTATCCACCATAGCGCTGTTCCAGCATTAAACAGCGACGACCAATAACCAATGCCCGCCAAACCAGCATCAATACAGTAACAATGACAGCCAGAACACCTAAGAAGCCAAGCTCCTCGGCAATAACTGCCATAATAAAATCGGTATGGGCTTCAGGCAGATACTGAAGTTTCTGAATACTGTTACCCAGGCCTGCACCGCTAAACTGCCCTTGTCCAAAGGCAATAAGCGACTGCATTAACTGATAACCGGCACCAAAAGGATCTTTTTCCGGTTCTAAGAAGGTTAATAGTCGCTGCATTCGGTAAGGCTCAACAATAATCAAAAGAATGAGCGCCAACACGCAGGTAAGAAATACCGCGAAGAACTGCCATAACCGGGCACCGGCCAGGAACAGCATAGCGACAGTGGTCGCCGACAGAACCACAACAGTACCGAAGTCTGGCTGCATCAACAGCAGCACTGCCGCAATAAACAGCAGGAATAATGGCTTAATGAAGCCTTTGGCGGCTTCGCGCACTTCGTCTTCACGACGGGACAAATAACTGGCCATGTAAATACAGAAAAATAATTTAGCCATTTCTGCAGACTGAATAGTGATAGGCCCCACTTTTATCCAACGCTGAGAGCCATTCACCTCGTGGCCGATAATCAACACCAGCAATAACATCATCAAGCCAATAAGTAGTAGCTTACCGCTGTGCAAATTCCAGCTTTGCGTAGGAACCCTCAAGGTCGCCAGCATAATCACTAAGCTGATAACAATATAAACGCCGTGACGTATCGCAAAATGAAAAGGGTTACCGGTTAGCCGCTCGGCTGTTGGTAGCGAGGCTGATGTCACCATAATAAAACCAAAAGCCAGTAACGACATGGCAAGAACAAACAGCACCCGGTCGTAAAGAGGCTCACTGGTTGTTCCCCGGAACCAGTCGAATAGCTGCTGTAACCGAGTATTGGCCTGGCTCTCAGGTATTTCGAGATTCAGTTGTTCTTCACGCACTGTCGACATAAAGCGCCTCCACTGCCTGACGGAAACTCTCGCCACGATGCTCGAAATTATCAAACTGATCGAAACTGGCACAGGCCGGAGACAGCAGAACCATATCCCCTGCCTGAACGAGAGAGGATGCAAGCTCAACAGCCTGCTGCAGACTCTTAACCTGACGCGAGCCGTTGAACAGCTGCCCCAAACGCGGACCGTCTTCGCCTATAGTCAGCAAAATATCGACGCGCTCCAGAGTTGACTGTAGCTCCCGGAAGTCCGCACCTTTGCCATGGCCTCCGGCAATAAGCAATAGACGTCCATTAACCGTTGGCCGAAGGCCTTCGACGGCCGCTGCCGTTGCCCCAATATTGGTTGCTTTTGAGTCATTAACCCATAATACATCACCGTCACTGCTGACGAGTTCACAACGGTGAGGCAAGCCGCTAAATTCTTTCACTGCGCGGGCTGCTTGCTCGACATCAATTGAAATGCCCTCACACAACGCCAGAGCAGCCTGCACATTGATTAAGTTATGAATGCCCTGCAGTTTTAACTGATCGGCGCGGAGCACAACATTACCGCGGTAAGTAACTGCCACCGGACCACTGGAGCGATCAACATTGCCGGACAATAGCCCAAAATGCTGGGGATGAGCGTCATCGCCAAAACTCATTAACTTACCGGTAATTGGATGTGGCCAGGTGTCCTGCTGCTGTCGGTTTAATACCCAGGTCTTCGCGTTAGTAAAAATGCGCTGTTTGGCTTTAACATACTCTTCTATGGTGCCGTAGCGATCCATGTGATCGGCACTAATATTCAGAAGTGCCGCAGCTTTTAGATTTAAACTACTTACAGACTCCAGTTGAAAGCTGGACAGTTCCAGCATGACAGCGTCAGGCTGCTCTTTTTGTTGCAGTAACTCCAGCACCGGCAGACCAATATTGCCGGCTGCAACCACATTCTTACCGCATTTCTGAGCAATAAACTCAACCATTCGGGTAACAGTGGATTTACCGTTAGAACCGGTTACTGCAATGACGGGTAAATTCGACTCTTGAGCAAAAAGTTCGACGTCGCCAACCACCGGAATATTTGCATCCCGGGCTAAAACTATCGGCTCTTCGCGCAGATCAATGCCCGGACTTGTAATAATTAAGTCAGCCGCCAGCGTGTCTTCCAACTCCCAGCGACGATTCAGGAATTCAGTATCGCCCAATATTTGTTTGGCTTCGTCGAGACCAGGAGGGTTACTGCGCGAATCGAATACCCGAATCTGAACATTTGCCAGTTTTTTGTCCTGTTGCTTTTTATTTTGTAAATAGCGCAGCACAGAAACCCCGGTCTTTCCAAGACCGAGGACAACAATGTGTTTCATATTCTGCCAAGCTATCTTTTTCATTATTTTTTAACGCAACTTCAAGGTTGCGAGTCCTATCAGTACAAAAATTAACGACAATATCCAGAAACGCACAATGACTCGTGGCTCAGGCCAACCTTTTAATTCGTAGTGGTGGTGAATTGGCGCCATGCGGAAAACACGTTTGCCCCGCAGTTTGTAGGAACCCACCTGCAGCATCACGGAAACCGTTTCCATGACAAAAACACCGCCCATAATAAACAGTACCAACTCCTGGCGGACCAGTATCGCGATAATGCCAAGTGCAGCGCCTAAGGCCAGAGAGCCTACATCGCCCATAAATACCAGTGCCGGATAAGTGTTGAACCATAGAAACCCCAGCCCAGCACCAACAATAGCGGTGCAGACCACCAACAATTCGGCGGTTAAGGGTAAATAAGGAATTTGCAGATATTCAGCAAAGTTCACGTTGCCGGAAACATAAGCAAAAATGCCCAATGCTGCGGCAACCATAATGGTCGGCATAATCGCCAGCCCATCTAAGCCGTCAGTGAGGTTCACCGCATTGCTGGTACCGACAATGACAAAATAGGCCATCAACAAATAAAGCATGCCCAGTTGCGGCATAACGTCTTTAAAGAAAGGAACAATCAGTGCCGTCTCGGCGCCCTGAGTGCTGCTCCAGTAAAGGTAGACCGCTGCGATACTGGCAATAACCGACTGCCAGAAGTACTTCCATTTGGCGATTAAACCTTTCGGATCTTTGCGCACTACTTTGCGGTAGTCATCAACAAAACCCACAATGCCAAAGCCAGTGACTACTAATAACACAACCCATACATAGCGATTCTCCAGGTCGGCCCAGAGTAGTGATGAACCCAGCACCGCGGCTAGTATCAAGACACCGCCCATGGTCGGTGTACCGCTTTTACTTAGATGGCTTTCGGGGCCATCGTCCCGTACCGTTTGTCCTATCTGCAGACGTTGCAAACGGCGAATCAATGTTGGTCCTAACCACAATGACAAAACTAAAGCGGTTAAAACGCTCAGTATTGCCCGTAAGGTCAAGTAGGAAAACACGTTAAACGCGCTTTCAAACTGGGTTAGGTACTCCGCCAACCAAACTAACATGCGTGCTTTTCCTCTGTGCTGTCATCAACTGTGACAGCCTGCTGTATTGCTGCAACAACGCGCTCCATATGTGCAGAGCGTGAGCCTTTAACCAGCACTGTGACAGGCTGTTTACCTGTCTGTTCTGTAAGTCTTTGTAAAACAGAGTCAACCAGGGACTGTAAGCTTCCAAAGTGCTTGCCGCCATTGCCGTTAAAGACTTCGCTGGCACTTTGGCTGAGTACACCCAGGCTATATAAATTGTTGATACCGGAGCCAATAGCATGCTCACCAATTTCTTCGTGATAGGCTCTTGCATCAGCTCCTAGTTCGCCCATGTCTCCAAGGACAAAAATTCGGTAACCCTTGTAGCTTCCAAGTAAATCGAGAGCGGCTTTGGTGGAAGCAACGCTGGCGTTGTATGTGTCGTCAATGATACGTAAGTGATCACTCACTTTTATGGTGGTTAAACGCCCTTTTGCCGGTTGAACCTTCTCTAAACCGGTAACAATATCATCCAGAGACATACCCAATTCGCTGGCCGCAGCCGACGCAGAAAGCGCATTTAAGACGTTGTGCTGACCGCTCAATTTTAAAGTCAGTTGTCGGGCTTCCCCATTTAAATGAAGCGTAAATGACGGGTGTCCTTCTCCATTAAGAGTGATATCTGTGGCAAACACGTCCGAACTGTCGGTTAAACCAAAGGTTTTCCAATTCATATTAGTGCAAGCGCGCTCCCAGCATGGGTAAAACTCGGAATCGCGGGGGGTAACAGCCGTTCCCTGGCTCCCCACTCCACGGAAAATTTCAGTTTTCGCACGAGCTACGCCGTGTAAACTGCCAAAACCTTCAACGTGTGCAGCACTTACGTTATTTAGAATAGCGACGTCGGGCTTGACCAGATTAGTGGTGTAGCCTATTTCTCCGGGGTGATTCGCTCCCAGCTCAACCACCGCGTATTTATGTTGTTCTTCCAGTCGCAGCAGAGTCAAAGGAACACCAATGTCGTTATTAAAGTTGCCCTGAGTCGCCAATACCGGATGACGAATTGATAAAATGGCCGCCAGCATTTCTTTTACTGTGGTTTTACCATTACTGCCGGTAACCGCGATGGTTCTCGGAGCAACCCTGGCTTTCACCGCTGCGCCCAGGCGTCCTAGTGCATGGCGGCTGTTCTCGACAATAATTTGCCGACAGTCAATGTCCTGCTGCTTTTCACAAATAACGGCAGCAGCACCTTTGGCTATAGCTTGCTCAACGAAGTCGTGCGCATCAAAGTTCTTTCCTTTTAAGGCAATGAAAAGTGCGTCCTGCAAATCCGCACGCGTATCCGTTGATACTTTGTCTATTTTACAATCAGAGCCAACCAGGCGGCCTTCCACCTGTTCCGCGATCCACTCCAGTGATACTGAAATCATGCGCAGTCTCCTTGCAGCCATTCACTCACGACTGCTCTTTCGTTGTAATCCACACGTTGGGTGCCGATAACCTGATAGTCTTCATGTCCCTTGCCTGCCAGCAGAACCACATCGTCTTGCGCTGCTTCCTGCATGGCTTTTATCACGGCTTCGCGGCGGCCGGGCCAGACTTTAACCCGCTCTTTATCCGCAATACCTGTCAGAATGTCTTCGATAATCTGTTGCGCTGGCTCAGTTCTTGGATTGTCGTCTGTAACAACCACGACGTCGGCGTAGTCTGCAGCGACTTTGCCCATTTGTGGGCGTTTACCCCGGTCACGGTCGCCACCGCAGCCAAACACGCACCATAAACGACCTTTGCAGTGCAGCCGCAAAGCACTTAATACCTGGTGTAAAGCGTCTGGTGTGTGCGCATAGTCAACCACCACTAATGGCGACTGCTTGTTATGAAAAGCTTCCATGCGCCCGGGAACCGGTAGCAAATTGCGGCAAGCCTGGCCAATTTCCGCCAGCGGCTTATTGAACTTCAATAAAACCGCTACGGCACACAGCAGGTTATAAACATTAAAGCGCCCCAGTAGAGGTGTCTCAACGGTGCAGGATTCGCCCTGCCAATTGATCTGAAATACTGAGCCTTGCTCATGGAACTGAAGCCCCGTTGCACGCAAGCACGGTTCTACCGAACTATCATTAAGGCTTATCCATAGATCCGCTAAGTTGTCTTTATGCCACTGACTCAGGGTGTCGTCATCGGCATTAACTATTCGGTTTTGCACACCAAAGTCGGCGAATAGTCGTTGTTTCGCTGCAACGTAATTTTCCATGGTGCCATGGTAATCCAGATGGTCACGGCTGATGTTGGTAATAGCGGCCGCGGAAAAGTGCAGTGCTTCTACACGGCGCTGAATCAAAGCGTGCGAAGACACTTCCATAGCCACAAGCTCTGCGCCTTCTGCAAGTAATGTCGCCAGTCGGTGTTGCACGGTAACTGCATCTGGCGTCGTATGCCGTTCAGGCAACAAACGTCCGATGAGCCCACTACCTGTGGTACCAATAACCGCTGCTTCCATGCCCAGAGCTTTTGCCAACTGAGCCATAATATGAGTGACCGATGTTTTCCCGTTAGTTCCGGTAACACCAACCAACTGCATTTTCTCTGACGGGTGACCAAAGAAGGTGCCTGCAATATATGACAAGTGCTCGCGCACACCGCTAAAGCCGACCACCACAGCACCTCGGCGATGTTCCAGCGCAAGTCCGGGCGCTTCAGCAATAACCGCTACCGCCCCGGCATCTATAGCGGCATCAATATAAGCCCGTCCATCGGTTTCATAACCAGGGATCGCAACAAATACGTCGCCGTTTGCAACCTGCCTGCTATCTAATTTTATTCCACTGACAGTAACATCCGGAATAGCGAATGAAGCAGGCAGCATGGTTAATAACTCAGCCAGTTTCATCATTCATCACCCCCGAAACCCGCAGCACGAACTCGGGTGTCTTCAATGTTATCTGGTGCGACATTCAGCAGACGCATGGTCTGAGACACAATTTTTGAGAATACGGGTGCCGCCGCTGTACCACCATAATAATCATCGGTACCCGGCTCGTTTATGGTGACCACAACAACAATTTTCGGGTCGCTGACCGGCGCAATGCCAGCAAATAAGGCAACATAGTCGTCGCCATAACCACCACCGGTTTTCGTTTTTCTTGTTGTCCCGGTTTTGCCCGCTACACGATACCCCGGAACCTGAGCGGCTTTGGCTGTGCCGTCCCGCACCACCTCTTCCATCATATGCATGACAGCTCGAGTGTTGTCCGGATTAAACACCTGCTCAGCGGGTAACGGTGATTCCTGACGGAATATTGTGAGCGGCCGTTTCAAACCACCGTTGGCAATAATGTTATAGGCATTCGCCAGTTGCAGAGTCGTTGCTGACAGCCCGTACCCGTATGAGAGCGTCGCAATTTCAAATTCAGACCAGCGTCGACGATCGCCTAAAATGCCGATACTTTCACCCAATAAAGCAATACCGGTATCGTTACCAAAGCCTGCGTCGGCATAGGTTTGCAATAGTGGTTCAATGCCCAAATCCAGAGCTATTTTGGTCACCCCGACATTGGAGGAATGTTTCAGCACCTCGGTCAACGACAGTTCGCCATAGTTGCGAGGGTCACTGACACGACGTCCGCCAATTCTCAACCAGCCGGGGCTGGTATCAATGCTATCGCCCGCTTTGTGGCGGCCATTCTCGAGCGCGCTGAGAATCACCAGCGGTTTCATCGTTGAGCCTGGTTCGTAGCTGTCGGTTACCGCCCGGTTACGCATTCTGAAAGACTGCAGTTCCGCACGGTTGTTAGGGTTAAAGGACGGGCTATTGACCATAGCCAGAACTTCACCGGTTTCGACATTAAGCACTACCGCCGAGCCTGAAGTTGCCTGATTGTAGCGCACGGCTTTTTTCAGTTCGGTGTAAGCAGTTGCCTGAACACGTTGGTCGATACTCAGTGTCAGCTGTTTTGGTTGTTGTGCGTCTGTCTGACTAATCTCTTCAACAACCCGCCCTTGCGCGTCCTTGCGATAAACTCGTTTGCCCGGTGTGCCGGTTAAATGCTCGTCATACAATAGTTCGAGGCCTTCTTGGCCTGCACCATCGATATCAGTCAGCCCAATTAAATGAGCACTGATTTCACCTGTTGGGTAATAGCGCCGAGACTCAGTTTTTAAATACACACCCGGTATTTTCAATTGCTTCACGTAATCCGCTTCTGACGGCGTCACTTTTCGCTGTAGGTAAACAAAGCGTTTTGACTCATCGTCCACCTTGCTCACCAGCTCATTACGATTCATACGGAAAGTTTCCGCCAGAGCCTGCCAGCGACGTTCGTCTGCCAACGCTTCTTTTTCTGCAATTCGCTTTGGATCTGCCCACACGGTTTCTACCGGAACACTCACCGCTAATTCTCTACCGTTGCGATCAACAATGGTTCCTCGTTCAACCGCAACGCTGGCTGATCTTAAACTGCGCATATCGCCCTGTAGCGAAAACGCATCGGGACTAATGACCTGGATATAGGCAGCACGTGCAATGAGTACGGAAAAAACACCGAACAGTAAAAACACTGCGGTATAAAAACGCCAGCGAGTGCCGGCTGGCTCTGAACGTTTTTTGCGACGAGTCACTGCCATGAGACAAGTACCTCCTGCTCTGGCGCAACGTCACGCATACCAAGCTGTTCCTGCGCGATACGCTCCACTCGACTGTGTTCAGTCAGCGAGTTCTGCTCAATCACAAGGTGCCGCCACTCTCTGTCCAGAGTGTCGCGATACGAGAGTAAGTCGTCGCGCTCAGCAGTTAATTGCCGATTCAAATGCGCGATATAAACAATGCTTAGTGCATTAACAATAACCACCACGCTCAGCAACACTATCCACTTATGTTGCAGCAGATCTTGAAGTAACATTTTGGTCAGGCTTGGGTAACGCTGTTTAGTCATTGCGAACCCTCCTGGCAATACGCAGCACAGAGCTACGTGAACGCGGATTTTCCTGGACTTCTGCCTTACCCGGCTTAATCGCTTTACCCACTTTTTCCAATGTTTTGTCTTTATTTCGTTCGGCTTCAGTTACTGGTAAGCCCGGCGGCAACTGCTTGCCCTCGCTGTGTTTACGGATAAAGCGTTTAACTAAGCGATCTTCCAGGCTATGGAAGCTAATAACCACCAACCGCCCGTCTTCTTTCAAACCAGAAAGTGACGCTTCGAGAGCTTGTTCTATTTGCTCTAACTCGCGGTTGATATGAATTCGTATGGCCTGAAATGTGCGCGTTGCCGGGTGTTTATGCTTTTCTTTTACCGGGCTCACACGGGCAATCATTTCCGCAAGCTGCTTCGTGCGGGTGAAAGGCTTTTTCTCGCGGTCCATAACTATGGCACTGGCAATACGACGAGCAAAACGTTCCTCACCATACTCTTTAAGAACCCAACTAATGTCGTCTTTTTCTGCACGATTAAGCCATTCAGCCGCTGTTTCGCCGCTAGTGGTGTTCATCCGCATATCCAGCGGACCGTCACGCATAAAGCTAAAGCCTCGCTCAGCATCGTCCAATTGTGGGGAGGAGACACCAAGGTCAAATAAAATGCCCGTCACTTGCTGATTCAGTTGCAAGTCATCAAGCACCTGTTGCAGGTTTGAGAAAGGAGTGTGGATAATTTGAAAACGAGGGTCGTCTTCGAAGGATTTTGCCGCAGCAATGGCCTCAGGGTCCTGGTCAAGAGCAATTACCCGGGCCTTGTCACCTAACTGATTAAGAAGCGCACGTGTATGTCCGCCACGACCAAATGTGGCGTCAATATATGTGCCTTGCGGATCAGTCGCTAATGCTTGTATCGACTCTTCCAGTAGCACCGAAACGTGTTGCGGTGACGTTGTTATCATTATAATGAAAAGTCTTCTAGTCGTTCGTTGAGAGTAAAGTCACCTTCGCGTTCAACATCCATATCTTGCGCCACTTGTTCATGCCAGGCGTCTTCATCCCAAACTTCAAATTTATTCAGCTGCCCGACAAGCATCAGTTTTTTTTCTAAACCGGCGTGTTGTCTCAATGGCGCTGACAATAACAGACGACCGTTTTTATCCATTTCACAGTCGTCGGCATGGCCTAACAGAAGCCGCTGTAAGCGACGTTCTGCGGGGTTCATACTGGATAATCGAGTGAGTTTTTGTTCTATGATTTGCCACTCGGGAAGCGGGTACAGCAAAAGGCACGGTTGCTTAATATCAATCGTGCAGACCATTTTGCCTTCACAGTCTAATGACAACGCATGACGGTACTTGGCCGGTATGGCCAAACGTCCTTTGCTATCCAGACTTAATGTTGTTGCACCTCGGAACATGATCCCACCTGATCATTGTGATCCACTATTATCCACAAATCCCCACAATGTTACAGTCTAGGTGTCACTGTTTCCCACTGTCAAGAAAAAACCTCTTTATTTGTCAGGGCTTCACAGAAATTTACATTAAGCGCTTGATGCAACGTGCAAAATAGTTTTTCTGCTATGGGTTGTGCGATTTTTATGCGATACTCGACTGAGTTTTAGCTAGCTGTGATACTCAATGAAGCGCTACTTATTTGTCATATTGGTAAGCTTTTGCGTGCTGGTGACCGGCGTTATCTGGTTTGCGGAAAATCAACACTCGCAAGTGATAGAGTCACGTAAGCGTGTGGCTACCGAACGCTTAGGCAGGTTACGCGCCGCACTCGAAGGCCAGATTAACTCCTCGCTGACCACCGCTCGTGCGCTGCAGGCTGAAATAAAACTTTCCCCTGACATTTCCGCAGAACGCTATCGTTTGCTGGTGCAAGAACTAATAGACAATGACCTCCCTGTTCGTCATGTGGCTCTGGCCCCTGATCTTATTATTGAGTTTCTCTATCCTTTAGTGCCAAACCAGGACGCGCTGGGTTTTGATTACCGAGCTTCACCCGAACAGTTCAAGAGTGTTCAGGAAGCCATTCAACGCAGAAGCATCATTATTGACGGCCCTGTCAAATTAGTGCAAGGCGGCTGGGCACTAATAGCACGGGCTCCGGTTTTTATCGATAACTCGCTGTGGGGCGTTATTGCGATTGTTATTGATATTGACCAGTTAATGATCAGTAGCGGTTTGACTTCAGTTGATGATTATCTATTCGCGCTGAAAAAGAACATTAAAGATAGCGAAGAGTTATTTCAACGTGGCGATCCGTCCGTATGGCAAAAAGATTATGTCGCCATTGAAATCGATGTATCCTCCGGCCAATGGATACTGGCTCTTGCGCCGAAAGATAATGGCTGGGCTAAACGCGATAATATTTATTGGATCATCATAATTGCCGGCTGGACACTCTCATTCTTAATGATTGCTTTTATGTATAATTTGGTCGCAACCCAGAGTCGTTTACGGACAGCTCTAACAACGATTGACCGGCAGGCAAACTTCGATTCAATCACCGACTTGCCTAATCGTCGAGCCTTTGTTGACTATCTCAATCAATTAACTCAGAGCGGCAATGATCAGCATTTTGCTATTTTGTTTATCGACCTTGACCATTTTAAAGAAGTTAACGACAGCCTGGGACACGACGCCGGCGATGAGTTACTGGTGTCAGTTGCGGAACGTTTAAGGAGTCAACTGCGGGGTTCTGACTTTATCGCCCGTATTGGCGGCGATGAATTTGTTGTGGTGATTAATCGCTTCAAGTCACATGAAGTCATTAATGATTTGGCAACCCAAATTAATCGTCATTTAAGCGAACCTTTTACATTACGTCAGAACCAAATACAAACCACCTGCAGCATTGGTATTGCGTTGTACCCTGACGATGGCATGAAAGCTGCCGAGCTTCTCAAAAATGCAGACTTGGCCATGTACGCCGCAAAAACCGCAGGGCGTCGCACCCACTACTTCTTTAATGACGAACTAAGAGCGCAAACCGAACGCCAGAATACCATTCACAACCGAATGCGGGACGGCCTAAAGCGACATGAATTCTCGCTAGTTTATCAGCCTATTGTTGATTTTAGTTCCGGCAAAGTCACCAAATGTGAAGCCTTACTTCGTTGGAAAGATGAAGATGGAAACGTCATTTCTCCCGCTGAGTTCATTCCGGTTGCTGAACGCACGGGGTTAATTCACGAGCTGGGGCAATTTGTGCTGGAGCAAGCTTGTATTGACTGGGTTACCGTTCATAAGTCCGGGTACCCTATTGAAGTTTCAATTAACCGCTCAGAGCGAGAGCTGAACGATATGGAAGTCGCTAAACAGTGGCTGTCTTGCATCAAGCAACACGGTATACCAACTGAAAGCATCACTTTCGAAATTACTGAGTCCTTGTTAATGAGTAATAAGCAGCGGCAATTACAAATTTTGCATTACCTGCGCTCGCAAGGAGTACAACTGGCCATTGATGATTTTGGCACCGGTTACTCAAGCATTAATTACCTGCAGCGTTACCCTGTCGACTATATAAAAATAGACAGAAGCTTTTTGAACCAGGCACCTGATGACCGCGTGCAGGTTGCTTTATTAGACGCTTTACTTAGGGTGGCCAGAGCCCTTGATATCGACGTTATTGCTGAAGGCGTGGAAACTAAGCGGCAATGGGAGTTATTGCAGCAACAACAATGTGACTTTGCTCAAGGCTACTTTATTAGTGAACCCCTGACTTTAGATAAGTTATTAGACTTTTTGCGAAAATGGCAGTTCTGAAGTCGAAAAGAGGAATAAGGTGGAGAGCCGGCCGATAAGCCGGGTTCTGTCGTGGACAATCATTCATCTAGTGATCAGGTTGCCCTGACCCTCAAGCAGTCTACCCGGGTTCAACGCGGGCCGCGCCAAAGAACCCCTATTTGACCTTGCTCCGGGTGGAGTTTACCGTGCCGCAAACTGTTACCAGTTGCGCGGTGCGCTCTTACCGCACCCTTTCACCCTTACCTGTGCTGCAAGCAGCCATCGGCGGTTTACTCTCTGCTGCACTAGTCGTCGGCTTACGCCGCCCAGGCGTTACCTGGCACCCTGCCCTATGGAGCCCGGACTTTCCTCCCCCTGTAAACAGGCGGCGATTGTCTGGCCAGCTCTCCGCGGAGGATTCTACGCTGCGCCAGGCTTTAACTCAATCTTTGTTTTTATTCTCCAGCCCCCACTGATACAACACGTTTTTACGTTCATCATGAATTTTCGCAGTGACAGCAGCCGCTTTCTTTAATGGCAACTCCTCCAGTAACAACAGCAAGGTTCGCTTAGCCGCCTCTCCAGGGCCGTCACTGGCTTCCGTTTCTTGCTGCAAGGGTGATATCAGTAACACCATTTCTCCCCGCTGCTGGTTGCTGTCGTCTGTTAAAATCTGCAATAACTCTGCAGCACTGCCATTTAAATAGGTTTCAAACTGCTTCGTCAGTTCACGCGCCAGTACCAGCTGCCTTTCTGTCCCCAGCACGGCATTCATATCGGCCAGGGTATGCAGAATTCTGTGTGGGCTTTCATAAACAACAACGGTTCTTGGTTCTGTTTTTAACGCTTCTAATTTTGCCCGGCGTTGCTGCGGCTTAGAAGGCAAAAAACCTTCAAAGGCAAAGCGGTCGGTAGGCAAGCCAGCCGCAGACAGTGCTACGGTTACGGCACAGGCACCCGGCAGTGCAACCACTTTGAGGCCGTGCTGACGACACCGTTGTACCAGCACATAACCCGGGTCATTAATAAGTGGCGTACCCGCGTCGCTGACTAATGCCAGGGAATCGCCTTGCTGCAGGCGCTCAATAACCGCATCCGCGCGCTGAGTCTCGTTATGCTCATGCAGCGCAAACACGTCGTTTTGTATGCCATAATGCTGCATTAACTTCCGCGTATGCCGCGTATCTTCTGCAGCTATGGCTGCTACATCGGCTAATGTTTTTATTGCCCGCTCGGTCATATCGCCTAAATTCCCGATAGGCGTGGGTACAATATAAAGGGTCCCCGGGTCTGTCATAATGAGTCTCAGTTTGTTTCCAACGTCAATGCCGTTTATAGTATCACCGAACAGGCACCAAAGCGGAACCTTACAGTGTTTAGAACTCAGTCATTTGTATTTTTAGCTCTACTGGCACTCATGGTACTCACTCAGTGTACCTCTGCCCCTGACCGGAAAACTGAAACGCCCGACAAAACCGCAGATGCCGCCGACCAGGACTTAAGTTTAACTGAAGAAAAATCGGCTCAGGACTGGTTAGATGAAGCCCGCGCTGCCGCCAACGATATTGAACAGCACTCCGCTTTAATACGCGCAGCTAATGCGTTTCAGAATGAACAAAAATGGCAGCAGGCTGTAGCCGTGTTGTCTCAATTAAGCCCTCAAAAAATTACCCGGCATAGTCAAAAGTACTATCACCTGGCTAAAGCTCGTTGGGCAGCAGAACAAGAACAATGGCCCCAGGTTATTGATGAACTTGAGAGCGTTTATACACAGTTTAACCAACGCGAATTTCGCGCTTTGAGCTTACAATTGCTGTCTCAAGCCGCTTACCAGCAAAAAAACTACTGGCAAGCTTTGGTGTGGCAGGTCGACGCTCAGCGTTTTGCTGAACAATCCAGCGCAGAAACCATATGGTCTGTTGCCAGCCGGGTCACCCAATCTGAGCTCCCACAGCAACGTCCGACTGATTTAGCTCTAGCGGGTTGGTGGCGTTTAGTTGACTACCATCATCAGGCCATGACCAACCCGGAACAACTGTCTGCTTACCTAAGCCAATGGTTGCAAGGCTATAGCGAGCACGCTGCAGTCGATATGGTAGAAAGATGGCAGGAAACAGAAATCAGGAATGATAACGAGAAGACATCCAAACCCGTCATTGCGGTCCTATTACCCTTATCTGGAAAATACCAACAACAAGGTCAGGCCGTACGCGATGGCATTATTGCCCGCACAGGAGAATTAAAAGAAGTACAAGTGGTTTTTATTGATAGCGAACAAGGTGACATTGCGGCACATAAAGAGCAGATAAAGTCACTGAACCCGGTTGGTATTATCGGTCCCCTTTTAAAAGAGAATGTTGCGCTTTGGGCTGAGCAGCCACCCAGTGATGTACCTCAGATTTTTCTAAACCAGATTGAAAGAGAATCAGCGGACTCCTCTGCTAATAGCGCATTTTTCGCCTTAACTCCTGATACAGAAGCCCGGCAAGCTGCACAGCGCATCAATCAGAAACTTCCAGGAGCTAAAAGTGCCATGATCATCGCCGCCGATACGTCCAACGGACGTAGAATGGTCGATGCCTTTAAATCGAGTTGGGATAATGAGCAGGCGGGAGACCCCAAAGTTTCTTACTTTTCGGAACGCGCGGACATGAAAGCAACGGTGGAAAGCTCTCTGGGGCTAACTGACAGTCAGCAGCGCATTCGGGCAGTGAAAATAGCCGCTGGAAAGATCATTGTTGATGAGCAGGAACGAAGCCGGAGAGATATCAGCGCTATTTATCTGCCGGGAAACTTACAACAAACTCGTCTGTTAAAACCTTTTATTGATGTCAGTGTTTCACCTTTTGCCGCACCCATTCAGGTGTACGCCAGTTCTGCGACTCACGAACTTAAAAACCGCTTAGGGGATTCTGATCTTAACGGTATTATCTTTTCTGACATTCCCTGGTTAGCTTCAGATGCCGGTAATAATTTGCTTTTAACTCAGTGGCTTGAGCTACGCAATGGTTGGGGACTTTCACTAGCAAGGTTAGCCGCAATGGGATATGACAGTGTGTCATTAATACAACGATTAGAAATGATGAACCGTATGCCGGGGCTTACCTGGAGCGGACTTAGTGGCAACCTCCACATCAATGACTCAGTGGTTCAACGTGAACTAACCTGGGCTACCTTTACTAAGGGGAAAATAGCCTTAGCTAAGGAGTCAAATAATGCAGGAAGTAGCAACAGGTAAGCACGCGGAGTTACTGTCGGCAGAATTTCTGGAAAAGAATAGTCTTACAATTATTTGCAAAAATTACCGCATTGACGGCGGTGAAATTGATATTATAGCCCGAGACGGAGATTACTGGGTCTTTTGCGAGGTTAAGTATCGGCAACATGAGCACTTCGCTTCAGTACTTGAGCAAATTAAGCCGCAACAATGTAGGCGTGTAAGGCATACTGCTCGTTACTATTTACTCAGTAATAATATAGACGAACATACCGCAGCAATACGTTTTGACGTTATTGCAGTAGTCGGTCACCCAACAAAAATTGAATGGTTTAAGGACGCATTCTAATTATGAATGACGAGCTAATTAAAGCGCTTTTCACAGAGAGCATACAGACACAGATCTCCGCAGTTGAGAGCCTGACCGATGACATGGCAACCACAGTGGAGTTGTTAGTGGCTAACCTGCTCAATGGTCAACGCGTTTTTTGCTGCGGAGACCGAACCACAGGAGTGGTTGCACAGCATTTTTCCAATCTCATGACAGAGGGGATGAAGCTCGAACGGCCTCCTTTTCCAGTGCTGGCCCTGAATTCGGGCAAGCAAAAGCAACTGGCAGCATTGGGTCAGGCTAGCGACATTTTGATAGTTATAGCCGATAATCAGGAAAATGAAGAACTAACCTCCGTTATGGAAACAGCAATTAGCCGCGACATGTTAATCATTGCCCTAACCGGAGAAGGTAATGACTCTGTTTCCGGTTTATTAGGGGCTAATGACATAGAACTGCGTGTGCCAAGTTTAAATCCCGCTCGTATACTGGAAACCCAGTTATTTATTGTCCATGGTCTATGTGAACAAATAGAAAATACTATCTTCCCTCAGGAGCACTGACGCGTATGACTTTATCTAAACTCGCTTTACCCGTCATTTTTATCATCTTGTTAGCCTTACAAGGATGCGCTGCTGTCGCAGTTGGCGCTGCCGCAGTTGGTATCTCGTCTGCAACAGACCCACGTACCATAGGCACGCAGGTAGACGATCAAACGATTGAAATGAAAACGAACGCCAAACTGGGGAACGATGAGCAGCTTGAGGATTCTCGCGTCATTGCGGTGAGCTACGATACCAACGTGCTGTTGATTGGCCAGGTGCCCAGCGAGAGTTTGAAAAGAAGAGCAGAAGATGTCATTAGAGATACGAATGGCATTAATAAAATTTTCAATCAACTGCGTATTGGCTCAAAAGCTTCTGCAACGGTTCGCGCAGGCGACAGCTGGATAACCAGTAAAGTGAAACTTAAGTTTGCGAATAATAAGTCCATAGATGCCACCAACATAAAAGTGGTAACAGAAAACGGCGAGGTATTTCTGCTAGGCCATGTTAGTCAGGCGGAAGCAGAGGCTGCTGTTGAAATTGCAAGAAATGTTGATGGTGTAGGACGAGTTATTAAAGCACTAACCATTAAGCGTTAGTGAAGCGTTAGTGCTTTAAATTCTTACTTAACAACTTTTAAGTTGGGCTTTTTCTTCGCTGACTTTTGCTCAGTTTCAGTGTTGCTCTGCTCTTCTTCGTCAAGCTCGGGCATTTTATCCAGCTCGGGCTCGGCCTCAAACATAGCACCAGCTCCATTTTCACGGGCGTATATAGCTAATGCCGCCGTCATAGGAACAACAACCTGCATGGGCTGCCCACCAAAACGTGCGTTAAAACGCACCTCATGGTCCGCCAACTGTAAGTTCTGAACTGCTGTTGGTGAAATATTAAGAACTATCTGGCCTTCACTCACAAAGTTTTGTGGCACAACCGTGCCGACAATGGTTGCGTCAACAACCAAGTGCGGAGTCAGATCGTTATCAACAATCCATTCGTACAGTCCACGAAGTAGATAAGGTCTTTTCGGCGTCATAGCACTACTCCTCGACGTCGATGAAATTAATGACGGGCGAGCTCTTTTTCTTCTTCCGTTAAAGAGTCCTGGAACGTTTTGCGTTCAAATAAACGTACCATATATTGCTTGATCTCTTTTGCACCTTGCCCTTCCAGGTCAATGCCGTAAGCTGGTAAACGCCATAGCAGAGGTGCCAAATAACAATCGACTAAGCTGAATTCTTCACTCATGAAATAAGGCGTGTCGGCAAATATAGGAGCCAAAGAAAGTATGCCTTCTTTCAATTCCTGCCTTGCCTGTGCATCGCCTTGCTGAATTTTTTCAGCCAGACTGTACCAGTCACGCTCAATACGGTACATCATAAGACGACTTGTACCACGGGCAACCGGGTACACCGGCATCAGTGGCGGGTGCGGGAAACGCTCATCAAGATACTCCATGATAATTTGTGCGTTATATAACACCAGTTCACGGTCAACAAGAGTCGGCGTAGCCTCTGGGTACGGGTTAAGCTGTAACAGATCCTCCGGCGTACTTTCGTCGGTCACATACGTAATTTCGACACCAACACCTTTCTCAGCTAACACCAGACGTACCTGATGACTCTTTAAGTCATCCTTTCCTGAATATAACGTCATTACTGAGCGTTTATTTGCTGCAACAGCCATTCCTTTCTCCAGATAATATCAACGGCAAAAGGGTGGCAAGCCACCCTTTACTAAGTCGTTGTCTAACAGACTGATAAGCCTCGATTATTTGAGGTCTTTCCAAAACTCTTTCTTCAGTAACCATGCCAAAATAGTGAATACCAGCAGGAAACCAAAGACAAACCAACCCATTCGACGCTGCTCTAACAACATAGGCTCACCGGTGTATACCAGGAACGCTGTTAAATCTAGCATCGCTTGGTCGTACTCGCTTTCAGACAGGCGACCGTTTCCATCGGTTTTAATACCAACGTAAACGTCTTTCATTTCGCCGTCTATCATACGCTCTTCGTAGGTTTTTTCAGGAAGCCCCTGAAGTTCTTCCAGCACATGCGGCATACCCACGTTAGGGAATACTGCGTTGTTAACCCCAAATGGGCGACTTTCGTCTTTATAAAATGAGCGTAAATAAGTATAAATCCAGTCCGCACCACGTACACGAGCAACATTGGTTAAATCCGGTACAGCTGTACCAAACCAATTCGCAGCGGAATCTGAATTCATATTATTGGTAATAAGGTCACCGGCTTTATTGCCAGTAAACTGTAAGTGCTTCTCACCCAGCTCTTGTGGGATACCAAGATCTTCAAAGGTGCGGTTATAGCGATGATACTCCAGCTGATGACAACCCAGACAGTAGTTCATATATAACTGCGCACCGCGTTGCAACGAGGCCTTGTCGTGTAAATCGACTTCGGCCTTATCTAATGGAACTTCAGGACCCGCCGCAAAAACCAGCGACGGAATCAAAGTTATAAGAGCGATTAACAGTTTTTTCATTTCGACGTCACCCTTTCTGGTACCGGTTTAGTCTTCTCGCGCTTACTGTAGAACCAGAGCAGCCCGAAGAATGCAAAGTACAGGAACGTAAATATCTGTGCGAACACGGTTGCAACAGGAGTTGCAGGCTGAGTTCCCAGATAACCCAGTACAACGAAGCTGATCGCGAATACGGTTAAGTTCAGCTTATGCAATAGGCTACGATAACGAATTGAGCGTACTCGACCACGGTCTAACCAAGGCAATAAGGCCAGGAAGGCAATGGCAGCAAACATGAGAATGACGCCAAATAGCTTATCCGGAACCGCACGTAAAATAGCGTAGAACGGAGTGAAGTACCATACCGGAGCTATGTGCTCTGGTGTCTTCAGCGGGTTCGCTGGTTCGAAGTTCGGTGGCTCAAGGAAAAAGCCGCCCATTTCCGGATTGAAGAAAATAACGTAACAGAAGAAGAACAAGAAGATACCAAAACCGAACATGTCCTTAAGGATGTAATAAGGATAAAACGGGATGGAATCAACAATGTCTTTCTTGTTCGTGAAGCGCTCATGGAACTTAAATTTCGGCTTCTCTTCGTCAGGAACCGAGCCTTTAGGCTTCTTCGTATCAACACCATCGGGGTTGTTAGAACCGACCTCGTGCAAAGCGACGATGTGCAAGAAGACCAAAATAACCAGCACTAATGGTAAAGCAATGACATGCAGTGCAAAGAAACGGTTTAACGTAGCGCCCGAAATAACGTAGTCACCGCGGATCCACAAAGTTAAATCATCACCAATAACCGGAATTGCACCGAACAAGGAGATAATAACCTGAGCACCCCAGTATGACATTTGTCCCCATGGTAGCAAGTAGCCCATGAAGGCTTCCGCCATTAATACCAGGAAGATGAACATACCAAACAACCAGATTAATTCCCGTGGTTTTTGGTAAGAACCGTACATCATGCCGCGGAACATATGCAGATAGACCACCACGAAAAACGCTGATGCCCCAGTGGAGTGCATGTAACGCAACAGCCAACCGTATTCAACGTCACGCATGATGTACTCGACCGAAGCAAATGCGCCTTCGGCACTTGGTACGTAGTTCATGGTAAGCCAAATACCGGTCAGAATTTGGTTAATTAATACAATAGTTGCCAAGAAACCGAAAACATACCACATGTTGAAGTTTTTCGGAGCTGGATACTGTGCCAGGTGGATGTTCCAGGTTTTTGTCATGGGGATGCGGGCATCCATCCACTCTACAAATCGCTTAAACATTATGCTTGCCCCTTATCTTCACCCACCAAAATGGTGTTCTCGTCGATAAAATAATGCGGCGGCACGACTAAGTTCAGAGGTGCTGGAACGCTTTCAAAAACACGACCTGCAATATCAAACTTCGAACCGTGACACGGGCAGAAGAAACCAGATTCAACGCCATCAACATGGTCTCCCATTCCCTTTTCGAGATAGGACGGGGAACAACCTAAATGGGTACAGATACCAACGGCGACAAAGAATTCTTCCTTGATTGAACGGTGTTGGTTCTGAGCGTACTCAGGCTGCTGTGGTTCTTCCGAATTAGGGTCGCGAAGCCGATCTTCAACTTTAGACAACCCTTCCAGCATATCGGGGGTACGACGCACCACCCAGACTGGCTTTCCGCGCCATTTCACACGGACTAGCTGGCCAGGTTCAGCCTTGCGTATATTCACTTCTACGGGCGCACCCGCGTTTTTCGCTTTCGCACTCGGGTTCCATGATCTTATGAAGGGAACGGCTACTGCTACCGCTCCGGCACCACCTACCACAGAGGTTGCGACAGTCAAAAAACGACGGCGGCCTTTATCTACAGGCGCATTGCTCATCCATCTACTCTCCAGTTTTGGACGCTCCACGATACTTTGTCGCGAAGTCGGGAATTAGCTGCTGCTTTGTCCGCTTATGCGGATTACAGAAAATGCTTTGAGATGATAATGAAAAGACACACTTTTTACAAGCTTAATAGCCGCTATTATCGCGGTATTTCTATTTCGATCAGACATAAAAAAACCCAGCCGAAGCTGGGTTTTGCCACAATAAATGAAGACGAATTAACGCTTCGAGAACTGTGGACGTTTACGTGCTTTATGCAAGCCGATTTTCTTACGTTCAACCTGACGAGCGTCACGAGTAACGTAACCTTCTTTACGTAGCGGACTACGTAGAGCTTCGTCGTACTGCATTAATGCACGGGTAATACCGTGACGAATTGCACCAGCCTGACCCGTAGTACCACCGCCATTTACAGTGATGTACAAGTCAAACTTTTCAGTCATTTCAACTAACTCTAACGGCTGACGAACAACCATTTGAGCCGTTTCACGACCGAAGTATTCGTTCAGTTCACGGTTGTTAATTTTGATGTTGCCGCTACCAGGACGCAAAAATACGCGAGCCGTGGAGTTTTTGCGACGACCAGTACCGTAGTATTGATTATCTGCCATAGTGTTCTTGCTCCGTATTATATATCCAGTTGTTTAGGTTGTTGAGCAATATGGTTATGCTCAGTACCTGCGTACACTTTCAGTTTACGGAACATGGCACGACCCAATGGACCACGGGGTAACATACCTTTCACCGCTTTCTGAATGACCATCTCTGGTTTCTTAGCAATCAGTTTTTCAAAGCTGATTGATTTGATACCACCCGGAAATCCAGTGTGCGAGTAGTACATCTTGTCCTGAGCTTTGTTACCGGTAACGGCAACTTTCTCAGCGTTAATGACGACGATGTAGTCGCCGGTATCAACGTGAGGCGTGTACTCAGGCTTATGCTTGCCGCGTAAACGACGAGCGATTTCAGTAGCTAAACGACCTAAAGTTTTGCCTTCAGCGTCTACTACGTACCAGTCGCGTTTTACCGTTTCTGGCTTGGCTACAAATGTTTTCATTGTATAAAACCTACATTTTAAAAGTTCACGGACAGTAATTCCGGGCTTCCCCGCGAATCACAACAATAAAAAAATGATAAAAATCATTCAGTTATCTGCTGCGACCGCTGCATTACGTTAGGTAACACAACGGACTGTAACGTGGGCTGCGCGGATTATAGGAAAAATGCGGTTAAAGATCACGCATTTTCTGAAATTTATGCTTTATGTGCCATAGCAAGATATTCCTGACTCTGCATTTCCTGCAAACGGCTGACGCAGCGACGGAACTCAAAAGTTAACTGGCCTTCGGTATATAACGATTCGATATCCACTTCTGCAGATAAAATCAGCTTCACCCGACGCTCGTAAAATTCATCCACTAACGCGATGAAACGTCTGGCGGTATCGTCTTTTCCCGCGCCCATTTGTTCGACATTACTGATCAGGACAGCGTGATAAATTCGCGCTATCTCCATGTAGTCGTTTTGGCTGCGTGCGGTTTTACAAATAGAAGTAAAATCAAAGAACACAACGTCGTCACACTCGGCTCTTACGTCAATATCCCGACCTTCGATATCAATACAGTCTGATTCGTACCGGTCTTTGCACTCCGGTGCCAGCTCTTTGAAATACTGCCATAAGTTTTTATCAGCCTGGTCATCCAGCGGTGAGTGAAAAATTTCAGCTCGTGTCAGTGTTCTTAAGCGGTAGTCGATACCACTGTCAACATTCACCACTTCACAGTGCCGCTTGATAAGTTTAATCGCCGGAATAAAACGCGCTCGTTGCAGGCCATTTTTATAAAGATCGTCCGGAATAATATTCGACGTGGCAACCAACACCACACCCCTCTCAAATAAATACTCAAACAGCTTACCCAGCAACATAGCATCGGTAATGTCCTGTACGAAAAACTCGTCAAAACAGACAATTAGTGCTTCATCGGCGATCTTGTCCGCCACAATACGTAAAGGATCGCTTTGCTTATCCAGCATTTTTAGTTCGTTATGAACTCGATGCATAAAACGATGGAAATGAATGCGCCATTTACGTTCAACTGGCAAGCTCTCAAAAAAAGTATCAACCAAATAGGTTTTACCACGGCCTACACCACCCCAGAAATAAATTCCCTGAGGCCTCTCCGGCTCTTTGCTTAGAAGCTTTCGCCAGGCCGATAAGGTGTGGTAATGGTGCCAGTCGATAAGCTCATCATGCAGTCTTTGCAAATGTTTAACGGCATTAAGCTGGGCTTCATCTTCCGAGAAGCCATTGTGTTCGATATCATACTGATAACGTTCTAATGGAGACATTTGCTGTTTGGACACTACCACTTCACCTCAGTTGGGATTATCCTAATAGGTAATATGTTATCATGAAGGTGAAGCGCAGCAATCATTCGAAGCTGTAGCAGCTTGTTCAGGAGTTAATTATGAGTTGGATTATTGGAGTTCTGTTGGTCATTGCCGGTGCAATCATTGGCTTTTTCGCAGCTCGTTACAGTCAGTCAAAAGGTCAGTCAGGCGACCTTGAAGAGCAAGTTCAGCAAAGCCAACAGCGTTTAACCGACTACCAGCGAGAAGTTGCCGAACACTTTGCAACGGCCAATGCCATGGTAGAACAGCTGGCCGACACACAACAGCGTCTGCAAAGCTATCTGAGCCAAAGTGCCGAATTGCTTGAAAAAGGCGATGTTCAAAGCGACTTACCTTTTTTCGCTGAAGATACCCTTAAGCAGTTGCGCGTAGCCAACTCTCTGAACAAAGACCACCGCTCTGGTCGTGACAGTTATAGTGCTAACGACATGCCTCGCGATTACACCGAAGGTTCCAGCGGCTTATTCTCAAATAGTTACGAAGAAAAATCGGAAAAAGAGTCCTCAAAAACATCTTGAAACACTTTTAGAGTGAACTCATATAACTAACAAGCGGTCTTAACTCGCAGACCGCTTGTTAGTGCTTTATTAAGGAGTCACTCAAACCATGAAACGAGTATTAGCTTTATTCAGTTTACTCTTTATTTTTAGTTTTACCCCTATTACTTCGGCTCAGGCCGGGATCCCATTTTTTGGCAATGACGACGAACAACCTACTCTGGCACCTATGCTGGAAGAGGTTACACCTACTGTTGTCAACATTTCCGTAAAAGGAAAGCGCGAGGTCAGACAACGACTACCGGATGCGCTTCGTTTTTTCTTCGGACCTAATGCACCGCGCGAACAAGTTCGCGAGCATCCATTTCAGGGGCTGGGTTCTGGCGTGATTATTGATGCCAAGAACGGTTATGTCGTCACAAATAACCATGTCATTGACGATGCAACTGAAATTCTGGTTACCCTAAAAGATGGCCGCGAGTTTGACGCCAAGGTTATCGGCACCGACAAACGCAGTGACGTTGCACTGCTGAAAATTGAAAATGGTGACAACCTTACCGCTATCGAACTCGGCCAGTCTTCAGACCTGCGTGTCGGCGACTTCGTGGTTGCTATTGGCAACCCCTTTGGTCTTGGACAAACGGTCACCTCGGGTATTGTGAGTGCATTAGGCCGTGGCGGGTTAGGTATCGAAGAATTAGAAAACTTTATACAAACCGATGCAGCGATCAACAGTGGTAACTCGGGCGGCGCACTCGTCACCTTAGACGGCAAGTTAATTGGCATAAACACCGCAATACTTGGCCCCAATGGCGGTAATATCGGTATCGGTTTTGCCATTCCGTCGGACATGATGAATAACCTGGTTCAACAGCTGATTGAATTCGGTGAAGTTCGCAGAGGCGTTCTGGGTGTGCGAGGCAACGACCTGACGCACGATGTGGCTCAGGCACTGAATATTCCCGTTAATCGCGGGGCCTTTGTTTCTCAGGTAGTACCCGGTAGCTCGGCAGCTGAGGCAGGTATTGAGTCTGGCGATGTCATCATATCGGTAAATAACCAGACCATTCGCTCATTCTCCGAGCTTGGAGCTATGGTTGGCTCGATAGGCTCCGGTAAGTCAATCGAACTTGGTATTATTCGCGACGGCGAGGAGCAGTCAATCAGCGTCACTTTAGGAGCGCAAGACACCTCAGTAACCGCAGCCTCTATCCACCCGGCTCTGGAAGGAGCAACTCTCGCCGCAGCTGATTCAGGCAAAGGTATAGAAGTATCTGAGCTCGAAGAGCGCTCACCTGCAGCCCGAATTGGTCTTGAAAAAGGCGATATTATTCAGGGTGTGAATCGGCAGGCCGTCAGTTCTGTCGCTGGCCTCAGAGCCGCCATTGAAGATAAGGCCGGCGTCATTGCGTTAAATATAAAACGCGACAGCAGCTCACTCTTTATTGTGTTGCGCAACGCTAACTGAGATTGTGACAGACAGGTGGTATCAGTGCTATGCTGATACCACTTAATTTAATCGGAAACAGGTATGCAGCGACTCTCTTCAACCCTACGATTCTTGTTTCAGTCAGTCGGTTTAGGCTTGGTTGTTGCGGCCATTGTCATTATCAGTCAGCCGTTCTGGGGGCAGTCTGAGTCTTTAAGACAAACCAATTCCGAGGTAATTTCTTTTAACCAGGCCGTTCGTAAAGCCGCCCCTGCAGTGGTTAATATATACAGTATGGGCGAGATACAAGGTTCATACTACCAACCACAGTCATCTCGCGTCTGGCGCCTGGGCTCCGGCGTCATTATGGACTCTCAGGGGTACATTTTGACCGCTCACCATGTTGTTGATAATGTCGATCAAATTGAGGTCGCTTTACAGGACGGGCGTCGTTACGCCGCTCAGTTAATTGGCAGCGATCGATACACTGACCTGGCCGTACTTAAAATTGATGCCGACAACCTTCCCGTTATTCCGGTTCAGTCAACACGCCGCATTCAGGTTGGTGATATTGTTCTTGCTATAGGTAACCCCTACAACATCGGTCAGACAATAACTCAAGGAATCATCAGTGCCAGCGGAGGACGCGTAGGCGTCAGCAATTCCTACTCTGATTTAATTCAAATGGATGCTGTTATCAACCAAGGCGCATCTGGGGGGGCATTGATAAATACCGCCGGAGAGCTAATAGGAATTAATAACGCCCGATACAACTCAGCTTTCGGTGATGGCGGCGAAGGGATTTATTTTGCCGTGCCCTATGAAAATGCACGCAAAGTGATGAAAACACTCATTCGTGAAGGCAAGGTGGTTCGTGGCTTCATTGGCATTAGCGTTAATCCGAACTTCAGCGAAGAGCAGTCTTTATCAGGGATCTTAATTACAGACGTTGAAGCGGGCGGCCCGGCAGCGGCTGCCGGTCTGCAACGTAATGATTTTTTGGTCGCTATTGACGGAGAGCCGGTTCGTTCAGCTCCCGAAGGGCTGGACAGAGTAGCCAATAGCGAACCCGGTACCGAATTGGAAGTAGAGTTTTACCGTGGCAACAAACGCATGACAACCACGGTAACCGTTGCCGAGTTACCTCGTTAAAAGCAGACGGCGACTAAGCCGTCACTCGCTCAATATCAGCACCTAAACCTTGTAGTTTCTTTTCAATGCCCTCGTAGCCACGGTCGATATGATAAATACGCTCGACGACCGTTTCTCCAGTAGCAACAAGGCCTGCAATAACTAGCGATGCCGAAGCGCGTAAATCAGTACACATAACTTCAGCACCGGTTAGTTCTTCTACACCATGACATAAGGCGGTATTGCCTTCTGACTCTACATTTGCACCCATACGTCTTAGCTCAGGAATGTGCATAAACCGATTTTCAAAAATCGTTTCACGAATACCTGCGGTGCCTTCGGCAATTGCATTTAATGCACAAAACTGGGCTTGCATGTCAGTCGGAAAAGCCGGATGAGGCGCGGTAATAATATTCACCGCTTTGGGCCGCCCCTGGCTTTTTAACGTGATCCAGTCGTCACCTTTTTCAACCTCAGCGCCGGCTTCCTCCAGTTTTTTCAGTACAGCATCCAGACTGGCCGGGTCAGTGTTTTCGCACCGTATAGAACCGCCCGTTGCCAATGCAGCAACCAAAAAAGTACCCGTTTCAATACGGTCGGGCATGACGCTGTATTCTCCGCCATGCAATTTTTCCACGCCGGTAATATGAATAGTGTCGCAACCAGCGTCGCGCACGTTCGCACCCAAGCTGTTCAGAAAGTTTGCTAAGTCGATAACCTCGGGTTCACGAGCCGCGTTCTCAATTACCGTTTCGCCTTCTGCCAATACCGCCGCCATCATCAGGTTTTCGGTACCAGTAACACTGACGGTATCTAATAAAATTTCCGCGCCTTTCAAACGGCCTTCGACAGATGCCTTAATGTAGCCATTTTCAACATCAATGTGTGCCCCCATTTTGCGTAAACCTTCAATATGAAGATTAACGGGACGGGCTCCTATTGCGCAGCCACCCGGAAGCGATACTTCAGCTTTTCCGGTTTTCGCCAATAGTGGCCCCAGAACCAGAATAGACGCCCGCATCGTTTTCACTAAGTCATAAGGCGCTTTAAAATGGTTAAGCGTGGTTGGGTCGATAGTCACACTGTTATCGTTCAGGCTACTGTGGCAAATGCCAAGGCAGTCTAACAACTCCAGAGTCGTATCAACGTCATGTAAGTCGGGAACATTGGATAACATGACTTTATCAGAAGGCAAAAGCGATGCCATAAGGATAGGCAAAGCCGCGTTTTTTGCACCGGAAATTTTGACCGAACCGGAAAGAGGCTGCCCACCCCGTATTTTAAATTTATCCATCAACTAACCAACAACCTTAAGGCATCATTAATTTTTTATCACGCGCCCAGTCTTCAGGCGTGTAAGCTTTAATTGAAACTGCGTGAATAGAGCCATCCGCAATTAAGGGGTTTAGTGGTCCATAAACGGCTTGCTGACGCTTAACCCGGCTCATGTCTTTGAAGTCTTCACTGACAGCGATAATTTCAACATTGGCACCTTCCGCTTTGACCAATAATTCTTCCAGTGAAAGCGCTTCGTTAAGCAAAGTTTTTAATTCTTCAGTATCCATTTTTATCTGCCGTTAGCTTAAAAGTGAGTAATGCGGCCTAGCTTAACGAAAGCAACGACTCGACGCCACTAACGCGGGCAATTTGTTTCAACTGTTCAGAAGCCCCAATACAGGTCAGAGGCCCTTTACCATCACCTACTAACTTAAGAATCTCAAGCAAGAAGGCAACCCCGGCTGTATCGATGACATCCACATCCGTTAAATCGACTTTTGTTTCCGAGCCAATGGACCAATCTTTTCGCTGAGACCAGAGTTTGGCAACACTATGGCGAGTCAATGAGCCGCTAAAAACCAGCGTTTTATCACTACTCACTTTAACTGATGTCAGGCCTGTCTGCTGAGCGCTCATTAAATTCCCTCTGTCGGATTTTCAACTTCGTCATCGGCCTTGATAGGTTCAGAAGCTTTCTTCTCAATCAGCTCTATTGTCTTATCTATGCCATTAGCCCGAATAACCGATGAAATTTCGCTTTGCTTACTGTTAAGCAGACTCACACCTTCCACAACCAAGTCATAAGCTTTCCAAATTTCTTCATCCGAGTCATAGCGAATACGAAAATCCAGACGAATTTCAGGACGCCCTTCTTCTTTTACCCGGGTGCGCACAATTGCAGTGCGCGCATCGTCGGCTAAATCATTGCTGGGCTCAAAGCTGACGCTGTGCTTACTCTCATCGTACTGTGTGAATGCGCGCGCATAAGTCGCTACTAAATAATCGTAAAATGCACGGTAGAAACGTTCTCGTTGCTCCTTCGTGGTATCACGCAGATAACGACCCAATACTTTCTTAGAAGCATACAAACTATCGACATAAGGCATCATCTCATCTTCGACGATTTCCTTCAGATAGTTAGGGTCCTCATCAATTTTGTCCCTATCGGATGCGATACGGTTAAAAGTTGTTTCAGCAACTTCTTTTAGTAGTTCATGTGGATTCTCGTTTCGTATTAAATCAGCCGATGCCGATGCCACAAACAGGAGCATCGCCAACGTCGCTGTTACCCATTTATTTACTGCCATGGTGCTCTCCTTACAACCTAATCGTTACCCTGACTAAACAAGAACTGGCCTATTAAATTCTCCAGTACAAGTGCAGATTTCGTGTCTGTAATCATGTCCCCGTCTTCCAGCATATCAACGCTGTCATCAATAAAGCCGGGTTCAAGTCCGAGATATTGTTCACCTAATAGACCAGAGGTTAGTACCGACAAGGTGCTGGTTTCAGAAAACTGGTCGTACTCTTTACTGATACTCATTTCAACGCGCGGCTCATAGTAGTCGCCCGATAGAGAAATATCGGTAACACGACCAACAACAACGCCCCCAACCTTGACCGGAGAGCGGACTTTCAGGCTACCAACATTGTCAAACTTTGCGTACAGGGTGTAAGTATCACCCGATGTCGTCATGGTGCCGCTCGCTGCTCTTAATGCGATAAAGAACAAAGCTAAAATTCCGACGACAACGAAAACGCCTACCCATAACTGTGTTTTTCTTGATTCCATGGTTATCCACCAAACATGATAGCTGTAAGAATAAAATCGAGTCCTAAGATTGCCAGCGATGCCGTCACTACAGTTGACGTTGTCGCGGCACTGATTCCCGCCGAGGTTGGCACTGCACGATAGCCCTTATACAAGGCTATCCAGGTAACAACAAAAGCAAATACGATTGACTTAATAATGCCGTTGAGTAAGTCGTCCTGCCAATCAACCGCTGACTGCATTACTGACCAAAAGGCACCCTCGTCAACACCCAGCCAGCCCGAGCCAACCAGATAGCCACCATAAATACCAACAGCTGAAAACATCAGCGCCAGCAATGGCATACTGACTAAACCGGCCCAGAAGCGCGGAGCAACAACACGACGCAGCGGATCAACCGCCATCATTTCCAGACTGGACAATTGCTCAGTTGCTTTCATCAAGCCGATTTCTGCAGTGAGAGCAGAACCGGCACGTCCGGCAAAAAGAAGCCCGGTAACAACAGGCCCCAACTCACGTAATAACGACAAAGCCACCATGGGGCCAAGACTCTGCTCAGCGCCATAATCAACCAAAATAGTATAGCCCTGAAGGCCTAGAACCATTCCTATAAACAAGCCACTGACAATAACAATCAGCATTGACAGTACGCCAACAACGTACATTTGTTTCACAAACAGCGGCCAGGACTTGCTCGGTTGAGGCTTGCCAATAATAGCGCTCATTAACATGGCTAATGCGTATCCAATACCCGCCAGACTGTCTAAGACTTGTCGTCCGATAGACTGTAAAAACTGGATCATGCTTCGCCCCTTAACAAGTCTGTCGTAAAGTCATCGTCCGAGTAATGGAATGCTACCGGGCCGTCTGGCGCACCTTTTAAAAACTGCTGGATAATTGCGGTATCGTTTTCCCGCAACTCGTCCGGTGTGCCCTGACCGACCACCTTTTTATCAGCAATAACGTAGGCGTAATCAGCAATAGACAGAACTTCTTTGACGTCATGGGACACAACAATAGACGTAAGCCCCAGTGATTCATTCAGAGATTTAATGAGTTTTACAATCACGGCCATAGAAATAGGGTCCTGGCCAGCAAATGGTTCATCGTACAGAATTAGATCCGGATCTAATGCTATAGCCCTTGCTAAAGCGGCTCGGCGAGCCATCCCCCCAGACAACTCAGAAGGCATCAGATGACGGGCACCGCGCAGGCCTACAGCCTCCAGCTTCATTAATACAACGCTACGAATGAGTTCTTCGGGTAAGTCCGTATGTTCGCGTAGCGGAAATGCCACATTTTCGTAAACCGACATGTCGGTAAAAAGAGCGCCACTTTGAAACAACATGCTCATACGCTTTCGCAATTGGTACAGCGCATCGCGTTTTAACTTAGGAACTTCTTCACCGGCGACTTTAATGCTGCCACTGTCAGGCTTAAGCTGCCCGCCAATCAGACGCAGCAACGTGGTCTTGCCGATTCCGCTGGGGCCCATTACAGCAACCATTTTGCCTTTGGGAACAGTAAGCGACAAGCCGTCATAAACCCGGTGGCTTCCATGCGCGAAAGTTAGATCCTTAAGTTCTACCAAATTTGTCACGACAATTTCCTGTTAGGAGTTTCCATGCCATTATTTTAGCGGCATTCGGCATAACCTGATACCGATAAAGTGTTGCAAATCTTATCAGCGAATCGATTCAATTTCTGTCAATTCATCGACAAGTTTCAGTAAATATTGTGCAAAGTCCTCACGTTCATGTACGCAGGCATCGCATAAGTTTAGCTGTTCAAACAAACGAGCACCATGAACAGCATAGAACAAGGTCTTACCGACTTTTTTGCCGGCGATACGTTCAAGTCGTTGCAAAGTAACAGCAATATGCTCTTTTAGCGGCCCCAGCAGCTCAGGGTTGGTTGCAGCGGCGGCCAGCATGCCACTACCCAGGCGTGAACATTCGGCGTCAGTATCAAGAGCTGCTAGTAAGATACTTTTTAACTCCCCTTTTGGGTCATCGCTAAATTGTTGGTGATAGGATTCGCGTAAAGCTTCATACCTTTCAACTCGTCGTTTGAGCATAGCCTGTAATAAACAGTCTTTACTGTTGAAATGGTAGAGCAACCCGCCTTTACTTATTCCTGTCACCTGGCTTAAAGCATCAAACGTCAGGTGTGCAGCCCCTTCTGCCGCGACCAGCTGGTCTGCCGCATCCAGAATGACTTCCCTGTTACTGGGTCGCCCTGCTCCTTTTTTCTCTACCATAACGTCTTCGCTTTACCTAAAGTAACTTTATTAACCGTCTGGTTGGTATAGTAATTATTTTTACAATAAAATACAAGATTTACCTGAGTACGGTAGGCAGAGTTGTATTGAATGACGTATTATACAAGGCAAAAGCACAACGCCAGAGGCATGACAATGAAGCAAGTAACCCAGAATTTTCGGCTGCTGGGCGAACAGGTACTGGATATCGAAAAGAAAGCGATAGAAGGTTTATACCAATATTTAGACGATAACTTTGACGCTGCCTGCCAAACGCTGTTTAACTGCAAAGGTCGGGTTATCGTTACCGGCATGGGAAAGTCCGGCCATATTGGCGGGAAAATAGCCGCAACACTTGCCTCTACCGGCACGCCTGCTTTTTTTGTTCATCCGGGCGAAGCCAGTCACGGTGACCTCGGCATGGTGGCAGCCCAGGATGTTGTCATTGCCATATCAAACAGCGGCGAAACAGCCGAAGTACTGAACATTATTCCGGTCATAAAACGCCTTGGTGTTCCCTTAATATCAATGACAGGCAAACCGGACTCCACTCTGGCAAGACTTGCCGACACCCATGTTTGTATTGCTGTTGAGCAAGAGGCGTGCCCACTGGGCTTGGCGCCAACAGCCTCTACCACAGCAACGTTGGTTATGGGTGATGCATTTGCCGTCGCTCTGCTGAACGCCCGCGGCTTTACTGCCGATGATTTTGCCTTGTCTCACCCTGGTGGCTCTTTAGGCAAACGGTTGTTGCTTCGCCTGCAAGATGTCATGCACACAGGCGACAGAGTTCCGATGATTCCGGCTGACGCTATTATCAGTGATGCCTTGTTAGAAATGTCGCGCAAAGGTCTGGGTATGACCGCTGTAGTAGATGAAAATAATCGCCTGGCAGGCATCTTTACAGACGGTGACTTGCGCCGCATTCTGGATAACCGAGTGGATGTCCACAAAACACCGATAGCTGATGTCATGACCCGCTCCTGCACGACCGCTAATGCAGATATGCTGGCCGCAGAAGCATTAAAACTGATGCAGGACCGCAAAATTAACGGGCTTATCATCACCAATGATGATGGTCAGCCGTGTGGGGCAATGAACATGCATGACTTACTACAGGCGGGAGTACTCTAATGGAGTGTATTAATACTTGGTACGGTGATATTGATAAGAGCCTGTTTAACCGCTTTTCCGAAATTAAGTTACTGGTTCTGGATGTGGACGGCGTTTTTTCTGACGGTCGAATCTATTTAGGTAACGACGGTGAGGAACTCAAGGCATTTCACACCCGTGATGGATTTGGCATGAAAGCGTTAAAAAAGTCCGGTGTTGAGACCGCGGTCATAACCGGCAGAACCTCACGCATTGTCGAACACCGCATGGAACATTTAGATGTTGGTCACATTTATCAGGGCCAGAACGACAAAATAGCTGCTTTCAATGAGCTGCTGAAGAAATTGAATTTGAGCACCGACCAAGTCGCCTATGTGGGCGATGATACCCCCGACTTAGCTCTGATTAAGGCAGCCGGCCTGGGTATTGCAGTACAGGATGCTCACGCATCGGTGCAGCAGCAAGCCGATTATATTACCCGTTGTCACGGCGGATACGGAGCAGTGCGGGAAGTCTGCGATCTCATCATGCTCAGTCAGGGCCAACTGCACCTGGCAACAGGAGCCAGTGTGTGAGCCGACGAGTTACTGTCATTCTTATTCTGCTATTCGGTGCCGGGCTTTTGCTTGTCTGGCGCCCTTTTGGTGATGATGCAGACGACAATAATGCCACCGCAACGCGCATGATGCGACCGGATTTCACCGCTTTTGGTCTGGAAACCCGCATTTTCGAGAGTGACGGCTTACTTGCGCATAAAATCAAGTCAGAGAAGATGTCGCATTATAATCAAATAGGCTTAACCGAACTTGAGCAGCCTACCTACACTGTCTTCTCGGAACAGGGTGACGAAATTTGGGAGGTCAGCTCTGCACAGGGCACTTTCTACGATGATCAAACTCTGATTTTAGAGCGCGATGTTGAAATCCTTGCGTTAGAGCCTGATACTCGAATTAAGCAAGTGTTAACCGAATACCTGATTGTTGATTTGAAAAACCAATCAATGAGCACCGAACACCCGGTGAGCATTCACGGACCCCGGCTATTAATTCGCGGTAACGGAATGAGTGCTGACCTGAAAGCTGAACGAATGGAGCTAAAAAGACATGTTAAAACGATTTTCCAGCCTGCTGAGTAGTTTTGCCCTTATTGCCTTAGTGCCTTATGCAGTTATGGCTCAGGGTAAGTCCGACTTTAGCCAGCCTATGGAAGTAGAGTCGAGCCAGGAAGAGCTGGACATTAAAAACAACCGATTAGTTTTAACTGACAATGTCATTATTCGTCAGGGGTCGTTATTAATCCGGGCAGACAGACTTGAAGCCTCAGCCAGCGAAAATGCAGAACAAGCCGATACTTTTGTTGCAGAAGGCACTCCGGCTACTTACAGTCAGACTCTGGACGACGGCAATAAAATAAACGCAGAGGCCAACAAAATTACCTACTTTCAATCGGAACAGCGCCTGGAGCTTAGCGGAAAAGCCCGTATTTCCCAGGGCAGCAGCAGCTCCAGTGGTGATCTCATCACCTATGATTTAGACAAACAAACTATAACGGCGACCAGTTCCGGTGAAGAAGACAGTCGCGTCATCACCATTTTTACGCCAAAGGCAAAAACTGACTCCAACGAGAACAATAACGAGAACCCTTAATATGGCAACCTTACGAGTTAAACACTTAGCCAAAAGCTATAAAAGTCGTCAGGTTGTTAAAGACGTCAGCCTGGAGGTCAGCCAGGGACAGGTTATTGGGTTATTAGGGCCTAATGGAGCCGGCAAAACAACCACCTTTTATATGATTGTGGGGCTGGTTAACAGCGATAAAGGCCAAATTTTACTGGATGATAACGACCTCACTTTACTGCCAATGCATGAGCGGGCGCGCAGAGGTATTGGTTACCTGCCACAGGAAGCTTCTATTTTCAGAAAGCTAACGGTACGTGACAACCTGATGGCCATTTTAGAAACCCGCAAAGCGTTATCAGACAACGACAGAGAAGAACAGCTCGATGCCTTACTCGAAGAGTTTAATATTGGGCACATTGCCAACAGCCAGGGAATGAGTCTGTCAGGCGGTGAGCGCCGACGGGTTGAAATAGCCCGGGCCCTGGCAGCAGAGCCCACTTTTATTCTTTTAGATGAGCCTTTCGCTGGTGTCGACCCCATATCCGTCATTGATATCAAAAAAATCATTGAGCATTTAAAGCAACGCGGTATTGGCGTATTGATTACCGACCATAATGTTCGTGAAACCCTATCGGTTTGTGAACACGCCTATATCGTTAGTCATGGCGAACTTATTGCCAGTGGGGATGCAGAAAGTATATTATCGAATCAACAGGTTAAAGACGTTTACCTCGGTGAGCAGTTCACCTTATAACGTGAAACCGGGACAGTCATTATGAAGCAAAGTCTGCAGCTAAAAATTGGTCAGCATCTGACCATGACGCCACAACTTCAACAGGCCATTCGCCTGCTGCAGCTTTCCTCGCTCGATCTTCAGGCTGAAATTCAGGATGCACTGGACAGTAATCCTCTATTAGAAGTTGAAGGCGATGCCAGCAACGAAGCTGACAATTCCGAAACCCGAAATATCGAAGAGCGGGATGACAGTCAGCGAGAAACCTCAGACGTTATAAAAACTCAGGAAATGCCGGACGAGTTACCGGTAGACAGCAGTTGGGATGACACCTACTCCAGCCAGACACCGGTTAATGGGGCCGCGTCCTCTGGTAAGTCTTTTGACGGTGACTTTGAAGTTTATCAGGGCTCGACCAGTGAGTCGTTGCAAGATCACTTACTTTGGCAAATGCAGCTTTCCCACTTTTCTGAGGAAGACACCGCCATAGCTGAAGCCATTATCGAAGCCATAGACGACAACGGCTATCTAATGGTCGATGTTGATGAGATTATTGAAGCGGTGCGCCTTCCGGAGGTGGAAGCCGAAGAAGTTTGTATGGTGCTTAAACGCATTCAGCACTTCGACCCAATAGGTGTGGGAGCACGCAGCGTCAGCGAATGCCTTGCCATCCAATTGCGACAACTAAGCGACGACACTGAGTACAAAGAAATTGCTCTATGTTTAGTGACTGAACATATGGATTTACTGGGCAGCCGGGATTTTCGCACCATTCAGCGTAAATTAAAGCTCTCGGAAGACGACTTGCGTCAAACCATGCGCTTGATTCAGCAGTTGCACCCCCACCCGGGTGAGCAAGTTGCACAACAACCCGTTGAATATGTCATTCCGGATGTTGCTGTGACAAAAAAAAATGGGCGTTGGATGGTCGAATTGAACCCCGACAGCGTACCTAAATTAAAGGTCAATGAAGAATACGCGGCCTTGAGTAAAGCAGCTAAGTCAGTAGCCGACAGCCAGTACATAAAAAACCACACGCAGGAAGCGCGTTGGTTTATAAAAAGCCTGGAAAGTCGCAATGACACGTTGCTAAAAGTTGCCAACTGCATAGTGCAACGCCAACAAGGCTTTTTTGAGCATGGCGAAGAAGCCATGAAGCCTATGGTTTTAAACGATGTCGCCGAAGCGGTGGATATGCACGAAAGCACCATTTCGCGGGTGACAACACAGAAATACTTACACTGTCCGCGGGGCGTGTTTGAGTTAAAATACTTTTTCTCAAGTCATGTCAGCACTGAGGGCGGTGGTGAGTGTTCAAGCACTGCAATACGTGCTTTAATTAAGAAGATGGTCGCTGCAGAAAACCGCAGTAAACCGTTAAGTGACAGCAAAATTGCTGAACTGATAGCTGAACAAGGTATCCAAGTAGCAAGGAGGACAATTGCGAAGTATCGGGAATCGTTAAACATTCCATCATCGAGCCAACGCAAAAGTCTTTTGTAACTTTGTTAACTGCAAGAAGGAAGACGTTATGCAAATTAATTTGACCGGTCACCACATCGATATTACCGAAGCTTTACGTGACTACGTAGACACAAAATTTGCCAAGCTGGAACGACATTTTGACCACATTACTAATGTTCACGTCATCCTAAATGTTGAAAAAACAATTCAAAAAGCGGAAGCTACGCTGCACGTGAATGGCGGTGAAATTTTTGCCGACGCAAAACACGACGATATGTACGCGGCCATCGACGGTTTAATCAATAAACTGGACCGTCAGGTGATTAAACACAAAGAAAAAATGAAACAACATTAACCCATGCAACTGAGTGAATTGTTAAGTCCCGACTGCACCAAGTGTGCAGTCGAGGGCGCAAGTAAAAAACGACTGCTTGAAACCATTAGTCAAATCGTAGCTCCTAAGTTGTCCGGCATTACCCGCCACGACATTTTTGAGAGCCTATTGAACCGTGAGCGCCTGGGCAGTACGGGAATTGGCTTAGGTATCGCAATTCCTCATGGCCGATTGCCCAATGCTAACCACCCGGTTGCGGTATTGCTCACGTTAGATGAGCCGATTGAGTTTGACTCTATCGACAATCAACCCGTCGATATTATCTTCGCGCTTCTGGTACCAGAATCCGAACACGAAAACCATTTGCAGACTTTGGCTTCTGTCGCTCGCCGTATGAATGACAAAGACTGCACACGTGCACTACGCCAGGCTGACTCCGACAAAGACTTATACCAATTATTTATTGGCGAAGGTGAGCAGTCGCCATGCAACTGATCATTGTTAGTGGTCGTTCCGGTTCAGGTAAAACCATCGCATTGCGAGTCCTTGAGGATTTAGGTTTTTACTGCGTCGATAATTTGCCAATAAGCCTGCTACCTACGTTAGTACATGCCGTTATCGAGCAATACCAGAAAATTGCCATTAGCATTGATGTTCGTAACTTACCCGAACACTCCGAAGAACTGCTGGATTCACTCAATTTTTTGCCCAAAGGCGTAGAGCCCGAAATTCTGTTCATTGATGCAGACGACAACACCTTATTAAAGCGTTTCGGTGAAACCCGGCGACTACACCCACTCTCTCAAAAAGAACTGCCTTTACTGGAAGCGCTTCAAACCGAGCATAAGATGCTTGAGCCTATTATGGAGCGTGCCACCTGGCGTCTCGACAGTAGCGACTTGTCGCTGCACCAGCTGAGCGAACAGGTTACTGAGCGTGTACTTGGTCGCGCAGATAAAAAACTCATTATTGTCTTTCAGTCGTTTGGCTTTAAATATGGCTTACCCAAAGACGCCGACTTTGTTTTTGACGCGCGAATTTTACCGAACCCACACTGGCAACCTGAGCTAAAGTTGTTAACGGGGTTGGATACCGACGTCCAACTCTTCTTTCGCCAACAACCTTTAGTCACTAAGTTTATCTATCAGCTGGAAAACTTTCTCGACACTTGGTTACCACATTTTCAGCGCAGCAACCGAAGTTATCTGACTATTGCCACCGGCTGTACTGGTGGCCAGCACCGTTCAGTTTATATTTCTCAGCAGCTAGCCGAACGCTTTGAACAAAAAGACCTAAAGGTTCAGGTCAGACATCGGGAGTTAAAGCGCAATGGATAAAGTTTGCAGAAACCTAATTATTCGCAATAAACTGGGTCTGCATGCTCGCGCCGCAACCAAGCTGGCTCAATTAACACAAGAATTTGATTCAACCATAACGGTGCGACAAGGCGAACAATGCGTGAATGCCGCCAGTGTAATGTGTCTGATGCTACTGGCCAGCCAACAGGGTAAATCTGTTGAAGTGTGTGCTGAAGGAAAAGATGCACAAGCGGCGCTGGATGCTGTTAGTGCGTTATTTGAAGATCGCTTCGAGGAAGACGAATAAACATGATTGCGGAACTGTCCGACAAAGAATATGCCATGCAGCGCATCCAGGAGGTTAACTCCGCGCTGTCCGATGGTATGTTCGTTGCTGCTCGCCGTATGCTGCATAATATGCCGGCATGTGACGTGGCACTGTTGTTGGAGTCTTCGCCACCGAAAAGCCGTTCCATTGTCTGGAAACTGGTCGATGTTGAAGAACACGGTGAAATTCTTGAAGAACTGAACGAAGAAGTTCAGAAAGACATTATTCGCCAAATGGCACCGGAGAACCTTGCCGCTGCCACCGAAGGCATGGACACCGATGACCTGGCCTACGTTTTGCGTGGCTTACCTGAGCCAGTCTATCAGGAAGTTCTGAAGTCCATGGACGAGAGCGACCGTGAACGTGCGGAAACAGCGCTCTCATACGCCGAAGACAGCGCTGGTGGTATCATGAACACCGATACTATCACCCTGCGCTCAGACGTCACTATAGACGTTGTTCTGCGTTACTTGCGTCTTAAGGGCGAACTGCCCGAAGCGACAGACAAACTCTATGTTGTCGACCGCAATGAAAAGGTCACCGGTGAAATATCTCTGACTCAACTACTGACCGTTGACCCGAGCCGCCGTATTGATGAGATTATGTCGTCTGACATTACGACCATACCCGTCGATATGGAAGAAACCGAGGTCGCGAAGCTATTCGAACGCCATGACTGGGTATCCGCGCCGGTTGTCGACAGTGACCAGCAGCTTGTCGGTCGTATTACCATCGATGACGTGGTCGATATTATTCGCGAAGAAGCCCAGCACTCTATGTTGAGTATGGCGGGTCTGGAAGATGACGAAGATACCTTCGCCCCCGTATTAAAAAGTACCCGACGCCGGACAGTCTGGCTGGCGGTGAACTTAGTTACGGCGTTACTCGCCGCTATGGTCAGTTCCTTATTTGAAGATATTTTAGCGCAAATGGCGGTACTGGCTATTCTGAACACCATTGTGCCCAGTATGGGTGGTATCGCTGGTAGTCAGACACTGACGCTGGTGATACGAGGTATGGCTCTGGGCCATATAGGAACCAGTAACTCCCGATGGCTTATCGGTAAAGAGTTGGCTATTGGTTTCTTAAACGGCATTATCTGGTCGGTGCTGATTGCGGCTGTCGTCGCGCTGTGGAAGCAAGACTGGTTAGTCGGTGGGATTATCGCCTTTGCAATGATGATGAACCTGGTAGCTGCCGCGTTGGCCGGTGCGACCATACCACTTGTTCTTAAGCGCTTTAATATTGATCCGGCTCTGGCGGGCGGGGTTATCCTCACAACCGTGACTGACGTTGTCGGTATCTTTGCCTTCCTTGGCTCAGCAACCTTATTACTGTCTTAAATCTTTTTAGTTTAATTACCGGCAACACTCATTTGCTCTAACAATACAGAGCCTGTGTGCAGCGCATGACGCTCATCGGTGTCATTACCTATGGCAACAATGTTCGCCAGCATGTCTTTTAAGTTACCGGCAATAGTGACTTCTTCTACCGGGTATTGAATTTCTCCGTTTTCAACCCAGAAGCCGGCGGCGCCACGTGAGTAGTCACCGTTGACCATATTCACGCCCTGGCCCATTAGCTCAGTTACCAGCAAACCAGTACCCATTTTCTTGCACAATTGTGCTAAAGAATTATCCTGCTGTGTAACTCGCCAATTGTGAATACCTCCAGCGTGCCCGGTTGGCTGCATACCCAATTTACGCGCGGCGTAACTGGCTAACAGGTAAGTCTGCAAAACACCGTCGGTAATAATATTCTGCTCTTTTGTCGCCAGGCCTTCTGCATCGAATGGCGAGCTCGCCAGGCCACCAATAATGTGTGGTTTTTCCTGAATATTAAGCCACTCGGGCAGTACCTGTTTACCGAGCTGATCAAGCAGGAAGCTGGATTTACGATACAAATTGCCACCGCTGATTGCGCTCACCAAGTGTCCGAACAAACTTCCGGCAATGTCTGCCCGGAAAATGACCGGCACTTTAGCGGTTGGTACTTTGCGTGCACCTAAGCGGGACAAGGTTTCTGCAGCGGCCTCTTCGGCAACGCTTTCGGCAGATTTAAGTTCCTGCATCTTACGCGCAACAGAATAGCTCATGTCGCGCTGCATCTTGTCGCCCTCTTTGGCGATTAAAACGCAACTGAGGTTATGCCGGGACTGTAAATAGCCACCGATAAAACCATGACTATTACCGTAAACCCGAAAGCCGGTATGGCTGCCGTAATGCGCGCCGTCTGAATTAACAATACGCTCGTCCAGATTCAAAGCATGTTTCTCACAAGCCAGAGCCTGTTCAATAGCATACTCAGCGCTCTGATCACCCGGGTGGCACAAGTCCAGATCGGGCACATCGGTAGCCATTAATTCTGCCGGAGCCAAGCCATTGTATGGATCCGGAGAAGTGAACCGAGCAATATCACAGGCTTTATCAACTGCCGCACTAATTGCTTGCTCAGACAGGTCAGTGGTTGATGCCGAACCTTTCTGGTGTCCACGGTAAACACTAATACCCAGCGCACCGTCCTGATTAAACTCTACGGTTTCAACTTCTCCCAGGCGTGTGCCCACTGAAATACCTGAACTGTGGCTTATTGAACACTCGGCAGAACTGACACCTTTGGCCTCAGCCAGACGCAGCGCTTCTTTTACCGCAGTCTCTACCTGCTTCATTTGAACCTGTAAGTCACTCAGTTGTACTATCAAAAAACTCTCCTCACTGCTAAACTGACGGCTTTGTAGCGCTAATGAATCGAACCTATGCCTAAACGCCCAGCCGAAAATCCTGAACAATCTGACGACTTCGTCAGCAAGTCCCAAAAAAAACGCGAAATGGCTGAACGCCAGGAGCTTGGGACTCAACTTGTCAATTTAACCGACAGCCAGTTAGCAAAAATGCCACTGGATGATGAGCTGCGCGATGCCGTTTTACTTGCCCATAAAATTCGCAACAAGCACGAAGGCTACCGACGCCAGCTTCAATTTATTGGCAAGCTCATGCGCTTACGTGATATTGCGCCTATTGAGCAAGCTCTAAATAATCTAAAAAATGCGCATCAACAGCAGACTTCTATCTTCCACGAGATTGAAACCACTCGCGATAAGCTGCTGCATGAAGGCGACGACGCTCTGCAAGCATTTATTGAGGAGCATCCTCATGCTGACCGCCAAAAACTGCGTCAGTTAATCCGCCTTGCAGAGAAGCAAAAAGCGGAACAAAAACCGCCTGTTGCCGCTCGTCAACTCTTCGTCTATTTACGTGAACTGCTTGCCTAGCCGCAGGCAGTTCGGTTATTCCGTACCACCTACGGTCATTGAATCCAGTTTCAGGGTTGGCTGACCAACGCCTACGGGTAAACTTTGCCCATCTTTACCGCAAACGCCCACACCTTCGTCCAGCGATAAATCATTCCCAACCATAGACACTTGTGCCATGGCTTCTGGTCCGTTACCAATAAGTGTTGCACCTTTTAATGGTGTGGTGATTTTCCCGTCTTCAATTAAATAAGCTTCAGACGCAGAAAAAACGAACTGCCCTGAAGTAATATCGACCTGGCCACCCGCAAACTGGGGGGCGTAAATCCCTTTTTTCACACTATCGATAATCTCTTCCGGACTGTTCTCGCCGGCGAGCATATAGGTATTGGTCATTCGCGGCATCGGCAGATGAGCAAAGCTTTCGCGGCGTCCGTTTCCGGTCGTTGCCTGACCCATTAAACGCGCATTCATTTTGTCCTGCATGTAACCGCGCAGCACGCCATTCTCAATCAATACGTTGTAACCACTCGGCGTGCCTTCGTCATCAATACTCATTGAGCCACGGCGATCATTCAGTGTGCCGTCATCGACAATAGTGCAAAGTGGTGAAGCCACTTGCTCGCCAATTTTACCGGAATAAGCGGATGACCCTTTACGATTAAAGTCACCTTCTAAACCATGGCCAACCGCTTCATGCAACAGCACACCCGGCCAACCCGATCCCAGAACCACCGGCATATTGCCCGCAGGTGCCGGCTTTGCTTCTAAATTAACCAGCCCCTGACGTACAGCTTCTTCAGCAAAACGCTGCCAACGCGCGTTACCGCTTTTTTCTTCCAGGAAAAACTCATATCCTACACGCGCTCCACCACCGGCACTGCCGCGCTCGCGGCGGCCGTTTTGCTCGGTGATGACAGAGCAATTTAGACGAATTAAGGGGCGTTTATCGGTTCCCAGAGTACCGTCTGTTGCAGCGACCAGAACTTCATCGTAACTGCCACTAAGGCTCACAACGACCTGACTCACTCTTGAGTCCTGCGCACGTGCGTGGGCATCTACTTTTTTTAGTAATTCGATTTTTTCATCTTCAGATAAGGTATCCAGCGGGTTAAGCGCTTCATAGCGCGACTTTGCCTGCACCGATTTCAGCGCCTGGACTTTTTTACTTTGTCCCTGACGGGCTATACCCCGGGCAGCTTCGCTGGTACGTTTAAGCGCATTCAAAGTAATTTCATCGGCGTACGCAAAACCGGTTTTTTCGCCTTGCACCGCGCGCACGCCCATACCGGTTTCTATATGAAACGCTCCGTCCTTAATAATGCCATCTTCCAGCACCCAGGACTCATTGACACTGTGTTGTAAATAAATATCAGCAAAGTCGATATCACCGCTATAAAGTGTTGATAACGCGTTGCTTATTTCGTCTTGTGACAGTTCATAGTCAGTTAGTGTCATGTCTTTTGTACAACCTCAAATTGATTCTGTTGCGCCACCGGCATTTGCTTTCGAATGGATTCTACATCCGCTAAGTCAACGCTGGCTGAAATAATGCCTTCGCCCTGCTCCTGCTCGACCAGTATTTCACCCCAGGGGCTAACAATAATCGAGTGCCCATAGGTTTCGCGGCCATTATCATGCTGTCCGACTTGGTTCGGCGCTACAATAAACACCTGCTGCTCAATAGCTCTGGCCCGAACTAACGCATGCCAGTGAGCCTTCCCTGTAACCTGGGTGAATCCGGAGGGTAAAACAATGATATCGGAGCCCGCCTGACGCAATGCTCTAAATAACTCTGGAAAGCGCAGATCATAACACACTGACATACCAACCACACCTAAGTCGGTTGCGGCGGTTACTACTTCAGTGCCGGGTTTCGTCCATTTTGACTCCCGGTATTTTTTGGTGTTATCTGCAACATCGACATCAAATAAATGAATTTTATCGTAGCGATTGACAATAGAACCGTCGGGCCCGAAGAGTAACGATGCCGCAGAAAAACGTTCGCCTGCCGCTATGGGTATGGTGCCGGCAACCAGATAAATACCATGCGCTTTTGCCAGCGAAGCCAACTGTCGCTGTATTTCACCGTCCTGATAGGTTTCAGCCATGTCCAACTGCGCACGATCGCCAGCACCGAAGCAACAAAACGCTTCCGGCAACACCACCAGTTGCGGACGCGCAGCGGGAAGTCGCTCTAATAACTTAGCAACGGTGGTCAGATTATCTTGCGGATCCGGGCGACTGCTCATCTGCAGCGCCGTCAGTTGCACTTGTGTCATCATCTGCCTCGGAATCGGTTGAGTTCTCTTCCAATTCTGGCAAATCAACAGGGCGGCTGTCACGTTCTATTTCTTCAACTACCGGATCATCAATGGTTCCTGTCACCTGATACCGCAAGCGAGAAATGACTTTAGCGTCATGCAGTACCTTGTCAATAAACAAGGCGGCAAGGCCGCTGGGCGGGTTAACCATCCAGGCCAGGATAATAGGAAGGCTGGAAGTCACTTTAGGTGCATAAGTCAGATTATAGTTTAATTCGCCGGTGTTCATGTCTGTCCACCCGCGAATTTCCATATCGCCGGCGGAGCCTAATAGTTGCGCGTCATTGGTGTTGGCCACGCCGTCTTCAACCTGAACGCTCCCCGTTAAGTCAGTAAAGAACATTCCCTGAGAGAAGATGTCACGGAAATCCAGTGTCAACTTACGTAGAATGCTGTCCAGACTCAGCATAGAAAACAAACGCGCACCACCATCACTGACTTCGGCCAAATAACCTTTCTCTAAATCCCATTTAATTTCACCATTGAGTGACTCCCACTCGAACTGATGTAGATGGTCTTGCCAATTCAAATCAAAATCAATGACCGCCGCGCTGTCCCTTATTGCGGTTTCCAAACCATAATCGCGTAATAAATCGCCCAAATCTTCGCTACTTAGGCTACCGGACAAAGCGCTGAATCCCCGCTCTTCTGAATGCCGCCAGAACCCTGTCAGTGTCAGCTCGTCACTGTCCTTTTTAAGCGTCATTTTTTCAATACTGAAGCCGTCATCAAGAGGACTAAGAATCAACTCTACTTCACCTAAGTCTTTTTCATCGATACGGCAACTACGGCACAGAAAATTCAATGGAGGGACTTTTTCAAGCCAGCTCCAGTTCGTTTCATCCGATTCCTCCGGTAATTCAAAACCCGTGCTTAAGGCTAAATAATCCGCTCTAATGCTGATACCTTGCTGCACAAAATTCTCGGGGATTGTCGCGCTTAGCACGGCGTTATTCGCGTCTACGCGGGCTTGCCAGCCTGACTCACCAGGCCATACCTGGATATCGGCCTGATTAAATTTCTGCTGCCCCCAACGCAACTGAGGTGTTTCAATACTAATAGAGTCCGGCAACCACCCATCACCACTGCTCTGCTGTTCACTATCACCACCGGCTCCCTCTGCCAGAGCGTAGATAACTGAATACCACTGTCCAATATCCGCTTGAGGTAACTCCGCATTCACAGCAAACCCGGTAAAATTGCCCGGCTCATCTGCTGAAGATACTTCTCCGACATTCAATACGGCTTGCTGCCATCCGTTACTACCAGGCTGCCAAAGGCTGTCCCAGCTAAGACGATCATCGATATTGGCGCGCAGTCGCAGTTGGTCACCGTTTCCATTGAGACGAACTGAGAGCTGCCACCCCTCTCCAAAGTCCTTTTGCAAAGGTTCGGGCAGTGAGGTTTCCAGCCCCGTCAAATCAAACTGTGACTCCAGTTCAACACCAACATCTTCGTTACTAAGGCGCAAAGATAAGTCCGCTTCGCCGTTAACCGCACCATAGAAAAACGGTTCCCATTGCGGGTAAGGGAGTTGTTCAAACAAAGGCTCGCTTTGCCAGTCTATTGCCGTAGTGATATCGAGCAGGTACTCCTCATCACTTAACTCACCAGACACCTGAGTATCTATTGGCATTCCATACCAGTTTAAACGTAAACCCTCGGTGCTGACGCTACTGTTCTCTACCGTTAATTGCCCGTTCGTTATGTCAAAGGTCTGCTGTAATGCCTCAACGGTAATTGAAACCCCTTTCAGCGGCGCGCTGACTTCTACCGCCACTTCACGAGAACCATTAAACGGAATGTCTAATTCAAACGCCCCCTCAACCTCACCTTTAGGGTTAAGCTGCAATAGGGTTTCAGTCACGCTATCAAGCGGAGACTGTTCAAAAACAGGAAGTAAAGATTCAGCCTTACCACTCACATTCGCCTGTACTTGCAAACCCTGCTCCGCATCCGTTAAATCAGGAATTTGGGCATCAACCTGCTTCACCTGTACCTCGTTAATGTGGCCGGCATTTGCTGACATCCGCAAGGCTTTGTTATAGAAATCTAATTTTAAGGGTGCGTTTTCTAACGGCAACCAATTTGGTTGAAACCGGTAGCTCAAAGTATCGAAGTCAACACGCGCGTTGAAAACGCCATTCTGTTTTTCCCCCGGAAACTCATTGACCGGCCCACGCCATAGTACTTCAAGACCTTTGGCCTCACCGGATACTAAAGCATTAGTGAGGTAATCTTTAACGCCCTGCCCCATAACTGAGGGGAGCAATGTCCGCGCTGTTGAGACAGAAAAAGGTTGTTGGGTTGACAGTAGCGCATCAACTTGAGGGGTATCCGCTCCGTTACCAGTAAGCTGTCCACTTCCAGCAAGAAGAAAATCGTCCTTGGCTAATTCCATCTGTTCTAACCGGACTTTCCAGTGTTTGGGTTGCACTAGCCACGAACCGGATAAGCTCAAAGTATCAATATCCCATGCCTGCGTTGGAGACAAGCTATTGCCTGCAAGCCGAACATTACGACCATCGACACGCCAATACCCCTGGTTTGCGGTGCTATTTACCACTAAATCCAGGCCATTAAAACTTGGCAAACTATCGTTACCATCGGCAGATAAATTTTCACTTTTCAACGACCACTGCCGGCCAGAAACCGGGTGCATCCGATACCGAAAACTTGCTTTGCCATTAAGACCCAGGGCCATCAATCCGTTGGTATCAAGTTCGACAGGAATTAAAGGAAGCAGACCAATGACTTCACCGATATCCATATCGTCGATGCTAATATCATGAACATCAGTCAATTGCTGCCAGGCAATACGGGGGATGTCTAACTGACCAACAGAGGTGTTCACTGTCATAGGTAAGCTGTTGATAAGCCACCCTTCAGCTTCCGGCCTCAGAATAATTTCGCCCTCAGGGAGCTGAAGCCATTTAAGCTCATCGGCTCCGGCATCCAGCCAGGTGATGCGGTTATCTCTTAGTTTAAGTAACCCCTCAAACAACTGACCGTTACGAACATCTAGCCAGCCGGTGAAGTTAACATTCGAAGCTTGTACATCAATATCCCCCAATTGTTCTTCTAACCAGGGACTAATGTCGACATTTTGAGAATCGACGTAAAATTGACCATTAAACTCTGACCAACGATCACCTCGTAAATCAATAATAAAATTAAGGCTGTTGGTGGCAAAGTCTTCCATTCTGAACTGACCTATCCCCTGGTGTTTTTTGCCTTCATTTGTCCAGGACAGGCGATCAATATCAATTTTACGTGTCACTCCACGCAGATTGGTCAGTAATAATTCGCCATTATTCAGTGAAAACTTCTCTAACTGCTGCAAAAACAAACGGTTAATGTAGTCGATATTTAATTCTTCGGTTTCATCAAGACCGGAAAATTTCCTCAGATCCAAAGCTATACGTGCATCTTCCAGAATAAACTGCTCAGCAATCAACTGTCTGTCCAACAGCGTATTCCAAAAATCCAGTACAACATGAACTTCACCGACGCGCACTTGCAGAGGTGACTTCTCACGCTCCAGTAAAACAAGATTATCGAGGACAACAGAAGGGCCTTCTCTGGTCCAGGTCATAGACAGGTCGCTGATACTCACGGGTTGCTGAAAACGGGCTTCCAGCTGCTCTTCGAGAGGTTCAGTTAAATCGGGCAGGTAAGGCAGGCTGTAGCGCAATAAACTCAGGCCGACCGCAACCAGCACCAGCACAATAGCCAGCGTTAGCCAGAGTTTGTTTAAAATCCACGACAGAGTACGCATTAGCCTTACATCATGACAACGTCGAATTGTTCCTGATTATACAAGGGTTCGGTTTGTATCTTTATTTGACGCGAAACAAAGAGCTCAAGTTCAGCCAGAGCATGAGATTCTTCATTAAGTAAGGCTTCACTTACCTGAGCGGAGGCGTAAACAACGAACTTATCCGCTTCGTAGGCTTTGTGCACCCGGACAATTTCTCGCATAATTTCATAGCAGACCGTTTCCACGGTTTTCATACTGCCGCGTCCAAGGCAAACCGGGCATTCGGAACACAAAACATGCTCCAGACTCTCTCTGATGCGTTTACGGGTCATCTCAACCAGGCCCAGAGAAGTAAACCCATTAATGGTCGTCTTTGCACGGTCTTTAGCCAATGCCTGCTCCAGACTATGGAGAACCCGACGCTTATGCTCTTCATCCTGCATATCAATGAAGTCGATAATGATAATGCCACCCAGGTTTCGCAAGCGTAATTGTCGGGCAATAGACTGTGTTGCTTCGATGTTGGTATTAAAGATGGTTTCTTCCAGATTACGGTGACCAACAAAAGCACCGGTATTAATGTCTACCGTTGTCATGGCTTCGGTCTGATCAATAATCAACGATCCACCTGACTTCAAATCGACCCTGCGGTCTAACGCGCGCTGCATTTCATTTTCCACGTCGAACAAGTCGAAAATGGGGCGGTCACCGGTATAATACTCAAGTACGCTGGTCAATTCCGGAATAAAGTCCTGGGTGAACGTTTTTAAGGTGTCAAAAGTCACCTTTGAATCCACTCGAATACGCTCTATTTCTTCTCCGACAAAGTCTCTCAATACGCGACAGGAAAGATTGAGATCTTCGTACAACATGCCCACTTTGCGCTGTGATTTTTTGCGGGCTTTGATTTTATCCCACAACCGGAAAAGAAAATCTGCATCACCCCTTAAAGACTGTTCAGAAGCGCCTTCTGCCGCTGTCCGTACAATGAATTTCCCGTCAACCTTACTAACTTCTTCAGCCAATTGACGTAAGCGTTCACGCTCATCACCCTCTTCAATGCGCTGAGAGACGCCCACATGGTCGCTCTTGGGCATAAAGACCAAATATCTTGAGGGTAGGGTTATATCGGTTGTTAAACGCGCTCCCTTGGTTCCCAGAGGGTCTTTTACCACCTGCACCATAATGTGCTGCCCCTGGTGGACCAACTCGGTAATCTTTTGCTGAGGCTTTTCATCCGGTTGAGGCAGGTCATCGCCGTCCACTTGAACAACAATGTCGGAAGCGTGTAAAAATGCGGCTTTGTCCAGGCCAATATCAATAAAGGCCGCCTGCATACCCGGCAGCACTCTGGACACCTTACCCATGTAGATATTACCGACTAGCCCACGCTTTGCCTGGCGTTCAATATGGACTTCCTGCAAGATGCCGTTTTCAACAAGCACAACACGAGTCTCTGTGGGGGTCACATTCATTAAGACTTCAACGCTCATCGACTTCACCTTCCATTTCGAACATCCGCAATAGTTGCTCCGTTTCATATAAAGGTAAGCCAACAACCGCAAAGTAGCTACCGTCGATGCGCTTTACAAACTTACCGCCATAGCCCTGAATACCATAGCCAGCAGCTTTATCGTGCGGCTCTCCGGTTTCCCAGTAGGCTTCTATTTCTTCATTGGTAAGCGCCGCAAACTCAACCTGAGTTGTTACCACGGCGGTTTCCTGCTCCTGAATACTACGACCATTCCAGTAGCAGACACTGACGGAGGTTAAAACCTGATGCGTCTGCCCTGACAGCTGCTTCATCATTTGGCTGAAATGCTCGTAGTTTTCAGGTTTTTCCATAACCTGCCCCTGAAAACTGATTAAGGTATCAGAGCCTATAACCAGACAGGCTTCGTTTTGCCCTTTCGCTACAGCCTGAGCTTTCTCTTCAGCCAGCCGGGTCACATAGTCCATAGCAGTTTCATTCTGAGCTCTGCGCTCTTCAATTTCAGGAACATAACAGTCGAAAGGCCGATGCAGTAAGGTCAGCAGTTCTCTGCGCCTTGGCGACGACGAGGCAAGCAAAAGACGCATCAGACTACCCCAAACTGGCGACGGACTTTTCGTAATAACGGGAACACCCAAAGCCAGAATACGGCCGATGTTAGTACCGGCCAGAAATAGGACAGTGTAAATTCTGCGTCGTGCAAAAATACATTCGCCTCAAAGACCACAAAGCGTTTAATAAATATGAGTAAAGCAATGACCAGCGCCTGCTGAATTAAGGCAAAGTTACGAATACGCTGAAAATGGCGCGCCGCAAAATAAGTAACCACCACCATGCCTAACGCGTGAACACCCACAATAGAGCCTAATAAAATGTCACTTAAAACCCCAAGAGCTAACGCTGTGCCCATATTAACCCGATGTGGCAGAGCTATTATCCAATACAACATGACCAGAGTCGGCCAGTCAGGACGGAAGGTGTCGAATGCGGCAGGCATCGGCATCACCATCAGCGTAAGTGCAATGACGTATGTAACCAGCAAGGTGATAAACCCGGGTTTAACCACAATCATCCCTCGTCCTCATCGAAAATCGGTTGTTGCTCACCTTCACTAGGCCATAGCAAAAGCACATTACGAACACGGTCCAGTGCGCTGACAGGGTCAGCGAATACCGTTGCAAAAGGCAACGACTCGTCTCTAACAATACTGCTGATTCGCGCAACGGGATAGCCTTCAGGAAATACGCCACCCAAGCCTGAGGACATCAGTAAGTCACCTTTTTGTAAATCACTGCTGTGTGGGATAAACATGAGCTCAAGGCGACCAATATCACCGGTTCCCTGTGCCAATACCCGAATGTCATTGCGCTCTGAGCGCAAAGATATGGCGTGACTTTGGTCAGACAACAATAAAACACGGGCGGTATTTCCGCCAACATCCTGCACCTGACCAATAATACCATTGCTGTCGAGCACCGGCTGCCCTTCATAGACGCCACTCAGGGTACCCTTATTGATGACCAACTGTTGTGAAAACGGCTCTGATGCAACCGCAATAACTTCCGCTACCATACGACGAGCGGAGTCGCGTGCATCGGACCCCAGCAATTCTCGCAGCCGTTTATTTTCATTCTGAAGAAAGCGAAGCTGCTGTTGCTCACCCTGTAACTCAAGAATCGCCTGCTTCAGGCGTTTGTTCTCTTCGCTGAGCTGAGAGGTTGTTTTTACCGATTCAGACAAGCCGTCCAGTATCTGTTCAGGCAAAATAGCCAGGTACTGCACTGGAGCCACTAACGAATTGAGAAATAGACGGACAGGCTTCATCGCTTGTAGGCGATGATCAATAAAAATCAGTAGAAACGAACAGGCTAGTGCGAGCACTAGCCTGGAGAGTAAGGATGGACCTCGGGCAAACAGAGTTTTCATGAATTACTCATAACTGAATAAATCACCACCATGCATATCAATCATCTCTAAGGCTTTACCGCCACCGCGTGCAACACAGGTGAGCGGATCATCAGCAATAATGACCGGAATACCGGTTTCTTCAACCAACAAGCGATCAAGGTCTTTCAGTAAGGCACCGCCACCTGTCAGAACCATACCACGCTCTGAAATATCGGATGCTAACTCCGGTGGCGACTGTTCCAATGCAACCATGACGGCACTGACAATACCCATTAGCGGCTCTTGCAGAGCTTCCAGTATTTCATTGCTGTTTAGCGTAAACGAGCGCGGAACCCCTTCAGCCAAGTTGCGGCCACGCACTTCAATTTCTTTCAGTTCCTCGCCCGGAAACGCAGAGCCTACTTCATGCTTGATGCGTTCAGCGGTTGCATCGCCGATTAAGGCACCAAAATTGCGGCGGACATAGCTGATAATAGCTTCATCAAACTTATCGCCACCAATGCGGACAGAAGACGAATACACCACACCGTTTAGTGAGATAATCGCAACTTCGGTGGTACCGCCACCGATATCAACCACCATGGAGCCTGTTGCCTCTGACACTGGCAACCCAGCACCGATAGCTGCAGCCATCGGTTCATCAATCAAATACACTTCACGAGCACCGGCACCCAGTGCTGACTCGCGGATCGCGCGGCGCTCTACCTGAGTCGAGCCACACGGCACACACACTAAGACGCGAGGGCTGGGACGAAAGTAATTGCTGTCATGCACTTGTTTAATAAAAGACTGAAGCATTTTTTCGCACACATAAAAGTCGGCAATTACGCCATCTTTCATTGGGCGAATGGCGCGAATATTACCCGGAGTACGACCCAACATTTGTTTTGCTGACGCCCCAACAGCGGCTATCGATTTAGGACCGCCCGAGCGTTCCTGACGAATGGCAACAACAGACGGCTCGTTCAGCACAATACCTTCGTCTTTGACGTAGATAAGCGTATTTGCTGTTCCAAGGTCAATTGAAAGATCGTTTGAAAAAAGGCCGCGAATTTTTTTAAACATGAAGCGGTATATCCCTACTTATAAGCTAACAGAGTGACAGCAAAGAGCCCAGTAAGTACTTACTGAGCTCTTACAACACGGAATCCAATGTAGTTGGAGTTAAAATCTGACGGAAGTTCCATTTTTGTAGAAACTCTTGCCAAACTTGGCGTAAAGTTCCAGGCGCCGCCCTTCACTACCACACCGTTATCGGTTTCAGTCCACTCCCAGACATTACCGACTGTATCGTACAGTCCCCAAGGGTTACGATGGAAGCTAGCGACTGGAGCCGGACGTGTGTTTGACCAATCTGTACCGCAGTTACGGCAGTTTGCTTTACCATAACCAACATCATTTCCCCACCAAAAATCTGTTTCAGAGCCGGCGCGCGCAGCGTATTCCCACTCGGCTTCTGTTGGAATGCTGTATTTAAAACCGCTCTTTTGAGTTAACCAGTCGGCGTATGCTTTAGCATCATTATAACTCACACAAACAACCGGCGAGCTATCTGACTGCTTAAAACCCGGATTTTTCCAGCTTAGATTGTCGTTAAACTGAGGGCGGCCATTGCTAAGGCTTGCACATGTGCCTCGTTTCTCGGCATCAGTGACGTACGCAGTATCTTTTACGAAATTACTAAATTGCTCAACGGTTATTTCAGTGTCTGAAATACCTAAAGCCGTTGGAATTTCACGTGTTTCAGCAGGGCGTTCATTAGGCAAACCATTGCCTACTAGATCACCCATTTTAAATTTCCCGGCAGGGACAACGACTAATTCCGGGCCACGAACGTCACGGAATAGAATGTCCTGAATTTTCTCGCCACGAGTAAAAGAATACTCTGACTTCTCTAAATCAGCTCGAATAGAGGTTGCGTCTTTTAATACTATTTTCTCTGCATAAGCAGAGTATCCGTACTTAAGAACTTCAATTTGGTGTTCACCACCTGGCAACATCACTTCTAACGGTGTTGAGCCATAACTTACTCCATCGATAACAACTTCATCATCATACACGTTCGAGCGTATGGTTAACGGGTGCATGACGGAGCTATCAACCGTTTCCTCATCACCCGCTTGCAGCTCCCCCGGCCGTTGCTCCGCCGCGCAGTAGCGCATATCAACATTCAGCAGAGTACATGCCTGACTTTGCGGCAGCTGCCCTCTCAGTTCCACAGCAAGTTTGACGCCATAATTACCAGCACCACTGAAGCCATTGCTAACTGTTTTTGAACCTAAGATTTGAACGTTCGGGCTCGCTTTTTCAATATTTTCACGTGCCAGCGACGATTCACTTAAGCCATCTAAAATTGTATTGAGATACTGTTTTGAGGCCTTTTGCTTCGCCATCAACTTACCGCGGTTCTCACACTGCGCCAAAGTTTCCTGACGATCACAGCTAATGGACTGGCTCACTTCCAGTTCACCCGTGCGGTTAAACTCGTTCTCTAACCGGTCGACCCGAGCTAAGTTACGCTGCTCTTTTAAGGTTTCAATTTCATTAATTAGGCTGTGCTTACTAACACGCGCTTCTTCAACTTCACGCGCCTTTTCATTCACCAGGCTAACCTGCTGCTTAATGTCCGCTTTATTTTGCTGGTGAGCCATGACCGCTTGCTTATATGCTTCCTGAGCGCCAGCAATATCAATTGTGGGGTCTTCTACCAAACGCTGATAGCGGTCATTCATTTCCGCTAAAGCCGATTCGCGCTTTGACTCCAGTTCGCTATTGCGTTCACGCAAGTTTTGTAGCTTTTCACGCAGCTCACGCTCTTCTTGTTGAAGCGTATTAACGGTGCCAGAAAAGTTCTCAAAGTCGCTCTCTAGAGTCGAAATTTGGTTAGCAATTTCTTCGACAGTCATCTCCTGCTGAGCAAGAGCCGTCGAGGCGAATGTCAATGTAGAGGCCATTACTAGGGCCAGTCGAGCCAATCGCATCATGTTCCCATTCCAAGCTTGAAAAAATAACAAAGCGGCGTAAAAGCCAAAGCTGTAATCGCGCTATAGTTATTGTAATAATATTGAACGTTCGTCAACGTCGCGCATTTTTCGTTTAAACTCTGCTTTATGCTATTTGCTTGTCAACAAAAGAGCAAGAGGCATTGTCATCGAATTGTCGATTATTCATCATAAATGACTCTACCAGCCTACTTCACGCCAGTAAATTTGGCGATCGCTGCCGCGATAAATACCGAATGTGCCCTCGGCTTGCGGGTTTTCATCAAAGTCGCCATCTCCTGACCAGTCATACTGTAAATATGCAGGCACTTGAGCCTCAAAAAGAAACGAGTAGGGCTCACTTTCTTGCTCCGATACCCAACGGAATAACTCGTTAATATCAACATCTGAGGGGTTCAGTAACCCATCCCTGACGCTAAGTTCGGCCGGCGTTGTTTCTAACGCCGGGTACGGTCCGGCTGTTAGGTCGTCGCGCAATTGAATGTCTGCGCGAGAAAATGTCGAGCAAGCATCCTTTTCATTTGTAACAAAGCTTTCGCCCTGCCAATATTCAACAGCTCCGGCAACTGGCATGACATCGCCCATACCCGCGTACGTATCTTGCAGGTTAACACGACCATAATATAGAGAGGAACTATCCAACCGGGCGGCCCCGTTCATTGCAGGTAGCTCACTATTTTCGAGTACCGAGTAGAAATTACCATCTTCTTGATCGTCGAGTTGCCATCCCAGTATGTAATTTTCATATGGACCATCGGGCTGCTGTGACAATAACCGGGACACAGTCACACTAGCGGAGCCTATAAATTGGCCGATGCCATTGTCCCATTGCCAGTCATTTGCCGGGTTTTCAGATACTGAATGTTCAGATAACGGCTCTGCCAGACCACTCTGGTCATCATAGGCATAAAACAGAGGTATGGCCTTCGCGAGCGAGCCATCATAATTTGCCGTTACTGCGCCGCTAGCATTAACCGCTCTTGCTGACAGTTCAATCAACTGCGGTTGCCCCATGTAATAAAAATCTGTGCAGGTACCGGCAAATTCCGCGGTCAAGGGCTCAAACGCGAAAGGAATGAAGCGACCAATGTTATGATCAGTGGTAACCGTTCCTGTGCCAAGATAATCTTGGTCCGCAATTTGAGCAGTAACTCTAGCATTGCCGACTTCGGTATAAGCCACTGTCGTATTATCAAAGCGAATCGATCCGATATCCTGCGCTATGAAGTTGCCGGCATTCTCTATATTACCATCATTCTCTGAAGGCAAAACTGCATCTGCGATACTCGCTATATTCAGTGTCTCCTGTGGAGTTTCACGACCAAAATTCGGTGTTACCTCGCCATCCGCATTAACCGCTTGCAGTGTCATCGAGAACGCCTCGCCCGCCTTCGCCAAAATGTCGCCACTATAATTGCTCACGGTTTGTAGTGAGATTTCAGCAGGTTTATAGACAAAGTCGTTCGACACACCTTCAATCACTTTACCATTAGGCAGTTGTGCTTTTGCGTGTAACTTCACCTGGCCAGCATCACCGTATTGAACCGTAAATAGATCCTCTCCATCAACAAAGTCTGTTACAACAGCTGTCCATCCTTCAACAACACCGCTGCCATTCTCCTCTAGTTCGTCGATTTGAGTGTTATCAACTGTCATTTGTGCATAAGGAAACTGAGTAAAGTCGCTACAGCTGCCTGGATTTACGCAATACATTCCCATATCGACTTCATTTACCTGTTCGGCCACGACTTCACAGGCCTTAGTTTCATCATTAAGTCGAACAACGGAAAGCGTACTGGAGAATGGCACTCCCGCAACCTGATTTGGAATCGCTCCAAACTTAAGACCGGTATCACTAAAGGTTATCTCACAATTTGAAGTTAAATTGCCATTAACGTAACACTGCGTCGGGTTCAAAGCTCCTGGCGTTGTTTGAATATCATCAACGGCTAGCGTGTAGTCACCCGCTTCTAACTGGCTTAACTCAACATTTGCCGTAGGTGCTACTACAACTGGGTTCGGGCTCCACTGCCCCGCACTCTGAGAAAGGTAGACCGTGCTGCTAACAGGTGAATAACTTGAACATGACTCATCCGCACATGCTTCGATAGTCACTTCCGTAGCTTCACAAGTTAATGCCGGGCTTGTATAGGACAACCGATAATGATCAGGCACTACAACCGGAGGCTCTGTATTGCCAGCTTCACAAAAATTGCCGCCATCCAGAGGTTCATCAGGGGCTCCATACGCTATTGTTGGCGAGAAAAACCCCGGAAAACCAAAAGAACTGGCCTGGCCTGCCAAACTCAGCGCCCCGCTAACCTCACTTCTGTTCCAGGGGAAAATACTTTCTTCGAAATACAAATTACCCTGAACATAAATATAACCGTTAATTTCTACGTCTTTTTCTAAATATAAATCACCCGTCACAACCAGAATCAGTTCATCTGCGCTGCCACCGATATTAATCCGACGGCCGGACTGTATGGTTAAATCACCATCAATATAAACCCGCGACGTCTGCCCGTTTGTTGAGTAGTTTGCGCCAACATCACTAAAATCACCAACTCGCAAATAATCTATAGGCTGTAGCGTTCCCGGCAATTGAGAGTTCAAATCTCGGTCTGGCAAGTCAAAAGGCAAAGGTACGCTATTGGCCGGGCTGAACCCTTGCGGCCATACTGCCGAACATTGAGGGCGGGTGTTCGCACATGGCCGTGTTTGGTAATACAGAACTGCAGCAGTTGTCGGCGTGAAAACTCCGTCACTCAAGTAGACTTCATCAATTTCTCCACGAAAGCTATTTTGTGAACTGCCCTGACCACCGATATAAAGGGTCGGTGTTGCTCTATCGTTAAGTCTCGTGTCGCCGGAGTAAGAGTTGGTATCGAACAGTTCACCGTCAATATACAAATAAAGAACGTTATTGTCGGCATTGTAGCTCGCCACTATATGATGCCACTGGTCATCAAATAAATTACTCTGACCATTAAAGGCATTTCCCGCTTCAATTGTCAGCAGGTCACCATTTCTTTTACGTACTTCAAAGTATAATCCGCCGCCGTCGCTATCATCCTGCCGGTAGACTTCAAAACGCCCAGCATCTGTCTCTGTCGTGCCTTCCCCGAGCAGTAACAACGTCTGGTAGCTGTCGCTCGGGTTTTGTAACTCCGAGTCACCTTTAAACCAAAAAGCAACGGAAATGGTATTTGACTCCAGTGTCTGGTCGACACCCGGAACGCGCACCCGGTTGTCGCCATTGAAGCGACCATAACGGCAAGTACTCTCATCGTTTAAGGTTCTCGCGGGGTTAAAACCTGACGTAAACGCATTGCTTAACGCAATACCGTCATAAGAGTATGGTGAGCTATCGGCAACTTCTCCGGATGTACCACCCCACTGTAATTCATCAAACTGCCAGTAACCTATTGGATCGGGTAGGGTCTGCTGGCAGTCGCCTACGTTACCGGGGGTATTGCAAGTTTCGCCTTCAATCGTACCGCTATTATTAATTACCGGCGCGTTCACATCACCCGTTACTGTACTTCCGGAGCCTATTGTTACCGTCCCTGCGCTACTAAGGTCACCTTCAACCGTTACGTTGTCCCCTAACGTTATATCCCCACTTGAACTAATATCTCCGGTCACCGTGGTGCCGTCGCTTATGACGATGTCACCGTCACTATCGAAGGACGCATTCACCGAACTGTTCTCGCCGATAGTGGTTTGCCCGCCCGATAAAAACTGCATGTCCAGAGACGGGCCTTTACTATTGATTTGAACGCCGTCTGCGAAATCGATGGCTTCGACGATAATGACAACACCTTCATTGCCGGTGATTTCAATTTGATCACCACTGTTGAGTGTTAAGGTTCCGCAGGTGTAAGTCGTTCCATTTTGCGTACATCCCGGCAGACTTTGGTTCGGCAAGTTGTACTTTTTGGCGTCGGCACTTACCGTGACCAGAAGACACGCAACGGCTAGTAAAAATAAATAGCGAGCTTTCATTTTTAATTCCCCACTCGCGTTTCTATTTGTAGCTGCCGTGATGCTCGTTGTGAGCCAGCTTCACAAACCGCGGTTGATGTCACCACAAGATGAGTAAAGGTCTCGCTATCAGCATCTGTGTAATTCTGACTATCGCAACTTATGGCTGCGTTACACTGCTGAAGGCTCTGGTTACCTGCGAAGCTGTAACTGGTGCCATCAAAGCTGCAGTTGGTAACAGGGTCATTATTTAATGGATAGACTTCCAACATGGCTTGCTCCAGCCCCGACTGCGCAGCTAAATAACTACGCGCTCCCAGCACTTCGGTAACCACACTTTCTGAGGTCGTCCTCAGCAGACTGGATAACACAGCTACCAGACCTCCGAGCACAACAATAACGAACACCGCAATAACTAAGGTATTCCCTCGCTGTTTACCGAGTTGTTGTTGCTGTCTGTTATGGCGCATTAGGGATGTGCACCTCACGGTAATAAAATACTTGTTCTTCAGCGGCTTCGCCGAATTGAAGTTGCAGAGTAATGATATTATTACTTTGCTGGTTATTCGCTTCTACGTCAAAAACAGCGGTACTCATGTTAATGTCTTGCGCAATTAGGTTTTCAGGTGCAAAACCACCTGAGGGTATTGGTTGCGTTTGCTGCCAACCATAGCCGCTCACCCTATATAAGTTACCCGCATTTAAACAGAAGCTGACCGGAGGGCTGCCAATATAAGCTCTTTGCAGTGGCGACTCCTTCGCGAACTGACTTGATGACTCTAAAGGCAGAGTATTCTCAAAGCTGGTAGACACATAGCCACTTGCTAGCTCTGCATAACGTTGTGGGTTATCTGAGTAGATAAAGTTTGCCCTGGTGGCATAAATAAAAATACGCTCATCTCCGCTTAGGCTCCAGCTTATATTGTCTTCATCTGAGCTCCCGGCAAAAGTCACAAAGGTCATTTCGTCGGCAGAACTGGGTCGTATTGGAGTATCATAATAAACCCCGGCGACTTTTGCCGGCACAAACTCAAGACATTGACCACTAACCCGTACACTATTTGGAACCGCCCCCCGAACCTCCCGGGTCACACGCTCAATGGCAAAACGGCTTTTCTCTATGGTCTGCAACCGCTCAGCACCGGTCGAAAACATTTGCGCGCCAATGCCAATAAACTGAAAACTAAAACCCGCCACTATGGCCAGCAACACAATAACAATAATGAGTTCTATTAAGGTAAAGCCCCGTTGCGCTCTCATCACCAGTTCCCTTTTATGGAGCTAAACTCTATGCGCTCGTCTTGAGGAGTAATAACTGTGACCGTTATTCTTTTAAGTTCATTTGCATTTTTTTCTGTGACACAAACAAATGCCTCAAAACCATTGTAACGATTCGGTGAGGAGCCACTCAATTCACCTCCACTTAGCCTCAAGCCGTTATAGTCGTCCACATCATCAAACTGTTCTCGCTGAGCTTCTTCGGCATTTGGGGTGCTACCGTCACCAGGACACGGAGCCGGTGTTGTGCAGCTCCCCGAACCTTCAGAGCAGCGTTCATACTGATTACCGATATTAGAATTTTCATCAAACCGCCGGGCCATTATTTCATTCATGAGACTTTGCCCAACTTCCGTTGCCCTAATCTGCTGCCAGGGGTCCACACTTTGACGAAAGAGCTGGCCCAACCCGGTTGTCACCACCAAAGTAACAATAGCAATAACCACAATGCCGGCAATAAGCTCAATGAGTGTGAAACCTGTCTGTTTATTGCGCATCAATAAAGCCTTCTTTATTAATGCTAATGGTTCGGATTACGCCTAAGTTTTCGGTAATCGTTATTGTGCAACCGCCAGTACAACCTTGTGTTGGCTGCCCTAGTGCATTGAAGCCAATAGTTAGGCCTGAAGGTGAAAACGTGATGTCATCTAAATTGCTGAGCTGAAGGCTATTGTCTTCGCTGTAAGGCGGGTTACCCAAAGTGCTTTCTGTTACCGAAATACTATAATCATTCACAGTATCTTGCATTGCTTGCTGCTGAACGGCTCGCAAAATACCCATCGCTTGTAAGCGGGCTGTTTGGCTTTTTGTGCCAGAATCACTAATAAATAAGGGGCTAGCCGATACGGCTAAGATACCGATGATGACCAGTATGATGATGAGTTCTATAAGAGTGAAGCCTCGGGACTTCATAGTTAGCCTTTAAAAAGCCCACAGCTGAATGGCTGCAGGCTCCTAAAGTCGGATTTAACAGCCAGTCGTTACAATAGTAATTACTGGAGGGGTATTAGAATCAGCCGCATCTGAATATGTCGCGTAACAGTTCGTGTCGGTAATATCCCCTACCGCTGCCGTTGTAGGATCTACTACTTGATCACCTGGGGCAATTGAAATGGTACCGCTACCTGCAAAAAACGCCCAATCTGTTGTTACTGTAGTAGCAGGATCAACATTTGTTGCATCTAAATTGGCAGCAGTAACAATGCCTGCCTGTGTCGCTGCTGGATAACCGTTCACAGTAGCTACACCATTAACAGTCACCGGAGCAGCCGAAGTGCCATCCAAGTCATCATCAATCGCAGCTCTTGCATATACTGTCTGAGTCGCGCCCTGCATTGCCCCTTTAAGACCTTTCACAGTCGAAGTACGAGCATCACTAGAAAAGTTAATAAACTGAGGCGCAGCAGTTACAGCCAAAATCCCCAAAACTACGATAACAATGATCAGTTCGATCAGAGTAAAACCTTTTTGATTGCGCATAATTAAAACTCTCAATTGTTGTTTAAAAATATTTCTATATAGAAATTATTGGTTATTGCTGTGAATACTCACGCCGCCATTGCGTGGATTATAAACGAAAGCATTGCCCACTGTCAGATAATCATCACCCGATGGCGCTGTTGCTTCATTTTTTATGGTGTTCGTTAAATAATAAACACACATATCGTTACCCGCAGCACTATCCTGTGTCACGTAAGTAAAATAACGGGTCTGCTCAAGGTTACTAAAATCGGTTGTAACCGTTGGTGCTCCTTGCAAAATAGACTGCATAACACTTACACAGTCCTCAGCTACCAGATTTTCGTCGTGCGCTGCGTCGTTGTCACCGCTAACCGGGTATCCGGTATTGCCATCCACATAAAGCAGAATTTGGTCCAGCGATACTTCAGCCCCGGAACCCGTGCTGCTATCACCTTTCGGGCGTCCGCTAAGCTCCCACTCACCCCGAACAATGCCTACAGCACTGGCAAAACCGCCAGCTACGCCTTCAAGAGCTGCGTCTTCTGCGTCTGATGATACATCGGTAAACCGGGGAATAGCCGCGGCGGCCAATAACCCCAGAATAACCACCACGATAATCAGCTCTATAATAGTGAAGCCTTGCTGCTTTCTCATTTTAGTTCTCATACTAAAACTCCAGTGGAATCCATTTTATGACATTTCCTTAACACTTAACACCAGCTTTCTCTTTATTTTCGAACGACCTGACCCTGCTTATCGTGATAGCTAAACCAGGCCTGTTGGTTAACTTCGTAATAACAGCTGTTTAGTTCCGCTTTAGCCTGCAAAGCACTGGCTGGTATTTCACCGCCCAATTGCTGCCATAAGCGCAGGCAGCCTTGTTCAACCGAAGGCCAGCCCTGACTATTCATGACTATTTTCACTTGCTGCTTTCTGCTTTCATTCAGCAAGGCCACTTCTTTCGGCTTGCCGCGGCGCATCCATTCGGTGCGTGCCAGCCAAAGCGAGTCAATAAAACGCGATACTGCAATGTCTAACTCGGTTTGACGCCACTTTTGCGGCTCGTTAATAAGTACCATTCTGGCGGCCACCGCAGCCAGTATCAACAAAAGCAATACCACCAGAATGTTCTGAAAACGTTGAATGCCCTTACGTTCATCCGTTGTTTCCCGTGTCATTAGCGCCCCTGGTATGCGCTCATCATGTCCCACATTGGGGTAAATATTCCCAGCGCGAGAATCAGCACCATCACCGCGACCACAGCTATCATTACCGGCTCAATACGCGCGGTTAAAGTTTTCAGGTCGTAATCGGTTTCACGCTCATAATATTCAGCCACTTCCAGTAACAGCACATCGACCCGACCGGTCTCTTCGCCAACGGATATCATTTGCAGAATCAGCGGCGTAAAGAGTTCCGACTGGCGGGCAACTCGTGACAAATTTTCGCCTCGTTCAATACCCCGACGCATTTCTATAATGCGTTTTTCCATCCAGGCGTTATCAACGGCCTCGGCCACTAAAGATAAAGCCTGAGTCAATGGAACACCGGCGCCAATCATCACCGAAAAACTGCGCGCAAAGCGGCCTAACATGGAACGCATTAAAATAGAGCCAATAATAGGAATTTTTAATTTAAGGCTGTCCCACTTCAACCGCCCATTGTCCGTTCCCACGTAGTAACGAACACCGAAAAAACCGCCCACCATGGCTAGCAGCAGAACATGCCAGTAGCCGACAAAAAACTCAGAGGACCCGAGCAGCGCCCTCGTTGCCCAGGGGAGCTCAACATTAAACCGGCTGAACATGGACGCAAAAGTTGGAATAACAAAAATGTTCAGCACAAAAATGGCGACAACCAGAGCTATCAGCACAAAACTCGGGTAACGTGTGGCCGCCTTTATTCGCTTACGGGTGTCCTGCTCTTTTTCCAAGTACACCGATAGCTGCTGAAAAGACTCCTCCAGTTGACCGGTGTTTTCTCCCACATGCACAATAGCAATAACCAACCGCGGAAAAACGCCTCGGTGCTGAGACATAGCCGTGGATAAATTTCGCCCCCGCTCCAGTTGATCATGCACATCTTTCAGGGTTGTCCGCAGACGCTTGTTTTGCGTGGTATCGGCAAGGCCTTCAATGGCTCTTAGCATAGGAATGCCGGCATGTGTCAGCGAGTACATCTGCCGGCAGAAAATAATCAGTTCGTCTAATGAGACTTTCTGCTGAAAAGCCGATTTTAAACTTTCACCAAAGCTGCTGTTAAGTAACGAAAAGCCCTGCCCGCCGGCCGGGTTAATGGACAAAGGAACCAACCCGCGCCGCATGAGTACGTCAGCGGCATTACGCTCATCGCTGGCATCAACTGAGCCGCGCTGCAGTTGGCCTGATTTGTCCCGGGCGCGATAACGAAACTGCATCAGATGCTGTCCTCAACACTTTCAGCCAGGAATAACACTTCATCCACACTGGTAACGCCCTGCCGCGCATAATCCAGCGCAACCGTCGCCATGGACTGATAGCCCGGATGCGCTTTAGCAGCCGCAGCAAATTCACGAGTGTTACCGTCACGTAAGGCATCCATCATAGGCGTGTTCATTTCAAGCAGCTCAAACACACCGATACGTCCCCGGTATCCGGTATGGTTGCAGCTCTGACAGCCAGCTCCGCGTTTGAAAGAATACTGAGAGCTACCTTCTTTCAAATGTTCCAGCCACTGGCTTTCCGGTTCGTCTGGCTGATAATCTTCAGTGCACTTGTCACACACCCTGCGCACCAGACGCTGAGCTAAAATACCGCGTAGTGCCGCAGCAACCAAATACGGCGGCGCGCCCATATCAATTAGGCGCATGGCGCTGGTGATAGCATCGTTGGTGTGCAGGGTGGATAAAACCAGGTGACCAGTGATGGAGCCGCGCAAACCTATTTCTACGGTTTCGTGGTCACGCATCTCACCGACCATAATAATGTCAGGGTCCTGACGTAAGGTGGTACGCAACACGCGTGAGAAATCCAGGCCGATTTTACTGTTTACCTGCACTTGAGATATACGCGGCAGGCGATACTCCACCGGATCTTCAACCGTAATGACTTTTTTGCCTTCGGTGTTTAATTCACTCAGTGCGCCATACAAGGTTGTCGTTTTACCGGAACCCGTCGGGCCCGTTACCAATAGCATACCGTGCGGTCGTTTTATCAGGTTACGTACGCGTTTAAGAATTGAGTCCGGCATACCGGTTTGCTCTAAAGACAATAAGCCAGCTGACTGGTCCAGCAGACGCAGTACGCACGACTCACCATACTGCACCGGCATAGTCGATACACGAACATCAATACTGTGCTTGCGGACCTTCATATTAAAACGCCCGTCCTGAGGCAGGCGACGCTCGGAGATATCCAGTCCGGCCATCAGCTTAAGGCGCAATACCAGCGCATTGGCAATATTGGTTTCGTCCAGAACATTTTCCTGCAGCACACCATCAACCCGCTGACGGATACGGAGCTTACGATCATCCGGCTCAATATGAATGTCAGACGCGCGAACTTGCACTGCATCTTCAAAGATTGACTGCAGTAACTTGGCGACAGTTGCTTCGTCCGTATCGTCATCAAGGCTGAGTTGGCCCAGTTCAAATTCACTGGTGTCTTCGTATTCGTCTTGTAACTGGCTGGCAAAGGTTTCAATTTCCTTCGTGCGTCGGTACAGGTTGTCGAAGGCCTGCATCAACTCACCCTCAGGCACAACCGACAATTCAACCTGACGTGGAGCCAACAACTGGTTTATCGCATCAATTGAGGATAAATCGGCCGGGTCGCTCATGCCAACCAGGGCTTTCTTGTCATTGGCTTCAATGACCAAAGCGCGATGCCGGCGAGCCTGAACCTCAGGCAGTAACTTGAAAGCCTCCGGTGGGATTTTTCGCTCAGAAATACTAATGAGCGGAAGTTTCAGTTGCTGCGCCAAAAACTCCAGTAACTGCTGTTCTGAAATGTAACCGAGATCAGTTAACGTTGCCCCTAGCTTGCGTCCGCTGAGGTGCTGCTCTTCCAAAGCCTTATGCAGTTGATCTTCTGTGATGATTTGCTCATGAACAAGCAAATCACCCAGTCGCATTTTAAGACGTGGGCGCTTCATTGTTCACCTGCCGGTTCATTTGCCTCTAACAAAGCAATTTGCTGATGAATAAAGTCGACCGTGGGGCGATGCGTAATTCGCGTTAATGCTTCTTCATAAGAGGCTAAAGCTGTTTGCGGTGCAAATTCCTGCTGAGCTAAGGCTTTACCCAAATACCAACGGCCCTGCGCCGGTTCCGCCACAATAAGGCGCTGATAAGTATTGGCAGCCGTCTGATAGTCACCCACTTCCTGAGCTAACAATGCTTGTTTCTGAACGTAGTCCGGGTAGTCTGCTGCATTCGGTGTCGCTTGCTTCAGCAAACTTAGGGCTGCCGCCGGACGGGCTTCTTTTTCTAAAATGCGAGCGCTTAATAACCGAAACTCAAAGTCAGACGGGTCACGTTTAAAACCTGCCTCTAATGTCGTCAGAGCTTGAGATACCTTGTTGCGCCCAAACTGAAGCGCTGCCAGTTTTTTTCGGACATTTTTATTGTCCGGAGTTACAGCCAACGCTTTACGCCAATGCTCTTCAGCTGAAGTTAACCGCCCCTGTTGCTGCGCTTTCTGCGCTTTCTCAATATGTTGTTCAGCAATTTCAGTCGGTGAAAGTTGTACGGGTTGCTTACTAAACTCACCGCTCGGCTCAGCTTCGTCGCTGCTGTTATCCGCGGTCGATTCAGGCTCTTCTTCAACTGCTTTAGGCTCAACCTCTTTACTTTCAGGCGCGCGTTTTGCCTCACTTATAGGCTCAGACACCGCCACTGATGCGAGGTTATTCTGGTCAATGGCAGTTTGTTCGCGCGAGCCAGTCTCTGGTGCATCGGCACGTTCAGTGGGTACCGTAAATGCAGATGAATCAACTAATGGCTCAACGCGCTCCTGCACTAACGGCATGTCCGCAGCTTCGCTTTCAGTTACCGTCATCACGCCATCATCTGAGGACTGCCACCAAAAAAACACCAGAGCAAGCGTAATAGCAATGAGTGACGCTAACAGCCATAACCCAAAACGATGACTACCTCGGCGCTCCACCGCGCTACTGGCAGCATTTTTCGAAAACGGTTGCTGGCCACGGCGATCAAGATCCTTCAAGACTTTATTGATTACGCTCATAAAGAACCACCCATTTTCCAATAACTAACAGCGGCAGCAGCCAGGAAAACAAAGCCGACTGACACAGTAACAGGTAGCCAAACAGAGCGGGTTGACTCAGTATCTTCGGTATCCTTAACCGCCAGCTTCAAATCTTTTGAAGATAATTGGCGCCGACCTTCTCCGTAAGCTAATAGCAGCATTTTATGGCAGAGCATATTAACCAATCTTGGTACCCCGCGGCTGCTCCGGTGCAGGCCTTTTATCAGTTTCCAGTCAAAAATTGGCGCACCTTTATAACCGGCCACATCCATTCTATGGGCGATGTATTCCGCTGTCTCATCGACGTTCATGGCAGTCAGTTTATGCGCGAAACTAATACGCTGACGCAACTGCCGGAAAGCTTTTTGAGATAAGCGCTCATCGAGCTCTGGTTGCCCGAGTAAAATAATATGCACCAATTTGCGCCGCTCAGTTTCCAGATTGGATAATAAACGCAAAGCTTCCAGACTTTCCTCTGGTAACGCCTGCGCCTCATCAATCAAAATAACGACCGCCTGCCCACTTTTATTAATGTCCAGCAGACGTTGCTGTAGAGCTCGCGCCAATTGTTGCTGGTTAGTTAACTGCTCGGTTTCAACGGACAATTCCTGAGCAATGGCCAGCCTCAGCTCAGCCGGATCCAGGTAGGAATCAGGAATATAGGCCGTTTTAAAAAAGTCAGGAATATCGTTCAGTAACCGCCGGCATAGCAGAGTTTTACCGGTTCCCACTTCTCCGGTAATTTTAATAAAGCCCTCGCCGGTTTTCAGCGCAGTCAGAACCACCTCGAAAGCCTCGTGGTGGCTTTTCAAGTCGTAGTAGAACTGCGTGTTCGGCGTTATCGTAAAAGGCAGTTCGCGTAAGCCGTAATGGTATAAATACATACTACCTATTGCTCAATGTCCGGGAACCATTCCTGCAGCAGTTCGCGTGATCGTTTCAGTTCATCGCGCCAGGTATCCACACCGACTACCGTGGGCTTCAGTAATATCACCAACTCTTTCTTTTCCTGACGATTACGGCGATTCGTGAAAAGCTCACCGAGCAACGGAATGTCGCCTAGTAACGGAACCTTACCCACTTCTTCAGAATTTGTGGTTTGCATTAAACCACCCAACACAACAATTTCACCGTTGCGGGCTTTTACTATGGTATCGGACTCGCGAATGTTGCTGCGCGCCAGCGGCAGTACCGACTCTTTTCCTGACACGGTGATGACTTTTTCCTGTTCGCTGGTTTCGACCACTGACGGATGAACATGCAAAATGACTTCGCCGTCATCGCTAATTTGTGGTGTAACATCCAGAGAGATACCGGAGAAAAACGGTGTGAACTCGATATCAGAGTCTGACGACGAAATACCGCCGGAATCAAGCGAAGTGCGGCTGGTCACGTCGGTAACAAAATACTCGTCTTCACCAATTTTAATGACCGCTTTTTGATTATTCGACGCACTGACACGAGGGTTCGACAGAACCTGAACCGTGCCTTGGGTTTGCAGCATTTCTATCATGCCACTGAAATTATTTCCTTCATCGGTGTAAGTAAGACCGAATAACCCACCAATAGCCGCTGAAGTCGCGTTAGTTGGGGTCACGCCATTGAATTCCACTCCAAAACCCGCATTGCCGGAATAGATATCGCTCCAGTTAATACCCTGCTGATAACTGTCGTTCAGTGTTACTTCAATAATGCGTGCTTCCAGAATCACCTGACGTTGTAAGCGCGACTCCAGGGTTTCGATGAAGTCGCCAACAGCGCGAAGCTTGTCGGCTGACGCAGTCACACTAACCACCCCGGCCTGCGGCGACAAGACTACATTGCCGTTACCTATGATGCCTTCAATAACTTCTTTTAAGTCGCCCCACAGGTTGGTTTCCGATTGCGTGGTAATACTGGAACCATTGCCTTGCATGGAGTTTTGACGTGAGTCGCGGCTGTACTCACCACTACCGGCGAAAGGGCTTGCCCCAGAAACATTGGTGTTATTCGTATTTCCGCGATTAGACTGGTTATTGTTATTACGCTCATCACTGACGCCACCGCCGGAGATTTCAGTTTGTGACATACCAAAACGCCGCAGTGACAGGTAGTCGAGCGGAAACGTTTGGGTGCGCACACCAGAAGGGAATATTTGAATTGTACGGCCGGAGCGACGCACTTCAAAACCGTACATATCCTGCACTGCGTCCAGCGTTTCATCCAGCGTGACATCTTTAAGGCTCATTGAAATTTCGCCGCTGACATTCGGATGCACCAGAATATTATAAGGGGAATCGGCAGCCAGACCGTAAAAGAAAGCTTTTGCATCAACTCCATCAGCCTGTAAAACAAAGCGTGGCTCTTCCAGCAATGCTAAGCCGTCTTCTTGTTGCCCGCTCGCGCTTTGATTGAGAAAGTTACTGACTTCCGCAGGCACAGCCGACTTTGTAGCAGACGCTTTTTTCTCGGCAGCTTCTGGCTTCATTGCCTCATTTGCTTCGTCTGGTGAATAGCTCGGTTGATAAGCACAACCCGCTATTACTGCCAGTAATAATGCGCCTGTCGCAACTTTTATCATTGTACTGCCCCCGGGATGCCTTTCTTATTCTGTTTTATCGGCTCAAATAAAGTAATCTCGACCACTTCATTACTTTTTTCAACAACCACACTGTTTGGTTTTATTGACGTTACTTCCACACCATCAACCCGCTCTCCCGGCTTGACCCACTGGCCATTTAACCGAGCTGACTGGCTCTGCTCAGAATACAAAATTTGCGTCAATTTCAATTCTTCCGCCCAGCTGTCCAGGTTAGCTATTGTTTCCGTTTCATTGACCGGAGGCCGAGTCGGGTCACGCTCTTGCGCTAACGTCGACAACGGCAATAAAACAAATAGCCATAAAATTAAGTTACGCACTGATAAACTCCTTATCAGTACTCAGTAAATACCAGACAATAGTCACTGTTGCTGTCGGATAATTCGTCACTTGGTACTCAAAGTTCGCCCACCGCACACTTGGATACTCCGTTTGCAGTTTATCGACAAATTTCGATACAGCAAAAAAACGTCCGCTGAACTCCGCCTGAATAGCATGTTGATAGAGCTTAATTGAACCGGTTTCAAACACCACTGACGGCTCCTGCGCTTCCAGGCTTTGCATTTCCAACTCAGAAGCGTGTCGTAATACCCCTTGCAAAAACTGTTTACGCTGGTCGGCAGGTAATAGCACGGTGTTTCCTGAGAAATCTTCTTTGGCCACAACCAAGCGCTGCTGTAGTTGTTTAATCTCTGCTTTAACCGGCGCGTTCACATCTTTACTTAACTGAGTTCTTAACTCTTGCTGCAATTGCTTCAGCTGTTCCAGTTGCGACTCAATACGACGGTTATCAGCCTGCGTACTTTTGTTCTCTTCAACAGTTGGAACAATTAAGTAACTGATAAGAGGCAGTGTCACAACAAGAAAAGCTGCCAAGGCCATCAACGCACGCTGGCGAGCAGGCATAGCGTCAAAGTTCTCTTGTAAGTTTAGCCACCAGTTCATCATCTCTATTTGTCCTCGTCAGTCCTGACGCTTTGCAACAGAAACTGTTGGTAGCCCTGTTCGCTTCGCTTAAGCTCAACAACAGCAAAGCGCTTGTCTGCCAGTAAGTCAGACTGACCGAATTTATCCATCCACAAAACGAGTGCTTCACTATTTAACGCCTGCCCATGCAAACGAATATTCTCGCCCGCAATTGAAAAATCAGTAAGCCAAATAGCTTCCGGCGTTATTTGTGCCAATTCATTTAAAAAGCTGCTAACCGAAGACGACTGACCTTGCTGGAACTCGCTAATTCTGCGACTGAAACTTTGCGTATCCTGAAGTTGTTGTATGAGCTCTTCTTTTTCTTCACGTAACTGCAGGCTAGGCTCTCGCCGTTCAAGTCGTTCCCGGGCACGAGTCAGGTCATCGTTAACCGCCTGTAAAGCATTCGATAATTTTTCATTTTCCTGGGTAACTGCTGAATTTTGCCATTGAGTAACCACAACTACAGCTATGAGCAGCGCCAGCCAAACACCTAAAACAGCGCTTAAACGAGCTAAGGTCAGGCGCTGTTTAATTGGCTGCAAGTCACGACGATAAAGGTTTACCCACTGCTTCATGAGGACACCTCTAACAATGCGCCCAGGCCTGCCAAATCGGAATAGTCGTCTTCGCGTAATTCAGTTGCCCACTTGGGGTACGAATAAACGCTGCACTCAACAGCTAAAAGCTCTGACAGACTGCTCTGCACTGCCGATAGCTGTCTGTGCTCAACCGCTAAAATAATGCGGCTAATGGGTGCCTGCCGTAAATGACTTTCAAAATAGTCAACCGAACGCTGGAGCTCGGTTGCCAGCGGCTCCAAAGCTCCCGTCTGTATTTCTTCAGCGGTATAGCTCGAAATATCGGTGACACCACGTAGCAAACGCGTAAACATCAACCCTTTAGGCGTGTTAATTTGCGCGATATAATTGCCACTTGGGTTCTGGTACAAGGTTAACTCAGCATGGTTTTGAATTTCGACCAACCGGGGCAAGGCTAACTCCGCAATACCAATGTCCGTTAGCTGCAGATCATGCTCGCTAAAAAAATCGACCCAGGGTTTTAATTCGTGCCGGTTCGCTGCAACTGCGACTACCTTATCCTGCCCCGAAGGTTGTTCAGGAAACTCATAGTAATCGGCGATAATCTCATTGCCAGATAGGGAAACTAAGTCGCTTAAGCTGTATTTTAAACTCTCAGCGATTTCATCGGAGTCAAGCATGGGTCTATCTACTTGAACCGACTCATATAAGTCAGTGCCCAACACTAAAATCACCTGCGCATGCTTTAGAGACATACGCGAATATTTGCTCAGCAACGCGCCCGCTTCTTTAACCAGTGAGCCACGCTTTACTTGCTCATGATCGTTAACAATCAGTTCAGGTGACTCGGCGAGTCCTTTAGCAATAAGGAGACGGACGCTGGTTTGCGTTATCTGAAAGCAAATACGGTGACCATTTTGTTTCTGCTTCGAAAATCCTAACACCCAGCAGCATCCTTTATTATTTTTTCATGTATGTTAACAGAAACTTTGCACCGCTCATTACAAAAAGAATAAGGTTCGAGCAGTTTATATCTTTCATCATAGCCCATTTGTCGTGCTTTAACTGTAATACTAGCACTTGAGCTTCCATTGCAACCTCGAGCCAGCCCAGTAAGGCACCATGGGTCCTGTTGCCGTATCTACCGTATCAGCCACAGTCCATTCCTGCTGAACAAGTTCAATGGTATCTGTATTACGCGGCAATTGATAAAAATCGGCACCATAGCCACTGGCAAAGTTAGCCAATTTATCCAATGCATTATGCTGGCTAAAAAACTCAGCATAGAGCTCTATAGCCGCAGGTGCCGAGTAACATCCGGCACAACCACAAGCCGTTTCTTTACTCGCCTGCACGTGTGGAGCAGAGTCTGTTCCCAGAAAAAACTTCGGGCTTCCGGACAGTGCAGCCTGTTGCAGTGCCTGTTGATGTGTGCGGCGCTTTAAAATTGGCAGACAATAATTATGTGGGCGAATACCACCAACGAGTAAATCATTCCGGTTCATCAACAAGTGTTGCGGCGTCATCGTTGCTGCGACATTGCTGTTGGCGTTTTTCACGAACTCAACAGCATCCGCGGTTGTGATGTGCTCCAGCACAAGTTTTAAATTAGGGAAGCGCTCGGTAATTGGAATTAAATGGCGCTCTATAAATACGCGCTCACGGTCAAAAATATCAATATCGCTGTCGGTCACTTCACCATGCACAAGCAGTGGCACACCATATTCCTGCATAGCAGCTAACACTGGCTCTAATGCTTCAACTGACTTAACCCCCGCAGCGGAGTTTGTGGTTGCCCCCGAGGGGTAGAGTTTGAAACCGATAATGTGGTCATTAGCAGCGGCTTCGGCAACTTGCTCAGGAGTGGTTTCAGCCGTGAGATACAAAGCCATTAACGGGTTAAAGCTAACGCCTTCGGGCACCTCTTCCATAATCCTTGCCCGGTACTCTAAAGCCGCTGTTACGGTGGTAACCGGCGGAACAAGGTTTGGCATAACAACGGTGCGATGAAAAACAGTTGCCGAAGCAGGTACGGTTGTTTTCAACATAGCCCCGTCACGTAAGTGCAGGTGCCAGTCATCTGGTCTTGGAATGGTTAAGCTTTGCATAGTCACTTCTGGCTAAAAAATGATAAAGCCAGTATACCATTAAGTTCCTTAGCAAAAACCTTTAATCTGTATTCTATTTGAGCGTTTTAGCGCAACCCCATGGCTTCTTTCCAGTGCTTGCGACAGCATGAAACGTACCTATCGTTACCACCAATCGCAATTTGCTGCCCCATGCGAATGGCGTTGCCTTTTTCATCAACCCGCAAAGACATGGTTGCCTTACGCCCGCAGTGACATATGGTTTTCATTTCCACCAATTTGTCCGCTATAGCCAGCAACACCGCACTTCCCGGAAAGGCATTACCAAAGGCATCGGTCCGAATGCCGTAACACATCACAGGAATATTGTCGGTGTCGGCCAGGCTGGACAACTGCCAGACTTGCTCTTCACTTAGAAACTGAGCTTCATCAATTAATACGCAGTCAATTGCCTGTTGCATGTAGCGGGCACGCACAACCGCCGCCAAATCGGTTCGGTGAGTAAAGGACACCGCGTCACGGCCAATACCTAAACGCGACGCAATACGCTCTTTGCCGGCCCGATCATCTAAAGCCGGCGTCATCAATAACACATGCTGATCGCGCTCTTCGTAATTATGAGCCACTTGCAACAGCGAGGTACTTTTCCCCGCATTCATTGCCGAATACGTAAAATATAGAGAAGCCATTTTGTTCTATTTTTTTAGGTTATTGTGGTTAGATCCTGGCAGAGATTACCACGATTTTATGGCATTATGGGACAAAGCAACCTTAAGGCAGGAGTTCTCTATGCAATATTCCCCCGAATTTATTAAAGCCATTCCTAAAGCTGACTTACACCTGCACCTGGACGGCAGCCTCCGTGCCAGCAGTTTAATTGATATGGCTAAACGCGCTGATATCGAACTCCCTAGCTATACCGAGGAAGGTTTATTTGATTTAGTTTTTAAGTCTCACTACAACAATTTGGGTGAGTACCTCAATGGTTTTCAGTACACCTGCGCAGCCTTGCGTGACCTAGAAAATCTGGAGCAAGCCTCTTATGAGTTAGCCGTCGACAATCAGAATGAAGGGGTTAATTACATCGAGGTACGCTTTGCACCGCAATTGCTAATGGACCCGAGCAAAGGCGTGACCTTCGATACCATTATGCACGTCGTTAACGACGGTCTTTTACGGGCGAAGAATGAATACAATAGCAGCGCCGACGTAAAGAATGGCGATAAACCGCCATTTGAATACGGCATTATCAACTGCGCAATGCGCATGTTTGGTAAAAAAGGATTCTCACCCTATTACACGCAAATGTTCCAGCTAATGCGTGACTTTGAATCCATGCAGGTGATTAAAACAGCGGCAATGGACTTAGTCCGCGCCAGCGTTCGTATGCGCGACGAAGAAGGCATGCCTATTGTGGGGCTGGATATTGCAGGGCAAGAGATTGGCTACCCGGCAGGTGAGTTTAAAGAAGTGTATGAATACGCTCACGAAAACTTTTTACTCAAAACCGTGCACGCGGGCGAAGCTTATGGTGCTGAAAGCATTTTTGAAGCCTTAACCAAATGCCATGCCGACCGCTTAGGACATGGCTATTCGTTATTCTCGCCTGAAATGACCCAGGACCCGTCTATAGAAGACCCAAAAGCTTATGGTGAAAGCCTGGCCTCTTATATTGCTGACCGCCGTATTGCCGTTGAAGTTTGCCTGACCAGTAATCTGCAGACCAACCCGGAAATCGGCGACATTAAGAACCATAACTTCCAGCACATGCTGGACCATCGTCTGGCCACTATCATTTGTACCGACAACCGTTTGGTATCACGGACCACGGTCAGTAATGAATACCAGTTAGCTCTGGACAACTTTGATATTCCATTGAAACGTCTGAAAGACATGGTCGCCTACGGCTTTAAGAAAAACTTTTTCCCGGGCCGCTATGTAGAAAAGCGTGATTACGCCAAGCAGAACCTGGCCTACTTTGACAAAGTTGTTCAGCAGTTTGGGCTGAAATAAACAGGCAAAAATAAAAAAGGCTCCACAAGGAGCCTTTTTTATTACCTGACATTTTAACGACAACCTTAGAATGGAATGTCGTCATCAAAGTCGTTGTCCGGTGAAAACGGTGCAGGTTCTGCCGGTTTCTGTTGAGGCTGTTGATTTTGCGGCTGCGCAGGCTGAGGTGCCGGACGTTGTTGCTGCTGCGATGGCTGCGATTGCCCACCACCATAACCGCCGCTCTGCTGACCACCAAAGCCTTGACCTTGCGGCGCTGCGCCTTGTGGTCCACCCTGAGGGCCGCCACGAGAATCCAGCATCTGCATTTCGTTAATCACAACTTCTGTCGTGTAACGCTCTACATTGTCCTGCCCTGTCCATTTGCGAGTTTGCAACCGGCCTTCAACATACACTTTTGAGCCCTTCTTCAGATACTCACCCGCAATCTCTGCCAGGCGGCGATACGCCACGCAGCGATGCCACTCAGTTTGTTCGCGCGGTTCACCGGTTTGCTTATCTTTCCAGGTTTCACTGGTAGCAATCGACAGGTTGGCTATCGCTGTGCTGTTTTGGGTATAACGTACCTCTGGGTCAGCTCCCAGGTTACCAATTAATATGACTTTATTTACACCGCGACTGGCCATTATTTTCTCCTGTTCCTTATGCGCGTTACAACTGCTTCAATTTATTGGGCGACCGATGCCTTTTCAAGCAACTGATTAACCGCCTTTTCATCATAATGTTTTTTATCAACTTTTAAATAGGTTGCCTGATCTTCTTCAACCCACCTTGCTTCCGTTACTCCAGCTACGGTAAGTAACCGCTCACTTAGTTTCTTCGCCTTGTCCTCAGATAGTCCGGGTAATGATAACGATACACTGGTAACGCCTGCAGGATTAACCATAACTAAGCTGATGAGTAACCAACATACTAGCAAGATCAGACAGAAAACAACAACGCCAGATATCTGATAATTCTGTAAGACCCAACCGCCTGCAACACCGCCAACAAAGGCACCTAAAAACTGTCCGGTTGAATAGATACCGCTGGCACTACCCTTACTCCCGGCGGGCGCAATACGGGTCAGTAATGACGGTAAACTGGCCTCAATAAAATTAAAACCGGTGAAAAAAATCACCAAGGCCGCAACTAGCAACCATCCTGACTGCCCGGCCACACCAATAATTAGCAGAGATACAATTAAGGTCACAATCGAAAACCGCAGCCACTGCACTGAATTATTATTGCGGGAGCTGTGAATGATCATCGGTACCATAAACAAAATTGAGGCGGCCAGGGTTGGTAGATAAAACCAGGCATGCGTCTGACTTTCAAAGCCTGCATTTTGCAACTGGGTTGGCAAGGTCACAAACCAGGCGGTCAATATAGCGTGCAACACAAAAATACCGCTGTTCAGACACCACAATTGTTTATGTTTAAGTAAGTCTCCCAGCTCGGACAAAACCGGCAAGGATTCCCGCCGGGCAGAGGTAGTAACAACTTTCGGCACACTGAGCAGTAGCACGAAAATGCCCAGAACACCGCTGGCAGCCGTAAACCAAAACAACCCTGAAAGACCAATAACGTCACCCAGCAGAGGTCCTGCAACCAATGACACCGCAAACGCTAAGCCAATACACATACCAATGGTAGCCATAACCTTCGGCCGTTGCTCGTCACGTGACAGGTCAGCCGCCAGGGCTAATATTGCGGCGGCTATGGCGCCAAGGCCTTGCAGAGCTCGACCAACAGACACGCCGAATAAAGTATCAGCCTGCGCCGCGACCACGCTTCCGGCAACAAAAACCAGCAGCCCGCCAACAATAACGGGCTTACGACCTAGCCGGTCTGACAACATACCCAAAGGAATTTGCAAAAGCGCCTGAGTCAGTCCGTAGGCACCAAGAGCAATACCCACCCACAATGGCGAATAGTCTGGATACTCCTGTGCATAAACTGCCAGCACGGGCATGATCAAAAACAGCCCCAGCATCCGTATACCAAAGACAGACGCGAGCGCTAAAGCGGCTTTTTTTTCAGTTTTATTCAGTTTTTGCGGTGTCATTTCACTGCTTCATAGTCAGTAATATGATAAATGATGCTGCTATTGTACCAGATGCCTAACACTGTGCGATAATAGCGTTTTGTCGTCAGTCATTTACTGAACAACAGACGGGAATTATGGATACTATTGAAGTACGCGGTGCACGCACGCACAACTTAAAAAATTTCAACCTGACGATTCCTCGCAATAAGCTTATTGTGATTACCGGGTTGTCCGGTTCGGGTAAGTCGTCACTGGCTTTCGATACGCTGTATGCCGAAGGCCAGCGACGCTACGTTGAGTCCTTATCCGCCTATGCTCGTCAGTTTTTATCGCTGATGGAAAAACCCGATGTAGACAGCATCGAGGGCTTGTCACCTGCAATTTCAATAGAGCAGAAGTCGACCTCACATAACCCACGCTCAACCGTTGGTACCATTACAGAAATTTATGACTACCTGCGCCTGATGTTTGCACGAGTGGGCGAGCCACGCTGCCCGACACATGATGTGCCGCTGGCAGCTCAGACCATCTCGCAAATGGTCGACAACGTGCTGGCCGCGCCGGAAGGTGAGAAACGCATGTTACTGGCACCTATTATTCAGAACCGTAAAGGCGAGCATTTGAAGGTTCTGGAAAATCTGGCTCTTCAGGGTTTTATCCGTGCGCGCATTGACGGTGAGATTTGTGACCTGAGCGATCCTCCAACACTGGAACTGCAGAAGAAGCACACCATTGAGGTGGTGGTTGACCGCTTTAAAGTTCGTGAAGGTATGGAACAGCGCCTGGCCGAGTCATTCGAAACGGCGTTGGACCTCAGTGGCGGAACGGCATTGGTTGTGCCAATGGAAGGTGACGGCGAGGCCGATGTATTCTCAGCAAATTTCGCCTGCCCTCACTGTGGCTACAGCATGCAGGAACTGGAACCTCGTCTGTTCTCATTTAATAATCCGGCGGGTGCCTGTACAACCTGCGACGGACTCGGAGTTGAGCAATTCTTTGACCCGGAAAAAGTCATAGTTAACGCCGAATTATCACTAACCGGTGGCGCAATTCGCGGCTGGGACAAACGGAATTTCTACTATTATCAAATGCTGCAGTCGCTGGCGAAGCACTACGACTTTAAACTGTCGCAGCCGTTTAACCAATTGCCCGACGACATTCGTGAGAAAATTCTGTTCGGCAGTGGTAAAGAAGAAATTAAATTTACCTACATGAATGACCGCGGTGACACGGTCGTAAGAGCGCACGCCTTTGAAGGTATTATCCCGAATATGCAGCGCCGTTATCGCGAGACTGAGTCACAAGCAGTGAGAGACGAGTTATCAAAGTATGTGGCGACCCAGCCTTGTAAAAGCTGTGGCGGCACGCGCTTGCGCACAGAAGCTCGTCATGTGTTTATTCAGGGCACCACGTTACCTGAAATTGTAGAACAGTCTATTGGCGACGCACTGGAGTTTTTCCAGCAACTGCATATGGAAGGCCAACGCGCCCAAATAGCAGAAAAAATTCTGAAAGAAATTAACGACCGGCTGCGTTTTTTGGTGAACGTGGGGCTTAACTATTTAAGCCTTTCGCGTAGCGCAGAAACCTTGTCCGGTGGTGAAGCACAGCGTATTCGCCTGGCCAGCCAAATTGGTGCTGGGTTAGTCGGCGTTATGTACGTACTGGATGAGCCCAGCATTGGCTTGCATCAGCGCGATAATGAACGCCTATTGAATACGCTCACGCATTTACGAGACCTTGGCAATACAGTGATTGTAGTTGAACACGATGAAGACGCGATTCGCCAGGCAGACCACGTTATTGATATTGGTCCTGGTGCGGGTGTCCATGGTGGTGAGATTATTGCTCAGGGGCAAGTCGACGACATTGTTGGGAGTGAAGACTCACTAACCGGCGACTACCTGTCCGGCAGAAAAGAAATAGAAGTTCCGCAGCAACGCCACAAGCCCGATGAACGCAGACTCACCATTCGTGGCGCTAGTGGTAATAACTTGAAGAACGTTGATTTTAACCTACCGCTGGGCGTACTGACCTGTGTCACCGGTGTATCTGGCTCCGGCAAATCGACGCTGATAAATAATACTTTATTCCATATTGCGCATCGCGAACTCAATGGTGCAACAACCGGTGAACCAGCCCCCTACAAAAGTGTTGAAGGGATGCAGCTGCTGGATAAAGTGGTGGATATTGACCAAAGCCCGATAGGCCGGACACCGCGTTCTAACCCGGCAACTTACACCGGAATTTTCACACCCATTCGTGAACTGTTCGCAGGCGTTCCGGAGTCACGGGCTCGCGGTTACAAGCCGGGCCGCTTCAGCTTTAACGTTCGCGGCGGACGTTGCGAAGCCTGCCAGGGCGACGGCGTTATTAAGGTTGAGATGCACTTTTTGCCGGACGTTTATGTCCCTTGTGATATTTGTAAAGGCCAGCGCTACAACCGCGAAACGCTGGAAGTAAAATACAAGGGCAAGAATATCCACGAAGTATTGGATATGACCATAGAAGACGCACGTGAGTTCTTCGATCCGGTTCCGGCCATTGCACGTAAACTTCAAACCTTAATGGATGTTGGTTTATCTTATGTCCGTCTGGGTCAGTCTGCTACCACACTCTCAGGTGGTGAGGCGCAGCGGGTTAAATTATCACGTGAGCTCTCTAAGCGAGATACCGGTAAGACCTTGTACATTCTGGATGAGCCAACGACAGGCCTGCATTTCCATGATATTAAGCAATTACTGGCAGTTATCCACCGTCTGCGTGACCACGGCAACACAGTCGTTGTCATTGAGCACAATCTGGACGTGATAAAAACGGCTGACTGGATTGTTGACTTAGGCCCGGAAGGCGGTTCCGGTGGCGGCGAAATATTGTGTGAAGGCACACCTGAAGACGTCTGTGAAAACGAGCGCTCTCACACGGCGCGATTCTTGAAACCGATGCTAAAGCAGTCATAAAAAGGACGCAGTATGTTAACGGAAGACTTTAAAGTACGATTTTATGAGACCGATGCCCTTGGGCACGTCAATAACACCGTTATTCCCGGCTGGATCGAAACCGGGCGGTTGCCTATTTTTGAGTTCTTCGGGGAAATGTCGCCCGAAACGCAGAGCTTGATTGTTGCCCGGCTTGAGGTTGACTACTTATTTCCAATTTATTTTGGTGGTCATGTCACAGTTAAGACTTATGTTAGCCGTTTAGGTGGTAGCTCATTTGATATTACCAGCGAAATTTGGCAAAAAGATAAACTCTGCGCTAAAGGGAAAACAGTCTTGGTCTACTTCGATTACCAACAGGAGCGTTCTGTGAAGTTATCCGATGAATTAAAAGAACGTCTGGCGACTATAACGCATCCGGAGCACCCTCTTGACGCGTGATCTCGTCAGTGGTGGGCAACAGATACATGCCCCCGATGATCTCAAAAGCTTGCTGGAGGAAATTCACCAGCAAGCGATGAAGATCACAGAAGGACATGTTGCTGACTACATTCCGGCATTAGCAGAGGTCAACCCGGAGCTCTGCGGACTTACCCTTGCCACCCTTGATGGCGAGGTATTTAACGTGGGTGATACTCACGAGCAGTTTTCCATCCAGTCCATTTCAAAAATTTTCGGCCTAATGCTGGCAATGGAGCGCTTGGGCGAAGACTTATGGGACAGAGTCAAAATGGAGCCCTCTGGCCAGGCATTTAACTCTATAGTGCAGTTAGAATGGGAAAAAGGCATTCCTCGTAACCCTATGATAAATGCCGGCGCTATTGTCGTTAGTGATGTGCTGGTGAGTCGTTATTCAGCCAGTAAGAACGCGGTTTTAAGCTTAGTCCGTACCTTATGCGGCAACGACAATGTGTATGCCGATAACATTGTACACCAGTCAGAAAAAGAACACGGCCATCGCAATGCGGCACTGGCTCACTTAATGAAAAGTTTTGGTAATATTGATGCAGACGTTGAGGAACTGCTTGATCATTACTTTTGGCAATGTGCATTAACCATGTCCTGCGAAAACCTCGCTCGCTCTTTTACTTTTCTCGCAAATGACGGAGTTTGCCCTTTTTCCAAAAAGGAAATTATGTCTAAACGGGACTCTCAGCGTATTAATGCGTTGCTATCAACCAGCGGCATGTACGACCAAAGCGGTGAGTTTGCTTTTACGGTAGGCGTTCCTGCAAAAAGTGGGGTTGGCGGCGGCATGATTGCTGTTGTACCTGACTTTGGCGTTATCTGCTCATGGAGCCCAAGGTTAAACAGCTTTGGTAACAGTGCGCGTGGCATGTATATGGTCAGAGAACTTGCTAATCGTTTGGGTCTAAGCGTTTACTAACGAATTGTCGAGGGCCGGTAAGTCTGAAAACGTTCCATATTGAATCGTCTAAATAAGCTATCTATCTCGCCCTTTCGTCCCAACTCTCTTAAGTGTCTTTGGATACTTCCTGCTGTAATACTCTTATTTTCGCCGACAAGTATATGCAAGTTATAGGCAAAGCTGGCTTTTTCAGCGAGTAAAAGATTTTCGACTTTAATTTGTTGTGAACCCTCAAGCGCCGATAGTAACTCATCATTCACTATAGTGAGGTCAACTCGTCCACCTAGCACCATGCGTACGTTAATAATTCGTGAGTCAGCTAAGTAAACGGTGTACTTTTCTTTGACTTCATCTGAGGCAATTAACTCACCACCAAGCAAGTAGTGGTAGCCTTTTACGCCGCCCAGAATCTTTCCCTCAAAATCATCGAAGAAAGACTGAGTTCGTCCCTCTTTTTTTGCAGTGACTAAACGCTCTTTACCACTCACCAGAGGAATTGTCTTTTCGTAATTAATGTTCCGTCTATCCCAACCCCACAGCGGCGATTCAAAGAATATCACGTCGCAACACCCTGCTTCGCTAAGCGCCTCATAGCGACTCGTAGGTGGGATAATCTGAATTTGAAACTCATAACTATCCTGGTGCTCATTCAATAGCGTAACGAGCTCTCGTGTGAGATCCGTCTCAAGAACGTCTGAAAAATAAGGAGGGTAATCGTAAGCAGCTACTTTCACTGGTATCTTTGCTGCGGCAGTACCACTTATCGCAGCTAAAACGATTACAGAAAGGTATCTGAGTATTCTCAATAGACTGACTAATCGGTTAAGTATCTGCATCCATAGTTAATTTTCCGGCCCCAAATGTCAATAGTTGAGCGACCCTTCGCTTAATTATTAACAGGCATAAAAAAGCCCGGCCGAAGCCGGGCTCTTAAAATCAACAGGACAGCATTAGTCCATGATTTTTGATACGACGCCTGCACCTACGGTACGGCCACCCTCACGGATAGCGAAACGCAGACCTTCGTCCATTGCGATTGGAGCAATCAGCTCCACAACAAACTTCAGGTTATCACCAGGCATAACCATTTCTACGCCTTCTGGCAATTCTACAGCACCAGTGACGTCCGTTGTACGGAAGTAGAACTGTGGACGGTAGCCTTTAAAGAATGGCGTATGACGGCCACCTTCGTCTTTGCTCAGTACGTAAACTTCTGCTTCGAACTTAGTATGCGGAGTGATAGTACCTGGCTTCGCCAATACCTGACCACGCTCTACTTCGTCACGCTTCGTACCACGCAACAAGGCGCCGATGTTCTCACCTGCACGACCTTCGTCAAGCAGCTTACGGAACATTTCAACACCAGTAACAGTCGTCTTAGTGGTGTCTTTCATACCAACGATTTCACACTCGTCGCCTGTACGCACGATACCGCGCTCTACACGACCTGTTACTACCGTACCACGACCTGAAATCGAGAATACGTCTTCGATTGGCATGATGAACGGCTTGTCGATGTCACGCTCTGGCTCTGGGATGTATGAATCCAGCGCATCGGCTAACTCAACAATTTTCTTCGCCCAGTCTTCGTCGCCTTCCAGCGCTTTCAGTGCTGAGCCCTGAATTACTGGCAGGTCGTCGCCCGGGAAGTCATACTCTGACAACAACTCTCGAACTTCCATTTCTACCAGCTCTAACAGCTCTTCATCGTCTACCATGTCACATTTGTTCATGAATACTACGATGTAAGGAACGCCTACCTGACGTGAAAGCAGGATGTGCTCACGAGTCTGTGGCATTGGGCCGTCTGTTGCCGCTACTACCAGGATTGCGCCGTCCATCTGTGCAGCACCGGTGATCATGTTTTTAACATAGTCAGCGTGCCCCGGGCAGTCTACGTGCGCGTAGTGGCGAGTTGGCGTGTCATATTCAACGTGTGACGTTGAAATAGTAATACCACGCTCTTTCTCTTCTGGCGCGTTATCGATGGCTGCGAAGTCTTTCGCCGCACCACCATAAACTTTTGCCAAAACTGTTGTGATAGCAGCAGTCAGTGTAGTTTTACCGTGGTCAACGTGACCAATGGTGCCGACGTTTACGTGCGGCTTCGAACGTTCAAATTTTTCTTTAGACATGATATATCCTCAAACTTAAGTTAAAAGCCCGGCCTCGAAAGAACCGGACCAGACCTTACTTATTTAGCGTTACGCTCAGCCATTACTTTTTCAGCAATGTTGTTTGGTGCTTCAGCGTACTTCAGGAACTCCATAGAGTACGATGCACGACCCTGCGTCTGTGAACGCAAGTCTGTCGCATAACCGAACATCTCTGACAGTGGTACTTGAGCATTAACTGCTTTCAAGCCACCTGGAGCTTCTTCCATACCTTCGATAAGACCGCGACGACGGTTTAAGTCACCAACGACATCACCCATAGATTCTTCCGGAGTGATAACTTCAACCTTCATCATTGGCTCTAACAGAGCTGGGTTAGCTTGTAATGCACCTTTTTTGAAGGCCATGCTACCAGCAATTTTAAATGCCATTTCAGAAGAGTCGACATCGTGGTATGAACCATCATACAACGTCGCTTTAACACCCAGTACAGGATAGCCAGCCAAGACGCCTTGCTGCATCTGTTCTTGGATACCCTTGTCTACTGCAGGGATGTATTCTTTCGGTACAACACCACCAACAATTTCGTTAACGAATTTGTAAGTAACATCATCGCCGTTATCGTCTTCTTCGATAGTCATTGGTTCAAGTTTCAACCAAACGTGACCGAACTGACCACGACCACCTGATTGACGTACGAATTTGCCTTCGATTTCAACCGAGTTACGAATCGCTTCACGGTAAGCAACCTGAGGCTGACCTACGTTACATTCAACCTTGAATTCACGCTTCATACGGTCAACGATGATGTCCAGGTGAAGCTCACCCATACCAGAGATAATTGTCTGGCCAGATTCTTCATCGGTTTTAACACGGAACGATGGATCTTCTGCAGCCAATTTACCTAAAGCAATACCCATTTTCTCTTGGTCAGCTTTAGTTTTCGGCTCTACTGCAACCGAGATAACTGGTTCAGGGAATTCCATACGCTCAAGTGTGATTTTATGAGCTGGATCACACAGCGTGTCACCAGTAGTAACGTCTTTAAGACCAATTAGTGCCGCGATGTCACCAGCGCGAACTTCTTTGATCTCTTCACGGCTGTTTGAGTGCATCTGCACCATACGGCCAACACGTTCTTTCTTGTTCTTAACAGGGTTAACAACACCGTCGCCCTGGTTCAATACACCAGAGTAAACGCGAACGAACGTTAACGTACCAACGAATGGGTCAGTCGCAATTTTAAATGCCAGAGCTGAGAATGGCTCTTCATCAGACGACTTACGTACGCCTTCAGATTCGTCATCCAAAATACCAGTAATAGGCTTAACTTCAGTTGGTGACGGCAAGTATTCAATAACAGCGTCAAGCACAGCCTGAACACCTTTGTTTTTGAACGCAGAACCACAAGCTACCAAGCAGATGTCGTTAGCCAGAGTACGAATACGCAAGCCTTGCTTGATTTCCGCTTCTGTTAACTCACCTTCTTCCAGGTATTTGTTCATCAGCTCTTCGTTAGCTTCAGCCGCAGCTTCTACTAACTCAGCGTGATATTTTTCACAGTCATCAACCATCTCGGCAGGGATATCTTCATAAGTGAATGAAGTACCCATGTCTTCTTCGCTCCAGTTGATGAACTTCATTTTAACTAAGTCCACTACGCCGCGGAAGTTGTCTTCTGCGCCTACTGGTAACTGCATCGGAACAGCCTGAGCCGCCAAACGCGTTTTCATTTGGTGAACAACAGATAAGAAGTCTGCGCCTGCACGGTCCATCTTGTTGACGAATACCATGCGCGGTACTTCATATTTGTTTGCCTGACGCCAAACTGTTTCAGTTTGAGGCTGGACACCAGATGATGCACAAAGTACAACAACAGCACCGTCAAGAACACGCAGAGAACGTTCAACTTCGATAGTGAAGTCAACGTGTCCAGGAGTATCGATGATGTTTACACGATGCTCAGGGAACTGCTTGTCCATACCCTGCCAGAAACAGGTGGTAGCTGCCGACGTGATAGTGATACCACGCTCTTGTTCTTGCTCCATCCAGTCCATGGTGGCTGCACCATCGTGCACCTCACCAATTTTGTGAGACAAGCCTGTATAAAACAACACACGTTCAGTTGTGGTTGTTTTACCGGCGTCTACGTGAGCACAGATACCGATATTACGATAGCGCTCAATGGAAGTCTTACGAGCCACAATAAACTCCTTCTAGGTTAACTGTGAATTACCAGCGATAGTGAGCAAACGCTTTGTTTGCTTCTGCCATGCGGTGAACGTCTTCACGTTTCTTCACAGCTGACCCTTTGTTTTCCGATGCATCTAGCATTTCAGCTGCCAGACGCTGCGACATAGATTTTTCACCACGGGTGCGCGCTGCATCAACTAACCAGCGCATAGCCAGTGCGTTACGACGAACTGGACGAACTTCAACCGGAACCTGATACGTAGAACCGCCAACACGACGAGATTTAACCTCGACTGTAGGGCGAACGTTTTCTAATGCTGTATCAAAAACTTCCAGATGATCTTTACCTGACTTGTCTGCCAGGATGTCCAATGCACCGTAAATAATTTTTTCAGCGACTGCTTTCTTGCCGTCAACCATGACGACATTGATAAATTTGGCCAACAATTCTGATCCGAACTTAGGATCTGGAAGGATTTTACGTTGACCTATGACGCGTCTTCTTGGCATCTCAATATTCTCCGATTAATTCAGGGTATTACCCAAAACGTATACGACAGTTTGGCCTTACTAACGGAGAACCGTTAAGATTTAGGCCGCTTCGCGCCGTACTTAGAACGACCTTGTTTACGGTCATTAACACCAGAGCAGTCAAGTGCTCCGCGTACTGTGTGATAACGCACACCTGGCAAATCTTTTACACGACCGCCACGAATTAGTACGACTGAGTGTTCTTGTAAGTTGTGACCTTCGCCACCGATGTACGAAGAAACTTCGTAACCGTTCGTTAAACGAACACGGCAAACTTTACGCATTGCTGAGTTCGGTTTCTTTGGCGTAGTTGTGTAAACACGGGTACATACACCGCGTTTTTGAGGGCACGCTTCAAGAGCCGGAACGTTGCTTTTCACAACGGGCTTTTGACGGCCTTTACGCACCAGCTGATTAACTGTTGCCATTCATTACTCCTAGTTTAGTTGATGTCGCTTTTTACCACGTGTATAGAGCGTGAAAAATCGCTTTCTTCCGACCACTGAAAGTCGGATCCCGAAAATCGGGAGCGGAAATTCTAATGGTCATATTTTCGCCTGTCAAGGCTATACAAAAGAAGCCGGCACTTTTACAGTACCGGCTTCTGTACACGAACGTTAAAAACGTTCGCTAATTATTCTGCAGAATCATCACCTGCAGAACTATTTCCAGCATTTAAGGCATCCGCAAGTTGTTGCTCTGCCTGCTCTGCAGTCATGGTTGGCTCGATATCAACATTCAGTTCATCCAGTCGACGCTGCATGCGCTCTTTGTGATATGAGTAACCTGTACCCGCAGGAATCAGACGACCAACAATTACGTTTTCTTTCAGTCCACGTAAGCTGTCTTTCTTACCGCCAACTGCTGCTTCGGTAAGAACACGCGTTGTTTCCTGGAACGAAGCCGCTGAAATAAACGATTCAGTCGACAACGATGCCTTGGTAATACCCAACAACTGACGTTCAAACGTTGCTGGTTTCTTACCATCCGCTTCCGCTTTTGCGTTAGCGGCTAACACTTCTGACATTTCAACCATCTCGCCTTCCAGCAAGTTAGTATCGCCAGCACGTAAAATAAGGGCTTTACGCAGCATTTGACGAACAATAGTTTCAATGTGCTTATCGTTAATTTTTACACCTTGCAGGCGATAAACTTCCTGCACTTCATTAACGATGTAGTTAGCCACAGCACTAACGCCACGTAGGCGGAGAATATCGTGAGGTGCTTCAGGACCATCGGCGATAACTTCACCTTTAGTCACTTGCTCACCTTCGAACACGTTCAGCTGACGCCACTTCGGAATCATCTCTTCGTGCTGATCGCCACCGTCTGTTGGGGTGATCAATAAACGGCGTTTACCTTTGGTTTCTTTACCGAAGGAAACTGTACCTGTTTTCTCTGCAAGAATTGCTGGTTCTTTTGGCTTACGCGCTTCGAACAAGTCAGCAACTCGTGGCAGACCACCTGTAATATCGCGAGTCTTAGAACCTTCCTGTGGAATACGCGCTAAGGTATCACCAATTCTAACCTCGGAATTATCTTCCAGGTTGATTATAGCGTTACCCGGCAAGAAGTATTGCGCCGGAATGTCAGTACCTGCGATGTTTACGTCGTTGCCTTTAGCATCAACCAACTTAACCATTGGACGCATGTCTTTACCGGCACTGGTACGTTGACCAGTTTCCAGTACAACAATGCTTGAAAGGCCAGTCAGCTCATCCGTTTGACGTGTCATAGTGACGCCATCAATCAAATCAACAAACTTAATGCGACCTTCTACCTCGGTAATGATTGGGTGCGTGTGCGGGTCCCAGTTAGCAACAGTTTCGCCGCCGTCTACTGAGTCGCCTTCACCTTTCTTCAGAACCGCACCGTAAGGTACTTTGTAACGTTCACGCTCACGACCATACTCGTCAATCAGCGTTAGCTCGGTTGAACGTGATGTAATAACGTGTGCTTTATCGCTGTTTACAACCCACTTGGCGTTGTGCAGCTTGATAGAGCCAGGGTTTTTCACCTGAATGTTGTTTTCAGCTGTTGCACGAGATGCCGCACCACCAATGTGGAAGGTACGCATGGTTAACTGTGTACCCGGCTCACCGATTGACTGTGCTGCAATAACACCAACCGCTTCACCCTGGTTAACCATGTGGCCACGAGCCAAGTCACGACCGTAACAGTGCGAACAAACACCAAAGTCTGTATCACAGGTGATAACCGAACGAACTTTAACTTCGTCGATAGAGTTTTCTTCTAACAAGTCACACATTTTCTCATCAAGTAATGTGTTTCTTGGAAGTAACTCTTCTTCGCTGCCAGGCTTCATTACCGGCTCACAAAGTACTCGACCCAGTACACGTTCACGCAATGGCTCTACCACGTCTCCGCCTTCAATCAACGGTTTCATGTAAAGACCTTCGTATGTGCCACAGTCTTCTTCCATGATCACAACGTCTTGCGATACGTCAACCAGACGACGCGTCAGATAACCTGAGTTCGCTGTCTTCAGTGCCGTATCGGCCAAACCTTTACGCGCACCGTGCGTAGAGATGAAGTACTGAAGTACGTTCAAACCTTCACGGAAGTTAGCCACGATTGGCGTCTCGATGATTGAGCCATCTGGCTTAGCCATCAAACCACGCATACCAGCCAACTGACGAATCTGTGCGGGGCTACCACGAGCGCCTGAATCCGCCATCATAAATACGGAGTTGAATGACGCTTGTTCTTCGTCTTCACCGTCTTTATTTTTAACGATTTCTTTCGACAGGTTATCCATCATTGCTTTCGAGACTTTCTCGTTAGCAGTTGACCAAATATCGATAACTTTGTTGTATTTCTCACCCGCAGTTACCAAGCCTGACTCGAACTGTTCCTGAATTTCAGCAACTTCATCTTCTGCTGCAGAAACAATTTCTTTCTTCGCTTCAGGGATAACCATGTCATTAATACCGACAGATGCACCTGAGACCATTGCGTAATGGAAACCGGTATACATAATTTGGTCAGCAAAAATAACCGTATCTTTCAAACCAAGGTCACGGTATGCCTGGTTCAGCATACGACCAATTGGCTTTTTACCCATAGCCTGGTTGATCAGCTCAAACGGCAGACCTTCTGGCATAATCAGTGACAAAATGGCACGGCCACAGGTGGTATCGCGCAATTCTGTTTTCGTTGTACGGTTACCGTCTTCATCAATGGTGGTATCGGTGATACGCACTTTAACGCGACTGTGTAACTCGACTTGACCCGTACGATAGGCTTTTTCAACCTCGTTCGGATCTTTGAAAATCATGCCTTCGCCTTTACCGTTGATTTTTTCTTTGGTCATGTAATAAAGACCAAGTACAACGTCCTGCGAAGGAACGATGATTGGATCGCCACTTGCTGGTGACAGTACGTTGTTGGTAGACATCATCAACGCACGTGCTTCTAACTGCGCTTCTAGCGTCAGCGGCAAGTGCACAGCCATTTGGTCACCGTCAAAGTCGGCGTTATAAGCCGCACAGACCAATGGGTGCAACTGAATGGCTTTACCTTCAATCAGTACCGGTTCAAACGCCTGGATACCCAAACGGTGAAGTGTCGGTGCACGGTTAAGCAGTACTGGGTGTTCTTTGATGACTTCATCAAGTACGTCCCAAACTTCTGCCGTTTCGCGCTCAACCATTTTCTTCGCTGCTTTAATGGTTGTCGCTAAACCACGACGCTCTAATTTACCGTAGATGAACGGCTTGAACAGTTCCAGAGCCATCTTCTTAGGTAAACCACACTGGTGCAGGCGTAACTTAGGACCAACGGTAATAACCGAACGGCCTGAGTAGTCAACACGTTTACCCAGCAAGTTCTGACGGAAACGACCCTGTTTACCTTTGATCATGTCTGCCAAAGATTTCAGAGGACGCTTGTTAGAACCAGTAATAGCACGACCACGACGACCGTTATCTAACAACGCATCAACCGCTTCCTGAAGCATACGTTTTTCGTTGCGCACAATAATATCTGGTGCAGCAAGGTCTAATAAACGCTTCAAACGGTTGTTACGGTTAATAACGCGACGATATAAGTCGTTAAGATCCGATGTCGCAAAACGACCACCATCCAAAGGTACCAACGGACGCAAGTCTGGTGGCAGGATTGGAAGTACTTTTAAGATCATCCACTCAGGCTTATTGCCTGATACCTGGAAAGCCTCTAGTAACTTCAGTCGTTTGCTGATTTTCTTACGTTTAGTTTCTGAATTAGTCTCAGGTAACTCTTCGCGCAACTTCTGAATATCGCCGTCGATATCCACAGCACGTAATAGATCCAGAACAGCTTCTGCACCCATTTTAGCGTCAAATTCATCACCGTGTTCTTCAAGTGCGTCTAAGTATTCGTCTTCTGTCAGAATTTGACCCTGCTCCAGAGACGTTAAGCCACCTTCAGTTACAACGTAAGATTCGAAGTAAAGTACACGCTCGATGTCACGCAGCGTCATATCCAGCATTAAACCAATACGCGAAGGTAATGATTTAAGGAACCAGATATGGGCAACTGGGCTCGCCAGCTCAATGTGACCCATGCGCTCACGGCGTACTTTGGTCAAGGTGACTTCTACGCCACACTTTTCACAAATAACACCACGGTGTTTCAGGCGCTTGTATTTACCACACAAGCACTCATAGTCTTTTACCGGACCAAAAATACGAGCACAGAACAAACCATCACGTTCAGGTTTGAAGGTACGGTAATTAATAGTCTCAGGTTTTTTCACCTCACCATATGACCAACTACGGATCATATCTGGAGACGAAAGAGCGATGCGAATACCATCAAACTCTTCTGCCTGATTCGTCGGCTTTAAAAGCTTCAGCAAGTCTTTCACGATTTATCTCCTGTCGGAGTTCAACCTACGGGGAGCGCAAGCACTCCCCCAATTTATTCCAGCAACAGCGTCTTAGTTCTGTTCTAGCTCGATATTGATGCCCAGCGAGCGGATTTCTTTCAACAATACGTTGAAGGATTCCGGCATGCCCGCTTCCATCTGCAAGTTGTTGTCGACAATGTTTTTGTACATCTTCGTACGACCGTTCACGTCGTCCGACTTAACTGTCAACATTTCTTGCAAGGTATAAGCCGCACCATATGCTTCCAGTGCCCACACTTCCATCTCACCGAAGCGCTGACCACCGAACTGAGCTTTACCACCCAGTGGTTGTTGAGTAACCAAGCTGTACGAGCCAGTTGAACGTGCGTGCATCTTATCGTCAACCAAGTGGTTCAATTTGAGCATGTACATGTAACCAACAGTTACGTCACGTTCAAATTTATCACCAGTACGACCGTCAAATAACGGAATCTGACCTGATTCAGGTAAGTCTGCCAGCTTCAACAACGCTTTAATTTCTTCTTCCACTGCACCATCAAATACTGGTGTAGCAGTAGGCAGACCCGCTTTCAAGTTACCGGCTAAACGCATGACTTCATCATCAGAAAACTCACTAATGTCGACTTTCTGGCGACATTCGCCTAAGTCATACACTTGCTGTAAGAAATCACGCAATTCTTTGATAGCACGCTGCTGTTTCAGCATCTTATCAATCTTGCTACCGATACCGCGCGCAGCCATACCTAAGTGCGTTTCCAGAATCTGACCGATGTTCATCCGCGAAGGTACACCCAACGGGTTCAATACGATATCTACTGGGTTACCTTCATCATCGTGCGGCATGTCTTCCACAGGGATGATAGTTGAGATAACACCTTTGTTACCGTGACGGCCAGCCAGTTTGTCACCAGGCTGAATGCTACGACGGACTGCTAAGTAAACTTTAACGATTTTCAGAACACCCGGCGCTAAATCATCGCCTTGAGTGATCTTGCGACGTTTAGTCTCAAACTTAGTGTCGAAGTCATCGCGAATTTGCTGATATTGCTCAGCAATTTGCTCAAGTTGAGCCTGAGCGTCTTCGTTACCTAAGTCTTGAGTTAACCAGCTTGCACGATCCACACTTGCCAGCTTGGCTTCATCAAAGCCATTACTTAGCAACAGGTTACGAGCACGGTTGTAAATACCTTCTTCAAGAATCTTAAATTCTTCTGTCAGGTCTTTCTTAACCTTAGCCAGCTGCATTTCTTCAATCGCTACCGCACGCTTGTCTTTTTCTACGCCGTCACGAGTGAATACTTGCACGTCAATAACAGTACCGTTAACACCATTTGGAACACGCAGTGAGCTGTCTTTAACATCAGACGCTTTCTCACCGAAGATTGCTCTCAAAAGCTTCTCTTCAGGCGTTAACTGAGTTTCACCTTTAGGCGTTACTTTACCAACCAGAATGTCGCCGCCGTTAACTTCTGCACCGACATAAACAACACCGGACTCATCCAGCTTGCCTAATGCAGATTCACCAACGTTTGGTATATCAGAGGTAATTTCCTCAGCACCCAACTTGGTATCACGAGCGACACAGTTTAATTCTTGAATATGGATGGTTGTCATCCGATCTTCTTGCGCTACGCGCTCAGAAATCAGAATCGAATCCTCGAAGTTATAACCGTTCCAAGGCATGAAGGCCACGCGCATGTTCTGACCCAGTGCTAATTCACCTAAGTCAGTTGACGGACCGTCAGCTAAAACGTCACCGCGAGTCACAGGTTCGCCTGGATTCACAGTCGGTTTCTGGTTAATACAAGTGTTCTGGTTAGAACGCGTGTATTTGGTCAGGTTATAAATGTCGATGCCCGCTTCACCCGGAACCATCTCTTCTTCGTTAACCTTAACAACGATACGACTGGCATCTACGTAGTCGACCACACCGCCACGCTTAGCAACAACGGTAACACCGGAGTCAACTGCGATTGTGCGTTCGATACCAGTACCAACTAACGGCTTATCAGCGCGTAAAGTCGGTACAGCCTGACGTTGCATGTTCGAGCCCATCAAAGCTCGGTTAGCATCATCGTGTTCCAGGAACGGAATCATGCTTGCTGCAATAGAAACGATCTGCTGTGGGGCAACATCCATGTACTGGACCTGCTCTTTACTCATCAGCGTAAATTCGTTTTTATGACGGCATGGCACTAAATCTTCTGTCAATTCGCCTTTGTCGTTCAGCCCTACGTTCGCCTGAGCGATAACATAGTTGCCTTCTTCAATAGCCGACAAGTAATTAACATCGTCTGTTACAACACCATTCTCTATACGACGATAAGGCGTTTCTAAAAAGCCATATTCGTTGGTACGCGAGAACGTAGACAGCGAGTTAATCAGACCGATGTTCGGTCCTTCCGGCGTTTCGATTGGGCACAAACGACCATAGTGCGTTGGGTGTACGTCACGAACTTCGAAGCCTGCACGTTCACGAGTCAAACCACCCGGACCTAACGCAGAGATACGACGTTTGTGCGTCACTTCTGACAATGGGTTGTTTTGGTCCATGAATTGCGACAGCTGGCTTGAGCCAAAGAACTCTTTAACCGCGGCACTAATTGGCTTCGCGTTGATAAGATCCTGTGGCATGGTGTTATCTAAATCACCCAGCGACAAGCGTTCTTTTACTGCACGTTCTACACGTACCAAACCAACACGGAATTGGTTTTCTGCCATTTCACCGACTGAACGGATACGGCGGTTACCCAGGTGGTCAATGTCATCAACTTCATCTAAACCGTTACGGATTTCGATGAGCTTTTTCATGACATCAACGATGTCTTCTCTGGATAACGTATTATCACCACTTAAGTCATCACGACCTAAACGACGATTAAACTTCATGCGACCGACTGTTGATAAATCGTAGCGTTCTTCACTGAAGAACAAGTTATCAAACAGAGTTTCTGCAGCTTCACGCGTTGGTGGCTCGCCCGGGCGCATCATGCGGTAGATTTCAACTAAGGCTTCTAAGCGATTGTTACTTGAATCTACACGCAACGTTTCGCTCATGTATGGACCATGGTCCAAATCATTGACGAACAGCGTTTCAATTTTCTTAATACCAGCTTCGCTAAGCTCAGCGATAAGCTCAAGAGTCAGCACATCGTTAGCATGGCCAACAACTTCGCCGGTTTTCTTGTCGGCATAGTCTTTCGCTAATACTTTTCCAACCATGTATTCAGCCGGCACTTCCATTTCTTTAATACCCAGCTGTTCAAGCTGGCGAATATGGCGTGCGGTGATACGACGGCCTTTTTCGACCAAAACTTCGCCTTCAGCGCCTTTAATGTCAAACTTGGCGGTTTCGCCACGCAGACGCTCAGGCACTAACTGCATCTTCACCTTAGTTTTAAGGATCTCGAAGTAAGTAGTGTCGAAGAACATATCGAGGATTTCTTCAGTGCTGTATTCCAATGCACGAAGAATAATAGACGCCGGTAATTTACGACGACGGTCGATACGTACAAAAACGTTGTCTTTAGGATCAAATTCAAAATCCAACCAAGAGCCACGGTAAGGAATAACACGCGCGTTATACAGGACTTTACCTGACGAGTGAGATTTACCTTTATCGTGATCAAAGAACACACCAGGTGAACGGTGGAGCTGAGAAACGATAACTCGCTCTGTGCCATTGATAACGAAGGTTCCGTTTTCTGTCATTAACGGAATTTCGCCCATGTACACTTCTTGTTCTTTAATGTCTTTAACTGTACCGGCAGCTGCTTCTTTATCAAACAGCACCAGACGCAGTTTCACACGCAATGGTGCTGAGTAGGTAATGCCACGGATTTGACATTCTTCAACGTCAAACGCCGGCTCACCCATGTGATAACTGACGTACTGCAGTTCCGCATTACCAGAATAACTGGCAATAGGAAAAACCGAACGAAAAGCCGCTTCCAGACCATTATTGGCTTCTGGATCGACTTCAATAAATTTCTTAAATGAATCAAGCTGCATAGACAGCAAATAAGGAACTTCTAAGACCTGAGGTCGTTTACCGAAATCCTTACGAATACGTTTTTTTTCAGAGTAGGAGTACGCCATGGGGTTCCTCAGCTAGCTGATTGATGACCCTAACCAACGAGTGGTTCGATGGTTAAAAACAGATTAATCTTTTATCTGTCGATCCCGTTGTTATCTTTTTTCGCTTATCTGTATCCAACGTCGGGCAAAATGATACAAGCGATACAGCGCAAAAAGGCTGGTGGTTAATTAACCACCAGCCCAAGGCCTAAAAGGCCATATGTCGTACAAAAGTGAAATTACTTAACTTCAACTTCCGCACCAGCTTCTTCAAGCTGCTTTTTCAGCTCTTCAGCTTCGTCTTTGCTTACACCTTCTTTGACTGCTACTGGTGCAGACTCAACCATAGCTTTAGCTTCTTTCAAGCCAAGGCCAGTTGCGCCGCGAACAGCTTTGATAGCAGCAACTTTGTTAGCGCCAGCTGCTTTCAGCATTACGTCAAATTCAGTTTTCTCTTCAGCTGCTGCTTCGCCGCCTGCTGCTGGAGCAGCTACTGCTACTGCTGCAGATGCGTCAACGCCGAATTTTTCTTCAGCTGCTTCGATCAATTCAACCAGTTCCATTACTGGCATTTCAGCGATCGCGTTTAAGATGTCGTCTTTAGTCAGAGCCATTACTCTAAACTCCTGGGTTGATAATTACAAAAAATGGTTAAAAAAACCAACGTATTATTTAGCGTCTTTAATTGCAGCCAACGTTCTAACGAACTTGCTAGGTACTTCGTTAACAGTTTTAACGAATTTGCTAACAGGTTCTTTGAAGGTGGCGAGCAATTTAGCCAATGCTTCGTCACGAGTCGGAAGTGAAGCAACTGCATCCAGTTTTTCTGGACCCATGATGCCATTACCGATTGACAGAGCTGTCACTTGCAAGTTCTTGTTTTCTTTTGAGAAGTCTTTGAACAAACGAGCTGATGTGCCCGGTGCGTCCATTGAAAACCCATAAACAAGAGGTCCTTTAAGTGCATCGCCCATGTCTTCAAACTGTGTGCCTTCAAAAGCGCGTTTTGCTAGTGTATTTCGTACAACTTTAACGAAAATACCCTGCTCACGAGCTTTCTTGCGCAGCGCAGTCATATCGGCTACTTCGATGCCTCGATATTCAGCAACGGTGACGGCTAGCGCATTTGAAGCAACTTCGTTAACTTCCTTAACGATGGCTTTCTTTCCGGCTAAACCAATTGCCACTGATATCACCTCGTTTTCAATTTGGGACCGAAGTCCCTCGTTACAATTAGGTGGGATAAACCCACCGCGTTGTCACGGTGATTCTCTACCCAGAGAGCCTGAGTCGGATATCACCATCTGCGTAGGAAATTAAGTGCCACTACCCAATATTCCGGGATACTCGCGGTACACCTACGGTCTTGGACGGGAGCCTTGCTTTGTTGCGACTTAGCAACGCCGCGGCAGCTCCAACCCATAAACCATTACATTAACCGAACTGAGCGAATTAAACCGCTGCTACAGTTCCCTGGTCAATGCTTACACCAGCGCCCATCGTTGTAGACAAGCTGATGCGTTTTAAGTAAACACCTTTAGCTGATGAAGGCTTCGCTTTCTTAAGAGCGGCCAACAAGGCTTCAAGGTTTTCTTTCAATTTGTCGTTATCGAAATCTACACGGCCGATTGTTGCGTGAACAATACCGTTTTTGTCGTTACGATAGCGAACCTGACCTGCTTTAGCGTTTTTAACCGCTGTTGCTACGTCAGGTGTTACAGTACCTGTTTTCGGGTTAGGCATCAGGCCGCGTGGACCTAAGATTTGACCTAATTGACCGACAACACGCATTGCGTCAGGCGAAGCCACGACTACGTCGAAGTTCATCTCGCCTTTCTTAACTTGCTCTGCCAGGTCTTCCATACCAACGATGTCTGCACCGGCTTCTTTCGCTTTCTCTGCATTGTCACCTGAAGTGAATACAGCGACGCGAACGTCACGACCAGTACCGTTTGGCAGTACAGTAGCACCACGAACGTTTTGGTCAGATTTACGAGCATCGATGCCTAAGTTTACTGCGACATCAACACTTTCAGTGAATTTTGCTGTTGCTAACTCTTTTAACAGAGTGATAGCTTCATTCACATCGTAATCACGGGCTTCAACTTTCTCTGCGATCATACGAGCGCGTTTTGTTAATTTAGCCATTGATTAGCCCTCCACGTTCAAGCCCATCGCACGAGCAGAGCCGGCGATAGTGCGTACAGCTGCGTCCATGTCGGCAGCAGTCAAGTCAGGTTCTTTAGTTTTAGCAATTTCTTCTAATTGCGCGCGAGTTACCGTACCAACTTTCTTGGTGTTTGGCTCGCCTGAACCACTTTTGATACCAGCCGCTTTCTTCAATAAGAAAGACGCAGGAGGTGTTTTAGTAATAAATGTGAATGAACGGTCTTCGAAGACTGTGATTTCAACAGGAACCGGAGCACCTTTTTCAAGGCTATCGGTTTGAGCGTTGAACGCTTTACAGAATTCCATGATGTTCACACCGTGCTGACCCAACGCAGGACCAACTGGCGGTGACGGGTTAGCTGAACCAGCAGCTACCTGTAATTTGATAATGGCCGATACTTTCTTCGCCATGATAATTACCTCTGTTGTGGGTTTAACGCCTCGTAACTTTTCAGAGGAAAGTTACTCTAACGGCTTCCCGTTAAAAAAGGACGCGAATTATAAGTGACTTCGCGCCATAGATCAATCATTGTCTTGCTGCTTTTTTGATCAAGCTTTTTCTATCTGACCAAACTCAAGCTCAACTGGCGTTGCGCGGCCAAAGATTGAAACAGAAACCGTTACACGACTTTTCTCGTAATCAACCTCTTCAACCGTACCGTTAAAGTCAGCAAAAGGTCCGTCGTTGACGCGAACCACTTCGCCTGGCTCAAACAAGGTCTTAGGCTTAGGCTTGTCTGCAGAATCTTGTAAGCGATCCAGAATAGCGTCAGCTTCTTTCTTGGAGATAGGGGTTGGGCGGTCACTGCTGCCACCGATAAAACCAAGTACGCGGGGCACGCTTTTAATTAAGTGCCATGCATCTTCGTCCATGTCCATTTCGACCAAAACGTAACCTGGGAAGAATTTACGCTCGCTTTTGCGACGAACGCCACCGCGCATTTCAACCACTTCTTCTTTCGGTACAAGAATTTCGCCGAACTTGTCTTCCATACCATGCATTTTGATATGTTCTTTCAGAGACTCGGCAACACGTGCCTCATAACCGGAAAAAGCTTGTACGACGTACCAACGTTTCTTATCGCTCATGGTTAAATCTCCAATCCGGTTAAGAAGCCAACCACACGAACCAGGATACCATCAAGGCCCCAAAGAATAAGTGCAACAATAACAGTGGCAACAATAACTATAAGCGTGGTCTGAGTTGCTTCCTGACGCGATGGCCAAACAACCTTTCTTACTTCGGTGCGGCTTTCTTTAGCAAACGACAGGAAGGTTCTTCCTTTCGTCGTCGTGCTCGCAAAGAAACCTGCTAAGGCCACTAAAACAACCACAGCAATAGCGCGATATAAAACCGACACTTCTTCTGTGTAATAGTGATTACCGCCAATAGCAACAACTAAAAGGGCGATTGCGATTATCCATTTCAAACTGTTCAACGAACTGCTCTGCGTCTCGTTATTTGCGCTCATTCTTTAATCCTAGTTGCGACCGGTCTTCGCTTTGAATCAATAAAATCTGGCAGGGGCGGAGGGATTCGAACCCCCAACCGTCGGTTTTGGAGACCGCTGTTCTACCAATTGGAACTACGCCCCTAAATTTGCCTACCCTACAATTGGTGCAGGATTGGACGCGGTATTATACCTATTATGGTTTTTGACGCAAGCCTAGCCGACGCGCATGTCGGCTTTTACAGGCATAAAAAAGCCCGGCCAAAGCCGGGCTCTTAAAATCAACAGGACAGCATTAGTCCATGATTTTTGATACGACGCCTGCACCTACGGTACGGCCACCCTCACGGATAGCGAAACGCAGACCTTCGTCCATTGCGATTGGAGCAATCAGCTCCACAACAAACTTCAGGTTATCACCAGGCATAACCATTTCTACGCCTTCTGGCAATTCTACAGCACCAGTGACGTCCGTTGTACGGAAGTAGAACTGTGGACGGTAGCCTTTAAAGAATGGCGTATGACGGCCACCTTCGTCTTTGCTCAGTACGTAAACTTCTGCTTCGAACTTAGTATGCGGAGTGATAGTACCTGGCTTCGCCAATACCTGACCACGCTCTACTTCGTCACGCTTCGTACCACGCAACAAGGCGCCGATGTTCTCACCTGCACGACCTTCGTCAAGCAGCTTACGGAACATTTCAACACCAGTAACAGTCGTCTTAGTGGTGTCTTTCATACCAACGATTTCACACTCGTCGCCTGTACGCACGATACCGCGCTCTACACGACCTGTTACTACCGTACCACGACCTGAAATCGAGAATACGTCTTCGATTGGCATGATGAACGGCTTGTCGATGTCACGCTCTGGCTCTGGGATGTATGAATCCAGCGCATCGGCTAACTCAACAATTTTCTTCGCCCAGTCTTCGTCGCCTTCCAGCGCTTTCAGTGCTGAGCCCTGAATTACTGGCAGGTCGTCGCCCGGGAAGTCATACTCTGACAACAACTCTCGAACTTCCATTTCTACCAGCTCTAACAGCTCTTCATCGTCTACCATGTCACATTTGTTCATGAATACTACGATGTAAGGAACGCCTACCTGACGTGAAAGCAGGATGTGCTCACGAGTCTGTGGCATTGGGCCGTCTGTTGCCGCTACTACCAGGATTGCGCCGTCCATCTGTGCAGCACCGGTGATCATGTTTTTAACATAGTCAGCGTGCCCCGGGCAGTCTACGTGCGCGTAGTGGCGAGTTGGCGTGTCATATTCAACGTGTGACGTTGAAATAGTAATACCACGCTCTTTCTCTTCTGGCGCGTTATCGATGGCTGCGAAGTCTTTCGCCGCACCACCATAAACTTTTGCCAAAACTGTTGTGATAGCAGCAGTCAGTGTAGTTTTACCGTGGTCAACGTGACCAATGGTGCCGACGTTTACGTGCGGCTTCGAACGTTCAAATTTTTCTTTAGACATTGCAGCCTCTCTAACAAAATTCTTTCGGTGTGTTACCTAAGCTAAAAAGCAAGACCGAGGTTTATTAGGGGCCTAAAGTGAAATGGTGCTGATAGGCGGATTCGAACCGCCGACCTCACCCTTACCAAGGGTGCGCTCTACCAACTGAGCTATATCAGCACTAACGGAATTTGGAGCGGGTGGCGGGAATCGAACCCGCGTCATCAGCTTGGAAGGCTGAGGTAATAGCCACTATACGACACCCGCAAATTCACAATTTTGTGAGGCCACCTCAAAACCAAGGAAATTGCGTGGTGGAGGGGGCAGGATTCGAACCTGCGAAGGCTGAGCCGTCAGATTTACAGTCTGATCCCTTTGGCCACTCGGGAACCCCTCCCGCATTTTGCAATTTGAATTGGTGCCGGCAGAGAGAGTCGAACTCCCGACCTACTGATTACAAGTCAGTTGCTCTACCAGCTGAGCTATGCCGGCACCCCGGTTAGGTGGAGCGCATTCTATGGTACTAAATTTGATAGTGCAATAGATGCGTGCAATTTTTTTGATTTTTTTGTTCTGACTGGTCAGTTTTTATCTACATCGGATGAAAACTGACCGTCTTTTAGTAACATATACTATAGTCGTTTACTTACCAAAAGGGTGCCGTAAAACGATGGTTTCTTTACGATCAGGACCGGTTGAAATGATGTCTACCGGAACACCTGTTAAGGCTTCAATACGGGCAATATAAGCCAGCGCTTCAGGAGGTAACTCATTGTGCTTTGTTACACCTACTGTGCTTTGTTGCCAGCCAGGCATGCTTTCGTAAATAGGCTCAACAACTTCGTAATCTTCTGCAGATAACGGCGGGTGATCGGTCACACTGCCGTCAGCAAGTTGGTAGCCGGTACAAATTTTCAATTCTTTAAGGCCGTCTAATACGTCTAACTTAGTTAAGCAGAAGCCACTGATAGAGTTGATTTGTACAGCCCGGCGCATGGCAACGGCGTCTATCCAGCCAGTACGACGTTTACGTCCCGTTGTTGCACCAAATTCATGGCCTTTTTCACCTAAATACTGCCCCACTTCACAATCAAGTTCTGTCGGGAAAGGTCCACTACCGACACGAGTGGTATAGGCTTTTACAATACCTAACACATAGTCAATATAACGAGGACCAAAACCAGCGCCTGTAGCAACGCCACCGGCAGTCGTATTTGAAGAGGTGACGTAGGGATAAGTACCGTGATCAATGTCCAGTAAAGTGCCCTGCGCACCTTCAAACATTATTGACTCGCCGTTTTTGCGAGCCTTATCCAGTAACGATGGTACATCGGCTACCATTGGTTTTAATACTTCAGCGAATTCTTCGCATTGCTTCAGAACCGTTTCAAAGTCAATCGGATCAGCTTTGTAGTATTCAACCAAAGAGAAGTTGTGGTAGTCGACCAGTTCTTTTAGCTTTTCACCGAAGCGTTTCATATCGAACAGGTCGCCAACGCGCAGACCGCGGCGGGCAACCTTATCTTCATACGCAGGACCAATACCACGACCAGTTGTTCCAATCGCCTCTTTACCTCGGGCACGCTCACGTGCCTGATCAAGAGCAATATGGAATGGTAAAATTAGAGGGCAGGCTTTGCTAATTCGAAGACGGTCAGCAACAGGAACATTACGTGCTTCCAACATGGCCATTTCTTCCATCAGCGCTTCAGGTGACAAAACGACACCATTGCCAATAACGCACTGAACGTTGGTGCGTAGAATACCTGAAGGAATTAAATGCAGAACGGTCTTTTCACCGTCAATAACCAATGTGTGTCCAGCGTTATGTCCACCCTGATACCGCACAACCATTGTGGCTTTATCGGTTAACAGGTCGACAATTTTACCTTTGCCTTCATCACCCCATTGGGTGCCTAGAATTACAACGTTCTGACTCATGATTGCCCCGCGTAAAAAAAATCGGAGCGATCTTACCTTTTATCGGAGGGTTTGTACATCGGAGGAGAGCGCCTGATGATCACATCAGACGCTCATTCTTGATTACTCTTCAGATTTTCCCATCATATTTTGTAAATAACGGAAGAAGTCACTGTTCGCATCCAGCACTAACATGTCATTGCCGGTACCGAATGAGCTACTGTAAGCTTCCATGCTGCGAATAAATGCAAAGAACTCAGCATCTTTTTGATACGCCTCAGCATAAATTCTCGCTGCTTCCGCATCACCTTCACCACGTAATTCACGTGACTGACGCTTAGCATCAGCAAGCATTACCGTGACACGGGCGTCAACATCAGCACGAATAAACTCAGCCTGCTCACGACCTTCTGAACGGTGCTCTGTCGCCACCGCATTACGTTCTGCACGCATACGCTGGTAAATGGACTGACTCACTTCGTTCGGTAAGTTGATTTGCATAACCCGAACATCCAGCACTTCAACACCTAAGTCTGAAGCACTTTCTGAGCCCTGAATCAGAGCTTCGCGCATTAACTCATCACGCTCGCCGGAGACGATGTCTGAAATAGTGCGGTTACCAAACTCACTGCGTAAGCCACTGTTAATACGACGTGTCAGCAGTGCTTCGGCCTGGAGATAGTTACCGCCATTAGTACTCAAGTAAAAGGTCGAAAAGTCATTAATACGCCACATGACATAGGTATCAACAATCAAGTCTTTCTTCTCACTTGTTACAAAGCGATCCGGATCTCCGTCCAGCGTCTGTAGACGCGCATCAAGCTTTTTAACCTGCTCAATGAAAGGAATTTTAAGATGCAGACCTGGTTCGAAAACCATGGCTTCACCCGTCTGAGCGTCACGTTCTACCTTACCGAACTGGATTAAGATGGCACGTTCGCCCTCTTTAACCACATAAACGGAGGACAGACCCAGAACGACCAGGACCACAACAATAATTGCGATTAGGTTTTTCATTAGTTTCGACCTCCGCTACGGTTACTGCTGCGCGTATTTTGTGACTCTGAACCACTGCTTGAAGAGCCACCTGAAACATTTTCAGGAACACGCGTCGGAGAGAATGTATTCGTATTTCGACCTTGCTTTTCCAGAAGCTTTTCAAGCGGTAAATACATCATGTTATTACCACCTTCAACGTCAACCAATACTTTAGGCGTTTTTGCATAAAGGTCTTGTAACGTATCTAAGTAAATACGCTCGCGAGTGACTTCTGGCGCATTTTGATATTGAGGTAACAGCTCTTCAAAGCGAGCAACCTCACCCTGAGCTTCCAGGATAATTTGTTCACGGTAAGCCTGTGCTTCCTGCAACATACGACGTACCTGACCACGTGCCAATGGCTCTACTTCACGAGCATAAGCCTCAGCTTCACGGATGAAGCGTTCTTCATCTTCCTGTGCTGAGATGGCATCATCAAATGCGTCTTTAACCGCTTCCGGCGGACGAGCTGGCAGTAAGTTAATATCGACGATCTGTAAACCAACGGTGTACGGATTCATCGTTTTTTCCAGCATTTCCAGCGTGTTGGCTCTGACCTCTTCACGACCACGGGTCAAAACTTCGTCCATGGTTGTGTGACCAACCACATAACGCAATGCGCTATCGGTCGCTCTGGATAATACGCCGTCAGCATCTTCGACATTAAATAGGTAAGAACGCGGATCAACAACACGATACTGAACATCAAGTTCAACACGTACCACGTTTTCGTCCTGAGTCAGCATATAACCGTCGGTTTTATCTGAGCGAATGTTGTTAACGTCAACATGCTCTACCGAGTCAATAAATACCGGACGCCAGTGAAGTCCCGACTCAACCAGTGAATGGAATTGACCGAAGCGCAGTACAACACCACGATCGGCTTCTTTTACTGTGTAGAAGCCAGCGATAAACCAAACAATTAACGCAATAATTGCGATAATACCGATGCCTTTACTCGGGATACCTGAACTGCCCCCCGAGCCGCCGCCTTTCTTGCCACCAAAACCGAATTTGGAAAACAGTTTACGAACTGCTTCGTCGAGATCAGGTGGCCCCTGATCCCGGCCACCTTGATTTTTCCATGGGTCACGGTCGTTGTTATTACCGTTTCCCGGTTGATTCCAAGCCATTGAGTGCTCCAAGTTTTTAATAAAACTGTTGCTAATAATTTTTATTCAGGGATGACCAAGTCATCCAGTTGATTGCCGTAGGCCTTATGTAAACGCTGCCAGTCTACCGATGACATTCGCACTTGCAACGCAAGTTCGCCATTTTCGTTAACATCTTCTGATGTTACGCAATTCCAACGGTATAATGTACCACGTAATTTACCCATTGAGTGCGGGATTTTAAGGGACAGCTCAACCATCTGTGGACCAAGTATCTGCCGCAACGCTTCCAGCACATGCTCAATACCAAGCCCCTGTTGAGCTGAAACCCATACTCTTATTGGCTTTTCGTTATCATCGTAATCGATTCTGGGTTCGGCACCGTCTACTTGATCTATTTTATTACAAATAATTAACTGAGGTACATCACCCGCATCAATTTCTTCTAAAACCTCAGCAACCTGATCCATATTATTTTGCTGCTGTTCGTCGCTGACATCAACCACATGTAATAATAAGTCGGCTTCTTGAGTTTCCTGAAGCGTTGCCTTAAAAGCAGCGACCAGGTCATGCGGTAAGTGACGAATGAAACCAACGGTATCGGCCAGAATAACGTCGCCAATATCTTCTACTGCAAGTTTTCTGAGGGTTGGGTCAAGCGTAGCGAATAGTTGATCCGCCGCATAAACACCCGCCTCAGTCAGGCGATTAAACAACGTCGACTTACCAGCGTTGGTATAACCCACCAGCGATACCGTCGGAATATCTGCTTTCTTACGTGCCCGACGACCCTGTTCCCGCTGCTTTTGTACTTTTTCCAGACGCTTTAAAATGTTTTTAATACGTCCGCGAATTAAACGTCTGTCGGTCTCAAGCTGGGTTTCACCCGGTCCACGTAAACCTATACCGCCTTTTTGTCTCTCAAGGTGGGTCCAGCCTCGTACCAGCCGGGTCGATATATGACGCAACTGTGCAAGCTCAACTTGCAGCTTACCCTCGTGAGTACGCGCACGCTGCGCGAAAATATCCAGAATAAGACCTGTACGATCTAAAACCCGGCATTTACAAACAGCCTCCAGGTTTCGTTCCTGGGTTGGTGACAGGGCGTGATTAAAAATAACAATGTTGGCGTCTAACAGTTTCACCTGTTCGGCAATTTCTTCCGCCTTACCGCTACCAACAAAATATCGGGGAGTTGGGGAGCTACGACTGGATGTCATCACTCCCATCGTTTTCACGCCCGAAGAATCAGCTAAGAGTTGTAATTCTGAGAGATCTTCTCGGTCAACTTCTGCGGGTAAATCCACATGAACCAATATTGCGTAGTCGCCACCTTCATACCTATCGAACAAGTTGTTCAGACCTCTCTTTCATTATTAATCTTCTAATTCAGCCATATCTTCTGCGGCTTGCTGCGGCAAATAATTTTGTGGGATACGCGCAGGCACAACCGTTGAGATTGCATGCTTGTACACCATTTGGCTAACCGTATTCTTTAATAAGACAACGAATTGATCAAAAGACTCAATTTGCCCTTGTAATTTAATGCCATTAACTAAGTATATAGATACTGGTATGCGCTCACGACGTAACGCATTTAAGAATGGGTCTTGTAAAGTTTGCCCCTTAGCCATCTTGGATTCCTTTTTATCGTTATTAATATCCAATGTGTAAATAGTAAGCCACAGGACTGCCAATTTGCAGTCACCTGTAAAGACACACTAGACCAGTAAAGAATTTTTGCAATAAGAAAAACGTTAAGAATTACTCATTTAGTCAGAAATTGGATCTGCGGGCTTGAACGTCGTATTTCAATCCTGACGGTCAAATTTCTTTGCCGGCTGCTGCATTACCCTCAATACTTTGGCTTCCATGTCGGTATCGCCAGTGGTCAGCCAATGAACGCCGGGCCAGCCCCGTAGCCATGTCATTTGCCGTTTTGCCAACTGCCGTGTTGCTATAATGCCGCGCTCGCGCATTTCATCATAGCTAAGTTCACCGGCAAGGTACTGCCACATTTGACGATAACCCACACTGCGTACGGACGGAAGATCCGGATGCAGATCATCGCGGTCAAACAGCTTTTTAACTTCGTCTTCAAAAGGTTGTGCCAACATCTGATCAAAGCGCTGTTCGATACGCTGGTGTAAAACTTCCCGTTCTGCCGGAGCCACCGCAAATTGATAAATAGGTTTATCCAACTGACCGTAGCGTTCCCGCGTAAGCTCCGTCAGGCTTTTACCGGCGAGTTCATACACTTCCAGAGCACGTATAATCCGCTGAGGGTCATTTGGGTGAATGCGTTCAGCGCTTACCGGATCCACTTCCTGCAGTTGCTTGTGTAACTCAGCTAACCCTTTGTCATGCCAATCAGCCGAAAGCCTTTCTCGTACGCTCACATCCGACTCAGGTAAGTGCGAGAGTCCTTCCAGCAAGGCTTTAAAATACAACATGGTGCCGCCAACCAACAAAGGTACTTTGTCACGTTGATGAATGTCTTCAATTAATGCCAAAGCGTCTTTTTGAAAGTCGGCCGCGGAATAGGTTTCAGCCGGGTCACGAATATCCAGTAAATGATGAGGAACTTGAGCTTGTTCCTCGGCGCTGGGCTTAGCTGTACCAATATCCATACCGCGGTATATCAGTGCTGAATCTACAGAAATAATTTCGCAATCCAGTTGCTTGCATAGAGCCAGTGACAACGCCGTTTTGCCCGATGCTGTCGGCCCATAAATAGCAATTACGGCATCCTTACTGTGCATGACGTTCTCCGGGTAGCGGCAATCGCTGCAGTACATCCGGTGCTTCAAAAAGCTGTGAACGCCACTGAATAAGCCAATGTTCAGCCTGAGTGATGCTGTATGACTCAAGACCCGCAAACTGCGCAAGCCAACTCGCCAACGCCTCAGTTTCAGCACCTTCTGTTAATAACTTTAATAACTCGGTAAAACCACTAACCACATTCCCCTGACGCAGCATTTCAGGCATTTGCTCAATAATGACCTGTTCGCGCTGACACTGATACACTACGCCACACTGATTCAACTCCTGTTGCGGCCACTGACTTGCCGGGCCCGGTAAATTCGCTAAATTAACTGCCACAGGTACTAGCAGCGGCTGGCCATTGAGCCCGTCCTGCAGTTGTTGAATCAGCTTTTGAGCAACGCATTCGGTATGCACTTTTGCCAGGTTTAGCCAGGCCAGGTTTTGTTCATTTCTAATAAGCGCGTAAACACCATTAAAAACCGTAAGGACCCGCCAGTTTTCTTCCGATTTTACCGCTCCTGGCTCTGTCTGGGGTTGTCCGCTACTGATACTATTTTGAACTCGGGCGGCATTTGGCAACAACGAACCTGATGCTTTTCTTTCACCTAAGACACTTCCGCCTGAAGCTCTGCCGGAAGGAAACGACGTTGGTCCTGACGGGCGTTCTTGTGAACCATAATGATGCTGGTGAGTCACAGCAGATTGCGGGCTATCTGTTGCAACCAACTGCATCAAAGCTTGCTCAATACGCGTCAGAATAAAGTCGTGCACTTGCCGCTGGCGATGGAACCGCACTTCATGTTTGGCCGGATGCACATTCACATCCACCTGCTCTGACGGCAATTCAAAATAGAGCACAAAGGTAGGGACCCGCTCGTTTGGCAAATACTTTTCATACGCCTGGCGTACTGCATGCGACAACAGCTTGTCCCGCATCATGCGACCATTTACGAAAAAATATTGAATATCACCCTGGTGCCGGCAATGCTCAGGGGGAACGAGCCAGCCAGTTAAATGAAAATCTCCGTCCACCGCATCGATAGTCGAAGCTTGTTCAGCAAAGCCACCACCACAAATTTTTGCCAACCGCTGCAACTGTTGTTTTTCGCTCAGCGCCTGCGGAAACATACGGACTGATTTGCCGTTATGATTCAGTTGGAAACCAACTTCAAAACGACTGAGCGCAATACGCTTTATCACTTCATCAATATGAGTGAATTCAGTTTTTTCTGTACGCAGAAACTTACGTCTTGCCGGCGTGTTAAAAAATAGGTCCTGAATATCAACCGTGGTGCCGTCGGGGTGAGCAGCCGGCTCAATATTAACCTGCATGTCCCGGCCTTCGGCCCAGGCCTGCCAGGCTTCTTCTTGCTCCGGCGGTTTTGATATTAAACGTAAACGAGAAACCGAACTAATACTGGCCAAAGCCTCACCACGAAAGCCAAGGCTGCCAATATGTTCCAAGTCATCCAGGCTTTTGATTTTACTGGTGGCATGCCGGCTTAACGCCAGCGTTAGCTCCTGCTTAACGATACCGCAGCCGTTATCACGAATTCTTATTCGCTTGCTGCCGCCCTGCTCTATATCCAGTACTAACTGGGTTGCTCCAGCGTCCAGCGCATTTTCAACTAACTCTTTAACCACCGACGAAGGGCGCTCAACCACTTCACCCGCAGCAATTTGGTTCGCCAGCTCAATGGGTAACTGCTGAATAGCCATCAGCGACTCGGAATCGTCAGCTTCTGGCCAATTTTGAGCGTATTACTGGCCAGGCTATTTTCAGATTTAATAGCTTTGACGGTAGTGTTATAACGCTGTGCGAGAACAGACAAAGAGTCACCCGACTTCACGGTATAGGTAAAACTACTTTGGTTGGCCAAGTAAGTATTGTCGATTGGGTTACTGACAAAGTAGCGCCGGATACCATTATAAAGCGCTCGCGCCAGTTTTTGCTGGTGAGCATTACTGGTTAGCAGTTGCTCTTCTCTGGGGTTAGAAATGAACCCTGTTTCTACCAGTAATGACGGTTTATCTGGTGATTTTAGCACGGCCAGGCTAGCAGCCTGTGGCGTGCGCTTATGCATTTTGGTTACTGCTGACATTTCATCAATAATGTGTTTTGCCGCACTATAGGCACCGGCAATAGAACTGTCCATTGACATGTCCAGTAGAGTTTCAGCCAAATAAGGTTCGTGTCCATTTTTACTGAGGATGTCCGTTACCCCACCCAGCAACTCCGATTGCTGTTCACGATTTTCCAGCCAGCGACCCACTTCGGAATCCGCGCGGCGTTTTGATAGCACCCACACAGACCCTCCATTGGGCTGAGGTGAATGAAAGGCATCAGCGTGAATCGAAACAAAGAAGTCCGCTTTAGCATCCCAGGCTTTCTGCGGGCGTTCATTAAGGCCTACGTAGTAATCACCAGTACGAATCAAATAAGCCTGCATACCCGGATCATCATTAATTAGCTTAGCCAGCGCCCGCGCGATACGAATAACGACGTGCTTCTCGTAGGTGCCGCGTGGACCAATAGAACCGGGATCATCACCACCATGACCAGCGTCAATGGCAACGGTTACGCGCCTGTCTTTCAGTTCAGAAACAGACTTTGCCGGTCCGCTGCGCTCAATCGACTTACCCGGTAAGTCCACCACTAAGCGATCTTTATAAGAGTCGTTGGCCGGAAGGGTAAACAGGTTCGCGTCACTTTTTGAATCCAGTTCAATAACGATGCGAGTGCTACGGGAGTTTTTGGGCGAACTGGTGCGAATTTTATCCACCAGCAGAGAGTCTTTACCCAAATTATTCAAATTCGCTTTTAGCGACGTATTGTTGAAATCAATAACCAGCCGATAAGGCTTTTGCTGATAAAGCGTAAAATAGGAATAGTCCGGTGTATCAGACAGGTCAAAGACCACCCGCGTTTTATCCGGAGATGGCCACACCCTTACACTGTCTACACTATTGTCAGCCCATGCCCACAGAGGAACACAAGCAAACAAAAACACCCAAAATCGCTGCATCATAATGTTTTAATTATTCTTTGTCCGGCTTCAGTTAGCGCACTGAAAGTTATTTTACGTCCTTCACCAGCATACTCGATTCGGATTTCTATGTCCGCCCCCGGTAGCCAGCCATAGCCTTTATCAGGCCATTCTATAAAGTTTAGCGTATCTTCGGCAAAATAATCACGAATTCCCATGTACTCAAGCTCTTCCGGATCAGCCAGCCGATACAAATCAAAATGGTGAATGCGCCATCCCTGCAGCTGATAAGGCTCTACAAGGGTGTAGGTGGGACTTTTTACCGCGCCACAATGGCCTAAAGCCTGAATAACACCACGACAAAATGCTGTCTTACCGGCACCTAATTCCCCTTTCAAATAGACCACCAAAGGAGCTTGTAAAACTTCTGAAAATTTCTTCGCAAGCGCCAGCGTCTCAGCTTCATTTGCTAATTTACAGTGGTGTACCTCAGTCATCATCCCTTCCATATCCATTCACCAACCGCCGTATATAGGGCAACAAATCAGAGGCTAAGGTTCCCCGCTCGCCATCTTTTCCTGCTTCTTCGCCAGCCATGGCATGCCATAAGGCGCCGGCAATTAATGCCTGTGCCGGTGCCATTCTTTGCGCTAACAGGCCGCTTATCAACCCCGTTAATAAATCACCCATACCACCCGACGCCATTGCCGGTGAACCTCTGTCAATCAAGCATCTCCCACGATCGGTGACCAGCAGCGAGCCGGCGCCTTTAAGTAGAACTTGAGCGCCGTACTTTTCGCGTAGTTGTGTTACCGCTAAAAACCTATCGGCTTCCACTTCATCAGCTGTCGTTTGCAGTAACCTGGCCGCCTCTCCCGGGTGTGGCGTCAGCAGTAACTTTGACGACCGGGCTGGATAACTTGCCAGTAAATTCAACCCATCGGCGTCTATCACTTTCAATGCATCCGCCTTCATCACTTGTGAAAACACATCGTGACTCCAACGGCTTTGCCCTAACCCGGGACCAAGAGCAATCGCCGAGGCCTCACGTAACAACGGCTTTAACGTATCTTCGTCTTTAATAGAATGCACCATAGCTTCTGGCTGCGCCGCTGCAACAATTGCTTGTACGTCGGGGTGGCACGCCACTGAAACTTTACCGGCACCTGCTCGCAAGGCGGACTTCATAGCCAGTATCACCGCCCCTGACATACCCGGTTGTCCACCCACGATAAGCACATGGCCTTGTTCGCCTTTATGAGTGCAGCGCGCCCGGGCCGGTAGCCAATTGCCTAACCCTCCGGCATCGACCCGAAACCAGTCGGCTTCATTTTGCTGCTTAAAAGTCTCACCAATGCCTAAGTCCTCTAAAACAAGCTCACCCGTATGGTTCTGAGCTTTACCTGTGAGTAAACCGCGCTTTAATGCCACCAGACTTACCGTTAGGTGGGCGCGTACGGCAGCACCGGGAACATGGCCGTTATCAGCATTTAAACCAGAAGGCACATCGACTGAGATCACCGGCGTAGAACTGGCATTGACATGTTGTACCCAGGTCACGGGGTCTCCCTCGAGGGCTCTATTCAGTCCAACACCAAACAACGCATCTACCACAAGGTCAAACTGATCAGGTGCACAATCGAGCAGGGCTTTTTCGTTGCCCCCCTGCTCGCGCCAGGCTGAGCGAGCCCGGTGCGCATCAGATTCTAAGGGGTCTGAAAGCTCTGCATTGGGCTTTAGAGCAAATACCTGTACCTGATACCCCGCCTCCTGAGCCAGTCGGGCAACAATGTAACCATCGCCACCGTTATTGCCCTCACCGCAACATACTGCAATACGCGCCGGTGCCGGGAAGCGTCTTTGTAACTGCTTGAAAACGGCTTTACCAGCGGCTGACATCAGCTGCATCATATTCATTGCGCTGGCTTCAGCTGCCTTTTTTTCGCCTTTCTGCAATTGCTCAACACGATAAAGGCAGTTTTCATAACGGCTACCGTCGGTGTTTGTCATAGTGCCTCCCCAATAGTGCGTTAGTCTGGCTTGAATACGCCAATGACCTGGTCAAACTGACGCTCGCTACCACCACCCTGCTCCTTGGGCTCACTAAACCGGTGCTTACATTGCACGCACTCAACTTGTTCGATATCGTTTTCGATAAAAAGCATGAGCGTGTCCATGGCATCGCATTTGGGACAAACCGCCCCGGCAATAAATCGCTTCTTTTCTCTAGCCACAACAGCTCCTGTGTTAGAATTGTGAGCAGAACATGTCTATGATACCGCAGCTGAACAGCTGTACAAAATGAAGAGTAGTTTATGATCCGTGCTGAAGCTATCACCTTGTTGCGTGGCGGTGATGTTTTATTTGAAGACAGTGACTTACAAGTATTCCCGGGACACCGCGTAGGCCTGGTAGGCCGCAATGGCTGCGGCAAGTCCTCGCTGTTTGCCATGCTGCGTGGTGAGCTTAGTGCCGACAGCGGAAACATACATTTACCCGCCGACTGGCGCATAGCCAGCGTAGCACAGGACACTCCGGCACTGGATAAGTCCGCTATCGACTACGTAATGGACGGTGACGCCGAGTTCCGTCAGCTAGAAGCGCAACTTGCCAAAGCCGAGGCCGACAATAATGGCGAAGCTATTGCGCACTGTCACGACAAACTCGCCGCAATTGGTGCCTACGACATTCAGCCCAGAACGGCCAGTTTAATGGCCGGCCTTGGTTTCACTCAGCAGCAGCTGCAACAACCGGTGAAAGCGTTTTCCGGTGGTTGGCGTATGCGTCTTAATTTGGCACAGGTACTGATTGCCCGTGCCGATTTAATGCTGCTTGATGAGCCAACCAACCACTTAGACGTTGATGCGATTTTCTGGCTGGAAAGCTGGCTAAAGCAATACGATGGAACGCTGTTACTGATATCGCACGACCGTGATTTTCTCGACTCTGTAACCACCGACATTGTTCACATTGAGCATAAAAAGCTGAACAGTTACCGCGGTAATTACTCTCAGTTTGAGCGCCAACGGGCAGAGCATATGGCTCAGCAACAGAGTGAGTACGAAAAAGCACAGGTTATGCGTCAACATTTGCAAGCCTACGTTGATCGGTTTCGCTATAAGGCCAGCAAAGCCAAACAGGCACAAAGCCGCTTAAAAGCTATTGAAAAGCTGCCCAACCAGGCGCCACTTCGCGCCGAAAGCGGCATCGATTTTCACTTTCTGACACCAGAAAAGTTACCTAACCCACTGCTGACGCTTCGTGACGCCAAAGCGGGCTATGGTGACACCACCATACTAGAGAAAATTAAGCTCAACCTGGTGCCAGGTACCCGCTTAGGGTTGCTTGGCCGTAATGGTGCTGGTAAATCAACGCTGATTAAACTGCTGGCGGGGGAATTAAAACCTATGGCCGGAGAGCGGCTGGTTAACCCGGGGCTCAGTATTGGCTATTTTGCTCAGCATCAGTTGGAAACTCTGGACCTGGCAGCATCGGCGCTGTTGCATTTACAGCGCATAGACAAGCAAGCCAGTGAACAGAAGCTGCGTGACTTTTTAGGTAACTTTGGCTTTTCCGGAGATCAGGCAACCCGCTCGGTCGAACCCATGTCAGGGGGTGAAAAAGCACGTTTAGCTCTGGCATTGATTATTTATCAACGCCCTAACCTGTTACTTTTAGATGAGCCAACCAACCACCTCGATTTAGGTCTGCGCGATGCTCTGGTTGCCGCTTTGCAAGAATACGAAGGCGCGCTGATTGTGGTTTCGCACGATAGACACTTGCTACGCACTACTGTTGATGAGTTCTGCCTGGTTGCCGATGGTAAAGCAGAAACCTTCGACGGCGATTTAGAGGCCTACCATGACTGGCTGCAGCAACAGGCAGCGAATGACAAACGCAGCGAACAACCGGCCACGCGTCAGCGCGACGATCGCAAACAACAGAAACGCAAAGAAGCCGAAGCACGACAAAAGACAAAACCTTTGCGCCAACAAATCGAAAAAGCAGAAAAAAGCATTCACACACTGGAACTGAAGTTGGCCGATATTCATGAACAACTCAGCGACAGCAGCCTGTACGAGGATGCCAACAAAGCTAAGTTACAGAAACTATTAGACCAACAGGCGCAAGCGCAGAAAGACTTACAACAACAAGAGAGCGTCTGGATGACAGCGGAAGAAGAGCTGGCAGAGCTAACCGAAGAACTACAGCAAACGGAGGACAAATGATTATTCCCTGGCAGGAAGTGGATCAAGAGACACTGAATAATTTACTCGAATCCGTAGTACTGAGAGAAGGAACAGATTACGGCAGTCAGGAACTCAGTTTCGACACAAAAGTCGAGCAACTGAAGCAACGATTGAAGTCCGGCGAGGCCGTTATTGTTTTCTCCGAATTACACGAAAGCGTCGATATTGTCGATAAAGACAGTGTTACCGGAAACGAGCCTGGCGAGCAATGAAGATCTCGTCCCATGGAACGCTTTGGTCGCCCAAAACCAGAAAGTTAGGGTTCAGCAAACTGACCGTTCGATTGTAGGTAATTGGCTCAAAGTTTTCATTAACGATACGCCCCCCGGCTTCGCCTACAATTACCTGAGACGCGGCTGTATCCCATTCGCCGGTTGGCCCCAGTCGTAAAAAGCAATCGGCTTTGCCTTCGGCAATGAAGCAAGCTTTTAGCGAACAGCTTCCAGTTGGCAGAGGCTGTACATCTCGCTCAGTTTGAAGGCGGTTTAGCACCGGTTCCCTAGCCTGGCGACGGCTAATGGCAATAATAATGGGGTCGGTCTTGGGGTCATTAAACTTACGGACATTAATAGACCGACTTTCTGTGGCGTCCTTTTTAAAAGCTCCCAACCCTTTCTGCGCGTAATAAAGCGCTTCACCTACCGGCCAGAAAATAACACCAATAACCGGTTCATTGTGTTCCACATAAGCAATGTTTACGGCAAAGTCACCCGAGCGGGCAATAAACTCCTGAGTTCCGTCAATAGGGTCGATAATGAAATAGGCCTTCCACTGACGGCGCTCGTTATAGTCCTGGTGCTCACTTTCTTCAGAAATCACAGGAATGCCCGGAAAAGATTGTTTAAGCCGGTCTTCAATCAACTCACTGGCGACAATATCGGCGGTCGTTACGGGGGAGTCATCGGTCTTTTCTGCCGTACTGTAGTCACGTCTTTCGTACATGGACAAAATAACGCCACCAGCTTCTGTCGCAATCTCTTTCAGTCTATTCAGCATGGTTTCTGCCACTAGCGGCCCTCACCCTGATTACGCAACAACATTAACAGCGCAGCAACGCTGCGAGCTTCTGAAAAGTCGGGCTGAGCAAACAGGTTATTAATGTCACTGATAGACCAGGTAACTTTTTCCAGAGGTTCAGGCTCATCTCCCGGCAAGCTCTCAGGGTATAAGTCACGAGCGACAAAAACACTCATTTTCGCGGAAAAGAACTGAGGCGCGAGACTCAATTCCATTAGAAACTCAAGCTGGTGACTACCGTAGCCAACTTCTTCTTTCAACTCGCGCTGTGCTGCTTCTTCTGGTGTTTCGCCCGGATCGATAAGCCCTTTGGGAAAGCCTAGCTGATAGTCATGCAGACCTGCTGCATACTCGCGAATAAGCAATAAGGTGTCATCGTCAATACAGGGAACAATCATTACCGCGCCACGGCCGCTGCCTTTCATACGCTCAAACTGGCGCTGCTCACCATTGCTGAACTTAAGATCAACCGCTTCTACACGCATTAGCCTGCTTTGCGCAACAACGCGACGGGATAAAATTTGCGGGACTTGTTTTTCTTTACTCATACGACAGGTCCAAGTCATTGTCTCTCTTTACTATAACGAGTCTGCGCACAGAAAACAGTGTCAATTTACGCTTTTCTTATAGAGTGCTACTATCTAAAACCCGTCCACCGGTAGTGAAGCGAGTAATATGACTGCAATAAAGCCTGAAACCGAAACTGAATACGATGTGGTTGTCATCGGTACTGGCCCCGGCGGCGAAGGCGCTGCTATGCAACTGGCCAAAAGCGGCTACAACGTTGCCATTGTAGAAAAACATAAAGCTCTTGGCGGCGGCTGCACGCATTGGGGGACCATTCCATCAAAAGCCCTGCGCCACTCGGTCAGTCGTTTAATTGAGTACAATAACAACCCACTGTTCTCTGGGCCAGGCTGGCAAAGCGGCATGACTTTCAGCCACATATTGCACTACGCCGAGTCGGTTATCCGCAAACAGGTCAAGCTGCGCAGTTCGTTTTACGACCGCAATGATGTCACCGTCGTACACGGTAAGGCCTCATTTTTAGACAAGAACCGTATTCGGGTAACTAAGCTAGACGGTTCGGTGGATGACCTGATTACAAAACATGTTGTTATCGCGACCGGCTCCCGGCCGTATAATCCCGAAGACGTCGATTTTTCGCACCCCCGCATTTACGACTCAGACAAGGTTCTGTCATTGTCACACGAGCCTAAAACCATTTTAATTTATGGTGCAGGTGTGGTCGGAAGTGAATACGCCAGTATTTTCCGTGGAATGGGCGTTAAAGTGGATCTCATTAATCAACGCGAACGTTTGCTGTCTTTTCTGGACGCTGAAATTTCCGATGCGCTCAGCTACCACTTACGCAACAGCGGCGTGGTCATCCGCCATAACGAAGAATATGACACCATTACTGGCTATGACGATAAAGTCGTTCTGAAAACCAAGTCCGGCAAAACCATGGCTGCCGACTGCCTGCTTTTTGCTAATGGCCGTTCCGGTAACATAGAAGAGCTAAACTGTCAGTCTGTAGGCCTTGAGCCCAACTACCGCGGGCAACTGGAGGTGAATGACAACTACCAGACAGCCGTGGAAAATATCTATGCAGTGGGTGACATTATTGGGTACCCCAGCTTAGCCAGTGCCGCTTACGATCAGGGCCGCATCTGTGCTTCAGCCATTATTAACGGCGACTGTGACAAAGTTCTGGTGAGTGACATACCGACCGGTATTTATACCATTCCGGAAATCAGTTCAGTGGGTAAAACCGAAGAAGAGCTCACCGAAATGAAAGTGCCTTATGAAGTTGGCCGAGCTCAGTTCAAGCATCTTGCCCGGGCGCAAATATCGGGTGCCGATGTGGGTTGCCTGAAACTGTTATTCCACCGCGAAACCAGAGAGCTTCTGGGTCTTCATTGCTTTGGTGAAAGGGCTTCAGAAATAGTACACATTGGTCAGGCTATTATGGAGCAGAAAAACGGTGGTAATACCATCGATTACTTTGTCAACACCACCTTTAACTATCCGACTATGGCAGAAGCGTACCGCGTTGCCGCATTAAATGGCATTAACCGCCTGCTGCAATAAGCCAGGTTACTGCCGTTTCTGGTACAGCGGCAGCTCAATTCGAACACACAAACCGCCTTCCGGGCGGTTTTGCAGTTTTATATCGCCGTCGTGACGATCAACAATACGCTTAATAATTGCCAACCCAAGCCCTGAGCCTACACCACCACGCGCTTTATCACCCTGAGTGAAAGGCTCAAAGAGTTTCTCTTGTTGTTCCTCGGGAATGCCAGGGCCGTCGTCGGTTATCCGGAACCAGACCCGTTTTTGCTTTTTATCGTGACCAGAGCTGACCACAACCCGCTGCTTACCGTAACGCTCAGCGTTTTCCAGCAAATTAATAATGACGCGCTTCATCGATAACGGGCGCAACCAAACCAAAGGCAACGTCCCTAAATCAAGTTCAAATTGCTTTGTCCAGTTGTCCGGTACATTCGCCACCGTTTGCTCAATGAGTTCATTAAGAGACTCTTTGCTGCTGCACTCCTGCTGATCAAGGCGGACATAATCAATAAACTGATCGATAATGTCATTCATGTCATCGATATCTTCAACGATCCCCTGAGCCAGAGAACCGTCTTCCTGCGGCATCATTTCAGCGGCCAGGCGAATGCGCGTTAGTGGCGTTCTTAAGTCATGAGAAACCCCTGCCATTAACAGGTTACGGTCGTTTTCAAGCTCACGAATACCCCGCGACATTTGGTTAAAAGCCCGGGTTACCGCAATAATTTCGTTTGCGCCTTTTTCAGGCAGTTGCTCAGGGAATTCTCCCCGCCCTACTCTGCGCGCCGATTCTTCCAGTGCTTTAAGTGGCCTGTTCAGCCAATTAGCAAACAGCATACCGCCGAATACACTCAAAAGACCAATTAACACCAAGTACATCACCAGCGGAGAGAACTGTCCGCGCTGCATACTATCCAATGGAACACGTATCCAGAAGTCAGGCGCCCGGGGTGGCTTTACCCAAAGGTAAAACTTTTGCCCCTGAGCAACTCTAACCTGTGACTTCCCACCCAGCATGTCGCTCATGTCATCCGACAAATAGCCGTAATAGGTGGAGTTGCCCAAGCCCTGCTGCTCGGCTTCAGTGTCATTAAACACTTCTATGCCAGTGGCTTCAGTGTAATAAGACATCAGTTCACGTTCGGTTTCAGCTGAATGCTGACGAGGAATGAACATAGTGCGGATATGCTTAGCCACCAACTCATTAATTTGCTCAATGGAAGGCCGGACAACATAGTTACTCACCATCACGTAAGAGACGAGCTGGTTAATAAGCAATACAAGAGCCAGCAGCGCAACCGTGCGGGCAAACGCTGACTTGGGAAATAACTTCATCAGGACTTCAGCTGACCATCCGGTACAAACACATAACCTAAGCCCCAGACCGTTTGAATATAACGCGGCTTAGTGGGGTCAACTTCAAGCATACGACGTAAGCGTGACACCTGAACATCTATAGAGCGTTCCAGTGCGCTGTAGTCACGCCCGCGTGCAAGGTGCATTAGTTTATCGCGGGAAAGCGGCTGACGAGCATTGCTGACTAAAGCCTTCAAAACAGCAAACTCACCACTGGTCAGCGGCATTGGTGTGTCGCCACGAAACATTTCACGAGTTCCCAGATTCAGTCTGAACTCACCAAAAGTGACTTCCTGATCTTCCTGCGAAGGTGCACCAGGTACTTCGGTACCGCGGCGACGCAATACCGCCCTTATCCGCGCCAGCAACTCGCGGGGGTTAAAGGGTTTTGCCAGATAATCGTCAGCCCCCAACTCCAGGCCAATAATACGATCAACTTCATCGCCTTTGGCGGTCAGCATAATAACCGGCAGGTTATTACCTTCGCTGCGTAGACGTTTACAAATAGACAGTCCGTCTTCACCCGGCAGCATCAGATCTAATACCAGTAAATTAAAATTCTCACGGGTCAGCAAACGGTCCATTTGCTCCGAATCCTGCGCGACGCGTACCTGAAAGTTCTGCTCAGTAAGATAACGTTCCAACAAGCTTCGAAGCCGCGCATCGTCATCCACTACCAAAATTTTTAATGTTTCCTGCATCATCAGTTTTGTTTTCCAAGCTGCCGTGCCTTAACCATAAAGATACACTGCTTAGCGGCGTTATAGAAGCAGGCTTCTGTTAGCAAATGTTTCAACTACCGGTGCCAATAACGCTGCATTTCGACATACAGGAAAGAAGCCGTCCAGGTAATTAAAACCAGTCCTGTTAGGCCCTCAACACCGGTTAAGAACCTTAAGGTGCCTGATGGCTCAATATCACCAAAACCCACCGTAGTAAAAACCGTAAAAGAAAAGTACAAGGCATCTAAAAAGCTGCCGTCAAAGTTTCCTACTAAGGTGCCGAACCCTTGTTCGTGGTGCATGAGGTAATAGGCAACAGCAAAAATGGCAACTTCGACAGTGTGAGCGATAATAGCAAGTATGACCCCAAACATGAGTCGAATTTGGCTAAACATTCTCATGTGGGTAATAAGCCAGCCTATCCGGTTTAGCGCTTCATAATGAAAAATAACCGCCAAGCCAACCACAATAGAATTACACAAAAAGGATATCAGCATAACTTAATCTTTCTCACTGGAGGTCCAAAAGCTGACCGGCTCTGGCCTTGCAAAATAATACCCCTGAAAACGAAAACAGCCCATTTCCTGAAGCTTAAGCAAATGCTCTTCGGTTTCCACGCCCTCAGCAATAATGTCTAAATCCAGGCTGTTTCCTAAAGCGATTACAGTGCGCACAATGGCTTCGTCACTATTGTTGGTGTGCAAATCCCGAATAAAAGACTGATCTATCTTCAGTGAGTTCAGCGGCAAGCGTTTTAAATAACCTAACGAGGCATATCCCGTACCAAAGTCATCTAAAGCGAACGTGACACCCAGAGCTTTAAGTCGCTCCATGTTGTTCGCAGTATGCTCAATATCGTCAATCAACATACTTTCTGTGACTTCTAATTCCAGCAACTCACCCGGTATGCCTGTTGCCAGCAACCGTTGTTCAATATCTTCAACAAAACCTTCGGTTTTAAACTGACTGGCACTGACATTTATAGCAACCCGCACACCACACTCAAGAGCGGAACGCTGCAACCTCGGGATGCTAGACAACACCTGATCAAGCACTAGTCTGTGCAGGTCGGGCATGAGCCCCTGACTCTCTGCTAATGGAATAAACTCAGCGGGAGAGACCCAGCCAAGCTCCTCATCGCACCAACGCAATAAGGCCTCAAAACCTAAACAGTTTAAAGCCGAATCGGGTGATAATTGTTGGTATTGCGGCTGTAAATAGATTTCCAGTGATTCAGATTTTATCGCTTTTCGCAAAGCTGCAATGAGCTGCTGTCGATAATTAAACTCCCGCTGTATTCCGGTATTAAAGAATTGCAGCTTCGATGCGTTGACATCTTTTGCCTGCGATAACGCCAAATCTGCAGCTTGCATTAAGTCACCCGGACTTTGTGCATCGGAAAACAAGGTAATGCCCATACTCACTGACACTGATTCAAGACTGCCGCCCAGCTTATAAGGCTCCCCCAGCCGCTCTAAAAGTACTTGTAATCGCTGACGTAAATTACTGTCGTCACGTAAACTTTGGCCTTTTTCACTTTTCAACAACACCATGAACTCGTCCGAGCCTAAACGCCCGGCATTGTCAGCTTGGCGTAGTTCAGACTCCAACCTCTGACCAAATAAAATGAGCAGTTCGTCTCCGGTGTCATGGCTAAAGCTATCGTTAATCTTTTTGAAGTGATCAATATCGAGCATAACCAATACGCCGTCTCCGCCGCCACTCTGGTAAAGGTCAAACTCTTCGTTTAAGCGTTCAAGCATAAAACGTCGGTTTGCTAACCCGGTTAAGGGATCAAAGTAGGCAAGAGACTGGATTTCTTCCTTCATATTCTGGTATTCGGAAATATCTGTGGAAATACCGCACAGTCCGATCACTTGGTTCGTTGAATCAAATAGCGGAACTTTAACTGACCAAAATTGATGGATCTCTTTCTCACCGGGCAGATTATTCACCTCACCCTGAGCTAACCGGTGTCCACTCTCCAGCACTTTGCTGTCATAACTCTTAAGCTGGTCGGCCGTGGTCTTATCGAACAAATCATAATCGGTTTTGCCAATAATATCTTCAAGCTCCAGCTTAAACAGCTTTAACACCTGCCAGTTCGCATACTGATATCTTAGGTCTTTATCTTTAATGTAAATGTAGGCTTCAACGCTATCCAGAATGGTATTTAAACGGTATTTACTTTGCGCCAGAGCTTTTGTTTTGTCTGCAACCTTGCGTCTTAACAGCTGATTAAAGAACAGCACGCCCACAGCAAGTAACACCAGTGCTGCTATTATCCACCACACATAGAAAGGAACACTGACTGCTTTTTGTTGAGAACTCCAGCGTTCAATTATTTGGTAATAAACTGAGTTCTCGTCGGCCTTTAAGCGCTTAAGCTCGTTATCTATTGTGGTTAGAATGTCTGAACTTGACTGTTGAGATACGGCAAAAAAGAGTTCACTTGGCAGGAACATGATAGGCGTCATCTGAACGCTTCGGTCAACCACTTGCTGGTTCCCGAAAAACTGATTGGTTGCAACAGCGTTCGCTTTACCCGTGAGCACAGCGTCAAAACCTTCGCTAAAACTTTCCACCGGATAAAGCTGACTTTTTAATTCAAAGCTTTTAATCAGTTGTTGTAAGTAGCTTTCCTGTACAGACCCTTTCAAAACCGCGACACGTTTATTGTTTAAGTCCAGCAGGCTGGTAATTTTTTCATTCTTAGCGGCATACAGTTGCGACCAGCTAAGCAACGCGGCTTCCTCATGAAACTCTGCCCATTGAGCCCGGGCATCATTTTTGGCAACATCCGGAAGAATATCGATTTTCCCCTGCTGCAAAAACGTCAGGCATTGCTCCCAATCGCATTCAACAGGCAGAAGTTGCCAATTGTGGCGCTCGGCAACAACCATTAATAGCTCACCATGAATACCGCTTAACTTTCCGTATTCATCGAACATAATTTTCGGCGGATTATGATACACACCCACTTTGAGTGTTTTATCCTGTGCCATTAAAGGCGCCGCAGCTAATAACAGAAAAATAATAACAAGAAGGTTTCGCAAAAAGATACCTTAAGTTAATAAGTTGTATAGGCCTAGAATAGGCCTATTTCCACGCTGTGAAAAGCCCTGTTACTGCTGCGGACATTTAGTTATCAATAGCTCACTTTCTAAGGAAGTAAGGTAAAAATAGAAGCAACGCAAGTAGACTGACAATAAGCCCGACATAAATCCCGTAACTTAAGGCCGACAGAGTAAACGCGGCGTAGTAAAGAACGTCTAACAGAAGGTATGCCAGAAAAGCGCGTTTGAACCAGCTTTGCTTTGTCCAAAGTCCAACCAACAAAGCCAACTGAAGCGGAACAAAAAGCACCAGTTTCCAGGGCAAACCGTACAAAATCATCTTCTGTATACTATCGGCGTTCAGAATCATTGAAAACGCCATTTCATAGGTACTCGCTATGCCAGCAATGAACACACCAAGGTAAAAGAAACTGAATGTATAAATTAGACCCATGACAAGGTAAAACGAAATCAGCTTCTTCGGCACTTTCGCGCTCGGCGCTGAGCCACTCTGAGTTGCCTGTCGGGTCGCGACAACCGCCACGGCAATAACGTACAACACTTCGGATGCAATATAGAGAAGGCCACCAAACACGCCCACGTCAATCGATCGTGCTATGCGCGATGGTGTCGGCCAGGGTAGTTCAGAATAAAAACCAACCAGATGCAATACACTGGCCAGCATAACCTCCAGTTCGTAGGCAATTGCATCAAACCACTCCATGGGGTAGGTCAGAATATTCGCCAGGTAAATTTGTGATACGGCGCCGACAACAACAGCAAGGCCTAACAGAGCCATCATTCCGGCCGCTGGTGGCATTTGACGGGTTAAAGTAAAATGCATAGCAATCATTAGCAGGTAAGTTCCTTATATTTTTTTGAAAACTATACCTTTTTTTTAATTGTAAGTCTTGTTCACCTATTACTTGCCACCATAAGTAAGGGAACTTTACTGCGCGGTATAGCCCCCATCAATCACTAACTCGGTTCCGGTCACAAATTTAGATTCATCCGACGCCAAATACAGCACGCCGTAAGCAATGTCTTCAGACTCACCAACATGACCAATGGGGTGCAGGCTATCCAGCTGCTTTCTGAACGCATCCACGCCTTCATCAGACTCTTTCCCTAGCTGCTCCACCAGTGGCGTCCAGATAAAGCCCGGGTGCACTGAATTGACCCGAATTTTGTCTTTTGCGTAAATAAGTGCGTCATTTTTGCTCATTAACCTGACGGCGCCTTTAGAGGCATGGTAAGGCGGTAAATCGGCAGCGCCTATCATTCCGTAAATTGATGACAAATTAATAATGCTTCCAGCCCCTGCTTTTTTCATTGCCGGAATGGCGTGTTTTGTACAGTAAAAAACACCACTGACATTAACGTTAATCACCTTATCCCATTCGTCTTTGGTAATTTCGTGCGTCGGCTTATTAACCCCAGCAATGCCGGCATTATTGACTAAGACATCTATCGAGCCGAACTCTTTCTCGATGTCTGAAAAAGCACTGCTTACATCGTCTTCGCTGGCCGTATCTATGTGCCAGTATTTTGCGGTGCCGCCAAAGCCTTTAATTTCATCGACAACTTTTTGTCCTTCGCTATCCGCAATATCGGTTACGGCAACCTTGGCGCCTTCTTTCGCCAGCTCAAGACAAACCGCCCGGCCAATACCTAATGCGCCGCCAGTAACAATGGCAACTTTACCTTCTACTCTTTTCATCATTGTGTCCTCTTTTAGCTCTTTTCCTGAGTCTAGTATGGGTCACAAATCGGCATATAGACAGGAATCAAAGTATAGTGATCTAAAGCAACCTTAATCCGTAGAAAAAGCAAAGTATCTATAAGTTAACAAGGAACCGTTATGACCACCTATAAAGCCATTAACTTGATTAAACGCCCTGAGCCTGGCCCTGTCACAACCGACATATTTGATGTTGTAGAGAAAGAGCTACCCAAAGCTGGCTCCGGTGAAATTCTGATTAAGCAAACACAAATGTCTCTAGACCCTGCCATGTTCGGTTGGATGAGCCCTGATACTGAAAGCTATATTCCCCCCGTTGAACTGGGCAGCGTAATGCGCAGCTCGGGTGTCGGCAAAGTCATTGAAAGTAACCACCCTGACTTTAACGAAGGTGACCGCGTCATGGGTATGATGGGTTGGCAGGAATATGCGTTGAGTAATGGCCAGGGTATTAATAAAGTGCAGGCCGATGTGCCCGACGAAACCGTGCTGTCAGTGTTTGCATTACCCGGTCTGACGGCCACACAAGGACTGTTTAATGTTGGTAAACCTAAGAATGGTGAAACTCTGGTGGTAACCGGCGCCGCAGGTTCGGTTGGATCAATTGTCGGGCAGTTGGCCAAAGCCGAAGGACTGAAAGTGATTGGCGTTGTCGGCAGCGATGAAAAAGCCAACTGGATTATCAACGAACTCGGGTTTGACGGTGCCATTAATTACAAAACCAGTGACTTGCGCGACCAGCTAATCAAGCTAACCCCTGAGGGCATAGACTTGTACTTTGAAAACACCGGTGGCGCCATTCAGAACCTGGTCGTTGAGCGCATGAACGCTCATGGGCGTGTCGTGGTTTGCGGCATGATAGCCGACTACGACAAAGAAGTACCAAGCCCTGGTCCAAGCTGGATACCGGTTATTAAAAAGCGCCTGACCATTCAGGGCTTTACTATGCCGGACCATTTTGACGAGATTCCCAGTTTGCTAAGTAAGCTTACACCTTACGTTATGTCTGGAAAAATCAAACACCGTTCTCATATTCTTGAGGGGCTGGAGTCCGCCATTGAAGGCTTGAACCTGTTCTTCACGGGTGAAAACAAAGGCAAATTGATTGTTAAGCTGTAAGCCACTGGAAACTCTTCTCACGCCAGTTTTACCGTATTCGGGTTATCCACCAAATACGGTAAAACTCAGTCCTACGTAAGCTGCGTATCCTAACAGAAGCAGACCGCCTTCAAATCTGCTTAGCCTACGCCCGGTATAAAGAAAAAGTAGCAAAACTAGTGACGCGCCCAGCATAACCCACTGATCAAACTGCAATATTCGTTCATGAACGGGTAGCGGCTGTAACAACGCCGAAATACCGAGTATGCCCAAAACATTAAAAATATTACTGCCCAGAATGTTGCCAATAGCCACGTCAGCATGTCGCCTGAAGGCCGCAATAACTGAAACGGTGAGTTCAGGTAAAGAAGTGCCAACCGCCACAAGAGTCAGCCCAATAACGGCTTCAGAAACACCCAACGACTCGGCAATATCGACCGCACCTTTCAAAAGCACCTGAGAACCGACAATTAACAACGCCAGACCAAACACAATGGCTGCTGCTATACGGAGCTTGGTTGTGGGCAAAGAGGTCACCTCCTGCGCCTCTGCTTTATGCAAATCTGCAGATGGTGCATTTCCGAAACGCTCGGTTCTGTATGCCCAGATCAAATAACTTACCAGCGCCAGCAACAAAATAGCGGCATCAAACCTTGCCAGCGCACTTCCCCCGACAAGCACCAGAAACAAGACTGTTCCGGCAACTACGGTAATACCGTCACGGCGCAGTACCAGCGGCTTCACTGCAAGGGGCGCGATTACAGCACACAGTCCCAAAATAAGCAGAATATTGCCGATATTACTGCCAACAACGTTACCAACAGCTATGTCCGGCCGCTCGTTTATAGCGGCATCAATTGAAACCACTAACTCAGGGGCCGAAGTACCAAACCCGACAATCAGTAAACCGCTAAGCAAAGGCGAAACACCCATACGCTTCGCAGCGGCCAGCGACCCTCGAATAAGGGCTTCACCACCCGTGGTCAACAACAAAACCCCAATAATGACGAACAACGCACTCAGCATAGCTTTAAGCTCCCGGCCAGACACGTTACATATAAAAACTTTCCAATAGATAGGTGGCGGCCAAACAAACGCCAATAAAAGCACTATTAATAACAGCCCTAACTCCCCACGGGAGACCACCGTAGGTAAGGTCCAAATACTTAGTTACCACAACCATAAGACCCATAAATACAAACCACGGTGTAAAAAAGAGGATGAATTGCCACTTAACAACACTAACCGCTATGTCATGCAGACCACCACTGACTGCAAAAGTTATTAAAACCGCGAGCCAAACCGGCAAAAAAGAACTCGCAGGTTTCATGACGTTACGCGACAGATAGTAGCCCCAAATAGGATTCCAATAATGCCAAAACTGCGTAAAAGAGCCCGCACCCAAAGCTCGCTGAAACATATTCTTCATAGAGCCCGACGCGCCTATGGCGACACCATTTCTCTTCTTTACGTACTTAGCCAAGGATACTGCTTTTTGCATATAGACTCCGTATGGTTAGCGCTTAGCTGCCCAGCTGGGTAAAAATACCAACCGCTAGCTCGGCCCACACATACAGTAGCGCTACAACGCATAACCCCGCCCAAAGCAACCAATACTTGCCAGGTACTTTTCTTGCTACCAGCACAAACAAGCTGCTTATTGAAAGCAGCAGAGCTCCCATAACAACAAAGTCGTTAAGCTCCCAGTTAACGCTTGTCGTGAACTGCATGGCAACAAACGGCACGAGTAAAATGCACCCTGAACCTACTGCAATCCAGACAAAAACGTCGTTGCGCATTATTAAGTTAGTGGTTTTGTTTTTCATGTTGAATTAACTCTTATTGGTTAATAGCTCAGCGTTCTGTTTAAGGCGCCTGTGCAGGCTGCCCCTAAAGTTTATAAAACCACAAAAAACAAATCTAAAGCTATAAAAATGATGTTAAATATTATTTCGGGCTTTGCATGTAAGGCGGTGAAATCCGCGGAATCTTGTTAAGGAGCTTAAGAAACTGAGTCATAGCTATCGCTTGCCGAGCCATTCTGATGTTCCCGTTATTTACGCTCAAGCTTGCTTACTAACACCATTAGCTTAGTCTGGTCGATTTCTACTGACGCTTCTTTATCATAAAACACAGTCAGAGTAGGATTAATAACACTCTTCCCAACTTCAACGGCCGCCTGGACCTCAACCGTCTCGCCTTGCGTTGGTGACACGGTTAATTCATAGCGAAAGTCATCACCAACCTTCATGTAAGCCATTTTACCTTCTTCCACGATCATCACTGGCGACTCAACGAGTTCACCGCTTTTAAATACTGAGCTTGAGACCCGAAAAGTATCTGCGGCTAAGCATGGCAACGATGCCAACAGTGATACCGACAGCAAATAACGCCTTGTTTTCATTTCAGTTTCCCTATGTCGGGTAGGCCATAGTGATTTTCCTCATAGTGGCTATTCAACGCTGCGTTTTCTGGAGAATGCCAGACTAATAGCGGCGAGCACTCCTGCGCACAAAAACCAGAAAACAACAATAGATAACCACACCATCATTGAAGCATCTTGAACCCCAAACTCACTAAAGACCACTGCCTGGTCGCTAAAAAAGTGTTCTAACCCCAGCCAAAACGGCGCATTAACCCAGGCTGCTAATAACGCAATGAGAAAGACCGGTTCGAGGCCCAGCTGTATAAATACGGGTGTAACAAGTGGGGGAAGATTAAGCACTAAAGCAACGATTAAAAAACGCCTAAAAAAGCGGTTGGAGGTAAACATGCTCACATCCTTTTGAGTTAACCTGGCCTTCTGCCTACCAGAGCCAACCTACCTGTATGGTTAACTGAGGGCTCGAGAAGTCGCCGCTACCCGCTGTTATTCCGGGTTCAATATAGAAGCCCCCATATTGGAAAGTGCCACTGACACCGGCGTAGTTCCAATCTTCGTCTTCATAGACCCTATAGACAACATCTTGGGTTGAGTAATAAGTAAGGGCGTTATCTTTTATTGTGGAGCTTCCGGCTATTACCTGCCAAGAACGCATTGCGCTGTCACGGTTATAGTAAAAACTGTAACCTGCCTCAATTCCGTAGGCTTTTCCCGTGTATCCAACAGCTAACTGAATTGGGTGCCCGGAAATCTCTTTTTTCATAACCAGGTTAACGCCTCCCGGCGTACCTAAAGCAACACCAAACTGAGTCTCGTCAGGCTCAGCTGCCTGCAGAGTCACAGGAAGCAGAGCAGCTATTGCAAGAAGGTATTTCATCTCATGCCTTTTTTGTTTGTTAACACTTGGCTAACACTAAATGAGAAGGAAACAAAAGGCAACGGTAGAATATGCCATGCATCATATATAGTTAGTGCCGAATAATACCCTTAATCCTTCATCACAACCTGATTTCTTCCGTCACGCTTACCTTCATAAAGTAGGTTATCGGCTCGGGTAATCAGCATATCCAAATCGTCTTCGGCCTTGGCAACAGCAACGCCAATGGTCACACTCAGCTCCAGATCATTTAACTCGTCAGTTGATGACAAGGCTTCTACATTTTGCTTAAGACGCTCGGCCACCGCCTTAGCGTCGGCAGGACTCGTATGAGGCAGCCCCACCACGAACTCTTCGCCACCAAAACGACCTATAATGTCGGTTGGCCGAAGTGAGTGCTGACACACTTCGGCTATCTTCGTCAGAATGACATCACCACGGGTGTGGCCCCAAGTGTCGTTAATACGCTTGAAGTGGTCAACGTCAATCATGAACAAGCAGAACGGAGTATCTTCCAGTCGAGATCTTTGCAGCAAAGCTTCAGCTCGTTTCATAAAGTGACTGCGGCTATCAACACCCGTGAGCGCATCATTCTCAGCCACCATGCGCAACTGCGCCTCTAATGACTTTCGGTGTTTTATTTCCTGCAGTAACTCGCGGTTTTGATCGCGCTCTTCGTTAAGCAAGGAGTACTGCTGACGCTGCAAACGCTCTAACCGCCGCAGCGCCGTGTACCCAACAATATTGGCCATGATAAGCAACAGGCCCAACCGGATTGCGCCTGTGGGAGTTACTCCTGCGTACAACATACTCGCCGCTAAAAAAGTAATACTTAAGAACAGGCTAGCCAGCGCTGCAACCGTCAACAAATTTGGAATAAGCAGATAAAAAGCCATAATAGCGACCACCACTGCGGTGATCTGCGTAAGAAGGCTTTCCGGGCGCAAAGGAACAATCAGAATAATCCCCGTTGCCAGAATCCATAATGGTAACGCGTGCAACCAAGCTTTTTCAGCATAACCACCCCGGTGACCAATAACAAAGGCTAACACCAGGCAGGAGCCCACTACCGCAACGCGCATAGTCAGCAGCGAGTAATACTCTTGCGTTAGTCCCAGAAGGTTGTAATCGGTAATGCCGAACATGGCAAAAATAATAGATACTAAAAGTAGCGCAAGGCGGGAGTCAGACCTAACACTCGATTCAATAGAGTGGCGGTATTTTAACTCTTTATCGGCGTCAAGAAACTGGCCGGTCAGCCAGTGGATATTATTTTGCTTTTGTTGTTGTGACAAAGTCTTACCTGTTAAAACGGTTTTTATTCCAGACAATAAGTGTTAATTCTGACCTTTTCTCCACCGTTTTGCAGTATTTTTCTCACTCTTCCTCGTTGAGCTTCCTTTTTAAAGCCTTGAGGTTGGCGTTAAGCTCTTTAACTTCCAATCGAGACTCGCGTGCTATATCTCGCATGTCCTTAACGCGCTTTGAAATAAGAAAAATAAATATTGGTACTAGTATCCATAACAAGGCAATAGCTAAGTAGGCCAGCCCACCTATAATACCGATGCCAGCGAAAAGCGTGTCTTCCATAGAGTTAGTCTCCTTTGATTCAACCTTTTAATATTTATCCTATAAAAATAATACTCTATTGCTAACTCTATAAAGTCTAGTCTTTCAATGCCTGAATAGATTTTTGAGTCTTGCTTAGGTTTTCAGCCAACGCATCGAGTAATTTTTGATACTCCGCCGACTTCTCACCCAGCTCAGTGCGTTTTACCACAGTTGCTAGTTCTTCATCTTCCTGCAGACATTTATCCAAAATGGCGTTTTTAGAATTCGCAGAGAAAAACTGAGTCAGTTCCCCTCCTATTTTGTGCAGGAGTTCTTTATCAGGGTCAGGTTTAGCCGGTAGCTCGCCTAAGTCTTTAACCACATTTTCAAATGGCTCAATATAGGAGGCTCTTTCGTTGGCAATATCATTAAGCTTACTGGCGAGGTTATCATCCCCAACCACTTTCGCTATCTCCCGGTAGTAATCCGTTGTCTCAATGACTAACTTCAGAATTTCTATACTATCGGCCTGATTATCTGTGCGTAATATCGACATTTTAATCCTTGTTTTCGTTAGGCAGTGGCATATCGCCAACAACAGCTTCAATAGCCTTAGGCATTACCTCGAAATTTGCCGGTGTATCGGTTTTAAACTCACCGTCGGCCTGAATTCGCTTAGCCCTGGAGGTTTTAATGCTAATTTTTCGGGCCTTTTTACAGACAACCCGCTCTGCCTTTTGCAAATTGCCGTTACGAAAATTGACTCCCAGTAATAACAACCGCCACCACCGTATTGGTTTCAAGCAAAATAAGTTCAACTGCCCATCCAGCAGTGTAGAGTCATCATCGACAACGTTTCCGCCACCGTAGTAACGACCATTACCTACCGCCAGGTGAATTGCCTTTACAGACTCCTTCCAACCGTCAGCTTCTATTTGAACTTTAAAACTCTTGTTGCGCTTCATGACGCTGGTAAATGCGCCCAAATACGCAAACACGCCAAAGTATTTCTTCATTTCTGACGTCAGCTCGCGGGTTACCTCTACGCCTAAACCAACATGAGCAACATTCACAAAATAACTATTATTCACCTTTGCCAAGTTTATGCGTTCTCGCTTGTCATTAACAATAGCCTGAGCGGCTGCAACAACGTCATGCGAAATACCAAGCGAGCGCGCCAAGTCGTTAGCTGTTCCCATCGGTAAAATGGCCAAGGTTTGCTTGCTTTTATAGATTGACTCCAACGCCGAACTGATGGTTCCATCGCCCCCGGCAACAATCACCACTCCTTCTTTCTCACGGTAATTTTCAATGCATGAGGCCATATGAGACGGACTTTCAGTGACGCAAACCTCAACCTCAATGCCGGAGTTTCTGAGCAAGTCGGTGGCTTCGGTTAACTCTTCAGAGTGGCCGTTTCTACTCTTCGGGTTGATAACTAACAACGCATGCTGCAATGCTTTACCTCTTCCTGTTATGCACTGCGTTAAATATAAGAGGTTTATTCCAAGGCTTCAAAGCACTGACGGAATATTTACGTTGCTGGGCAGGGTGACAGATGTGTTAAGCAAAAAGTCACACAGGAATTAGTTGTGAGTTCCTTACCGGGACTCAGAAAGTCTCTGGGGGAAACTCGTGCTCTCTCCTTAAAAAGCAAAAACTTACCCATCGATATACATTTAGTATATTTCTTTACGTTCTCTTAAATGTGAAAGTATGACTTTCTACTTTTTTAAATTCCCCAGGAAACCCATTTCCTCCATCGACTCCCCCGAAAGACGTCATGCTACCGAAGTACGGAGATACAAATAGGCCACTCTCATTATTGAAGCTACTCTGCAAAATAATAAAAGTCCCAAATTTAGTCCCCCTCACCTCCTCTGGATTTATTTCTTTTAGAGTCTCCGGTAATTCTTCTTTGGGTATTACGACAACCTCTTCAGATTCAATATCTAACGACTTAACTGCTTGCTCTATGCCTGGTATATTAAAAGCGGTTGTATCAGGGTGCTCAACACATCCAGTTAATAAAAGTAGCAAAGCAGGGACGAAATACCTATTCATTAATCTCTCCTCTGAGGGTTTACATTTGTATACTGCGTCTGCTCATTTTCACTCTAGCGGATGCGCAATATCTGGTTGTTGTTATGTAATTCACATTAAATGAGTTACACGCTGAGTACAACAAAAGGCCATGTACAACTACTTACAATCCCTTACCAATCTCTCATTCCCCTCAACTCCATAACCCAGTAAAATCCCCTAATCATTCAACGCAGGCACAACGAATCAGCGTATGAAAACCAATTTAATTACCCTTGGCGGTTATGAAAAGTTGCAGCAGGAACTCGAACATCTTTGGCGGGTTGAGCGGCGCGAAACCGTGGAAAAGGTGTCGTGGGCGGCGAGCCTGGGTGACCGGTCTGAGAACGCGGATTATAAATACAACAAGCAGAAGTTGCGTAAAATTGATGGCCGCATTCGCTACTTAACCAAGCGCCTGGAACAGGTAAAGGTTGTGTATTATTCGCCACAACAGGACGGCAAGGTGTTTTTTGGTGCCTGGGTGGAAATTGAGGACGAGGACGAGAACGTTCGCGCCTTTCAAATTGTTGGGCCGGACGAGATTTATGATCGCAAAGACGCGGTGTCTATCGACTCGCCCATGGCGCGCGCTCTGCTGAAAAAGCAGGTGGACGATGAGGCGGAGGTTAACACGCCGCAAGGCACCAAGACCTGGTTTATTAATAAGATAAGTTACCAACAGCCCGCGTAGTCAATTCGTGATAGTATTCGTCCCCATTATTTGTCGTAACGTTTTAAAACCAAGAGATGTACTATGAGCCAGATACCGCAATTACTTGCTAATGAACTGAAGGTCGACGAGCGTCAGATTGCCGCTGTTATCCAGTTGCTGGACGAAGGCTCGACGGTGCCTTTTATTGCCCGTTACCGTAAAGAGGTAACCGGCGGTTTAGACGACACACAATTGCGTCAGCTGCATCAGCGCCTGAACTACCTGCGCGAGCTGGACGACCGCCGTCAGGTAATACTGAAGTCAATTGACGAGCAAGGCAAATTAACCGACGAACTGGCTCAGAGTATTAAAACTGCCGACTCGAAAACCGAGCTGGAAGATTTATACCTGCCCTACAAACCGAAGCGCCGCACTAAAGGTCAAATTGCTATTGAGGCAGGTATTGAGCCGCTGGCGGATTTGCTGTGGAAAGACCCAACACAAAACCCTGAACAAGCCGCAGCTGAATACGTTGACGCGGACAAAGGCTTTGCCGACGCGAAAGCAGTACTCGACGGTGCCCGCGCCATTTTAATGGAGCGCTTTGCCGAACAGGCGGAGTTGCTGAAGCGTTTGCGTTCACACTTGTGGCAGAACGCGCACTTAACCAGCACAGTTGCTGCGGGTAAAGAGAAAGAAGGCGCTAAATTCCGCGACTACTTTGAGTTTTCTGAACTGTTTAAGACCATTCCTTCGCACCGCACGTTGGCGTTGCTGCGCGGTCGTAATGAAGGTTTTTTGCAGCTTTCTATGGACGCTGACCCGGGCAGTGAAGACAAAACCTCCGGCTCGCACTGCGAAGTCATTATTGCTGACTTCCTGAACTTTGAGCACAAAGGTCGTGCTGCCGATGACTGGCTGCGTCAGGTTATTCAATGGACATGGCGGGTGAAGCTGTCGCTGCATATGGAAACTGAACTTATGGCTCGTGTGCGTGAGCGTGCCGAGGAAGCGGCCATTCAGGTATTTGCCAGCAACTTAAAAGACTTACTGATGGCGGCGCCTGCCGGTGCGAAAACCACTATGGGCTTAGACCCGGGCGTTCGTACGGGTGTTAAAGTTGCGGTAGTGGATGAAACCGGTAAAGCGGTTGCCACCAACACGGTGTTCCCGTTTCAGCCACAAAACCAAATGGATAAAGCCATGCGCACTCTGGCGACTTTGTGCAAACAGTACAAGGTTGAGCTTATCAGCATTGGTAACGGCACTCACTCGCGCGAGACCGACAAAATGGTCGGTGACATGCTCAAGCAGCACAGCGAGATAAAAGCCACCAAGGTTATAGTGAACGAAGCCGGTGCCTCGGTTTACTCGGCGTCTGAGCAGGCGGCGCAGGAATTTCCGGATATGGATGTGTCGCTGCGTGGCGCAGTATCTATCGCCCGCCGCTTGCAGGATCCACTGGCCGAGCTGGTTAAAATTGAGCCTAAATCGATTGGTGTTGGTCAGTATCAGCACGACGTTAGCCAGTCACAACTGGCACAAAGCCTGGATGCCGTGGTTGAGGACTGTGTAAACGCCGTGGGTGTCGATGCCAACATGGCTTCGTCTGCATTGCTACAACGCGTGTCAGGTTTGTCGAAAACGCTAGCGAAAAACATAGTCGATTACCGCGACGCCAACGGTGCCTTTGCTAACCGTAAACAGTTACTCGATGTGCCACGCATGGGGCCGAAAGCCTTTGAACAGGCGGCAGGTTTTATGCGCATTAATAATGGCGAACAGCCGTTAGATGCTTCGGCCGTTCACCCGGAAGCTTATTCAGTGGTCGAGCGCATTGCAAAAGCGAATGAGCTGCCGGTACAAGAGCTTATTGGCAACCATTCATTGGTTAAAAGCCTGAACGCCGCCGACTACACCGACGAGCGCTTCGGTCTGCCAACGGTAACGGACATTTTGTCTGAGCTTGAAAAACCGGGCCGCGACCCCCGCCCTGAGTTTAAAACCGCGGAATTTAAAGAAGGCGTTGAGAAAGTCAGCGATCTGAAGCCCGGCATGTTGCTGGAAGGCGTGGTAACTAACGTCGCGAACTTTGGTGCCTTTGTGGATGTTGGCGTGCATCAGGACGGTCTGGTTCACATTTCAGCACTGGCCGATAAGTTTGTCAGCGACCCGCGTGAAGTGGTGAAAGCCGGCGACATTGTGAAAGTAAAAGTGCTGGAAGTGGATATTGAGCGTAAGCGTATTGGTTTAACCATGCGTTTAAGCGATGAAGCGCCAGCCAAAACCGCAACTGACAAACCTAAAGCGAAAGCCAGTAACGGGCCTAAGAAAAAATCTTCCGGTAATAGTGGTCGTGCGCCACAGCCAAAAAACTCGGCTATGGGTAGCGCATTGGCAGATGCCTTTGCAAAAGCGAAGAAAAATTAAAACGGAATAAAGAGAGGCGTTAAGCAGTAGCGCTGAATGAGTCCACGGATGGACGAACACGCTTATCGTAGAAAGAGGCAATCATCTCGCCACGCTCCGGCGATGACAGAGTCTTTTTGCCCTGTTCAGCAGGTGCTGCGGCGTCGACGCCATTTGACTGGCTGTCACCTTCGCTTTTGTTTGCACCTTCCAGGCTTTTGTTAAACGGCGCATTAATACTAATGTCCGGGTTTGGCTCTTCGCCCTCTTCACCACCCTGGCCTGACTCAATTTGCATTTGGGCTAATTCAGCCCGCGCCTGAGTTGCTTTATTGGTTGCTTCAGACGCTATCGCTCTGTCTGCCGGTGAAGGTTGTGCCGGTGCCATAGCTGCACGACGAACCACCTGCATCTTCTGGATAGTGGCTTGTGGGTCACCATTAACCGGGCTAACGTCTATCTGAACTTCACCGCCAACAGCATAAGACTTGCCATCGGGTCCTCGCTCATATTCGTACGAAGGTGAGCTGGCATACTGACCACCAACGGCAGCGTGAGCCTGTTCGTGCACACGAACTTCCTGGTCACGGCTTTTCAGCTCATCGACTTTCTCAATTTCTTCTTCACTGAGTCTTTGCTGATTTTTTTCAGCTTCATCGGTGACTTCCTTGCTGGCTTTGTCGGTGGCTGTTTTGTCGTCACCTTTGCCATCACTCTTGCCGTCGGCTCTTCTGTCGGCCTGAGTATTCGGTTTATTACTGGATTGGTCAGATTTGGCAGGTTCTTTCACCAACGGCCGCTCGAAATTGTCCCTGTTCATCGACTCCGCAGGCGGAGCCGACGTTACAGGAATAGGCGGTAACGCTGGTGAGATATTCATGTTAGAACATTAAGCGTTGGTATCGATCATTGTGCCCAACACTTCGTCAGCAGTTTCTACTGTACGAGTGTTTGCTTCAAAATTGGTCTGCCCCTGATTCAGAGAAACAAGAGAGTCCGTTGTGCTTGTAGCCGTTACGCTTTGGCTCGTTTCAGATGCGGATTCTGTCGCTGTCTGAGCACCATTAACATTGGCATTGTCTTGCTGCTGAACGTCATTGCGCCCAGATGCAGAAGCTGAAGCAATTTCCTGGCTAGCCTGAGAAACTTGCTGGTTTGCACGTTGCATACCTTGCAAGCCTGAGTTCATTGCTGCACCAATTTCCATAGTCACTCCTAATCACGCGCTGCGCGTGTTACTGCGAATGTACTTGTCAGTATCGGTCATATTTTAAACATTTTCAAGTACTGACAAGTACCGTTCATCGCAATTTTCAGCCGGCTTTATGCGTGTTGTTGAATCTGGTTCAGCAAGGCTTTCCATGAGCGTTTCTGCACTTCTAAGGCTTCTTTCATTTCATCAACCTGCTTTTTCAGCACGTCAATATCATGGTTCACATGCTCTTTTAACGCTTTAGTTTTCGTGTCCAAAAGCTTTTTACGAGCCTGATAGTAAGCCTTCAAATGCTGACCCATTTGATCATAGTGCTCCTGAGCCCTTTCAAACAGGGAATCCGGTGCTGCTTTAGCTTTCTGCTGAGCGCGTTTTAACTGCATTTGCAGTTTCGCCCGCTCTACCTGATACGGCGAGCTACGCTTTAAGTTTTTCGCCAGACCCAGCCATTTACTGGCAACAATAAGCCATTTGGTCGGGTCAAAATGCCACCAGCGAATGCCGTTACGATAGTCCGCAGCAAAAATGTGGTGATAATTATGGTAGCCCTCGCCAAAGGTTAAAAAAGCCAGCACGCCGTTGTCGCGTGCCGTATTTTTGTCGGTATAAGGTTGTTTACCCCAAATGTGCGCCAGCGAGTTAATAAAGAACGTAGTGTGGTGGTTCAGCACCAGGCGCAGTACGCCGATAACCAGTAACCCGGCCCATACGTCGCCCAGCATAAAGCCAGCGGCAATTGGCCAGCCAAAGTTCACAAATAAGGTCAGCGGCAGGTAATACTTGTGCTGCCACATAACAATTGGATCTTTCTGTAAGTCCTGAACATTGTCATAGTCGGTATAACGACTGGCCTGATATTCACGGATCATCCAGCCTATGTGCGAGTACCAGAACCCTCGCTTAGCGGAATACGGGTCTTTGTCGTTGTCATCAACATGTTTGTGATGTTCACGATGATCAGAAGACCAATGAAGCGCACTGTTTTGCAGTGCGACAGCACCACCAATAGCAAAAATAAAGCGAATTACGGGGTTGGCATCGTAAGTACGGTGCGCCCACAAGCGGTGGTAGCCCGCAGTAATCGATAGCCCGGCGAAACACGCCGTGCCTAACATAACCCACCAAAATGCGGCGCCAATACCTACGCTGTACGCGTATAAAGGCACGCCAACAAGGGCGACGATAAAAGTAATGGCAAAAACTAAGGTGTTTAACCAGATAATGGGGGGCTTTTCAGAAATCTGTTGCATGCATATAACCTAAAACAATCAAATAAAGGCAGGTGACAAAACAGCGTACACCTGTTCGCTGAATGTACGTGTTTCTCGGTCAAATTACAAGCGGTAAAAGTGTAAAAAGCTGTGTTATCATTCTTTACACACACGCATAACTAAACGAACACTATGGCCGGAATTCGCGCAAAGCAGAAAGAGAAAACCCGACAAGCGTTAATTAACGCGGCAATGAACCAATTAAGCGCCGAAAACGGGTTCTCCAGCTTAAGCTTACGCGAAGTGGCACGCGAAGCCGGTATTGCCCCCACGTCTTTCTACAGACACTTTCGTGACATGGATGAGTTAGGACTCACTTTGGTTGATGAGTGCGGTCTGGCATTACGTCAGTTGCTTCGTCAGGCGCGCCAGAGAATCGAGTCCGGCGGTTCCATTATTAGGGTATCCATTGAAACCTTTATGCAATTTGTGGCGGACAATACTGCGACCTTCCGGCTGTTGTTGCAGGAACGTTCCGGCCGCTCGCGCAGTTTCCGTTTAGCCGTAGTGCGCGAAATTGATCACTTTAAAGCAGAGCTGGAGGACTACTTAGTAAATGAGCAGTCCTTTACCCGAGAGCTGGCCGAACTGCAATCCGATACCATAGCTAAAATTGTATTCAGCGCCGGGGCCGACTGCTTCGATGTTGATGAAGAAGAACGCGAAATTATTACCGAGAAAACAATTCAGCAAGTTCGCCTGGTTGCCAGAGGCGCCGAAGCGACTCGCCGATTATTAAAACGAGAGTCATAGAAAAACAACTTTAAACAGACAGAACACTGGAGACTTATATGCTTTTACGTGCTGTAAGCGGTATGGCATTGGCAGTTTGGGCGGTTAATTTAGACGCCCGCGAAATGTCGCTAATAGATACCGTAACCACCAAAGCCATTCGTTCAGCTCAATTATCGCCGGATGGGCAATTCACGGCTGTTATCCGCTCTACGCCCCGTACTCCGTACGAAGACGACGACGGTTCCAGCTACCGTGAGTTAGTACTTATTAACGCTGATGGCGAAGAAACTTCTTACCTGAGCAAAGATAAAAAGTTCAGCCGGGTCAGTTTTGGGCCACAAAGCGAGTACCTGTACTTTACCGCTAAAGAAGAAGGTGACGAGTACCAGGAATTATATCGCATGCCAGTACGCGGAGGCGGTGTTCAGTCAGTCTTTGAATTTGAAGGTAACATTGGCAGCTACGCACTGAGCGATGACGGTGAGCAACTGGTCTTTTTATCTTCAGGCGCAAAGGACAGTGACAAGAAAAAGCTTTCGAAAAAGGGCTTTAAAGCTGAAGTGTACGAAGAAGATTTAACCTACACTCAGGTTTACCATGTTTCTCTGGGTGACGAAGAGGCAGAAGCCAAAGCGGTTACCGCCGAAGACCAGCACGCGCTTTCGGTTAGCTTCCACCCGAATAACGAACAGTTACTGGTTCGTACCGCACCAACTTCGCTTATTGACGACAACTACATGAGCAGCCAGTATCATTTGATTGGTCTGGATGGCGAAGTTGTTAATTCGTTCGAAAGCGAAGGCAAACTGGGGCGTGCTGAATTTTCGCCGGATGGTCGTTATCTGGCTATGATCCGCGCGGCGGACTACAACGACCCGTCTGCCGGCACTTTATTTGTTTATGACACCCGCGAACAAGAGCACCGCAATGTTCTGCCGGACTACAAAGGCTCTATCAAGGACTTTAGCTGGCGGACGGATGAAGAAATTGTCTGGTTAGGCCATCGCGGCACGGAGTCAGAAGTTCAGGCGTTGACGCTTAAATTCCTGGAAAGCCGTAGCCTGTTAGAAACTGGCGAAGCCATTTTCACCAGCCTGGACGGCGAAGCGGGCAAGTCAGAATTTGTGCTGACGGGTCATCGCCCCAGCCATCCAAACGAAGCCTTTAAGTACAGCAACGGCCGTCTGGAGCGTTTAACGGATTCCAACCCGTGGTTGGCAGATATTGAAATGCCGCGTCAGGAAACCATGACCTACGAAGCTCGTGACGGGCTGAAGCTGGAAGGCATTGTGGTTTATCCGACAGACTACGAAGAAGGCAAACGCTATCCGTTAATGATGGTGATTCACGGTGGTCCTGAGTCGCACTACAGCAACGGTTGGTTAGACCGTTATGGTTCGCCGGTTAAGCACGCTGCCGCCAAAGGTTATGCGCTATTCTTCCCGAACTACCGCGGCAGCACCGGACGCGGAGTTGAGTTCTCCAAACTGGGTCAGAACGACTACGCAGGTAAAGAGTTCGATGACATTGTCGATGCTAAAAAACACCTCGTTGATATCGGACTGGCGGATGAGTCAAGCGTCGGTATTACCGGCGGCTCTTATGGCGGCTTTGCATCAGCCTGGGGCGCAACAGCGCAAACCGAACACTTTGCTGCCAGCGTCATGTTTGTTGGTATCAGCAACAACTTATCTAAGTTTGGTACCACTGACATTGCGAAAGAAATGCACGCGGTACACGCGCGCAGCTACCCATGGGACAAGTGGGAATGGTACTTAGAGCGCAGCCCAATTTTCCACGCAGAAAAGGCCCGCACGCCAATTCTTATCATGCACGGTAAAGAAGACACCCGTGTACACCCTTCTCAGTCAATGGAGCTCTACCGTTACCTGAAGACTCACGGTAACGTGCCGGTTCGCTTAGTGCTTTACCCCGGCGAAGGCCACGGTAACCGTAAAGTTGCAGCACAGCTGGACTACAGCATGCGTCTAATGCGCTGGATGGATAGCTTCCTGGTTGAGAAAGCCGAAGAGAAACCATCGTTTGAGCTGCCACACGCTGAGCAGCTGAAGTAAGAATACCTCTAATAAAAAGCCGGGAGCTGTGAAGCGTCCCGGCTTTTTTGTTCCTTCAACTTTTTTATTTACCGGCGACAGCTCGCCAGATTTCTTTCCAGCCTGGTTCTTTACCATAGTACTGAATGCCCATGGCGAATAAACGCCCGGCAACACTACGCATCCAGTAAACGAAGGCCGCCAGCAATACCAGGCTCAGCAACCACTCCCATACTGCAACGTCAGTTTGCAGCAAGCGCGCAGGCATCATTGCGAATGAACTGATCGGAATAATGCTCATCACCGTTGCGATAGTGGAGTCTGGCTCACCAATCACACTGAAGCTTAAAAACACCGGCAACAGCGGTACCAACATTACCGTACTGCGGGACGAGTGATTCGGGTCATCAATGGTTGCCGAAAAGCCAGCCAGCATGGCGTTGATTAAAACTGTTCCCAGCACCACAAAGATAATACTGAGCAGAGTCGTTCCCACGCCCCAGTCCAGGCCCGAACCACCGTCTTCTGAAAAGGCGGCAATCACCATGCTCACGCCCAGAATCATTAATCCAATAAAGGTCATGGATTTAATACTGTGCAGCGTAATACCTATGATTTTTCCGTCCATCCACTGCGTAGGTGTCACAATCGTCAGCAACTGTTCCGTCACACGTTGCTGCTTCTCGGCAGTAATCGACATCATCATCAATCCAAAACCGGTGAAAACGCCGACCATGATCACCATCAGTAACATGGTGGCGGAAGCGTCGCTGGCATCGTCTATCGAAGCGTCTTCGCTTTCTTCAATAGCAAAGGTTATGTCGGGTTTCTCATTAATGACTGTGCGCTCTTCCGGCGTCAGTGACAGTTGTTGAATACGAAGAGTCTGCAACTGCTCCTGCAGCTCGCTGCGTAACTCCTGCTGCCAGCTTTGTGACTTCTTCACCCAAACCTTAGCGGTTAACTCGGGCGTAATCACAATCAAGGTATCTAAGTCTTCTGGTAGCTGCGTTTGCCACTTTTCCACTTCCATGGTGCCGGCGCTACGAAGGGTTAAGTCTTTTGGCGCCTTGAATTCCCACGCCTGCGGCTTACCTTCCTGATAGAAAATAGCGCCCTGGTATTCATCGGAAAAAATTTGGGTAATAGCTCCCCAACCAGCACTCACCGCAAAAATCACCACTAAAAGCGCAATGGAAAACAGCTCCTGCTTCCACTTAAAAAAGCGTTTGAATTCCCACCAGGCAATAGCTTTTAACTGTTGTAAGTAACTGACTTTCATGACTGCACCTCCCCGGTTTGCTTACGTATCGTGTCCAGGTACAAGTCATGTAACCCCGGCTGAATAGGTGCAAAAGCCTTTATCGGCACCTGCTGTGCTAACTGCGGCCACAACTGCTCAATATCGGTGTCCTTATTAAACTTCAGTTCAACCTGCTCGTCGTTTACTTTACGAACTGAATCTATCTGTTCCACTGCCGACCAGTTTTCCATTGCAAGCTGGGCATTGGTGGTCACCCGGTAAACCGGTTCCGGTAGTAAAGTATTGCGAATTTCCTGAAGGCTTCCCTGCGCAATAGCCCGGCCTTTATTCATTAACAGCATGGTATCGGCTAAACGTTCTACCAATGCCATCTGGTGCGCACTCAACACCACGGTTTTGCCGCGCTCGCGCAGCTCACTAAGTACCGTTAACACATGTTCCTGATTCACCGGATCCAAACCTGAAAACGGCTCGTCCAGAATCACCAGCTGCGGGTCATGCAGCAAAGTGGCTATAAGCTGCACTTTTTGCTGGTTACCTTTAGACATCTGACGCAACGGCTCGTCTTTACGATCCGTCAGTTCAAACCGTGCCAGCCAGCTGTCAATATCGCCACGTATGTCGCTCAGCTTCAGTCCGCGCAGACTGGCAATGTAATTAAGGTTATCGAGAATGGAGCGGTCCTGATACAAGCCACGGTCTTCGGGTAAGTAAGCAAAGTCGTGGTAAGTCAGGTCTATGGTTTGACCGTTGTTCTCAACCACAATTTCGCCTTGGTCGGGGTGCGTCAAACCAACCAGCATACGAACTAAAGAGGATTTACCGGCACCATTGGGACCAAGCAGAGCCTGAATTTTTCCGGGTTGAATATCGAGTGATATTGCATCTACCGCCGTAACCGTGCGATAGCGCTTAGTGACATTATTAACTGAAAGGCGCATGTTGTTTTTCTGTTATTAGAATGTGGCGCCTATCTTAGAAACACAAAGGGCCCGTAACAAGTGTTACGAGCCCTTTAATTTGTTTCAAACTGTGACTTTACAGTTGCGGGCCTGCCGCTACCAGCGCTTTACCGTTATCGGTGTCGGTAAACTTCTCGAAGTTAGCAACGAAACGCTCAGCCAGGTCTTTGGCTCGCACATCCCACTCACCTGCGTCTTCGTAGGTGTTACGCGGGTCTAAGATGCTGCTGTCTTCAACGCCGGCTAACTGAGTTGGCATCGCTAAGTTGAAGTATGGCAGTTCGACAAATTCCGCGTCTTCAATCGAGCCGTCTAAAATAGAGTCGATGATAGCGCGGGTCGCTTTAATAGAGATACGCTTGCCGGTACCGTTCCAGCCAGTGTTAACCAGGTAAGCTTCTGCGCCAGCCGCTTCCATACGCTTCACTAATACTTCCGCGTACTGAGTTGGGTGCAGACTTAAGAACGCCGCGCCAAAACAACTGGAGAAAGTTGGCGTAGGCTCGGTTACACCGCGCTCGGTGCCTGCTAATTTGGCGGTAAAGCCAGATAAGAAATGGTACTGCGCCTGCTCTTTAGTCAGCTTAGACACCGGAGGCAATACGCCAAAAGCGTCAGCCGTCAGGAAAATCACCTTTTTCGCGTGACCCGCTTTAGACACCGGCTTCACAATGTTTTCTATGTGATGAATTGGGTACGAAACACGCGTGTTTTCTGTTTTTGAATTGTCGTCGAAATCAACAACACCATTTTCATCAACAGCAACATTTTCCAGCAGGGCGTCACGGCGAATGGCGTTGTAAATATCCGGTTCAGCTTCTTTCGACAGGTTGATGGTTTTTGCATAGCAACCGCCTTCAAAGTTGAAGACACCGTCGTCGTCCCAACCGTGCTCGTCGTCACCAATCAGTGCGCGTTTCGGGTCAGTCGACAACGTCGTTTTACCTGTGCCTGACAAACCAAAGAAAATAGCCACATCGCCTTTTTCACCGACGTTGGCAGAGCAGTGCATAGAAGCAATACCTTTAAGCGGCAGGAAGTAGTTCATCATTGAGAACATACCTTTCTTCATTTCGCCGCCATACCAGGTGCCGCCAATCAACTGAATTTTTTCAGTTAAGTTAAACGCCACAAAGTTTTCAGAGTTCAGCTCTTGTTCTTGCCACTTAGGATTAATGCACTTTGCACCATTCATGACCACGAAGTCTGGCTCAAAATTTTCCAGCTCTTCTTCGCTTGGGCGAATGAACATGTTTTTTACAAAATGTGCCTGCCATGCCACTTCAGTAATGAAGCGAACCGCAAGACGTGTATCTTCGTTAGCACCGCAATAGGTGTCGACCACAAACAGACGTTTGTGCGACAACTGCTCAGTAACCAAACCTTTCAGTTCATTCCAGGTTTCAGTCGACAATGGTTTGTTGTCGTTCTTGCCCTGGTCAGCCCACCAGACGGTATTGCGAGTTGTGTCGTCGCGAACAATGTATTTGTCTTTGGGGGAACGTCCGGTAAAAATTCCTGTATCAACAGCAACCGCTCCAAGGTCCGTTACCGTTCCTTTTTCATAACCTTGCAGGTCATCGCGAGTTTCTTCTTTGAACAGCAGGTCATAGGACGGATTATGGACGATTTCTTCGACATCGGTGATGCCGTAGCGGCTCAGATCCAGATTTGGCATGACGTAAGGCTCCTGAGATTACGGTCTTGTTCGTTAACGTTAACAGCAGTAGCACCGCGCAAAGCATCCTGTTTTGCTGCTAGTTTACTGGTCAATTTTCAGGCCGCGAATGTTAACCCGATTCAGGTAAAAAAGATAGAGCAAAATTTTGTCAGTTCGATAGAATGCCCGCCTGACTTAAGCAAGCAGCAGTGGGTTTCTGATCATTTATGCGTGATTCTTTTCACAGCCGAATTGGCTTTATACTAGCAGCCGCGGGCTCGGCCGTTGGTCTGGGCAACATTTGGGGCTTTCCGACACAAGTGGCAAACCACGGTGGCGGCGCCTTCCTGCTGGTCTATCTTTGCGTAATCTTTATACTTGCCATACCCGCCTTATACAGTGAAATGCTTATTGGGCACAGCGCTCAGGCGAATCCGGTTCGCTCATTAACGCAGCTATCTGAAGGTCGCGCCCGCCCCATTGGTCGCCTAATGGGTTACCTGAATGTACTGGGCTCGTGCTTAATGCTGAGCTTTTACCACGTGGTTGCCGGCTGGATGTTGGTTCACGCTCTGGGCTTTTTGGCACGCGGTTTTGGCATTGAAGTTGCCACCGAATTTTTGCTTAATAGCTCACTCACCCGCGACTTAATTTTTACCGCTGTATTTTTGCTGGCCACAGCTTATGTGGTTTTTCAGGGGGTGGAAAAAGGCATTGAACGCTGGTCGAAACGGCTGATGCCAACCCTGGTTGTTTTACTGGTTGCCCTTATTGCTTACATGCTGACGTTACCCGGGGCTGACGAAGGGCTGCAGAAATACTTAGTGCCCGACTTCAGCCTCATGACCGACACCAGCATTTTGGTTGCGGCTATGGGCCAGGCCTTCTTCTCGCTTTCTATTGGCCTGGGCGGCATGATGATTTACGGCTCTTACCTGAAGCCTGGTGCTAATTTAGGCCGCTTAAGTTTATCCGTAGCTGCGCTGGACACCTTTATTGCGTTCTTAGCTGGCCTGCTCATTATTCCCGCTTTATACGCTGGTATTCATCTGGGCGTTAATGTCGGTGAAGGTTCCCAGCTTATTGGCGAAGGCCAGCTCATTTTTGCGGTATTGCCAGAGCTCTTTAACAGCATGGGCGTAGCCGGACCTTTCGTTGCTTTCGCATTCTTTATCTTACTCAGTATCGCCGCTTTGACTTCAACCATTGCTCAGGCCGAAGTCCCGGTCTCTTACTGCATTGAAGAACGTGAGCTAAAACGCCCTGCGGCAACGGCTTTATCACTGGGGGTTATCGCAACCTTCTCGCTGTTATTAATCTTGTTTTTTGAGCCGCTGTTTGGCTGGGTTGTCACGGCAGTTACTCAGTTTCAGTTGCCGCTGTCAGGGTTATTCTACTTGCTGGTGGTCGGTTGGTTATGGCACCGCAGCAACCACTTAAAAGCTATTGCTGCGGGAAGTCTCGGTTTAACTTTATTACGCTGGCATATTCGTTATTTATGCCCGGTGCTAATGAGCATTGTGTTTTATCACGTCGCTTTTAGTTAAACCAAGTTAACTTTTACCGGGACGTTTTCCGGAAAATTTTTGCCCTAATGCTGACGCCACCCGGGCGTCAGTGAATCCGGAAACGTCGCCGCCGTGTAAAGCGACCTCTTTCACCAGCGACGAAGAAATAAACGAGTTTTCCTCTGCCGGTGTTAAAAAGACACTTTCCAGGTTCGGGTCTAAACGCCGGTTCATGTTGGCTAACTGGAACTCATATTCAAAGTCTGAAACCGCCCGTAACCCTCGAATCAGCACCGTTGCATCGTACTCATGCGCAAAGTCCACCAATAACCCGGAAAAGCCTACGACGGTGACATTATCGAGGTCTTCAGTGACCTGCTGCGCTAATAAAACGCGTTCTTCCAGACTGAATAGTGGCTTCTTGCTCGGGCTTTCTGCAATACCCACCACAATTTCACTAAACAGAGTTGAAGCACGCTCAATTAAGTCGGCGTGGCCGTTTGTAATAGGATCAAAAGTCCCCGGATAAATTGCTCGGCGGTGCATAGCGTCTCCTAAACCGTGATTGAGCCATTCTTAATTTTCAATAAAGAGTACACGCAAGTGCACACTAAACAAAAGCCCGATATTCAAATTAAGGATGCGAGTTACGACTAACATCAGTAAACTAGAGGGTAATTTACGTTTTCAAATAGTGGAGTAAAAAGATGAGCTCAGCCTTTTATCAGCAATTGGCCGACCAACTGGCCGAAACTAAAGCCGAAGGCCTTTACAAAAAAGAACGTATTATCAGTTCGGACCAAAGCTCGGAAATTACGGTTAATGACCGCAAGGTACTCAACTTCTGCGCCAACAACTACTTAGGGCTGGCAAACCACCCGGACTTAATTAAAGCCGCCAAACAGGGCCTGGACGAGCATGGCTTCGGTACGGCTTCTGTCCGTTTTATTTGCGGCACTCAGGATATTCACAAAACGCTGGAACAAAAACTGAGCGAGTTTTTAGGCACTGAAGACACCATTTTGTATTCATCATGTTTTGATGCGAACGGTGGCTTATTCGAAACCCTAATGGGCCCGGAAGACGCTATTATCAGTGACGAGCTCAACCACGCCAGCATCATTGACGGTATTCGTCTGAGTAAGTCCAAGCGTTACCGCTACAAAAACAACAACCTGGAAGATTTGGAAGCACAGCTTAAACAAGCTGACGCGGACGGCGCACGCCACAAATTAATTGCTACCGACGGTGTGTTCTCTATGGACGGCGTTATTGCCAACTTAAAAGGCATTTGCGACCTGGCCGACAAATACGACGCGCTGGTGATGATGGACGACTGCCATGCCACTGGCTTCTTAGGTGAGAACGGTAAAGGTACGCATGAATACTGCGACGTGATGGGTCGTGTCGACATTATCACCGGCACCTTAGGTAAAGCTCTGGGCGGTGCATCTGGTGGTTACACTTCAGGCAAGAAAGAAGTGATTGACTGGTTACGCCAGCGCTCACGCCCTTATTTATTTTCTAACTCAGTAGCGCCAGCCATTGTGCAGGCATCGATTCGTGTGCTGGATATGCTGGCCGAAGGCCATGAGCTGCGCAGCCAACTGTGGGAAAATGCCAGCTACTTCCGTGAGCAAATGACTAAAGCCGGCTTTACTTTGAGCGGCGCAGACCACGCTATTATTCCGGTCATGGTAGGCGATGCCAAACTGGCCTCAGAAATGTCAGACCGCCTGTTAGAAGAAGATATTTATGTGATCGGCTTTTCGTTCCCTGTCGTTCCTAAAGGCAAAGCCCGTATCCGCACACAAATGTCGGCGGCTCACACACGCGAACAACTGGATCGCACCATTGAAGCCTTTACCCGCATTGGTAAAGAGCTGGGTGTGATTTAAGGAGTAAAGAATGAAAGCTTTGTCAAAATTGCACGCAAAACCGGGCATCTGGATGACCGACGTTGAAAAGCCCGAGTGTGGCTACAACGATTTGCTGATTAAAATTAAGAAAACCGCCATTTGTGGTACCGACGTTCACATTTACAAATGGGACGACTGGTCGCAGAAAACCATTCCGGTGCCTATGGTAGTTGGTCACGAATACGTGGGTGAAGTTGCCGCAATGGGTGATGGCGTACGTGGCTTTGAAATTGGTGACCGCGTTTCCGGCGAAGGCCACATTACCTGTGGTCACTGTCGTAATTGTCGTGCCGGCCGTCGTCACTTGTGCCGTAACACTTATGGCGTTGGCGTAAACCGCCCTGGCGCTTTCGCAGAATACTTAGCACTACCGGCTGAAAACGCCTTCAAACTGCCAGATGACGTCACTGACGAAATGGCGGCGGTATTTGACCCATTCGGCAATGCCGTTCACACCGCTCTGGCTTTTGACCTGGTGGGTGAAGACGTACTGATTACTGGCGCCGGCCCTATCGGCATTATGGCAGCAGCCGTTGCCCGTCACGTGGGCGCGCGTCACGTGGTTATTACTGACGTAAATGAATACCGTCTGGACTTAGCTCGTAAAATGGGCGTTACCCGCGCAGTGGACGTTAGCAAAGAGAAGCTATCTGACGTCATGACTGAGCTGGGCATGAAAGAAGGCTTTGACGTGGGTCTGGAAATGTCAGGCGTACCTTCAGCGTTTTCACAAATGCTGGAAGCTATGAACCACGGCGGCAAGGTCGCCATGCTGGGCATTCCGCCAGAGAACGTCGCCATTGACTGGAATCAGGTCATTTTCAAAGGCTTGGTCATTAAAGGTATTTACGGTCGTGAAATGTTCGAAACCTGGTACAAAATGGCCAGCTTACTGCAGTCAGGACTGGATATTTCACCGATATTAACGCACGAAATGCCCATAGATGACTTTGAGAAAGGCTTTGAAACCATGATTTCAGGCCAGTCGGGCAAAGTCATACTGAACTGGGACTAATAGGTAAATGAGCAATTATCAGCTAATGGAATTACCCGTCGCCGTTGAGCATTGGCAAAATAACGAAGCGGTTTTTGTTGATATCCGTGACCCGCAGTCTTTTGCTGCGGGGCATATTCCGGGTTCTCAACACCTGGATAACAGCAACCTGCCGCAATTCCTGAACTCAGTTGATAAAAGCCAAAAAGTGATTGTGGTCTGCTATCACGGCATTAGCAGTCAGGGCGCCGCTGACTACATAGCAGGCAACGGTTTCACCGATGTGCACAGCATGGACGGTGGCTATACGGCCTGGTCCATGTCTTTTCCTGAACACACTGAAAGGACCTAAACCATGCGACGATTGCTCAGCAGCCGCGACTCAGACTGGATGCACAAGCTGTATCAGTATCTACGTCAGCAAGGCATGCCAGTCAGCGTTACTGAACGCGGTGAGCAATTGGAATTGTGGTTACACCAAAGCAGCTATGAAGCCGCTGCTAAGACATTGATTCAACAGTTTAAAGATAACCCGGAGCTAGCCGCTGAACCGGTACAGGAGAAGGCTGCCACGGCATCGCATTCAACCTCTTTGTCTTTTAGTTTACTGAAACAAAGTGGCTGGTTAACGCGTATCGTTGCGGTATTGACCTTGCTGGTATTTGCAGCCATTCAGATGTACCCGGAAACCATTCTGGATACGCTAAAAATCAGCATCTACTTTTCAGCTCTGCCTTATGAGCAGCCGTGGCGCTTTATTACCCCGGTACTCATGCACTTTACGGCGCTGCACCTAGTGTTTAACTTGTTCTGGTGGTGGTATCTGGGTGGACGAGTTGAGCGCTCTCTCGGGTTCTCCTGGTTACTGGCTCTGCTGTTATTTTGTGGCATTACAGCCAACGTTATTCAGTATTTATTTAATGGACCTAACTTTGGCGGCCTGTCAGGGGTGGTTTATGGCTTGCTTGGCTTTTGCTGGGTATACAGCTTTAACCGCCCAACCCCGCTTTATCTGCCACCGGGCCTTATTATCTTTATGCTGCTTTGGCTGGTCATTGGCTACACCGATATGTTGTGGGTCAATGTGGCCAACGAGGCGCACTTAGCCGGACTCATTTCCGGCTGCTTTGCCGGCTTTGTGGTGCGTTGGTTAAACCCTAAAATGCGGCAACTCTACTGATAAATGTATTTAGTGAAAATAACATCGCGGATAACCGGGTTACCCGTTTCCTGCTGCATGAGTTCCTGAGCTCGCTCCACACACTTTAAGCGCAACTGATCACGGCCGGTCATCGTCCTGACCTGACGTTCGGTTGCGGTACTTAAAATTGAGACAAAAGCATTGCGCAATAACGGCGCGTGATGCTCAACCACACTAATGTAGCTGGGGTCTGGCACCATCACTTCAATGGCGACTCGAATAAACCCAAGCCGGTAATCATTACCTTCTTTCAGGTAATTCGTGGTGATGTCCGGTTCAAAACCATAGTAAGAGACATCCTGTGCTGAGGCAGAAGAAACACTGCTGCACCAAAGAAAAATACTTGCTACTACTGTTATCAGAAGTTTCATAGCCCTACCCGGCCCGATTGCTGTTCAATTAAATTCTCTCTGCTATCATAGCGACAGAGCTTAATAACGCCAACACAAATGACAACAGAGTTTTATCCAACACCCGCTTTTCCGGTTAGCGAAGCGCTGCAGTGGTCGCCCCCACAACAATTCGAGTTAACAGCTGAGCAGGCCGACTGGCTGCTTTACGAAGGTTCGTTAACGCAACGTCTGAAAGAAGTCGGTGGAAATTTTTCGGTAAAATTACTGGGTCAGCAGGTATTGGAGCCTACCCCTGAAGAAAAGCAACGACTTAACCTTAACTTCAACGTCGTAGTTCGTGAAGTTCTACTATACTGTGATAAGCAGCCGTGGGTTTTTGCCCGAAGTCTGTTTTCGCCAAGCGCGGAGCAAGCCAGTACGCTGAACTTACAACAGCTTGGCAATCAGTCACTGGGTGAGTCCTTGTTTGCCCGCAGCGATTTACACTGCGGCGATATAGAAGTTGCAGCGGTTGGTGGTGATCACCCAGTTGCACAATTGAACCAGCGATGGTTTCAAAAGGACCACGCGCTGCTTGGCAGACGAAGAATGTTTTCAACCGCGGGCGAACAGTTGTTGGTCAGTGAGATATTCCTTGAGCCGTCGTCACTGTATTCAGCGTCTGAAACTTTTCGTCGCAATAAAAGGAGTTAGCATGCAAAAGTTAGCCGCATTTTGGCAGTTAATGAGAGCAGACCGTCCTATTGGCACCTACCTACTTGCCTGGCCCACTATTTGGGCACTGATGATAGCCGGTGCCGGTAACCCTCCCATGCGTATTGTGGTTATCTTCCTGCTGGGAACTTTTGTTATGCGGTCAGCCGGCTGCGTTATTAATGACTTTGCTGATCGTAACTTCGACGGCCATGTTCGCCGCACTCGTCAACGGCCTATTCCTGCCGGTAAAATATCGGCGACGGAGGCCATGATAGGCTTTATTGCTCTGTTAGCAATTGCCTTTGGTCTTGTCATGCAGCTTAATACCCAGACCGTTATGCTCAGCTTTTTTGCCGCTGGTGTCGCCGCGCTTTATCCATTTTGTAAACGCTGGACTCATCTGCCACAAGTGGTTCTCGGTATTGCCTTCAGTTTTGGTATTTTAATGGCCTTTACTGCACTGGAATCTGAGCAGTGGTTAATCGCCGGGCTATTATTCCTGACCAATGTTATCTGGACCGTGGCCTATGATACCGAGTACGCCATGGCTGACCGCGAGGACGACCTAAAAATTGGCCTGCAGAGCACCGCTATTTTATTCGGCCGGTTTGATCGCCTGGCCATTGGCCTTATGCAATTAGTCTCTCTGGCGCTGCTGGCCTGGGTGATTTATTTATTATCCGCCGAAATATGGGCCTGGCTGGGTTTAGCCGTGATATTGCTTCTGTTCGGATACCAACATTGGCTGATACGGCACAGAGAGCCCGGAAAATGCTTCCAGGCTTTTCTGCATAACCACTATGTCGGCATGGTGTTCGCTATTGGTTTAGCGCTGCACTACTGGTTCTAGTCACTCTGTTTTTGTTCGTCATCGGTTGGTGCTTTTAACTGTTGAACAAAGTGCTCAACCGACTGGCGAATGGTCTGCAGTACCGGACCATCGATAAGCTCATCTACCTGATCGCTTAACTCACCTACCGGTTGCGCAGCAATTTGCTGACCGTCGTCGTCAATTTCCACCAGGCCTTGCTGTTTTAAACTGGCGATCAACGTCGACATGACTTTCTTGTCGTAAAATTCCGGCGCATCAATACCGTGAATTGAGCTTAAACGCTCAGCCAGCGTAATTGATTGCTTCTCCAGGTCGGCACGCATAATTGGCTGCGCCTGTTGCAACAACTCCAGCACGATACAGTAACGTTGCAGAGTTTCACTGGCACTGTTAGCTAATAAGCGTAAACGATACCACTCGGCACTCTCGCGCTGCGCAATAGTACAGATACCGTCTTCCAGTGTGATCAGATTTTGCCGCGCCAGTTCCTCTGCTAAGGCTTCTGTCCACAAAGGCAGGTCATCCGCATTGTGGCTTAGGTATAACTCCGCCTTGAGCGAAGGATAAATTGCCTGAGTGCGTGCCGCTATCTCCGCTACGCTGACTTTCTTTTTCGCCATAATAATGGAAGCCACAATGCCCGGCACAACCATCATATGCAGTATATTATTGCGATAGTAAGTCATCGCAATGGCCGACATCCGCTCCAGTGAAATTACCTCACCCATGGTGTCACTAGTGACGGTGAACTTGTCTGTCCTGAGAGCCTGCTGCCATAATTCTTCCGGCGTTTCTTCAGGAACACTCACTAAATTGCTGTAGGGCACTTCACGCAGAACCCCCAGATACACTTCTAACTGCGCTAAAAGCTCTTCTTTTAATAACGCATGGTGCTCAGAGCTTAATAACGCCAAAGCGGTCAGGTTAACGCTGTTGGCGGCCGCTGAATCGTTGATACCCTGCATTACTTGCTCCGCTAAACCATTTACCACCGGGTTAAGCCAGTTAGGTCGCTCAGGCTCCTGCGCGCCACGGGTAACAGACTGATGCCAGGTGGGTGCCTTTTTGTCTAAATGGTGTTTCAGGTTGATGGGCTGGCCAAAAGTTACAAAACCCTGTCCAAAGTTCTTTAGTTTTGTCACGGTTTTCAGAATTTGAAATACCGACTCTTTCTCTTTGTCCTTACCTTTCAGCTCTTTCAGGTAAGTCGACACTTCCATAATGTGCTCATAGCCAAGGTACACGGGTACCAGCGACACAGGACGCTGCTGGTCTCGCAGCATGCCCTGAACGGTCATTGCCAGCATACCGGTTTTAGGCGGTAATAAGCGGCCGGTTCTGGAGCGGCCACCTTCGCTGAAGTATTCCACCGGGTAGCCTTTTTGAAACAACCAGCACAAATATTCACGAAAAACGGCTGAATACAGTTTGTTACCCCGGAAGCTGCGGCGAATAAAGAAAGCGCCGCCACGGCGGAAAATCCCCCCAACAGGAAAGAAGTTAAGATTAACCCCTGCGGCAATATGCGGCGGTACCAGTCCCTCTTTATAAATCACATAACTCAGCAGTAAGTAATCCATGTGGCTGCGGTGGCAAGGGACGTAAATAATTTCATGCCCTTGTTGTGCCAACCTTCGGATAGTATCGCCACCTTTGACATGAATACCGTTATAAATACGGTTCCACATCCAGGTCATAAAGCGGTCAAGTACACGAACTAAGGTCGAACTGTAATTCGCTGCAATTTCATCAATGTAAGATAAGGCACGCTTACGCGCTGCTTCTTCGCTGATTTTCTTACCCCGGGCTTCATCTGCTACAGCCTTTTTTAAGGCAGGGGTATCAATCAGTGCTGCCATTAGTTCTTTTCTGTGACTTAACTTAGGACCGGCAACAGCGTGACGCATACGCACAAAGTGCACCCGTGCAACTCGCGCCAATTTATGGGCGATGCGCATATCGGTACCATGGTCATGTGCCATTGTGCCCAGACTGACAGCTCGCGAGAAACGAAGTAAAACCTGGCGACCAGAAAACAACACCAACCAAAACTTGCGCCAGTGGCCCGGGTTATCAAGATCCCCTGTCATAGCGTTACCGGCATTGGCTTCCTGCCCGGCCTGACGTCCCCAGAACACACCTGCAGGAACAAGCTGCACGTCGAGCTCTGCATTGTCTTTGTGTAAGGTCAGCAGTTGATGAAATTCTGAAACGGTCTGCTCGGAGGTTTCTTCAGCAAACTCTTCGAGGAACATAATTCGGTCATAGCTTTTACCGTCAACCACTAAAGGCTCGGTCGGGTCAGGCAGACCTCGTTTTGCTGCAGCTCTTTGTAAAATGGATAAGTCTGCTTTAGACGTTGAGCGCATGACATACACAATGGGCTTAGCAATTGTGGTTTCATGCTCTTCTTCAGTACCGTCCCAAATTTCCTGAAAGCGTGTTAACCAACGCAACGGGTACTTAAAGACTGGGTAAAAGCGACTTATTCCTTTCATACTTAGACCTCTGTTTTAAACAGAAAGATAGGATACCAAGTTCGTTTAAATTTGTCGTTCAAGAAATTACTTGCGAAATGAATTTACCTGTATATACTCACAGTATCACTGTACAAATAAACAGGTACATTATGCGCCCGTTAACACCAAGACAATCTGAAATCCTTGAACTTATTAAGGATAACCTACACGCCACTGGTATGCCGCCAACGCGTGCAGAAATAGCTCATAAGCTGGGCTTTCGTTCTGCCAACTCCGCAGAAGAGCATTTAAAAGCTCTGGCACGCAAAGGGGTTATTGAAATTTTACCCGGTATGTCGCGCGGTATTCGTCTTGTAGCCGATGACTACGACATCGCTGATGGCCTACCGTTGATTGGCCAGGTTGCAGCCGGGGAGCCCTTGCTGGCCGAACAGCACGTTGAAGGTCATTATAAAATTGACGAGTCTCTATTTCATCCTGCTGCCAGCTTCTTACTGAAAGTAAACGGCATGAGCATGAAAGACATTGGCATTTTAGACGGCGACTTACTGGCTGTGCATAAAACCGAGCAAGCTCGTAACGGCCAGATAGTCGTTGCCCGCGTAGAAGACGATGTCACTGTAAAGCGTTTTGAACAGCGTGGAAAAACTATTTTGCTTCATCCTGAAAATGAAGATTTCTCGACCATTACTGTCAATCTGGCAGAGCAGGTTTTTGCCATTGAAGGACTTGCCGTCGGTGTTATCAGAAACGGAGCGACCTTATGAAAACTCAACATCAGCACAAATTACATCACCCAGGTCTTTGGACTGCCGAAAATACAGCGCCATCGTTCCAGTTAGATGCTAAAAACACACAGGACGCAATTGACGTCGACAACCTGTCCCCTGTTGTTCAGCAGGCTTTGCAACAAAAGCCAAGCCAATGGGTAACGGTTATTGGCGGCGACAAAGACGTGATTCAACAGCTTATTGCTTGTGGTGTTGCTGAATCGCAAATTCGCTGGTTGCGCAGCCACTCAGCTGAACGCTGCGAGTGGGCGCTGGAACAGGCTCTACTGGCCGGTACCAGCAGTATGGTTATCGGTTATTTGGACTCAGTTTCTAACCGTACCTGGCAGCGTGCCCGTATGGCCAGTAAATTGAGTGAAACACAATATTTCCTGTTTGATAAAAACACACTGACATCCCACCTGCACTAATCCCACTTTGTTTGTGTGTTTTATCCCCCAAGGCTGCTTTTGCAGCCTTTTTTTAACAGATCCGTCTATTTTTTGTGCATTTGTTTGATTTGATCTGGATCTTTGGTTGTAAATTCGTTAATAAATGCACTACCCGACTATAAAAATAATATAACAACGATAACTACAACAAAGAGTCAGTAGAGAAAGCGATTTCTGGGGAGAAGCTGTACCTTTTTCTGCTTACCTCTTTGTTCTTCTATTTCAGGCTAGCGAAATTATTTGCTGTCTCATTGAAGAATAAGAGGAGAAGCCACGTGAAAATGAAGCCTTTGTGGGCACTATTGGCGCTAACGAGTCTACCGGCTGCTGCTCAGTCGCGTCTCAATTTGACCCAAGGTGTCACTGAAGTGAGTAACCGGGTTTACGATCTCCACATGACCATCTTTTACATTTGCTGTGTAATTGGTGTGGTCGTATTCGGTCTCATGTTTATTTCGATGATCCGACACCGGAAGTCTAAAAACCCTAACCCTGCAAATTTCCACGAGAACGTTAAAGTCGAAATTGCCTGGACTATTGTGCCTTTACTTATACTGGTAGGCATGGCCATTCCTGCAACAACGACCTTAATTGCCATGGAAGACACTTCCGATGCTGACGTTACTGTCCAGGTAACAGGTTCGCAGTGGAAATGGCACTACAAGTACTTTGAGAACGACGTGGAATTCTTCAGTCGTTTAGCCACTCAACAAGAACAAATTGATAATAAATTTGAGAAAGGCGAAAACTACTTGTTAGAAGTGGACCGTCCATTGGTTATTCCAACCGATAGAAAAGTTCGCTTCCTGGTCACTTCAGACGACGTTATTCACAGTTGGTGGGTTCCTGACTTTGCCGTTAAGAAAGACGCTAACCCGGGCTTTATTAATGAAACCTGGACTAAAGTCGACGAACCCGGTATTTACCGCGGTCAGTGTGCAGAGCTTTGCGGTAAAGATCACGGCTTCATGCCTGTCGTTGTTATAGCAAAAGAACCTGCTGAATATGAAAAATGGATTACCGAGAAAGAAGCTGAGCAAAAGGCGGCACGGGAACGTGAACAAGAATTGCTTGCTATGGAGATGTCGGAAGATGAACTGATGGATCTCGGTGAAAAAGTTTACAACAGCACCTGTGCTGCTTGTCACCAGGCCAACGGCCAGGGCGTCAACGGAGTATTCCCTGCATTAGCGGGCTCCGGCGTTTCTGTGGATCCCGAAGCCAAAGATCAGCACATAGACATCGTTGTTAATGGCGTAACCGGCACAGCTATGCAGGCCTTTGGAAGCCAGCTGTCCATGCGCGAATTAGCTGCGGTAATCACCTACGAGCGTAACGCCTGGGGTAATGATACCGGACAGCTGATTCAGGCCGCCGATATTAACGAAGTCATGAATCAATAAGGAGACGGTGATGAGCACTACAGTGGAAGAGACACATCACGACACACACCACGATCATAAGCCGTCGGGTATTGGTCGCTGGCTATTTACAACGAACCACAAAGACATTGGCTCAATGTACTTGTGGTTTAGCTTCATTATGTTTTTGACCGGTGGCGCCATGGCCATGGTCATTCGTGCTGAACTATTTCAACCAGGCTTACAGCTGGTCGAGCCGCATTTCTTTAATCAGATGACCACAGTCCATGGCCTTATTATGGTCTTTGGCGCGGTTATGCCTGCCTTTACCGGGCTTGCTAACTGGATGATCCCGATGATGATTGGTGCGCCCGATATGGCGTTGCCACGTATGAATAACTGGAGCTTCTGGATTCTGCCATTCGCTTTCATTATCTTATTGGGCTCGTTATTTATGGAGGGTGGTGGCCCTGCCTTCGGCTGGACATTCTATGCACCGCTTTCAACCACCTACAGCTCGGACTCAACCGCGTTGTTCGTGTTCTCAATACACATTATGGGTATTTCATCCATCATGGGTGCCATTAACGTGATAGTCACTATCATGAACATGCGCGCACCGGGTATGAATTACATGAAAATGCCATTGTTTGTGTGGACCTGGCTGATTACCGCCTTCCTGCTTATTGCGGTTATGCCAGTATTGGCCGGTGCGGTTACCATGGTACTGACCGATAAGTACTTTGGCACCAGTTTCTTTGACGCTGCAGGCGGTGGTGACCCAGTTATGTTCCAGCATATTTTCTGGTTCTTCGGGCACCCGGAAGTCTACATTATGATTTTGCCGTCCTTCGGTATTATCTCCGCCATTATTCCGGCCTTTACCCGAAAACGACTCTTTGGCTACGCATCCATGGTTTACGCCACGGCAGCCATTGCCTTACTGTCTTTCCTGGTGTGGGCTCACCATATGTTCACTACCGGTATGCCAGTATTTGCTGAGCTCTTCTTCATGTACTGTACGATGCTCATTGCGGTGCCGACCGGGGTCAAAATCTTTAACTGGGTCGCCACCATGTGGCGTGGCTCAATGACCTTTGAAACCCCCATGCTGTTCGCCCTGGCGTTCGTTATTCTGTTTACCATTGGTGGCTTCTCCGGCTTGATGCTGGCGATTACGCCAGTCGATTTCCAGTACCACGATACGTATTTCGTAGTGGCTCATTTTCATTATGTTCTGGTGACAGGTGCGATTTTCTCCATCATGGCGGCCTCTTATTACTGGCTACCGAAATGGACAGGTCATATGTACGACACCACACTGGCGAAGACCCACTTCTGGACATCGCTTATTTCCGTTAACGTGCTGTTCTTCCCAATGCACTTTGCGGGGCTGGCCGGTATGCCGCGGCGTATCCCTGATTACGCTACGCAGTTTGCGGATATTAACCAGATAGCGAGTATTGGTGGTTTTGCCTTCGGTTTGTCACAGTTGATCTTCCTTTGGGTGGTTATCAAATGTGTCAAAGGCGGCGAGAAAGCAGAAGCTAAGCCATGGGATGGTGCAGAGGGACTGGAGTGGACCGTTCCATCACCAGCGCCTTATCACACCTTCGAAAAACCACCGAAAGTGGAGTGATGACTCATGTCTGATCAGCGCCCCGACAACAGCATTCTGGTTAAGCGACTGTTACTGACAGTCGCCGGGATGTTTGCCTTCGGCTTCGCGCTGGTACCGCTTTACGATGTATTTTGTGAAGTGACAGGCTTTAACGGCCGTACCAGCAATGAAGCCGCGGTTTATCAAGAGGTAGAAGTCGATGAATCGCGTACGGTTAACGTTCAATTTATTACGCGGAATGCTAAGGGCATTCCGTGGAAATTTGAGCCCTCAACCAAACAAGTCAAAATTCATCCGGGTGAGGTTAAAGTAGTTAACTTTCTAGCGTCTAACCCGACCTCTTCCAATATGGTCGCACAGGCTATCCCATCGGTTGCACCGGCTGAAGCCTCGCTTTACCTCAATAAAGTGGAGTGCTTTTGCTTTAACCAACAGCCTTTAGCTGCGGGTGCTGATACAGAAATGCCAATGCAATTTTATCTGGATCCGGATATTCCGGACCACATCAACACATTAACCCTGTCATACACGCTGTACGATATGACAGCCAATACGTCGGCTGAGCAAATGGCTCAGCTGTTAAAAACAGAATAAGGAAACGACGTTATGGCAGAACAACAGAGTTATTATGTTCCTGCTTCCAGCCCCTGGCCAATTGTTGGCGCAGTTGGGTTAGGCTTAATTGCCTGGGGCGCAGGACACACCGTTATCGATATGAGTAAAGAGCAGGATGGTTACGGCAGTACCGTATTAACCATTGGTTTAATCGTTATAGCCGTTATGCTCTTTGGTTGGTTTCGCGACCAAATTAACGAGTCCATGAGTGGCAAGTACAGCGACCAGTTAGGTGTTTCTTATAAACAAGGCATGAGTTGGTTTATTTTCTCCGAGGTGATGTTCTTTGCGGCCTTCTTCGGTGCTCTGTTTTACGCTCGTGTTATAGCCGTTCAATGGCTGGGCGGTGACAGCAATAACGCCATGACCAATGAGGTCCTATGGCCGGAGTTTGTCGCTCACTGGCCTTTGGTTAACACCCCGGGTGGCACTGAGACTCAGGCAATGGGTTGGTACGGCCTGCCTGCTATTAACACCATTATCCTGTTAATTAGCTCGGTAACCTGTCACTTTGCCCATACGGGTCTGGAGCAAAATAAACGCAAACAGCTGACAGCCATGCTGGGCATTACCATTATCCTGGGTTGTATCTTCCTGTACTTACAAGGTGCAGAGTACGTTCACGCCTACGAAGAGCTTGGCTTGGCACTTGACTCAGGTATATACGGTAATACCTTTTACATGCTGACCGGATTCCACGGTATGCACGTCACCCTGGGTACCGTCATGCTTATTGTCATGTTCCTGCGGGTTCTGAAAGGTCACTTTACACCGGATAACCACTTTGCATTTCAGGCAACCAGTTGGTACTGGCACTTTGTCGATGTCGTCTGGCTATGCCTTTTTGTCGTGGTGTACGTTCTGTAAAAAAAGAAAACGCCCCAGTTAATAGGGGCGTGGATTTAAAGGTAAGAAACCACTGGCGGTCGCCGCTATCAGTATGACAAAGATAACGGCGGCTACTCCTACTCGCTTTCCCAAATAATGGGACATAGGTGGTTTGTCCGGGTCGTTCCGCAGCATACTAAATAACGCCCTGAACAGGTTCACCACCATATATGCTAACAGCAGTACAATAATGATTTTAAAAAAGACCAACATACGTTTTCCTCTTGTCGCTACGTTAGTTACTCTGCTGGCAATTGCGTTATTGGTCAAGTTAGGTTTTTGGCAGCTTGAACGAGCTGAACAAAAACGCCAGCTGTTTAGCGACTATGAGCAACAACTCTCAAGCGGTGAAGCGACCAAACTCGACCGTCTGGCTGAGGTGTCACCTGAAAACGATCGCTTTCGCTATGTGGAAATGAATGGTGAATTTGTTCCACAACCCATTTTCCTTCTCGATAACCAAATTCAAGACGGCACCGTTGGTTATCAGGTAATTGCGCTGTTCCAGCCACAGGCAATGTCTGAAAATTATGTTCCGGTTAATATGGGGTGGCTACCAGCACCGGCTTCCAGACAGTCATTACCGGAAGTGAATATGCCTTCAGGTCAGCATAGGCTAACCGGTTTTCTGTACTTTCCTTCCAACAATCAATTTGTAAATAACACTTACGAGACCGACTTAGCTGATAGCAAAATTCGGGTGCAGGAGTTTCAGCCGAACGCCATAGCAAAACAACTCGATATGTCATTAACCGATTATACCTTTTTACTTGAGTCGCCAGAAACTATGGGCTGGAGCCGCGACTGGAAACCTCAGGTAATGTCACCGGAAAAACACCAGGGTTACGCCATTCAGTGGTTCTCACTGGCAATTGCCTGCTTGGTGATTTTCCTATTTGCTGTTATAAAACTGAATAAACAACCAAAAAAAGAGGAGACCCGATGAGCTCCCTGAATCGCTCTCGACGCGCCATTATTATTGTTTTCGTTGCCTTTATTGTCCCGTTACTAGCGGCCTGGCTGATTTTGTCACAGAACTGGTATGAAGCGGGCACCAATAAAGGCACCCTGCTGCAGCCGCCTATAACCCTAGATAAACAAACCGACCAACTACCGGAAGGCTGGCAATTGGGTTATGTCGCGCCCAAAAACTGTGGCACAACCTGTGAAAATACCTTGTACGTTATGAATCAGGTCGACGTGGCTATTGGTAAAGACACCGAACGCCTGACTCCAGTGGTGCTTCACCAAAGCGAGAATGCACAGTCAGAGTTTAATCACAGCGCACCTCACATTACGCAACTGGTAACACCGCAGCTCATTGAACAATTAAGCGAACTGCCGGAAAACACCGTCTTTATAATCGATCCTATGCACAACGTTATGCTTTATTACCCAACTCACTCGGATAAAGAGCAGATGATAACGGAAGGTAAAAACGTGTTGGCGGATCTTCGTAAACTGCTTAAATTGTCCAGAATTGGGTAGGAAAATCACATGCGTTTACTGGTAAAAATTAGCGTTTTTTTTGCTTTTGTCGTTATTGTTCTTGGCGCATTTACCCGGCTGACTGAGGCTGGCCTGGGTTGTCCGGACTGGCCGGGTTGCTACGGCTTTTTGGGTGTTCCCTCTCAGGCAGAGCACATTCAGGAGGCTCAACTTCGTTTTCCAGATGCCCCGGTTGAGCAGGGCAAAGCCTGGAATGAAATGGTGCACCGCTACTTTGCCGGCACCTTAGGCTTACTGATTCTGGCTATTGCTATCATCGCCTGGATTAAAGGCCGCCGTTATAGCCATTACCCTACGCCGGTAAAATTACCCACCCTGTTGCTGGGGCTGGTCATATTCCAGGCAGCTCTGGGCATGTGGACAGTGACCATGAATTTGCAGCCACTTATAGTGATGGGACATCTGTTAGGGGGCTTTTCAGTGATATCACTGCTGTACCTGTTGTCCTTGCGTCTGTCGTCGTTCCGGCTTGCGGGGGGAGATTCAGAGCTAAGGCGCTACAGAGGGCTGGCTTTCTTCACCTTATTAGTTGTTATTGGGCAAATAGCTCTGGGGGGCTGGGTTGCAGCCAATTACGCCGCCGTCGCCTGTACTGACCTGCCTTTTTGCGAAGGTAACTGGACCGCACAACTGGACTTTGCCGGCGCTTTTAGCATACCAGAGGCCGATACCTATCAGTACGGTGCCCATGACTACAACGACCGCATGACCATGCATGTCATGCATCGAGTTGGCGCCATTATTACCTTTTTAGTGGTCTGTGCTTTACTCTTTAAATGTTGGAGAAAAGCAAAGTCGCAGTTTTTCCGCCGCTCATTAATTGTTATTGGCTTGTTATTGTCTTTGCAAATTCTGCTCGGTATTAGTAACGTAGTCTTTCAATTACCGCTTTGGAATGCAGTAGCGCACAATGCTGTTGGGGCTTTGTTGTTACTGTCGATGGTTGGGTTGAATTACAACCTGTCCAGAAAAGCGTAGAGGAGTTGTAATTATGGAATCCGTTGCCACAAAAAATATAACAAAAACGCGCAACGCTCACTGGCGGGACTATCTGGAGCTGACCAAGCCTCGTGTCGTCGCCTTGTTGTTGCTCACTGCAGTGGTTGGCATGTGTCTGGCCACTGAAGAGCTTGTTTCGATGAATGTCCTGGTCCCGGCCTTAGCCGGTATTGGTCTGATGTCCGCTGCTGCGGCTGCTATTAATCATCTGGTTGACCGTCATATCGACGCGAAAATGGCCCGTACGCTGCGTCGGCCACTGCCTCAGGGAAATTTATCACCGACCAAAGTCACGATATTTGCGGCAACTATTGGCGCCATTGGTTTTGTGACCCTGTATGCCTGGGTTAACCCCTTAACCGCCTGGTTAACCTTTGCCAGTATGGTGGGTTACGCTGTGGTTTATACCATGTTCTTAAAACGCGCAACGCCGCAGAACATTGTTATTGGTGGCCTGGCAGGTGCAGCACCGCCGCTACTGGGCTGGACAGCAGTCACCAATGAAATTAACGCCCCAGCGGTACTGCTGGTTATGATCATTTTTACCTGGACACCGCCCCACTTCTGGGCGCTTGCCGTACACCGCGCAAAAGACTACGCGCGAGCTGAAATTCCAATGCTGCCGGTTACTCACGGTATCGACTTCACCAAAACCTGTATTTTCTTGTACACCGTTTTATTGACCGTGGTTTGCCTTATGCCTTTCTTAATTGGCATGACCGGCATGATTTACTTGGTAGGAGTCAGTTTACTTAACGCCATTTTCCTGGCTTACGCCTGGAAGCTGAAGTACGCGCCCAGCAAAAAGACAGCCTTTAACATGTTTGCTTTTTCTATCTGGCACCTCATGCTGCTGTTTGTCATTTTACTGGTCGATCACTACGTATAAATGGAGTAATAGATGAGTCGTATCGTTACACTGCTGGCCGCTCTTATTGCCCTTGCAGCGGGTTTTGCGGTTTACAACTTTTGGCCGGAAGAAAAGCCGGAAGCCTTAGTTTATGAACCGCCCCGTGCGTTAAAGCCCTTTACTTTAGAAAGCACAGCAGCCGGCACAGTGGAAAACGATGCGCTTAAAGGTCAGTGGACCCTGCTCTTTACCGGTTATACCTTTTGTCCCGATATTTGCCCAACCACGATGTCAGACTTGAAGGGCGTGATCCCTGAGTTGCAGAGAGAGGTTTCCGAACCGGTTAAAGTTTGGTTGATTTCAGTTGACCCTAAACGCGATGATATTGAGCGTTTAACTCAATACGTTAACTATTTTGGTGACGACTTTGTCGGTGTGCGCGCCGAGCACAAAGAGCTGTTCCCTTTCGTGCGCGATTTAGGCTTAATGTATTCCATTCCCGATGAAGGCGAGGAAAATTATCTGGTGAACCACAGCGCCGCTATTATTTTGGTGAACCCGGACGGTAATCGGAAAGCGATTTTCAATGCCGACCACCAACGCGGAGAAATACCGGTGGTCAGCATGGATAAACTCAAAAAAGATTTTGCCATTATCGCCAATTAATCAGGCCAACTACCTGACTCGTTCGGACGGATAAGCGCTACGGAATACCAGTAGTAGCGCGATTCTGAAGCACTGGGCGCGGTACAGTTAACGCGTGAGCGTCCAATATTGATGTCCTGCTCTAAGCTTACACGAAACTTTGTATCACTTTCCCATTCAGGCTTTAGTACTGAACCACCAGCAAAACATTGCAACGCATCGGTGCGCACATCGTCCAGTGTATCGCCCGCTTCCAGCGTCACACTAATAGTTGGGCGCTTATTATCATGTGCGACTAAAGGCTCTTCCGGTTGATAAGCACTTACCGGCATGGCTTTAGAATTCAACTTGGCTTTCAGCGTATTTAAGTTCGCATAGATACCCGAGGCCGGAAAGCGAGTAATAACCGTATCTTCGCTCCATTTGGACCATGGGCCTGAATGCTGAGCAAAGGCCAGAAAGCCCCATTCATCCAGTAAAGCCCGCAATTCGTTGTTATACTCACCGTAAGGGTAGGCAAAGTACTTCTGCTGTGCGCCTAAGTTCTCATCAATGGCTTCTTGTGCCGTAATTACATCGTAACGCATACGCTCCTGCCACTCTTCATCGCTTTCACCTTCTTGCTTACGAATAAGGTGTGCGTGAGTCTGTCCATGATTAGCAATGGTAGCGCCGTTCTTCTGAATTTCTTTAAGTTCTTCCCAGCCCATGTAATGGCCGCTGTGCTTACGCATGAGTTCAGGGTTAACGAACACCGTATAAGGCATCTCAAACTCTTCCAGGACCTCTACAGCGTTCTCATAGACGTTTTGATAGCCGTCGTCGAAGGTAATAACAACGGCTTTTTCAGGAAGCTCTTCGCCTTTTTCAATGGCATCGCGCGCAACGGTAATATCAATAACGTTAAAGTTGTTATCCTGCAGGTATTGCAGATGCTCTCGAAACGTCTCCGGGTCAATTGACGTTACGGCGGGAGTTGAGTCACTGACGTGGTGGTACTGCAGCACCACCACGCTATCGGCGCTGCCAGCCTGAGCCAATGGTGAGCACCCCAGCAATAAGCCCGATGCGGCACTCAACGTCATTTTGTTCAACATCTTCATACTGACTCCTGATAAAGTATAAAAGCCGTTATTAACCGAGTTTACTTAAGGATAGTTATGCACAAGCTGTTTGGATTTTCATTGTCTGATCACAGCCGCGTTTTTGCGATTGCTCTGCCAATGATCATTTCCAATATTGCTGCGCCGCTTCTCGGTCTGGTCGATACTGCCATCATAGGTCATTTGCCGGACGCTATCTACTTATCCGCCGTTGCCGTTGGTGCCATGGTGGTCAGTTTTATTTATCTGCTGGCGGTATTTTTGCGCATGGCGACAACCGGCTATATAGCCCAGTCCTACGGAGCCGATGACATACATGCTCAGCGCCAGCACTTTAATAACGGCATTATTATTGCGCTGGGTTTAGGTGTTTTAATAGCGGTTGCCAGCCCGTTAATTAATGACTTAGCCATGTGGGTTATCGCCCCTTCTGCAGAGCTCGAAGGCTACGCCCGCGATTACATCGAAATTCGCTTATGGTCAGCACCGGCTTCGCTGATAACGCTGGTTGCTCTGGGCGTATTGTTAGGCCGGCAAAACAGCCGCAAAGCCATGCTCCTGGTAATCATTACCAACGCCGTGAATGTGGTTATGGATGTGATACTCATTCTTGGCTTTGGACTGAATGTAAAAGGCGCCGCCTGGGCATCGTTAAGTGCCGAGTGGGTAACCGCCATTGTCGGTTTCTACTGGACCGCCCGTGCACTGGGCTGGCACTTACGTCACTGGCAGCTCAAATTTCAGCAGCTGCGTCAGTTTTTAGGCGTTAACGGTAATATTTTTATTCGCAGCCTGGTGTTGCAGCTGTGTATGGCCACAATGACAGGCTACGCGACGCGCTACGGCAGTACCATGGTGGCAGTTAACGCCGTACTCATGCAGTTCCTGATGCTAATCTCTTTGGGGTTAGACGGCATTGCCTATGCCGTGGAAGCTCTTGCCGGAGCCGCAAAAGGTCAAAAACGTTACGATAAAGTACGTTACTGGTGCAAAATTACTTTGCTCTGGTCGTCGCTCTTTGCTGTGGTTTATACGCTCGTTTTCGCTCTGGCAGGCAGTGCAATTATTCGTTTAATTACCGATATTCCTGAAATTATCCGGGTTGCTGAAGATTATTTACCCTGGATAATAGTACTGCCGCTACTGGCTCACTGGAGTTACTGGTTTGACGGTGTATTTATCGGTTTGTCGTTAAGCCGTGGTATGCGCAACACCATGATACTCAGTGCTGTCATTGGCTTTTTACCGTTGTGGTGGGCAGGATTGCCGCTGGAGAACCACGGTTTGTGGTTAGCTCTCAGCGGCTTTTTATTCATGCGTGGTATTACCCAGGCAATCTGGTTCAAATACCTTAGTTCGCCAGATCATCCATCAGGATAAGCTGTGGTGGCAAACCTCCGTCAGTTGCATCAACCGCAACTGCCGTATAGATGCCACCGCCTTCTAATGTCAGTACAGGCGTCTGAATAGCAATGTCCTGCGTACCTGTTGCCGTTACAGTAACCACGTAGTCACCTGGTGTTAAAGCAACATTACCTGTGCTCACCAGACCTTCTGCGTCAAACGGAACATCGGTAAAGGCAGCGTCTGCGCCACTAATGTCGTCTGTTGCGGTTACGTAGATATCAACATTACCGGCACTGGGTGCGGCATGAACCAGTTGTACCTTCGCTTCAGTCGTGACCCGACGACGCTCTTCAGTCAGTACTTGTAAGCCAATAGTGCTCAGCTCACCAACCGCATAAACCGAATAGCTCATTGCGTTTTCTACAGCAAGAGCGGCATCTTCAATAACAACCGGATCACCGCCCGCAGCAGCAACATCAACACTGTACTCAGCGGCTTCCAGGTTTAAGTACCCAGTTGCACTTTGGAAAGGCAGGTCTTGCACTTGGGCTTCTGCTGCATCATTTAATGTGACATCAACGTTCGGTGCATCCGCCACGGCATGCACAACACGAACATCGGCACCAACGTCGGCGTCATGTACTAAAGTGGTAGACTCACCGTCGCTGATCTGCAGAGTAACCGGTGAATTATCCGAATTGGCCGCCACATTGTTGGTTGCCGCAATGATGTAATCACCGCCATCTGCAAGACTAACGGTTCCTGAGTCATAGACAACCGCATCGTCACCCGCACCGGTTAAGCGAATGCGGTAGTCACCGGCTTCAACGTCGACCTGGCCGCTGTCTTCACCGTAAGCAAGTGTCAGGGCAGGTGATGCCGCACTTAAGTCTGCATCCGGAGCCGTTAAATAAACATCAACTGTCGGCGCACCATAGGCGGCATGCACAACCTGAATACGACTCTCCCCGCCTGCTACATCAGATACCGGGTTAGAGATAATTAACGGCTCCAGAGACTCATCCGCTAATTGACCAACGGCGAAAACTTCATAACGCGTATCGGCAGCGAAAGTTAAAGAGGCAGGCCCAATGGCATCGACGGTAGTCTCATCAGGCAGAATACCCTGAACCGTAATGTCATAGTCACCGGCATCAACTTCTAAAACCGCAGAAGAGGTGTGATAAGGCACATTTTCTAATAGCGCTGCGTCACCTGCTAATACATTAACGTTAGGTGAGTCGGCTGAGGTATGATGGACACGGACAAAGCTTGATTCAGCTTCAGGTGGAGTTGTGGTAGCATCGTCATTGTCGCTGTCGAACCAGTCACAACCCGTTATTAATAATAAAGATGTCGCCAGGACACCAAACTTTTTGATCCCTTGCATGATTAATTTCCTCGTATTGATTAGGCAAATATCGTTACGAGTGAAGATCGTGCAAGGGATCACATATTTTTAACACTAAAAAATCGAACAATACAAAGTTGTATAGTCGAAAGGTCTAGTAGTACGAATGCTCTCCGTGCTCATGATCAGTTATATCACGAACTCCGGTCACTTCTTCCGGGAAGCGTTCAAGCAATTCTTTTTCAATGCCGTTTTTCAACGTGACATCGATCATGCTGCAGCCGTTACAGCCACCGCCAAATTGCAAAATAGCCACGCCGTCATCGGTAATTTCGGCAATCATAACCTGACCACCGTGACTCGCTAACTGCGGGTTTATCTCAGCCTGAATCACATACTCTACACGCTCAATTAACGGTGCGTCATCAGCAACCTTACGGGCTTTCGCGTTTGGTGCTTTCAGAGTTAACTGAGACCCCATTTCCTGCTCTTCAAAGTCAATGGCTGCGTCTTCCAAAAACGGAGCGCTACCGGAATCTACGACGGCATCAAAGCCGTTAAACGGTAAACGTTCGTCGTCAGGCTCAACGGAATCTGGCGGACAATAAGAAACACCACACTCGGCATTTGCCATTCCCGGATTAACCACAAAAACACGAATACACGTGCCGTCTGGCTGGTCCGCTAATAGCTTCTGAAAGTGGGACTGCGCTGCTTCTGAAATACGAATCATAAATACTGACCTCACGGCTTATACCTGAGTAAATTACTAAGGTATAGTGTAACCGAGATACCCTTCAGTTTCTAGTCGTGTTGGTTATAGACAACCGCCCAGGCATCCACGGCTGCGGCCCCTTTTTTGTAGAGGGCATCGGCGGCGGCCATCATGGTGGCTCCGGTACTGAGTACATCATCAACAACAGCCACCGTACTACCACTAAAATCGTGAAGGGCTAACTGACTTCGCTTACTGTTTTCCCAGCGAGCGGACTGCGATGCCATATGCTGCATAGGCACCGAGCGTATTTTACGTAAGCCACCCGCAATGTAAGGCACCTGTAGTACAGCAGACAAATAGCGCGCCAATAATGCAGTTTGGTGAAACCCGCGTTGGCGCCAGGCGTGCTGCGTCATTGGCACCGCAACAATACAGTCCGGCATGGGCTGCCCCTGGTAGCAAAGTCGCAAATGAGCCGCCAGCTGAGTAGCCAGTAGAGGAGCAAGCTCAGCCTTATTGCGGAATTTAAACAGAGTCATCAATTGTTGCACTTGCGGCTCCCATCGCAACGCACCATACCAATAGCGGCACCGCTTTTGATCTGCGGTGAGATGCTGCTCAATATCGGACAGGTGCTGACAACAACGTGGATACCAACGTGGTAACGCCTCGTCGCAGTATGAGCACAAAGCCGTAGCTGTAACACTCGCGCAACCACAACTCCAGCAAGTACCTAATTCAAAAGCATTGGCGAGGCTTCGGAAAAACGCTAGCATAGTCACCTAAATAACAAATTTGGGAAAGTGAGTATAGTGAGCCTATCGGTAACATGCAGTGGCACAGGAACGCCTTTTGTTGTACTCCATGGCTGGGGCATGAACGGGAATATCTGGCAGCCGGTGGTGCCTGCTTTAAGCGAAAACTTCCAACTTCACTGTGTTGACTTACCCGGCTTTGGACTTTCCGAATGGTCGCCGATGAGCGAAGTTTCGCTCGAAGGCTTTGTAGAACAAATTATGCCCGTCCTGCCCGAGCGTTTTCATCTTCTGGGGTGGTCTTTAGGTGGGCTTATTGCTAAGCAGGCGGCTCTTAGTTACCCCGAACGGGTCATTTCATTAAATACCGTGGCCTCATCGCCTCACTTTGTGGAAAGTGATAGCTGGTCGGGCATCAAACCAGATATTCTGGAGCAGTTTCAGCAGCAGCTGGAGACAAACTTTAAAAAGACCATTGAACGCTTTTTGGCCATTCAGGCTATGGGAAGTAACGATGCACGTGAGCAAGTGAAGCAGGTAAAGCAACTGATATTTGCCAAACCCATGCCTAACCCGGGTGTGCTTAAACAGGCGTTATCCATTTTGCAAACCGCCGATCTGCGCCAGCAATTGAAGAATATTGAAGTGCCCTTTACCCGTTTTTACGGACGCCTGGACAGCCTGGTTCCTGAGCGCGCTATTGCGGATATCTCAGCATTGGCACCTAACTCAGACGCTGTAATATTCAATAAAAGCTCACACGCTCCGTTTATTTCAGAACCGGAACGCTTTGTCAGCGAGTTATTAAGGGCAGTGAAAAGTTAAACTAGCGCTGGCAATGGGTGCAGTACACTGTGCTGCGCTGACCCAGACGAATTTCCTTCAGCCGTTTACTGCATACCATACAAAGCTTGCCACCACGTCCGTAAACCTGAAGTTTTTGCGCGAAATAACCGGGGTTACCGTCTACTTGAGTAAAATCTTTTAGCGTCGTTCCGCCCATTTCTATAGCGCCTGCCAGAGTTTCTTTTATGAGTGGCACTAATTTTTGGTAGCGTGCTTTACTGATTTTACCAGCCGCGCGTTTGGGGTTGATACCGGCTTTAAATAAGGCTTCATTGGCGTAAATATTACCGACACCAACCACAACTTTATTGTCCATAATAAAAGTTTTTACCGACTGCGTTCGCCCCCGCGAGCGCTCAAATAAATAGTCAACATGGAAGGCTTCTGTTAGCGGCTCCGGACCTAGCTGTTTGAGCAATTCATGTCCGGTCACATCGGTTTCACTGTAAAGCAAAGCGCCAAAGCGGCGCGGGTCGTTTAACCGGAGCGTCTGTCCGTTAGCAAACTCGATATCAATGTGGTCGTGTTTGTAATGCGGGGTTTCAGCCGGCACCACTCTGAGCTTTCCCGACATGCCCAAATGGAGTATCAGGCACCCGTTATCCGTCTGCAGCAATAAATACTTTGAACGGCGACTTACCGAGCGCAAAACATGGCCTTCTACCTGATGCACTGTTTCCGGTACCGGCCAGCGAAGACGCTTATCGTGAACCTGAACGGTCGTGATTTTATGACCTTCGATGTGCGGAGATATGCCTAATCGGCTGACTTCAACTTCGGGTAATTCCGGCATAAACGTCAGACTTCCTTAATGACCCAGTAATTGACTGGCAGTGAATTCTTTTACGCGAAAATTCTGCTGTTGGTTCGGCAGACGAATTATCAACTCAGGGTCGGCGTACAGCTCGACACGCGCTTCCTCTCCCCCGGCAAAACGAAAATAAACGTCAGTGATTAAATTTTCTGCTGTTTGGTTGGTTGGCTCCATAGTCAACGCCAGCCAGTTCTCTACCACACTTTCAGCGGCTTTTTCGGACAGGCGGCATGGAGTCTGGCACTGCCATTTCTGTTCCTCAAGAACCAGCCGAAGTTCATCAATTTGTATCTCTCTTAAATTGCCATCATCGGGTATCAAACCAATAACCTCACCCGGTGAGGCTTCATCCTTAATATCTTTCTCTGCTTCTTCTTTAACTGGCGGCGCGACATACCAGAACACCACCATAATAATTAATAAGGCGTAAACCAGAACGTTGTTCCACGCTCTGCGGGTCATAGTCAGCCCAAATATTTTTCGCTTCTCATTCACTTTCATTGGCTTTCGCTCTATGTGATAACCTGACGAATAATTTTCTTGTTGCTGTACTTCTTGTTACTAGAAACAGAATACCCTATATTCTCGCGCGACAACAAAATACGGGGCTTTATTGCATTATGGTGCTATCTGATATTATCGACAAAGTCGCCGACCACGGCTACTGCATTATCGATGATTTTCTCCAGCCGGAGCGCTCTGGGGCACTGTACCACTATGCTCAGCAGTTACCCTCCCAGCACTGGAATCTGGCCGGCATTGGCCGTCAACAGAACCAAACCATTAATACCATGGTACGCAACGACCGCATTTACTGGTTAACCCAGGAAGAGCCCCGCCACAAAGATTACCTGGCCATTATGGAACAATTGCGCAATGAATTTAACCGCGAGTTGTTTCTTGGCTTGTTCGATTACGAGTGCCACCTGGCTCATTACCCGAAAGGGGCTTTCTATAAAAAACATCTGGATGCATTTAAAGGCCGGAGTAACCGCGTGTTGACCACGGTGTTTTACCTGAACCCAGAATGGGAAGAAACCGATGGCGGGCAACTGGTTATTTATGGCAATAAAGGTCAAGTGCTGGAAACCGTACTGCCCAAACAAGGACGCTTGGTGGTATTTTTAAGTGACCGTTTTGTGCATGAAGTACTACGTTCAGAAAGAGACCGCTTCAGCATTACCGGTTGGTTCCGCATCAATGCCAGTATTTCCGGCATTGTGGACCCACCGCGCTAACCGTAAAAGTCAGGCAATAAAAAACCCAGCCGAAGCTGGGTTTTTTGTAAGCTTTAGAACCAATTACTTGATTTTAGCTTCTTTGAAGATCACGTGCTTACGAACCACTGGATCGAATTTTTTGATCTCCATTTTTTCTGGCATGGTGCGTTTGTTCTTGTCTGTGGTATAGAAGTAACCCGTACCAGCAGATGACACTAAACGAATCTTATCGCGCATAATTGAGTTCCTTAAACCTTAACACCACGGCCGCGGAGATCCGCTAATACCGCATCAATACCGTTTTTATCAATAATACGCATACCTTTAGTAGAAATGCGTAACTTAACCCAACGCTTCTCGCTTTCTACCCAAAAGCGGTGCGATTGTAGGTTCGGCAGGAAGCGACGCTTAGTCGCATTGCGTGCGTGCGAGCGGTTGTTACCGACTACCGGACGCTTACCTGTAATTTGGCATACTTGTGACATGTCTCTACTCCAAAATTGCTGCAAGCTCGCCTGTCGCCCAACGTGACCTTGCCTATAAATCCGAGGGCGCATTTTATACAGCAAACTGCCCTTCTAATCAAGCTAATACGACGGAAATATGATCCTTATCGATCGTTCGGGGCGGATTTTACGTGATTTTTAATCAAACTGCCAGTACAAAACTACAACAATCCGCGCTCCGCAAAAGAAATTGGATCGCCGGCACCAACAACGAAATGATCCAGCAGCGCCACATCGATTAAAGTCAGGGCTTTTTTTACCCGCTCAGTCACCCGCTGGTCTGCCTGGCTGGGCTCTGCCACACCCGATGGGTGGTTATGCGCCAGAATAACTGCGGCGGCATTGTACTGCATGACCAACTTAATGACTTCACGCGGATAAACCGGAGCAGCGTTAATTGTACCCTGAAACAATTCTTCATAACGTAATAACCTATGCTGACTGTCCAACAGTAAAATAGCAAAGACCTCGCGGCCCTGATGACGCAGCTGCGCGGTTAAATAATCTTTCACCATAGACGGGTCGGTGAAGCCATCCGAACGTTCCAGCTGCCACTTCAGGTACCTTCTTGATAGCTCCATGACAACCTGCAACTGATTCACTCGTGCAGGTCCAATGCCACTACAGGCTAAAAGTTGCTCCGGCTTTGCCGTAAGCAGCGCCCCTATTCCGTTAAACTGATTCAATAAATGCCGAGCAAAAGCGACAACGTCCTGTCCCTGGCTGCCACTACCGAGTAAAATGGCTAATAATTCCGCATCACTCAGGTATTCTGCTCCCTGATTTTGCAGTTTTTCTCTGGGTCGTTCCGAAACAGGCCATTCCTTGACGCTCATTACTCTCTCCTTAATTCTAAAGAGAGAAGTATAACGACCATCTACCCTGTAACCGGGTCTCATGTTATCTTTACACGAATTAACACATAGGGGTTCGCATGGCACAGTTGCAGAACAAACACATACTTTTAGGTATTACCGGTGGCATTGCCGCCTATAAAGCACCTGACCTGGTGCGCCGTTTGCGTGAGCAGGGCGCAGAAGTTCGTGTGGTAATGACTGACAGTGCCAAAGCTTTTGTAACCCCACTTAGCTTACAAGCCGTGTCAGGTTTTACGGTCAGCGATGATTTGTTAGATCCGACAGCAGAAGCTGCTATGGGCCATATTGAGCTAGCTCGCTGGGCCGATATCATTCTCGTTGCGCCAGCCACAGCGAATACCATTGCTCGCATAACGCACGGATTTGCTGACGACTTACTCAGTACATTGGTGCTTGCCAGCAAGGCACCTATTGTCATTGCTCCGGCAATGAACCAACAAATGTGGGCGGCAACGTCCGTGCAGGAAAATATTGAAACTCTGCTAAGCCGGGGCGTACAAATGATAGGCCCTGAAAGTGGTGAACAGGCCTGCGGCGATGTCGGTTATGGCCGCATGAGCGACCCAACCCAGATTGTAAAAGCGTTAATTGAGAAGCAGCCTAAAACGCCACAAACCTGGCAAGGAAAAACCTTTGTTATTACTGCTGGCCCAACTCGCGAAGCCATTGATCCTGTGCGTTATATCAGTAACCACAGCTCCGGCAAAATGGGTTATGCGTTAGCAGAGGCTGCCGCTCATGCCGGCGCTAACGTTATTCTGGTTTCCGGACCGACGCAGTTGGCGACTCCTTCCGGCGTTCAGCGAATTGACGTAGAAACTGCCGAGCAAATGCTTAACGCGGTACAGCAGCAACTGCAGCAGTGCGATGTCTTTATTGGCTGTGCTGCCGTGTCGGACTATCGGATTGCCGAAGTTGCCTCACAAAAAATCAAAAAAGAGCAGAATGACCAGCCTCCGCAACTTAAGCTGGTGCAAAACCCGGATATCCTGCAGCAAGTAGCCAGTTCAGAGAAACCACCTTTTACCGTTGGTTTTGCAGCCGAAACCGAAAACTTAAAGGCTAACGCGCTCCGTAAACTGGAACGAAAACAATTAAAAATGATTGTCGCTAACGATGTTAGCCAGACCGGTCTGGGTTTTAACAGCGACAGCAATAACGCCATTATTTTCAGTCAGGATAGTGAACAGTCACTTCCGACGATGAGCAAGCATGATATGGCCGTTGCAATTATTGATGCGATAGCCAAACGCTATTTTGATAATACAAATCCTGAAATCAGGGCTAATTAAAAGAAAGTGAGAACTCCATGACGCAAGTCGAAGTAAAAATTTTAGATGAACGTATTGGCCAGTCTATTCCGCTTCCTGAATATGCCACCCAGGGTTCTGCCGGAATGGATCTGCGCGCCTGTTTGGATCAGCCATTAACCATAGAGCCGGGACAAACCCAGTTAATTGGCACCGGTATTGCTATGTATATTGGTGACCCGAACTACGCAGCAACTATTCTGCCTCGCTCAGGCCTGGGCCATAAACACGGCCTGGTACTGGGTAATTTAGTTGGACTTATCGACTCAGACTACCAGGGCGAGCTTAAAGTTTCGTGCTGGAATCGCAGCGACAAGGCCTACACCATAGAACCTGGCGACCGCATTGCGCAATTGGTGATTTTACCCGTTGTACAGGCGCAAATGACCGTTGTCGACGAGTTTCACGAAACCGACCGCGGTGAAGGTGGTTTCGGTCACTCTGGCCGCTCATAAACCGAATTACAATAAATTCCGGCCTCTCAAATAAGGAAAGTTACAAGCATGGCAGAACAAAAACGTAACCGTCGTGAGGAAATTTTACAGGCTTTGGCGGCAATGTTGGAAACCAGCCCGGGTCAGCGTATTACAACAGCAAAATTGGCGGCTAACTTAGGTGTTTCGGAGGCGGCTTTATACCGTCACTTTCCATCAAAGGCGCGCATGTTTGAAGGGCTTATTGAGTTTGTTGAAGACACCCTCCTCACCCGCATTAACATGATCATGAACGAGGAGAAGAATACGCTCTCCCGTTGCTACGCTATTTTGCAGCTCTTATTAACCTTCGCTGAGCGTAACCCTGGTATCACACGAGTAATGACGGGTGATGCACTTATGGGCGAACACGACCGCTTAAGAGGTCGTATGGAAGACCTTTTTAATCGTATAGAAAGCTCAATAAAGCAGGTATTGCGGGAAAAAGCGATGCGGGAACAGCAACGTTTTATTGTTGATGAAGCCGTGTTGGCGAATTTATTGCTAAGCTACGCCGATGGAAAAATCAGTCAGTTCGTGCGCTCTAATTTCAAACGTTTGCCAACAGAACATTTATCGGCTCAATGGCAAGTCATGGAACAACAGCTAATAAGTGCGTAAAACGGGTTACTGTGTGAAACAGGTCACTCCGTTTTACGCTCACGACTCAATAAATCAATAGCTGCCTGCTGCGGTTCTTTGCCTTCATAAAGGACCGCATATATCTGCTCACAAATTGGCATTTCAACGTCATAGCGTTTGGCCAGAGCAACCACTTCACGGGTATTCCGATAACCTTCAACCGACTGACCAATACTTTTCAGGGCCTGCTCAACGCCTTTCCCCTGACCTAAAGCCAGACCAAAACGACGGTTTCTCGACTGATTGTCGGTACAAGTAAGGATTAAATCCCCCAGCCCGGCCATACCGGTAAAAGTATCGCTTTTAGCACCTAATGTCAGACCCAGTCGGGTCAATTCCGCTAAACCACGGGTAATCAATGCCGTTCGTGCGTTTGCACCAAAGCCAATGCCATCTGCCATGCCCGCACCAATGGCAATCACATTCTTCACCACCCCGCCCAGCTGTACCCCAATAAAGTCATTATTGGTGTAAACACGGAAGGAACGGTCACAATGCAGAAGCTCCGAAAGCTCATCGACAAAAGCTTTGTTGGTCGATGACATTGAAATAGCCGTTGGTAACCCTTTTGCCATTTCAATCGCGAAGGTAGGACCTGACAATACCGCCAGCGGATGTTCTTCGCCGAGAATGTCTTCTGCTACTTCATACAGTAAACGCCCTGTATCGGGCTCCAACCCTTTAGTTGCCCAGGCTACGCGAGCGTGCTTCGCTAACAAAGGTTTCGCCTGCTCTAACATAGACGAGAAAGAATGGCTGGGAACCACAACGACGACGTTTTTTACGTCATGCAATGCTTCGCTTAAATCTGCCGTTACACTTAAGGACTCAGGAAAAGGGCAGGCAGGAAGATACTCTTCGTTTTCATGCGCAGCCTGCATTATCGCAACTTTATCGGCGTCCCGGCCCCACAGCGTAGTCGCTATGCCTTTACGGGCGAAACAAATAGCAAGGGCGGTCCCGTAAGAGCCCGCCCCTAACACTGTCACCTGAGGTGTCTGCATTATCGTATCGCTTACGCGTCAGCAGTTTGCTGGCCTTGAGCCTGTTCAGCTTGCTGCTGCATGTGACGCTGGAAAATAGCATCAAAGTTAACAGGAGCCAGGTTCAACTGTGGGAAAGTCGCACGGTTAACAAGGTTTGAAACACACTCACGAGCGTAAGGGAACAAAATGTTCGGGCAGAAAGAACCCAGCATGTGTGCCAACTGACCTTCCTGGATTTCATCACCGATAGTGAAAATACCTGCCTGATGTACTTCACACAGGAATGCTACATCGTCTTCAACCTTGTTGGTTGCGGTCAGAGTGAGCACCACTTCGTAAACACCGTCTTCAATTTTTTCGTGTTTTACGTTTAAGTCCAGCTTCAGTTCTGGCTTCCACTCTTTGCGGAAAATAGCCGGTGAGCTTGGAGTTTCAAAAGAAATGTCTTTCGCGTAAATGCGCTGAATTGCGAATTGTGGTTGCTGTTGTTGGTTTTCAGCGGCCGCGCCGTTTGCTTGCTGTTCTTCAGCCATGATTTTACTTCCTATTCATTTTAAGTTTTAGACGAATTTTATTATTTTTTCTGCGAAACCGGCAATTTAGCACTGCGCCATGTGTTAATACCACCTTGCAGCACAGCCACCTGACTAAAGCCTTCAGCGATTAATTGGCTGGCAGCCGATTTTGCCGTCATTCCTGTTGCACAGACTATCACAATGGGGGCTTCTTTGAACTTTTCAATAGTTGAAAGTTCTTTTTGTTTGATTTTTTCAGCCGGTAATGACACCGATCCGTGAATGTGGCCTTTCTTAAATTCGTCTTTATTACGGATATCGACGAATACGCCATCACCCCGGTTGACCCAAACCGTTGCTTCTTGCGGCTGCAGGCTTTTCATCGGCGACATAGCAGAGCGAATCGTCGTCACTATTAGTGCGATTAACAGAACAACCCACACGCCACTCATCATTGGGTTGCGGCTGACAAATTCAAAAAGTTCTTGCATAAGACCTACCAGTAATCGTGGGTAACAGAAAAAAATAGCGGTCAAAGAGTATACCTGTACAAATCTCAGTTGCCAGAAAAATCTTGGGTGGATGCGTAAGCTCCGGAAATCGAGTAGAATGTTGACTAATTTCATCATCGAAAACACCGAGCAATGAGGCCCATTATGACTCCTACGATAAAACCTTTGGTATTGTTGATTCTTGACGGCTGGGGTTACCGTGAAGATGCACCGGATAACGCCATTGCAAAAGCCAATACACCGGTTATGGATCGTTTATGGAAGCAATACCCTCATTGTTTAGTCGATGGTTCAGGGGGCGCAGTTGGTTTGCCGGACGGCCAAATGGGCAACTCCGAGGTTGGTCATGTTAATTTGGGCGCTGGTCGCATCGTTTACCAGGATTTTACCCGCATCAGTAAAGCTATTTCTGACCGCAGCTTTTTCAGCAACACTGTACTGTGTGACGCATTAAATAAGACCGGAACAGCTAATGGTGCCGTTCATATTATGGGTCTGTTGTCTCCGGGCGGCGTACACAGCCACGAAGACCACCTGGTCGCTATGGTAGAAATGGCTATCGAACAAGGTGCAGATGATGTCTACTTGCACGCGTTTTTAGATGGCCGGGACACGCCGCCAAAATCCGCCCTGGCGTCTATTGAGCGCTTTGAAGCTTTATTTGCCCGTTTGGGTAAAGGCCGTTTCGCCACCTTAAACGGTCGTTTCTTTGCCATGGACAGAGATAAACGCTGGGAACGCATTGAACAGTCTTACAAAGCAATTTACCACGGCCTCTCCGGGGTTACTTCACCGAATGCCACAGACGCATTAGAAGACGCATACGAGCGCGGAGAAACCGATGAATTCGTTACTCCGGTCGTCATTGGCCAACCTGCACCATTGAAAAACGGTGACTCTGTTTTCTTTATGAACTTCCGTGCCGACCGCGCCCGCGAAATGACTCAGGCTTTTATTGATAATGATTTTGACGGTTTTGACCGCGGACCACGGATCGAGCTCAGCGACTTTGTCATGCTGACTCAGTACGCCGACACATTAAAAACACCTTGTGCTTTCCCGCCGGAACCATTGAATAACGTGCTGGGTGAGTGGTTATCTAAACATGACAAAACGCAATTACGCATCTCAGAAACGGAAAAGTACGCACACGTCACCTTCTTTTTCAGCGGCGGCCGCGAACAGGAGTTTGAGGGAGAAAAGCGCGTTCTAATCCCATCTCCTAAGGTGAAAACTTACGACTTACAGCCAGAAATGAGCTCGGAACAGCTCACTGATGAGCTGGTTGAAGCCATTGAGTCTCAAGCCTTTGATGTGGTTATTTGCAACTACCCTAATGGCGACATGGTTGGCCATACAGGCAACTTCGATGCGGCCGTTAAGGCTTGTGAAGCTGTCGACCACAGCGTTGGCCGTGTGGTATCGGCTTTAGAGGCTGTTGGTGGTGAATGCCTGATAACTGCAGACCATGGCAACGCTGAGCAAATGAGTGATGCAACAACCGGCCAGGCGCACACAGCTCACACTAATGAGCTGGTTCCTTTCATCTATGTTGGTCGTCCCGCTAAGGCACAAAATGGGCGTTTATCCGATGTCGCACCCACAATTTTGCATTTAATGGGCATGGAGCAGCCTGACGAAATGACCGGCACCCCGCTCATGTTGTTAGAGCAGGAATAGGACAAACTCATGCCGCTACCGGTGTTCTTGCTGATTGTTCTGGGGTTATTGGTCAGCCCGGCAGTAGCTCAGGACTACAGTGAAGACGACAAAGCCTCTACGGAGGCCGAAATAGCTGCTGTCAAAGAAGAACTGGCAGAACGCCTGCAGGCCATAGAAGAGCGTAACGCGGAACTAAGCTCAACCGAGCAACAGCTCCGCGACCTGGAAATAAGAACAGCAGAAGTCGCCGGCTCACTGCGTAAAACCCAAACTAAGCTCGATAGCGTCAATGCTGAAATTGCTGAGTCAGAGCGTAAGCGCAAAGAACTTCAGCAAAAGCAGAAGCAACAAATGGCGTTATTAGAAGATCAGCTCGTTTCCGCCTATATGAACGGCGACCATGACTTCCTAAAAATGCTGTTAAACCAGCAGGATCCCGGTCAATTCGAAAGAATGCTGAGTTATTACCAGTACTTCAACACCGCAAGAGTTGAAGAAATTAAGGTCATTAAGAGTACCCAGCAGGAAATTGTCGCACTTACCGAAGAGTTAAAACAGCAGCAAAACCAATTAGCCGCTTTACGGCAGCAACAGGAAGAACAGCGTTCTCAGCTTGAGCAACAACAACATCGTCAGGAAGAAAAGTTAGCGGAACTGCAACAGCAACAACGTAAAGACCGTTCACGCGTGGGACAACTGGAACAAAGCCGGGATCAGTTGGAGCAGGTATTGAGCGCCATAGAAAACGCTCTGGCCCAACAAAAAGACGTGCAACTGGTTGGCTTACAGTCAGTCAAAAACCAATTACGCTGGCCAAGTGACGGCGATGTAAAGCGGGTGTTCGGTCAACGCCGAGAAGGTCCGGTTGACTGGAAAGGCGTTCTAATAGAAGGCAGTAACGGACAGCCCGTTCGCTCAATTGCTAATGGCCGGGTGGTATACGCAGACTGGCTACGCGGATTTGGTTTAGTCATTGTGGTTGATCATGGGCAAAGTTACATGAGCCTTTATGGTCACAACCAGACATTAACAAAAGCCGTTGGTGACAAAGTTCGCAAAGACGAGGAAATTGCACTTATGGGGCAGTCCGGCTCGCGTAACAGCCCTACGTTATACTTCGAAATACGCCACCAGGGGCGTCCGCAAAACCCAAGTAACTGGATACGCTGATGCTACGCCTTATTGCGACTCTGGCTTTACTTACTTGCCTGGCAGCTCCGGTTTCTGCCGGCAAGATAGCTATTGTTATTGACGACATAGGTAATCACAAGAATGACTTAAAAGCGGCGCTTTTACCGGGCAATGTCAGTTTCGCCGTGCTGCCATACACCCCCTACGCCCGGGCTTTTGCATTACGTGCACACCACCAGCAAAAGCAAGTGCTTTTACACATGCCAATGGAAGCAATAGAAAACGACCGGCCCGGTCCGGGTGTGGTCACCGCCGACATGAGCAACGCGCAAATAAAGCTGCAGCTGGTTAACGCTCTCGACTCGATTCCTTACGTGACCGGAGTGAATAACCATATGGGCAGTAAACTGACTCAGCTACCCATGCCCATGCAAGCTGTTATGGAAACATTAGCAGCCCGCAAACTCTTTTTTATTGATAGTCGGACGTCGGAATTTAGTGTGGCTGAACAAATTGCCGGTCAGTTTGGAGTCAGGACCTCTCGCCGCCATGTCTTTCTTGATAACGAAGTTGACCAAAATTATCTGCAACAGCAGTTTGACCAGTTGCTTCGTTTAGCCAAGCGAGACGGTCAGGCCATTGGCATTGGTCACCCCTACCCCGAGACGTTGAGTTTTCTTAAGCAGCATTTACCTGAATTGCAAAAGCAGGGAATTGAGTTGGTGTTCGTTTCTGAGCTAACTCAGGCGACTAACCAGAACGGGTATCTTCTTCCAGTGACGTCAGCAAAATAATTGCCTGCTCGCGGCTTTCACCGCAAATCTCTCTATCCGCTGAAAACTCACCACACACGGCGGGACGTTCGGGCTTACCAAACAGCCGGCATAAATTATCATCGTCGAGTTGGACACAGCGCACACCCGCCGGCTTGCCATTTGGCATGCCGGGGATAGGAGAACTAATAGAAGGAGCTATGCAGCAAGCACCGCAACCAATGCGGCACTTCATTTAGCTCATTGCGAGACGAAGTTTCTTCATCGCGTTTTGTTCAAGCTGACGAACGCGCTCTGCCGATACTTCGTATTTTGCTGCTAAGTCATGCAGCGTGGTTTTATCTTCAGACAGCCAACGCGACTGAACGATATCCTGACTACGCTCATCCAGGTGACTCATAGCACCCAGCAGTTTCTGCTGTGTATGGCTTTCGTAGTCTTCGGCTTCAATTTCTGCCGCTAAATCGGAACGCTTGTCTTCCAGATACATCGCTGGAGAGTAGGCACTGCCTTCTTTCGAGTCATCGTCGTCGGAGCTTAGCTCGAAGGCCTGGTCGTGAGCACTCATGCGGGATTCCATTTCCAGCACTTCTTTCGTGCTGACACCCAGCTCATCGGCAACAGTTTCAACTTCTTTCTGGCTAAACCAACCTAAACGTTTTTTCATTTTACGCAGGTTAAAGAACAACTTACGCTGTGCTTTTGTGGTTGCCACTTTTACAACGCGCCAGTTACGCAGCACGTATTCATGAATTTCTGCTTTAATCCAGTGAACAGCAAATGACACCAAACGCACGCCCACAGATGGGTCAAAGCGTTTAACGGCTTTCATCAGGCCAATATTGCCTTCCTGAATTAAATCGGCTTGCGGCAGACCATAACCTGAATAACTACGGGCTACGTGCACCACAAAGCGGAGATGCGACATGATGAGCTCTTTCGCAGCATCGAGGTCACTGTTCTCATAAAGTCTTGTTGCCAACGCCTTTTCTTTTTCGGCGGTGAGCATAGGAATACGGTTGACTGACTGAATATACCCGTCCAGTCCTCCCCCTTGGGGAACCGATAATGCCATGGTGTTTAATTCAGTGCTCATTTAACAACCTCTACTTAAAATACCGACTTAAATTACTGCCTTTCAGTCAGCTTCTAAGACCCTTTTAGAGTCTAAAAGTTCCATTATGATCGTTGTCGATCAGGTGATTTAGTATAACTAAGCCTATGGCTTTCGCAACCCTATTTTATTCAGGCTCAATACTCTGTATATGACGTCTTACAGCCAAGTAAGAACCGGCTAAACCCAGGCCAACGGCAATCAACCATATAATCAATAATTCGCCTAACGTCAGACCGTTTAATTGAAACGGCGTTTCGTAAAGTTCGGTTAAATCTACTACGGCACTTTCAACCCACCAGATCAATAAGGCGGTTGCCAACCAGGCCACCAACCCGCCGATAATTCCGTACCAAACGCCCGTGTATAAAAAAGGGCGCTGAATAAAGGCGTTAGTAGCTCCCACCAGCTTCATCACCATAATTTCGTCACGCTTAGACAAAATGTTCAGTCGAATGGTGTTACCAACAATAAGAACAACCGACAGACAAAGCACCACTGCCAGGGCTCCAAGAATATCTTCAATTAAATTGAGAATACCCTCCAGCCTGTTAAGCCACTCCAGATCCATTTTCGCGTAAGCCACTTCTCGCTGTTTCTCCAGCCGGTTCAGCAGCTCCTTTGCCCGCTGCGGCGAGCGATGTGACTCAGCCGGAATAACCACCAGCACATCCGGCAGCGGATTCGACGAAAGGTAGTCCAGGGTTTCACCAAAGCCTGATTGCTCTTTAAAGTCTTGCAAGCCCTGTTCTTTAGGAATTAAGCGAACCGATTCAACGCCTTCTGAGAGTTCGGTTTGCGTTTTTAATGTGTCGACCTCGGATTGCTGCAGATCCTTTTTTAAAAACAAGGTGACTTCCGAGGCTTCCTGCCAGTTGTCAGCAATACTGGTGGTGTTTTTCACTAAAACATACAGTGATGACGGCAAAGTCAGGCTCAGCCCCAGCACCGCCATGGTCATAAACGAAGCAAACGGATTGCGCCACAACTCGCCTAAACTGGCGATGGCTTGTTGAGCATGATGCACCGGCACCATGATTAAACGTCGCCACCAGGGCAAACGTCCGCGGCTACTTGCGCCCTTTTCTATACTGCGGTTACGGAACAATAAACTCATAGTTCACTGTCCTCCAGGCCATCGTTAATCATACGCCCGTCTTTTAAGGTTAAAGTACGGTAGCGTAAGCGTGCAATGAGGCCCAGGTCGTGGGTCGCTATGAGCACAGCAACACCCACTTTATTGAACTCTTCAAACAGGCGGATAATCTCCATCGACAGCTTAGGATCAAGGTTACCGGTGGGCTCATCAGCCAATAGCAAGGGTGGCTTGGTGACAATAGCGCGGGCAATACCTACTCGTTGCTGCTCACCGCCGGACAACATTTGTGGATAATGCTTCACCTTGTCGGCTATACCGACTTTTTCCAGTGCGGCAACAACACGTTTGCGCGCTTCCTGAACACTGTAGCCTTCGATAATAAGTGGCAGCGCAACGTTATCGAACACCGTTTTATCCATTAACAAACGGTGATCCTGGAAAATCATACCAATGTCACGGCGCACATAAGGCACTTGCGAAGGCTTAATTTTCCGCAAATCGTGCCCGTTAATCAGTACCCGGCCTGCGGTTGGCCTTTCCATTAAACTGATCAGTTTGAGCAGCGTACTTTTACCCGCTCCGGAATGACCGGTTAAAAAGGCCATCTCACCCGGCTCTACGTGAAAGTCGACATGGCTCAGTGCCTGATGGCCTCCACGGTAGGTTTTACTGACTTGCTCAAAGCGGATCATCTTTAACTCGCTGTTGTTTCTTCTGATTCGTCTACGTTACGGTCAAATAGCGCCGCGATAAAGTCTTTTGCCACAAAAGGCCGTAAATCTTCTAAACTTTCACCCACACCAATATAGCGAATAGGAATGGCGAACTGGTCTGCGACCGCGAAAATAACGCCGCCTTTTGCGGTACCGTCGAGCTTGGTCATCACAATACCCGAAACACCTACGGCCTCGGTAAAAAGCTTCGCCTGACTAATAGCATTCTGACCGGTACCGGCATCTAGCGTCAGCATCACTTCGTGAGGCGCTTGCGGGTCAAGTTTTTTCATGACCCGAACCAGCTTTTTCAGCTCTTCCATTAAGTTGGCTTTATTCTGCAGGCGCCCGGCTGTATCCGCAATAAGCACATCAACATCGCGTGCCTTGGCGGCCTGCAGCGCATCATAAAGAACCGATGCACTATCAGCGCCGGTATGCTGAGCAATAACCGGAATGTCGTTACGCTCGCCCCACACCTGCAGCTGTTCTACCGCCGCCGCACGGAAGGTATCACCGGCCGCCAGCATTACCGACTTACCTTCAGCTTTAAATTGCTTAGCCAGCTTACCAATAGTGGTGGTTTTACCCACGCCATTGACGCCGGTCATTAAAATAACGAAAGGTGAGTCGGACTCAGGTATTTCCAGACGTTTATCGACGGGCTTTAAAATTTCAGCTAACTGCTCTTGTAATAACTCGTACAAAGCTTCCGCGTCTTTTAACTGCTTACGGTCGGCCTGTTTAGTCAGGTTATCGATAATTTTGGTGGTGGTCGCGACGCCGAGGTCCGCCATGAGTAACTGAGTTTCGAGCTCTTCGAACAGGTCATCGTCAATTTTCTTACCGCGGAATACGCCAATAAGACCTGAACCGATAGACCCGGAAGTTCTGCGTAAACCCTGAGTCAGGCGTGCCCAGAAACCTTTCTTCTCACCCTTCTCTTTCGGTGCGGCTTCGGTTCGTTCTGGTTTATGTTCAGGTTTAGCTTCTGGTTTAGTTTCTGACTCTGGCTCTGGTTCAACTGCGGGCTCAGGTTCGGTAACCGACTCAGGCTGAGCGGCTTCCTTCGCTTCTGGTGCGTATTTCGACGCGTGTGATTCAGCGGTAACTTGCGCGCAGTCTTCCGCCGCACTGGGCAACTCTTCGCGTGTCTCGGTTATTTCTGGTTCCCGCTCGTCGTGAGGCTTAGATTCAGGCTCAGACTCTGATTCAGGCTCTGGCTGCTCCTGTTCTTCTACTACCGCATCTTCTTTTTTCTCTTCGGCCTCAGGTGCCTTTTCATTACGCTTTTTCTTAAACAGCGAAAACATCGACATATTGGTTTCCTTGGAACTGACACGCAGGAATCGTTAAACTATAGGCTTTAGTTTACCATGCTGTTAACAAACTGACGACGGTCTGAATAAAGGAAGCCACAGAGTGAGACAAAAACGCCAGACAAGCGCCAGCGGCGACTATCGGATTATTGGTGGACAATGGCGCGGCAGGCGCTTACCTGTTGCCGACAGCCCCGGTTTACGACCCACCACAGACCGAGTGCGCGAAACTCTGTTTAACTGGCTACAGTGGGACATTACCGACGCCCGGGTGCTGGACTTATTTGCCGGCAGTGGCAGCTTAGGTTTCGAAGCAGCATCGCGCGGAGCGGCTCAGGTTACTTTGATAGAAGCGGTAAAGTCCGTCAGCCAGCAGTTACAGAAAAACATTGGCATGTTAAAAGGCCAGAACATTGAAGTTGTTACTCATAACGCACTCGACTGGCTGCAAACTCAGCATAGTGAAGTTTATGACATTGTCTTTATCGATCCGCCGTTTCGCGAAGGACTGGCCGATAAAACGCTGAAACTGCTGGACGAAGGTAAATGGCTGGCCGCCGACAATCAGGTGTATCTGGAAACAGAAAAGGAATGGCCATTGAAATTACCCGCAAACTGGCGTGTGACCAAAGAGAAAACTCACGGACAAGTTTGCTTTCGCTTACTGACTAAGGACATAGCATGAAAGTTATTATTGTTGCCGGCAAAGTGGTTTTTGCCGTTATTTGGCTGGGTCTTTTTGCTCTGCTTGCAGGGGCAAACGGCGAACTCAGCACCCAGTCCATTGGTTTGCTGAGCTTGTTATTAGCCGTTATGGTTATTACTCACCTGCTGCTGCTTGGTATTTTTGTTGCCACCATGAAAGAGGTCTTTCCCTGGCGCAAAGGCGACAGCTGGCAAATTCTGGCCTTTGGCATTTTCGCCTGGCTGTCTATTCTTCAGCGTCCAAAGCCAGACCAAGGTTCGACACCCCCTCGTCCTTGAGCATCATTTTTAACTGGCTTACCAAAGCCTTGTTTACCGCAGGCTGTTGTTCAAGAAAGTTGAGCATAGCCTGCTGAATAGCAACTTCGTATTCCATTAATTCATGGTTCTGAACGTGTTCTTTTAATTGCTCGGTTCCCACTTCTTCGGCGTCATTGAGTTCGATAAACTTCGCCACACTGGCTTGTGATATTTTTGCCACATCCAGAAAATTAGACGCGTTATCGTCCAGCAGCCCCTGCAACAACGTACTCAACGCTGTGCAGGCATCCATTGCCGGGTAGACACCCAACATATCGTGTCCGTATTCACTCGGGGTTTGCTCGTCGACTTTTTCCTGCCAGCGGGCAAAATTCACTTTGGTTTTCTTCGGGTTGGCCACCCAATCCCAGCAGGCATTTAAGGTGCCATGCAAGGGTTTGCTGTCACCAAAGCCGGTTAACTGATGAAAGAAGTCGTAATTAGGAACCATGCGTTCGCACAAATATAACGCCATAACAATTTGCTGTTCACGCGGCAGTTCGCGTATGCGCTGAAAGGTATCGAGTTGACTCACGTTCCGGCTCCAGACAGTGTATGCTTATCACTGTGTCGTTTTATTCGTTAAGGGCTCGTATTATGCCGAAGTTATCGCTCCCCTGCCATGCCGATGTTGTGCAAGCCCGGCAGAGAATCAATAGCTACACCGTCAAGACGCCTGTGCTGACTAACCCTGCTTTAAATCAGCAATTGGGCTGCGAATTATTTTTCAAATGTGAAAATTTGCAACGTACCGGGGCTTTTAAGTTCCGTGGTGCCACTAACGCGCTACTTAAACTTAGCCCGGAGCAGCGCCAGCAAGGGGTTATTACGGTGTCTTCGGGCAATCATGGTGCGGCATTAGCTCATGCAGGTAAAGCTTTGGGTGTAAACGTAAAAGTCGGCGTACCCACTAATGCTCCCGCAATAAAACGGCAAAACATTGAAGCCGGTGGTGCTGAAATTACTGATATTGAACCGGGTATGGAGGCTCGTGAAGCCATTGTTGCCAAGTGGCAAAAAGAAGGCGAAAGTCACTTTATACCGCCTTATGATCATGCCGACATTATTGCTGGTCAGGGCACAGCAACACTTGAGTTACTGGAGCAAACGGACGCACTGGATGCGGTAATAACGCCACTGGGCGGCGGAGGTCTGCTTTCAGGCGCCTGTCTTGCCTGTGACGGTACCGAAATACAAGTGTTCGGAGCGGAGCCGGAATTAGCAAATGACGCTTTCTTGTCATTGAAAGCCGGAGAGCGGCAGTCGGCATTACCTGCGAAAAGCCTGTGCGATGGCCTACTGACTCAAGTTGGCGAATTGCCTTTTGCCATTATTCAGCAACGTATCAGCGATATATTAGTCTTGAAGGATGAAGACACTCTAAGCGCCATGCAGCTGATTTGGCATCATCTGAAAATTATCGTCGAACCGTCTTCTGCTATTGCCTTAGCTGCGGTTATACAAAATAAAGCGCTGTTTGAAGGCAAACGAGTTGGCTTGGTGCTGAGTGGCGGTAACGTTGCGGCACAGCCGGAAGATACAAAGCTGCGCCAATAGTCGATGCTATTTCACAACTTAGGTTGCGAAAATTTGACTGTCGTCGTTGAAGGTTTTGAATTCCAGCGCGTTACCGCAATAATCGTAGAAGAACATGGTGCCCTGCTCACCCGGTTTGCCTTTAAACCGAATATAGGGCTCTATAACAAACTCAATATTCGCGGCTTTTACACGTTCAGCCAGTGCTTCCCAGTCATCGCGCAATAAGACGACGCCAAAGTGCGGAACGGGAACGGAGTGACCATCAACGCCACTGTGATTTTTTACACCAGCAACATCGGGCGCTACATGAGTCACAAACTGGTGACCAAAGAAGTTCCAGTCTATCCATTCGTCACTGCTGCGTCCCTGTGACAGCCCTAGCACATCACCGTAAAACGACCGTGCATTATCGAGAGAGCTGACAGGAATGGCTAAATGAAAGGGCCGTACATTGGTTGTATCTGACATACTGCTAATTTGCCTTCACTCTTAATGACTAAATTAATGACTGAGTTTTGCCGCAATGTTTTGTGGTGAGCTGGTTTGCGGCGAACGGCGCCACATTCTGACACCAATAGCGAACACTAAAAGCGCCCAGTTTACCGGAGGAATAAAACCCGCGGTTAAAACCGCCAACAAATTCCACAGTGGCTTTTTCTGATGCTGGCCCACTAAAGTGTAAAACAATAGAGCGGCTACGAGTCCTTGGAGTACCATGAGGCTCAATAGCATAAGTCTTTCCTTCTCGTTATTTATGCAACGCTTTTGCGTTTTTATTTTTGTTTTCGATCAGTTTTTACTGATAGGTAAAGACTACTGAATTATGACGAAAGTGTAAAACTTTGTATAAATCTTTGAATTTAAAAACAAAAAACCGACCAAAAGGCCGGTTTTTTATATTAAGCGTTATATTTTTAATCGTTGGTGGCGATTAAAATGCGTTTAGCGCCTTGTCTAAATCGGCTTTCAGATCATCAAGATCTTCAATACCAACCGATACGCGAACAAAGTTATCCAGAATGCCTAACTTCTCGCGGTTTTCTTTTGGCACTGACGCGTGCGTCATAATAGCCGGATGCTCAATGAGCGACTCAACGCCACCTAAGCTTTCCGCCAAGGCGAACACTTCTACCGACTCCAGGAATTTGCGCGCCGCTTCTAAATCGCCTTTCAGCAAAATAGAAATCATGCCGCCAAAGCCCTGCATTTGCTTTTTAGCCAGCTCGTGCTGAGGGTGGCTTTCAAGCCCCGGATAAATCACTTTTTCCACTTTAGGGTGTTGTTCAAGCCACTTGGCCAATTCCATTGCCGCTTCGTTGTGGTGACGCATACGCAATGCCAGCGTTTTCACGCCGCGCAGCGCCAGGTATGAGTCAAACGGACCGGCAATAGCACCTGCAGAGTTCTGTAAGAACAGCATGCGCTCAACCAGGTCGTCATTGTCGCCAACAACGGCAATACCGCCAACCATGTCTGAATGACCGTTTAAGTATTTGGTGGCCGAATGCATAACCATGTCTGCGCCCATTTCCAGCGGACGCTGGTTAAATGGCGTAGCGAAGGTGTTGTCCACCACCACAATAATGTCCGGGTTCTTTTTCTTCGCCAGTTTAACGATGGCTTCAATATCAACCAACTTCAGCATCGGGTTGCTTGGTGTTTCCACCCAGATCATGCGGGTGTTGTCCTGAATGCTGGCTTCCACTGCGCTTAAGTCAGCTAAATCGACATAAGAGAATTTCAGGCCAGCAGAACGTCCGCGCACTTTATCGAATAAGCGGAAGCTGCCGCCGTATAAGTCGTCCATAGCAACGATGTGATCGCCGCTGTCTAATAACTCCAGAATGGTCGAGGTTGCCGCCATACCCGAAGCAAAAGCCAAACCTTGCTTACCGCCCTCTAAAGAAGCAACAGAACGCTCCCAGGCAAAACGCGTTGGGTTATGTGAACGCGAATATTCAAAACCTTTGTGCTGACCCGGGCTTTCCTGTGCGTAGGTTGAGCTGGTGAAAATTGGCGGCATAACCGCGCCTGTTACCGGCTCAGGAGACTGCCCGCCATGAATGGCGCGCGTCGCGAATTTCATTGTTTTTTCATTTGCCATGATTCAGGTTCCTTAATTTACAACAAGGGTTACAGCAAGTTTTGAGAACGCATCCAGTCGTCGTTGAACAGCTTGGACAGATAACGATTACCTGTATCACAAGCTAAAGTCACAACGCGCTTTGGTTCGGTTTGTTGTTGGCAATAGCGCAGCGCCGCGGCAATTAAATAGCCACTGGATGAACCGACCATCACACCTTCTTTTTCCAGTACCTTACGCGCGGTTTGCATACCTTCTTTATCAGAGATAGCAAACGCCGTATTAGCCAATTTCAGATCACAAATAGTTGGGATAAAGTCTTCCCCAATACCTTCGGCAAGCCAGCTACCCGCTTCCACTTCTTCGTTACGGTTAACCAAAGGCTCTAAAATTGAGCCTGCCGGGTCTGCAAGCACCAGGTCCACTCCGCTGTTTTGCTCGCGTAAATAACGCCCAACACCGGTCAAGGTACCACCTGAACCAACACCACAGACAAACGCATCCAGTTTACCGTCCATTTGTTTCCAGATTTCCGGACCGGTCGTTTTGTAATGTGCATCGACATTTGCCGGGTTTTCAAATTGGTTTACATAGTAGTAACCGTTTTCTTCAGCCATACGTGCTGCCATGTCCTGATAATACTCAGGGTGGCCTTTTTGCACATCTGAGCGAGTCTGTACCACTTCAGCACCCATAGCGCGCAGATTGTTCACTTTTTCCTGGCTCATTTTGTCCGGCATAACAATTTTCAACGGATAGCCTTTGCCAGCCGCCACTAACGCCAGACCCAACCCCGTATTACCAGCCGTTGCTTCAATAATGGTGTCGCCCGGCTTCAGCTTGCCTTGCTTTTCTGCTTGCTCAACCATCTCTACCGCAATACGGTCTTTAATGGAGCCGCCAGGATTCTGCAGCTCGAGTTTCAAATACAGCTCACACGGGCCGGTATCCATATTGGTGACTTTCACCATTGGCGTGTTACCGACCATTTCTATTACATTATTAAAAACTTTCATATGGGCTCGCTTTGTTGTCGAGTGTCTGGTTCAATATCGGGTCATTATCCCTTGACTGAGCTCGCTAAACAACCTTGCGCTTAGAACCGGATGATAGTTGTTATAACTAACCCCAAAATGAGGCTGTTATGCTGGATTTACGCAGTGATACCGTAACCCTTCCAAGCACCGCAATGCGCGCCGCAATTGCCGATGCCAAGGTCGGTGATGATGTTTATGGTGAAGACCCGTCAATTAACGCACTGGAAAAGCGAGTAGCAGAGTTGCTGGGTAAAGAAGACGCTTTGCTGTGCAGCTCAGGTACCCAAAGTAACTTACTGGGGTTAATGAGCCACTGCCGTAATGGCGAAGAGTACATTGTGGGTCAGGAATATCACACTTACCGGTACGAAGCTGGCGGTGCTGCAGTTTTAGGCAGCATAGTGCCACAAACCATTGAGGTAGAAGCCGACGGAACCTTGTCACTCGACACCATTAAACAACGGATAAAACCTAACGATCCGCACTTTCCTATTACCCGGTTGCTGGCTTTTGAAAATACCCACGGCGGGCAACTGATTGACCAGGCTTATTTTGATAAAGCCCGAATTCTGGCGGACCAGAATGGTTTGTCGATGCATTTAGACGGCGCACGTTTACCTAATGCTGCCATTGCCAGCGGCCGCAGTATGGCGGAACTGGCTTCACCGTTCGACAGCGTGTCTCTGTGCTGTTCAAAAGGGTTAGGCGCACCTATCGGTTCGTTGCTGGCCGGTTCAAAAGAACTGATTGCCCGCGCACGTCGTTGGCGCAAAATGGTCGGTGGCGGTATGCGCCAGGCAGGGTTTGTTGCCGTAGCCATTGATTATGCATTAACGCATCAGTTTGAGCGCATTCAGGACGACCACGACAATGCAGAGTGGCTTTTCGAGCAGCTTTCTAATTTGCTGGCAGGCACCGAGGCCAATGTTCGCTATTCCGGCACCAATATGACCTTTGTTGAGCTACCCGACAGTTTACCAGCAGACAGCTTACGGGAGCTTATGGCAGAGCATGATATTAAATTACCCGGCGGACAAAAATTGCGCCTTGTCTGCCATTTGGATGTTAGCCGTGAACAGCTGGAGCACTTTATTGAACTGTTTAAGCGGTGGCTGAACGACGGGCGCTGAGGTTGCCTACGGCGCTACAAACTCTGCACTTGGTCTATGAGCCGGTCGAGTGCTCGGTAGTTGAGGGCTTCGGCCAGATGTTGCTGTTCTATGACTTCGCTGTCGGCTAAGTCAGCGATGGTTCGGGCTAAACGAAGGGTTCGGTGATAGGCCCGGTGGGACAACTTCATTTTTTCTGAGGCTGTTGCTAAAAACGCTTCCGTTTTCTCTGACAGCTCACATATTTGCTTCAACGCTTTGGGTTTTATCTCGCTGTTCAGGCAGCCCTGTCGCCTAATTTGGCGCAGCCGGGCTTTTTCGACTAAGTTTTTTGCTTGTGATGTGGTCATGGGTTGGTTGTTCTGCTTAGTAGCGCCGTTTAAACTCATAGATTCTGTTTCTCGGGGCACCATCACCTGGATATCGATGCGATCAAGCAACGGTCCGGACAGCTTGCTTAAGTATTTTAAGATTTGGTCCGGGGTGGAACGACAATTAGCCAGTGAGCCATCAAACTGACCACAGGGCGATGGGTTCAATGCGCAGACCAGCTGAAAATTAGCCGGGAATTTGACGTTGTAGCCCGCTCGACTAATCGTTATTTCACCACTTTCGAGTGGCTCTCGTAAGCAATCCAGTACATGCCGGCTGAACTCAGAAAATTCATCAAGAAAAAGCAAAGCATTATTTGCTAATGATATCTCTCCGGGGCGAACAGAATTTCCTGTTCCCCCACCGACCAATGCCGCCGAAGTGCAGGTATGGTGTGGGCTCCGTAGCTCTCGTCGGGTCAAAGATTCCGCATGATGATAGTCAAAAGACACTGACTTAACCGCTGCAATTTCCATAGCTTCCTGCTCGGTCAGTGGCGGTAATATGCCATTAAGCCTCTGCGCCAACATAGTTTTGCCCGTTCCCGGTGGCCCGACGAACAACAAGTGATGTTTACCCGCCGCTGACAACAGCAAAGCCCGTTTTGCCTGCTCCTGCCCCACGACATCAGCTAAGTCACCTTCATCAATCGCACTCTGCTGAGTCCAGTCTATTGGTTTGGATTCTCTGAGCGGTTCATGCTCATGTAGGTGCTCATACACACTGACCAAGTCCGCCGCTAACCAGCTTTTTTGTTCGCGTACTAACCCCGCCTCCTGCTCGTTAGCTATAGGCACAAAGGCCTGTCGTTTTTTCTTACGGCAAGCTAACAGTGCGGGAATGAGTCCATTCACAGCTCGCAGTTCACCAGTTAACGCTAACTCCCCATAGAACTCCGCCTGCTCCAGAAGAGTATCCGGTATTTGTCCTGACGCAGCCAATATACCCACGGCTATAGCTAAGTCATACCGGGCACCGGTTTTGGGGATATCGGCCGGAGCCAAATTCACCGTAATACGTGTGGCCGGAGGGTACTCAAACCCTGCGTTCATTAAGGCTGTTTTGACCCGGTCGCGAGCCTCCTTAACCGTGGTTGCAGGCATGCCGACCATAGTGAATCCAGGCATTCCCCTCGCCAGATCCACTTCAACCCGAATTTCCGGCGCATGAATACCTATCAGTGCCCGGGTGTACACTCGCGCTAACGCCATCTGTCTCTCCATGACTGAACAACGACCTAACTATAAGCAGCGGGTAAGTCCTTGTCTGTAAGCTAAACACTTCAAGCAATGACCGATATCATTCCTTCTCTCACTTGCTTTTATACCCACTTCTGTCATCATCTTGCCCTAATTAAGAACAAACCGAATAACCAAAGGTCAGTAAAAAAAATGTTCCACCAACTGAACCAACAGTGTCGAAAAGGTCGGTATATAGCACCATTGCTATTACTGGTTTTTATGCTGTGTTGGGGGCAAAACTTTGGTTGGCTGGAAGGCTGTCCTAAGCATCAGGGCGCGCCAGCGGCTGAACAGCTCGCAGAAAGCCATGCGGACCTGGGAGCAAAACACGAAAGCGCCAAAGCCGACTGCGACAAAACAGCGCATTTATTACAGCAGTTCCAGTCCGACATCACTTACTTGGCACTGTCTTTCTTTGTTCTTCTGACTTTGGCGCTGAAGACCACTGTTAACAAGCAGTTAGCGCACCCATTCTTTTTCTTTTCCTGTAAAAGGCGACCCCACGCCGTATTTTGTTGCTTTCTGGAGTAGCGCTTCCAACGGATTTTCATCGTTGGAATACTAACTTCAGGAGTAATGTATGAATAAAATTTTACCGTTATGGCTCGTATCGCTTATTGCTGCGCTGCTGCTTTATAGCGCACAAAGCTTAGCGGAAACACCGTCTACTGGCTGGCTCAGTCATGAAGACCACCCGCCGGTATCGGTGAAGCTGGAACTTACCGGCCATTATGAGGCTGAGCGGAATCTACTACCCGCCCTGCTGCATGTTGAGCTGGACGAAGGCTGGAAAACCTACTGGCGCTCGCCGGGGGAAGGTGGCATACCGCCAACCTTTGACTGGTCCGAGTCATCCAATATTAACGATATTGAATGGCGCTGGCCGGTGCCCTCGCGCTACAGCATTCAGGGTATTGATACCGTTGGGTATCAGGGGTCGTTGACCTTTCCGTTAATGATACAGCTAAGCCCGGATGCCAGGCAGGCGCACATTAGCGGTACTTTGACTATGTCGTCCTGTACCACCGTTTGTGTGTTAACGGACTACCCAATTGACTTGCACGTTGACCTGGACACCCTGACCGTCGACAGTGATCGTGCCTTCGCCTTTAATCCGGCCATGGGCAAGGTGCCTCGGGAGTACGACAGCAATAACGTGAAGCAGGCTATTTGGTCCGACGCCAACCAGCGCGTTCAATTGACCATAGAGCGTGACAGCGGCTGGCAAGAACCTCAACTGTTTATACACAGCAACAACGAAGCTCTGGCCGACGCAGAGTTTTCATCACCGAATATTCAGGTGGAAGGAAATACGCTCACGGCGAATATTGAGGTTAGCCACTGGCTGGAACTGCCGGACCTTAGCGGCGCTGAGCTCATAGCAACAGTCAGTGATGAAAAGTTTGCCGCTGAATATAACGTTCAGCTAACCGCAGGCACTATTGCTAATAACGCACCTCCGCTCTGGGCCATTTTATTGATGGCGTTAGCGGGCGGGCTTATTTTGAACATTATGCCCTGCGTGTTGCCGGTATTAGGCCTGAAAGTTCAAAGCCTGATGCTTTCAGGGGCGCAAGAGCCTAAGGTCGTGCGTAAGCAGTTTTTTGCATCGTCACTAGGTATTATCAGCTCGTTTCTCGTCATTGCCCTGGGGCTGATGGCGCTGCGCTGGTCAGGCGGTTCTGTCGGCTGGGGTATTCAATTTCAGAACCCTTACTTCATTGCCGCATTAGTCGCTATTACCTGGGTATTTGCCCTGAACTTAATGGGCGCCTTTGAGTTTAAATTGCCGTCGTCTTTGAGTACCAGTGCCGCAACCGCCGGCGATGACAGCTACAAAGGGCACTTCCTGCAAGGCATGCTGGCCACCGTATTGGCAACACCTTGTACAGCGCCTTTTTTAGGCACCGCAGTGGCCTTTGCATTAGCTGCTGAGTCATCGGTTATTCTGCTGATTTTTGCCGCGCTTGGGGTTGGTATGGCGCTGCCGTGGTTACTTATAGCCGTTTTCCCGAAAACCGCCAAGTTACTGCCCAAACCTGGCCGCTGGATGCAGTGGGTGAAACCCGTTTTCGCTATTATGATGCTGGCAACCACGGTCTGGCTGACAACCTTGCTGAAAAACTTTGTCAGTCACGACGTGTTCCTTGTGCTTGCCGTCGGTTTATCGGTTCTGACACTGGGGATTATAGGTAAAGTGCATGGTCGCAAAGCGCTGTTTTTATCCATAGGTGGTTTTTTGGTATTAGCCGCCGTTGTCGGTACAACATTGATCCTTACCGCGGACCGTTGGGTCAACAAACTACCGCAGGACCATCAATGGCAGCCACTAACCCAGCAGCGTATTGATAAAGCCGTTGCCAGTGGCCAAACCGTGTTTGTGGATGTGACCGCAGACTGGTGTATCACCTGCCAGGCCAATAAAGTGGGCGTATTACTGCAAGACCCGGTATTTACAGCCTTAGGTCAGGAAAATGTCACCCGCCTGCGCGGCGACTGGACCAAAGCCAACGAGAGCATTACCCAATACCTGAAAGCCAACAATACCTTTGGGGTGCCCTTTAACAAAGTCTACGGACCCGGCGCTCCGGACGGTATAACTCTGCCCGTAGTGCTCAGTAAAGACAAAGTCATGGACGCGCTGGAGGATGCTCGTGAGCAATAGCAAAGCTAAGCCGTCGTGGGCAAAGCGGCTACGAACCGCAGCGCTTTATATTGTGTTGTTCTCGGTCGTCGCTTTCATAGTCGATGCCTTTCGTAATAGTGACGTGCCGGAGTCTGTTCCGGCGGAGCTGTCGTCACTAACGGACATAAACGGCGAGCAATACAACTTACGCGAGATGAGCAAGGACAGCCCGGTTGTGCTGTATTTCTGGGCAACCTGGTGCCCTGTTTGCCCGGCGGTCTCGCCGACGGTTGATTACATTGGCAACCACTACCCGACCATTAGCGTGGCATTGCGCTCCGGTGACAACGACAAACTCACGCGCTACGCGCAGGCGAAAGGGTATGAGTTCCCTATAGTTAACGACAACCTCAACCGCGTCTCAAATGGCTGGCAGGTATCTGCCACGCCAACCATCATCATTATTGAAAACGGTGACATAGTTTCGGCGACAACCGGGGTCACAACACCTCCCGGTTTGTTTATTCGTCTTTGGTTTCACCAGTTTTTTTGAAGTAACTCATTTTTAAGTAGGAAAGTTGTATGAATTTTATCTATAAAACGTTTTTCATCGTTGCTTTTATCTTTAGCAGCAACGTATTTGCGCAAGATTTAAACCCACAACAAGAAGAAGATTTGGAGAAAGTCGAACAGCTATTGCGTGAAAACCCGCAGCTTATTTCAAACATTCACAGAGGTTTGCAACGCTTTTTAGAACAGCAAAGTGAGCAAAAAAACGCCTTCGCTAACCATCAGGAGTGGCTGTATCAGTCGGCGGCACATCCAATTTTAGGTGACCAAGATGCGCCGCATAAAATCATTGTATTTACCGACTACAACTGCCCGTTTTGCAAGAAGTTAGAGCCTGGCCTTCATAAACTGATTGAGGAATACCCGTCTATTCAGGTCGTGAACATTTTTGTGCCTTTACGCCAACAGCAGGTCGATGGGCTTAAAACCAATTCCGCACTTTATGGACTGAACCTGTGGCGCAATGACCCTAAGGCGTTCTTTGAAGCCCACAACTTAATGATGAAAAAGTCGGGCATGCACACCGCTGATTCACTGCAAAGTGTTGCGCAAGTCACGAGTACCGAGGCCTTTTTGTCACCGTCCGGCGAGAGCGAAGCGGTTATTCGCAAAAACATGTCGGCGTTTCGCGAACTAGGCTTTCGCGGCACACCTACCATTATCATTGGTCAGCAGGTAACACCTGGTTACATCCCTTATGGCAAGCTGGAAACCATAGCTACCGAGCAGTTTGAACTAGATTAACTGAGAAATAGATAGGGAGCTTGCTACAAGCTCCCTTCTTTAAAGGATTACTTGATAAAGGCTTCGGCTCGTACTAACATTTGTGAACACACATTTAAAAGAGAACCATCATGGAAACAAGAATTCAGTTTCGTATCGATGAACAAACAAAGCACTTAGCGCAGCAGCAGGCTGAGAGTGAAGGTCGGACTTTGAGTGACGCGTGTCGGCAACTTGCCGAGCAGCTAGCATCGGAGCGTCGAAAACAGCTATCGCAGAACAGCTGGCTTACAGAACAAGTGAATCAGGCATTCCAGAAATTGGAATCTGGCCAGTCTGAGTTCATGGATAACGAACAGGCAAAAAGCCGCATGGAAAAATTTAAAGCTCAATTTCGAAAATAAGGCGTGCAAATGATTTATTGGGAAGAGGATGCCCTGAAAGACAGAGAAAGGATTTTCGAGTTTCTTTACAATTTTAACCCTATAGTGGCAGAACAAACCGATTCACTGATACAAAGCAAAGTCGAAACATTGCTTGAGCAGCCCTATATTGGCGTTAAACGCGAGAATATAAAGGGAAGGCTTTTAATCCTCCCCGATATTTCAATGCTTGTCCCTTACTATATCGACGGAACCAACATACGAGTTTTGCGCGTGCTGCATGAGAAGCAGCAGTTTCCATTTACGTAGGCGTCTTACCAATAGTTTTCCGAAGTCACATTACCGGGCTTGCGGCGGGTGTTCTTAGCAAGCCCCAGTTCCGCCAGCGCGGCACGTGACTCTTTTATCATGTCAGGGTTACCGCAAAGCATCACCTGCGCGCGGGTATCCAACGGTGTATCGAGTGCATCACTTAATTGACCCGAGCTAATCAGTTCTGGAATCCTTGCAGATAGAGCTCCGGGAATGTTTTCACGGGTAATCACCGGCTGATAACCCAGCTGCCCGGGGTATTCTTGTTGCCACTGCTCTATTTGCCCCTGATAAACCAGGTCTTCTGCCACACGAACACCGTGTACCAGGTTAATGCGTTTGAATCGTTCCCATGGCTTTTCGGTTCTCAGCATAGAAATAAACGGACCAATGCCGGTACCGGTTGAGAGCATCCACAAGCTGTCGCCGTCCGGTACTTCGTCCAGTGTGAAAAAGCCACCGGCGGGCTGGGTAATGTCCACACTGTCGCCCGGCTGCAACTTAGCGAGCTTAGTACTAACCTCGCCGTCTTCCACTTCGGCTATGACAAAATCCAGTATGGCTTCGCCCGGCGCACTGGCCAGCGAGTAGGCACGCAATAGCTGCTCACCACCTACATTCAGGCCTAAACGGACAAACTGCCCTGCCTTAAAGTCAAACGGCTCGGCCACAACTCTCAAACTGAAAACGCCAGAACTCCAACGGTAATTCTCGACAACTTTTCCACTAATCCATTGGATCATACGGCTGACTTAGTCCTTGTTTTGGTTCTTGGTCGCTTCCAGTTCTTTTTCTAACAGCTCAACGCGCTCACGCAGGCGCAGTAACATTTGCTGCTGTACATCCAGCTCTTCACGGGTCACTAAATCGAGTTTAGACAGCTGTGACTGCAGTGTTTGTTTAACACGCTGCTCCATATTACCGGCCAGTTCTTTAACACCGGCTGGCATGCTGTCGTTAATTTGGCGAGCAATATTCTCTATTGTTTTGTTGTCCATAAGTCTCTCTTTGTGTAAATCGTTGCTTATTCATTTAGCTTAGCAGGAGATTCAGGTAAAATCCGAGCTTCTTATCGGCTTTTTCACGAATCAGGAACTCCGCGGCGCCCATGCTGAACGATCGCCAGAACCAGGCTGTACATTATATTCAGGGTCCTTTATTGGTGCTGGCCGGTGCCGGTAGCGGTAAAACGCGGGTTATTACCGAGAAAATTGCCTACCTTATTCGTCAGCAAATTTACACGGCACGCCAAATTGGCGCGGTGACTTTCACCAACAAAGCCGCCAAAGAGATGAAAGAGCGTATTGCGCAAACCTTGCCGAAAGCGCAGCTGCGCGGTTTAACCGTGTGTACCTTTCATACTCTGGGGCTGAATATTATCCGGCGCGAACTCAGCACTCTGGGGTTTAAGCCCGGTTTTTCATTGTTTGACGACCAGGACACCTACGCCCTTCTAAACGCTCTTACTGAAGATGTATTTGAGGGCGATAAAGCGCTGATTCAAGCCTGTCAGCACCAGATAGGCCACTGGAAGAACGCCATGCTTTCCCCTGAGCAAGCCTTAGAAAAAGCCGGAAACGATCAGGAAAATGCTTTCGCGCAGGTTTATCAGCAGTACCAAAATAACCTGAGTGCCTGCAATGCGGTTGACTTTGACGACCTGATTCGTCTGCCAACCTTACTGCTGGCAACCAATGAAAACGCCCGCGCGCGCTGGCAAAAGAAGTTTCAATACCTATTGGTGGACGAGTATCAGGACACCAACACCAGTCAGTACCAGTTGGTTAAATTACTGGTGGGCGAGCGTGCCCGTTTTACCGTGGTGGGCGACGATGACCAGTCCATTTACTCCTGGCGCGGTGCGCAACCGAAGAACCTCGCACTGTTAAAGCAGGACTTCCCGCAACTGGAAGTGGTGAAACTGGAGCAGAATTACCGGTCGCACGGCCGTATTCTGAAAGCGGCGAACATACTCATTGAAAATAATCCGCACGTCTTTGAGAAAAAGTTGTTTTCTGAGATGGAATACGGCGAGCCGCTGAGTGTTATCTTTGGCCGGAATGAAGAACATGAAGCCGAAAGGGTCATAGCTGAAATTGTGAAGCAGCGGTTCCTGCGTAAAACGCCGTATCACCATTTTGCCATTTTATACCGGGGTAACCATCAGTCGCGCTTGTTTGAGAAGGCGCTAATGAACAACCGTATTCCGTACAAAATTACCGGTGGTCAGTCATTCTTTGCCCGTGCGGAAGTCAAAGACATTATGGCTTACCTGCGGTTATTGGTGAACCCAACCGACGACACCGCCTTTCTGCGTATTATTAACACGCCGCGCCGTGGCATTGGTCCGCAAACCGTGGAGCGCATTGGTCGTTTGTCGCAGGAGTTAGGCTGCAGCTTATTTGAAGCCTGCCAGTCACCCCACTTAAAAACGCAGCTCAGCACCGGTGTTTTTCAGCATGTGGACGTGTTCCGTAATATGATAGATACCCTCGCTCGTCAGGCTGATCATCAGGAAGATGCCAGCGATGCGGTGCGACAGTTGCTCAGCGAAATTGGTTACGAGGACTGGTTGTTTGAACAAAGCCCCAGTGCAAAAGCGGCCGAAATGCGGATTAAAAACGTGTACGAGCTGCATCGCTGGGTGTCCGATATGCTAAAAGGCGATGCCGAGCATGAGCCTATGGAACTGAATCAGGTCGTCAGCCGTTTATCTCTGCGCGATATGATGTCCCGCAACGAAGATGACGAGCAGTTTGAGCAGGTGCAGTTAATGACTCTGCATGCGTCCAAAGGTCTGGAATTTCCTTACGTGTTTTTGGTGGGAATGGAAGAAGGCTTACTGCCGCACCAAAGCAGTATTGATGAAAACAACATTGAAGAAGAGCGTCGGCTGGCTTATGTGGGCATAACCCGGGCACAGCATAAGTTAGTCTTCACTATGGCGAAAGAGCGCCGCCAGTTTGGGGAAAAGCTTGAGCCGCAGCCCAGTCGTTTCCTGCTAGAGCTCCCTCAGGATGACTTAGAATGGGAACACCGCAAGCAGAAATCAGATGAAGAGCGGGAAGAACAAAGAAGTCAGGGGCTGGAAATGTTGAAGAATGCGCTTAAATAGCGCCGGTGATAACGATTACGCGCACACGAAGCTGGAGTCGTCGTCTTTAACGATACGGCTTTCATAGTTTTGGTCAATAAAACTCCCCTGACCAATAGTGACGCCCTGTTTTTCAACGTCGTCCTTTTGTGTTTCAGTCTCTAAACCGTCTGCATAAACCTCAATATTCAGTTCATGACACAGCGTAACTATGTGCTTAAGCATGGCCTGAGCACGGTTATTGCTGCTTAGCCGGGCAATATAATGATGATCCAGCTTTAATACCGTAAACGGGAAGTTATACAAGAACTGCAACGGCCCGGAGCCACTACCAAAATTATCGATAACCAGTGTAAAGCCGAATTCCGACAGCCGCCTGAGACTTGCGAGCACCCGTCGGCCATCTTTCACCAAATCAGTTTCATCAAACTCTAACGCAATATTTTCCGGCTTGGCGCCGCTGTCCATAACGATATTAACCAGCTCATTCAGGTGGCTGGTTTTTAGCAGGTGCCTAACCGATAAATTAAGATGCAACGACGTTTCATTGCTGACCTTATTTTCAACCAGCCAGCGACTGGCGGTACGTAAAACAAACCTGTCGAGCTTAACAATAAGCCCCGTCCGCTCAGCAAGAGGCAGAAACTCCTCGCTGTCGAAACTGTAACGGGGATCATCCCACACTAACTTTGCTTCTACCGCTTTCACATCGCCTGTTTTTAAATCAACGATTGGTTGATAGCTAACAGCAAAGTCCTTGTCGACTTTCGCGTGTCTCAACGCCGTTTCTTTGCGTACACTGTCGACAAGCGTTTCATGCATACTGTCGTCGAATAATACGTAACGGCCCCGCCCCATGCCTTTAGCCTGATACATAGCAGCGTCTGCGTCACGCAGGAGACGTTCCGCCGAGTCCGTCTCTTCAAGACACTCGGCAATACCAATACTGGCACCGGAGTAATGTTCCTGCCCATTCAGCTGAAACGGCTCACTCATTTGTTGGATCATTCGCTTGGCAACGTCTTTCGCGTCATCAATGCTGGTAATGGTATCCAGTAAGATAACGAACTCATCACCGCCCAAACGCGCAACCATGTCGTTGTCACGCACACAGTCGCCAATACGCTTACTCACTTCCAGCAAAAATTCGTCACCAGCAGAGTGACCAAGGGTATCGTTAATGTTTTTAAAACGGTCAAGGTCGACAAACAATACCGCAAAATGATGTTCAGGATGGCGGCGCTTATGCGCTACAGCCTGCTGCAGGCGCTCATTAAACAAAATCCGGTTGGGTAACCCGGTCAGGTTATCGTGATGTGCAGCGTGGAATAAGTTGGACTCTGTTTTCTTTCGACGCTCAATTTCTGATACAAGCTCTTCGGTGCGCTCTGCCACTTTCTTCTCAAGAAACTGGTTCACTCGTTGAATTTCTTCAGCGGAACGCTTTCTGTCGATAGCAACAGCAACGTGCTGCGAAACAAAGTTCAGCAGCTCCAGGTCATCATTTTGATAAAGGAAGTCACCGTCATAAGTCTGCACCGCAATAACACCAAACACCTGACCGTTCATCATTAGCGGACTGCCCAGCCACTGCTTCGCCAGCTTCATGCCGCCATAACCTAATTCAATTTCATTCTTTTTCAGTAACTTCTGCCTGACAGCCGCATTCACAAAAGCCGGCTCCTGCTTTTTAATGACGTACTCAGTCAAACCTTTACCTACGCGACGACGTTCTGCTTTTGCGCCCGTCTCGTCTACGTGATAAGGAAAATGCAGAAACTTTTTATCATCCGACAGCAACGCCACATAAAAGTTATCGGCATGAATGAGTTTGCCAATTTGCCGGTGCAATTGTCGGTAAAACGCATTCATGTCATCAGAGGTATTGGTCAACTCTGAAATTGCGAACAGCACCGAAGTCTGCTGCTCAGCCCTTTCCCGAATGGTGATTTCGCTCATCAGGCTTTCATTGGCATGTCGAAGTTCGGCAGTCTGGTGCTCTATTTCGCTTTGCATTAAATCGCGTTGTTTTAAGCGTTCAAGTGCATTCACTACGTGCTGCGAGACAAAGGTCAAAAGGTCTTCGTCAGAAGTATCGTAGCGGACATCGGCACTGTAGCTCTGCACAACCATAACGCCAATAGTAATATCACCACGTTTAAGAGGGACCCCCAGCCAGTCCTGGTGTTCAGCTCCCAGGCCTTCAATTTCATTATTATCAATGAGTCGTTGATAGACTTCAGGTGGGCATAAAAGCGACTGGCCTTTTCTTAAAACGTACCCTGTTAAACCTTTGCTGAGCTGATCAATTGGAATGCGTTCGAACAAGGTATCCTGATCAATTTCATCAACAAAGTAGACAAAATCGACAAGCTCTTCCTGAGGTTCATAAAGGCAGATGTAAAAGTTGCGGGCATACATCAGTTCGCCGATGATTTCATGCAATGACTGGTAAAAGTTATCCATTTCGCGTGCAGAAGCCGCCAGTTCCGAAATTCGAAACAGCGCCTTTTGTACGACTTCAGCCGATCGGTATTTTTGGGTCAACCCCTTTAAACGGGCAATGACCTTTTGCAAGCGTTCATTTTCAGTTTGTAATTCCTGAAGCTGCTCCTTGCTTACCTTACGGTCTGTCATCCAGGTTCACCTTTAAACACTGACACTCCTTGCCGCAAACACACTTTTTTAACACTTGTTAGGTTTAATAACAGTCGTACAGTATAGACCTCTGTCAAAAAATAGAAAAGATTTGCTGAAGAAATAATTGGGGCGAGGGAATTCCGAAGAGCAGTTAACGTCAATTGACACGAAAAAAGGCTGCCAATCTGGCAGCCTTTTCAGAACATATTAAAACTCATGTGTTTTAGATATCTTCAATCATATAGTCGATAGCGGCCTGAATTTCGTCTTCAGAACAGTCGCTACAAGTTCCCATAGGGGGCATAGCGTTGTAGCCTTCAACGGCGTGCTTTAATACGGTTTCCATACCTTGGTCTAACCGCTCTTTCCAGTCAGAAGCTTCGTTAATTTTAGGCGCACCCATAACACCGCTGGTGTGACAGGCTGTACAAAATTTATCGTAAACTTGCTGGCCTGAACGTGGACCGCTGCTTTCTTCAGCTGCGCTGCTTTCACCAGCCACATAGTGCTTACCTGCCGGCTTAATACGCTCTGCTATCGCTTCGCGTGACATGTCATCCTGCACCGAAGACGCACTGATGCTTAGCGCAAACAGCATGGAAATAGTGCCCAAAACGCTCTTGACGAAAAATGAATTCATAACTTTCACTGGTTTCTCCTACAAATGGCTGGTGTTCTTGCACGCCCAGTTAGTGGATGCGATTATAACCACAAATGCGCAAAGGATAAACACTTGGCTGAAATTGCTCGCAAAATAGCTTTGCTGGATCTGGATGCTTTCTTTGCTTCGGCCGAAGAATTGCGTGATCCCAGCCTGAAAACACGTCCGTTTGCTGTTGGCGGCGGTGGCGAGCGAGGCGTGGTGGCAACTGCAAATTACCTGGCTCGTCAGTACGGCGTAAAAAGCGCCATGCCAGGCAGCCATGCGCGACGTCTGTGCCCACAATTAACGTTTATACGGCCTGATGGAAATTATTATCGGGAACTCTCCAACAAGGTTCTGGATGTTCTGCAGGAACTGACGCCACGTATTGAACCTGCTTCTATCGATGAGTTCTATTTAGACTTAACCCACCTTGAAGGCTTTAAAGGCAGTGCCACCCTGGCTATGAACCATGTTCGCGAGCGGATAAAAACGCTTGGAATAACAGGCTCTGCCGGCATTTCCAATCAAAAAATGGTTGCGAAAATAGCCAGCGAAGAGCGTAAGCCCGACGGCCAATTTGTTGTTCATCCTTCCGAGGTACTGGATTACATTGCTGCCTTAAACCTCAAACAGATCCCCGGTGTCGGCCCGAAAAGCCAGCAGGTACTGACAAATCATGGCCTGACCACAGGTCAAGACATACAACAAATTGAGCTGCAACAACTGCAGGCTATTCTTGGGGAAAAGGCCGGGTATGTTTTATTTGAGCGTTGTCATGGTCGTGACCGCCGGGAAGTGGTGACTGAGCGCATTCGAAAAAGCGTGGGCGTTGAGCAAACCTTAACGACAGACATGCGGCTGGAGTCGACGGCACAGGCTTATGTTCAGGACAATTTGTTGCCCAAGCTGCGGCAACGGATGAAGATATCACATTGGCGGGAACAACCTATTCGCAGTCAAACCCTTAAACTGAAGTTCTCGGACTTTACTCAAACAACGGTCTCGCGCAGTTCTCAGTTTATTTCGCCCAGCTTGTTTTATCAGCTCTTAGATGAAGCCTGGCAGCGCGGTAAAGGGAAAGGTGTGAGGCTGTTGGGGATCAGCGCAACATTGCCTGACCCCAACGAGCAATTACAACTCGAACTTGAGCTGGATTAATCGTCTTTGACGATAACGGTGATTTTTTCTGAAACAACGGCAGGGTTATGCGGCACGTGGTTTTTATCACCTAAAATGAGCTGCAACGTATGTTCACCCGGCTCTAAAGTCACCGTGGTTTCCGTCTGACCGCCACCAAAGTGAATAACATCGCCACCCATTGGCTTATCCATAGCCGGCAATTCATCTTTATCTATTAGCAAGTGATGATGCCCGGTATGTTTTACGTCAACACCCGCTGGTGCTACACCCATACCGCTTAAACCAAACTTAACTTTAAAGGTTTTACCCACGGTCTCACCGTTTTGCGGAGAGATAATGTAAGCCTGGGCTTCTTGCGATGCTTCCGTACGTTCTGTTTCTGCTGCCTGTGCGGTTGCAAGTACAGGGCCGCCTAACATGGCTAAAGCGCCAATCATCCATGCTTTATTCATAAGTTTCTCCAGTTATTGATATCAATCAATTCAGTTTAAACTGTGTCACCAATTGTTCCAAGCGTTCAAATGCCGTATTCAGTTCACGACATGCCTGCTTGGTATTATTTAGATTGCTGACACTCTGATCGTTCATACTACTAATATCCATAATGTCACGATCCAGTGTTTGGATCACTGAAGTCTGTTGTTCCGTTGCTGAAGCCACCGAATGATTCACATCATCGATATTGACGATAATGCCGTTAATCTCTGACATGTGTTCAGCAGATTCCTCTGCGCTTAGCACACAGGCACTGCTTATTTCCTGACTTTCTTTGATAACTTCAACGACACTGCGCGTACCAGCCCTGACCCGTTCAATCATTGACTCGACTTCGGTAGCCGATGACGATGTCCGCTGCGCCAGGTTACGCACTTCGTCGGCAACGACCGCAAAACCACGACCAGCTTCACCAGCCCTTGCCGCTTCAATCGCCGCGTTAAGTGCCAGCAAGTTGGTTTGCTCGGTAATGCCTTTAATCACTTCAATAATATTTCCAATATTCTGCGTATCTTCATCCAGGGTATGAATGGCCTGGCTGGAGGCATCCATGCGCTCGGACAAGTGCTGAATTTGCTGTCGGTTGTGTTGCAGCGTATCTCTTGCCGATGATGCTTTTGCAGTACCTGAACTGGCCTGCTCAGAGGCTTTTGCAGCATTTTCCGCAATCTCGTGCGCACTGGCGCCAAGCTCATTAATTGCGGTTGCGACAGAGCTGGCTTTACCCGCCTGCTCGCTACCAATATCCATAGAGTCATCATTCGCTTTGACCATACTGCGAATGTTACTTTCCACCTGTTGGGCCGCCGCATTCACCTCAAGTAAGGCTTGCTGAATTTTTTCAATAAATTCATTCATGCGCCGTGAAACCAAACCAAACTCGTCATCTGATTCAACCGGCAGCCGCTGAGTTAGGTCACCCTCACCACGAGCCATGTCAGTAACAGCTTCATTGAGTCTGCGCAGCGGCTTCAGCAGTAAACGCAGTAGCCAGGTGAGTGATACAACAACCGCGACAATACCAATAATCAGGTAGATCACTGCGGTCCAGGCAAAGGTCGACACGTTACTGTAAGCCTGGTCGCGATCAATAACGACACCCAGGTACCAGTCGACGCCCTGAATACCTTTTATTTTATGAAAAGAAACCAGCTGTTCGGTGTCATTAATGCGGTATTCAGAAAAGTCCGGGCTCAATGACACCGGCTGCCCGGCGTAGTCATTCACAGATTTTTCAATCCAGTTTTCATCCGGGTGAACCAGAATATTACGGTCACCACTTACCAGGAAAGCAAAACCCAGGCCCATAAAGTCGATGTCGTTTACAATATTTGAAATTTCATCCAGCATCATGTCACCGCCGGCAACACCGACCAGCTGGTTATTCCGACGCATAGGAACCACTGCGGTAATAGTCAATTCATTGGTTGTAACGTCGATATACGGCGCGGTATAGGTTGGTTGCCCTTCATCAACCGCTAATTGATACCAGGGGCGGCTGCGGGCATCGTAATCATCGGGCAAATCAATGCTCGGATCATCCAGCAGGAAGGTCCCGTCAATTAAGCCATAGTAAACATTTTTAAACTTCCCGGCCGCTTTTGACTGTTGCACGCGTTCTAATGAACGGGCGGTGGAATCATCAACGTCATAGGCGTCAGCCGTTGCCTGAACAATGCTCATACGGTCATTGAACCACTGCGAGATATTGCTTGATACAGAGTCCGATAACGCCTGCATCTGATGCTGCAAGTTACTACGGGTTTGAGTCGACATCTGCAAAAAGTTAGTGAGCGTAAAGACACCCAACACTAACACCAGTATTAGCGATACAACAGCCGTCACTTTTTGTGTAAACTTCAATTTTTTCAGCATCTTAAAAGCATCTCTTATTATCGTTCTATTATGAGCATTCTTAGGCGGTCAGTCGTTTTATCGGGCTATCCCACTTGAATGTCCGTTTCCGGGAAGCGGATGTGTCGTTTCCTTGGCGTTGCCAGAAAATAAGCCAATGTTAATGGCCCGACACGTCCGGCAAACATCAGGAACACCAACACCAATTGGCTTGCCGTCGTTACTTCTGCGGTAATTCCCCTGGACAACCCAACAGTTGCCGAAGCCGATAAAACTTCAAAGGTTATATCTATAAACGGCAGCGGATTCAAAATCATTAGGATAAATATACCCAGAAACATCAAAATTAAGGTAACTAGAGTGACCGCAAGTGCTTTCATCACCACTTCCTGAGGAACGGTACGGTTCAATAAAGTGACGTGTTCACGGCGGCGAAGAAAAGCATAAGTAGCGACCAGCAAAACAATAAAAGTCCCTAACTTTATGCCACCAGCAGTACTCATTGAACCGCCACCAATAAGCATCAGCAGCATGGTATACACGGCACTTGCGTCTGTCATTGCTCCGGTATCAACCGTATTAAAACCTGCCGAGCGAGGGGTGGTTGCCTGAAACCAGGCAGCCATAGCCTGGTCCCCAAAACTTAAGTTAGCGAATGTTGCCGGGTTATTCATTTCCAGCAGCCAAATAATAGCTACCGACAATACATTAATAATTAAGGTCGCCCATAAAATGGCACGGGTATACACCGAAAATTTATACCAACGGCGTTTTTCGTAGATATTGGTAATCACCGAGAAGCCCAAACCACCAATAACAAACAAAATGCTGATAATAAGGTTCACCGGTACACTACTGGCATAATCCACAATACCGTTAGGAGACAAAACAAACCCGGCGCTGTTAAAGGCAGAAATAGCGTAAAAAATGCTTTCAGCAAAGGCATCAATAAAGCCCTTTTCCTGCCACCAGGTGAGCGTCAGGCCTATTATTGCAATGGCTTCAACGATTAAAGCCAAAGAGACCACCGCTTTTGCCGTGCGCCCAATACTGGCGAGACTGGTTTGCTGCATAGCCTCTTTTGCCAGCACCTGATGTTGCATACCGACGTGTCCGCCGATTGAAATGGCGGCCAGAACAGCAAAGGTCATGAAACCTAAGCCACCCGCCTGAATGAGCAAAGCCAGAATCCCCATTCCAAATGGGGTGTAAGTCGCCCCGGTGTCCACGACAACGAGTCCGGTTACGGTCACAGCGGAAGTAGCCGTGAATAGACTTTCTAACCAGGTTATCGGTTGCTCGGTCGCAAAAGGCAACTTCAACAATAAGGTGCCCAATAGAATTAAGCAGGCAAAACCTCCCGACAGAATAACCGGCGGACTGGCACTAAAAGCTTTTCGCCTTTTCCTGCCAGGGCGTCGGTAAAGCCAGGCTGTTGAAGGGATCCACTGCTTCATGAAGACTCTTTTAACTTAGGTGCAATGGCTTTCAGAGCCTTTAAGCTGCCAGCCATCACCAAAGTTTCATTGCCTTCCAGAGTCATCGACATAGAAGGATCCACTGTCACCTCATCACGCCGTTTAATTAATAAAACATGAAAATACTCACTGTCATCGGGCATGATGTCTTCCAGGGTCTTACCCTTAAGGTACTCGCCAACACTAATTTCGACACAATACCAATTATGGCCAAGCGACATATATTCGTTGACCATTGGGTAGTTCAGTGACTGCGCAACTCGTATTCCCATCTCTTCTTCAGGGTGAATAATGCGGGTGACACCCAGCTTAGACAGAATTTGGTGATGAGACTTAGACGTTGCTTTGGCCCAGATTTCTTCTACACCAATACTTTTTAAGTGCAGAACACACAGTAAGCTTGCCTGGAGATCCTCTCCAATAGCAACAAGCACCACTTCACAGTTGGTTAAATCCAGCTCGCGCAGCGCTTTCTCATCGGTCACATCAGCAATGGCTGAATGCGTTAACACATCAGCCATCGCCTCTACCGCTTTCTCGTCCGAATCAACACCGATTACCCGGTGCCCAAGGTCAAGCAGTTCCTTCGAGGTTCGGGCACCAAAGCGCCCTAAACCAATGACGCCAAATTCTGCCATGTCAGACTCCTATTGTGCTTTTGCCGGCGCCAGGAACAGCGCATTCATCAGCAAGGTATTTAAACCGTCCATGTAAGCGCGGTAAGTGGGTTCCTGAGTAAAGCTGATAACCATACCACTACCCGTTGGCTGCCACATTAATAGCGGTTTGTAAGGCAGTTGCTGTGCAATGTCATCCCACAAAAAGCCGCTAGCCAGCATATCGTCCGCACCCGCAAACCAGGCAATATTTCTACCCTGGTTGATATCAATGGGCGTAAACACATCGTTGCCGTTATAAATACTGATAACCTGTGGCTTTACACCGGCACTTAACCAGTGGTCGGTATCCACCTCAGCATTTAACAACGCACCAGGCACCCAGTCCGGGTCAGCGCCGTGCGGCTTTATTTCCGTTAAGAACTGTTCACGGCTTTCAATGACTTTACCATCCACTTTAGCTTCGTCTTCCGGCTTAGTAACGCCTTCTTCGGGGACTTTGCGCTCAAGCTTGGTATTTAACAGTCCGGCTTCAACGGCCCAGGCAGAGGCGCTGCCTAAGGTTAATAAAACACCGCCGTCTGACACCCACTGCTTAATTTTCTCAACCGCTTTGTCATTTAAGACATCTGCGTAGCGCCCCTCCGGCAGGATAAGAACATCAAGACCGTCTAAATCGGAGCGAAGTAACTGCATGGTGCGAATAGCTGTTACCGGATAGCCCATCTGACGCTCAATAACAAAGCGTGTATGGCCCGCATTATAGGCACTGACGGGTTCGTCCCAGGCAATAGCAATGTTTGGCGCTTCCAGCTTACTCACATTATGTGAACCGAAGTTCGGACCAGCGGTCATCCAGCTTGAATCGACGCCTTCAACGGTTGCGCCCGAGGCTTTAGCCAGTTCCTGCAGTTTTGCCTGTAAGCCACCCTGGTTGTCTGCGCGGGTTAAAATGAGCGAACCACTTGGAAAGTCGCCGGCGCTTTCATGGGTAAAGGCTAATTCGCTTTGGCGAACTTCCAGGCCTTCCCGCAAGGCGGCAGTAAGGAAGCGACCCGCATTCATGTCACCCCAACGAACCAAAAAGGCCACCTTGGCGTCCGGGTTAATGACCTTACCTGGTTCAATGCGCCCTTCTTCAACCGAGGCCGTGGCAACACCCGGCAGGTCATCACACTGATGACTGTCAACGTTAAACATTAATGGCAGTGACCAGCCGGTTACATCATAAATTTGGTCCGGCAGGTTGTTGTTTCGGCGTTGTTCCTGCTCGGCCAAAAAGTCATCCGCCATGTCCACTTGCTTATCCATTAAGGTACGTATCATGCGGTGTGCAGGTTGTGCCATATCAATGATGTAAGCGCCGGCTTCATAGTCGGTTCCGCACACATCAAAGGCTTCCTCCGCCTGGTTCACATCAGCACCCTGCTCAACCAACAAGGACGCCAGCTTGCGCGCAGCAGCCGGATCATCTTTAGCGGGCAGAATAATAGAGCGGACATCGCCGTCTTCACCGGCTTCAACCGCAGACTTACGGTATTCCCAGAACTTCTGCAACAAGGCTTCTCGACGCTCGGAAACCGTCTGAATTGTCGAAATAGACGCTATAAAATGCTGTTGAACACCATCGGCGTAGGTCAGCACGTCGCCGTCTTCGCGCTCAAACAAATGTCCACGCGCCGAAGCCATTTCATAAGTCATAGCAACTGAGCCCTGATAAAGCGGCCAACTGGCGCCATAACCCGGATAAAAGGCATCAAAAATTTCACGGGTAAAGTAATCAAAGCCTTTTTCATCAAACCACTGACCATTATTTTTACCAATCCAGTTCAGCGTTTCGCGCTGCGCTTCGGTTATCAGTGGGTTATAAGGCCGCGCCTCGGGTGTGAAGTAGTATGTGGAATCACCGCTCATTTCGTGCAGGTCAACAAACACCAGCGGATAATATTTTAGTAAGGCGTCAATTTGTCCGCTTATTTCAGGCTGCGTCAGCGCAATCCAGTCGCGGTTCATATCAAACAGGTAATGGTTAGTGCGCCCGTTCGGCCAGGGTTCGTTATGCTCTGCACTGCGACGATCGCCTGAGTGCTCAAGCCCAACACTCATGTAGTAACGATCCACAAAACGAGCCCGCCCATCGGGGTTTTGCAATGGATCAATAAACACCATGGTGTTGTCCAGCCACTGCTGAGTCTGCTCACGCTGGTCATGCAGTAAATGATAAGCCGTCATCATAGCCGCTTCGGGCGAGGAAATTTCATTGCCGTGAACGCCGTAGGACAGCCAGATGCTGCCGGGCAATTGGTCAATTAACTGCTCAGCGTCATCGCTGTCGGTTTTACGCGGGTCTGCTAAGGACTGCATTCCCTGCATGAAGCCGTCAAAGTCGGCCATGTTCTTTTCACTGGAAATAACCGCATAATAAAGCGTGCGTCCTTCCCAGCTTTTGCCGTACTCAAGCAGTTTTACCTGTTTCGGATAGGCCTGCTTCAGTGCTTCAAAATAGCGGCTCATATCCGCCGGACTGGTAATTTTGGTACCCATGGGGTAACCCAGAACTTGCTCGACGGTCACTTCGGAGTCGCTGTACCTGGCTTCAGGGAGTATGGAGCTTTCGCCGGACAGCTGCTGTGCATGGGTGGGTATCACGAACCACGAGGCGGCTACCAGCGCCGCTAATTTGAGACTGCGCATCTTCATTCCTGTTGTTTTACACACTGCCGAAACAATGCTTAGGGTTTATTTTTATGTCTCCCTAATGTAAAAGCTTGAACAAGGTAAGTGAAGCTCAATTTAGGCGCTATGAATAAAAAGACTCAAATAATCACACTAATGGTGGCTTTAACTACCACAATAATTCTGGCCGGCTGTGAAGTGACACCGAATAACGTCAGGCGAGTAGTTACTTCTGGCATCCTAAGCGGAAATGACCCCACAGCGGTTGTTGAATCGTTAGCTCGTGAGCGTCTCAATAGCTACCGCAGTAACCCCCGTCAGCTTATTAGCGATATTGAAGATCTGCGCAAAGCACTGCGCGACCTTCGTACCGTTGCCGAAGCCATTTGGGGTGAAGAAAAAGACACGGTTCCCAGCGAGAAAAAGTACGTTAAATACAGCGATAACTTTCATGCCAAAGCCGTGGTTGATTTTGAGCAAGGCCTGCTGACCGTAGCCACTTTACATGACAGCGGCGATCCCGCCGAAACCCGGCAAAAATTGCAGGCGGCAATTGTACGCACGCTGCTGACACCCGCCGATCTCACCGCCGTTGATATATTTACCGATAAAGAGCCAGAAGGTTCAGGAAAGCCCTTTTTGCGAGGCCAGGTTGTTGACCAGGACAATGTCGTGGTCGAATACCAGTGGCGAGCCAACCGTTTTGCCAAGTATTTAGTTAACAACGAGCTTCGCACTCGCCGTGCCAAAGACAACGACGTTTATGAAGTACAAATTGCGCTGGTGGACGACCATAAAGCGCTACGCAAACATCAATATTCCGATTACGTGATTGCCGCCGCGAAGCGCTACGACATTGAACCTGAGCTTATTTACGCCATTATTGAAACCGAAAGCAGCTTCAACCCTTATGCGGTAAGCCATGCCAATGCTTATGGCTTAATGCAGGTGGTGGCAGCTACCGCCGGGCGAGATGTCTTTGAGCGGGTACGCGAAGTTCCCGGCCAGCCAACCTCTGAGCAGTTATTTGACCCCGCCCAGAACATTGATATAGGCAGTGCCTACTTATACATTCTCAATACCCAGTATTTAAAAGGCGTGCAAAACCCAAGCAGCCGTGAGTACGCTATAGTATCCGCATATAACGGCGGTGCGGGTAATGTACTGAAAACCTTTTCATCCAACCGCAACCGGGCCATTCAAATAATGAACCGAAGTCAGCCCGGTGTCATTTACCGGGACTTAACTTCAAAACATCCTTTGGCTGAAAGCCGCCGGTACCTGGAAAAGGTGATGTACTTTAAGCAAAATTACTGACAAGACCCACAGCAAAAATCTTTACCGTGTACCGGTGCTGCCGCTTTCTTCTCGACAAAAAGTACGTTGTTTTCCAGGTAAATATGCTCGCGTAAGTCGTCCTGCAACTCTTTCAGGCCGTTATAAAGCGCAGTCCAGGTGCCACAGGCGCCTTCAGGCAAAGTCAGGTTGTTGGTCAGTTCATTAATTTTATTGATTTCGTCTTCGTGCTGCACGTGTTCTTCTTCCATGACTGAAATTGGGCCGCTTGGATAGACTCCACGCGACAACATTGGGAACAGGATTTGTTCTTCTTTCATCATGTGGCTTTCCAGCTCCTGCAACATATTGTCTAAGTGCTCAGCCAGACCATTAGGCGCTTCGGCATGATCACCGTGAACCTCTTCCACGCGCATAGCTAACTGCTTTAGTTCTGGCAGCTGGTCACGATGACACTGGTGAAAGCGCAAATAGATGTGCTCGATTAATTCCTGAGGGCTCGCGTCCTGCCATTTCTGTTCAGCAGCTTGTAAACGTTCATTTAAAGTATTCATGGGGTAACTCCTGTTTGCTAAATTAAAATTTTCAGCCGTTACTTAACGGTCTAAACTTTCGCTATGGCTGTTGATTGCAACAAACAGGCCAGCTTCTACCCCATTGTGATTATTGACTCTCCGGGGTGCCAAGGTACTATCAACCCAACCAATAAGGGTCTTTTTAACCTGAGCAGTCAATTTAACCATGTTACAAGAAAGTCTATTAGCAGACCTGCTGACCGAGCAGCCTGCCGCCGTTCGTTTACAAAATTTGGTCAATACCTTACGCCGTCATTTCAACTGTGGGGCGGTGGTGTTACTGAAACTGGATAACGAGGTACTTCAGCCCGTCGCTATTCAGGGCCTGGTGCGCGAAGCTCTGGGTCGTCGCTTCGTGGTTGCGCAACACCCACGGCTGGCGGCACTGCTGGCTTCCCGCAGCCCGGTAAGGTTTGAGCATGACTCATCGTTACCAGACCCTTACGACGGTTTATTAGCCGAGCAGCCGGGTAATGCACTGCCCGTACACGACTGCATGGGAATCAGCTTGTACCTGGAAAACAAATGCTGGGGGGTGCTGACATTAGATGCCCTGCAGCCAGGCACCTTTACCGATGATTCCATACTCGAGCTGCAAAAGTTCAGTTTATTCGTTGAAACAGCGGTGCGTATTGGCCAGCTTGAGCAAAACGTCAGAGCCTTGCGTCAGGGGCAACAACGCGCCATGCCGCAAGCCGGAGCGACAGAAACCAACGACTCTGAAATTATTGGTCAGAGCAAAGCCATTGAAAGTGTTCTGAAAGAGCTTAGAGTTGTCGCCGGTGCTGACTTACCGGTACTGCTTTTAGGGGAAACCGGCGTCGGTAAAGAGCTCTTCGCACGCGAACTTCACTTATTGTCGCAGCGCAGCGATATGCCGCTTATTTATGTTAACTGTGCTGCGCTGCCAGAATCCTTAGCTGAAAGTGAGCTCTTTGGTCATGTTAAAGGCGCTTTCTCCGGCGCCACCAGCGACCGTTCTGGACGCTTTGAGGCCGCTCATGGCGGTACCTTATTTCTGGATGAAGTGGGCGAGTTGCCACTGTCGATACAGGCCAAACTGCTGCGTGTTTTGCAAAATGGTGAAATTCAGCGGCTGGGCTCGGACAAATATCGCAAGGTGGACGTGCGCCTGATAGCAGCCACCAACCGTAACCTGCGCCAGCAAGTCAGTAATGAAACTTTCCGCGCGGATCTATACCACCGTTTGTCGGTTTACCCTTTACCCATACCGCCTTTGCGTGAGCGCGATGACGATGTGTCGATTCTGGCCGGTCACTTTCTTGAGTTAAACCGCGCACGCCTGGGGCTTCGTGCTTTGCGGCTGTCACCGGAAGCCGAACTGGCCATACAGCAGTATCAGTGGCCGGGGAATGTGCGCGAACTGGAGCACGTAATAAGTCGCGCAGCCATTAAGCTGCTGAGCCATGGTGTTGAGAAAACCGATATTGCGACCATTGAGCCGGAAATGTTGGATCTCGACGTTCAGTTACCCATGTCGACCGCTCTGGATTCGGATAAAAACAGCGGCGGAGCCGAGTTGCCAGTGCATAGCGTTTCCATGAAGGAGGCGGTTAGCTACACCCAAAGAAAAATGATTGAAGCGGCTTTGAGTCGGCATAACAACAGCTGGAGTCAAGCTGCTAAAGACCTGCAACTGGACGCCAGTAACCTGCACAAAATGGCAGGCCGGCTGGGAATGAAGTCATGACCCGGGAGTTGTTAATTCGGTTGCTCTGGCGCGCTCTGGCTCTATTTTTTGTGCTACTGGGGCTAATTGGTATTGCCCTGCCGGTGATGCCGACCGTTCCTTTTCTTATTGCCGCGCTTTGGGCCGCCAGCAAAGGCTGGCCTCGCTTAGAGGCCTGGCTGATTAACCACCCCAAATACGGTCCGGATATTAGAGCCTGGCGCGATAACCGCGTTATAAAGCGCCGTTCCAAAGTCATAGCCCTGATTATGATGGCAACAGGTTATTTGGTGTTATGGTTATTGGTTCCACAGGTTCCCGTGTGGTTAAAAGGGCTGGTGGGTGTGGTCTTACTCACCGTGGGTTACTGGCTGGCCACTCGCCCTGAATTTGTACCTGAAAACAATGGACACTCGTTATGAGTAAAACCCTTTCTCATCAGCAGATGCTGAAGTACAACCGGCACATTGCCCTACCGGCTATGGACTTAGAAGGCCAGGAAAGGTTACTAAACGCCCATCTGGTCATCATTGGCCTGGGCGGATTAGGCTGCGCCGTTGCGCCTTATTTAACCGCCGCTGGCGTTGGAAAGATCACCTTAGTCGATGACGATGTAATTGACCGTCATAACCTGCAACGCCAAATTCTGTTCACCGAAAGCAGCGTAGGGAATAACAAAGCAGAGCAAGCTCGCCAGCACCTGATGCAGCTGAATAGCGAAACTGACATTAGAGTACTGCCGGTACGGGCAGACGACGCTTTGCTGATGAACTTAGCAGAAGATGCCACGCTCATTGTCGATTGCTGCGACAACCTGGCGACACGTAACAGCGTTAATAAAGCGTGCCTCAAAAGTAAAACGCCGTTGGTTTCCGGCTCTGCCATTCGTTTTGAAGGTCAGATTGCCAGCTTTTCTATGCACAACAGTTCGCCCTGCTACGCCTGTTACAGCCAGTTTTTTGGTGAGCAGCAACTCAGTTGTACAGAAGCCGGTGTTTTGTCTCCTTTGGTGGGGGTGGTAGGTACCATGCAGGCTGTCGAAGCAATAAAAATAGCGGCTGGTATTGGCCAGCCGCTGTATTCATCGGTATTATTGTTTGATGCGCTGCACAGTGACTGGCAGCGGCTCAATATTCAGAAGCACCCGCAGTGCCCACACTGTGCAGACCTTTAACCCGGGTTTCCATCAGCACGCGGCGTAGTCAGCACTTTAAAGTAAACCACAACATAAATACCGTAAGCCAAAGCCCAGGCTAAAGTGCTGAACATGAGCCACTGGCTGGTTAACTCTGGCGCCAGCCACATTAAAAAGACCCGGGTCAGTGCAGCAATTAGCACCAATAAGAATGCGCCGGTCATAATCAGTTTGGGCTGCAATGGACGGCCACTGTGCCCCAGGGATACCCGCGCTATCATGCTCAAAATCATATTACCCATAGCACCAGCGGTCAGTGCGTGCATAGCCAGGCTCTGAGTCAGCTCAAAACCGGCATAGCGCAGTGCAAATAGCGCCAACCCAACCGGAATAAACCAATAGGCCAAATGCAGCGACCACAGTAACGGCACCCGCCAGGTCCTCCAGATTTTCCAGCGCGCTACTCGTATCGCTGTAGCAATAGCTGAAACGGTAAATAGGAAGACCATCACCTGACTGGGTAATATGGTGTGCAGATTCAAAAAGTGAACCGCAAAAATAAGCCACAAACTACCCAGCGCAATACGATCAAGCCAGACAATCGGCTGTACTTTCGGTGTCATAGTGCCATTGGCGGTAAACATGGGCAGTACCCGGCCGCCAATAATTGCCATAAGCAAGGTCACCAGGAACACCGCATTGTAGGCACCAAGAATTTGAATATGGTACTGACCAAAGTGCAAGCCATAATGCATAAGCAAATTACAAACAGTCAGCAACAACAGAATGGGGACAAAAAATAAGTTTCGGGTCTGATTCACCTTGAGTACCATGCGCCCGAACAAAAATGCAGCAACAGGTAAAAGGCTGACATCGACAGCCGCAACCAGCCACCAGGGCAACTCACTCCCAAACAAAAGACCCAGCCGCGCTGCTGCCCATAATACCGTCAGAATAAGCAAGGTATTGCCGTGAGGTGCTCTAAGCCCCGTCCAGTTCTGCACCGCGGTTAATAGGAAACCAAGCACAATAGCGATAACAAAGCCGAACATCATTTCATGGGAGTGCCAGAACATGATGTTGCCATATACGGGCAAATCGACCTTTCCACCAAGTGCCAGCCCCCACAACAGCATAGCGATGGCACTAAACCCTGCTCCCAGCAGGAACAGCGGTCGAAATGCCTGGCGCAGAATTGGAATTAACTGCTCTTCTTTTTGTTTGTCTGTGATCTGCATCATTGTCACCGCTTAATTTTTAAAGGTACATTTGTAATATATCTTTTATTTATCGGAAAATCGACTGCTTACTCGCGAAAATAAGTTAGTACCCCTTAGTTGATTTCGTTTCTTTATGGCAAGTAAAAATTACCCATTAAGGGGTAGCCTCCTCGCTTTTAACAGGCTTTCCCAAGACACTTGAAACTACCCTTAAAGTAGCATTACCAGAACCTTCCGCTTCGTCCTAGTCTTTTGATACTAAAGCATTTTATTGCGCTTAACAGTAAAGTTTAGCCATCTGACTTAATGGATCTAACTGGAGGTCTTTCATGAACCAACCCCTGTCAGTCACAGGTGGTCAACGCAACAGAGCGCTCGCTATTTCAACGCTGGCGTTCACGCTTTGTTTTGCGGTCTGGACCATCTTTTCAATCATCGGCATTCAGATAAAAGCCGACTTCAACTTAACTGACACTCAGTTGGGCTTACTGATGGCAACCCCGGTATTAACGGGTTCTATCAGCCGTATGTTCCTGGGTATTTGGACCGACCAGTACGGTGGTCGCAAAGTCTTCAGTATTCTCATGTTACTGACCGCAGCCTGTGTCTATTTGCTCACCTTTGCTAACAGCTACATTATGTTGTTGATTGCCGCATTAGGTGTTGGCCTGGCCGGTGGTTCATTCATTGTTGGTGTCACCTATACGGCGGCCTGGTTTAACGATGTAAAAGAAAAGCAAGGCACCGCACTAGGCATTTTCGGAGCCGGTAACGTTGGCTCGGCGGTAACTAACTTTGGTGCTCCGTTTCTGCTAATAGCCCTTGGTTGGCAGGGTACTGCGCAAATTTATGCAACGGTACTGGCTATTGCCGGTGTTGTTTTTCTTTTCCTGGCAAAAGACGATCCGCTAAAAGAAACTCGTCAGGAACTTCAGCAAAAAGGTTTTTGGGAGCAGCTGTCGCCCCTTGGTGATCTTCGTGTCTGGCGCTTCTCACTTTACTACTTCTTTGTTTTTGGTGCTTTTGTCGCGTTAGCCTTATGGTTGCCGCACTACCTTATCGGTGTTTACGAGCTGGATATAAAAACGGCCGGTATGATAGCGGCACTTTACACTGTCCCTGCTTCGTTGTTTCGTATTCTGGGCGGTTGGATGTCTGACAAATACGGGGCTCGTCGAGTCATGTACTGGACATTCATTGCATCGGTAATTTGTACTTTCTTACTGAGTTATCCCAGCACCGAGTACGCGGTTAAAGGGGTAAACCAGACTTATAACTTCCACTTCGAAATCACTTTACTTGGCTTTGTTTTCCTTACTTTTGCACTCGGCTTCTTTATGTCGCTGGGTAAAGCCGCTGTATTCAAGCATATTCCGGTTTATTACCCGAAAAGCGTTGGTGCTGTTGGTGGTGTGGTCGGAATGATTGGTGGTTTGGGTGGCTTCTTGCTGCCATTAACCTTCGGCATGCTGAACGATGTGATTGGTGTATGGCAGAGCAGCTTTATGCTGTTATTCGTTATTGCTGCAGCCGCACTCGCGTGGATGCATTTTGCTATTCTTCGCGCAGAGCGTGTTGAGTATCGCGAAGACCGCGAAGAACGCGACCTGCCCGAGCTGTCCACTCCGAACTCTATGGTGCTGGATGACTGGCGTCCGGAAGATAAAACCTTCTGGGAAGAAAAAGGTAAGCGCATTGCCACCCGTAACCTGTGGATTTCCATACCCAACCTGTTTTTGGCGTTCGCAGTCTGGACTATCTGGAGTATTCTGGTGGTCAAAATGCCGGCTCTCGGCTTCCCTTACAGCCAAAACGAACTGTTCTGGTTAGCGGCCTTACCTGCCTTGTCGGGTGCGACCTTGCGGATCTTCTATAGCTTCATGGTGCCGATATTTGGTGGCCGTCGCTGGACAGCCATATCCACAGCGTCCTTACTACTACCCTGTATCTGGATTGGCTTTGCCGTCCAAAATACCGATACGCCATACATGATCATGCTGATTCTTGCATTGTTGTGCGGCTTTGGTGGCGGTAACTTCTCGTCCAGTATGTCCAACATCAGCTTTTTCTATCCACAGAAGGAAAAAGGCGGTGCCTTGGGCATGAATGCTGGTCTGGGTAACCTGGGTGTGTCGGGTATGCAGTTACTGGCGCCGCTGGTTATTGCTGCCAGTGTGTTTGGCGGTATGGGAGGTGACCCACTGGTGATCCAGGAAGGTGCGAATGCGGGTCAGGAAGTCTGGCTGCAAAACGCTGCGTTCTTGTGGGTTCCTTTAATTGTTATTGGCTCTGTCGCAGCCTGGTTTGGTATGAACGACATTTCCTCAGCGAAAGCTTCGTTCAGTGATCAAGCCGTTATCTTCAAACGCAGTCATAATTGGATCATGTGTATCCTTTATTTGGGAACGTTCGGAAGCTTTATCGGCTTCGCTGCTGGCTTCCCTCTGTTATCCGGTATGCTGTTCCCTGAAGTTGACCCAACCGCTTACGCTTTCCTTGGTCCGCTAGTCGGTGCTTTGGCTCGTCCCGTCGGTGGTATCGTCGCTGACAAGCTAGGCGGTGCAAGGGTAACCTTCTGGAACTTCCTGCTGATGATTGCCGGCGTAGCGGGTGTCATGTACTTCCTGCCAATAGCGGGTACTGAAGGCAACTTCTGGGGATTCTTCGCTGCCTTTATGGTGCTGTTTATTGCAACGGGTATTGGCAACGGCTCCACTTTCCGTATGGTTCCGGTCATTTTCCTGAACCAGCGCAAACGCGAACTGGGCGATACCGACGAAGCCATTAAGCAGGGCAATAAAGAATCGGCTGCGGTTATTGGTTTTATCTCGGCATTCGCAGCCTACGGCGGCTTCTTTATCCCGAAAGCTTATGGTTCATCCATTAGTCTGACAGGAAGCGTATCCGCTGCCTTAGTGAGCTTTATTGTCTTCTACGCTATATGTAGCGTGATAACCTGGTGGTTCTACTCTCGTAAAAACGCACCAGACCCCTGCTAAACCGTCTGGGCTCAGGTATAAAACTATGAGTCTAATGAGTAAAGCAAAAGAGCTGTCACCAGCCTACTTTGGGCTGGTGATGGCAACAGGAATCATCGCCATTGCTGCCCACCAACAGCAATGGCCTTTTATTGCCCGGGCCCTGTTTTCCATCTCCTGTGTTAGCTGGGTTATTCTTACTTTTCTTTATAGCTACCGCGCTTTGCGGTTTACCAAAGCATTCACTGAAGATTTAATCAGCCACAGTAAAGGGCCCGCGTTTTTCACTTCAGTGGCAGGTACAGGGCTTATTGGCAGTCAGCTGATGGTTTTGTACAGCCATTACTGGCTCGCTTTCGTAGCCTGGGTTATTGCGCTGGTACTCTGGCTGCTGCTTACCTATACCGTATTTACCGCGTTAACCATACGTCGTAATAAGCCAACACTGGATAAAGGTATTAGTGGAGCCTGGCTGCTGGCAGTTGTTGCTACCCAGGCGGTGGCCGTATTAAGCGCTTACCTGGCCACGCAGACATCCCAGCCGTGGAAACTGGAGCTTAATTTTCTGGCACTGTCCATGTGGTTATGGGGAGGCATGCTTTATATCTGGATGATGTCGCTAATTTTTTATCGATATACGTTTTTCCAGTTTGTGCCTGGTGACTTAGCACCTCCGTACTGGATAAACATGGGAGCAATGGCCATATCAACTCTGGCGGGCTCCTTGCTGGTTATTAACTCGCCGAATGCTCCCTTTCTGCAAAGCCTGGTGCCTTTCATAAAAGGTTTTACCATCTTCTATTGGGCCACAGGAAGCTGGTGGATCCCCATGCTGTTAATTCTGGGTGTATGGCGGCATGTTGTCCGGCGTTTCCCGTTTGCGTACGACCCGCTTTACTGGGGTGCCGTGTTTCCGCTGGGCATGTATTCAGCCTGTACCTATGTCATGCTGCAGGCGATGGAATTTTCCTTCCTGGACGCATTACCCACAGCCTTCTTTTACATTGCACTGCTGGCTTGGGGAGTCACTTTTATTGGGTTATGCCGAAGCCTGTTACGGCTCCGGCAGCAGAAGTAACTACTTACTTTTGGGACGAAAGGGCTTAATGAGCGATTCATCGCACTCAAGGTAAGGCCCATCCATAAGATCAATGCAATACGGCACGGCCGGAAATACAGCGTCCAGACATTGCCGAATGGCCTTAGGTTTACCCGGTAAGTTAATAATCAATGACGAGCCTCTGAGCCCTGCTGTTTGCCGCGACAAAATGGCGGTAGGAACGTACTTTAAAGACTCCTGTCGCATTAATTCACCAAAGCCCGGCATCATCCGGTCGCAAACGGCCTCTGTCGCTTCAGGTGTGACATCGCGTTTGGCCGGGCCGGTTCCGCCGGTGGTTACGACCAGACAGCACCCTTCTTTATCCACTAACTCTTTAATGGTGGACTCGATAAGAGGCTGCTCATCGGCTATAACCCGGTACTCTGCCTGCCACGGTGACGTTAAATAGTCGCTTAGTGTGTCTTTTATCGCCTGCCCGGAAATGTCTTCATACACTCCGGCGCTGGCCCTGTCACTAACGGTTAGTACACCAATTCGAGCTATTTTCTCTGACATAGTTATCCTTTTCGCTATAAATGCTTTGTTCCGTTACGCCGTTGCCAAACCCGCAAGCTGTAACCAATAGCCGTTACTTTCTTTACTATTTAGTTTTACGGGTTGCTCACCATCGACATTGTTACGGAAACGCCCTAGCCAGTCAAAAGTCCCTTCCGGCTGCGGGCTTATGCGTACAATATCAACCAGATCTTTCATACTGGGTAATTGATTTATAAGATTATAGCGGGTACCCGATTGCGTCTGAATGCCATTAAGCACAAACACCTGCTGCCCTTCCTGGCTTTTAACTTCGCGGCCTTCCGGATACTTTATGCAACACAGTTCGCACTGATCCTTCGGGCGGTTTTCTGACCGCGCAGTAAAGCAGCGTCCAGACCAGGCCAGTGGCATATGACCGAAAGAAAACACCTCCACCTCAAAACAGTCTCTCACCGTATTAATCAGGTTTTGCTGTAAAATATCCTGCAGCCAGTCACGCGAGAGTTCAAAAGGCGCAACCCAACGCGTCATGCCCATATCAATTAAGCGGCGCAGGCTCTGATGATTATAAATATTAATAGCCGGCCCGGCGGTAAAGTTAAGCCCCTGTTCCTGCAATATACCAATGGCGCTGACATCATTAGCTTCAACATCAAATTCACCATTGTCACAATACTTACCCAGCTCTCTTAATTCAGCAGGTGCCTCTAGTAAGGTCATGGTCGACAGCGTCACTTTCTTACCCGCTTCTCTTAGCATGTGCGCTATTGTCAGGTAGTCATCCAGCTTCAACTCACGCCGCTTGCTACAGACAGTTTCACCAAGATACACATGTTCAACATCCGACTCGGCAGCCTGCTGGTAAAAATCAAAGACCTGTTGTTTTGGCCAAAAGTACAGGTTAGGTCCTAAAGAAAACTTCATGTTGGTTACTTCCATTTCCGGTGGTACGCGCCGAGCGTTGTTTGACTGCCCTCAGAAAGCGAGGACAATACGGAGTTCCAGTTGTCCGCCACTTCAAAGTTGTCGGGGTCAGCCATAACCGTGTCGATAGCCTGACGCCACACTCTGGTAATTTGTGATACATAAGCCGGACTGCGCTGTCGCCCTTCTATTTTTAAAGAGGCAATGCCTTCTTTATAAAGTTGCGGCAACAGGCTCAAGGTGTTCAGGCTGGTAGGCTCTTCCAGCACGTTGTAAATTTCGTCATCGACCGAAAAGCGTCCCTTACACAAAGTGGGGTAACCGGCTTTTTCGTTTTCATCAAAACGATCAATGAGCACACCGTTAAGCCGAGATTCCAGCTTGTTGTCCTGTTCGTCCCATTCCACAAAAGCGGCGGGCGAGCAGGCACCTGCGGTATTAGGTGATTCACCGGTCAGGTAAGAACTTAAGTAGCAGCGCCCTTCCGCCATAATGCAGAGGCTACCAAAGGCAAATACCTCCAGCTCAACGTCGGTTGTGCGCGCCAGCGCCCGTACCTGCTGCATAGACAGAACCCGGGGTAAAACGACCCTAGAAACACCAAACTGCTGGTAAAATCGAATGGCGCCAGCGTTGGTTGCAGAAGCCTGCACCGATAAGTGCCGCTCAACTCTCGGGTACCTCTCCGCCGCATAAGCCAAAACCGCTAAGTCGGCAATAATCAGCACATCCGCACCGGCCAGTACGGCATCATCAACTGCTTGCCGCCATTTTTCCCAACTGCAGGCATGAGCAAAAGTATTAATAGCAACATGCAGTTTGCGGCCATGCTTATGCACGTAGTCAGCTGCTTCCGATAACTTCATCTGGTTTAAATTCAAACCTGCAAAATGACGCGCATTGGTTTCATCTTTTAGCCCCACATAAACCGCATCGGCACCATTTTCTATAGCCGCTTTTAATGCAGGGATACTTCCGGCTGGACATAACAATTCCATCTGAAACCTCTATTTAACTATTTTGTAGCGCCTTATTTGTTTGTTTATTATAGTGCCCAAGTCTTTTATTTTGTTGTTGTATATGGAGCAAAAAATGAATACCACCAATTGGGTATCTTCTATACCTAAAATAATTCAACCAATAAATAAATTAATACCAGAGCGCATTATTAACTTTGGATCTGAACAGTTATTAAACCGCTTATTTAAAGAAGAAATAATATCGGGTGATCTTGACTTTATTTCTGAACGAGTTGTTGAGATAAAAGTAAAAGATATTGATTTATCACTCTTTTTAACCTTAAAAGGGAACCAGCTAAAAGCCCTTAATAACCCTACAAATGCCGACGTACAGCTTTCAGCAGATGGTGACGCGCTGCTTTTATTGATTTATGGCAAGGTTGATCCTGACACTTTATTTTTCAACCGAAAGTTAATGGTAAAAGGCAATACCGAATTAGGGTTACATTTAAAAAACTTCTTAGACACTATTGAGGTAAATCAAAAGCTTCCAAAGGCCTTATTTTTAATAGGCGACCGCTTTAGCGATTTTATTTATAAAGAAAAAGGTGAAACAATACAGATAAGTTAATTAAATAAGTTTTGACCGAGGTCAAGAGGTGGTTATGAGTACAGTTACCTGGGATAAAGAATTAATCGAAAAATACAACATTAATGGACCTCGTTATACGTCTTATCCCACGGCGTTGATGCTTTCCGAACAATTTTCAGAAAACCGCATTGAAGCCGCACTAAAAAATGCAGGTGACGGACTCTGTTTGTATTTGCACTTACCGTTTTGCCATAAGCTTTGCTACTACTGTGGTTGCAATAAGGTGATCACCCGCCATCAGCACAAAGCCGATAAATATCTGGATTACCTAGCCAAAGAAATGGCGATGTACCAGCCCATGGTAAAAGACAAGAAGATCCGCCAAATTCATTTAGGCGGCGGTACTCCAACCTTTTTGACTGAACAGCAGTTGACCCGGTTAATGGACTTGGTTCACGAGAACTTTACTTTTGCCAGTAACCCGGAAGTCAGTATTGAAATTGACCCACGCAGTTGCAGTGATGAAAAACTTCGCCATTTGCGCGAGTTAGGCTTTAACCGTGTCAGCTACGGCGTACAAGACTTTGACAAAAAAGTTCAGATTGCCATTAACCGCGTACAGGATGTCGATTTAATCGCTCATCAGCTGAAGCTGAGTAAAGAACTGGGCTTTGACTCTATTAACCTAGACTTAATTTACGGACTGCCCTACCAACGTCCGGAAACCTTTAGGAAGTCGATTGAGCAAGTGATTGAAATGGACCCTGACCGTATTTCGGTATTCAGCTATGCGCATTTGCCTGAACGCTTTGCCGGGCAGAAGAAAATACCAGAAGAGTCCATTCCACAACCTTCGGTTAAGTTAAGCCTGCTGGAACAAGCCATTACTCAGCTTAGCGAGGCCGGTTATCAGTTTATTGGCATGGACCACTTTGCGAAGAAAGACGACGGTCTGGCAATTGCTCAGCGCGAAGGTCGTTTGCAACGTAACTTCCAGGGCTATACGACCGACGGGCAGGATGCATTACTGGGCCTGGGCGTATCATCCATTAGCCAGGTAAACGGTGTGCTCTGGCAACACGAAAAAGAGCTACCGGCTTACTACAAAATGATAGATAACGGACAAAAGCCCATTATCAAAGGCATGGCATTAACGGACGAGGATAAAATTCGCGCCGCTCTAATTTCTCAGGTTATCTGCCACTTTGAGCTGGATATTGAGGCCTTTAAAGCCGAGTGGAATATCGATGACTTCTGGGCACATTTCGCCGAAGCCATACCGCTGTTAAAACCGTTTATTGAAGACGGCTTAGTTGATGTATCGGATAAAAAGCTGCGTGTCACAGAATTAGGTCGCCTGTGGGTTCGCAGCATCTGCGCATGCTTTGACGAATACCTGGACCACGGCCAGAACCGCTACTCCAAAGTGGTTTAGTAGAAAGAGGTAAGCCGGTCTTCATACGTTTGGGGCGATCAGGAAAGGACGTTCACGTGGTTAGAGCTTCCAACTCAGAGAGTGAGTAGCGCCAAGGATGGCGCCACTCAAGCCCCCAGGGGTGGGTTTACGGCGTCTCTCTGAGAACAGAAGCCCTGCCCTGAGAGAGCTCTTCCCTTCCCACTAACTAAATATGAAACGTTGTTTCGTTAAGCCACAGGTGCAGTAATATGCTGGCTATGTAACCTAGTGCTATGACCGGGGTCCATTTCAGGTGGGAGGCAAAGGTGTAGTAGCCTCTGGCCTGCCCCATTAGAGCGACACCGGCTGCTGACCCAATGGAGAGTAAGCTACCACCGGTACCTGCGGTTAGGGTAATGAGCAACCACTGACCATGTGACATATCGGGTTCCATCGACAGTACAGCAAACATGACCGGAATGTTGTCAATGACCGCCGAAACGACACCCAGAATGGTATTCGCCATTGTCGCACTCATACCGCCGTAAAGCGTTTCAGAAAGCAGGCTCAGATACCCCATAAAGCCAAGACCGCCAACGCATAAAACGATTCCGTAGAAGAACAACAGAGTGTCCCACTCCGCTCGCGAAACCCGGCTGAATACATCAAAAGGCACCACGCCACCTAATTGCTCCAGCCGTTTTTGGTCGCCTACGCGCTCTGCCATCGCTCGTTTACGAGCTAGAGAGCCTGGTAATGTCATCCGTAAGAAGTAACCGAAGAACTGTAGATAACCTAAGCCCATCATCATGCCCAGCACAGGCGGCAGGTGCAGTACAATATGACAAGTTACCGCTGTAGCTACAGTCAGTAAGAATAAGGCGGTAATTCGCAGCGCACCACGTTTTAGTTCCACCTCGGTGTGCAGTGTTGTCGGCTTTTTATTTTCAATGAAAAAGCTCATCACAATTGCCGGTACTAAATAGTTAGCAACCGATGGCAAGAACAAACGAAGAAACTCGGTAAAAGTGACCTGCCCGGCCTGCCAGACCATGAGCGTGGTGATATCACCAAAGGGGCTGAAGGCGCCACCCGCGTTGGCCGCAACCACAATACTGACACAACATAAGGCGACAAATTTCTTATCGTCCTGGGCAACTTTCATGACCACGGCACACATCAGTAAGGCTGTCGTTAAGTTATCCGCCACCGGAGAAATAAAGAAGGCCAGTAAGCCGGTTATCCAGAACAGCTGCTTATAACTAAAGCCTTTTTTCAGTAACCAGGCTCGCAGTGCATCGAACAAACGGCGCTCTTCCATGGCGTTTATATAGGTCATGGCCACCAACAGGAAAAGCATCAATTCCGCAAACTCAAGCAGGTTATGGCGAAATGCGGATTCGGCCATAGCGGCCTGATCACCGGTATACACCCAGCCAATTAAAATCCAGATGAGGCCCGCGGCAACCAATACCGGTTTTGACTTACGCATATGGAGCTTTTCTTCGCCCATCACCAGAATGTAGGCGAGAACAAAGATGATAATGGCGGTGTAACCAACAGTAGACTGGGTTAAATCAAAAGGAGAGATGGCGGGCTCTGCCGCCAGTGCCGATACCGAAAAAAACAGGGTAATAACGGTAATCAGAAATTTTGTCATGGCCACATAGGGCGCAGCGTACCTCTACAGTAACTGCACCAACTCTCCTTGTCGGTTAATGGTTAAAAAATGTTTGATCATGCCGGCCTGAATTTGCTGCACCATCATTTCCAGTGGCTGGCTGGCTTCGTCGCTTGAAATGGGATGACCGCCGCGGCCGTCCATTGCGCTGATAAACGCAATATCCCAGTCAATGTCAGTGCGTTTAGACTCTTCAACCAACGCAGAAAAGTCTTCGACTTCTTCGGGCAGTTTATCGACACAAAGTACCGGCTCTAATGTGCCGCCTTCCTGTGTTTCGAATTGCTGCTTCTGACTGTCTGTCGGTTGCTCGGGGAGTTGCGCTTTTGCTAACACAAACAGCAAACGCTGAGGTTCGTGTTGTTGTTTTGCTGCTTTTATAAAGTCTTGATAACTATTGATTTCCATGGCTTCACCTGAATTTCCGGAAGTGCGCGCGGAGAATACCATAAAAGCGCAATTTTAAGGCATGAAAAAAGAGGGAGGCGGGCTCCCTCTTTATGGGTAGTTTTCAGATTTTAGCTGGCTTTTCGCAGCCCAATATTGGCTTGCGCTGCGCCAACAGCAACCTCTGACGGCTGTTTACGGTGATAATGACGCAAATGATGCTCTTTGCGTCGACCAGCGCTAAATGCCGATACACGTTTCAGGTAGCCAATAACCCGTGTACCGTAGTCTATGTCTGCAGAGCCACAGCTGGAACATTCGCTTAAGGTGCGTTTATCAATCTGTTCGCAGGCATTACAAATGGTAATCTTGACGTTAATGCAGAAGTAGTTACAGCCCGTTTTTGCGGCAATATTCAGTAACGACAAATACCCTGAGGTATTGAGCTTTTCATCAAGGTTTAAGTGCAGAGCCGAACCGCCGTCCAGGTATTCAATCAACTCTTTTCCATGAAGAACAAGCTTATCCAATGCATTGGCGTCGTCGTCTTCTACCGCATAAAAATAGGAGTTGTAGCAGTCACGGCTCACTTTGTAGCCGTCAGCTCTGTCCCACTTAGCGTTTTTCACACCCAGGTTTTCTGCTGGCACGAACTCGGTATTGAACATATAGCCGTATTCTTTTTTCGCCGCTTTATTAGCGTCGTAAATCATTTTTAAATGGTTCTGCACAAAGTCTTTATAAGCCTGGTTGTTACCTGCGGTAATCCCCTGCGACTCAGCCGCTTCAACCATGCCGTTAATGCCTATAGTCAGGAACTGCTTGTCCAGAGTAATAAAGCCGGCGTCATAAACAGTTAACAGACCCGCTTCTTTATATTCTTCCATCAACTTTCTGTAAGCCACCTGATACTTATGAATTTTGCTGACTTCTTCGTCTAAACCTCTGCCATCCTGAACCAAGCGGTTCATGTTCATGGTTATGACATTAATAGAGCCTGTAGCGACCCCACCGGCACCTAAGGTATAAGAAAAGGTATTGTCGCTTATTTCACTCCGTAGTCGGCAACATGACGCTAACGAGTCGGCATTGTCAGATAAGTAGACAAAGAAGGAGTTACCATTAGCCATTTCTCCGGCGATTTTCTCTGCAAACGGCTGATCTTTACATTGCCCGTCGTTGGTTAACATGGCAACCGTCACCACCGGGAAGGTTAGAATCGTTTTTTCGCGTTCCTTATTAAACCAGTCCAGGAAGAAGTCCTGCAGCGCGCTCACCGAGCTCCACTCCGGTTTAGTGAAGTCTGCAGGGAAAACAAACTCACCAAACATACTGTCAAAGTAATGCTGGTCGTAAATAGAGATATTCCAGAACACACTCTGGTAGCCGCGGGCCGCCGCAGGCTGATTCAGCGCATATACCACGTGCTGCAGGTGGTTTTCAATTTCGTGGCGGTGGGTGTTTAAGTAATCGTCCCCGTAGTCTTTACGGGCAAAGTAGTCGAAGTAGGTTAAGAACTCGACCGTTGCCACAGCCCCGGCAAACTGCGAGCTCACGGCAAAAACAAAGTTAACGAACGTGCCGCAGAACGACTCTAAATGCTTAGGTGCCTGAGACTCACCGCCCAGCTTGGTTAAGCCGTCACGTAGAAACGGATACATAGTGACTGAAACACAGTAGGGCTTCAGACTGGTTTCATCGTGCACGTAAATTTCATGGTCCTCAATTTGACGCACGTATTCTTTCGCCAAATCGTTACCAAAAAGCTCACTAATTTTATTACTGACTTGTTTGCGGTTAACCTGCACAAAAAAGTCTTTCATTAACTCGGCTTCAAGCGTTGCTATATTTTTTTGTGTGACGTTGGCGTTTGCGTCCATTTTTGAGCCATCAGCCGCATTTTGAGCGTGCAAGTACTCGTGGATGAAATCGACTTTGCCAGTGACTTGTTCTTCGTTTAAGCGCAACATAATTATTCTCCTGTTTGAAACTCGCAGTTCAATAACTGCTGTGTCCGTAAGTCATAGAATCGTTGGTTGGTCGTTGGACTTTCCAAGCCGCCCCGGGCAGCTATCCACGGTCCGGTTTTTAGATAAGTCAGTTGTTCACGAAGCGCTAGTGAGACGTTTTCATAGCCGGTATACAGACAAGTCTCCAGCCCTTCATTTTTTACTTGCTTTAATAGTTTCAGTAGTGCCGTTGGCTGCCACTCGCCACCCAAAAATAAAACGCAGCTAATTAATCCGCGATATTTTTGCAACTGCTGCTGAAGGTGCTCCTGCGTCAGTGGCTCGCCACTTCCGACCGGCCAGCTATCCACACTATGGCAACCTTTGCACCCAACCGGGCAGCCGGTAATGGTGTAAGCTAACGCCACTTCTCCCGGAACTTCCTGCCAGACAATCTGTTCCGCGCTGTAATGCAGTCTTGTGGGGTAAACCGGCATAAAACACCATATATCGTTAGTTACTTGAAATTTAACACTACATATTGTGTTTCTAGCATAGGAGAGTCTGATGCGAATGCATTGATCCTGCTCAAGGTTTAAGCAGAAAGGAATAAAGCTGCCAACCCGCCTGAAGGGATACCTCTTTTAGGGTAGAAATGACCGTTAGGGTACTTTTAACCACGCCAGTTAAAACAACCTAATAAAACTCAGTCATAAAAACCCTATTTAAAATAAAAGCTATAGTAATCAACACTTTAAAAAGTGGCCTCAATATTGCAATTAGGTGAACGCATAGTGAATTAATAAGAATTCTCTGCTCATAAACCTATGGAGTAACAACATGAAGCTGTTCAGCATCAAGGAGGTCAATAATGGCCGGGTATCGTAAGCTTTGGTGGACATTAATTGCAGTTCTTGCAATTACCTTTGGCGTTTTAGGGTATTTTGGAACGGAAGTTTACCGGGAGGCTCCGCCTATTCCGGATAAGTTCATGAGTACCAATGGTAACGTCGTTGCAACCGAGGAATCGGTTTTAGACGGGCAGACAGCCTGGCAGTCGGTTGGCGGCATGCAGCTTGGCTCAATTTGGGGACATGGTGCTTACCAGGCTCCGGACTGGACAGCTGACTGGCTACACCGTGAGTTGCTGGCCTGGTTAGACATTCGTGCCCACGAAGTCTTCGATAAGCCTTATGAACAGCTTACTGGTGTACAACAGAACCAACTTGAGTACGAACTTAAGGAAGAGTATCGCACCAACACCTATGACAAAGCCTCAGACACCGTTACTCTTAGTGAGCGACGCATTCAGGCTATTGAGCAAACGGGTGAGTACTACTCAAAACTGTTCAGCGATGACCCGGAGCTTCGCCCTACTCGCGTAAGCTATGCAATGAAGGAAAACACTCTGCCTTCAGCTGAGCGTCGCGCAGTAATGAACGACTTTTTCTTCTGGACCGCATGGGCAGCTGCTACTGAACGTCCAGGTGCAGACATCACCTATACCAACAACTGGCCACATGAAACCTTGATAGATAACGTGCCTAGCGCAGAAAACATTATCTGGTCCATTGTCAGTGTTATCCTATTGATCGCCGGTATTGGTTTCTTAATTTGGGCGTGGGCATTCTTACGCGACAAAGAAGAAGAGGAACTGGTTGCGCCAGAGCATGATCCTATTGCTAAGGTTAAGCTGACTCCATCGCAAAAAGCTTTGGGCAAATATTTATTTATCGTTGTTGCTCTGTTCACTTTCCAGGTGTTAATGGGTGGTCTTACCGCGCACTACACAGTAGAAGGACAAGAGTTCTACGGTATTAATATTTCAGAGTGGTTCCCCTACTCACTAACTCGTACCTGGCATATTCAGGCCGCCATGTTCTGGATAGCGACCGGGTTCTTGTCTGCAGGACTCTTCCTTGCCCCGATTATTAACGGTGGTAAAGATCCGAAGTATCAGAAACTGGGTGTCGACATCCTGTTCTGGGCACTGGTTCTGGTTGTTGCGGGTACCTTTATCGGTAACTGGTTAGCCATCGCGCAAATCATGCCTGAACACCTGAACTTCTGGTTAGGTCACCAGGGCTATGAGTACGTCGATTTAGGTCGCTTATGGCAAATTGGTAAGTTCCTGGGTATCGTCTTCTGGTTAGTACTGATGATGCGCTGTGTTGTTGGTGCCTTCAAAGAGAAAGGCGACAAGAACTTACTGGCACTCTTCACCGCCTCAGTCGTTGCCATTGGCCTGTTCTACGGTGCCGGATTCTTCTACGGCGAGCGTACTCACATTTCTATCATGGAATACTGGCGCTGGTGGATTGTTCACCTGTGGGTAGAAGGCTTCTTTGAAGTATTTGCCACTGCCTCACTGGCGTTCATTTTCCACAGCATGGGTTTGGTTTCCCGCCGTATGGCAACCGTTGCAGCACTGGCCTCAGCGTCATTGTTTATGCTGGGCGGTGTCCCGGGTACCTTCCACCACTTGTACTTCTCAGGCACAACCACACCGGTTATGGCCGTGGGCGCTACTTTCTCAGCGTTAGAAGTGGTACCGCTAATTGTGCTGGGCTATGAAGCCTGGGAAAACTACAGCCTGCAAAAACGTGCTGACTGGATGCAACGCCTTAAATGGCCACTACTGTGCTTCGTTGCCGTTGCGTTCTGGAACATGTTAGGCGCCGGCGTATTAGGCTTCATGATCAACCCGCCTATCTCGCTGTACTATGTACAAGGTTTGAACACTACGCCTACTCACGCACACGCAGCACTATTCGGTGTGTACGGATTCCTGGCGCTTGGTTTCGTCCTGTTAATTCTTCGCTACATACGACCAACTCTGCAGTTTGATGAAAAACTGATGAAAATGGCCTTCTGGACAATGAACATTGGCTTAGCGCTAATGCTCTTCACCAGCTTGTTACCAGTCGGTTTCATTCAGTTCTACGCCGCTGCCACTGAAGGTTTATGGTACGCACGTAGTGAAGCCTTCATGCAACAGCCTCTGCTTCAGAACCTACGTTGGTTCCGTACCGTCGGCGACATGGTCTTCATCGTGGGTGCACTAGGCATCACCTGGCAAGTCATAAAAGGCTTAAAGCATAAATCTGCTTAACCCTTAATAAACCAGACTTCTGCAACTTTTGCGGAAGTCTGGTTTTTCTTTTTGGAGGTTCCATGCAGTTAATAGAGAAACTGGGATACGTCCGCAGCCATCAATGTTCATCAACTCAGTCTCAGTTACGGCAACGTATTGAACAGCTGGAGGCTGAAAACCAGCAATTATCAGAACAGCTTCAAGCTGCCAACCAGACGGTTTCCGAGCAACAAGCTGAGTTCTCTGACTACCAACAACGTTTAGGCTTTATTGAAAACTTTACTGAGTCACTGGCGGGTTATCAAAACACCTTTTCACAACTCAGCGATTTACTGCAAAAAGAGCGTGAAACCATCTTAACCATTGACGAAAACAATCAGTCAGGTGAGTCGACCATGTCTGCTGTTGTGGGCAATTTGTCATCTATTGTCGACGATATTGAGTCAACTTCCGAAAGTATTGCGGCGTTAAAGGGGCATACCCAGGAAATTGAGCAAACCAGCGGCGATGTTCGTGGTGTCGCAGAGACCACCAACTTACTCAGTTTAAACGCTAATATTGAAGCTGCTCGTGCCGGAGAACATGGTCGTGGATTCACTGTTGTCGCCAACGAAGTTCGTTCATTATCTCAACGCACAACCGAGCTAACCGACAGAATCAATGACAAAGTTGAGCAAATTGTACAAGGCGTTGATTTAAGTCATTCCCGCAGTGTTGAAGCTATTCAGACAACCCGTGACAATATCGATTCAACCAGACGTTACCTTGAGTCACTGGCTGATGAAAACCAGCACATAAAGCGGCTTACCGGCAGCATTTCGAACAGTGCTCTACTGGCTCAGATTGAACTGGCCAATATTGAAGAAATGCAACTGCGCATGGACGTGTATCGCGTGTATTTGGGTACGCTATCCGCCGAAGACTGTAATGTTGTAGATTCTGACGAGTGCGGTATTGGTCGCTGGTATTATTCGGAACTGTTCCGCAGTCGCTTTAAGTCACACTCAAGTTATCAGGCTATAGAAGCACCTCACGATAAAGTGCATTTACGCGCACAAGCCGTTGTCGATGCCGTTAAGGCAGGTAACCGCAAGCTGGCACAACAAAAGCTCGAAGAAATGGAGCAGCATAACCGCGAGGTGAATCAGCATATCCAGAAAATGTCGGAGAACTTACTGGAGGAAAAATGACGCGCAAACCCGATACCAAAACCGCGATGTATCAGTTACTGGACGTTATTCGCGAACACATTCCTTTTGGCTTAAAAGAAGCGGATATGTGCCAGGGTATTTGTCGTGGCTGTTCTAAGAAAATGATGGAAATGCTGGATGCTGAGGTCAGCCAATGGCAGGCCGACCTGGATAATGAATTGGCAGAACCAACGTTAGCGGACCTGGTTTTTATGGAAAAATTGGCACGCCGCACTGAAAAGATTCTACGGCGCAATAAATTAATGAGCTAATCCAGCTTATACACTTGCTCGGTAACCGGGTTGTCGTCCGCTTCTTTCCCGTTAACCGTGGTTTCAGCTGACTCCAGTTGATCAATGCTAAAACGCTGACCATAACCCACTTCGACTTCCCCTTCCAATACCGAAAACGGCGGCCCTTCACGGTACCCATTCGGGTACTGCAACGTAATCAGTAAACCTTTTGCCTGCTCGGGTAATTGCTCGCATAGCTGTTGAACGTAGCGTTGACGCATTTCAGGTGGTAGCGCAATCATGGCGGCGCGATCGTACCAGGCATCAATATCGGCAAGGTCGCTTTTAACCAGCTTAAAGAAATCGCCAACCCATATAACCAGCTCATCCAGAGCATACTCTTTAAAGTCGCCACGCTGGGTTATTTTGGGTTTTAATTGGTTCTCCTCGAAAAACTGTCTGGCCGCCAGCTCACTCAGCTCTACCCCAAAAACACGGTAGCCTTTTTCCAGCAGCCACAGCATGTCATTTGATTTACCACACAAAGGCACAAATACCTTTGCACCGGGCTTTACCACACCAGAAAAATACTTCAGCAATAGTTCATGTGTGTGTGGCTGATGAAAACCAATTTGCTGATTTTCCCAACGCTCATGCCAGAAGGCAGATTCCATAACTTGACTCCAAAATAAAAAAGGCACCCCTTTGGGTGCCTATCCTAGCAGAAATAGAGCCACTTACTGCAGTAACGGTGAACCGGTATCAACAAAATCGAAACCTTTGATATCAGCTTCATTCGCCAATGCCTGTATGTATTGAGAAACCGCTTTACGGTGCACTTTCTCTTCCAGATATTCCGCAATTTTGTCTTTAACCGCCTCGTACGGTAACGGCTTACCATCAATTTTATGGTCAACAGACACCACATGAAACCCATAACGAGTTTCTACCGGGTATTTCATTAGCCCTTCTTCAGCGGTGAACAACTGACGTTCAAACTCAGGAACGGTTTGCCCCTTACTCAACTGTCCCAGGTTCCCGTCGGTCTCCTTTGACGGACACGAGGAATACTGGCGTGCAAGCTGACTAAAGTCGTCGCCTTCCTGCAACTGCTGAATAAGCTGCTCCGACATACGCTTTGCATTCACCCGCTCAAGATCATCATCCGGCGCTGCCGCTAACAAAATATGGCGAGCCTCAACAATCGGCGACGTTTTAAAGCGTTCCGGGTTTTGCTCAAAGTACTGTTTGCAAGCTTGCTCGTCCGCTTTCGGGCGAGCTACTTCACGTTCAATCAATATTTCAATGAAGTCATCTTCGCCACCCTGCGCGGTGTCATCCAGTACCTCAATGCCTAAATCTTTTGCCCTTTGTTTGAACAGCTCACCGATTACCAGTGCTTCCGCTGCCATACTCATGGCTTCTTCCTGCGTGTCAGCGGGGTGATACTGCATTTCAGCCAGTATCTCCTTTTCCGCAATTTCCACTTGATTCACTTGTATCATAACAACCTTCCCTGAGAGGGGTGCCCCTCTCGATAACTCTACAACTAGCGAGCGAATTTTTTACGGACAACCTGGTGCTGACGAGTAAGATACTGAACAGGCGCGCTGAACATATGCACGAGTCGGGTAAACGGAAAGACTAAGAAAATAGTCATTCCGAGGAATACATGCAGTTTAAATACCCATTCAATTTGAGGGTTGCTGATAGCCGCTACTGCTTCTACCGGGTCAAGCGTCACAATGTTCTGTGCCCAGGTCATCAGCATCAGCATAACGCCCGCTTTCTCCCCTTCTGCACCATGCACCACATGGTTTACAGAGTAATAAATTGAAATTAACCCTAAAACTAATTGTGCTAACAATAGCCACAGCAATAGTATGTCCATTCTGGTGCTGGTAGCCCGCACACGAACGTTGTTCATGCGGCGGTTAATGAGAATAGCCAACCCATATAAACAAATTAAGCCGAAGATACCGCCGGCAATAATTGCCAGCCACTGTTTCGCCTCATTGCTAACACCCAGTATGTGCCAAACGGGCTTTGGCATTAGCAATCCCACCAGGTGACCAAAGAAGATCCCCAGAATACCAACGTGAAACGGCAAACTACCTTTTCGCAGTTGCTTACTTTCCAGCATTTGGCTCGACGCCGTTTTCCAGGTGTATGGCTCACGGTCATAACGGATCCAGGCTCCGATGAAGAAAACAGCCAAGGCAATAAAAGGGTATACGCCGAAGGCCAACATATTTAGATAGCTCATGGTAATCTCCTTAAATACCCGACACTTTACGCGGCTGTGATAAATCGTCGGTGTTCAATGGCACGTACTGATCCCGGCGCTGACCTTCCGAAGGCCGGTTCTGCGCCGTTGGACAACCCTGCATTTGGTCATTGCCGGCAAAGGTCACCGCTTCTTCTTCCCACACTTTGTCCAGTTCTTTGCTGGTGTCATCGCGCTTCTCATTAGCAATTTGCTGACGCACATCGTCAAGGTCAATCTGTACACCAGAGATACTCAACAGTGTCTGGAATAAAAGTGAGTAGTTACTGCCGCGTTGTTCAAGCCTTGCTGTAAGCAGTGCCAGAATATGCGCAACTTCTTCTAAGCCCAGGCGGGCATTTTCATCGCCCTGGGTGGACAAGAATTCCAGATACAGCGGAATGTAATCCGGCAGTTCTTTCACACCTAAATCAAGACCAGCAGTTTTATATTGGTTCATTAAATCAACCATCGCCTGGCCACGGTCACGCGACTCTCCATGTACGTGCTCGAACAACAGTAGTGACAGAGCACGGCCACGCTCAAACAGCCCGTCGTACTCCGACTGCCAGTCCATCAACGACATGTTGGTGCGGTGCTCAATAAAGGCCTCCAGCGCTGCTTTATCGTCAGCACTTAAAGACGACTGCTGAATCATTTGCTCTAACTCCGCCCGAGCTTCTACAAGCTCGGGTTTGGGGTAATCCAGCAATAACGAAATAACTTGTAATACCTGCATGCTGATTACTCCTTCATGGTCACAGGAATGACTTGACGAACCGACTCTTTCTTAGCGCCGAACAGATTCACACCGTTGTTTCCGTCGCTACAGCCATTACCAAAGGTAAAGCCACAGCCGCCTTTAACGTCGTATGCGTTTTCAGCATAAGCGCGATGGCTGGTCGGAATAACGAAGCGGTCTTCATAATCCGCCAACGCCATGTAACGGTACATTTCCTCTACCTGATTCTTGGTCAGGCCAACCTGCTCCAGAACCGCTAAGTCTTCAACGCCGTCAACATGCTCTGAACGCTTGTACGAGCGCATGGCTATCATTCGCTCCAGTGCGCGAACAATGGGTTTCTCGTCACCGGCAGTCAGTAGGTTAGCCAGATAACGCAGCGGAATACGCAGCGATTTAAGATCCGGAATTTCACCATCCATACCCACGTGGCCTGCTTCGACCGCGCTTTGAATTGGCGACAGCGGTGGCACATACCAAACCATTGGCAGCGTCCGGTACTCAGGGTGCAGTGGCAGTGCTACTTTCCACTGCATTGCCATCATGTAAACCGGTGAGCGCTGTGCAGCCGTGATCCAGTTTTCAGCAATGCCTTCTTTACGCGCCGCTTCCTGAACTTCAGGGTCATGTGGGTCAAGGAAGATACCTAACTGTTCTTCGTACAGATCCTGCTCGTTTGGTGTATTTGCCGCTTCTTCAATGCGGTCCGCATCATAAAGCAACACACCTAAGTAACGGATACGACCCACACAAGTTTCTGAACATGTGGTTGGCTGACCGGCTTCAATGCGCGGATAGCAGAACGTACATTTTTCAGATTTACCGGTCTTCCAGTTGTAGTAAATTTTCTTGTACGGGCAACCCGATACACACATACGCCAGCCGCGACATTTGTCCTGGTCAATCAGAACAATGCCGTCTTCTTCACGCTTATAAATTGCGCCGGAAGGGCAAGCCGCCACACAGGCCGGGTTCAGACAGTGTTCACACAAGCGTGGCAAATACATCATGAAGGTCTTTTCAAACTGACCGTACATGTCTTTTTGCACCACGTCGTCGAAGTTCTTGTCTTTCTTACGTTTTTCGAATTCCGTACCCAGAATTTCTTCCCAGTTCGGACCCCACTCAACTTTCTGCATCCGCTTACCGGTAATCAGTGAGCGTGGACGCGCAGTTGGTTGGTGCTTGCTCGGCTTCGCCGTATGCAAGTGCTGGTAATCAAAGTCGAACGGCTCGTAGTAGTCATCAATTTCAGGTAAATCCGGGTTACCAAAAATATTGGCAAGCACGCGGCGCTTACTACCAATTTTCAGCTCCAGGTTACCCTTTTTATTGCGCGACCAACCGCCGTTCCATTTGTCCTGGTTTTCCCATTCTTTCGGGAAACCAATGCCTGGCTTGGTTTCTACGTTGTTAAACCAGGCATATTCAACCCCTTCACGCGAGGTCCATACGTTTTTGCAGGTGATGGAGCAAGTATGACAGCCGATACACTTGTCCAAATTCAGCACCATGCCAATTTGAGCTCTTACTTTCATCGTGTTGTCCCCACTCCGAATTATTCAGTGTCCAGGAAGTCGACTTTGTCCATCTTGCGGACCACCACGAATTCATCGCGGTTACAGCCAACTGTCCCGTAATAGTTAAAGCCATAGGCTTGTTGTGCGTAGCCGCCGATCATATGAGTCGGCTTCATAACCACACGCGTTACTGAGTTGTGGATACCACCACGGGTACCGGTTAGCTCAGAGCCCGGCATGTTCAAAATACGTTCCTGAGCGTGATACATCATGCTCATACCTTCCGGTACTCGCTGTGACACCACCGCACGCGCACAAATCGCACCGTTGACGTTGAAAATATCCAGCCAGTCGTTGTCTTCAATGCCGGCCGCTTTTGCGTCAACTTCGCTAAGCCAAACAATAGGTCCGCCACGCGACAGGGTCTGCATTAACAGGTTGTCGGAGTAGGTACTGTGGATACCCCACTTCTGGTGCGGTGTGATCCAGTTCAGTACAATCTCTTTGTTACCGTTCTGACGTTTGTTCAGTACCGGCGCAACGGTCTTCAGGTTAATTGGCGGCTTATAGGCACATAAGGTTTCGCCAAAGTCACGCATCCACTCATGGTCCTGATAGAACTGCTGACGACCGGTAATGGTGCGCCATGGAATCAGCTCATGAACGTTGGTGTAACCTGCGTTGTAAGACACGTGCTCATCTTCCAGACCTGACCAGGTCGGCGAAGAAATGATCTTACGCGGTTGCGCAACGATATCGCGGAAGCGGATTTTCTCTTCCTCTTTCGGCTTCGCCAAATGGGTATGCTCGCGACCGGTGAGTTTACCCAGCGCAGCCCAGGCTTTAACGGCAACATGACCGTTAGTTTCTGGTGCCAGTGACAAAATAACCTCACAGGCATCTATGGCTGACTCAATCTTAGGACGTCCTTTGTTAATGCCTTCTTCAACGTGCTTGCGGTTTAACTTACCGAGGAATTCAACCTCTTCCTTGGTATCCCAGTTGATACCCTTACCGCCGTTACCCAGCTCATCCATTAATGGACCAAGCGAAGTGAAGCGGTTGTAGGTATTCGGGTAGTCACGCTCAACCACGGTAATGTTCGGCATAGTCTTGCCCGGAATAGCTTCACACTCGCCTTTCCACCAGGCTTTACCACCGTATGGCTGCGCCAACTCTCCGGGGGAGTCGTGCTGTAGTGGTACGGTAACCACGTCTTGTTCAACACCCAGGTGCCCTTCACTTGCACGGGAGAACTCTTTCGCTATACCTTTGAAGATATCCCAGTCACTGCGCGCTTCCCAAACCGGGTCGACGGCTGCGGTTAACGGGTGAATAAACGGATGCATATCCGAGGTATTCATATCATCTTTTTCATACCAGGTAGCGGTCGGCAAAACGATGTCTGAATACAGACAAGTTGTCGACATACGGAAATCCAGTGTGGTCAGCAGGTCAATTTTTCCTTCCGGCGCCTCATCAACCCATTCCACGTCTTCTGGTTTTTTACCGCCAAAGTCGCCCAGGTCTTTACCTAGCAGGCCATGCTTAGTACCCAACAGGTGCTTCAGCATGTATTCGTGACCTTTACCTGAGGAACCCAGCAGGTTCGAACGCCAGATGAACATATTGCGTGGGAAGTTTTTAGGGTCATCCGGCTGCTCACAGGCAAAGCGAATATCACCGCTTTTTAGCTGCTCAACCAAATACTCTTTAACATCCTTACCGGCAGCTTTAGCAGCTTCAACAATGCGCAATGGGTTCTGACCCAACTGCGGTGCGGACGGTAACCAGCCCATACGCTCAGCACGCGTGTTGTAATCCAAAATCGTGCTCTGCCATTTATCTTTGTTTGCCAACGGCGAGACAATTTCGCTCATATCCAGCTTTTCGTAGCGCCACTGGTCGGAATGGTTGTAGAAGAACGAAGTACCATTCATATGACGTGGCGGACGCTGCCAGTCCAGACCAAAGGCTAAAGGAGTCCAGCCAGTCTGCGGACGCAGTTTTTCCTGCCCAACGTAGTGGGCCCAGCCACCACCGGACTGACCAATACAGCCACACATCATCAGCATGTTGATCATGCCGCGATAACTCATGTCCATGTGGTACCAGTGGTTAACACCTGCACCAACAATGATCATAGAACGACCTTTGGTCTTGTCGGCATTACGACCAAACTCAGTTGCAACACGAATCACATCCGCAGGTTTTACACCGGTAATGTGTTCCTGCCATGCAGGCGTGTAAGGCACATCGTCGTTGTAGTCTTTAGCACGGCTTTCATCGTTAACGCCGTTGTCGACGCCATACTGCGCCAGCATTAAGTCAAAAACGGTGGCCACATAAGCCGTTTCGCCGTTCGCTAATTCGACTTTCTTAGCCGGAACTTTGCGAATCTGAATTTCGTCGTGCTCAGTGTGCTGGAAGTACTCGTATTCGTGCGGAGCACTACCAAAGTAAGGGAAGCCTACCTCAACAATTTCGTCGTTGTTGTCTTTAAGCGACAGTTGCAGCTCGACATCGCCATCTTTATCTTTCTGTTCCAGATTCCACTTGCCGGATTGTCCCCAGCGATAACCAATAGAGCCGTTCGGGCTGGTCAGGCTGTTACTTTTTTCATTAATTGCAATGGTTTTCCAGTCTGGATTATTCTCTTCACCCAGATTGTCCACCAAATCGGCAGCGCGTAAGAAACGGCCCTGGTTCAGTACTTTTTCACCTGGCTCCAGCATAACCAGCATTGGCATGTCGGTGTAACGAGTGACATAGTCGTGGAAGTACTGGCTTTGTTTGTTGACGTAGAATTCTTTCAGAATAACGTGGCCAAATGCCATAGCCAGAGCCGAGTCAGTACCCTGACGTGGCGCTAACCAGGTATCACCAAACTTAGAGGCTTCGGAGTAATCCGGAGTAATAACGCAGGTTTTCGTCCCTTTGTAACGCACTTCGGTAAAGAAGTGAGCATCTGGAGTACGTGTTTGCGGTACGTTAGAACCCCAGGCAATGATGTAGTTGGAGTTATACCAGTCGGCTGACTCCGGTACGTCTGTTTGCTCGCCCCAAACCTGTGGTGATGATGGAGGCAAGTCACAGTACCAGTCGTAGAAGCTCAGGCAGTTTGCGCCAATTAAGGACAGGTAACGGGCGCCAGCGGCGTATGACACCATCGACATCGCAGGAATGGGTGAAAAACCACTAATACGGTCAGGGCCATATTCCTTCGCCGTGTAAACGTTGGAAGCTGCGATAATTTCGTTTACTTCTTTCCAGTCTGCACGGATAAAGCCGCCCATACCGCGCGCTTCTTTATAGCTTTTCGCTTTTTTAGGATCAGTCACAATTGATTCCCAGGCTTTCACCGGGTCTTTATGCTGTTCCTTGGCTTCGCGCCAAAGCGTCATTAACTGCTGGCGTACTTTAGGGTACTTCAGGCGGTTAGCGCTGTAGATATACCAGGAATAGCTGGCGCCCCTTGGGCAGCCACGCGGTTCATGGTTTGGTAAATCAGGACGTGTCCGAGGGTAATCAGTTTGCTGGGTTTCCCAGGTAACCAGTCCATCTTTAACGTAAATTTTCCAGCTGCAGGAACCGGTACAGTTCACACCGTGCGTTGAACGCACGACTTTATCGTGCTGCCAGCGCTGGCGATACCCTTTTTCCCACGTTCTGTCTTCATCGGTAGTAACACCATGTCCATCCGAAAATGGTTGCTTTTGCGTTTTAAAGAAACGCAGTTTTTCAAGCAGACGACTCATAATTAGACTCCCAGTCCACGTCTAACAGTAACTAAATAGATATGTGGGAGAAGTGTGCGTGATCCTGAGTCGACTTGCCAGTTCAAAAAGTTAGCTAACTCATTGATATACATTAAAAACTACCACTAAGGTGGTATATGAGTTTAGCTTGCATAGACTGATTTTTAAGAAGTTTTCCCGTTCTAATTGAGAGTGATTATTAATTAGCCCTAAAGGTGGTAAAAAAGAGGTAGCCCAAAGTTATCGGTTGTTGTCTCCCCCTTTGGAAATGCTATATCATGTAGCTGAATTTTTACTCTGAATGTGGCCCGGAATGATACGCAACGCATCTATTATTAACGTTTTTAGAATTTCGCTTGCGCTTATCGTGATCGTGGCCAGCGCCTCCTCTTTATCGGCATTTTGGCTTTTAGAGAAGTCCGAACAAGATGCTGAGCTTATCAACGTAGCCGGCTCGCACCGCATGAAAGCCTATAAGTTTGCGTTTCAGTTATCTAACGGTGAAACCCAGCAGGCAAATCAAACAGCTCAGGACATTGGAACCTTGTGGGAAAAGCCTCTGCTTAATCGCCATTTCATTAAGGCTGGTGGCAGCATTCAACAGTTGGCCGAGGAAGCCCGGACAGAGTGGGAGCGTGTTCAAACGGGTATTGCCGAACAGGGCTTTGTCAGTTTCTCGCAGGAGCAAAATGAAGCCATCGATAACTACGTTAACCAACTGGATACTCTGGTAGGTCAACTGCAGGAACATTCAGAGCACCGCATGGAGACGGTCCGCAGTGCTCTGGCCCTGGCGTCCTTCGTCATTGTTGCTATCTTTTTCTTCCTGCTGACCGTGCTAAAACGCAAAATTGATCAGCCGCTCATGCATTTACTGTCGGTCTCTAAGCGTTTAGGCCAAGGCGACTTCACCGCTAAATCTAAGCTCAATAACGAAGATGAAATTGGTCAGCTTTCACGCACCATGAATAAAATGTCAGAAACCGTCAGTTATTTTTACGGCGGTCTTGAGCGCCGGGTGGAGCAACAAACCCAGGAACTGTCGCGTAAGAACAAAGTTTTATCCTTTCTGTACGATACCGCCCGCTCTATCATTGTTCACAGCTACGACTACAACAATTATCAGCAAGTTGTAGAAAAGCTCTATGAAGTTGGCGAAGTGGAAGACATAGAACTTTGCCTTTTAACCGAGGAAGGCAGCCGCCCATTCCTACAGTTACAACCTCGCCCGAATTCACATGACCCTTGTGATGCCGGCGATTGTGCTACCTGTATTAAGGCGGGACCAGGCGCATCGGTTATGCAGGACAAACTCGTTTATCGTTTTGTTTTAAAAAGAGAAGATCAAAATTACGGCGTACTCATTGTACGTTGCGAGCAAAACCAGCCGCTGGCTACCTGGCAGCAACAACTGATGAGTTCAACCGCCGATCAACTGGCCTTATCACAAAGCCTCAAGTCTGAAGAAGAGCAAGTACGCAGACTGGCTCTGATGCACGAGCGTACCGTTATTGCCCGTGAATTGCATGACTCTCTGGCACAAGCGCTGTCCTACCTCAAAATACAGGTGACACGTTTGCACAAAGGCATTGAAAAGAACGACCGCGCAACTATTGACGATGTCAGTAGCGAACTTCGTGAAGGTTTAAATTCAGCCTATCGTCAACTGCGTGAACTACTGACTACCTTCCGCCTGAAAGTAGACGGTTCCGGCCTTTATAACGCACTGCAAACTACGGTTAAGCAATTAACTGAGCAAAGCGACATGGCCATTAATCTGGACTACCGTCTGAATAACATACCGCTGGCTCCGCATGAAGAAATTCATTTGCTGCAGATTATTCGTGAAGCCAGCCAAAACGCGGTCAACCACAGCCAGGGAACTCAGGTTCACATCAGCCTTTCGCAACCCGGCGGGCAGGATGTCGAACTCAGAATTACTGATGACGGTGTCGGTTTACCGGAAAATGCAGAGAAGGTTAACCATTATGGACTGGCCATTATGCAGGAGCGCAGCCGTAACTTAGGTGGTGAAATTAATATGTCGCGGCTTGCTGCAGGAGGCACAGAAGTGCTCTTTTCCTTTACCCCGGACTACCTGTTGCAATAACCGGTCTGCCTAGGGGTTATAGAACTGGCCGTGCCGGCGCAAGTAGATAAAACCGTTCAGCAGTAAACCAATCACGTAGAACACAATAAAATCGATGTAAACGGTATCGGTGCTTTGCGATTTTAGCGCCCAGGCAAAGCGCAGTGGCAAATAGACCGCCCCCAACATTGCGATGGTACCCGCCCAAATTAATACTCTATGAGTGTAGGTTCGTGGAAACACCTTTCTCATAGTCACCACTACCGACCCGTTCCCTAAGGCACTGGTAAAAATCAGACCCAGCATACTGATAAAAAAGGGTTCAAAATAAATTTCTGTTGGACCGTGCTGAGCAAAATACATATAACGCCCGGCTACCGCACCAAAAACCATCATTAACAATAAACTGATTTGTGTTACCAGAGCACCACCAAAAATTCCGGCCAACCAACGGCCAAAAGGCCGGGCCAGTAAAGCGACAAAAGGTCCCATCCAGACCAGAATTAACGTGCTGTAACCAAATACAAACTCAAGCAACAATGGCAACGCCATGGCAAAACCAATAAAACTGCCAAAAGTCATGTTATAGAGAATGCTGCAGTACCAGACATGACCATTCTGGGTAAGAAGCTTTCGTATGGTTACCTTAGGCAGCGGCTGCTTTTTCGAAGTAAATAATGCCGCACCAACACTGAATATGGCGGTAAAAGTGAATAAAACAGCCCAGACACAACTGAAACTGTTTAACAGAATAGGCTTACCGGCATCAACACGCGCGAAAAAGTTCCCGCTACTGCGTTGCAATACTAAAGAAGATCCCATTCCGTCGAGTTGCCAGGTTGCCAGTAGCGGTACCGCCAGCTGTGCCAGAAATAAAGAGAATATGGTCATTCCAATAACCACGCTCATAGACAAAGGCAAACTCAAGGACCCCTTAAACTGGCGGGTTAGATCAAACGCTGGCGCAAACATCATGCAACCAATACCCGATAGCGCAGCTAACAATGCAAGCACAGGATAAGTAATATGAGTTGCTGAAAACTGCACAAAACTATCAATACTGACCAGCAACATAATGGTTGCAATAACAGCTGGCATCCAGCGCCCTAGCTGGTTAACAACCAAAGTACCTAGTAGTCGGGACAGAGCGCCACTGGCACCCGCTATAGCGACTAATGACATAAGCTGACTGGGCGTTAAGTTGGCATTGGATTTTGCCAACAGAACGACAATAACACTCCAGCTTGCCCAAAAGGTAACGCCAAGTAACAATACACTGAGCGTTAGCCAGCGCAAAACCGCGTGAGAACCGAGGTTTCCCTGCACGTCGCTGAGTGTATTTGTCGCCGAAGCTTTATCCATATCGTCGCAGTTATTCGTTTTATTTTATGATTAAAGACTTTGCTACTAAGGCCGGTTAGATACAACTCACATCAAGAGTTACTTTTAGGGTTATTATGGGGTAATGCTTTACCTAATTATGGGTAAAAACGTTATTCAAAAGTGTAAGTTCTGGCTATGTGCGGTGAATTTAAACACCAGCTATGTCAAACTAACTGAGTTAAGTACACAAGGGAGAAGACTATGACAACCGAAGCAGCCAGCATTATGTTAGTGGACGATCATCCACTACTGCGAAAAGGACTAAAACAGCTGATTGCCATGGAAGACGACATGACTGTTGTCGCCGAAGCCAGTAACGGCCCGGACGCACTGGAGTTAGCTGCTGAGCACGATCCCGATCTGATTGTTCTGGATCTCAACATGCATGGTATGGATGGCATAGAAACCCTGAAAAAGCTTCGGGATTCCGGGGTGACATCGCGCATTATCATGCTCACGGTTAGTGACGCCGACGACGACGTGGTGGCAGCTATTACTAATGGCGCTGACGGTTACTTGCTAAAAGATATGGAACCCGAGCTTCTGTTAGAACAAATTCACCGCGCAGTGACCGGAAAAATGGTGTTAAGCGAAGCCATCACCGAAATACTGGCTACAGCTTTGCGCCAGCCAACTCAGTCTGCTACTTCGCAATTGAGTACCTTAACCAACCGCGAGCATGAAATTCTAAGCTTAATTGCTAAAGGCATGAGTAACAAAGTCATTGCCCGCGAGCTGGACATATCCGATGGTACCGTTAAGGTGCATGTTAAACACTTACTGAAAAAGCTGGGCTTGCGCTCTCGTGTTGAGGCCGCAGTCTGGATGGTTAATCAACAAGGTGAATAAGTATGAGTAACCCGTCACTAATGCCTGTTGAGCAGGCACTAGAGAACATGCTCAATACCGTTTCAACCATAACTGACAAAGAGACGGTTGAATTATCGGAAGCGCTGGGGCGTATCCTCAACCGGCCGGTAAATTCAACGTTGGATGTTCCCGGTTATGATAATTCGGCCATGGACGGATACGCTGTCCGCAGCAGTGAAGCGAAGAAAGGTTCTCGCTTAAAAGTTGTCGGAGTTGCTGCTGCGGGACACCCTTATAACGACTCTATCCCTGAAAACGGGTGCGTTCGTATTATGACCGGCGCCCCCATACCTGATTCAGTAGACGCCGTTATCATTCAGGAAAATACTGAAGCTAATCAGGATAAAAGTGAAATTACCGTGCTACAGGATGTCGCTGAAAGCGATAATATTCGCCGCCGGGGCAGCGATATTGCTTTAGGTGAAGAAGTGATAGCAACGGGTACACGCTTAAGTCCGGTTGATATTGGCTTGCTGGCATCACTGGGTATTGAAGAAGTGGCCGTTTACCGTAAACCGAAAATTGCCGTGTTCTCAACCGGTGATGAATTAGTAGCCCCTGGCGGAAAGCTGAAAAGCGGGCAAATTTTTGACAGCAACCGTTATTTGTTACTGGCTATGCTGGAGAAAATGGGCGTCGAGGCTGTTAACCTTGGCCGGCTGAATGATGACTTAGAAGCTATAAGCCAGGCATTACAAGACGCAACACAAAATTGCGACGCAGTGATAACCAGTGGCGGTGTCTCCGTCGGTGACGCCGATTTTACCAAAACCGCTTTAGAACAATTGGGCTCGGTTTCATTCTGGAAGGTCGCTATGAAGCCGGGTAAACCTTTTGCCTTTGGCAAACTTAAAGACACCTGGTTCTTTGGTTTACCCGGCAACCCGGTTGCAGCAGCCGTGACCATGGATCAACTGACACAGCCGGTGTTGAAGCATCTCTCCGGTGAAAAACACATCAGTAGTGAATCTTATCAGGCAACGGCGGCGGAATATTTGAAAAAGCGTCCGGGCCGGGCCGACTTTCAGCGTGGCTGGTTTGAGCAGGACAACAATAGTCAGCTTAAAGTCAGCAGTGCCGGTTCGCAAAGCTCCGCCGTGTTAAGTACACTGAAACGTGCCAACTGCTTTATCCGACTAGAGCAGGACCGCGGCCCTGTGAATGCGGGAGAAGAAGTCACCATTCTGCCTTTTTCCTCACTGTTGCGGTAAATGTTGACCAAAATCAATTCGGCCTGACGCAAAACATGGACACTGTTCCTTCCGGGAGGGTGTCCATGAAATTTACAGACGTACTATTAGAGCAATTTGAAGAACTTGGCATAAACGAACTGTTCGGCATTCCGGGCGACTTTATTCTGCCGCTACTGGCAGACATTCAAAGTCGCCAGCGCATGCCTTTTCATTACCTGAGCCATGAGCCAGCTATTACCTTCTGCGCAGATGCTGCGGCCCGTATTTGTAACCGGCCATCGGCGGTGTTTCTCACCTATGGTGCTGGTGCACTCAATGCAGTGAATTCCGTTGCTCAAGCCTATGAAGAGCACGTTCCGCTCATTATCGTTGCAGGCTTTCCGGCGCAAAAAGAAATTGATCGTGGGTTAAGCATTCATCACCAGGCCAAGCAGGTTGACTCGCAGCGCCTTATTTATGAACAAGTCACCTGCTGTCAGGTGCGAATAAATTCACCGCTAACGGCTACCGAACAACTGCAAAAAGCGCTAGCTGCCTGCCGTAAGTATTCTCGCCCGGTATTAATTGAAGTTGCGCGGGATGCTTACGATTACCCCGTTGAACCACCTCAGGCCTTAGCCGTACCGGAAATGCCAGATACAGAGCTGTCCAGCCTGACCTCACAGCTAAAAAAACGTCTGGAAAAAGCAAAAAAACCCGTAATTCTGGCAGGTATCGATGTGCGCCGCTTTAACGCCTCTGCTGAACTGGAGAACTTCAGTAAGAAAACCGGCATTCCAATTATCACCACCTTTCTCGGACGCGCGGTGGTTGATCATACACACCCTAACTTTGCCGGCGTATTTCTTGATGATGCTGATACCCGGGCCTACCAGTTACTGGAGCAGACCGACTTAATTCTGGCGGTGGGGGTTATCCGCACAGACAGTAACTTTGCCGCCCATAATCCACTCTTTAATAATGAGAAGCTGGTAGATATTCAGCAGAACCACTGTCAGATAGAAAAAAGTGCTTACCACCATGTGCAGCTGGATAAGCTATTCCGCAAGTTAGAGCAAGGTAACCTCCCAGACTACCACTACTCTATAGCCGCGACCGGCAGTTGCTCTATACCTGATGATACCTTTAATGCCGACAACGTGATGCGCACCATTCATCAGCAACTGGCACGCAGTGAACAGGTGGTTCCTTTTGTGACCGATGTCGGCGATTGCCTGTTTGCCTCGTTACAGGCCGAACCCAGTCTTTGTCTGGCCCCCGCCTACTATGCCTCGATGGGCTACTCCATACCCGCAGCCTATGGTATTCAGGCCGCTACGGGCATGCGGCCCATGGTGTTGGTAGGCGATGGCGCTTTCCTGATGACCGGACTGGAGCTTGGACATTTTCAACGACATGATTATGCCCCAATTATTGTGCTCTTTAATAACCGTTGCTGGGACATGATCCAGGCTTTTGCACCTCAACTTGAATGCACCAATCTCAATGGCTGGGACTATCAGCAGTTAAGTCAGAGCATGAACTGTGACTATTATCGCGTCAGCCAAAGTGCACAACTTGAAGACGCCGTTCAGCAGGCGTTAATGCAGACAAAGAAAGTGTCTTTTATTGAGGTTGAGCTGGCAGCCAATACCAGAACTGAAAGACTGAACCGCTTTGCTTATCGCTTTCTTAATGCATAGCGGCTGCTTTAAATGACGCATAAACCTGTTGTTGCAACTGTAAGTTCAGACGTTTAACCGAGGCATTGGTTACCAATGCCCGGAGTATCTGGTCACCAACGGTTAAAACAACAACGGTCTCAGCAACATGCTTCGCAGGTTCAAAGTCGATAATACGCGCGACGACCTGGTTCGTCAGTGAGGTATTAGGTAAATATCCTGTCGCAATACTGACGTCTCTCGCCCAGACAAGTAGCCGCCCCGCCGCGCGTGTTTTTGCCTCGCTCACACCTGTCACATCGACAGCGGCATTGACCGGTAGCCAGAGTTGCTGCTCCGCCAATTGCCATGCAAGCAGTTCATCGGTGGCATTAACACGCCCGGCCGTTTGGTTCGGTGGCGTTACCGATAACACCGACAGCGGCCCTTCGCTGTGGCCGGCCAGAGAATCGATCTGGGTCTGCAAAGTACCGCTGGAGACGAGCTTCCCATCCGCCATGATTACTACGTCGTCGGCCAGCTGCACCACTTCCTCAACATGATGCGACACCAGCAACATAGGTAACCGGAAGCGATTCTGTATTCGTCGTAAATCGGTAAGAATTTGTTTTTTCGCGGTTGCATCCAGACCATTCATGGGCTCATCGAGTAATAATAACTGTGGCTGTGACAACAATGCCCTGCCAATGGCTACGCGCTGCTGCTGCCCTCCGGAAAGCTGGCCCGGCTTACGCTGCAGCAGCTCTCTAAGTGACAACATATCAACGACCTCAGCAAAGCCGATAGCCAATTCACTGTCACTGACGTTTTTCGGCATGCCGTATCTTAGGTTATTTTCGACCGACATAGTGGTAAACAAGTGAGCCTGTTGAAATACCAGTGCCAGTCCACGTTGCTCCGTTTTCATGCGCGGTTTGCGCGAATGCCAGAGTGCATCCCGCCAGCGGACACTGCCTTTCAGACCCGGAGTTAATCCGGCGATAGCTCGTAATAAAGTACTTTTACCGCAGCCCGACGGGCCAAAAATGGCGGTCACACGGTCATCGGCAAAACTGTGCGCCAACTGCAGACAGAAGTCGCCCTGTTGTTGTTCTATATTGACCGTTAACATAACCGCCCTCCACGCTGAGCGCGCCTCTGCCAGGCATAAACTGAGACCAGTACGGTAAAGGCAAATAACAACAGACCCAGCGACAACCGCTCAGCCGCGCCGTAGTTCATGGCTTCGGCATGGTCGTAAATAAGCACCGACAAAACCTGGGTTTCTCCCGGTATACTGCCACCAAGCATTAAAATGACACCAAACTCGCCTAAGGTATGGGCAAAGCTCAGAGTTGCCGCAATGAGGAACCCGCCCTGACAAGAGGGCAATACAATGGTCCAGAAGCGACGCCACCAGCCGGCACCCAGAGTTGCTGCAACATCCAGTTGCTCTTTACCCAGTTGCCGAAAAGACTCCACCAGTGGCTGCACCGCAAAGGGTAAGGAATAAATAACCGAACCAATAAGAATGCCTTCGAAACTAAACGCCAGATGGTTCAGCCCCCAGGACTCCAGCGTAGATCCAATAAAACCGTTAGGACCTAGCCAAATGAGTAGATAAAAACCTAATACTGTCGGCGGTAACACCAATGGCAAAGCCACAATGGCCTGAACCGGAGCTACCAGCCAGCTGCGCTGATTCGCCAGCCACCAGGCAATAGGCGTCGCCAGCAGTAACAGAATAAGCGTACTGTAAGCGCCTAACTGCAATGTCAGAACTACCGCTTGCCAGTCTGTGCTACTCATTGCTGGCCCCCGCTCTGTTACCCGGCATTAACCCATGCTTACGTTTAAGAGGGTTAAACTCCTCTCTCTGTGTAAACTGACTGAACTGTATTGCTAAGTTCAAATCATCAGCGCGCTTTAACACCGCATGTGATTGCTCCAATAAGCGCTCGTCACTCAGAGGCAATACTAGCAACTGATTGTCGTCGCGAGCCTCAAATGGCAGAACGGAGACCGCAACAAAGGCCATATCGGCTGCACCTGACAAGGCCATTTGGGCTGCCTGAGCGACATTTTCTGCGTAAACCAACTGCCCCTCAACCGCATCAGCAAGCTGGTGGTTCTCTAAAACGCGCATAGCCGCCTTGCCAAAAGGAGCATGGCGCGGCTGGGCAATCGCCAGAGTAACGGATTTCATCTCGCTCAGCTGTTCAATCGACTCAGGCAGTAAGCCCGCTTTCGCGCTCCACAACACCAGTTGCCCATAGCCATCGGTGATGATTTTTCCGCTTAAATAGCCTTCTTCCTGCAAGTGCTGGATGTAACTATCGTCTGCGGAAAAATAAAGATCATACGGCGCACCGTGCTGAATTTGAGTAGCCAGCTTGCCGGAGGAGCCGAAAACCAAGCGTACAGAAACATTCTCGCGCTGCTCAAACTCATCTGCCAGCTCGGTCAACAAAGGCCGGTAGCTGGATGCTGCCGCTATGGTTAAGTCTGTAGCCCATACCGACGATGAAAAAAGCAATAACAACAAACTCCAAAGCTTCACTACTGCTGACTCCACTGCTCTGCCGCTTGCTGATCACTTTGCTTTGCTTCTACCCAGTGCTCGCCTTCTTCTGTATGTTCTTTCTTCCAGAAAGGCGCCCGGGTTTTTAAGTAATCCATAATAAAGCTGGCAGCCGAGAAAGCTGCCTGCCGATGGCCACTGGCAACGGCCACCATAACAATTTGTTCATTCAGTGCCAGATAACCCACCCGATGGATAACCGTCACGCCATGCAGGTCCCAGCGTTTCTGAGCCTCTTCAACAATATCGTTTAACGCCTTTTCGGTCATTCCCGGGTAATGCTCAAGCTCAAGACCGCGTAAACCACCGTCAGCAGAATCACGCACCAAACCTGTAAAAGTCACTACCGCACCGCACTGGTTATTCTGTGCGAGGCGTTGATATTCTGTGGCTAAATCAAAGTCTTCTTGCTGAACCCGAACGCTGATACTCATGAGTAACTCCTAACCACCGGTAACCGGGGGGAACAGCGCCACTTCATCACCGTCTTTAACTTCCGTTGTTAGCGGCAATAAGTTTTGATTAACCGCACACAGCAACTGATAGCGATCCAGCTCTTTAGCGTAGCGCTCAGACTGTTGTTTTAATACCTGAACCAGCTCTTGTACTGTACTGACGTCAGCATCCACCTGCGTTTCTGCTAACCCTAACCGTTCTCGTAGTACAGCAAAAAATTTTACGGTGATCACAACGGCGTACCTCCTCGTGTCCAGTGACCTCTTTTGCCACCTTCTTTCTCAAGCAGACAGGTGTCTGTTATGACCATGGCCGGATCAACCGCTTTGCACATGTCGTACACCGTTAAGGCCGCGACCGATGCCGCCGTCAAAGCTTCCATTTCCACGCCTGTACTACCGGTTACCTTGCAGAGACTCTGAATGCGAACTTCGCCTTTTTCATGGTCAAGTTCGAAGTCGATAGTGACTTTGGTTAGGGCTAACGGGTGGCAAAGAGGAATCAGCTCGCTGCATTTTTTAGCAGCCATAATGCCGGCAATGCGTGCTGTGGCCAGAACATCGCCCTTTTTAGCCGCGGCGGCTTCCAGCAGCTCAATCACGTCTGTGCGGCTACGTAGCCTGCTTTGTGCCACTGCTATGCGCGTAGTGGTGGCTTTATCAGCAACATCCACCATATGGGCTTCGCCGTGCTGATTCAGATGGGTTAATTCACTCATGTGTTTTCCTTATGACAGATGGCCGACGAAATTACAGGGGCCCTGACGTGAATCCAGCTGGGGGCCCAGCAAGCTGTCCCAGGCCAGCTCTGCAGCGCCGCCGGAGCCTGGTACTGCTGCAACTAAGGTACGGTTTGCTAATCCGGCAAACGCCCGTGACTGAACGCTGGAGGTACCGATATCAGCAAAAGACAGTTGTCTGAATAACTCACCAAAGCCATCAATATGACTGTCCAGTAGCGGCATTAGTGCGTCCTGAGTGACGTTATCCAGCGCGAAACCGGTGCCGCCATTGGTCACCACAACTTGAATATCTTCACGCGCTATCCACTGACTGACCAATGCTCTAATCTGGTATTTGTCGTGACTGAGTACTTCGCGTTCCACGACCTTGTGGCCATCGTTTTCCATGAGCTTCTGCAGCAGGTCGCCGGTGCTGTCATCCGCCCGGGTGCGTTTATCTGAAAAAGTCACCACAGCAATGTTTAATGGCTTAAAGGATTTATTAGCTTTCATGCATCCACTCCTGAGTCTGGCCGTGAATTTGACAGAGTTGCGACCATTGTTCCGGGGTATTGGTATTCACCAGTTGTGATTCGTTCTGGCAGGATAAGGCTTGCGCGTTAAATCGTTGCAGCAGTGCAAAAACTGATCGCCGACCATTGGGGCCCGACAATTGCTGTTCAATATCCGTCTGAAGCTCCTTGCTGTTGGTCAACACGCAAGGTAGAGCACAATCCTGATAGTAACTCGCTGAAGCCTGGTTATTGAGCAGCGGTAACAAAGTTTCAGCCGTCAATGCCGGCATGTCTACCGGTACCACCAGTACTTTAGTAAGTTGGCAATGCGGCAGACAGGCATGCAAGCCTGATAGAGGCCCCTGGTCCGGGATAGTGTCCGATACAAACCCTGGCTGATTGCGGCTGACAATAATATTGTGGCAGCCAAGCTCAGATAACTTTGCCTGCATATAATCCAGTAGGTTCTCAGAACCAAAACGCAGTAAAGCCTTGTCCTTACCCATACGGGAAGAACGACCACCAGCCAGCAGTATGCTACTGAAAGAAGAACTTAGGTTAGAGCCGACCATGTTAGCCACCAATCATCGCCAGATGACGCGTTGCTCCGCTGTTACCCTCGTGCAAGCCGTGAGTCGCTTCTTTCAGCATAATATTGTCACGCAGTGCGTTCATTAGCGGTTCCGGATCATCGCTTTGTAAGTACTTGCGAATATCCTGATGCTGTTCGGTAAACAGGCATAAGAACAGCTGGCCCAGGCTGGAAACCCGCAGCCGGTTACAGTCGTCACAGAAGTCTTTGCTGTAAGGCATAATAAGCCCCATTTTCCCTTTGTAGTCAGGGTGCGTAAACTCCTGCGCAGGGCCAGCGTTGTCCGCTCTTGAAGTAAGCGACCAGCCTTCGGACTGAAGCTGCTGTTTTATGCTTTCTCCACTGACATGATGGCGTTGATAGTATTCTGTATTGTCCGTAGTACGCATTAGCTCAATGAATCGCAACGCCACATTGCGGTCTTTAATAAACTTGAGAAACTCAGGCAGCTCACCGCCATTGTATTGCTTTAGCAGCACGGTATTGACCTTGACCGTTGCAAAGTCCATATCAACCGCCTGGTCGATACCTTCAATAATTTCCGGAAGTTTATTTTGCCCGGTCACCAGATGAAAAGTACTGGGATCCAGGCTGTCGATACTGACATTAATTGCGTCCAGACCAGCGTCACGCCAGGCGGGCAAGTCGCGCTTCATGCGGTAGCCATTGGTGGTCATAGCCACTTTCTCAATGCCGGGAACCGACTTACAGGTAGCGATAATTTCCGTCAGGTCTTTACGCAGACAAGGCTCACCACCGGTTAAGCGTATTTTGGTGGTGCCCAGTTTGGCAAAAGCCGTTACCAGACGGCGCACTTCAGGCAAAGTAATTTCATACTTACGGGAGCTGCAGTCAGGGCCATCGGGAAGGCAATAGTCACAGCGAAAGTTACAGCTTTCGGTCAATGACAGGCGCAAATAGGTAAAGCGGCGCGCGAAGCGATCTTGTAATTGTTGCATATCACACCTTTCCAAGTTCGGGAGGTACTTTCGTTTCCAAAAGCACCCTGGTGGCTGAATTGCCACGGCATACCGTTCATACCCTAATAAAAGAGCTTAGAGCCGGTAGCTCGGCGTAGTGTGCACAGCTTAGTAGAGCAAGCTATAGAGCGAAATTCCCTTGAAGGGAGGGGTGGACTACCACTTAGGGGGTATTTGAGCGCTATAAGCCTTGATATGCATCAAGTTTTGCCGGTGAAATTTCTGCTAATCTTTGCCGCCACTTTGGTCATACAGGTGTTCTATGTCAGCCGCTCATTTCCGCCCTGAATTGCTTTGCCCTGCCGGTAGCCCGGAAGCCATGCGTATGGCCTTTGCCTATGGTGCCGATGCGGTCTACGCCGGAGAGCCTCGCTACAGCCTGCGCGTACGCAATAACAGTTTCACTCTGGATAACTTGGGTGAGTGCATTGACGAAGCGCACCAACAGGGAAAGCGCTTTTATGTGGTAGTCAACATTGCCCCACATAATGCGAAATTGGCAAAGTTTGTTGAACACATTCGCGCTATTGTCGACATGAAACCGGATGCCTTAATTGTTTCCGACCCCGGAGTGGTGATGCTACTGCAGGAAAACTTCCCTGAGCAGCCCCTGCACTTATCGGTGCAGGCCAACACCATTAACTGGGCAGCGCTGAAGTTCTGGCAGCAACAAGGTATTGAACGCGTTATTTTGTCGCGCGAACTGGGGCTGAAGGAAATTGCAGAAATGCGCCAGCAGGTGCCGGACATTGAAATTGAAGTTTTTGTACATGGCGCCTTATGTATGGCCTACTCCGGGCGCTGCCTGCTGTCCGGTTATATGAACAAGCGCGACCCAAATCAGGGCGCCTGCACCAATGCCTGCCGCTGGGGCTACGAAGTTCACGAAGCCAAAGAGAACGCCGTTGGTCAGTACGAGCCGGTATTGCTTGGTGATCCGAAGCGTCCGCAAGACCTAATGTTGCTTGATGAAGACCAGCACGGCTCCTACATTATGAACTCCAAAGACCTGCGCGCCGTGGAATATGTCAATGACTTAGTAGACATGGGTGTGCACTCGCTAAAAATTGAAGGCCGTACCAAATCGGACTACTACATTGCCCGAACCGCTCAGGTCTATCGCCGCGCAATTGATGACGCTGTTGCCGGCAAACCTTTTAATACCGAGCTTCTTAATGAGTTAAACGGTATGGCAAACCGCGGGTTTACCCCGGGCTTTCTGCAACGTCACACCCCACAGGACTTACAAAACTACGAACGTTCACACAGCGAAGGCGAACATATTCTGGTAGGTCAGCTAACTGGGGCGGCAAACAACAACTCCGTTTATGAGGTCGCGGTAAAAAATGGCTTCTCTATTGGCGATGACTTGCTACTGATGACTCCGAAAGGCAACTACCCATTTCAGCTGGCACGTATGGAGTCACTTAAAGATGAAGTCATGATCCGCGCGCCGGGGTCTGGTTATCAGGTCAAAATTCAAACACCTGTCGCCATAGACGAACAGGACATTCCCTATTGTTTTCTCATAAAAGAAGCAGCAGTGAGGAAAGTAGCATGATTGTCATTAATGAGGGTTGTATTAACTGCGATATTTGTGAGCCCGAGTGTCCGACCGAAGCGATTTCGATGGGCGACAGCATTTACGAAGTAAATCAGGACAAGTGCGTCGAATGCGAGGGTTATTACGACACGCCTAACTGTTATGTCGTCTGCCCGGTTGAAGCGGTCGATATTCTACAAGCAAAGGGGTAAATACCCCCCTCTCTTTAGAGGTAGATAAATCATTCGGAGGGTTTTGTATAGTGAACCAGATCAATAATTCGGTAGATGAGATGACTATGCGTACCCCAATTCAATGTAGCCAATGCAGCATGCAATCGATTTGCGTCCCCGCTGGCCTGGTTCCAAGCGACGTCGAGATTCTCGATAAAAGCAGCCGCGAACCGCATCTTTATAATAAACGCAGCGTGGTTTTCAGCGAGGACCGCCCGTTAAATTCTGTGTTCGCGATTAAAAGCGGATCGGTCAAATGCTATACCATTGACAGTAATGGTAAGCAGCAGATTACCAGCTTCCATCTGGTGGGCGATATTGTAGGCCTTGAGGCATTAGCCAACGGTAAAGCCGCAACTTATTGCGAAACCTTAGAGACCTCCATGCTCTGCGAAATTAAGCTAAATAAACTGTTCGCGCAGGAGCTGCCCAAAGTTGAAAACAACCTTTTGCAGCTAATGAGCCGCCGTTTAGCCAATTGCAGCAAACACTACTTAAACATAGTGAATACCAGTGCTGAACAAAAAGTCATCGCTTTTTTGCTTTCAATCAGCACGCACATGCATCAACATGGTCTTTCACGCAACGAATATCGACTGCCCATGACGCGCACCGACATAGCCAACTATTTAGGCTTAGCCGTTGAAACCGTCAGCCGTATTTTTACATCGTTAAAGGAAGAATCCCTTATCGATACCAAGCAGTCTATTCTGACCATAAACAATTTAAACGCCTTAGAGCGCCGCGTCGCATAACGCTACTTTAGGAGGTTACATGTCATCCGCTGGTTTTAATTGGTCCGATCCCCTCAACTGGCAAAACGCTTTGTCCGATGAAGAGAAGATGATTCAGGAAAGTGCTCATCAGTACGCTCAGGAAAAGCTGATGCCCCGCGTGCTGGATGCCAACCGCAATGAGAACTTTGATCGCCAGATTATGAACGAGCTGGGTGAGATGGGGCTACTGGGCGCCACCTTACCGGAAGAATACGGCGGCAGCGGTGTTAACCATGTCAGCTACGGCCTTATTGCCCGTGAAATTGAGCGTGTCGACAGCGGCTATCGCAGTGCCATGAGTGTACAGTCATCGTTGGTGATGCACCCTATTTACACCTTTGGTACCGAGGCGCAGCGCAAAAAATACTTACCTAAATTAGCCAGCGGTGAATGGGTGGGTTGCTTTGGCCTGACCGAGCCAGATTCCGGCTCAGATCCGGCCAGCATGCGTACCACAGCTAAGCGCACCGACAACGGTTATGTGTTGTCCGGCTCTAAAATGTGGATAACAAACTCGCCTATCGCTGATGTTTTTGTGGTCTGGGCAAAACTTGACGGCGAAATTCGCGGTTTTGTACTGGAAAAAGGTATGAAAGGTCTGAGCGCCCCTAAAATTGACGGTAAGTTCTCGCTTCGAGCGTCTATCACCGGCGAAATTGTTATGGATGGCGTTGAAGTATCCGAAGACCATATTTTCCCTGAAGTTAAAGGTTTAAAAGGTCCGTTTAGCTGTCTCAATAAAGCGCGCTATGGCATTGCCTGGGGTTCGCTTGGTGCCGCTGAATTCTGCTGGCACGCAGCACGACAATATACGCTGGAACGCAGTCAGTTTGGCCGCCCGTTAGCAGCAAACCAGCTGATACAGAAAAAACTGGCTGACATGCAGACCGAAATCAGCCTGGGTTTACTAGGCTGCCTGCAAGCCGGACGCGAGCTCGATAACGGCACGCTTAACCCCATAGCTATTTCGCTCATTAAACGTAACAGCTGTGGTAAGGCACTGGATATTGCCCGTCAGGCACGCGACATGCACGGCGGCAACGGTATTGCCGATGAGTACCACGTAATCCGCCATGTGATGAATTTAGAAGCGGTGAATACTTACGAAGGTACACACGATATTCATGCGTTAATTCTGGGTCGCTCACAGACCGACATTCCTGCGTTTTAATAGCGAGGCTTATCATGCGTTGCGATATTGAGGGCTGGCAACAGGACTTTATTGAGCGACTGGCGCAGGAAGACTTGCCTGCGCCTCAGTCGCAGCACTCGAACTTGAGCGATACTGACTTATTTGCACTCTTTCACAGTCAGGTTCTGAGCCGCTTCACCGATATCGAATCACGACGCCTGCAGCGTCAGGGCAAAAGCTTTTACACTATTGGCAGCGCGGGACACGAAGGTAACGCTGCTATTGCCGCAGCGCTGCGGGTCACCGACCCGGCTTTTCTGCACTATCGCAGCGGCGCTTTTTTCTTGCAGCGTGCCAGGCAACTTGAGGGGTCGCACTCCCTGTACGACCTCATGCTGTCTTTTTGTGCCTCCAGTGACGACCCCATATCCGGCGGCCGCCACAAGGTACTGGGCAGCCTGGCGCTTAATATACCACCGCAAACTTCGACCATTGCTTCGCACTTACCCAAAGCCATGGGTACCGCCTACGCCATTGGACTCAGTAAACGCTTAAAGCAAGCTGGCCAGTGGCCAGATGATGCCATTGTGCTTTGTAATTTTGGCGACGCTTCAGCAAACCACTCTACGGCCGTAGGGGCTCTCAATGCCACCGGCTGGAGTGCGTACCAGGGCATGCCGATGCCCATTCTCTACGTGTGTGAAGACAACGGTATTGGCATTTCTACCTCAACACCCCGAGGATGGACCGCTCAGCAGCTTCAGAATTATCCGGCAATACGTTACTACTATGCAGACGGTGCTAATGTCAGTGAAACCTACGCTGTTGCCAGTCAGGCAGCCGACTATATAAGGCGCACGCGAAAACCCGCGATTCTGCATTTAAAAACGCAGCGCTTTTTTGGTCACGCCGGTGCCGATGCCGAAGTTGCCTACCGCAGCAGTGAATCAATTGCACAAGGCTTTGAAACCGATGTGTTGTTGCAAACCGCAGCACAAGTGGTCGAACGGGGCCTTTGCACCGGCTCTCAACTTTCGGAAAAAGCGCAGTGCTGGTTGCAGCGTATCCAGAGGGTGGGGGCTGAAGCTTCCACCCGGCCCAGACTCGAGTGCGCGGAGTCGGTCATGGCTTCCATTGTGCCAAAAACACTGGCCGACGATACTCAGCCACTAACCAGCACACAGCAACAGGCGGTATTCGCGTTTGATAAGCGTAACTTTAAGAAGCCCCAGCCCTTAGGCAAAATGATTAACTGGGCGCTGCACGAAATACTGGCGCGGTACCAGAACACCGTTGTCTTTGGTGAGGATGTCGGCAAAAAAGGTGGGGTGTACCATGTGACTCACCACCTTTTTGATCATTTTGGTGCTAACCGTGTCGTAAATACCTTACTGGATGAGCAAAGCATTCTTGGCTTAGCCATGGGCATGGCACAACAGGGTTTTCTTCCCATACCGGAAATTCAGTTCCTGGCTTACGTACATAATGCCGAAGACCAAATTCGGGGCGAAGCAGCCACTCTGCCCTTTTTCTCCAACGGCCAATACCACAACGGTATGGTCATTCGTATTGCCGGCCTGGCCTACCAGAAAGGCTTTGGCGGCCATTTCCATAACGACAATTCCTTCGCTGTATTCCGTGATATTCCGGGGGTTATCGTTATGTGCCCGTCGAATGGGCACGACGCGGTACTCATGATGAGGCAAGCGGTTCAGCTTGCCCACTGCCAGAAGCGCTTAGTCATTTTTCTTGAACCTATTGCGCTTTACATGACTCGTGACTTGCTTGAAGAAGGCGATCAAGGCTGGCTGCATGAGTTTCCATCAGCTGACGCGCCGCTACCAGCTTTAGGCGAGCCTTCCCGTTATGGTGACGGCGACGAGCTGGTCATTATCACCTATGGCAATGGTTACTACTTAAGTCGACAGGCATGCAGCGAACTCGGTCTTGAGAAACGCATCCGCATTCTTGATTTACGCTACTTAGTACCGCTGGATATTGAAAAGGTCGTAGACGCCATTGGCCCTGCTAACCATATTCTGGTTGTCGATGAGTGTCGTAACCGCGGTTCGCTAAGTGAAGAGCTGATAACGGCTCTGTACGAACACCGCCGTGACTGGCAACGCGTTGACCGCATTACCGCCAAGGACAGCTTTATTCCTCTGGGGTCAGCCGCTTATAAGGTTTTGCCCGGAAAAGAAGACATTCGCCAGTATTTACAGGAGCATTTAGGCCAATGAAACAAACTGCCGTTATCGTCTGCCCCGGTCGTGGTGGTTACAACAAACCTGAATTAGGCTCTATCACTGAGCGCCATTTGCCAAAGCAAAGCGAACTCATTAGCCGGTTAGATAAAGTCCGCGAAAACGAAGGTTTTACCGGCGTTTCGGAGCTGGACCAGAAAGATAAGTTCGATCACCGCCTACATTTAAAACCGGAAAATTCCGCAGCCTTAATTTTTGCCGCCGGTTACGCCGACTTCAAAGCGGTTGACCCGGAGCAGTATGACATAGTAGCCGTAACCGGAAACTCTATGGGCTGGTATACCGCCCTGGCCTGTGCCGGTGCATGGCAGCCGGAAAAAGCGATGTCTATTGTCACCGACATGGCAAAGCGAACTGCCACAGCCGAGGGTGCGCAGCTTATTTACCCCATTATGAACGAGCAGTGGCAACCGGACAAAGCTCGTGAAAAGGCCGTCAGCCGACTGTTAGAACAACACGCGGGAGAGCTGTTTTTATCCATTCGTTACGGCGGCTATGTTCTGCTGGCGGGTACACAGAATGCGATTAACGCTGCCAACAAAACCCTGGCTCCTGTTGATAACCGCTTCCCTATGATTTTACCCGGCCATGCGGCATTTCATTCGCCGTTAATGAAAGAGGCGTCAGATCAGGCTCTTTCCGTGTGGGACAGCAGTCATTTCAGACAGCCTGAACTGCCACTGATAGACGGCCGTGGTGTTATCTGGGAGCCGCCCGGCTGCCATTTGGACGCCCTGCAACGCTATACTTTTGGGCATCAGGTAACCGAATATTACGACTACACCAAAGCCATTACAGTCGCCTTAAGAGAATTTGCGCCGGATAAGCTATTGCTGCTGGGGCCTGGCAATAGCCTGGGTGGTGCCACCGGACAAAGCCTGGTCGCAGCCAACTGGCGCAATCTCTCCGGTAAAGATGACTTTACTCAGCGACAAGAAAGTGAAAAAGCCCCGGTTATTAGCCTGGGGCTGTAATATTTAGCGGATACCTTTACTGTTAAGGTGTCCTTTGTAAGCCATATCGCTTTTCATAATGTGATTCATTAACCAGGCTTTTACGAAGTCCAGTAGTTCATCAATCACGTCTTCGTGGTTATCAACCCGGTGTTTGAAGCGCATTACGTCCTGCACTAAGTCGCGGTGTTTAAGCTTATGATTTTCTAAATCCGGGTAGCCGTTACGCTCCATTAACAACTCTTCGTAGTTAAAGTGCGTTGCGGTGTAGTTAATTAACGAATCCACCAAGCGCTGCAATGCATGCTGGTCGCCATCGCGAAGCTTAAGGCGGTAAAGCTCATTAGCAATGTAAATTAAGCGCTGGTGCTGACGGTTAATTTCTTCAATGCCGACATCCAGTTTCGACGACCATTCAATGAGTACGTCCTGCTCCGCAAGACGCTGCTCTATCACGTCTTTCTCAATGTAATACCGGTCGCCAAGAGATTTTATCTCGCCGCCTAAGGTGGTTAATTGCGCCGAGCTCTCTAATGCCTCCTGCGACCGCGCATCCACAATTCGGGCACTTTCTGACAGCGAATTAATATTCTCCTGAATGTTCATAGTAACCGCCGACTGCTCTTCGGCTGCGGACGCTATCTGAATATTCAGGTCATTAATAACACCGACGTTTTCAACAATGTCAGTCAGCGAGTTTGACGCTTTATTTGCCTGCTCAACATTCTCGCCAGCCAGAGTCTTGTTGCGCTCCATAGAATGAACCGCGTTGCTGGTGTTGGTTTCAAGCCGGCCAATCACATTTTGTATTTCACCCGTTGATGCCTGCACGCGCTGCGCCAGTTGCCTGACTTCGTCCGCCACCACAGCGAAGCCGCGACCCGACTCGCCCGCCCGGGCGGCTTCAATTGCCGCATTCAGCGCCAGCAAGTTAGTTTGGTCGGCAATATCATTAATGGTCAGTAGTATTTTAGAGATAGCCTGGCTGTCTTCCGACAGGGTTTTTATCACTTGCTGAGACTCAGACACTTCCTGCTCAAGCTTTTGAATAGCCACGACCATGGTATTAACAACCTGCTGACCGTTTTGCGCTGACACTAAGGTGTTGTCAGCTTCAGTAGCCGCCTTTTGCGTTGACTCAGATACCTCACTAATTGCGGCTGTCATTTGTTCCACCGCCGCGGCTGCACTTTGCATTTGCGTCGCCTGAGCTTTAGCGCGCTCGGCAAGTTCTTTTATGGCCTGATAGTTTCCATCACCCAGGCTGTCCATACCGTCGCTCGATTTTCGGATGGCATCGACTGAATAGCTGGTTTCTATGGCGACAGAGTTTAAGTAATGGGTTATTTTCGACAGTTCATCTTTGCCCTCTGTTGTGCCTAAGCTGTTTAAGTCACCATTAGCTAACTGTTTTGCCATACGAATGTTGGCTGACACAGCGCGATAAATGCCTAAGTACAGACTGGTGAAGAGCAGTAATTGTAAAAGCAGTACGCCCAGCATCAACGCGATATTGGTCCATACCACAGTATCCAGTTTTCCAGCACGCTGTTCTAATCTGGACTGATACGCTGGAATAACACTGTCATAAAAACCAAACAAGGCGCCAATTGCCGCAGTGCCTTCACGGAAAAAATCCCCGGCTGACATTTGTCGCTTCAGCAGCCTACGCGATGCCGTCTCACTAAATAGTGTTAATTGTTGCTCGGCCGCTTCCGCCTGTTTCAGCAACCCAATCTCATTGGTTTCATCGGATAGGTTCTTAACCGCCTCAACAAAGTTCGAAACCTGGTTTTCCAGTACGTAGTTTATTGTGGTGATATCTTGCTGCAGCTCTTTGCTTTCCTGGCCGTTTAACCATTGCGCTCCGAGACCCCTTAAGCGCCCGCTCTGCTCAACTAACTGCGGCAGTTCTTCAACCGCAAGACGTGCCAGCAGAAGGCTGGCCAGCTCGTTCTCCAACAGCTGTTGCGAGCCGGCACTAAGTTTTGCTAAAAGGTTTTGGAGATCTTTCAATAGCTGAGTGTGCTGCTTAAACTGGCCGGTAGAACCGTTAAGACTTTGCCATTGACGCCGAAGTTGGGACAACGCCCGTGTGGAGAAAAACGCCTGCTGGCTTTGTAACGCCTCAAGCTTATCGAAGTGACTATTAATGGCTTGCACAGAGCGGTTTATTTCTCCGGAAAACTCACGCTTTTGCGCATCGCTCCCGGTCATTCCCCGGTGCTTAGCAATATGCTCCAGCAACCCTCTGAACTCAGGCCAGTACTGGGCTGCCGTTTGCTTTTCTGCCACTTGCTGACTCTTATTTAAGGAGTCAGTTACCATCAGTGAACTGAGTACAATAACCGGAATAAACAACAAAAAACCGATTAAGCTGAATTTTCGTCGAAAGCTTAATAAATTAAACAACTTCTGGACAGGGCGAGTTAACCAATCGAGCCACTTCATAACCACTCCACTACAGGCAAAATCTGCAACCACAAACGGGCTATTTTGCCTATTCATCGGCATTAGTCACATGAAATATAGGGTTATTACTTATTAGGTAGCTGTTACTTGATCAGGATCAATAAACCAGTAAGCTCTCCAGAGTCATCTCTGTCATTTCACTAAAAGCCGTCTGCCTTTCATTCGCCGATAAACCATTACCCGTTCTTATTTCATCGGAGACTGTCATAACGGCTAACGCCTGTTTCTTGTGTATAGCGGCAATGGCGTACAGTGCAGCAGCTTCCATATCTAACGCCAGCACATTCATAGCCTCCAGTCGGCATTCCAGCTTTTTATCAGGATGATAAAAGCTATCGGTTGAAAACACATTCCCCACCGCCACCGGCTGATTTTTTTTCTGACAATAGCCGACAAATTCACTCAACAACTTATAATCTGCAATAGGAGCAAAGTCGTAACCACCGAACAGCTGCCGGTTCATCGCCGAATCGGTGCAAGCTCCCTGGGCTACCACTAAGTCTCGTAAATTAAGGTCTGGCGATACCGCACCGCAACTGCCCACCCGAACCAGCCGCTCTACTCCGAAGTGCTGAAATAACTCCTGCGCGTAAAGCGTACAGGACGGCATACCCATGCCAGACCCCATAACGGAAACCGGCGTGCCACGAAATTGACCGGTGAATGCCAGCATATTTCGAGTGTCACTTATGAGTTCAGCGTTATCTAAATGCGTTTCAGCAATATGTTTTGCCCGCAAAGGATCGCCTGGAAACAAGCAAAGCTCTGCAAAATCGCCGGCCTTAGCCGAAATATGGGGAGTGGTCATAGAGTTCGCCCTGTTATTTTTTAATCAAGATAGATGACAAATCAGAAATTATCGACTATATTTCGTATTTATCTAAATTAGTAAGTTCGGAATTTATATGATCGATGTCATTATGAAATTGGCGACAGGTTACCGCAGAAGTGTCTTTTGGTTGTTGACGCTGATCACTATTGCCGTTGCTGCCTTCATCCCCTCTATTACCATTGATACCGATCCGGAGAACATGCTGCCGGACGATAACCCGCAGCGTGTTTTCCATAATGAGGTCAAAGAAACTTTTGCTATGCATGACATGATTGTCGTTGGCGTAGTGAATGAGAACACCGTCTACAACCAAAAGACTTTAACCGACCTGCATACCATGTCGAATTATGCGGAGTCACTGAACGGAGTTATCAGTGACGATCTGATGTCACTGGCTAATGTCGACAATATTACTCAAAAAGAGCCCGGCACCATTCGTTTTGAATGGATGATGAAGCAACCTCCGGAAAATGACGCCGAAGCTCGCTACATTCAGCAGCAAGTTGAAGACCTGCCACTGCTTTATAACACCATTGTCTCTGGCGATAACAAAGCCGCCGCTATTTATGTGCCTATTGAAAGTAAAGACGAGAGCTATGCGCTGGCGGAGCAACTGCGTGACAAAATCAGTACCCTAGAGAGTGGCGACGACTGGCACATTACCGGCTTGCCGGTGGCTGAAGACCAGTTCGGCTTTGAAATGTTTGTGCAAATGGGGATTTCCGCGCCATTAGCAGCCGCTGTTATTTTCGCGTTGCTTTGGGTCTTTTTCCGCAATATGCGCTTTATAAGTGCCGCCATGATAGTCGCGATGTCGACCGTGCTGATTACCATGGGTGCTCTTATTGCTCTGGGCTTCACTGTACACATTATGTCATCAATGATAGCCATTTTCCTGATGCCCATTGCCGTGGTCGACTCAGTGCATATTATGTCGGAGTTTTCGGATCGATACCGTGAAAAAAGTAACGCAAAAGACACGATTAAGAACGTCCTTGGGCACTTATTCAGACCAATGTTGTTCACATCTGTCACCTCAGCGATTGGTTTTTATTCATTAATGCTGACACCTATTCCTCCGGTGCAGGTATTTGGTGCTTTTGTTGGTTCCGGTATTTTACTGGCCTTCTTAATTACCGTGATTTTCGTACCGGCCTATATCTGTGCGTTGAAGCCATCAACGTTAGAAGGCTTTGCTAAAGCCACTCATGAAGAACACAAGGATGGCTGGCTTCAAAAGCTGGGCGCTGTCGCTGCTCGCCACGCTAAACTATGGATAGCCTTTTTCCTGGCAGTTTTGGCTTTTGCCTGGTTCGGTATTCAGCAAATAAACATTAACGACAACCCGGTGCGTTGGTTTAAACCTGACCACGAGGTTCGTATTGCTGACGAAGTATTAAACGACCACTTTGCCGGGACGTACAACGCGTATGTAGTATTTGAAAATACCCTAGATGCGACCGAAAAAGCTCGCTCAGCGGTTCGTGACGCCCTGAATAACGACGCGCTGTCTGAAGAATCGCGGGATGCTTTAAGCGCTCTGCTTGAGCAACAGCAAGTGAACTTTAACCAGTGGATTATCGCTATTGATGATCTGCTCTTCAGCGTCGGTTCTGACCAATTAGAGCCGTTAGAGCGATTAATGACTGAGCTCGAACAGCTGAATAGCGCCAGCAAAGCGTTCCAAAGCCCGGAATTACTGGCTTACATGAGCGAGATGCAAGCGTACTTGCAAACGACAGGCTTGGTGGGCAAGTCAAGCAGTCTGTCCGACGTGGTGAAGACGGTGAACCGCGAATTACGCTCGGGCGAAGAAAGAGACTACGAGCTGCCGGACAATGCCGCCGGTGTTGCGCAAACCCTGTTGCAGTATCAGTCGTCGCACCGTCCGCAAGACCTCTGGCACTTTGTTACGCCGGACTACAAACGCAGCTTAATGTGGTTGCAGTTAACCAGCGGTGACAACCAGCACGTAACCCAGGTCGTCAACACCGTTGACAGCTACATTGAAGACAACCCACTGCCTGCTAATATTGAAATGGACTGGGCCGGTAAAGCTTACCTTAACGTGGTGTGGCAGGAAGCCATGGTCGAAGGCATGCTCGACAGCCTAATCAGCGCCTTTGTGGTGGTGTTTATTATGATGGTGCTACTGTTCCGCTCGGTAGTCTTCGGGGTACTGGCGATGTTACCGCTCAGCCTGACCATTGCCTTTATTTATGGCCTTATCGGCTGGGTCGGTAAAGACTACGATATGCCTATTGCCGTGCTGTCATCGCTGACGCTTGGGCTGTCAGTGGACTTTGCCATTCACTTTATTGAACGTACGCGCGCTACCTTCAAACAAACCGGTAACTGGAAAGACACTTTAGCGGTTATGTTTGACGAACCTGCGCGTGCCATTTCCCGCAATGCCATTGTCATTGCCATTGGTTTTACGCCACTGCTGTTCGCGCCGTTAGTGCCCTACATTACCGTAGGTGTGTTCTTAGCCAGCATTATGGCGATATCGGCCATAGTGACACTTATTATGCTCCCGGCGGTGATGACTGCCTTTAGCCGCCTTATATTCCGTGGAGGTCAATCATGAAAACCCTATTTTTAACCGCTTTATCCGCCGCCGTTTTATTTATTAGCGGCCAGGCCATTGGTGCTGAGAAAAGCGCGCGTGAAATTGTCGAGCAAGCTGAATTAAACGCCTATTATTCCGGCGATGATGGGCGCAGTGCAGCTCGGATGATTATTACCGATAATCAGGGTCGCCAACAAATGCGGCAGTTCACCATTTTGCGTAAAGACCAACAAGATGGTGGCGTACAAGACATGATGATATTTTTCTCACGCCCTGCTGACGTGCGCGACACGGTGTTCCGTGTGGTCAAACAAGTCAACGACGACGATGACCGCTGGTTGTATTTACCTGATCTCGATTTGGTGAAACGCATATCTGCCGGCGATAAGCGCACCTCTTTTGTGGGTTCGCACTTTTTCTATGAAGACGTTTCCGGCCGTAATACTGAGCTGGATAGTTACGAGCTGGTTTCTGAAAACAAAGACAGTTACGTGTTAAAAGGCACAGCTAAAGACCCTGGCAACGTTGAGTTCAGCTACTACGAAGTGGTTATTGATAAAGAACACATGCTGCCGGTTGAAAGCACCTTCTATAACGACAGCGGCGAAGCCTACCGAAAAATGGAAGTACTGAAAATCGAAACGGTTCAGGGCTACCCAACCGTGACTCATTCACGCATGTCGGACTTAACCAATGGCGGACAAACAGAAATGCAGTTTCGCTTTATGAAGTACAACATCGGTTTGCCGGACAGCATTTTCAGCGAGCGTAGCTTACGTAACCCGCCGGCAGAATGGTTACAACTGAGAGACTAACTATGCCATACCGGAAAATTTTAACGTTTACCGTTCTTTTCACTTTGGCTCAAGCCGCATCGGCACAGGACTCCTGGGACGATGAGCAATGGGACTCTGGTTGGGGAACGGAACAAGATCAGGGAATTAATGTCTATGGTTTCGTTGAGGCGGCAATAGGCGGACGGCTCGAACCCTCCCCCTATCACAAGCGTTTGTCTATTGCCGAGCCTCGACTACAGCTTGGTTTCGACGACCGTTGGCAGGACATTACCTGGACCGCGAAAGCCGACGGCTGGTACGACGGTTTCGATGAAACCTGGCATGGCCAAATTCGCGAACTGAATGCACAGTTCACGGTTTTCGATAATACCGATATAAAAGTTGGCCGTCAGGTGCTCACCTGGGGCACCGGTGACTTCCTTTTTCTGAATGACCTGTTTCCGAAAGACTGGCAGTCGTTTTTTGTTGGTCGCGACCAGGAATACTTAAAAGCGCCTTCTGACGCGCTTAGGGTGACCAGCTATTTTGATTGGTTTAACGTTGATTTTGTCTGGACGCCGGAGTTTGATCACGATAACTACGTTCGTGGCGAGCGCATCTCCTATTTTAACCCACTCTCCGGGCAGTTAACTGGTGACGACCCCTCTATTCAGTTTATAGAGCCTACGCGCGACGAGTTCGCAATGCGTCTGTTTCGTAACTACGATGGTGTGGAATACGCTGTCTATGGTTACGACGGCTTCACCAAAAGCCCCGAAGCCGTCACTGAAAACTTTCAACCTACCTTCGGCCGTTTAACCGTGGTTGGGGCGTCAGTGCGAATGACCTTTGGCCCTGGTCTGGTTAACACCGAGGTGGCCAATTACAACCGTCACGACGCAGCAGACCACTGGCGCGCACTGATTGGCTATGAGCAAGAGCTGTGGACGCGCTTTACCGGCGGTTTTCAGGCCTACATTGAGAAAGGCGACACCCAAACACGCACCGTATTCACCACCCGTTTAACCTGGCGCGACGAGCGTGATGATCTGAACCTGTCGCTGTTTGCTTTTGTGTCACCGAATCAAAACGACGGCTACTTACGCCCCACTTTTGACTACCGCATTGACGACAATTGGTCATTCAGCGGTGGTTTTAACCTGTTTTTCCGCGAACGTCCGAATACCTTTTTCGGACAGTTTACTGAAAACAATAATGCTTACCTTCGAGTCAGGTACGCGTTTTAATATCAAGTAAAGGAGTTTTATAATGAGCGTCGAAAGAGCTTTAACTGCATTTGCCGGCTTTATGATATTGTTATCCGTAGCCTTAACTTATTGGGTTCATCCCAATTGGGTATGGCTAACCGTATTTGTTGGCGCCAACCTATTTCAACAGTCTTTCACTGGCTTTTGTCCGGCAAGCATTTTTATGAAAAAAGCTTTAGGATTAAAAACTGAGCGAGAGTTAGAAAAAGCAGGAAAATAAAGACACCATGAGTGCAACTGAATCACAAGAGATGCTTCAGGAAGAAGCGCAGAACGCCGCAAACTTTCTGCGCTCTTTAGGCAACCCTCACCGCTTACAAATTTTATGCCGGTTGGCATTAGGAGAACAAAGTGTGGGTGAGTTGCACCAGCATTTTGATTTAAGTGCATCGGCTTTTTCACAGCACCTGGCGGTGCTTCGGGAGCAAAAGCTGGTCACCATTCGAAAAGAATCTCAAACCGTCTACTACTCGATAAAAGACCCGGACACCGAAGCTTTCATGAAGTTACTGAAAAATAAATTCTGCCCGTCTCTTAAGTGATATCTCTTTGGGGATGCTACCTTTTGTCGCATCCCTCTTTACCTTAAATTTCATGATAATAGCGACATTATCTTGCTAGAGATTGTGTCGTATGAAGTCATTTACTCCGTTAGTTTTAGCATTAGCAATACCGTCCGCCGTTTTGGCTCAGCAAACCACTGTCGATGAACGCATTGTCATTATTGGCGAGTCTATGCAGGCCCCGAGTGAATGGGTTGTTGACGCCAAGAAGCCGCGCCAGCCACTACCAGCTCACGACGCGGGAGACTTTTTGAAAAGCCTGGCGGGGTTCAGTTCAACCCGTAAAGGCGGGGCGTCGTCAGACCCTTTGTTCAGAGGCATGGGAGCCGGGCGCCTGGCTATTGTGACCGATGACCAAATGCTGTTAGGAGGCTGTAGCAGCCGCATGGATCCGCCAACGGCCTACATTACACCTCAGAGCTACGACAGCGTGACTGTGGTTAAAGGCCCACAGACCGTTCTTTACTCAGGCTCTGCCGCTTCTATTCATTTTGAAAGAGACATCAGCCGGTTTGATGACCACGAGTTCTCGGGGTTTCTCAACGCGACCACCGCCAGCTTCGGACGTGTTAACGGTTCGGCTGATATGACGTGGGGCTCTTCTGCAGGGTTTGTGCGCTTAAACGCAACCGCAGCCACTGCCGATGATTACCAGGATGGCTCTGACCGTAAAATTAACAGCCAGTATGAACGTTGGAGTGGTGACGTTGATCTTGCCTGGACTCCTTCGGATAACCAGCGTCTTATGCTTAAGTTAGGCGCCAGCGACGGCGAGGCAGCTTACGCGGACCGCAGCATGGACGGTGTGTTATTTAAGCGAGAGAGCATGTCTCTTGATTACAACTGGCAACCCAAGGTCAACCATTTAGAAGAAGTGTCAGTAAACACTTACTTTAACTCTATAGACCACGTTATGGATAACTACTCATTACGTGACTTCACTCCGTCCATGATGATGCCTAACCCCACCGCCCGTAATCCCGACCGTCATTCACGTGGCGCAAAGATAACGTCTGAATGGTCACTAACGGCCAGTAGTAGGTTAAAAACCGGCGTGGAACATCACGAATCGGAGCATCGCGACCGCATTAGCCGCAATCAGCTGAACGCGTCTTATCAAAACCTGCCTCGCATCGACGATGCCGAGTTCAGCCAGGACGCCTTTTATGCAGAGTACGACTACGCCATTGACGCGGCTTGGAAGGTAGTGACAGGTTATCGGCTCGATCATTGGTCAATAACTGACAAGCGCGACATGTTAATGGTCATGGGCTCCCCGGCGCAGCCTAACCCAACCGCCAACGACACTCGCAGCGACAACTTACACAGCGGCTTTGTGCGTGTTGAAAGAAAATTCGACAACGGCTACTGGTATGCCGGCTGGGGGCAAGCCGAGCGCTTTCCGGACTACTGGGAAGTCATAGGAAACAACCGCCGCTCACCAAGCTCTCTGTCGGCGTTTAATACGGACGCTGAAACCAACCAACAGTGGGATATCGGACTGAACTGGAAGGGCGACAAACTCACACTGGAAAGCTCGTTATTTTTCAGCGAAGTGGATGATTTTATCCTGCTGGAGAAAGGCATGATGATGCAACCTGAAATGGTGCGCAATATCGACGCCCGCAGCTGGGGTGGTGAATTGACCTCCCGTTACCAAATAACCGATCCCTGGTTGGTCTCCGCCGCCATTGCCATTGTTCGTGGTACCAATACAACGGACGATAGCTACCTGCCCCAGCAGCCGGCTGATGAGTTGCGGCTGGCCAGTGATTACCGTCTTGGGGAGTTCACCTACTCTGTGTTGTGGCGTTTGGTTAAACAACAAAACCGCGTTGCGCCAAACCAAGGGAATGTTATTGGTTACGACTTAGAGAAAAGCGCGGGTTTTGGTGTAGTCTCGGCTAATATCGACTGGGAAGTTGACCCAAAGTGGCAGCTAAGCTTAGGAATCGATAATATACTGGATAAAAATTATGCAGAGCATTTAAGTCGTTCTGCTGCCAGTATTTCGGGATATCAACAAATTGACAAAGTTAACGAGCCAGGTCGTACCATCTGGTTGCAAACCAGCTACCAGTTTTAATTAATATGCTGACACTATTCGCTTATAAATTTATTAATCGCCGCTCTTGGATAATATGTCTGGCCTTGTGTTTAGATATTGCCCTGGGTAACTTGTGGGTCGCTTTTAATGGGGGCATCAGTAACCCTTTTACTTCTTTGCTACTGATTTTTATCGTTATAGCGTTTTTGTTGTTACCAACCATTTTTGCTTTAGTTGTTGTATTGGTCAGTATTTTGGGACAAGTCGCACAAGTGAGTTTGCCTTCTCTTTTGCCGGGCCAGCAAAATCATGCGGCCCATGCGCTGAGCGATGAAATGCTCAAACACGCCCAGGGCATGGTTATCGGCTTTATTATTGCTGCGCTTATCATTGCAGTATCACTGTACTACCTAAAACAACAGTGGTTTCAGTCAGAGAAGGCGTTACAAGATGTGCGCGAACGTCAGCTGCGTGATGAACAACTACTGACCATAGGCGCCGCGGCCGCTCAATTAACTCACGACGTGGCTACTCCGGTGCAATCTCTTCGATTGCTCAATGAAGAACTGCAAGAATGTGATATCGATTTAGCACTGAAACGCGAGTTAAACGAATACTTAACCAAAGTCGAAGCTAGTCTGGAGCAATGGCGGGAAGCTGCAGAAGATGTCCGTAGTAATCGGTTGCACAATTATACGGTTGGCGAAATTGTAACTCAGTTACAGCAATTACTACGAGTTGCGCGCCCTGACGCGCAGGTCAATTGGGAATCTCCAGAGTCATTACGTTATGCGATTATTTCTGCAGATCGCACGCTTTTTCCCGCTATTGTGAATTTGATCATTAACGCACTGAGCGCAGGAGAGCGAAGCAACCATCAGGTAATTTCTGTGCAGTTCAGTGAAGCTTTTGTGAGAAACAACAGGCAACTCCAAATTCACATTGTTGATAACGGGGACGGCCTGAGCCAGCTTCAACAAAAGAAAATAGGTAAGTCCATAACCTCAAGTGAACAAGGCATGGGCGTTGGAGCCGTCATAAGTCACGCCACAGTCGAACGCCTTGGAGGGCAAGTCAGCTGGCAATCAACAACTGACGGAACATTAACGTTGATCGTTTTACCGGTGGTTGCCAATGCATAACTTTAAGTTACTTATCGTTGATGATGATGAAGGCTTTTGTAAAATACTCCAAAGGCGCCTGGAACATCATGGTTTGAATATAGAAAAAGCCCATTCAGCAGAGCAGTCACTAAAATTGGAAGGCCCCTTCGACGGTATTCTGCTTGATATGATGCTGGGCAATGATAATGGTCTGTCTCTTATCCAGCCACTAATTAATAAATACTCTCCTAAGCACTTAATTGTATTGACCGGTTACGCCAGTATCGCAACAACTGTCGAAGCAATGAAACGTGGTGCAACAGATTACTTAACCAAGCCAGTTGCTACCGAAGAGTTATTGCAACGTTTTACAAATACCCCTATTCATTTGGACGCTCCTTCGGGTAGCCGTCTAACCCCGGGACAAATTGAATGGGAACATATTCAGAGAGTACTTAAGGATAATCAGGGAAATATATCTAAAACGGCCCGAGAGTTGGGAATGCACCGACGCACGTTGCAGCGAAAATTAGCAAAACGCTCACCGCATTAAAAAAGGCGCCGCCCTGTAGATGGGCGACGCAAAGGCTCTAGAAGGAATAACGAATACCGGCCATAGCAACATAAGGGTCAATATCAACGTCAACGCTTTGAATGGTTGTATCGTTAACTCGCACGTCACCCGTTGTATCAATGTCCATGCGACTGACCATAAAATGCAGGCCCCAGTCTTTAGTCAGTTCCACATTGACACCAGCCTGCAAGGCATAGCCCCAGCTGTTTTTAAGCGCCAGTGAAACGGAATCGTCAGCAGTCACAACACCAAGATCACCTAAAGTTGAACGCAGCTGAGGGTCTATCTGCTCGTCGAAAAACGCCGTATAGTTAACACCGACACCAACGAAAGGTTTGAACATGTCGTTGTTCAGGTCAAAGTGATACTGCGCCAGCAAGGTGGGCGGTAAATGTTTTGTTTTACCTACTTTCAGTCCGGCTAGTGCGCCTGTTGCAGTAATATCGTGGCTAAAAGGTGTTGCTGCAACCAGCTCTACCGTCCAGTTGTTTGTTAATGCGTAATCAAAAGTTAAACCCAATTGCGTATTGGTGTTAACGCCGACACCGGTCGAGTTCTCTGGCAGACCCGCTACGGTTTCAACAACATTAAGGTTACTGCTACTGTCATCCGGCATGACGGAGATAGCACCAACATTAATTGAAAAATCATTTGCTAAAGCAGAAGTGCTTAACAACCCTAACAATACACCACAAGACAATGCTTTAAGCTTCATGGGTAACTCCTTGTTAATGAATACCCATAAAGCTTATAAGGTTTATTGCTTAACTGAATTGATCTGCATCAATTTATTGTTCTGCGTTATGGTAAATGTTTTGAACATCATCCAGGTCGTTGAGCATATCCATTAAACGCTCAAACATTGGCTGGTCATCTTCACTGATACTGGTGGTTACCTGTGGCAGGAACTGAATTTCATCAGCCTCAAAATCAACCTCTGGGAAAGCGCCGGTTAAGGCCTGACGAGCAGCAGCATATTCTGTATGAGGTGCAAATACTGTAACCAGCCCTTCCTCATACTCAACATCGGTAACATCAACGTCAGCTTCCATTAAGGCTTCAAGTACTTCATCTTCACTGTCGTGCTTAAAAGCAAAAATTGCACAATGATCAAAAGAGTGAGCAACACTGCCCTGAGCACCGATTTTTGACTTACTTTTGGTAAAACAGTTACGCACATCGCCAAAGGTTCGGTTCGGGTTATCGGTCAGACAATCGACTATGACCATGCAGTTTCCCGGGCCATAACCTTCATAGCGTGCAGGAGAAAAATCTTCGCCAGCGCCGCCCTGAGCCTTATCAATAGCTTTTTCAATAACGTGCGCGGGCACCTGGTCTTTCTTTGCCCGGTCTATCAGACCTCGTAGTGCCAGATTACCATCCGGATCGGTACCACCTTGCTTCGCACAAACATAAATTTCACGACCATAGCGGCTGTAAACTTTGCTTTTTGCATTGGCGGTTTTAGCCATAGACTCTTTTCGGTTTTGATAGGCGCGACCCATTCTGAATATCTCACTGGTTAATTAAAGACCCAAAGATTTTACACAGGCAGCAGGTACTGGTCGAGCAATACCAGGAATAAGTAGCGGCATCCGTTCATATTGTTGATATAGCCAACCCGTCTACCATAGAACTTTTTGATTCTTCAGTTGCCGCTATCAGTCAGCGTAAACTCAGCCGCAGAAATAACCAGTTGAGTCCGTTATGCAAAACCCAGTACCCGTTTTATCTATGCGAAAACTTTACTCTAGTGCCTCTCATCGCCAGGAGTTTATTGCTGAGATCGGTAAGGCAGCACGCGAGGTTGGCTTCTTCTACCTGGAAGATCACGGTATTTCACTGACAGAGCAAGTAAAGGTACTGGATACTGCTAAATCATTTTTCGCGCTTAGTAATACCGCGAAGAAAGAGATTCAGATGATTCACTCACCCCATTTCCGCGGATATTCTGCAAACTATTCCGAGTTGACCGCTGGTCGTCGCGACCGCCGGGAGCAGTTCGATATTATGGATGAGCTGACGGCTTTTTCAGATGCAGACATTCATCATGAATGGCAGAAGCTGATTGGCCCTAACCAATGGCCAAAACAATTGCCGGAAATGAAAACCCAGCTTCTCAGCTGGCAGGACAAACTCACCGAGGTGTCTCTGCAATTGTTAGAAGCGCTCTGCGAAAGCCTGAAGCAACCTTCTGATGCCCTTTCAGAGACGGTTCGCAAAGGGCCCTATCGCCACACTAAGCTCATAAAGTACCCGGGAACTTCAGAAGGTTCCGAGCAAGGGGTGGGCGCACATAAAGACCCCGGCTACCTGACATTAGTCATGCAGGACGAAAACAGCGGACTGGAAGTCGAGTTTGAGCAACAGTGGTATAAAGTCGCACCCCGTCCCGGAGCCTTTGTCGTCAATATTGGTGAGCTACTGGAGCTGGCATCTAACGGCTATTTAAAAGCGACCAACCACCGTGTGACCAGTCCTAAAAAAGGAGTTACCCGATACTCTTCTGCTTTTTTCATGGCCGCACAGCTTGATGCGTCAGTACCTGTGCTAAATCTGCCCCCTCATTTAGCTAAACAAGCAAAAGGGCCAACCAGCGACCCGAATAATCCATTACTAAATAATGTGGGCGAGAATGTAATGAAAGGCAGAAAGCGTTCGCACCCTGATGTCTCGATGCGTTTTTACCCACAACCTTTAGAGTGCACTTCCTGCTAATCAGTTTTGTGAACCATTTTCACTTAACAATTATCGGCATAAACCCGAATTTGAGGTTCGCTGACAGAGGTGGCGGCTGAATAGGTCACATAACACTGCATGAGATCATCCTCAGTCGCTGCTATTCCGACAACATTACCTATCCCAACTTCGGAAACAGCCCAGTCACTCAATTCAACGACCTGGTTAAGAACACTTTCTTTCGCCGCAGGGTAACCATAGAAAATTAGTGTGCCTCCGTCCGGGCAACTGACGCTTGTCTCATCAAACTTACCGCCAAGACAGGCAGAGTCTGCACTTTCCAGACCTTGAACTGCGGCTTTGCTATAGGTGATATCGAGAGCAGCTTTCAACGAAGCCTCAAGCCCTTTAAGGCGACTTTTTTCAGCGTCACTAGAAAAGTTAATGAACTGTGGAAGTGCAGTAACGGCTAAAACGCCAAGCACAACAACAACAGTAATAAGTTCGACCAGCGTAAATCCTTTACTACGTCGCATGCAAAACATCCAAAAATAAAATAGGGGCCACAAGAGCCCCTATTGTAATACAGATTAAATTGTTAATTCAATGTTATTAAAAGCTAACTGTTACTGAATCACAAGCTTCTGTACCCGCTTCACACAGTTTGTAGACAACATCGCTACCATCCGAGTCAAAGCGGTCACGTACTCGGCCTGAGTTTGATAATGTTTCAACAAACTCACCGTTACGATACAAGTCGACGTCGCCCGCAGCGCCTGACCAACGCAGGTCAACCAAAGCGGTTCCGCTACGCAGTAAGCGTGAACGATAAACGTCTAGCTCGATATCGGTAAGGCTTACCGTCACAGACTGCGTCACAGTATCTGATAGCTCAGTTGCATCAGTCACTGTTAAAGTAACCTCGTAGGTTCCTTCTTGAGAGTACGCATACACAGGGTTTGCTTCTGTCGAAGTGCTACCGTCACCAAACTCCCAGAAATAACTCTCAATGTCACCATCGCTGTCTGTTGATGTATTCGTAAAGCTTACCGTTAAGTCAGCCGCGTCTGCTTCAAAACCTGCAACAGGAGCATCTGGTAAGCCATCGTCTTCTTCAACAGCAGTTAGAGTTAAGGACCAATGGTTCAATACACCGGTATCTGCACCAGCGTTGTCTGATACATTCAGCGTCCAGTCACCGGTCATATCTTCACCGTTAAAGCTATCCAGCGACCAGCTCTGAACCAAATCATCTTCGCTGCCGCCAGTACGGTCATGCAGTACATGCTCTGTACCTTCAGGCGATGTTAAAGTAACGATTAAATCACCACGCCATGTATGGGTAATATCAACACTGACATCAGCACCGAAGACCACGCCTGTATCAGGCACATTGATCACTCGAGTAATACCGTTGCTGTCGTCATCCGGGATATCAACACCGGCAGCATCATCGTAATAAAACTCAGATAAGCCCTGTGGCAGCACATAAACGCTTGCGCTAACATCTCGGGTCATTTCACCAGTTTCTACATCGGTACCATTAACCGTTATAGCGTATTCGCCCCAAGTGGTGTCTTCAGTTGTTGCTACTTGCACATCAACCGATTCGCCATTTTGTGCCTGGTCTGAAGACAAAGAGACATCAAGCTGAGGTTCAGAAGAAACCGTTAAATCAACAGCCCCTGACCAGTCAGCAATACTGCCCACATCCAGAGTTAATGTGGTGTTATCACCAGCAACAATTTCCTGAGATACCGGAGAAAGTGTTAAGCGATAAGCTGGATCGGGATCCGCAGCTTCGAGAGCACTCAATGCATTTAAACGGTTACCAGACACTGTTTTACCCGCTAAAGCTGGGTTGCTTTCCCCAGAGTCCATCAGAATTTGCTTAACTTCAGCAACCGTCAGATGCGGAGCAATAGACCACACTAAACCTGCAACACCAGCTACGTGAGGGCTTGCCATTGAGGTGCCAGAGGCTGTTGCGTAACCACCATTTAGATAAGTTGACAGAATTTCAGTACCTGGTGCACCTAAGTCAACAGACACTGCGCCATAAGTTGAAGAAGCAGCCATTGCGTCAGTGCGCGTGGTATTTGCGACGTTAACAATACCGTCTAAGTCGTAACCACCTGGGTAACTTGCAGTAACGTCCGAATCGATACCATCGTTACCGGCCGCAGAAACAAACATAATGCCTTCATCAATACTGTCACTGATAGCCGTTCGTAGTGATTCAGAGTATGCGCCGCCACCCCAGGAGTTGTTCGTCGCAACTAAGTTGACGCCATGATTCACCTTCAGGTTAGTCATGTAGTCAATACATTCTATGGCCGCAGCGGTACTACCTGAACCTGATGCATCCAGGAACTGACAACCAACAATTTCAACGTCCCAGTTAACGCCCGTTACACCTTCGCCATTGTTTGAACTAGCGCCGATAGTACCGGCAACATGCGTACCATGGCCGTTTTCATCCATTGGGTCGCCGTTTGAATTAACTGCAGAGTAACCGTAGCAGTCATCAACAACGCCGTTACCGTCATCGTCCTGACCGTTGTCACAAACTTCACCTGGGTTAACCCACATGTTTCCGGCTAAATCCGGGTGCGTATAGTCAACACCGGAGTCGATAACACCAATGACTATGGTCGAGTCACCCGTTGTAATATCCCACGCTGGACGCGCATCGATATCAACACCCGGCGTACCGCCGCTTTGCCCGGTATTTTCCAAAGCCCACATGTCGCCAAAAGCTGGGTCGTCCGGCGTCGCCAGGATATTGAAGTCTGAGCTCTTCGTATCGTTAATTGAAATGATGTAGTTCGGTTCAGCTACATCAACTAAAGGGTGGTTTGAGAGCCGCTTAATTAATGCATCACGCTGCTTAGCATTACGTACGTTTACTTTTGCAATACGTCCATCAGCAATGTTCCGCATTGCCATGTCCCGACCGCGGTTATCAAGTGCACGCAAAGTACCACCTGCATTGCTTATCAGGTTCAGGCGCTGCTCTTTCGTTGCCGAGGCTTTAAAAACCACCAACAGAGAGTCGTCGTCCGCTTGTTTACTATTGGCAGCAGCTGTTCCTGCAGCAAGTGCCATAGATACGCCAACGACCAATTTTTTCAAATTCGTCATGCTTCCTTCCTCATTATTGTTGTAGGAATATCATTTACCTGTGCGAACTGCTTTTTCAGCACTAAAAAAGAAGTAGCATATTTTTCACACTGATTTACGCCAAAAGTTAAATATTTAATGTTCTTTACGATAAATACGAAAAAGGGACTAGGACATTCAGGTTGCTCTCGAGGAAAATAAACCCTAAAACTTTGTTAAATAATGACTTTCTCATTCAAATACCATCTAAAAAATACACCATTCATACGATTGTCGCGCACATTTGAACCTCTATTCTTGTTAGCGGAATTATTAACAAAAGGTGTTCCGCTTTGACTTTCATTAAACAACTTTTAGTAGCAACAGCTGTCATCCTCATCTCTTTTTCAGGAAAGGCTGACGAGTTATCTGTTGCATTAGCAGGGTTACTGGAGCGGCAGTCCCTTGCAAACCATGCCGAAATTGCTCAACTAGGCTCATATAACCTCACTTCAGTAGCGCAGGCAGGAGAGCAAAATTACGCATACCTCGTTCAGTTCGGGTTGGAAAACACTCTGACTATCGAGCAGCAAGGGTTCAATAATTCTGTCACTGCAGAGCAGTCTGGACGCAGTAATTCAGCGACCATTCTTCAAGTTGGGCAAAGCAATGTCATTCAGCTTCAACAACTTGGTGATGGAAACTCTATAACCATTCAGCAGACAGGCGCTGCCGCTGAAATGTCCATCACGCAGTTCAAATAAGAACAATCAATGGAGAACAAAACATGTCTAATACAATTCTTAAAAAAAGTGCAGTAGCTTTAGCCTTAGGTCTGGCATTCTCAGGTTATGCTGCTGCAGAAACACACATTGCGGTTGTTAACCAGGATTCATCAGAAGCCGTTGAATTCGGCAACAACATGTACATCGAGCAAAACGGTGTCTTTAGCTGGGCTTACGCTGATCAGTACGGAGAAGGTAACGATACGTCACTTCTTCAGTTTGACGACTGGCAGGAAGCTTATACTTATGTGACCGGCGACTTTAACTTTGTTGAGGGTGAGCAGTCTGGTTTCTGGAATATCTTCGACTCAGAAGCGACCGGTAATGACAACATGTTAACGAGTCTTCAAGAAGGCGACATGAACTCATCTGAAGTCTTCCTGACGGGCAATGGTAACTCTGCTTACGTAGAGCAAGCAGGTGCTGGAAACACTGCCTCTATCGATTTGACTGGAGACTACAACGCTGCCGATATTTCACAGTTCGGTGACTCTAACTGGGCTAGCTTCCAAATTGAAGGTAGTGACAACGAGTTTTCAGCCTATCAGTCAGGTTCACTTAATGAAGCCGGTTACTTTAATGCAACGGGTGATGCCAACGTATTTATTGCTGATCAAGAAGGCGATGGCAACGTAGGTGGTGTAGTCGGCGCTAATGGCGACATGAACGAGGTTTACGTTCAGCAGTTTGGTTCAGCGAACATCTTCATTGCAGAGAACCTGGCGGGTGACGAAAACCTGGTAGACGTATATCAGGACGGCGCTAGCAATGAATTCTTGATTCAGCCAATCCAAGGTGATTTAAACGAAATCGCTGTTCAGCAAGAAGGTAATACAAACGTAGTAGAAGCCGCAACTGGCATGGTAGGTAACTACAACACAGTTGATGCGCACCAAAACGGTGATAACAACTACGCAGTTTTCGCAACCGAAGGTGATGACCACATTATTTCAATGAGTCAACGTGGTGACGACAACATCGCTGTTGCGGAGTCTTATGGCGCATACAACGACATCCACATCCAAAGCCGTGGTGACAATAACTTCAACGGTGTTGCTTTAATTGGTGCAGACAACGAAGCATCTAGCCGCCAATACGGAGATGCTAACACTGCTGAAATCGTTATTGCAGGTGACGACAACGAAGTTGACTCACGCCAGGACGGAGACAGCAATACCTTGTTGGCATACTCATACGACGCAGGCACAACCTCTGGCAACGACCTTCAATCAGAGCAAACTGGCGACATTAACCTTATCGATACCATTATCGGTGGCAATGACAACCTTATCGCTTTCGTTCAGGAAGGTAACAACAACATTATTGCTGGCGACGAAGGGTCATTTATTGTCGGCGGTAATGGTGGCAGCGTTGACATTCAGCAGGTTGGTGACAACAACGTTGTGACTGGTGGTCAATTTAGCGATACCAACACCATGAGTGTTTATCAGCAAGGCGACTATAACGTAGCAACAGTAGTTCAATACTAATTCAGTATTAGCTCAATAATAAAAAGCGGCTGCTTTTAGTAGCCGCTTTTTAGGCGCTTATGTTAAAGAAACTCATTTTTGCTCTCATTTTAATGACTCCTTTTAGCCAGGCGGATGAAATAGAGCTTGGAGGAATGGTTCTTGACAGAACGATATCTCGTTTTGGCAAAGACTTTTTCTTTTACTACACCAGCTACTGGCGAGATATACCATCGACTAATGGAATTACAGTCGTCGTTAACGAGCGAGTGTACCCACAAGCAGGAACTTACCTGTGGGTGGAAATGGAACAACAAAAAGTCTTCGAAACCTATTTTGGCCGTCGCCAAAATGACGTAAAGAAGCTGGCTGAACAGGCCATCCTTATAAGCATTAACGAGGTCGCCCGTATAAAAGCAGACTCAGTTTTTGATTCGCCAGAAAATAATCAATTCTAAAAAGGCGTTAACTATGAAAAAAAGACTATCAATTATCAGTTTAGCTTTGGCTTTATCATCCCCATTGGTTGCTGCGACAGAAATTGTCTATCAACCAATTAACCCCAGCTTTGGCGGAAACCCAATGAATGGCAGCTTTCTGTTACAAAAAGCTCAGAGCCAAAACGCGCATACAGCTCCTGATGAAGGACGCTCATTCGTCGATCGCTTCAGAGATGCACTTGAAAGAAACATTATCAACTCGCTTACTCGCCGAATAGCGGACGGTGAGATCGTTGAAGGCCTTTATGACACTGGTGAGTACACAGTGGAAGTCATTGGTCAGCCTGACGGCAGCGTGCTCGTTTATATCACGCATAACGAAACCGGTGAGCAAACCGTTATAACAATGCCTTCGATTTAAGAGAGTTACCATGAATATTCGTACTATCATTTTATTGGTCTTGTCAGTCGCAATGTCCGGTTGCGCTATGATGCCCAAGCCGACAAGCCTGAATATCCAACCAGCTGAAATTGATGCGCCCAGCTCAATGATGCTGACCTTAAAAGAAAGCCCTTTACCTAAAAATCGCATTCCCGTCTCGGTTTATGCTTTTCGGGATCAAACCGGGCAATACAAACCACAAGCTAATGTCTCAAGTTTTTCCACTGCCGTAACTCAGGGTGCTACGTCGATACTGACTCAGATGTTACTTGAGTCTGGCTGGTTCTTACCCATGGAAAGAGAAAACTTACAGAACCTGCTTACTGAGCGCAAAATCCACAACTCGAGCAAGAGCTCTGACTTACCTCCGTTGCGAGAGGCTCGATTACTGCTGGAAGGCGGCATTATTAGCTACGACACAAATGTCAGTACCGGTGGTATTGGAGCCGAATATTTTGGTATCGGAGCATCGGAGTTATACCGGGAAGATCAGGTATCCGTTTATATACGTGCTGTCGATGTATACACAGGACAGGTTCTTCTCTCTGTTTCGGCAAACAAAAAAGTCTTTTCACAAGAGCTAAGAGCAGGCCTGTTTCGTTACGTTTCCTTAAATCGTCTGGCTGAATTTGAAGGTGGCTATTCGACGAACGAACCGGTTCAGCTTTCTGTTAAGCAAGCAATGGAAAAGGCATTATTTGAATTAATTGAAAAGGGGCAAGAGAGAGGCTTTTGGCGAGCGGATAGCTAACCGATGATTCGCTATTTTATTTAACCGGACGTTGCGTAATTCGACCACTTTAAAAGCTCAACTCGATTGCGCGCTCCGGTTTTTCTAAAAATTGAAGACAAGTGTGTTTTTACCGTGTGAGCACTTATATTTAACTGTTCTGCAATTTCTTTATTACGTGCGCCAGTTGCCACCAGCTCAATAATCTTCAATTCTTGAGGAGTCAGAGAATTTACTTGTGACGCAGTAGTAAAAGAGTCGTCATCGGCCTGGCGCCGCAGCATCATTTCTTCAATTTTACCGGAAAGCAGAGAACGCGGGTAATACAACTCACCCTGACCTATCACTTTGATAGCAGTAAGCACGCGATCTAAATGGTCGTTTTCATAAATAATACCACGCGCACCGAGGTTTAGCGCCTGGTTCGGACGTACCTCATCTTTTCTGGCGTTAACTAAAAACAAGGGGTAAGTTCTGGTTAGAGCTGCAATTTCATTGGTGGTATGAGACCTCGAAAGCTGCTCTGAACCTAACGAGTAAGCTACCATCGTATTTTCCAGTGGCGAACTTTCAACCAGTTCAGAGAAAGTACGATGGACAACCGACATTTCTAAAGATTCAGCAAGCAACCCCAAGTTCTGTGTACGCTTTTGATGTTCAATTAAAGCTAACTGAGTAAAACGCGCCATAACATCCCTTAAAGTTAAAACACATATTCGTTACTTCGCTTATGATTTGAATTACATTTTTCTAACGAACTATGTGACCCTTTATAATATACGATTATTTTTTATGCTGAAAGTTTATGCACCTTAGAACATGTTACAAAATGTAACAAGCGCTCTATTTCCAATAAAACATAACGGCGGACATAAAGGTAAGATAACCTCACTCACGGTAGGCGAAATAAGCGACAAAAGGGCTGCAATCCCGTATAATGTGGGTCAACAGATAAAGTTGAGTGTTTTAGTCAGGTATTTTATACTATTGGCCAGTAACGGGCGAAATTCCCATCCGCAGCTTTTAGAGTGGGTAAATCATGAGTGAACAGATTGATCAGGCGCTTGCACGTAAATACGATGCAGGCTTCGTTTCAGAAATAGAGTCAGAAACTTTTCCAATTGGCTTGGATGAAGACGTCATTGCCCGTCTATCCGCCATTAAAGGTGAACCTGAATGGATGCTGGAATGGCGTCTGAAGGCTTATCGCACCTGGTTAAAAATGGAAGAGCCGGACTGGGCACACGTCGATTATCCCAAAGTGGATTACCAGTCTATTTCATACTACTCAGCGCCTAAAAGCATGAAAGATAAACCTAAGTCGTTAGACGAGGTTGATCCTGAATTGCTGCGCACCTATGAAAAACTCGGTATTCCTCTGCACGAGCAGGAGATGCTGGCCGGTGTAGCTGTCGATGCGGTCTTCGACTCGGTTTCCGTCGTCACTACTTTCCGGGAGAAACTGGAAGAGGCTGGCGTGATCTTCTGCCCTATCTCTGAAGCTCTTCACAAGTACCCTGACTTAGTTAAAAAGTATTTAGGTACCGTAGTTCCCCGTGGCGACAATTTCTTCGCTGCGCTTAACAGTGCCGTATTCACTGACGGGTCGTTTGTTTATATTCCAAAAGGCGTTCGCTGCCCTATGGAACTATCAACCTACTTCCGCATAAACGAACAGAACACGGGTCAGTTTGAGCGTACCTTAATTGTTGCCGAAGAAGGCAGCCATGTCAGTTATCTGGAAGGTTGTACCGCTCCACAACGTGACGAAAACCAATTACACGCAGCCGTGGTTGAGCTGGTAGCACTGGATGATGCCGAGATCAAATACTCAACGGTTCAAAACTGGTACCCAGGCGATGAAAACGGCAAAGGCGGTATCTATAACTTTGTCACTAAACGCGGTCTGTGCGAGAAAAACGCGAAAATATCCTGGACTCAGGTAGAAACAGGCTCAGCCGTTACCTGGAAGTACCCAAGCTGTATTCTCAAAGGTGACAACAGCGTTGGTGAATTCTATTCAGTAGCGTTAACCCGCGGCAGACAGCAGGCCGATACCGGCACCAAAATGATTCACTTAGGTAAAAACACCAAGTCGACCATCATTTCTAAAGGTATTTCCGCCGGTCGCAGTAATAACGCTTACCGCGGCCTGGTGCGTATGGGCCCGGGTGCTGAGGGCGCGCGTAACTTTACCGAATGTGATTCGCTGCTTATTGGCGACCAGTGCGGCGCACACACATTCCCGTATATTGAAAGCAGCAATCCAACCGCGATTGTTGAGCACGAAGCCACCACCTCTAAGGTGAGTGACGATCAATTATTCTTATGTCGGCAACGAGGCCTGGACCCTGAAAAAGCAGTCTCAATGATTGTAAATGGCTTCTGTAAAGAAGTATTCCGCGAGCTACCAATGGAGTTCGCAGTTGAAGCCGGTAAGTTGCTTGAAATCAGTCTTGAAGGTTCAGTGGGGTAAAACATGCTATCTATTAAAGATCTACACGCACGTGTAGAAGAAACAACAATTTTGAAAGGCCTGAATCTGGAAATAAACCCCGGCGAAGTACACGCTATTATGGGTCCTAACGGTGCCGGGAAAAGTACTTTAGGCTACGTTTTATCAGGCCGCGACGGCTACGAAGTGGAAAGCGGCAGCGTCGAGATGGACGGCAAAGACTTGCTGGACATGGAAGTTGAAGAACGCGCTCAAGCCGGATTATTCCTGGCATTCCAGTACCCGGTTGAAATACCCGGCGTGAGCAACATGGAATTCATGAAAGAATCTGTTAACGCCCTACGCGAAGCGCGTGGCGAGAAAGCCTTAAGCTCTGCAGAGTTTTTGAAAAAAGCCAAAGAAGCCTGCAAACAGGTTGAGTTACCGCTCGATTTCTTAAAGCGCGGTGTGAATGAAGGCTTCTCAGGCGGCGAGAAAAAACGTAACGAGATTATGCAGCTGATTATGCTGGAACCTAAAATCGCTATTCTTGATGAATCCGATTCCGGCCTGGACGTTGACGCTCTGCAAGTTGTTGCAAAAGGCGTCAACAGCCAGCGCGACGGCAAACGCAGCTTTATTGTTGTCACGCATTATCAGCGCCTGCTGGATTACATTCAGCCGGACTACGTCCACATTCTGTCTAAAGGCAAAATTGTGAAAAGTGGCGGTCCTGAACTGGCTAAAGAAGTTGAAGCTTCAGGCTACGCTTGGTTAGCAGAAGCTGAAGCAGAAGGAGCAGATGCATGAGTCAATGGTTAAACCACGTTCTAGAGCGTGCCTCGACCGTTGACGATTGGCTATCTCCGGTCCGGGCACAAGCCTTGGACACTTTAAAGCAGCAGCAATGGCCAACGCGCCGCACTGAAGCCTGGCGTTATACCTCGCTGCACCCGGTTGCTGATTTGCAGTTGCAGACAGGCACAGGCAATAACACCGCCGAAGCACCTTTCATCGAGGGGCTGAACAGCCTTGATCTGGTTTTTGTTGATGGCCAACTGAGTACTGACATCAGCAAGCTTCAGCTGCCGGAAGGCGTTACTATTAGTGAGCTTTCCGCGCCAAGCGAGCCAGCAGAAGCGCTTTTTGCGCAAGTAAAACCCAGCCATCATTTGTTTGGTCTGGTTAATGATGTATTGGCGCAGCAAGGTGTTGTTATTGATATTGCCGCCGGCGCTAAAATCAAGCAGCCCATTCGTATCGTTAACTTTGCTTCAGCCGGTATCGAATCTCACCAGCGCACTCTGGTACGTGTTGGTGCAAATGCTCAGGCAACGATTATTGAGCATGGCAGCGGTTCAGGTAATAGCTTGAATACAGCGTTTGCGGAGTACGATATTGCCGAAAAAGCGAATTTAGAGCACTACCGTTTTGCTCTGCACGAAGGTGAGTCTATTCATATTGGCGGCAGTCATTTTAAACTGCACGACCATGCCAAAATGAACAGTACCTTAATTGGCTACGGCAGTCAGCTGACACGCCTGGACGTAGACATCGAACACGCTGGCGAGCACGCGTTTGCTAAATTTAATAACGTGTATTTACTGGCTCCGCGTGAACATTTCGACTTACACAGCACCATTGAGCACGCATCACCAAACGGGACTACCGAAGAAAATGCCCGGGGCATTATTGGTGATAGGGCAAAAGCGGTATTTAACGGACGCATTCATATTCACCGCCATGCGCAGAAAACCCTGGCAGAATTGAATAACCGTAACCTGCTGCTGACCCGCGGTGCTCAAATCAATACCAAGCCGGAACTGGAAATTTACGCAGACGACGTACAGTGCGCACACGGTGCGACAGTGGCTGAGATTGATGAAGAAGCGTTGTACTACATGCTGACGCGCGGCATCGACAAGCAACAGGCTTTGGTGATGCTGAACTTTGGTTTCGTGCAGGAGATGGTTTTCCAAATGCCGAATAAAGCGTTGGCTGACTGGTTACAGCCCATATTGAAAACACGATTTGAAAGTATGATGGAGCAGCAATGAGCCTGAACGTTGCGCAAATTCGTGAGCAGTTCCCGATACTGCACCGCCAGGTTCATGGTAAACCTTTAGTTTATCTGGACAACGCTGCAACCACCCAGAAGCCGCAGGCGGTCATCAACGCGCTGACAGATTACTACACTCAGTGCAATGCCAACGTTCATCGTGGTGCCCACTACCTGTCCGATGAAGCGACCCGGCGTTATGAAGCAGCGCGTAAGACCGTTGCTGAATATATAAATGCCAGCCGCCAGGAAGAGGTTATCTGGACCAGCGGTACCACCGAAGGCATTAACTTAGTCGCTAATGGCGTTGCCCAGCGACTAAAGGCCGGTGATGAAGTGCTGGTTACCGAGATGGAACACCATGCGAATTTGGTGACCTGGCAGCAAGCCTGTAAACGCTCGGGCGCAACATTGAAAGTAGTACCCATTAACGAAGACGGCTCGCTGAATACCGAGCAGTTTCATGCTCTGTTGAGCGAGAACACGGCTTTCGTTTCAATGCCGCACATTTCAAATGCACTTGGCACCATTAACCCAATTAAAGAGCTCACTGCAGCCGCCAAAGCGAAAGACGCACTGGTAATGATTGATGGCGCTCAGGGCGTTGCACATGGCGCTATTGATGTACAGGACATTGGCTGTGACTTTTACGCATTTTCCGGGCACAAAGTATTTGGGCCAACCGGTATCGGCGTACTTTGGGGTTGCTACGAAGTTTTAAAAGACTGGCCCATATGGTTAGTCGGTGGCGAAATGATAGCGACAGTCAGTTACCAGGATGCCACCTGGGGCGAATTACCTAACCGCCTGGAAGCCGGCACGCCGAATATTGCCGGTGCTATTGGTCTGGCGGCAGCAATTAACTGGCTCCGGCAATATGATGCAGCCGACATTCTGGCTCACGAAACCGCTTTACTGGCACGAGCAACACAATTAGCCGAGCAAACCGATGGCTTAACCATTGTTGGGCATGCCGCAAAGAAAATTGGCGTGCTAAGCTTTATTCTAGACGGTGCGCATCCGGCCGATATTGGCTTTTTGCTCGACAAACAGGGGATTGCCATTCGTACGGGTGATCACTGCGCTCAGCCGTTGATGAAGCGCCTGAACGTGCCGGGCACTGCGCGCGCATCGTTTTCCATTTACAATACGCTAGACGAGGTTGAAATGCTGTTTGAAGGCATCAAAAAAGCTCGTCTAATGCTAGCCTGATGGCAGGAGGAGACTCATGTCTGTAGAAACATTTGTACCATCATCGTCCTTAATTTCGATGACAGAAAGCGCCGTACGTTATTTCGAGTCGCGCTTAAAAGACGAGCCAGGTAAGTTCATTCGGCTGTCCACCAAACAGAGTGGCTGCACAGGTTATGCCTATGTACTCAGTTCGGCCGATGCACTGGAGGACGGCGATGAAGTTGTCGATATTAACGATAACCTGAAGGTCGCGATAGCCTCTAATGCACTCGAACTGGTGCGTAATACCGAAATTGATTACGTAAAAGAAGGCATTAACGGCGTGGTTAAATTCAACAACCCGAATGTGGTCAACGAATGTGGTTGTGGCGAAAGCTTCAACGTGCAGTAACGGAAGTTTAAATTATGCAGCAGAAAATGGTGTCCACCACCCGTGAAGTTAAGGCACGTCGCGTGCCAACGGGTGAACCGAAAGTAATTCCTAAGGGTGAATTTGTTAACATTACTCAGGATTTAGGCGGTAATTATACTGTCACCTTTCAGGGCAATATGCTGCGCATAGACGGTACTGACGCGGATGCTATTGGGCGCAAACCCGAAAAGCTCGATTTTCCGGTACCAGACGACGGCAAAATATCGGAGCAACAAGTGTGGGATGCTCTGGAAACCATTTATGACCCTGAAATTCCAATTAATCTGGTTTCTCTGGGACTTATTTATAAGGTCGACATTGATCAGGACACCCATACCATCACCATTGATATGACTTTAACTGCGCCGGGCTGCGGCATGGGGCCTGTACTTGTGGGTGATGTGGAATACCGCGTTTCTTTGGTACCGCACGTTAAAAATGTGAAAGTTGATTTGGTCTTTGACCCACCCTGGTCACGCGACATGATGAGCGAAGAAGCTCAGCTTGAAGCCGGCGTCTTCTTTTAACATTAGTTACTCTTTTAACTTATAAGTGAAGGTTATTGGTCAGCATGAATTTACCCAGCACAGATGAAATCATTGATGATTTAGAGTTTTTAGACGACTGGGAGCAACGCTATCAGTACATCATTGATTTAGGTAAAGCTCTGCCCGGTTTACCGGAAAGCCAGCATAAAGAAGAGTATCTGGTGCGCGGCTGCCAAAGTAATGTCTGGCTTATCAGCGAAGAAAAAGACGGCAAGCTGTTGCTGCACGTAGATAGTGACGCGGTCATTGTGCAAGGCCTGCTGACCTTAGTTATGGCGGCTTACCACAATAAAGCCCCTGAACAAATTCTGGCATTTGATATCGACCATTACTTTGCGCAACTGGATTTAGAAAACCACATTACACCAACCCGTGGTAACGGTTTACGTGCAATTGTCGGAAAAATTCAGCAATTAGCGAAACAAAGCCAGGCTTAAATTGTATTAAACAGCTCCTGAACTTTTGCCGACACCGTTCTGTAACTGGTTAATAAGCGGATATCGACTTTATGGAGCTGTTGTTTCATCTGAACTAACTGCTCTAGCTTAAGTGCAATACGCAAGCAATGCCCCATTGGTCCGGCACAATCATCAACCGCCATTTTTGTTTGTTCAGACAGCGGTAACTTTTCAAAGAAACACGCCTTATCGACCCCAAGCATAATATCGATACCCGATAATAACCCGACGAAATAGCATTGATCCGGATCGATATCCGGCGAATTTTGCCGTTTAGCCAGCTCATAACACATCTGCGCCCGAACTAAGACCATGCGGGAGGCCTCGGGGCTACTTGCGGTTACCGAGCCAATGAGGGCTATCCAGCGCCTCAGTTTCTCAATACCCAGGCGCATAATAACGTCTTTAACCCGGGTAATAGGGCTCGCTGTTGGGTATAAAGGGCTGTTAACGATTTTAAGCAGACTCACTGACAACTTAGGATCTTCTGAAATGACCTGAGAAAGTTCGGTTAAATCGGGTTCTTTTTCAAAGCAAAGCGATAGTATTTTTGCCAGTTGCAGCGAGGAAGGCTCTAAACGAGTTCCGTAAACCACGGTTGGTTTCGCAAAATAATAGCCCTGAAACAGCTCAAAACCCAGGGCTTCATAAGCTTGCTTGGTCGCTTCGTCTTCCACCCGCTCAGCCAGCCACTTTCCTTTGAATCCGGAAAGCTTTTGTTTAAAAGCTTTAGCCTGTGCCAGCGTTAGAGTCGAAACGTCCACTTTGATGTAAGACGCATACTTCAGCAGAGGCTCCCAGGCAGGGTCGAATTCGAAGTCATCCAACGCAAAGCGAAAACCTTTTTCGTACCAACGCGCCACCGCATTAACGACAGCTCTGGTCGGCTTGATTCGCTCCACCAGCTCAATAACCACTTTGTCCGGCTCAATGGGAAGAAAGCTTTGGGAGACTAAAAACTCACTGGAAACGTTGATAAATGCTGTAGCATCGTACTGCTCAGTTTGGGTGGTTATGCCCGCACAAAGGTTAAAGACAACCTCGCTGGTAGCCGCTGTATCGCCGACCGTCTCAGCGGTTAAGTTCAGCGCACTACGATAAAGCAGCTCTACCGCATAAAAGCGGTTTTTATTGTCATAAATGGGTTGAGCTGCCAGTAACGGAAAAGTTTCAGCCATCTTTTTTACTGTCTTTGGCCGCTTCCATTGCGCTTAAAATATCCGACGATAAAGAGTCCAGCTGGCCTGTCGGCTGCGGCAACATTATCACTTTACTGGCGGCTGTATCGAAAGAGCCCAGTACATCCACGTAGTTAGTAAATTTCAGCAAATCAATAACGTCTTTAGAAGTAATATCATTTGCCTGATCGGTGACCATCGCAATAGAATCACGTAAGCCTTCTGCTATGGCTAAACGCTGACCGGCGATGCCCTGCCCCTGCAATATTTTGGACTCTTTATCCGCTTCGGCCTGCTTCACCAGCATAATTTTTTCAGCTTCCGCTTTATGCTCCGCTGCACGACGCTCTCGTTCTGCGGCGTTAATTTGGTTCATCGAATCTTTAACAGACTGATCCGGGTCAATATCGGTCACCAGCGACGCAATAATTTCAAACCCGTACTCTTCCATGGTATCGCGCAACTGCTCTTTTACATCTTTAGAAATAGAGTCTTTATTATCGAACACCGCATCCAGATTCTGCTTAGGAATTTGCGCGCGCACCGTATCAAAAACATACGACTGCATTTGCCACTCAGGGTTTTCCAGTTGATAAAACGCATTATAAACTGAGGTTTCATTACTCACGCGATACTGAACAGACACCCGGACAATGACAAACACGTTGTCATTGGTTTTAGTTTCAACATCAACGTCCAACTGACGTGTTCTCATTGACTGTTTATGAGCAACTTGCTCAATCAACGGAATGATAAAGTTAAGACCGGGCGTCAGCATACGGCGGTAACGACCGAACAATTCGACCAGATAAACGCTTTGCTGCGGAACAATGCGCACTGAAGCAATCAGCAACAGTACGACAATCAGTGCGCCAACTACCCACATAATATTAAAATCGCTCGTCATTATTGAATCCTCATTATACGAGAATGATAAGGGAAGAGATTAACGGAAAGTGTGAAAAATAGCGAAAGAATGACGCAAAGGTTCCGTCAATTACAACGAAACCTTTGCGAGTCAGTGGTTATTCAGGAAGTTGTTCAAACCCCATGTGATACAGAGTAAAGCCGAATATGTCTGAATACTGTTCAATGGTTTTTGACACCGGTGTACCAGCACCATGCCCGGCATTGGTTTCAATACGGATAAGCTGAGGATCTTCGCCGCCCGCTTTGTCCTGAAGCTCTGCAGCAAACTTAAATGAATGCGCAGGAACCACGCGGTCATCATGGTCACCCGTAGTGATCAGCGTTGCCGGATAAGCCACGCCTTCTTCCACGTTGTGAACCGGCGAGTAACCCAGCAAATACTCAAACATTTCTTCGCTGTCGTTCGCTGTACCGTAGTCATACGCCCAGCCAGCGCCGGCAGTAAAGGTGTGATAGCGAAGCATGTCCAGAACACCTACTGCAGGCAATGCAACGGCAAAAAGTTCCGGCCGCTGAGTCATAACCGCGCCGACTAGCAAGCCACCATTAGAGCCGCCACGAACCGCCAATTGCTCAGACGATGTGTATTTCTCATCAATCAGGTACTCAGCTGCTGCAATAAAGTCATCAAAAACGTTTTGCTTTTGCAGCTTAGTACCCGCTTTATGCCAGTCTTTACCGTATTCACCACCGCCACGCAGGTTAGCGACAGCGTAAACACCGCCCATTTCTAACCAGGCTGCGTTAGCAATACTGAATGAAGGTGTCAGGCTAATATTAAAACCACCATAACCGTACAAAATTGTTGGGTTAGAGCCATCCAGCTCTGTTCCCTTTTTGTAGGTGATGATCATAGGTACTTCGGTACCATCTTTGGAAGTATAAAAGACCTGCTTTGATTCGTAGTTGGCAGAATCAAAATCAGCACCGGATTCAGCATAAACTTCAGAGCCGCCCTGATCAGGGTCGAATTTATAAATCGTTGACGGTGTGCTGTAGTTGGTAAAGGTGTAGTACAACTCATCCGCTTCTTTTTTACCTGAGAAGCCACCAATACTGCCCACACCCGGAAGCTGCACTTCACGAACCATATCGCCGTTATAGGCATATTGCTTAACCTGAGCCACGGCGTCGACCATGTACTCGGCAAAGATATAGCCCGCACCGGTTGATACGCTCAACACGTTTTCAGTTTCTGGAATAAAGTTTTCCCAGTTTTCAGGCGTTGGATTACTGGCATCAACGGTCACAACGCGCTGGTTTGGCGCATCGAGGTTCGTCACCAGGTAAAGCTTTGAACCGTCGTTATCTAATACACGAGTATCAGAGTCGGTATGATCAAGAACGGTAACCAGTTCACTGTCTTCATCGGTCAGGTCTTTTAAAAACAGTTTATTACCCGAGGTTGAGTTAGCCGCTGAAATGAGTAGATAACGATCATCATCGGTTACTGAGCCACCGACATAGCGGTGTTTCTCAGCATCCGTTCCACCAAACACCAACTTGTCGTCAGACTGGTCCGTGCCCAACTCATGGTAATAAAGTTTATGCTGATCGGTTTTTGCCGAAAGCTCACTGCCTTCTGGCTTGTCATAACTGGAGTAGTAGAAACCTTCATTGCCTACCCAGGAAATACCGCTGAATTTAATATCCACTAAAGGATCTTCCAGCTGCTCCTTGGTTTCGGCATCAATGACGATAATTTTACGCCAGTCGCTACCACCTTCAGAAATTGAGTAAGCCGCTAGCGAACCGTCGTCAGAGAAGGTTAATTGCGCCAGCGAAGTCGTGCCATCTTCACTGAAAGTATTCGGGTCCAGAAACACTTCCGGCTCTTCATCACCTTTTTGGCGATACACCACATACTGGTTTTGCAGGCCGTCGTTTTTGTAAAAGTAAGTGTAATCACCTTCTTTAAACGGTGCGCTGATTTTCTCGTAGTTCCACAATTCGGTCAGACGCTTTTCTATCGTTTCGCGATATGGGATGGACTCCAGGTGTGCGAAAGTCACTTCATTCTGAGCTTTAACCCAGTTTTCTGTCTCTTCGCTACGGTCATCTTCTAACCAACGATACGGGTCTGCTACTTCGGTTCCAAAGTAGGTATCAACCACATCGCCTTTACGCGTGTCCGGATACGACATAGATTGCGTATTCGCCTCTTGTTCTGTTTCAACATTTTGTGAGCAGGCTGTCAGCAAACTGACTGCCACTGCTCCCAGTAGGTATTTCATTGTTATTATCCTTATTTGAATTTAACCACTTCACCTTTTAAGGCTACACCAGCCATTAAAAAGCCAGCGCCGCACTGAAACTCCTCGGCACTGCTGAACTCATTATGCTCATAATTTGATTTAATGTTAATGACTGCATCGTAACCGTTATCACGCGCGTTGTCTTGCAGCACTTTCAATGCCGACAACAAAACCCATTCACAAGCTTCACGGTCAGATTTATTCAGCGCATTCGTCTTACGGCTGGTTGTGACAACACCCATTGACTGAGCTACTTCCGGGTGCGACTGACCAGCAAAGTAGACCGGAATATCAAGCAAAGCCTCTTTCGCTTTATTACTTTCCATTACGGGCTTAAGCTCCAGTGTTACTAAGTCATTGCGAGCCTCCACCTGCAATGACAACAATGAACTCAATACCACAACAGCAACTACAAACAGCTTTTTCATTATCTATTTCCTTATATTATTTTGAGTTATTCCAACGTTTAAAAATTAATGAGGTATTAATGCCGCCAAAGGCAAAATTATTGGTCATGACATAGTCTGTCTCGATCTCTCGGGCTTGTCCGGTAATGTAATCCAGGTCGCCACATTCCGAATCAATATCGGTCAGGTTCACTGTTGGTGCGAACCAGTTCTCCCGCATCATATGAATGCTGGCCCAGGCTTCGATGGTGCCACAAGCTCCCAAAGTGTGGCCTAAGTAGCTCTTCAGCGAACTGATAGGCACCGGGCGTTTAAATACCTTTGCGGTAGCATTAGATTCAGCAACATCGCCGCGATCGGTAGCAGTACCGTGCGCATTTACATAACCGACCTGCTCCGGTTCTAAGCTTGCTTGCTGTAACGCAAGTTGCATTGCCACCGCCATGGTCTCCGCCGTAGGCTGAGTAACATGGGCGCCATCCGAGTTAGTTCCAAAGCCAACCAGCTCAGCGTAAATTGTCGCTCCACGCTCCAGAGCATGGTCCAGTTCTTCAAGAATAAAGGTTCCCGCACCTTCACCAATAACCAGTCCATCACGATTTTTGTCAAAAGGTCGGGGCGTCTGCTCTGGTGCTTCATTGCGGGTGCTGGTCGCGTATAAGGTGTCAAACACCACAGCTTCAGAAGGACACAAGGCTTCTGCACCACCGGCTATCATGACTTTCTGGTGACCGTAAAGAATGGCTTCATAGGCATAACCCAGACCTTGAGAAGCGGATGTACAGGCTGAACTTGTGGTATGTACCCGCCCTTTGACGCCGTAAAATACGCCCAGATTAACCGCCGTGGTATGAGCCATGCTCTTTATATAAGTCGTTGCATTCAGACCGGTCATATCACCGTTTTCCAGCATATTACCGAAGATTTTCATCTGCTCGGTATCTCCGGTCGAAGAGCCATAAGCAACACCGCAGCTTCCGTCACTAATACAAGGGTGCTCCAGTAGCCCGGCATCGGTTAATGCTAACTCGGTTGCCCGGGTGGCCATTAAGCTAACGCCGCTCATGGAGCGCACCGCTTTACGGGAGTAATGCGAAGGCTTTTTAAACGCTGGCTGAATCGGTGCTGCCAGGCGTGTGTTCAACCCTTCAAAACGTTCCCACTCGGGCATATTAACCACGGCATTTTTACCGCTTTCCAGACGACTCCGAAAGCTTGACCAGTTGTCACCAAAAGCTGTCAGACAGCCCATACCGGTTACGACCACACGTTTCATTAAACTAACCCACCATTAACCGAGAAAACCTGGCGCGTAATGTAAGCGGCTGACGGCTGGAACAGATAGCCAACCAAACCCGCGACTTCTTCCGGCTTACCCGCACGGCGCATGGGTATCATGGATAAAATGTCTTTCTCATGCTCGAGCTCACCGGTCATGTCTGTTTCAATCAGTCCCGGAGCTACACAATTAACGGTAATTTTGCGCTTAGCCAGCTCCAGCGATAAGGCTTTAGTCGCCGCAATAACCCCGCCCTTAGAAGCGCTATAGTTAACCTGCCCACGATTACCGGCAATACCGGAAACCGAAGCAATAGTGACCACACGGCCGCCCCGGCGCTGCTGGATCATGGGCATAATTAACGGGTGCAGCACATTATAAAAACCGCCCAGGTTAGTTTGCAGCACGCTGTCCCAGTCATCTTCCGTTAGCGAAGGGAAAGCGCCGTCGCGGGTGATGCCGGCATTACACACCGCACCATAATAAGCGCCGTTATCTGCAATATCCTGTTCTATCGCCTGTCGGGCAGCTTCGCGGTCACTAACATCAAACACCAGTAAAGACGCCTGTTGACCCAGTGCTTTAACTTCTTCTACAACCTGTTCCGCCGATGTTTTGTCTGAGCGACAATGAATGGCCAGATCAAAGCCATCTTTAGCCAGTTGCAGCGCAATTGCCCGACCAATCCCTTTACCGGAACCCGTGACAAGCACTCGTTCAGCCATACCTTTAACCATAATTTTCCTCTATAAATGCGTTTTCATCCGGTGGCTGATAAACATTCAGCCGGGCTTGTGCAATCACCTTATCGCCATGGCGAATGTCACACGCAAAAACACTCAGCCCTGACGACTCAACATGTAACTCTTCAACGAACACATCGTATCGTTTGCCCAGTTTGAAACTGGCAATATCGCACTGATATTTTCGGCTTCCCAGTAGAAAGCCCAGCTTAATTTCACCACCGGCGGCTTTATGCTGGTATCCCGCAACAGCGGCGATGCTTTGTGCCATAAGTTCAATGCCAACATGCGCCGGTAGACCCTGAAGCAATTCGCTGTAAAACAAATTATCGCTACTGACCGTTAGCCGACACTGTCCCTTGCCGGGTTCGGCCCAGCACAGCTCATCAATCAGCCGCATGGGGGGTTGGTGCTTTATCAGCTCGTCTAAATTATGCGCCATGTTGCTTTCCTCGGCTAAAAACCAGGGAAACATTGTTTCCACCAAAGGCAAAGGAGTTACTCAGACAATGCTCAACAGGGATCTGCCATGAGTCACCCTGGTATAAATTGATATCCGTTATATCCGAATCTTTGACGCCGTCCCAGGCATGCTTTGGCAGCCCGTTTTGTTGAGTAAGCGCCAGCCAGCAGAACACCGCTTCAATAGCACCGGCGGCACCTAAGGTATGCCCGGTCAGCGCCTTTGTAGAACTGGCCGGAACCTGCGAAGCACCCAGTTCATTCACTGCAAAAGCTTCCATTTTGTCGTTCAGTGGTGTGGCCGTGCCATGCAGGTTGATGTAGCTAAGCTGCTCGGCACTCAGTTCAGCATCTGACAACGCCCCCTGCATAGCCGCTAAGGCGCCACGCCCTTCAGGGTGTGGTGCGGACATATGATGAGCATCGGACGTAGCGCAGGCACCAGTTAAAGTTACCAAGGGCGGTTGTAAATTGTCTTCTGTACGGGTTGCTATAAATAACCCGGCAGCTTCACCAATAGTAATACCATCGCGATTCGCGCTAAAGGGGTTACAGCGCCCCGTCGACGTCGACTCCAGCGCTTTAAAACCATTTAAAGTCAGCTGACAAAGAGAATCAACACCGCCAACAACCACTGCATCGACCATACCTGAGCGCAATAAAGATCGGCCACTCATAAAGGCACGGGCACTGGACGAACAGGCCGTAGAAAGGCTGTAAACCGGACCGGTAATACCCATTAATTCAGCAACACTTTCTGCCGGTGCGAGCATTTCCTGCATGGCGTAATAAAACGAGTCAGGCAGGCCACCTTTTGTTTCATCATGTGCTAACGCTTCTTCACCCGAAGCTATGCCCGATGTACTGGTGCCCAGAATCACGCCTACTCGATCAGAGCCCAGCTTATTTATCAGCGCCTGCAGTGGCTCTTTAATTTGCTGTAAGGCCGCCGCAACCAACTGATTATTCCGGGTTCGCATTGCCGGCGGCAGGCTGTCTATATTTGGCAGTTTGTCATCCGCTACCTGCCCGGCAAATAGCGAAGTGCCATCGTTGGTAACGAAAGCAGACGCCCTCAAGCCGGCCTGCTCGCCCGTTAGTGCTGCCTGCCAAATGGTCTCGCAATTGTGGCCCGACGCACAAATAGCGCCCGGTTCACTCAGTGTTACTGTCATCAGTTTCTAATAGCTCATACTCTAGGGTTGTTATCACCAATTGATAACCCATGGATTTATTCTGAATAACCCGTTGCAGACTGGCATCGTCATTAGCTGCTGACCATAGCAACTGGCCGTTATGCCAAAGTTCACGTTTTGTCTGGGTGGTCTGTAAGCTCATACCGTCTAAATTTGAATTAACAAAATCGAGCGGCCACAGCGCCATTTGCAAATCTGCCCATACCTGCAGAGCCAGGCGCGCATCGTCAAAAGCTTCACTGCCCTTAAAGCTCAGTCCGTTCGCTTGAGTAATCTCGCTGCGAAATAATTCATGTCCAAGTGGAGACAACGCAACCAACAACAGTCGCTCATTACCAAAAACAGCCGAAACCATAAGAGTGCGTTGCTGCTGCCCTTTTTGCCACTCTACCTTCTGCCATAGCTGCACAGGCTTTTCCGGCCAGCTGTGCTGCAGTTGGTAACTCCCGTCGGCAACAGGCACCTGAACGGAATGCCCACTCAACGACTGGCAACCGGCAAGGATGGTCATTACCAGCAGTAAGAAAACGCCTTTAAGAGATACTAGCTGCATAGCTCCGCCAATACGTTCAAGCGCCGCTCGCTATCGCGAACATAAGGGTTGTTGGTATCCCATGCGTAGCCAGCCAGAATTGAGCAAATCATCGCTTTCACCTGTTGCTGCTGGTCAGGATAAAAAATGACATCCTGAAAGCGGGTATCATACCAACCCTTTACAAAAGTGCGAAAGGTTGTAATACCGACACGCAAAGGGTCACTGTATTGCTTCTGCCAGTCCTGGGGCTCATTATTCAGCTCTTTAAGCACCAACGGCACCGCCAGCGATGAAGACTGCATTGCAATGGTCACCCCCGAAGAAAAAACCGGATCTAAAAATTCACCGGCGTTACCGAGCAACGCAAACCGGTCGCCATAGAGACGATCCACATTGGCTGAATAGCCAGTAATACGCTGTTCAGCACGAACTACCTTGTATTCGCCTAACACTTCAAGCAGGTAAGGCTCGTCTGCCACCAATTTCCACAGCGCTTCTTTTTCGCTGTCCTTTTCTGCAAAGTACTCACTGGCACCAACAACACCAATACTGGCGGTACCATCTGCAAAAGGAATGAGCCAGTACCAAACTTCAGGGTTCCGTGGGTGCACCGTGATGAGAATTTTAGTCCGGTCGAAGTGTCCGCCGGTAAGTTCAGATTTCACATGACAGAAAACGGCCTGGCGCACTGGAAAGTCCGACGGCGACTCTAACGACAATAAGCGCGGCAGTACTCGACCAAAACCACTGGCATCCAGCACAAAACGAGCTTTTGATTCCGTCTTCCCGGTGGTGCTGGACAAGCTCAATTTAACCGCATCCGGGTCACTAAAATCAATGGCTTCCAGCGCAATACCGTGTCTGACTTCTGCACCTTTCTCTGCCGCGCCCTGCGCCAGTAACTGATCAAAATGCTCACGTTTAACCTGATAAGTAGTGCCCGGCCCTTCACTGGATTTTTTGCGGAAGTCAAAGTCCACTTTATTGCCGTTATAATAAAAAGCGGCACCTTCCTTGTACTGGAACCCCAGCCGCTCTGCGTTTTCCAGCACCGTGTCCAGCAACCCGGCTTCTTCAATAAAGGTCATGCACTGGGGCAGCAGGCTTTCGCCAATAGAAAATCGCGGAAACTTCTGCTTCTCAACCACCAACACACTCTTTCCAGCCTTTGCCAACATGGCAGCAGCAGTTGCCCCTGCGGGCCCTGCACCAATAATTGCCACATCATAAACCGATTCCTGCATGATTCTTTCCTTAGCTATCAGGCGACTCTATTATCAACGGACTGAACAGGGCACTCATAAAGACCCCAATTAAAACAATAATACCGAAAGCAGCAATGGCTGGCGTTGAGCTGAAACTTAATGCACCAAAAGCCACCATGGTAGTGAAAGCTGACAGATAAATGGCCTGCAGCGCATGCTGTCGCTTTAAACGCCCTGCGCAGAAAACGCCGTAGTCGATACTAAGCACCAATACGAACATAGCGCCAATACAATGAAACAAGTTCAGAGGTTGTATTAGCTGAGCCAGCAGCAACGCTGTTGCGACCGACAGCGTCATAACACAGGTAACCTGCCATGCCGCCTGAACACGCTGCTTATGACTCTGTTGTGAGCGTAAAAATAGCGCCAGTATGGGTAAAGAAACGACCAGTAAAGCAATGAGCCATAGCTGCATGGAATGCCGATATTCGGTCAATGCGTCTGATGCATGCTCAATGGGGTTAAAATGCTCCAGTCTGCCTGGTATCTCTTTAATATCACCCGAACTAAATGGCTGTTTTAGCCGGACAACGCTCATCCAGCCTGCTTCGGCTGGGTATAAGAACTGGTTTTCTAAAGGGTGTTTCTGGGGGGTGCCGTTGAATGCAGGCGCGTCGATACCCAACCATTGCAGATAGCCTTCGCCGGCCTGGCTTTTAAAAAGGCTTTGCTGACCTTCCACCACTTGTTGCTGTTCTGACACCGGCAACACGTAATCGTAAAGACTGACGCTGCCGTTCAAGTTGGCTAAGTCGCCGGTACGCTCTAGCGCTTGCTGCTTCGTTTCGCCAGCCACCAACAGTACATCGGGCTGAAAATAAAAGTCGGTGGTTTCCCGCAAATGATTTTCCTGCTGCAGCAACGACTCCGGTGAACTGGCCAGTAACCGGACGTTATCATTAGCGGTAAATGACCACACCAGCAAGCCCAGGGTGGTCAGAGCCATAGCACTTAACCAATGTGTTGTGGTTTTGTTACGCATCTGCCGGTAAAGCTTGGTCATATTGAGGCAGAACTGCTGCCAGCGCGGGGCCGGCTCTTTTGGCTCCGGCAACCATGGCAGCGTCGTCACCACCAGAGTCATAGCAGTGATTAAAGCCACTGCCATAAAAATGCCTAATTGCTGCAATAAAGGTAAAGGCAGCAGCAGAAGTAAGACATAACCTAAAACAGTGGTTAAACCGCTGAGCCATAAAGCCGGTTTCAGTACAGACCAGGCCGTTTTCCCATGACTGCGGGCAATAAAGCCATGAATAACGTAGTCAATGCACAAGCCGATAAAGCTGGTCGCAAACACCAGCATCAGCACATGCGGCCGGGAGCTTAGTAACAAAGTGACCAATAGACCCGTCGCTGCCGACACACCCAACAACAGCAGCGTATAGAACAACTGCTGCCCCGAACGGAAAACCCAGAGTAACAGAGCCAGTACCACCACAAGAGACAGCCCACCAAACCAGGTCATTTCTTTTTTGGCCTGTTTTGCTGCCGCATCGGAATGAAACAGCAATCCACTTTTATAGAGCTGAATACCGGGCAACTGCTCAGTAACTTTACTGGTAAAGTCATTTATTGCCTTAACGGACTGCCCGGACTGGTTCACGCTTAACGCATCGCCTGCAATACGCAGCGGTACCAATACCTGTCGGGTTGATTCTGACGAACGAGTATAAAGCCCGCCGTGGCTCTCATACCCCGGCATTAAGTCTGGTAATTGCTGTATAAAGCGCTGTGTCAGTAATAGCGGATCGCTTTGCAGCGGTGTTAAAACCGGGGCGGGACTTTGTAAGGTTTTTTGGGCGCGAGCAACCAACGCTCCATAGTCACCACTTGCAAGCATTTGCCTGTCACGAAACGTTGCTAGTCGTCCAGCCTGCTGTTGATAAAATGACAATACCGCTTTTGGGTTTGTCATTTCAGCCAGTTGTAGGGTGGGTTCTACGTGGAACAGCTGACGTAACTGCTCCTGCACAACCTTAAGAATCTCAGTTTCGGAATGCTGCTTCGATTCAAACCCCAGCAACAATTGCTGCGAGTTAGGTTGCTGGCTTTTTAAATAACTGCGCTGCAGATCAGAGACTTCATTAGGCAGAGCATCTGCCAGACTGCTGCTCCATTGCGTATTCGGCAACTGCATAAAAAGCCCCGATACCACAATAGTAATGAAAACAAACAGCAGCAGTAATCGAGGCGCCCTAGCGGCGCGTGCGCCTTTCATTCCATGTTACCTTTGGCTCAGTTCAATACGGGTGGTGTTACCGTTTTGCTCAAACAACTCCACAAGTTCAACGCGATGATCTCCACAGCTGTGGATTTTTTCAATCACACTGGCCAGCGCGTCTGCTTTTGGCACCATCACCACACACTCTTGCTCTACCGACAGGTTGAATTGCTGCTTAAGCACCGCTTCATCCTGTTGCAAAATAGCCAATAACAACTGCGCAATGGTGTCACTGCCACTTATCGACTCCGCACCGCCCTGCTCAAAAATACCCTGACGGTTTATGGTCAATTCCTGCTGCTGAGGTTGCTCGGTTGTCCAGATAATTTCATCCGTACTAATATCCAGTTGCCCCGAACTCACCAAAGGCCTCGGCAGCCCTGACAACTGTTTTTTCTGATGGAAGTCCAGCGACAGCGGCAACGGCTCTGATTGCTTCTCTAATGCCGACAGCGCCTTTAACGAGTTATCGTCCTCGGCAGAAGTAACTGCTGAGACCATAAAGAACACCGTTGCCACCAATAAACGCATCATGAGCGCTCAACCCCCAGCTTTTCAAACACAATGTCAGGGGATTCAAACAGCATTTCGCGCGTTTTTTTACACACGGCTACCTGCACACTGGTGGCTTTAGTTAATAGCTCGTTACTCTCAACACAGCGAATTTCATAATTCATCTTCAGTCGGTGTTCCCACTCAGCCAGAGTGGCAGTTACCCTTATGTGCTGTCCGTAAGTAGCCGACGCAACGTACTTTAAGCGTAAGTCGACAATTGGCCACAAATGACCATTGGCTTCCATATCCGGATAGTCATAATTGAAGGTGCGCAACAACTCGCTGCGCGCCATTTCAATGTATTTTATGTAATGCCCGTGCCAGACAACGTGCATGGCGTCGACATCGAAAAAGGGAACATCAATAGTCAAACTGGTTTGTTTCATGCTGGCTCCTGATACAAGTTCCAGACTTTTAATCGTAACTGGGTCAGCCAATAGCGTAACTCCGGCTCTAACTGACGGTCTTCCGTCAGTAGGTCAAACTGGCTGGCCAGGCTTTCAAGCATTTCAACAACACCAGACGATGGGCTCACAGGCTTCTCTGCTATGCGCTTGCGCAACTCAACGCCTTGATAAGCTGCCAGCAAGGTTGCGATAACCACCTGTTCGGTCAGCTCCAGAATACGAATACAGTCACGGGCAGCAATAGTACCCATGCTCACTTTGTCCTGGTTATGACACTCAGTTGAACGCGAAAAGACACTGGCGGGCATGGTTAATTTCAATGCCTCGGCGGTCCAGGCTGAGCAGCCAATTTGCACCGCTTTAAAGCCATGGTTAATGGATGTTCTCTCGCCTTCTGCCGCAGACAAATTAGAGGGCAAACCGTGGTTCATTTTCGTGTCCATCAGCAGCGCCATTTGCCGATCATGCAGGTCCGCCAAGTTCGCCACAGCCGTTTTCATCGAGTCCATTACCATAGCAATATGACCGCCATAGAAATGCCCACCATGCAGAACGTGCTCTCCCAGACCGTCAATAATGGGGTTGTCATTGGCGCTGTTTAATTCATTTTCTATGGTTTCTTGAAACCAGGGTAAACTGTCCTTCAATACGCCGATAACATGAGGCGCGCAGCGAATGGAATAACGGTCCTGCAGGCGCGATGAATTTCTCGGGTGCTCCACATGGTTCAGGTCTTGCTGGATCCAGCTGGCTACTTGTTGCTGCCCTTTATGAGGTTTCACGGCAAACAGCAGGTCATCAAAATGGTTACTGTTTCCTTCCAGGGCTATGCTCGCCAAAGAAGTAATACGGCTGGATAACCGGGTTATATACTCCGCTCTGTCCCAGGCCAGGCAAGCCAATGCAGTCATTACAGCAGTACCGTTCATAATGGCCAGGCCTTCTTTAGGCCGCAGTTTGTGAACCGACATGCCAAGCTCTTTAAAAGCTTCTGCACTGTTCATCACTTTGTCGCGAAAACGCACGTCTCGCTCACCAATAAGCGCACCGGCAATGTACGACAAAGGCGTTAGATCGCCGCTGGCACCTACGCTACCTTCTTTTGGAATAAGCGGTAGCATGTTTTCGTTCAGCATCACCACCAGGCGCTCCAGCAACTCCCAGCTGACACCGGAATAACCTTGAGCCAGCGAACTTAAGCGCGCGGCCAGAATGGCACGGGTTTCCTGCTCATCGAAGGTATCCCCCAGGCCACAACCATGAAAACGCGTAAGGTGAATGGGCAACTCATTAACTAAGTTCTCCGGTACCGTTACGGTGCAGCTGTCGCCATACCCCGTTGTTACGCCGTAAATAACACCGTCCTGCTCAAGTAACTCATCCAGAAAACGGACACCGGCATCGACTTTTTCGACAAACTCCGGCGCATCGCTTAATGCGGCCTGCGCTTTGCCATTGGCTATTTCTACCACGTCTTTAATGGTCAACGGGCGGCCACCAAAGGCTATAATCGATGTCGTCATACTACTGACTGTCCTTCTTCCAGAAATCAAAAAAATTAAACCACTGATAAGGGTAGCGTATCGCTAATTTCTCCAGTGTTTCACTGTAAGCTTTCAGAACTGGCTGCAAAGCCTCCCGCCTGCTTTTTCTCGGTAGCTTCAGTTGGTCACACGCATGGTTGAGATATAAATCGTAATGTCCGTCATCGGGGTTCTTTAAGCAGAATAAAAAGTATACGGGGCATTCTAACACACTGGCCAATATCCAGGGCCCTAAGGCAAATGCAGCCGGCTTACCTAAAAACTCCTGATCTATGGTCTGCCCGGGCTGAGTCACCGAGGTTCTGTCCCCTACAATGACCACAAACTCACCTTGTTCAATGCGCTCTTTCAGTAATATGGTCAGTCCCATATCAATGTCGGTCACCTGAATAAGGTCAATATCAACTTTCGGGTTAACGTTTTTTAATGCACGGTTAAACGACTGCGCATGTTGGGTAAACACCAGTACATTCATGCGCCGGGTATACTTTTTTGAAGCCAGCGCTCGCGCAACCTCCAGGTTACCCAGGTGACTACCAATTAGAATACCGCCCTTTGGTTGTTTTTCTAAATCGTCAAAATGGGTGTCACCACAGTTGCGCACCTGGTTCTTAGAAACCTTACCAACCCAGGCATCAATTTTTGCCAGAGCGTGCAGGCCAAACTGCCAAAAATGGTACCAACTTTGGCGCCATCCCGGCTCGGCAACAAAAGGAGACTGTTCACCAGCAAATGAATGCACACGACGAAGGAAGTCCAGAGACGCCCTGCGAGGAGCGCCTCCGGTCAAAAAGAAGTAAGTGATCACTGGCGCTAAAATCAGCCGCATTAACCAGTGGCCGCCGTACTGATAGGCTCGAAGAACAATAACGATGCCCCAGTAGCTGCCGCGCTCTTTCTTTTTCGCCCAATGCTTCTCCACCATAATTAACGTTTAAACCTACGCAGTAATAAAAGCGGAATGCGTGGCAACATGCCAAAAAACAAGCGTGTATGCAGCCAGGAAATTTTCAGGTTGTCCTGCAGTGCTCTGAAGTGTGACTGTCCGCCTTGTGGGTAAATCACCTTGGTTGGAATAAACAAAACTGGTGTACCCGCCCAGTATAGGCGCACCATAATTTCAATATCGAAGTCCATGCGTGTGCCAATATCGCGACGCTTTATTAAGCCCACTGTCTGGTACAAGGGATATACCCGAAAACCACACATAGTATCCTTTATCTGCATCGATAAAGTTTCGATATGCACCCAAAAGTGAGTGATCTTGCGCCCAATGCGTCGGCTGGTCGGCATGCTCTCATCATACTGCGGAAACCCGCTTATCAGCGCACCGGGGTTCTGTTTCGACAAAGCTAAAAACTCAGGAATATCATTACTGTCATGTTGGCCATCAGCGTCTATTTGCAACGCGTGAGTAAAACCTTCTTCAGCCGCCAAATGGAAGCCGGCCATAACCGCCCCGCCTTTTCCACTATTTTCGGGAAGCGTGTGCAGTAGTACAAGTGACTTATGCTCTTCCGCTAAAGTTGCCAGAACTTCTTTGGTATGAACATTTGAGCCGTCATCAACAATAATAATTGGCAACTCGTAAGGCAGCAGTCGCTCAACCGTTGCCGTAATGGTTTTATCGTGATTATAAATAGGAATAAGAAAGCAATACTGAGACATATTAATTAAACACCAGGCGTCCGGAAGACAGCGCTTTATCACCGTCAGAATATTTAAAGGTAACGCAGTCTTCGCGTTTTCTCTCAATGAACAAGTCAACCGTCGCCCCGGGTAAAATCATGTCGTTAAACTTGAGGACTTCAATGCGTTGAATTGAGGTGGGTGTTGACCAATGCTCAGCGGCAAGCTGCACCACCCAGTCAAGTTGTGCGACCCCGGGTAAAATGGGCGCTGAAGGAAAATGACCCTGCAAATAAATACAATCTGCTTCTAATTGAAACTGTCCATTAAGTGCCGGCTTTTCATTCTCGCCGGCGCTTTCGGAGAAGCGAATAAACTTAGGTAGTTGAGTCTGCATAATCTCTCTACTTTTCCTCTTCGAACAACGCCTGTAGGTCAGCCTGAGTGACTTTGCCGGCGCCGTTATAAGGTAGCTGCGCCACATAACGAAAACGTTTAGGTACAACAACTTTTTCAAAGCGCTGCTGTAAATGATGCCGCAACTCCTGACGCACTTTAAAACGCCCCTGGGCATTAAGTTCTGCATTGCCGGCGGAGTTCAGCACTAACACCAAACCCAACTCAACACGAGGGCTATGTAACACACAAGCTTTGGCTGACTCGACCCATTCGTGCTGCTGAATAAACTGCTCGACTTCATTCAGCGATACTCGCTTTTCAGCAATTTTAGTGACTCTGTCCTGGCGTCCGAGTAACAGAAAACACCCCTGCCCCTGAAGCTGAACTTTATCTTCTGTAGTATACGGCCTTTGTGGCTCTTTAAGATACGGTGACTGAATAACCAGTATATCGTTGTTGTCGCAGCTCACCTCTATGCCTGCCAGAGGCTTGAAACTATCTGAAGCACCCGGATTACGCTGCCGCCAGGCTATACCTCCGGTTTCCGTACTGCCGTACACTTCAATGGGGGCCTGCAGTTCATTGTCAGCGAAGTTGTTAGGAACTGAGCCCGGCAACGGTCCACCTGACGAAAAGACCATGGTCAAAGCATTTTTATGCTGCGCCAGCTGTGGCAAGTTATCCAAACGCTGCAAGTGTGCAGGACTGCTTACCAAAGCGTAACGCCGACCGTCAGCTTTCGCCAATAGTTGCTGCAATTGCTCAGGGTAATCGACTAAAGGTAATGTTACCGAACGCCCGGCTGCAAGAGGCCATAGAACTGTAAACAAAAGCCCGTAAATATGCTGATGAGTCACCGTGGCCAGAATATCCGTCTGGCCTAGTTTATCTGCAAAGGTTTGCTCCAGCGTCTCTACTTCCAGCCATAACTGTCTGAGCGTTTTTTCTACTGCTTTAGGTTTGCCACTGCTACCGGAGGTGAAAAAGGTCAGAGGGGAGTCTAAGTCACCTTTTAAGATCAAAGAAGGCGCATCAGAACGCCCTTTGGAGGGTAATTCTTCCGGTACTCTGAATGCATACTGAGATGATAGCTCTGACAGGGTCGCAGGCTTATCATTAGCTGGCAGAATAATTCGCTTTTTACTCTCTAGCAGCGCGAAGAACCAAACACTAAAACGATACCAGTCACGCTGATAAAGTAACGTATCGCCTTTCTGCTCATTAAGCCAATGAGTAGCGGCAGCCACATCCTGAAGCCAGGTTGACACACTAATGGGTTTGCCGTTAATTGAGGCTAGTTTTGCATCCGGGCGCCGCCATTGCAGCTCCCATTGCTCAGTGCTTGTTTTTAACAACACGCCGCACACTCCACTCAACCACAAAAAGTAACCCAATTAGCACGTAGGATATAAAACCGTTGTATAGCGTCCAAAGCTCAATGTCACCATGAACTGCCGTCGCCAGCGCAATAGCACCATTCATAAGGAAAAATACGGCCCAGACCATGGTCACTTTTTCAGTGTAAGCAACGGCCTTCTCAGACAATGAGCCTTCCATCAGCGTCGCTAAGCGGGTTATTACCGACGGTTTGCGCCATAAGGACCCAACAAAAACCAGAAGCAATGCCGCATTCATCCAGACCGGATAGAACAACACACCTGTCAGCTGGTCAGCAAAAATAGCCGTTACTGAAACGACCAATAACACGGCCATTGAAAGCCAGCTTCTGGGATGACCAATACCCTGGGCAACAATGCTTAAACTCAGCAAGGTAATCAGTGCCAGTAGCAGCCAGTTTGTCAGGCCGTTCTGCGCAAACCACCAAACCATCAGAGGGTAGGCAATCAGTAAGCCACTGATTAATAAACGCAGAGCGGTTTTCATTAATTGCTGTGAACGAGTTTATAAACTTCTTCGACAACATCCTCGACAGTACGCACCGCTTTAAACGCATCCGGGCTGATTTTTTTACCAGTGATTTCGCGTAATTTAACCACTAAATCTACCGCATCAATCGAATCAAGATCCAAGTCCTGATACAGGTTTGCGTCTAAAGAAATATCATCAGATTCTATCTCGAAGTCTTCTTCAAGAATTTGAACTAATCGCGCATACACTTCGTCTTTCGTTTTCATCGTTCCCTCGTTTATTCGCCGCGATTATTAGCGACAAAGTCCGCTAACGTATCAACACTGTAAAAGTGCTTTTTTGTTTCCGCTGAGTTTGCATCCAGCTTTACGTCGTACTTCTTCTTTATTGCCAAACCCAGTTCCAATGCGTCAATGGAATCGAGGTTCAGGCCATCGTCATCGTCTCCGAATAACGCGGCTGAATCATTGATATCTGATACCTCAACATCCTCAAGATCCAGCGACTCGATAATCAAGGCTTTGATCTCTTGCTTCAGGTTTTCCGTCATCTTCTAACACCTTTTCATAGTAATTCTGTAAGTCGCGAGTCAGTTGACGCGCGGCAATGCTAAGCTTTTCAGCATTGCAGTATACGGCTGAATCTATTTCGCCCAAATAATGCACCGACAAGGTCGGCTTTTGTTGCGGTGCACAGTACCAGGCCTCATTTTTAATCAAAGTTACAGGTACGCAATCCACGCGTAGTGCCGTAATTTTAGCCCGTGTACGCAACGCCAAATGCGCTGCGCCACGTTGGAACTTGACCGCTTCTCCGGGTGTCGTCCGCGTACCTTCAGGAAATATAATGAGGTTATTCCCCTGCGCCAGCGAGCGCTCACAGTCGTTGACCAAATCTTCCGGATCGTCATTGCTTAAATAACCCGTTGAACGGATAACGCCCCGCATAAAGGGGTTCTTCCACAGGTGTGACTTAACCACACAGTCTGGATTCGGCACAAAAGAAATCAATGCCACGACATCAATTAAGGAGGGGTGATTCGCAATAATGACATGACCCCGAACGCTTCGTAGCTTCTCAATTGCCTTAAAGTCAAAGTTGAACACCCCGGTCCACTTCATTACGCCGATAAACCACTTAAACGTGAGTTGCACTAACCGCCGGGCCTGGGCCTGGCGCTGCTGTTCATTTCCGTTAGATAGTAAGGCGAGCAAAGGCAACGCAGTCACCGACAGCAACAGGCCACCTAAGCCAAAAATGGCAAAGCAAAGCCCTGTGGCGAAACGTCGCCAGGTGCGATTAATGACCTGCCAGAGACTAAGCAACATGCCAGCTCCACCTTACCCCGTTATAGTCTTTAACCACCTTATCGCCGCCGGCATCCAATATTTTCTGCACGCTGTTAGCAACTGACCAGACGTCTTCCTGTAATTGACTTTCTTTTCCAACCCGACGATCCAAAATCAATTCTTGTCCGTTTTTTCTATGGAGTAAAACCGCATGAGAAAAACCGGTTACCGGCGATTTAACCTGCCCGGAGTACACCGCAGGAGGCACTTCATCAGCATACAACAGCAATACCTGCTCAGCTTCGCTTTGTAGCTGGCTTAACGCCTCTAACCACCCTAAAGGGTAGGTTTGCTCACCCGCCGACAAGGTTGTCATAGACTGCCTGTTGTCAGCGGCCATGCTGTACTGCCCCAATACGGCATTATTCACCGAAAGCGCAAACTGGGTTGGCGACAAAATTTCCCCCCGCACCAGTTCCCGCAGTAACTTCTCGGTGCGGTGTAAGTCGCCATGCCGCGTTGCCAATACCACCGGCGTCTCTTGCAACTGAGGGTGTCTTTCACTCAATTCCAGCATGGCAGTTATCAGCACTTTCGCATACGAGCTCAGCCGCCGTCGGGTCGAAGCCGGAATTTGCTTCAGCCGTTCACGACATTCGGTCTGGACTAATGTACTATCAGCTACAAAGGCTCGCATAGGGTTTGGACAGATACTCAAAAAAGAAGCGGAATAGTACAGAATCTCACTCTACATTTCAAAAATATAACAGCGCATATGGTTATCGGATATAGGCTCTACAACGACACCGCATCACCCCGGCAAGTGTCGGAAGCAACACGGGACTTACTGATACAGCTTGTCAGAAAGTACTGGCCGGTTTCCGGGCCGGTTCACGTCACTATAGACAAAACGCCTTCCGGTGCCCCACTACTGAGCGTAAACGATCAGCCCGTTTATTGCTCACTTTCTCATAAATCGGGATTCATCGCCGCCGCCTACTCAACAAACTGTAGTATCGGCATAGACGTTGAGAACTTGCGTACCAGCAAAAACTACCAACGCATTCGTGACTATTATAAAGATGGATTTCTAACAGGTAGCTCTTTGACTAAGCAAGCATTTTTCCGACAGTGGACCTTAGCCGAAGCGGTAGCCAAAGCCTCAGGTGACCCCTTGCTTAAGGTTCTGGAGCAGCCACTTGAAAAGCAGCAACACGCGGCAAAATACTTCCGGCTAAACTCTTTTTTGCTGTGTGGTTACCAGGCAGTGACAGCGGATAAAGTCAGTGATATCTCACTGTATCAGCTCGACAGCGATAACCAGTGGCAGTAGTCCCGGGCTATAACACTCAAATCCGACTCTGCTCGCCAGTTTAGCTCTCTATGGGCTTTGTCTACCTCGGCGTAGCAACTCTCTACGTCGCCCTGCCGCCTGCCTGAAAACTGAACCGGGATGGTGCGCCCGCTCGCCTTTTCAAAGGCACGTATAACCTCAAGCACCGACTCGCCTTTGCCCGTTCCCAGATTAAAAACCTGATGCCCGGTTTGTGCAAACCCCACTTCCAGTGCAGCAACATGGCCTTTTGCAATATCACAGACATGAATGTAATCGCGTATCGCTGTGCCGTCATCGGTCAAATAGTCATGGCCGTAAACATGAACTGAATCGGCTTTGCCAGTAATGACATCACCAATAGCCGGAACCAGGTTTGCCGCTGGCTTAAGCGGTTGTTCGCCGAGGCCCCCAGAAGGATGGGCTCCCGCCGGGTTAAAATAACGCAAACTGACCGCAGAAAAATTGGCATTGCTGTTACAGTAATGACTTAAATCGCATTCAGACTGAAATTTAGTCTCGCCATACGGGTTAGTGACGTCTCCCGCTGGGGCCGATTCAGGAATTGGTACTGTTGACGGGTTTCCATATACGACAGCAGAAGACGAAAACACTAGCCGGGTAACAGAAAATGCTTTCATTACCGATAGCAGTTTACGCGTACCGTCCACATTAGTCGTAAAATACTGGTCTCTTAACTGATAACTTTCCTGGGGATTCTTTAGCGCCGCAAAATGGATAACGCCATCAATAGAGTACTGCCGAAAGACACCGGTTAATGCGTCGATGTCGCAAATATCGACTTGATGAAAGTCCGGCCGCTTGCCTGTAACCTTCTGTATTTTATCAATGACCGACGCGCTGCTGTTGCTCAGGTTATCAACAACAACCACTTGGTAACCGTTGAGTATTAACTCAACCACGGTATGCGAGCCAATAAAACCGCAGCCTCCGGTAACCAGTATCCGTTTATTCATAGATCTTGCGCCCAGCAACGTTAGCGTCACTAAAAGTCAAAGGGCCGAAATAGTATCGGCTGACTTTTACTAAAGCAACTGAAACTCGTAAACAACAGGCCTGTAGGGGAAAGTCGACGAGAGAAAAAAGACATTGTTGTTATCGTTTATTACGCAAGTTATTTAAAGTTAGACTAAACGTAAAGAGAACAATTACCGTAAAAACAACTATAACTCACTTCTGGTGGACTGATTTGCTTATGAATAAAGGCAAAAACTGGCTTATACACACACTGGGCTTTCTCGGGCTAATCCCCTTTTTAGCATCGTCTCTTGCTGCATTAATGGGGACGGGCGCATTTTGGGGCATACAACCGCTGGAGTTCTTAATCACCTACGGCGCTATTATATTAACCTTTTTAGGTGGCACCTTATGGGGGCGTGCTTTGCACCGTGCTGAAAGCGAAAAAACCGCAGGCTTACTACTACTAAGCAATGTTTTTGCTCTTTTAGCCTGGTTCACAATACTCATTAACCTACCCGCCTGGTCTCTGGGTCTGCAAATGCTCGGTTTTGTTTTAGTCCTTTTCTTTGAACAAAAACTCGCCCGCAGCTCCGCCATGACTTCTTATATGGGCTACTATCGTATTCGCGTTTTATTAACAACAGCCGTTGTTGTCTGCCAGTTACTGGTATTCGGCAACCATATTTTGTAACGCTACTTGGTCTGGTGGTAACGAGCCAGAGTCTCGGCGTAAATAAGGCGCACGTCCTTACTGAACTTTTCAACAGAATAGTCACGGGCAAACGCCAGAGCATTGTCTGAAAGGCTCTGGCGCAAATCCGTATCATCCAGAATTTGTTTAACCCGCTCACACCATAACGACTGCTTAGCCGGTGTTTTGTAACCGTTATGCCCATCTTCAACGACATCATCAATACCGCTTGATCGCACCGCAACCACCGGCAGACCGGCAGCCATCGCTTCCAGAATAACCATACCCTGAGTCTCCGACTGAGACGCAAATAAAAATGCGTCACCGAGTCGGTACCAGGCGGCCATCTGCTCAGGAGGAACAGCACCCACCAGGGTAATGTGCTGCTGCAGGTTCATGTCGTCAATGCGCCCCTGTAATCTGCGACGCTGATGGCCGTCACCCACTATCAACAACCGGAATGCTTTATCCGTCTGCTCCTTCAATTGCGCCATGGCGTCTATCATGAAGTCGATATTCTTTTCATTAGAGAGCCGGGAAACGCTGACAAAAACGGTTTCGTCGCCAATATTCTGCTGTTTACGCAAGTCCTCAACCTGTTTCGAGTCAACCTGCTGAAAGCGATCAAACTCAATGCCGGTTGGCTGTACAAAGGTCGGACGCTTTACGCCTATCATGCGTAAGTACTCTTCAGTCGACTGCGTAGGCACAATCACACCATCGCATTTGTTTGCAAAACGACGAACCAAAAAGTGCGCAATAATGTTACGAAACAGCGAGCCGGGCAAAAACACAAAGTGAGCATAGTGCTCTAGCCGGGTGTGATACGTATAAACCACAGGAACTTTAAGTCTGCGAGCCACAAAAACCCCGAGCGACCCTATCCAGAACGGGTGGTGTACATGAATAATATCCGGCTTAAACGCTTTGACCTTTTTACGTACGGCGCCTGAAAAAATATTGGCAAATCGAAACTCGCTTTTTTCACCAAAAGAGAATAACGAAGGCATACGCACCACATTCTCTTCTTTTTCTGCTGCACGTTGATAACGCGGTGCAACAACCAGAACTTTGTCCTTAAGCTGCACCAGTCCGCTTCGTAAGCGTTCGATAGAAATAGGTACGCCACCAATAAAGGGCAAGTAATTGTTGGTAAACATAGCCACCCGCATGGTTTTCTTAAGCCAGGGCTCTGGGTCAATGTCGTAGTCCGGATAGTACTCTTTTCCGACAAACACAGCGTTATAGAGCTTGGTGCTGATAACCAGGAACAAACTGACTAACAGAATAAAGTTGAGGTAACCCACATAAAACAGGGAGTGGATAAAAAACCACAGACTTTCCAGTTGCTTCAAAATGGGGTGCTGACCAACTTCCAGCTCTTCAACCGAATGCTCGACGGAACCATCGGCGCTCACGGTCACTTTCACATAGTGATAAAAGCTCTCATCCTGGTTCAGTACCAGACCACCTGCACCACCGGTTGTTATGTAAGGTATGCCGTTATGTTCTTGTTCCGAATAGATTGAAATGTTTGATGAAAACACCCGGTCGACACCAAAGTTTTCCAGCGTCTGCAGCAACGCGCTTCTGAATTCAGCAGGCTGTAAAAAGTCGTCATCCTCGGCCAGAAAAAACGCTTCTTCCGGCTCCAGAGGTGGGTGGCCAATAAAAACAAACCGATGCGTCGATTCATCCGCCTTAAGAGTGTCGGTTAACCACCGTAACTGCCACTGCCAGGGGGTTTTTTCAGTGCTGTCGAGGAAGATAAAACGGCTGTCACCGGCGGTAAAGCTGAAAAAATGAGGCCCATAGTGATCATAAAAACGAAAGCTGCCAAACTCTTCGTATTCGTTGTTACCAAAGGTCAATAAATAAGGCATATCCAAACGGGACAGAGTACCCCGTATTGCCCGGTATTTGTCCTCTCCGCCGCTGCTAACAGCATTTCCTGCGGACACGAGAAAGTCGACATTGGCATCGTTCAGCATTGGAATAATGCGGCGTTCAAAAATGCCTACCGAATTATTGATGTTACCAACCACCGCAAAACTGTAACTGTCTTGTCCTTCCAGCCTGGCGCTGATAGCTGCAAGCTGATCTGTATGCTCTGCCTCGAATTCAGAAGTCACCAGGTTCAAATAAACTTTATAGCCAATAAGGCTGACAACTATGGCTATATTTAAGTAGAACAGGGCTTTTAATAATTTCTTTTTATTCATTGTATGCCCTGTGTTTTGGCGGAGTTAACTAAGTATCGTTGTAAAATAAACAGCCCCAACAGCATGCCCAAATAGATGGTTAAAAAGCGCCAGCTGAAGGTAACCAACAGCAAATGATTTTTAGCTAAGATGTCACTGAAAAAGCTACCGAAAACGCCTTCAGAAATACCGGATGCCCCCGGGGTTGGCGCAAAATACATTATAAAAGTTGTGACAACCAACAGTCCCAGGCTTATCAAATAATTTACATCGTATCCCAGCCCCCACATCAATAATGCCGGAAAACTGAACAGACTGAGCAGGAAAATGAAGGTAAATAACACGGACAGTATAATAGCGACTTTCGGCCCACGACAATATTCGGAAAAACTATGAGAAAAGCGCAGCATCTCGCGTCGCGTTTTATACTGCCAACGCAGATGACGCTCCGGGCTAATCAGTTGCAATTTATGTATGCCCTTACAAAGGAAACTTAAGGGTCCAATAAGCCAATGCGCTCTGAGTAAAACGACGGCGAAAAAGAGCAGGTACAGTACAATAAATACCGCTAGTGCAGTACCAATATCGCTAATAATCGCTTTGTCCTGCAAAGGTTCCAGCGTTAACAAAAATACCGGCGTCAGTGAGAAAATAAAGAAAATAGCCAGTACCGTGCGAATCGTCGTGGCCGCTGTTGCCTTACCAATAGGCACGCCGTGTTCGTGCAGAAACCAAACTTGAGCAAAGCCGCCGCCGGTCGCCATAGGCGTAATATTGGAAAAGAAAATATTGATAAAAACCAGTTTTGCCATGGCTTTCTTAGGTATCCGGTAACCCAGAGCCCGCAGTGTGTAATATAGACGTAAGCCATCGGCGGAAAAATAGATAAGCAAAAGCAAGACAGTAACGCTGAGTACTTCCGGGGCGAACAAACGAAAATCAAAGGTTAAACTACGACCGGAGAAATGATCATAAATGGCATAAAAGCCAGCAACCGTAAGCAAAACAAACAGCACACTAAACAGCGCTAAACGTTTCCAGGAGGCTTTGTATTGCTTTTCTTCTTCCACTGAAGCGGTCATTTTCTGCTGTCTACTCCCTACAAAGCCTAATGCTTAAGGATTATGGAGTTGTCCCGGTGGGATGTCAAAACCGCTGAGTCCATAAAAAAGCCCCCAAAGCGGGGGCTGAAAACTTAACCAGGGAGTTACAACCAATCATTTGTTAAGTTGTGCTGTAGCTTACTTACCCAATATGACAGTTTTTAGATTTCCCTGTTTTATTTCGATGACAGCTACTTTTTCCTCTTAATAAGCTGGCATTAAGAACACTTCACGCACGCAGTTACGCGGGTTAGCGTTTATTGCGTAAAGTACTGCATCGGCAACATCATCCGGGTCCAGCTTATCCGGCTTTGGCTCATCAAAGAACGGCGTATTGACCATACCAGGTGCTATTGTTGTGCAGCGACCATTCCACTCTTTCATTTCTTCAGCTAAGTTCTGAGCGAAACCGTGCACAAACCATTTGGTGGCACCATAAACAGAACCTTTAAGCGTAATGCGCCCGGCAGCTGATCCTGTCATTAGAAAATGACCGGTAGTTTTGCGCAAGTGCGGTAAGGTCAGTTTCGCGGTATACAGAAGCCCGTTGATATTCACATCAACCATTTGCTTCCATTCTTCCGCGTCGCCTTCTTCAGTACCCGGCGTTGAAACACCAGTTCCTGCATTAGCGAACACAGCATCCAACTGACCAAACTTATCAACGCCCTGCTTTACGGCCTGCTCAAGCTCGTCAAAGTTACCCGCATCGGCGGCAACACCAATGGCGTTATCAGAGCCAAACTCTTCAACCAGCGCATCCAACTTGTCTTTCCGTCGCGCCGTTAATATTAGCTTTAACCCTTCTTTTGCCGCTTTGCGCGCCGTGGCTTCACCGATGCCGCTTGAGGCACCGGTAATTAATAGTACTTTCGACATGCTTCCTCCTTAAGCTAAATCAAAGCGGTCAGCATTCATAACCTTAGTCCAGGCTTTCACGAAGTCTTTTACAAACTTCTCCTGGTTGTCATCCTGAGCATACAGCTCTGAATACGAACGCAGGATTGAGTTTGAGCCAAAGACTAAGTCAATGCGGCTTGCTGTCCACTTCAGTTCGTCGGTTTTGCGGTCACGAACTTCGTAGTGATCATCCGCTTTTTTCCAGACATTGTTCATGTCAGTCAAATTAACGAAAAAGTCGTTAGTTAACGTACCAGCCCGGTCAGTAAATACGCCGTGCTTAGACTCACCGTAGTTCGCACCTAAAGCACGCATGCCACCCACAAGAACCGTCATTTCTGGTGCCGTTAAGCCCATCAAATGGGTACGATCCAACATCAGTTCTTCGGCCGGTACCGCGTAGTCCTTCTTCAGGTAGTTACGGTAACCGTCATGCAATGGCTCTAACGGCTCAAAGCTTTCCACATCGGTTTGCTCGTCGGTTGCATCGCCACGACCCGGCGCAAACGGAACCGTTAGGTTATAACCGGCATCTTTTACCGCTTTTTCAACCGCTGCCGTACCGCCAAGTACAATCAAGTCGGCCAGGCTGACTTTCTTATCCAAGGTAGACTGCAACTCTTCCAGTACGCGAAGGACTTTATGCAGTTTTTCCGGCTCGTTACCATGCCAGTCTTTTTGCGGCGCTAAGCGAATGCGTGCGCCATTTGCGCCACCGCGGAAGTCCGAACAACGGAAGTTACGTGCACTGTCCCATGCGGTAGAAATCAGCTCGTAAGACGTTAACTCTGTGTTCAGTAACTTCTCTTTTAAATCAGCAACTTCTTGTTCGCTTAAGGTGTAGTCCACTTTCGGAATCGGATCCTGCCAAATTAGGTCTTCTTTCGGCACATCCGCGCCTAAATAACGGTCTTTAGGACCTAAATCACGGTGCGTCAGTTTAAACCAGGCACGAGCGAATACGTCGGCGAAGTACTCAGGATCTTTGTAGAACTTCTCAGCAATTTTGCGATAGTCCGGATCCATTTTCATGGCCATATCGGCATCGGTCATAATCGGATTATGACGAATGGACGGATCTTCCACATCGACCGGTTTATCTTCCTCTTTAATGTCGACAGGTTCCCACTGCCAGGCTCCAGCAGGGCTTTTCTTCAGTTCCCACTCGTAGTTAAACAACAGGTAGAAGTAGCCGTTGTCCCACTTAGTCGGTTCAGTAGTCCAGGCGCCTTCAATACCACTGGTCACAGTATCGCGACCAACGCCTTTACCACCGCTGTTGCGCCAGCCCATGCCCTGCTCTTCAACATCTGCCGCTTCTGGCTCAGGACCTAAATTCTCTTCTTTGCCATTACCGTGACATTTACCAACCGTGTGACCACCCGCAGTTAGCGCACAGGTTTCTTCGTCATTCATTGCCATGCGCTTAAAGGTTTCGCGTACGTCTTTTGCGGTACGAAGCGGGTCAGGATTACCGTCAACGCCTTCCGGGTTCACATAAATCAAACCCATTTGCACTGCAGCCAGTGGGTTTTCAAGCGACTCACGCTCGTCATCTGAACTGTAGCGGTTTTTAGTTTCCGCCAGCCATTCTTTCTCGCTACCCCAGTAAGTGTCTTCTTCAGGATGCCAGATGTCCTCGCGGCCACCGGCAAAACCAAAGGTTTTAAGACCCATCGACTCGTAAGCCATATTACCGGCCAGAATAAAGAGATCAGCCCAGGACAATTTGTTGCCGTACTTTTTCTTAATTGGCCACAATAAACGACGCGCTTTGTCTAAGCTTACGTTATCCGGCCAGCTGTTTAACGGCGCAAAGCGTTGGTTACCCGTACCGCCACCACCGCGACCATCGGCTAAACGATAAGAGCCTGCGGAGTGCCACGCCATACGAATCATTAAGCCACCATAGTGACCCCAGTCAGCCGGCCACCAGTCCTGGCTATCGGTCATGAGATCTTTCAGGTCTTGCTTTAACTCTTCTAAATTGATTTTTTTGAATTCTTCCGCGTAATTAAAGTCGTCATCCATTGGATTCGCTTTGGTGTCGTGCTGGCGCAGAATTTCCAGCTTCAGGGAGTTTGGCCACCAGTGCGTGTTCGTTTTTTTCTCAGATGTCATGCTGCCGTGCATGATTGGGCATTTACCGCCACCGCTTGAACTACTCATTATGCCTTCCTTATCTCTGTGCTTAAATTTGAATAACTGTTATCTATAGTTATAGCAACGCTCAGCCATTTACTCCAAGGCAAGATACCGTTTGCTTTGATAGGTTTTATAGATACAGATTAAATAAGAGGAAGGATCGGTCAGCCTCGCAGTCTTGCTAACCACTATTTGACAGACATCACTAGATTACCCGGAAAGAGCGTACACATATAGAATCGCTGCAACGAGACTTAAACTGCTACGGACCGCATGGAGCCGCCCCCATTTAACCAATAACCGATGAGTCTCTGTCACTGACAGACTTCCTTCCGGCGAAAGCAGTTGCTTATTGGTCGGCATGATAACGATAAAGGTAAAAGGAACGACAGAGAAAATGAGTACTGCTCCAATATACCAGAGCAATGAGTCGCCGCTTAGCGCAACAATTAACCCTGAAATAGCGGCTACCAGTGCCAGCGAAGCTTGCATAACAGCCGCACGGCGGTAACTAGGCTCAAAAACGGTTGCCGCTAGTTCAGTGCCACACTCTAACCGCGCAGGATGTTCGGCAAAATTAATATAAATGGCTGCACCCGCAAATAATGCGCAGGATAGTACTGCGATAATTTCAAAAATATACATTAATAAGACACCTTAATTACTGGCGCATTTATTAACTAACTTACTTTCTAACATGCAGTAGTTCAACAACCCCATGATAACTCTAACTTAACTGTCCAAGTTTCCCTGCGGCATAATCCGCTTCAATCTGTTCAATGTCACTTTCGGTGCTCATGACAAACGGGCCTTTTTGAACAAACTCTTCTTTTACCGGCTCAGCGGAAAATAAAACAAATTTGATATCGGAGGAGGATTGATTTGCCAGTTCAATGGTACTGCCAAGTGATGCTGACTGGTTACCTATCGCTAGTGCCTGTCCGGACGGTAGCGTCACGCTGCGGTCAGATACCCTTAACTCTAGTGAACCTGACACGGCATACAACCAGGCGCTCTCGCCTGCGTTCAAACGATGAGAGAAAGATGAGCCAGAAGTAAGACTGCCATCTAAAATAGTCATTGGTAGTGCTGGCGAGTCTTCACTTTTCACTCCGTTGCTTTCCCCAAGCATGACTCTAACGCGAGCTCCTGCTTCCTGAATAACCGGTACCTTACTGGCCTTAACATGAAGCGCCTCGGGCGAGCTGGGCTTTAGCCTTGTCGGGAGGTTTACAAACACCTGCAAACCGTGAATTTTAGATCCATTTCTTGGCGACTCGTCGTGCACAACGCCAGAGCCTGCTTTTAACCAGTATAAATCTCCGGGTAATAGATCGAAGTCATTGCCTAGCGTATCGCGGTTATGAAATTTTCCTACGGTATCTTCAAACAGAAGTGAAACTGCGGATAAGCCTGCATGCGGGTGAGCTCCAAAGGTCGGCTCTACCATTGTATAATGATCAACCATCACAAGTGGATCCATTGCGCCCGAAAACGCCTTCTCTCTGAAGCTTTTCGCTTTGAAGCCTCCACCAACATCCAGCGGCTTACCTTCGGTGACCTTCGTAATTGAAACTTGCTCATTCAATGCTTCAGAAAATGTCTTTCCGGTTCGGTTTTCTGGTCGGTTCATTTTTGTATCTCCCAACATTATATTCGCTACTCAATAGGATTTAACTCTAGCAGTAGAACAATAAGAATCTCCACAACCAAGAAATGAAACTTTCATTCTATATTTAGAACGATAAACTAATAATAACGGAGCCCTGCTACTTAGAGAAAACTGTGATGATTGATTTAAATGACTACTTTTACTTTGTCCATGTGGTCGAAAAGCAGGGCTTTTCACCAGCTGCATCGGCGCTCAACATGCCAAAGTCCAGGTTGAGCCGTCATATAAAACAACTCGAAGAACGCCTTGATAGCAAGCTCATTCAACGTACCTCCCGGCAGTTTAAAATCACCGATACGGGACGGCTTTTTTACCGCCACGCCAGAGCTCTGTTAGATGAAATGGAGATGGCTGAAGCTGCCGTTCAAAGCACTAAAAAGACGCTTAGCGGAACCGTAAAAATAAGCTGCTCGCTTGGTGTGGCTCAGTTCGCTGTAAAGCAATTGCTTGTCGAGTTTTTGAAAGAAAATCCAAAGGTAAACCTGGTGCAGCAAGTAACAAACCAGACCGTCGATTTAGTCTCAAATGGGATTGATATCGCCATTCGTGGGCATATTGATCAGCTTCCCGATTCAAGCATTATTCAACGACAGCTAACTACCGTGTCGTGGCAGTTGTTTGCAAGCCCTGCATACATTGAGTCACACGGCGCACCCTCCTCGCCTGACGACTTACTCAAACAAAAAAGCCTTAAAATGGGTTGGCAGTCTACGTCAGGTATCTGGACTTTGGAAAATCAGGAAGGGCTGGAAATAACCGTTCCCCACAGGCCTCAGCTATGTAGCGATGATATGAGTACTCTGAAAAAAGCTGCAATAGATGGGCTAGGTATTGTCAGCCTGCCGGCTTACACTTGCCGAGATGCAATTAATACAGGATTATTGACCCGCGTACTACCGAACTGGACAACCGGTAAAGCTAAGCTCAGCCTGTTAACCTTGTCCCGCCGCGGACAGCCACCTGCTGTACAGGTATTGAGCGACTATCTTGTCAGTAACTTACATGCTCACATTGGTGACCAGTGACAATTCCTATTTCCATTCTGAAAAGCTAGCCTTACTAAAAACGCTACGGTAGCATGTCGGTATGCTTTGTACCTTATGCTTCTCGGCCTCAGAATCCTTCTGTGAAGATAAAAAACGCCAGTACTTCCGGTGCACTGTCTGCGACATGATTTTTGCAGACCCGCAGGCTCACTTGCCGCAGGACGAAGAAAAAGCCATTTATGACTTTCATCAAAACGACTCTCACGACACCCGCTACCGGGAGTTCTTAAGCCAACTTTCAATTCCTTTATTAGAAAAGCTATCAACTGGCATGACTGGTCTTGATTTTGGCTCCGGGCCGGGGCCTACACTTAGTTTGATGCTTGAGGAGCACGGCATGAAGATGTCTATTTACGACATCTTCTACGCGCCGGACAGCGGACAGTTGAGCCGTCAGTATGACTTTGTCACCTGCAGCGAAGTTGTTGAGCACTTTAATCAACCGGGCAAGACATGGCCACAGTTAATAAGCTTAGTAAAACCTCAAGGGTACATAGGCGTGATGACCTGGATGTTTACAAAGAAAACAGCTGAGCAATTTAACCAGTGGAGCTACAAAGGTGACCCGACCCATGTCAGCTTTTACACGCCTGAAACCATGCAGTGGATAGCACAACATTTTCAACTGAAACTTGAAATTATCAGCGAACAGGCCATTTTATTTAGAAGGGACTAACAACGGAGGGCGACTATGAACTACGAATGCGTACACGCGGACATTAGCCAGCAAACCGATATTGATGCCGTAGTTAACGCCGCTAATGCAGAGCTCAAACCCGGTGGTGGAGTTGCCGGTGCAATTCACCGTGCAGCAGGCCCTGAACTGGAAAAAGCAACTCGCTCACTGGCTCCCATTGAACCCGGTGAAGCCGTTATCACCGACGGGTTCAATCTTCCTAATCGCTACATTATCCATTGCCTGGGGCCCGTTTATGGCGTCGACACACCCTCAGATAAGCTGCTGGCAAATTGCTATCGTAATGCACTGGATTTAACCGATAAGCATCAAATAGAGTCTATTGCTTTCCCGGCGCTGTCAGCCGGAGCCTTCGGTTACCCTTTTGAGGCAGCAACTAAAGTGGCTCTGGACACAATTAGGCAGCACGTTGAAAAGCTGAGCCATCTGAAGCTTGTACGCTTTGTGCTATTCAGTGACGAAGAGTTTGCCCATTATCAACGTGCTCTGAGAAAGTAGTCATTATTTAAAAATCACACCGGCATCTTTGAGCTCTTGCCGTGTTTTGTCAGCGTCCGCGCGATCGATAAAGCGCGTTCCGTCTTCTACTAAAATGGTTTCATAATCATTTTTAATAGCATCGAGCGCGGTTGCTCTGACACAAACCTCAAGCGCCAGGCCGACAACCCATACGCGTTTTACATCCAGGTGCACGAGCTCTGAAACCAATCCGGTTTTATCAAACGCCGAATACTGGTCAATGTCATAACGAGCACCTTTAGAAATTAAGCGAGCATCATTGGGTATGCTTAGGTCAGGATGAAACTCAGCGCCTTTGGTGTCCTGCACGCAATGTTCTGGCCAGGGGCCGCCTCGCTCGTCAAAACTGACATGGTGACGTGGATGCCAGTCCCGCGAGACAAATACTGGGATCCCTGCTTCCTGCGCCTGCGCAGTCATCGCATTAATAATGGGGACCACTTCATCCCCTTCGTCCAGTGCCAGCTTACCGCCTGGGCAAAAGTCATTTTGTACATCAACAATAATGAGTGCGTCGCTCTGCTCAAAAGTCACTTTCATAATTAGCCTCCGCCTCGTTTAAGATGTTCAGTTATCTCTTTCTGGTAGTTTGCTAATTTGTCACTTATCTCAACCCGGTAAGGCTGCTCCGTGCGGCTTATCGAGGACACAGAGTCCGGCAGTTTATTTAACTGCTGCTGCGCATATTTTCTAATCTCCTCAATATTTCTCTGGTGAGAAGGGAGTCTTTTGCCGTTTTGCATCACTTTCTTCAATAGTGGCTCACCGGGTAACTGTTCTTCAACGCGAGCAATGGTGTCGTGGCTAAAGCTGCCTTTAGCTTCACGAAACACTTGTTTTTCGCCCGGCAAAACTGGCTTCCCGCTGGAGAGTTTTAAACGCCCTTTGCCGGCGTACTCCACCAGCTTGTATGCCATATCCAGCGCCGAGGCATCATCGGACACCCCCATGCCAGTGCCAACACCGAACCCATCAATCGGTGCGTTATCTTTTATTAACTGAGCAATTTTATGTTCGTCCAAGCCACCGCTGGCAATGATCTTTAAGTGCTTTAGGTTATGCTCATCCAAAAGTTCTCTCGCTTTAAAAGCAAGGTCGCCTAAGTCTCCTGAGTCCAGCCGAATACCTTTCACCTTAAAGTCATCACCCAGCTCATGCGCAAGTTTAATGACTTTCTCTACACCTTTTATGGTATCGATGGTATCCACCAGCAATACGGTTTCAGGAAAAGCGTTGGTAAAATTTTTAAAAGCGTCATATTCACAGTCGTGCGCCTGAATATAACTGTGCGCCATGGTGCCAGCCACCGGTAAGTCGTAGGTGCGCCCGGCCAGCATATTGGACGTTGCTGCAATACCACTTAAGTAAAGCGCCCTGCTGCCTTTTATACCCGCATCAATACCATGTACCCGACGCGCGCCGAAATCTAAAACCGGACACTCCTGCGCAGAGCGTGCAACTCTGGCACCTTTTGAAGCCAACAACGTTTGCAAATGCAGCTGATTCATAACCAGAGTTTCAATAAGCTGTGCCTGCGGCAAAGATGCTTTAACCTCAACAAGGGGTTCGTTTTCAAAAAAAACAGTTCCCTCAGGCAAAGCTCTGACCTGCCCGGTAAACTCAAAGTCGCGCAAATAATCGATAAGCTTTTGAGAGAAGTTTTGCTCTTTAAGGTAGTTAAGGTCTTCGTCGCTAAACGATAAGTTTTCAATCGTTTCAAGCAGTGGGTCTAAGCCTGCAGCCAGAAGAAACTTTCGCTCTTCAGGAAGCCTGCGAACAAACAAAGTGAAAACCGCGTCGTCGTGCATGCCTTCCTGCAGATAGGCATCAAGCATGGTGAGCTGGTACAAATCCGTGAACAATCCGAGATCTTGCCGCTCAGTATCTGTCATAGCTTTCCTCTATTTGGTGCCTTTGTCATAGAGTCTAGACAAGATAAACGGGTTTATGTAGTTACTAATCAGGATTGTCTAAGCGGGCTACTTCGGCGTACCAAACATAATTTTGTCGGCGTTATTAGCTAAAGCAATGATCATAGTCACAGCCCAGGTTCCCAATATCCACCAAAAGGTCGGCCAGGACATCCAGGTAAGATCAAGAAACAGTAAATCGAAAATCCAGACAATAAATGCCGCAAATAAGATAGAAGGCAAAAATACGACGAAAAGAACACAAAGGGCTAAAGGTATGGTGCCCAGGGTTTTCATCCAGTTTAATAAAGAGGACATAATGGCTTTTGTTTAATGAGAGTGGGTTGAAAACTACATTGAGTTGGGGGAGATATCAACTCATCACGCATTTTTTCTGAACCAATCTATACTTCGCTTCGTCTCTCTACTGAGTTACAGGCAATAAAACAATGACTAATAAGGCATCAACTCATGAAGATAGAGCAAGTAGAGGTACTCGTTCTAGCAGCACAAGAAGGTAAACGCGATGCTCTGGAATTGCTTTATCGTCATTTTTTCACACCGATGAAGCGCTATGCATTGATACGGGTTCACCAGACAACAACGGCGGAAGACCTTGTACAAAACGTCTGGCTCAAGGTCGGTAGGCGACTGCAATTTATGCAGGATGTTCGGGTTTTTCGGAGCTGGCTTTATAAAGCGTTGCGGTGGGAAATTATCGACTGGGCTCGTCAGCAGCGTAATGCGAACTTCGAAGAGCTTAATGAATCGAGTTTATTCATAGAAGATTTACGGCCAGAGGTTTTGGATGTAGCTCCTCTTTTGGCGGGCCTGAAACCCAACGAACGTGAAGTTATTGAACTGTTCTACCTGAGTGAATTGTCGGTTAACGAAACAGCGTTAGTACTCTCTATAGCGCCTGGCACAGTCAAATCAAGATTGCATAGCGCACGAGAAGAATTGCGTCATAGATACTTAAACGAGGGTGATAAGCCATGAGCACAAACAAAGAAGTTAACGAACAAATAGAAAAAGATCTGTCCGCGCAAGCACAGGAACTGGATAAGTTAATGGGCACTGGCGAAGGCCTGACCGGCTACTTAAAACAAGGGTTTAAGTACGACATAGGCTGGGTTGTGAAGGTTGCTTATGGGCTAGGCGCTATATTTACGGTATTACTATTGTTTTGCGGGTATCAGTTTTTTACAGCAACACCGGACAACGAATTGTTCTGGGGCGTGCTTCTCATATTAAGTTTTAACGCTCAGGTTGCTACAAAGCTATGGATTTACATGCAAACAAACCGTAACCATACCGCACGTGAGATACGCTTACTTGAGTTACGTTTGAAATCTGCAAGTAAGTAACGGGTAATAAGCGGGGTGGCTAACCACCACCCCATAATAGGTTACTTTTTAAAGTCCTGACTGGCAGCTTTTATTGCCGTTGCCAGCGACTGAGTTGCTGATTCAAGGCCGGTACTAATGTCAGACCATGCGTCCTCGCTGGACTTTTTCAAACCTTCCAACTTATCTTCGGCCTTGTCTTTCAGCGCTTCAAGCTCGTTAATCTTCTCTTCATACTTGATTTGAGAGTCAGCCTCCGACTGTTTCGCTTTGGCCTTCAGACGATCAATCTCAGCTTTCATCTCTTCAATTTTTGCTTCGTGTTTCTTTTCAAATGCTTCTTTATTGTCCATTTCCACCTCCAGGTCTTCCTTTTTACTCACTTGCTTACTAATGGGTATGGTTTAACAAGCCAAAACGATCAAAGTCCTCTGTGTTCTAGAGCAATGTATGAACGATATTGCTTACATTCCTGACGGCCGCTTATTTCTTCCGGGAATGCTCGCGCCAGATCCGAAAGCGCGTCACTATGTACCAGACAAGACCACCGATAAACATGATAAGAGGAACAATATTAACTTCCTTGCTCTGCTGGTAATCGTCAGAAGTTAGGAAAAACCAGAGCACGCCAATAATCAGGATAACGATTGCCAGTACCCCTTGTACCTGCAGGCTTTTCGATGTGTTTTCAGTGGTAATTTTGCTTTCTCCAGGCTGATCGTTTTCACCCGGTTGCTCTTTTTGTTCTGAATTTTCGGGCTTCACGTAGCCACAAGCCGGGCAGCTGTATTTATTATCCAGAACCTCATCTTCACACTTTGGACATTTCTCAAATGCCATTGAAGCACCTCTCTGTTTTCTTGCGGAATGTTCACTCTTCAGTGTAGTCAAAAGACGAGAAAACAGCGGTACTATCTCGCATCGCTGTTCGCCCCCTGACCAAAACCTGTTGCTGATAATTTTTCAGATAAAGACACCCTCCTGCGGGCGAGCATTGTTTAATTTCAATCGGCTGATGAGCGTAACTCTTTGGGTATTGGTTTCTGAGATAAGCGCCAGCCTGCACACAGGCCGAGCCTGTAGCTGCATCTTCAGCCGCTCCGTACTGCGGCGCAAAGTAACGCAGTTGTACCGCACCTGACAGCAACCGGTAAATGACAATTAGAGCTCGCCGGCTAAACTGGCATAATGCACCGCTATTTACACTCAATTGTGTCAACGGCTGGCTAAGTTCCAGCAACACATAATCGTTACGACCACCACAGTAGCAGCCATTAATAACTGGCTGACTTATAAGTCGTCGCCAAAACCTAAAGTTACGCAACGGTCTCTGAGTTAAAGGTTTATCAAAGTAATAAGCCGATTCATGGTCAAACCCTAGCTGTATTTCACCTGAGGGCGTCAATAAAAGCTCGTTGGTGGGTTTCGTCTTTAGTTTCTCGTTTATGTACGCAGCAACCGCGAGGTTACCCGACCCACAGCGACGTACCTGTCTGCCATAATTTAAAAACTGAGCCTGAAACGCTCCCGAGCCGCCACTCATCAGAATTAGATTTGGAACTCTTTGATATTGCGAAGGCGTTTCTGACCAGGCGGGGGCCGGGCGATAAGCTATATGATGCTGATTACCCAACACCTGCGGACCATAAAAGACATCGACAGTACAAAGTTTTGGCATAGCAGACACCGATTAGTCCCGAACTTTGTCAGCATTGTGTAGTAGCATAATCGCGAAGATTCCGTCAGGCGCCAGCCATATCTTTTCGCGCTTCCAGCCTGCCGAGCTTGCTAACCGGTCAAACTCTTCGGGGTAATATTTATAGGAGTTTTCGGTGTGAATGGTTTCACCCTCCTTAAACTGAAAACTTTCACCGGCAATTTCAACCTCCTGCTGAACACAACTGCGCAAATGCATTTCTATACGGCCCAGCTTCTGATTGTAAATGGCTAGGTGCTCAAACTGATCGGGATGAAAGTTAGCATCAAGTTCTCGGTTCATTCGGGTCAGAATATTCTTATTAAAACGTGCGGTAATGTCTTTGCTGTCGTTGTATGCACGTTCAAGCATTTGCTCGTCTTTTTTGGTGTCTACCCCCATCAGCATATAGCTTTCTTTACCAAGGGTTGTGCGAGCGCTACGCAGAAACTCGCAGGCCTCTTCAGGCTCAAAGTTGCCTATGGTAGAGCCTGGAAAAAAGCCCATTGAAGTCGCCTGAGAAAGCGCCAGCTCTATTGGTTGGGTAAAATCCCCTTGAGCAACTTTAATCTGTAAATTGGGGAAGGACTCGGCAAGGTCGGCTGAGGCTTTTTTGAGGTGTTCACCCGAAATATCAACCGCGACAAACTCCGTTATCACAGGTAACTTTTTTAGCAATGGTTTTACTTTATGCAGCGACCCCGCACCAAACTCAACCAGTTGAATGTTATCGAGAGATTTTCCCGAAAAGTACTGTTTTAATTCCCCGGCAACGTCGGGCAACATTCCGAGCTCAGTACGGTAGGGGTAGTATTCATCCAACTGACAAATTTGGTCAAAATACTCTGACCCCTTTGCGTCATAGAAATACTTGGGTGGTAGCGTTTTTTGAGGCAAGCGTAGCCCCGCCAGAACATCCTGCAAAAACCCATGGTTCATAAAACATCCCGATTTTTGATTTTATTTGGCCAGACGCAGACTGCTAAATTGCCAACGCTGATGCGCATAAAAAAAGTTCCGGTAGGTTGAGCGTATTTGTTGCTCGGCAGTAGCGCATGACCCACCACGCAAAACCCACTGGTTAGCCATGAACTTCCCGTTGTACTCAGCCAGCGCCCCTTCCGGCGTTTTGAATCCCGGATAAGGAATAAACGGACTTTGCGTCCACTCCCAGGCATCGCCAAACATTTGCTTGAGGTCTTTATTATCCGCCACTACCGGCTGCGGCAGTAACTGGTTTTGCTCCAGAAAGTTACCGCAACATTCAACCGACTGGGCCGCATGCTCCCATTCAAACTCTGTTGGTAAACGGCAACCGCACCAGCGCGCAAAAGCGTCTGCTTCGTAATAGCTAATATGGCAAACCGGAGCATTTAGATCTAAAGGCACACGGTTACGGCCCGTCACAGTAAACCACTGCTCACCTTCACGATGCCAATATAAAGGCGCTTGCCAACCTTCCTGTTGCGCTGTTGCCCAGCCGTCCGAAAGCCAGAGTTTTGGCCGCTTATAGCCGTCGTCAGCCATAAACTCTAACCATTCTGCGTTAGTCACCAAGCGCTCACACAAGCTGAATTCCGGCACAAAAACCTGGTGCCGGGGTTGTTCGCAGTCGTAGGCAAAGGATGACTCCGCATCGGTACCGATAAAAGATAAGCCACCTTTAAAATGCATAAACTCAGGACTTTTAGTGCTAACGGAGCCCGGGGAAGATTCTACCGCATAGGTATCCGGCCCCAGAGCATACGGATTAAGTGACAACGCATGTTTAATATCGGTTTGTATCAGTTCCTGATGCTGCATCTCGTGGTGCAAGCCAATGGTAACCGCCGCCTCAATTTCAGCAGAGTATGACTCCAGTAACACCTTCATGGCGTCATCAACATGCTTCCGATAATTCACCACTTCTTCTAACGGCGGCCGTGACAACAAGCCCCGTTGCGGCCGCGGATGTCGCTCGCCTACCGTTTCATAATAAGAATTGAATAAGTATTGATAGGCATTGTCGTACGTTCGATAACCCGCTAAATGCGGTTGCAGTAAAAAAGTTTCAAAAAACCAGGTGGTATGCGCGAGATGCCATTTCGCCGGGCTGGCATCTGGCATCGATTGTAGCATCATATCTTCTGCACTTAAGGCTTCCGTCAGCCTCATTGTTTGCGCACGCACCCGCTCATACTCCGCTATTAACTTGTCGTTCGGCAAACTCTCATTGTCGAAAGGCTGCGCAATACTCGGCATTAGTCTGGCCTCCTGTACTTCAAATGAACTCGATAGGTGTCGACCTCTGTGCTATGAATTTCAGTATGGCACTTTTGATTTCGGTTGCCAGTACGGATAACACAAACCTGCCTAAGGCGCTATAGCAATACTCAGCTGCCGCCTATCGTTGGGGAGAGGAGCTATAAGCTGACGCTCTCGGACATAGCTAAAAATTTATAAGGTTGCTACTATCATTCGAGCTAAAAACAATCATCAATGTGAGCCTCATATGCTAAAAGCCCTTTCATTTTGTACTGCCCTGTTAAGTATGGTGTTATTGCAGGCCTGTTCTCCGGCAACTCAGGACACCGAACGCATGGCTTCACACCATTTAACACTGTCCGAAGCAAATAAACTGGTGGAGCTACCACTACATTGTGTCGAAACACCTTACCCATACAAAACTGGAGCGGTACTGGGCAGCGCTGCCGATTTAAAGGAGCCTTCTGTTCTGCATCCGGTTTTTTACGGCTGTTTTGACTGGCACAGCGCCGTGCATGGCTACTGGTCTATGGTCACTCTATTACAGCAGTACCCCGAACTGGAACAGGCTGACAAGGTAAGAGCCGTTCTTAAACGCAACTTAACTGCAGAAAACGTGGCGCGTGAAGTGGACTTTTTCAGCAAGGACATAAATGACTCGTTTGAGCGCACTTATGGTTGGGCCTGGTTGTTAAAACTGTCTGACGAGCTTCGCTCATGGGAAGACCCTATGGCCAAAGAGCTGGCAGCAAACTTACAACCATTGGCCGATTTAATCGTTGAACGCTATATCAACTTCTTACCCCGGCTGGTTTACCCGGTGCGTGTGGGAGAGCATACCAACACGGCCTTTGGCTTAAGTTTTGCCTACGACTACGCTGTGAATAACGAACATACAGAACTACAACAATTAATTACTAAGCGCGCTAAAGATTACTTTTTAGAAGATAAAAACTGCCCGATAAGCTGGGAGCCAAGTGGCTACGACTTTCTGTCACCCTGCCTGGAAGAAATAGGCTTAATGCAACGCGTCCTGCCAAAACAGCAATTTTTAACCTGGTTAGATGATTTTATGCCACAACTTGCCGATCCGGACTACAGCCTGACGGTAGGTAAAGTCAGCGACAGAACCGACGGCAAACTGGTGCATCTGGACGGTTTAAACTTCAGCCGCGCCTGGAACCTGTATGCGCTGGCTAACCAATACCCACAGTATGAGCATTTACGCGAAGTTGCCGATAAACATATGGCGCACTCCTACCCTAATCTAGTTGGCGATAGCTACGAAGGTGGTCACTGGCTGGGCAGCTTTGCTATTCAGGCGTTGAATCAGGCGCAGCAGTAGTTGTCAGAAAAATCCTTGGCTGCAACCAACCTAGCCGCGCAATAAAGCGCGGCTGTTTGTCTGTCTTTCCCCATCAACTGCGGATCAACCGACGTACATCACGGACAATTTCATAGGTTGCTATTAATGCAGCAGCCACCAGAACTGTCTGAGCACTTCGTTCGATAATGGCGATACCCAGTTCTTCCCTCAAAACTTCGACATTAATTTGTAACACAGGCGATAACATCAGCAACCCTGCCGAAACCAGTAAAAACGCAGCACTAACAGCAATGTTAAGCATCAACATATTGCGGGTCCATAGCCTTGTCCGTAACTGCCACAAACTATGTGCCGTAGCAATTGCAATAACCGGCGTAAACCAGCGTAAAATAGTCAGCGCTTGCTCAGCAAAAATACTCTGCGTACCACTGTCGGGCTGCCATAACGGATACCAAATCAACATCACTAAAAATAGTAATGTGGCTAGATCGGAAAATATATTCTGTAAACTAATATGCTGCCAACTTTTACCTGCGGCCGGGAGCTTCTCAGGGCTCCATTTGCAGATGCCTGGAACCTCTGCAGTTTCCTTCGTCCGAGAGCGGCTCATAACTGCAAAACCAATGGTAATTGTCGTAAACGCAAAGTAACCACTGGCCAGAAAATCGCTTGCTATGCCCTTCATGAATAGCAGCAAGCTCATTTCAGCACCACCAAGCCAGCGGCCCGTAATTTCAACGGTTGAAATCACAAACAACACGCCGAGCACCATATACAGCGTGTGCAAATACAAAGGCATAAGCTCCGCGGTTACCAGTGGCGTGGGTGGACAAAACTGAAGCGCCACCTTGCGCGGATGCCCCATCACTTTTAACAGTTCAGCCACCTCGGCGTCAGACACACTCCCTTGCTGCGATTCTAATGCGTCTATCTGATCAAGAATATTCGCCTTTAACTCGCGGCTAATATCATCGCGTTTCTTTTCTGGCAGCTCTCGCTGAACAGCGGCAATATAACGTTCTACCATATCCATTAGTGTTGCTCCTCATTGGTGTTCCGCAACAGTAGGGGGCCAATCGCGCTGTTGAGCGAGGTCCACTCCTGGGTTAATTGTTCTAATAGCTCTGCGCCCAGCGTTGATAACTGGTAATAACGTCGTTCACGCCCTTCTCCCTGCTTCCATTCACTATCGAGCAGCCCTTGATCGGCCAGTCTTCTAATAAGTGGGTATAACGTACCTTCATCAATATCGACGCCGGCACCTTGCAGCTGCTTACGTAGCGAATAACCATAATGAGGCTTGCGCAGAGATGCGAGTACCGCTAAAACCAAAACGCCACGGCGCAGTTCTAGCTTGAGTTTATCGAGTGGTGCAGTAGCCATAGTGAGTCCTTATTTATACTGTATTACGCACACTGTGTGAAACACAGTAAAATAAATACTAGGTGACATACAGTAACAATGCAAATAATAATGTCACTCGGGATATAGTCAGTGCTTGATACAGGCATTCGTATCTAGCCGCGTGATTTTAAAAAAAAAGAGCAAGCTTCGGGTCGTTGTCGGATAAACTGTTTTTTATGATGGTGGTATCTCAATTAATCGCGTGTAAAGGTGACGGTTATGTCTGACTATATCCGCATTGAAAAAGCCATGACCTATATGTCAGAGCATGTATCAAGCCAGCCCTCGTTGGAAGACGTTGCTGCCCATGTTCATCTCAGCCCGTTTCATTTTCATCGGGTGTTTTGTAAATGGGCAGGCACCACACCGAAACGTTTCCTGCAGGCTTTAACGCTGGAACGAAGCAAACGAATGCTGAAAGAAGAAGGCTCTCTTATGGATGTTTCCCTCAGCATGGGCTTAAGCGGAGGTTCCCGACTGTATGACCACTTTGTGAAGCTAGAAGCCGTAACACCAGGTGAATACAGAAACGGAGGCCAGGGGATTACTATCCAATACGGAGTTAATGAAACTCCTTTTGGTAAGATATTTGTCGCAATGACCCCTCGAGGCGTATGCCGCATCGAGTTTTTGGGCTCCAGATCTGCTGATGAGATACTTGTAGATATAGGTAAAGACTGGCCTAAAGGCTCGCTCGTGCAAAATGACAACGCGACGAACTATGTTGCTAACGTACTGTTTAGTCGGTTAAAAGACGGGCAGTCTAACCCCTTGTCATTGCACGTAATGGGCACCAATTTTCAAGTCGCTGTGTGGCGAGCTTTGTTGAGGATACCATCGGGACAACTGGCCAGTTACTCCCAAATTGCCAATGCCTTGGGTTACCCTAAAGCGTCTCGGGCGGTTGGCAATGCTGTTGGCTCTAACCCTGTTGCTATGCTAATTCCGTGTCACCGTGTTATTCAAAAAAGCGGGGCTATAGGGGGCTATCGCTGGGGCTCGACGAAGAAAGAAATGATTCAGGCATGGGAACTCCTGCGCGGAGATCCGCTAAAATTATAATTGCAAAGAAAGGCTTGATTAGGTCCCAAAAAAAGCCCAGCATAAATTGCGCTGGGCTCTGGATAGCGTAATTAATTACGCTTTTTTACCAGGTGTTTGTTGAGGTTGCTTTTGGTCTTTTTGCTGACCAGGAGTAGCCTGGTTTGTTCGGCTTTTGTGAACCTTGGTTTTTTTGCGTATCCATTATTAACTCCTTAAAGAGTTTATCAGCATCATTCAATTATGACGCTATTTCGAAGTATAGATTGCTCTCAAAAGGGCGTCTGTTCGTTACCGCACATATAAGCGATTCAGTGTAACTATGGTCCAATGTACTTAAGTATATTTCTGACAGCATTTCTGGCCGCCACAATACTACCCGCTCAGTCGGAGTTTGTGGTCGTCGGCGCTCAGCAGATGGGTTATGACGTCTGGGCTATATGGTGGCTGGCGTCAATTGGTAATACGCTGGGGTCTGTGGTTAATTACGTTTTAGGCCGCTTTTTGGTGCAGTATCAGGATCGCCGCTGGTTTCCGTTCAAACCAAAATCTCTCGCCCGTGGTCATCGCTGGTTTGAACGCTTCGGTAAGTGGTCGCTGTTAATGGCCTGGGCGCCATTCATTGGCGACCCTCTCACCTTTATAGCCGGTATGCTGCGGTTAACCTTCTGGCAGTTTTTAATTCTGGTTTTTATAAGTAAGTCTGGTCGCTACGCTATTTTGCTGGGCATTACGCAACTGTTTTAACCCTTGGCGAACCATAAGTTGATAGTGCGTGATCTAATTGCACAACCTTTACGTTTTGAGGTTTTGAAACCAGAATTAATATTTACCAACACCTACTTAAGTGAGTTCTATATGAAAAAGTTTACTGGCTTACTGTTGGCTTTGTGCATCAATGGGTTAACCCTTCAAACTGCATTAGCCCAAGACGAAAAAACAGCGATGGTACCTTTGCCATCACTCGATGACTTTTCCAAAGGCGAAGATGGCTGGAGTTTCGGTCTGGGTTTGGGTGTTGAGTATGAAACCGCCTACGAAGGTTCGGACGAATTTGGATTGGAAATTCAGCCTGCCGGCGCCGTGCAATGGCGTAGCGGTGACAATATATTCTATTTTGCCGGTGAAGCCCTCGGCTGGCGTGGCGTTCGCTCTGAAAACTGGCTATTGGAGGCCACCATTGGCTTCGATGAAGGTCGCGAAGAGAGCGATTCAGACGACGGCCACCTGGACGGACTTGGTGATCAAGACGAAGGCGCAGAGTTCGTCTTCCAGGCCCGTCGTGCCCTCGATGCCGATTGGCGCTACTGGCTGGTCAGTCGTATCGTAGCAAGTGATGAAGGCAACCTGGGTCTATTTGGTGTAGGCCGCCGCTTTGGTGACCAGCTCGACGGTACCGGCTCTGAAATTAATGTCGTTGCGACCTTTCACGACAGCGAATACGCCAACAAAGGCTTCGGTATTGACGCAGGCCAAGCTGCTGCATCGGGCTTACCGCAAACGTCAGTGAGTGGTGGATTACGCTCAGTTGGCATCGATTATAACTATCGCCATTACGTTAATGATAATTGGCAGATCTATGGCGAAGCGTTGTTTGAATATTACAGCAGTGAAGTTCGCGAAAGCCCCATTGCTCGTAGTAATTACGAAGCTGAAATAGGCGTCGGATTTATCTACATATTCTAAGGAAAGTGAGCTCTATAACAGGGCTCACTTCGTTGTAGCAAAACACCAACCCTGAGTCGCTATAGTTTAAATCGCGCATAAAGCGGGTTGTGATCAGACACTTTACTGGTATCGATCGCTAGTGTTTCTTGCAGTTTGAGATCCCTATAAAAGATGAAATCAAGAGGATGCTGTCGGTAAGTCTTAACATGATGTGGGTCGACCATAATTGCTTGCCGAAGACCCACACTGCGACAGAACCGCAGCAAGCTTAGCCGGCGCTGGCGACTCCACACGTTAAAATCACCGGCCACAATCAGCGGTCCTTTATGTTCTAGTATTTCTTCTTTGATAAGCTCTATTTCTTGTGAAAACTGGCGCGCACGAACAAAGTTAATCGCGTGGACATTGACGACCAGCAGTGAGCCGCCCTCTGCCAGCGAATGATGAGAGAGCATGTAACTTTTATGGGTTGCGAACATGCCTTCGCGCTTGCTGCTCAGTCGAGCCTGAGCTTCTTTAAACGCATAACCGCTTGCCGTAAGAACACCATACACAGAGCGCCGGGTTTGCATATTCGGCGCTACCGCATAAGACCAGCTCGGCAGCAGCCAATTATTTTTTGCACTCAGCTTCACCTCCTGAAGTAACAAAAACAAACTCGGATAGTCTGTTAAAACGCTTGCTAAGGTATGCTGAAAATCTGGCTTCTCGGTCAGTTTTTGCGTATTCCAACACAGCACGCCAAACTCTTCCCCATGATGAATAGGGTGTTTGTGAATAAACTGCTGAGGAAACAAAACTTTGGGTTTAAGCACTCATCCGCCTTTTAATGTTGTAGTGCGTTATTAATGTGCAGTGGCAAGCTGAGTTTAGCTGATGAAACGTTAGTCTGGAAATGTTCGGTCATAGAGGGGGAGGATGAAAAAAAGAAAGCTAACCAGATGATATGCGTGTTTTCCGTAAACCAACGAATTGAGAACGGCAGCGAAGCGCTTTGGTCTGTCATGCGCGGTAAGCTTGAGCGTGCTGTTGATGACAGCATACTTAAATAAACGAGTTAAACTGGGTTTGAAGGTTTCAAATGTCCAAAAGCGTTACGCAGGCCATTGGTAAGTCATGTAGAAGTAGAGGCCTTAAATGCTCATTCAGGAGATCTAAGCGGCGTTACTGCATACGTTACTTTAGAGCCCTGCTCTTTTGTCGGTCGGACTGCGGCTTGTGCGAGCTCTGTCGTTGGCAGATGCTCTGGTCAGCCCCCCCGTACCAGAGGATAACTGATCGTATTAATACCGAGCTACCCACTGCTGAATTTGTGACGCTGACATGACGCCAGCTTGTCGAGCCACTTCCTGACCGTTTTTAACGAACAGAGTTGTCGGAATACTTCGCACAGCATATTGTTGCGCTAAATGGGGCTCTTTTTCCGTACTTATCTTTAAAAATTGAGCGTCATATCGCATATTTGTAGCCGCCTGTTCGAAATGTGGAGCATATTGCTGACAAGGACCACACCAACTCGCCCAAAAGTCGACAACTAAAGGCATATCAGCATTCTGATGCGATCTAAACTCATCACTATTTACGACGATAACCTCACCGTTAAAAAGCGATGACTTACACTGGCCGCAAACGGCGCTCTCGTTTTTCTTATCGACAGCAATTCGGTTTTTCTTGTGACATGAAGGACATGCAACAATCATTTTTTCAGTCATTCTGCTCGTTCCCAGTTATCTATCGCTCAGCGTGAACTATAAAGGTGCTATTTTACGTAAGTGTAATACGATTTTTAACGGATGTAAGACTTAGGTAATGTTAAATTTAGATTTTGCTAAACGAGTCATTATTGAAACGGTGAAACAGGAGTGGGTCGACAGCCCGGCTTCTGGTGTGCGTCGTAAATTATTGGAGCGTGAAGAGGCTGAGCGCGGTCGTGCGACCAGCATCGTTGAGTATACGCCAGGTGCGTCATTTAGCACTCATGAGCACCCACTGGGTGAAGAAATATTAGTGCTCGAAGGTGTTTTTTCTGATGAAAACGGTGACTACCCTGCCGGCACTTATATTCGCAATCCTCCGGGTAGCTCGCATGCGCCGTTTAGCAAGGATGGCTGCAAGTTACTGGTCAAGCTGCACCAGTTCCAGCCAACCGACACTCAAGCTGTACGCATTAATACCCATGAAGCTGAGTGGTTGCCCGGCCAAGGCGAGCTCCAAGTTATGCCATTACATAGTCATGGCACCGAGCACATTGCACTGGTGAAATGGCCAGCTAAAGAAGTGTTCAAACCCCACCGCCACATGGGCGGCGAAGAAATACTGGTATTATCCGGCGAGTTCTGTGACGAACATGGTCGTTACCCCAAAGGTACCTGGATGCGCAGCCCTCACATGAGCATGCACCACCCTTTTGTGGATAGAGAAACCGTAATTTGGGTTAAGACAGGACACTTGGGATAAATAAGGTACTCATGAATTTTAGTAGCGGCTTAAAAAGCCCAACATAAATCGTGCGAGAACTTATCCTTATTTCGATAGGGGATTGCATAAACATCACCAGTGGCAGAAAGCCAGGGGCGAGCTCTCCCTTCTTCTCTTCCTATAAATCAGGTTAGATATAGTCACTATGTCCAACATCCTCTACTGACTGCATCACGTAGCGAATTGGCTCTTTGAAGTGCAGTTGCGATAGAGCTTCACGAATACGAGCTACATCATCAACAGAGCAAATTACTTCAGCCATCAACATGCCACGGGCGCCTCGTATTTGCTCGCCAACATCAAAGCGTTCGTGGTTGCGACTAAAACCGTCAATATCGTAGAGGCTAAAGCCGCTTAAATAGTCAAGTTGAATCAGGCAATCGACCAAATCAGCTTTTTGTTCGCGGCTAAAGTAAAGTTTTAATAACTTATTGAGCATCACAAGGCTTCCTGTTCACGAGTAAGTATAAAATGGGTAGCAATAGCAGCGTAGCCAGCGTTGCGGTAATGAGTCCTCCTATGACCACAACGGCCAGGGGCTTTTGCACTTCTGAGCCGGGACCACTGGACATTAACAACGGAATCAAGCCAAAAATAGCAGTAATGGCTGTGATTAAGACCGGCCTCAGACGGTCTTTTGCCCCTTCAATCACTAAGGTTTTAAAGTCAGAGAAATGAACTCGAGTCTGCTCGAAATGGCTCACCATGACGATACCGTTAAGTATGGCAACGCCCATCAAGGCAATAAAACCAACCGATGCCGGAACGGACATGTACTCACCGCTTAGCCAGAGCGAAATCGCCCCGCCACTCAGAGCAAACGGAATATTCGTCAGCACAATCGTTGTCAGGCCAATCGAGCCCATCGAGCTAAACAGTAAGATAACGATTAACAGCAAAGCGACAGGGATAACCATCAACAAATTAGCACTGGCCCGCGCCTGGTTTTCGAACTCACCTCCGTACTCAATAAAATAGCCGGGATCAAGGTTTACGTTGGCGCTGACACGTTGCTGTAGTTCATTAACAAAACCAACGACATCGCGGTTTTCAACATTGCTGGTGATTAACGCGTAACGATTAGAATTTTCACGCTCGATAATCGCCGGACCGTGCTCGAAGGTGATCTCGGCAAGTTGCTGCAGTGCGACGGTTTCGCCGTTGTCGGTGACAATTGGCAAGGACTCGATGTTGCTGACAGAGTGATAATTGCCCGCAGGTTTTTGCGAACCCATCACAATCGGTGTGCGAATACGTCCATCCACGGCTTCGCTAACGGGAAAGCCGCTGAGTTGTGAAAGAATAAATTCACTAAAGTTTTGTTTCGTGACGCCATAAAAGCGCAGTTGCTGCATATTCGGGACAATACTTAAAAAGCGTGCGCCAGTAATAACACTTGCCTGAACGTCGACCGCGCCTTGCACTTGTTTGGCTTGCTCAACTACCCTATCGGTGACATTGGCAAGGGTATTCATGTCATCACCAAACACTTTAATCGAGACGTCGCCACTACTGCCGGTTAGCATTTCAGAAATGCGCATTTGAATAGGTTGGGTAACGTTAACGTTCATGCCAGGATAGCCTGAAACCACTTCGCGAATGGCATCAATCAGTTCTTGTTTGCTATCAAAACGCCAGCTGTCTTTAGGGTTAAGCTCCATGAACACATCGGTTTCGTTTAAACCCATGGGGTCTAAACCGAGCTCATCTGAGCCGGTACGGGCAACGATTTGCTTGATCTCCGGGATCCTAGCAAGCAGTTCACGCTCAACCTGTGTATCCAGTTCTATCGATTCTTGTAAAGAAATGGTCGGTGACTTTTCCAGTTGCACGATAATGTCGCCTTCATCCATGGTAGGCATAAAGATTTTACCGACCATGATAAAGCTGACTACGCTTAAGGCGAGCACTCCCGCAAAGCCCATCAGTGCGGCACGGCGACGTTTAATTGCGCCGGATAATATACGCTGATAGCGCGCTTGCATACGCTCAAGCGATTTATTGCGGCGAGCTTTGGGTCGCATTAGTAAAGAGCCTAAAGCAGGGATTAGCGTCAGCGAAGTCACTAAAGCGGCGGTGATTGCTATAACAATGGTCAAGGCGACCGGTGAAAATAACTTACCTTCCAGGCCAGTCAGCGTGAGTAGAGGTAAAAACACCAAAATAATGATCACAGTGCCGCTAACAACAGAGGGCGCCACGGACAGGCTGGCACGGTAAATTTTGTGCAGCAAGGGTAACTGTTTTTGTGAGTTTAACTCGGTCTCGATTTTTTCGGTGATCACTACCGACGAGTCAACAATCATACCGATAGCAATAACTAACCCGCCTAAACTCATCAAGTTCGCCGATAAACCGAGTAATTGCAGGCAAATAAAGGTGATTAACGCCGCCACGGGGATCGATAACGAGACCAAAATTGACGCACGAACATTACGTAAAAAGAAAACCAGTACCGCTATAACTAACACGATGGACTGCATCAGCGCATCAGAGATTCCAGCTATAGCCGTGTCAATAAGGCCTTTACGATTATAGAACACGTTAATTTCAGTGTCTTTTGGCAGGCTAGGCTTTATTTGTGCCAGTTTTTGCTCAACCGCTTCAACCACCGCCGCGGCATTAGCCCCTTTTAAGCCGACCACCAAGCCTTCTACGGCTTCTTCACCATCCTTGGTAATCGCGCCAAAGCGCGGCAGGTAGCTGAGCGCAACATCACCCAGTTGGTCTAGTCGATACACTTGCTGGTATTGGTTCGTCACACTAATGGCCGCCAGGTCGTCAAGCGCGACAATACGTCCGGTAACCCGTGCGCTAAACGTTTCGGTACCTTGGGTGATGCGACCTAAATTACCGACTTGGTTGGCATCAGCCAATGCATCCTTAATAGTTTGTAGCGAAATGCCAGCATCACTTAATTTTGACGCTGACGGAGTAAACTGAAAGGTTCTGACTTTACCGCCTAAATTAGTGACATCTGCTACCCCTTCAACCGTGCGTAATGTCGGCCGAATCACCCAATCTAGCAGGTGACGCTTTTGCTCCAGGCTCATGCCGGGGTTTTCTACCGTGAACATGAACATTTCGCTTAATGGCGTGCTCATCGGTGCCATACCGCCTTGAATACCGCCCGGCAGGTCTTTACTGACGGCAGCGAGTTTTTCCGCAACTTGTTGGCGCGCCCAATAAATATCGGTGCCTTCTTCAAAGTCGAGGGTTATCGAGGTAATACCGTACTTGGTGGTTGAACGCAGAATGGTTTGATTTGGTATACCCAATAATTCGGTTTCTAACGGGTGAGTTACCTGGTTTTCTACCCGTTCGGCAGCCATACCGGGGGCGCGTAAGATGACGTTAACCTGAGTCGGTGAAATCTCCGGGAAAGCATCCACCGGTAGTTGGCGAAGCGACTGGATACCGGCCGCTATTAACAGCAGAAAAGTAATAAAAACAAACAGACGATTTTTTAGCGAAAAGCTCAGTATGCGGCTAACCATTACTGCGCCCCCTCGTTTTCTGCTATAACCTTAAGTGCTGCGACAGAATGCGTTGCGATGATGTTCAGAGGTGTCGTTGATTGTACAAAGTAATGCTCGCCGCTTAAGCTTAATAGTTCGATAGGCTCAGCGTTAATTGTCGCATTTTCTATGCTAAAGATAACGGGTTGATCCTGCAGTGTGGCAATGGCACTGGCCGGCAGAAGATAGGCATTTTCTATTGTTGCCTGGGGTACAACGTTAACGCGTTGACCGATGGTCCAGTTGATATTTTCTGGTGGCTCGCTCCAAATTCGTACAAAGCCATTACGCACGGTTTGTTCGCGTTGGCTTACCCGCAGCTTTTGGCCGTTAATGTTTAGACTCGAGATACGTTTTGCCTGTTCTATCGGTACCTCGGCAACGATGGCTAAACGCGCATGAGCGATTAGCGTACCCAGCTGTTGCCCATTACTGCTGGTTCGCCACACTCCTGGCTCTGTTGCGATCAGTTGTGCAGACTGCTCAGCGGTTTGTTTTACCCGCCGCAGGACCACGTTAATTTCGTGCAAGGTGTCATTCAAGCTAATGTATTGCGTTAGAAACTGCTGCCACTCATCGGCGGCAATGGCATTGTTTTGGTATAACTTCTTTTTGCTCTGATATTGCTTCGCGGCAACATCGTACTGTTCTTGTAGCGTTTCAACACGGTGAAAAAAGTGTTCTACCGAGGGGCCATGTAGTTGCGCAATAAGGGTACCGGATTCAACCGCCTGCCCATCAACAACTTGATAGTCTACTGCTGCGTTTTCAAACGGGTTGGGCAGAGTTAAAACACTGCCTGGGGTCGTCTGGTAACTTCCTGTGACCGGTGCAAAAGCTACGTTATCTACATTCACTGCCGCTTGCGGGCGTAAATCGTAGTTACTTACCTGCTCGACAGAAATTGATTGCGCCGCTAACACAGTCGTTGTTGTCGCAAGCCCTGACAGAGCAAGTGCTATGACACTAACTATGGGATTAAGAGTAGCGGCGAGACGAGATAGGTTACAGCGTTTCATAAAGTCATTCCCTGTGCTTGGTTTAATAAGGCATTTGCCAGCTGTAGCTCTATCTGGCTTAGCTGCGCCGCTTGCTGATAGGACAACTGCTCGAGTAATCTCTCGATATACAAGCGAGTGTCAATTTGACCTTGTTGATATAAGTTGTCGAGCTGCTCGATGGCGTTGTGGCTTAACTCGGCATTTTGACGGTCACTTTGGTGCTTTTGTTTCAACTGCTCTAACTGGCTTTGCGCGTTAGCTATGTTGAGTTCAAGGCGGATTTGAGTCTGCCGGAGTGACTGGTTAAGCTCGCTTTGTTGCTGTTGCAACGCAACAAGTTCACTAGCATTCAGTGACTTTGAAAAATCGAGCGGAAGACTAAAGCCTAGTCCCCATTGGTTTTCACTTTGGTTGGGCGCGTCAATGTATTTATAGCCCGCGTTAATGCCCCAGCTTTTTTGCTCAGCAACGGTCTGTTGCGTAGCATTTAACGCTAATTGCCATTGCAGCTGAAGGGTTTGTAATGCTGGATGCGCTGCCGTTGAGGCGTGTGGACGAACAGATTCCTGTAGCGACAGTGGCACGTTATTAACGCCGGTCAGTTGCTGCCATACGCGCTCGAGCTGCTGCAAGGCTATTTGCTTTTCTGCAACCTGGCTAAGCGCACGTTGGTGTTGTTGCTTCACTATAATACCGGAATAAGCTGGGCGTTCACCGGCTTCCACTAACGACTGAGTCTGGCGCTGAAGCTGATGTAATTGAGTGGTAACTTTTTCGGCATAAGTGAGTTCAGCCTGTAGGCGCTTAGCTTGCCAAAAAAGCTCGCGTATGACGCCGCTGGCGGTTAATTCTAGCTGACGTTGTTGAAGCTGTTGGTAGCGTTCAACGAGTTTTTCAGAGCTGTTAACTAATTTGCGCTGCGCGGGGGATAAAAATTCCAGCTCTAATACCAGCTCTGTTTCGTTTGAGCCAATAGCATCATCGTTAGTCTGCCAATGCATCAGGGATAACCGTGGCGTCGCAGACAACCATTGTCGCCGGCTAAAATCGGTATCGATAAGAAGACCGTCTGTTTTGAGCCGTTCAACAGCGGATTCCAGCAATGTTTGCTGCGATAGGCTATCGCCCTTAGCCAAAGGGCTTAGCAAAAACAATGCACTAGCCAATAGGCTGAAAAATAAATTACCAGGGGTGGCGCGGAACAAAGACATCAAAGCCTCCATCGGTTAATATCATGGTGAACATTAAGGTTTTTAAGGCGTTAATGCATCGGGCGGATGTCCTAAGCTTAGTAGTTTATGGGGAATTTATGACAATTGACCGACTGTTAATGGTGATATTTTTATTAATTGCGTTTGCTAACGTCTCTGACGTGGTAGCCGATTACCATATGCAAGTGGCAACCTGGCATCTGGCCATTGAGGGAATTACTGTGGTCATTTCGATTGCGGCATTTATTGTCCTTTGGCGACGGGTATTGCGGCGCAATCAAGAACTGAAGCAGGTAAAAGTTGCGCTATCGCGACACCAGCAGCGTGAAAAGGAAAGCACAGCGAACCATGAGTCGGGAAAAGAACAAGATAAATCGCCAGATTCTTATACCGCCGTACAGTCCTGGTTCAAACAATGGAAGCTGTCTCCCAGTGAGCAAGAGGTTGCCGTGTTATTAATCAAAGGGTTGAGCTTTAACGAAATAGCCGAAGTCCGTAGTACCAAAGAAAAAACGGTCCGCCAGCAGGCATCGTCAGTCTATGCTAAGTCTGGTTTAAATGGTCGCAACCAACTATCGGCTTGGTTGATTGATGCACTACTAGAGTAAGAATGTTTCTAGTCGGAAATTTATCTCTCACTAACTTTTTAAGCACATTTCATCAAATTGATATTCAAACCGTCGAGCGACTAATTAGGTCAGCCACAACAGCTAACGGTCACGCCGAAAAAACAGTTAAGAGAAGAATTAATAATAAATACGAAAGAGAGAAAATCGCTGTTAATTGTTTTCGCGTTATTTATCAATAAGTTAAATTATATCATAAAGCGTTTTTTTCGATTTTTGAGCATCACGATGATCAGGGAATGTCAAAGATGCGTTTCAAAGACTCACCGCGACCTCGCAAACTCTCGGCGAGCTTATTAGAACATTCAAGGTTAGAAATTCAAAATAAAGCGCGTTGTTGTGACTAAATACTGCAAAATTAACGGGGATCTGGTAGCCAGCCTACTTTGCCAGGCTGGCTAAGCTGTACCGACTAATCGTTACATGTGCCGCCATCTAATACATTACAACTGTCATCGCCTCGGTCACACGACGATGAATTGCCGCAATACTCTTGTGGTAGCATCTGAGGCTCTACAGCTCCTCCCCCGACAGAGCTGGTACCGACTGCTGTGTTTTCGAAAACGGGGCTCCCTTGGCTGCGTTGCATTGCAAAGCCGATACTGGTGTTTAACAGGTAGCTGGAGAACTTAGATTCAGAAACGGGCTTTTCATCATAATGAGTTTTGCCGACTGTCATCGCAACCAAATCTTTATTGGCTCGACCAAAAACGACTGCGGCTGTAGCAGCCGAGTTGCAATCCATTGCGCCTACGACGCTTCCTGAAAGAGGTTTAAATAGTTTATAAGAGCCGTCATGTTTGACTTTATAAGTATCCATATGGAAGCCCTCGGCAGAGCTGTCATCTTTGACAAGTATGCTATACCCAGTGACTTTATCTACGACCCCATTATTAAAGCCTTCGCCATAGATATGAATTGCCTGAACGTCATGGTTAGTATCAATGGTAGAGTCAGTGACCTGTTGAGTAAGCTTCATTAAATCGGTCTCTTCAGCAAATACAATTGCCGTATCCACTTTATTAATACCGTAGCTCTCAACGCTCTTCATAATTGGCTCTCCGAGCCAATGGCCCAAAACTGCGCGCTCTGCGTCTAGGTGGTAACCGTCAATATTAAAGATAGTATTGTCATCAGTATTGTTTTGATCATTTGCAGCAGTAGCAGTTGCTGAGAAAAGTGAAACCAACATTGTTGAGAGAAACAAACGTTTTGATAATTTCATATATTAGAAGTCCTTTCCGTATTCACCGCGCATATGCCTTTATTTCATCGGTCAACATCTGACGTCCCGATACGCGTTTCTATTTCTAAATGTTAGAAGCTTGAGAACCGCCGTCAGTTTCAGTTGCCATTAGCGTTAGAATATTCATATCAATAAACCTTTTGTCAACCAAGGGTTAAGTTCTATCGACGACTGGACTTTGCTGGACACGCTGTTGATTTTGTAAGTGATTACTATCAAGGAAAGTCTTGCAGAAATGGCGCACCCGATAGGAGTCGAACCTATGACCTCTGCCTCCGGAGGGCAGCGCTCTATCCAGCTGAGCTACGGGTGCACGTGCTTTGGAAAGCGAGGGCATTATAGGGATTAGCCCCCGCTATGTCCAGAGTTTGCGCCGCTATTGCTTGTCCAGTTTCAGGTTATGAAAGTCAAAGCTAAAATCGGTAAAGTCAGCTACGGCTTCCATGGTTGCCGCTTCTACCTGATTACTCCGACTCACATCGAATTCGATAAAAGCATCGGCTTCTAACAAGGGTTCATCCCAGCGCACAATAAAGGTATTGCCGTTGTAGTGCTCCAGCGAACCTTTCAGCATCTCGGTATGAGTAAAGTCTATACGCAGGCTGTCATTTTGCTCAGAAATAACGACATCGCCGTACCAAGCATCTTTATAGGTTCCCGCATATTTCGATAACGCCAGCGACGGCTGCGGATCATCAACGGCTTCTACTTTAAAATCCGCTTTTTTCTGAATGAAATTGTGATATTTCTTACTTTCCTTCGCCACCCAGTCTTGGTCCGGCACATCCAGAACTACTTCCAGAGACTCTTGCACTATTGCGGTCAACGCACCAAACGCCTGCTGATTACTCATAACAGTAATGGCAAATTCTTCCTCAGGAATAACGGTAGTAAAGGACAACATTCCCAGAATACCGCCACTGTGCGACACATGCTTAACGCCGTAGTAATCCTTAACAAACCAGCCAAGACCATAGCCACGAAAGTATGTGCCTTGCTCTGCCGCATCAGCCGACACCGGCAGTGGCGTGGTCAGTTGCCACATATCGTGCAGCGACTCTTCCTTAAATAAACGTTTGTCGGTCGGTGTTTCGCCTTCATTCAGCAGAGTCAGCAACCAGCGACTCATATCATCAACACTCGCTGCCGTTGCGCCAGCGGCAGAAAAGTCCTCTAAAAAGTCGAGCGGGAACCGATGCAATTCGCCATCCATTTCAATAGTACCTACCGCCACATTGTCGTAACTGGCATCAATGCGAGAAAAGCCAATGGTGCTTTCGTCCATTTGCATGGGCTCAAACAACGTTTGCTCAACGTACTGGTGGTACGGCACACCCGACACTTCGCTTATCACCTCACCTGCTGTCACAAACATTAGGTTGTTGTAGTCAAAGCGCTCCCGAAAGCCATGCTCAATGGGCACATTCGCCAACCCGGCAATGACTTCGTTGGTGGTTTTGTCGGTGTTCGGCCAAATCATCAAGTCACCGGCACCTAGCCCAAGACCAGAGCGGTGACTCAGTAAGTCTCGAATGGTCAGTTCGCGAGTAATGTACGGGTCCGCCAGTTTAAAGCTGGGTAAGTGCTCAATGACTTTATCATTCCAGTCCACTTTCCCCTGCTCAACCAGAGTTGCCATAGCCGCAGCAGTGAAAGCTTTGGTATGAGAAGCTATGCCGAACAAGGTTGTTGGAGTAACTGGCTCTTGTGACTCAATATCGCGGACGCCGAAGCCCTCGGCTAAAATCACTTCTCCGTCTTTTACGGCAATAACCGCCAGGCCCGGAATGTTAAAAGCATCCAGAGACTGTTCGGCGGTTTGACGAATTTTCTGCTCCAGTGAAACGCCCTCTTTCTGCTCAACCTTTGCACTGTCAGAGCAAGCCAATAACGCACCAGCAGCTGCGCTAACACACAAAATCTTAGATAGTGTTTTCATGATGGTATGACCTTTTTCTTGTTTTCTCTCAGACTACCACAACCTGTTTCGTTTTTACCGATATCAACTATAGCGGAAACTGAGTTAAGTTTTTATTGACACCAAAATGCGAATCGTTATCATTGGCGCCAAATTATTTAAATGATAAGGATTCTCATGTTTAAGAAGTCTCTTGCCCTTGCAATCCTCGCCGCAATTTCTGGTTCTGCGCTTGCACAACAAGCAAAAGTGGATGAAACCATCGAAATTAAAGCAACCCGTACCAGTATTCCACAAAGCGCTATTCCCGCTACCGTTTCGGTTATTGAGGGTGAAGAGTTGCGCCAGCAATTAAGTGTGGCCGAGTCCTTGTCAGATATTCTTGGAAACCTGATTCCCGCCTATTCCCCGTCTCGCCAAAAGCTGACAAGCTCTGGCGAAACCTTAAGAGGCCGTCAGCCGCTTTACCTAATTGATGGCGTACCTCAATCCAACCCGCTGCGTAACGGTTCGCGTGCCGCCTACACCATCGATCCTTTCATGATTGAGCGTGTAGAGGTGATTCACGGCGCCAGCGCTATCCAGGGTATGGGCGCTAGCGGTGGTATCATCAACATCGTCACAAAAAAAGCCGAAGAAGGAACCAGCCACGAGGTTAACGCTGGCTTTAGCGCGCCGGATTCTGAAGTTTCAGAAGGCTTAAGCTACCAAGCCGGATACCTTCTGCGCCATGGCAGCGGCAAATGGGACATTGTTTTCGGTGCTCAGTACCGTGACACCGGCATGTACGTTGATGGCAAAGGTCAGCTCATTGGTGTTGACGTTGCACAAGGCGACACCATGGATTCAAAAAGCTACGACTTATTCACAAAAGTCGGCTATGACATTGATAGCGAACAACGTCTTGAGTTTATGCTCAACCGCTTTGATATGGCTGGTAACGGCGACTATTACTCAGTAAACGGCGATCGCTCGGCGAATGTACCGACCTTATCACTCAAAGGTCAGTATCCTGGCGATGCCCCTGAAAACGAAGTCACCACTTCAAGTCTAACTTACAGCAACAGCGACTTTTTAATGGCCGACGTAAACTGGCAGCTGTTCTTCCAGGACTTTTCCGCACTTTACGGTGGCGGTACCTATGCAACGTTTCAGGATCCTGCATACGGCGACGAAATTTTTGACCAGTCACGCAATGACTCTCGTAAATATGGTTCGCGCTTAACGCTAAACTGGAACAACATTCAGCAATCGCCTGTATCCGTTAGCGCCGGGCTGGATTTTTTATCCGACGAAACTTTCCAGGAGCTGGCTCAAACAGGTCGTAAATGGGTACCGGCAACGGAATTCGAAAACTGGGCACCATATGCGCAACTGCGCTATCAAGCAAACGGTCTGACTTTAAGCGGCGGCTTACGCTATGAATACGGAAAATTAAAAGCCGATGACTTCACTACTTTGGCATCTTACGGGTCTGTCTTCGTTGAAGGCGGTGAACCAAGCTTTAACGAGTTACTGGGTAATTTGGGCGCTGTTTATGCTCTGAACGGCGAATGGCGTGTCTTCGCAAGTTATTCTGAAGGCTTCAGTATGCCCGACGTTGGCCGTGTGTTGCGCGGGATTTCAACACCTGACTTAAGCGTTAGCAGCTTCCTGGATCTACAACCGGTTATCGCTGACAACGAAGAAGTGGGTATTGAGTATCAAGGGAATGCATGGAACGCCTCACTGAGCTACTTCCGCTCAAGCTCTGACTTGGGCGCTCGTCTACAAGCCGACGCCGATGGTTTTTACAGTGTGCAGCGTGAAAAAACTGAAATTGATGGTATTGAGTTCAGCGCCGAGTATGCGCTATCCAATGACACCGCTCTAGGTCTTAACTACGCTGACACCAACGGCGAGTATGACAGCAATGATGATGGTTCGGTCGATACTAAGCTAGGCGGCCGTAACATTGCACCGAAGCGCGCCAACCTGTTCTGGTCACAGCAGTGGACAGGCATGATAAGCAGCCGGGTACAATGGAATAAGCTGTTCGACCGCGACATTTACAGCGGTGAAGACGCCATCAACAACTTCGACGGCTACAACACCGTTGATGCCACCTTATTGGTTGAGACTCGTGATATGGGTCAGTTCTCGCTGGGTATTGAGAACTTATTCAATAAATACTACTTCACCTATTACGCGCAAACGGTCGGCGGAGATAACCGTAACTTCACGGGTCGCGGACGCACCATTAGCTTTACCTGGAATTACCAATGGTAAGCCATGTCGCTTAAGCGCAAGCTGCCGACATTAACGCAATGGCACCGATGGCTGGGCTTAACGCTCAGCCTTTGGCTTTTATTGATGGCAGTAAGTGGTTCGCTGCTACTCTACAAAAATGACCTGCTGCAGCTTTTTTATCCACAACTCAATTTAGCACAGCCCGTTGAAACGACAGACGCTGCCGCCGCTTTAGACCAGTTCGACAACGGCTACGCCCTCATGCCCACCGCTGACCGCCCCTGGCTTGAGGTGGTTAATGCGGACAAAACACACTTTTACTATGACGCCAGCGGCAATCTGCTGCTTGAGCGAGAATATCTAGGAGATCTCATCAGCTGGCTTGTTGAGCTGCACCATCACTTGGCACTCAACGACCTGGGTAAGGACATTCTGGGAATTCTCGGCCTCTTAAGCTTAGTTCTTATCGGCACAGGCTTAACCCGCTGGTGGCCACGTAGAGGCAGTTTGCGGCGCGCTTTGTCTGTACGGTTCTTTAATCCATTCACTAAGCGCGGTAGCCAAACTTTATGGCAATTGCATCGGTTCATTGGTGCTGTACTTTTCCTTCCTATCGCTATCGTGCTAATCACCGGTACCGCAATCATGTACGCCGCTCCGGTAAAATCAGTGCTAATTTTCCTACTCCCGTTCACTCAGTCAATTGAAACGCCTGTACAGCCTTCTATAACTGCTGATAACTGGCAACAACGGCTAGAGCTGGCAAAACAAGCTCTCCCAACGGCGGAGGCTCGTTTGCTTTATCTGGAAGACCCACGAATTAGAGCTAAGCACGCAAACGAATGGCACCCGAACGGCCGCAACTATATTGAGTTCTCTGAAACCGGAGCGGTGAGTCAGGTTATTGATGAGCGAGAAACCGCTCTCGGTAATCGAGTTTCGAATATGATTTACCCGACTCACGTAGCCTCGGTTGGCGGAGCTTTTTATTTGTTCATCGTGCTTTTATCGGGTTTGGCCTTAATCGCTTTGCCTGTCAGTGGGTTATGGTTTTATATTAAACGCAGACAACTCAAGAAAACCTAATTCAAGGAAAACACTATGTCGTTAAAACAGGTCATGAGTGCTCTGGCTGTTTCTTCGGTTTTGTCGCTGCCGGCGTTGGCAAGTGACTACCTGGACACGTCCACGAGCTTTTCTGATGAAAACAAAAACACCAAAACTCGCGTTATTTTTGTGCCAGAAGGTGCTGAAGTTGAGCTTCCAGAATGGTCAGGCTCTGATGTAAATGCCGTTAGTCGTGCTGCAGAGATTGAGGAATTTAAAGGCGAAGCCTCACAGTTAACAACAGTGATTGCCCCTGAGGGCACCAAAGCCAATCACCTGCTTCTGGCGGGCGTAGGTAACCCGGCTGAACTTTCCCGGTTTGAAGCGGAGAAGTTAGGTGCGTCTATTGCTGCCGCTTTAAAGCCTGAGCTCGAAAATGTTGTTTTCGACACACGCCTAATTAGCAACCCGGGTATTGCCGCCGAACTGAGTTCGCACATTGCTCATGGTATCGACTTGCGCAACTATCGCTTTGACCGTTATCAGTCCGAGCCAAAAGAGCGGCCGCAAACGGCTTACCATTGGTTAGTGAAAAGCCCTGACATGGCAGAGAAAAAATATCTGGCCTCGCGCGCCATTGCTGAAGGCGTGTTTGTCGCCCGCGACATTACCGCCCTGCCCGGCAGCGACGGATACCCTGAAGCCATTGTGAAGTTAGCTCAGGAAGCCATGAAAGACTTAAACATTGAGCTGACTATCGTCACGCCTGAGCAAGTTAAAGAAATGGGCATGGGCCTGCTTCACAGCGTTAGCCAGGGCAGCCAACACGGCTCTTACCTGCTGGCCGCGCACTATAAAGGCAGTAACGCCGACCCAATCGCATTGGTCGGTAAAGGCAATACCTTTGACACCGGTGGCTATAACTTAAAAACCAGCTCTTCTTCTATTCTGCGTATGCAAACCGACAAAGCCGGCGCTGGAGCCGTTATTGGCGCGGTTATGGCGCTGGCGGCACAAGAAGCACCGGTCAATGTGGTTGCTGTAGCACCTCTGTCGCACAACCTTATTTCTGGTTCAGCAACTCTGCCCGGGGACGTGGTTAAAGCCGGTGACGGTACTTTGGTAGAAATTGCTAACACTGACGCAGAAGGCCGACTGATTCTTGGCGATGGTAACTGGTATGCCAACGACAAGTTCAAACCTCGTGCCATTGCCAATATTGCGACCTTAACCGGTTCGAAAGTTGGTGCATTGGGCACGGGCTACGCTGCTTTATTTGCCTCCGAAGACGACTTACGCTCAGCCATTATTGAGGCTGGCAATGTAACAGGTGAAAAAGTCTGGGAACTGCCATTAGAAGGCTATGACGGTATTATCGACAGTCCGCTGGCCGATATTCGTAACATTGGCTCTCCGGGCACACAGGCCGGTGCAGCGTTTCTTAAGCACTTTGCCGGTGATACGCCTTGGATCCATATCGATATGGCCGCTGACGCGATGGTCAGTTCAGATACCGGTATTCACCCGGCTGGGCCAACCGGCTTTGGAGTGCGCTTGTTAACCGAATGGGTTCATCAGTTAGAACAATAAGCAACGCCATGCTTCTCATTAAAGGCACCCGCCAATGGGTGCCTTTATCTCTGGCTACTGCGCATAAGCAGCGCGAATTTCCTCAACTTTCTTATCAATAGCTTCACGGCTAAGCCATTGCCCACGCACCATAACCCCCAGGTTCTCACGCAAGGTGTCTGGATTCTCCAAAGGGTTATCCTTTAACAGAATAAAGTCAGCACGATGCCCGGCAGCAACTCGCCCAAAGGTGTCCTGCTCAGAAAAGTAGTCTCCTGCCGCTACCGTGGCGGAACGCAGAATATCAGCCATAGGTATACCCGCTTCTGACATCAGACGTATTTCGTGGTGTACCGAATAACCCGGAACACTGAACAACTGTGGCGCGTCGGTTCCAAAAATAATTTCCGCGCCGCCTTCGTGCAGAGCGTGTAATAGCTTTTGACGATTTTCCTGCTGCACTTGTGCTTGTTCCTGATTGAAGTAGCTGCTGGGGTTATTGTAGTAGTTTAGCCAGCCTTCCCGAACAGCCGTTGGTACCAACTGAATTTCCGGGTAGTCTTTCAGTTTGTCGGGATCAGCCGCACCGATCAGGGTTTTCCATAAGGCCTGGGTGGGGACTACCGCAACGTCGTGCTCCAGTGTCATAGCCACCAGCAAATCAAGTTCGTCCTGCGTTATTTCTCTGTTCATGGCATCAACGTAAGCCAGGTAACCGTCCAGGTGATCAATGGTTCTCTGGCCTGCTTCCATGGCTCGTTTTAATCCGACTTCTGCCGGCACATGTCCGGCAAAGTCCATGTCCGCCTGTCGAGCCGTGCTTGCCATGGCCTCATATTCTTCAGGGGTTAACCCCGGATGCACTTTGAGTAAATCCCACCCTTCATCGCGTTGTGCAATAACCCGCTCCGTAACCTGTTCAACCGACTCTATGGTATTGCCACTGAAGCTGGGCCCGGCCAAATATAACGTTGGACCCAGGCGCTTACCCGATTCAATGTCTGATTTCAGCTGCAGCTGGTGCGGATAGCCCAGCATGCCACGCACCGTTGTTACGCCATTGGCAATGTACAAAAACAACATGTCGTCAGCGTAGCGTTTAGGGAAGTCACCAAAGTCTGTTGCCGGCGGCACATGACCGTGCATTTCTGCCATGCCCGGTAAAACGTATTGCCCTTGGGCATCAATTATTTGCGTGTTGTCATCAAAAGCCGGGGCTTCAGCATCGGAAAATACGCCACTGATGTAGCCGTCACTCACCACCAGTGTTTGTTGGTCGATGACATTGGGCTCGCCTTTAAGCCAGTCAACAAGGGTGACATTCTTAATGACGTAGTCCGCGCTGCGAGTCTCATTACTCTGAGGTTCTTCGGCGTTGTTACAAGCCGATAAAAATAAGGCCGCAACTGCTGCGGCCAGAAGGTGAGTCAATTTCATGTTGGTTGCCTCCGGCGTAAAATCTGCCTTTAGCCTAGCGCAAGCTTACAATAAAGCCCAGCGGATAAGGCCGCCAACTAAAGTGACAGCCAGCACACCCAGACACCACAGTCCGACAAACCACAACCATTTTTTAAATACAGGCTTCATCAGTCGTGATATCCACTGTCTGAATCCACCTTGCCGCGGAACACCCAGTAGGTATAACCGGTGTAAGCGAAGATAATAGGCAGAAGTACCACAGCACCAATAAGTAAAAACTTCAGGCTATTATCTGGCGCAGCTGCCTGCCACAAGGTAATGCTGCGCGGAACCAGGTAAGGGAAAATACTGACCGCAAACCCGGCAAAAGACAAAAGAAACAGTCCCAGGCCCCACAAATAGGGTCTGCCTTCCTGCTTTTTATGCAGCGAGCGCAGTAACCCAAGCGTAATGCCTACCAGCAGAATTGGTAGCACCCACAAGCCAACCGAGGCCGGATAAGTAAACCAACGTTCCGCAATAAATGGGTCTACATATGGCAAATAAAGACTCACAAAAGCAATGCAGGCTACCAATAGAAGAGCGCTGTACCAGCCCGCCCTATAGCTTTGGCGTTGCAAGTCACCGTTTGTTTTCATCACCAGCCAGGTGGCACCCAGCATCATATAACCAATAACCACAGCAACACCGCAGAAAAAGCTAAACGGGGTTAACCAGTCAAACCAGCCTCCGGAATAGGCTCGGTCTGTTACCTGAATACCCTGTAGCATTGCGCCCAGCATAATGCCCTGACTCAAAGCCGCTATCAGCGAACCAACAATAAAGGATAAGTCCCAGATACCTTTTGCTCGTTTGGTTTTAAAACGATACTCAAAAGCCACGCCGCGGAAAATCAGCCCCAGCAGCATAGCAATAACCGGCATATAAAGTGCCGGCATGAGCACCGAATAGGCCAGCGGGAACACCGCCAGCAAACCACCACCGCCTAGTACCAGCCAGGTCTCATTTCCATCCCAGACTGGCGCCACGGTGTTCATCATTACGTCGCGATCTTCTTCCTTTTTAAACCAGGGGAAAAGCAGTGCAATTCCCAGGTCAAAGCCGTCCAGCGCAACATAAGCAAATACGGCGACCGAAATTAATATTGCCCAAATCAGTGCGTAATCCATAGCTTAGGCCTCCTCATCGTAAATGCGCTCAGCCGCCATTGTCGGCTTATGTTTGGCATACTCGGGAATCGTCACTTTTGCAGGATCCGCTGCCATTTTGCGCAGAATATAGAACGTACCGGCACCAAAAACGAGGAAGTAAACCACAATAAAGGCTATCAGGCTGCCTGCGACACCGGCTTTATCAATAGGAGACGCCGCATCGGCGGTTCGTAGCAAGCCCTGAACAACCCAGGGCTGACGCCCCACTTCGGTGACTATCCAGCCAGCAATTACAGCAACAAAACCCATGGGGCCCATAAACAAACTAAAGCGCAGTAGCAGACTGTTGTCATAAAGCTTGCCTCGTAACCGTTGTAAACCGGACCATAACCCCGCCAGTACCATCAATAGCCCTATTCCGACCATGATTCGGAATGACCAAAATACGGTTGCCACTGGTGGCCAGTCTTCGCGCGGAAACTGATCCAGCCCGGTCACTTCGGCATTAATGTCATGCTTCAGAATAAGACTGGCAAGCCCCGGCACCTTCAAGGCGTAGTCCACTTCCGCCGTTTCTTCGTTGGGCAATCCGAATAAATACAGTGGCGCCCGGGCTTCGGTGTCAAAGTGCCCTTCCATTGCAGCTACTTTTGCAGGTTGATATTCCTGAGTATTCAACCCATGGAAGTCGCCGACCAGCACCTGCAATGGCGCAACAATTAACGCCATCCACATGGCCATGGAGAACATTTTGCGTGCGGCAGCGTTGGTTTTGTCTTTTAGCAAATGCCAGGCACCGACTGCACCCACCACAAAAGCCACTGTCAGGTAAGCCGCTAACAACATATGCGCCAGCCGATATGGAAAAGAAGGGTTAAATACCACTTCAAACCAATCGGTCACCACAAATTGACCAACGTCATTCATGGCATAGCCTGCCGGGGTCTGCATCCAGCTGTTTACTGACAGTATCCAGAAAGCGGAGATGGCGGTACCGACTGCAACCATCAAGGTAGCAAAGAAATGCAGCTTTTCACCCACTTTGTTCATGCCAAACAGCATGACACCCAAGAACCCGGCTTCAAGGAAGAACGCAGTCAGTACTTCGTAACCCATTAACGGTCCGATAACCGGCCCTGCTTTGTCCGAGAATACCGACCAGTTAGTACCAAACTGGTAACTCATCACAATGCCTGAGACCACGCCCATACCAAAAGCAACGGCGAATATTTTGACCCAGTAACGGAATAGTTTCTGATAAACCGGATTTCGTGTTTTTAAGAAAAGGCCTTCCAGTACCGCCAGGTAGCTGGCCACACCGATGGTGAACGCAGGAAAAATAATGTGGAACGCTATCGTAAAAGCGAACTGAAAGCGCGCCAGAAACAATGCATCGAAACTTTCGAACATAGCAAACACCCTTAACTGAGGTTTGTCTTAAGTATACGCCTTTGTTGACAAAGATCAGGGTCAAAGATGTAAAGCTTGTAGGATAAATACTAATAATTGCCATACTTTTTGTATGGCTAATTTGTATGGCTAATACTCAGAAGTTGAGTCTTTTAAACAACGACCCGCGGAACACGTCCGCTGACGCCGGTCAGTAAATGCCAGGAAATAGTATCTGCGCAGGCCGCAACCTGTCGCACATCAACGTTCGGCCCCCACAGCTCAACATCGTCACCCAACTGCACACCCTCAATGCCCGTGACATCTATCGTCAACATGTCCATAGAGACTCGCCCGGCTAAAGTGACACGTTTGCCTCGGATCATTGCTGGTGTGCCATTTTTCGCCTGTCGCGGATAACCGTCCGCATAGCCCATAGCCACCGTTGCAATGACCGTTGGTCGCTCAGCACTCCAGGCGCTGCCATAGCCGACCGACTCACCCTTTTCCAGCTGATGCAATGCAATGACCGGGGCGACCAGCCGCATCGAGGGTTTTAGCGCCGACTGTACTTCGGTCACATTCGAGGGGTTTACGCCGTAAAGCAATAAACCTGCACGGGCCCAGTCATTTTCCTGAAGTGACCACTTTGTATCAGGGTTCAGTAAGCCTGCCGAATTATGGAAGCTGCGCGCCTGATAGCCATTGAGCGCTTCCGATAACTGACAGAACTGTTGTTTTTGCTCTGCATTCAGGCGATGGTTCGCATCAGCGTTAGCCAAGTGTGACATGAGCGTTACGCCAGCCACATTGTTACTGGCATTTAAGCGCTGCAATGCTTGCAGGGCTTGCTCTTCAGACCAGCCCAAGCGGTGCATGCCGGTATCGACCTTTAACCACACCCACAATGGTTTACTTAAAGCTCCCGCCTCTATGTCTAGTAATTGCTGCTCGCAATGCACCACCGGGCTTAAGTTGTTTTCTGCACAAACCCTAAGTTCAGACGAGGAAAAGCAGCCCTCTAAAATAACCAACGGCCCTTTGTATCCGCATTCCCGAACGGCTAGCGCTTCTTCCATGAACCCAGCAGCCATGCCGTCCACATGCGGTTCTAGCGCCTTTACTGCGGGCTCAACACCATTCCCGTAGCCATCGGCTTTAACAACTCCTAGCAATTTCCCGCCAGCCATCGTCTTACGCACCCACTTAGCGTTATGCGCTATTGCAGCGGGCGATATTTCTGCGCGAGTTTGGCGGTAGTGCATGGGCTTTCCTTCTAAATTTTTTGACAACATTCGGAAAAGGTTTTCAGTTTACCGTATTTTCTGCCAACTTGAACGGAACTCTTTGCATCACCTCGTCAGCTTCAGTAACGTAAAGCTATACTTAAAAGGAGAACAACAATGTGGTTAAAACAATCCGTCATTGCCGGTAGCTTAATGCTACTTTTTACTTCCGCTCCAGCGTTATCAGACGATACATTCAAGGCTGAAGACATTTTCCAGCTCGAGTACGCCAACCAAGTCAGTATCTCTCCTGACGGTAAATACATTGCGTACATACGCAACAGCTTCGATGATATGAAAGACAATACTCGTCGATCATTATGGCTGATTGATACCGAAACCGGTCAACATTTACCGATTTTTGATGATAAATACAACTACGGCAGTCTGGCCTGGTCAAACGACGGCACTCGTCTTGCCTTTGCGTCTAATCGCTCGGAAAAGAACCAAATTCATGTGCACTGGATTAAAGAACAGCGCACCGCTAAAGTCACTCACGTAAGCGAGAGCCCGGGCAGCATTAGTTGGTCTAACGACGATACTCAACTGGCATTTACCATGTCGGTTAAATCTGAACCTACGCCCTTTGCTAAAAGCGTAAAAAAGCCAGCTAAACCCAAAGGCGCGAAGTGGTCCAAATCGCCTATTATTGTTGAAGAAGCTTATTATCAGCGCGACGGTAAAGGTGTTCTGGAACCGGCGCACACACAACTCTTCGTGGTTCCGGCTGAGGGTGGCAGTGCACGCCAGCTGACCGATGGCCCTTACCGACATGGCGGCCCACTGGCCTGGACAGAAGGCGACAGCCATATCGTATTTTCCGGCAACCGCTCGGAAGACTGGGCTTACCAGGTGAATGAAAGCGACCTTTACAGCGTCAGCCTGAGCTCAAAAGAAGTGGCGCAGGTCACTGACAAGCCCGGCCGCGAGTCGTCGCCGCAGTTCTCTCCTGACGGCGAGCGTCTGGCTTACTTACACAGCTCTAACGAGCCGGTGCCTTACCATAAGTCACAATTGTGGGTCATGGACTGGAGCGAACGCTCAGAGACAGAACTTCAAGCTGACTTTGACCGTTCTTTCAGCTCGCCACAGTGGACGGGCAATGAATCACTGGCGGTTTCATACGCCGACCAGGGCAAAACCGTTGTTGCTGATGTCACATTGAACAATGAACTGACAAACCGAGTGGATAACGTTTCCGGTGTTTATGTCAGCCGCCCTTATACCATGGGCTCGTTTACTGCCTCAAAAACTGGCGCCATTGCCTACACCAAGGGGTCCGAATATCGCCCCGCCGATGTCGGTTATCAGCCACAAGATGGCGAAGCGGTTCAGTTTACTCAGCTTAATGAAGACCTGCTTGGTCACCGTGAGTTGGGTGAAGTTCACGAAATTCGCTATGAGTCGCGCTATGACGGCGAAGAGATTCATGGCTGGTACATTACTCCGCCAAACTACGATGAAAACAAAGAGTACCCGTTACTATTAGAAATACATGGCGGTCCTCACCTGTCTTACGGTCCGCATTTTGCCGCAGAACACCAGCGCTATGCAGCCGAAGGCTATGTGGTGCTTTATGTAAACCATCGCGGCAGTACTTCATACGGTAAAGACTTTGCCATGCTGCTGGACGGCAACTACTCGTCACCTTATGACTTTGCTGATCACATGACTGGCATTGATTTACTCATTGATAAAGGCATTGCCGACTCAGACAACCTGTTTATTGCCGGCGGTTCTGCAGGTGGCATCGCCACAGCCTACGCAGTCGGGCTGACCAACCGCTTCAACGCCGCCGCAGCCACTAACCCGGTGATTAACTGGGTCAGCAAAGTACTGACGGCTGACAGCTCAATTGGTCAAATTACCAACCAATTCCCGGGTATGCCATGGGAAGAGCTAGAGCACTACTGGCAGCGCTCGCCACTGTCTATGGTCGGTGACGTTGAAACACCAGTCATGCTGTTTACCGGCGAGAAGGATCGTCGTACGCCGATATCGGAGACCGAGCAGTTCTACCAGGCATTAAAGCTGCAAAAAGTAGATACAGCTATGGTTCGTGTTCCGGGCGCTTTTCATGGCGTTACAGCTCGTCCTTCCAACATGATTGCCAAAATTGAGCATGCACTGGCCTGGTTCGAGCAATATAAGAAATGAAGCTAGCCACTTTAGGCCCTGCCGGCACCTTTTCGGAGGTTGCCGCAGGGCTTTTCCAGCCTGAACAAGATCACGACATCCAATTACTGGATAACCTGGTCAGCTGCCTGGCGTCGGTTGGACGAGAGTGCGACGCTGCCGTTGTTCCTATTGAAAATTTGACCGAAGGCTTCGTCTCTCCGGTCGTCGACTACTTGGTGCAAAGGCCCTTACGCATTCAGGCGGAAATCCGTATTCCTGTTGGCTTCCAATGTCTCAGTAATAGTACGAAGCCTACCCAGATATGGGCACAGTTTGTCGCAGCAGGACAATGTAATTCGTACTTACACAAGCTCGGGCTGCCCATTATTCATACGGCCAGCAACGCCGCGTCGCTTCAAGCTCTGCTGGCGGCTGAAGAGGCGTCTGCAGCCATAGTTCCCCAACACATTAGTTGCCCGGAGACGTTGCAGATATTGAGTAACAATATCGCTGACAACCCACGCAACGAAACACGCTTCGTGGTATTATCCGCAGCGTCTGAAGAGCCGGAATACAGAAAGGATGAGCACTGGAAAAGCAGCTTGCTGCTCATTGATGACAACGACCATCCCGGCTTGCTGGTTGACAGCTTGCAGGTGTTTGCAAAGCAGCAAATTAACTTAACCTCCATAGTGTCGCGGCCGGCGGGTAGTCAGTTTGGTGACTATCATTTCTTTATCGACTTTGATGGCCACCGCAGCGAACCGGGTGTCGCTTCGGCTCTTGAAGAATTGGCCGCTATGAACAACATTCACTGGCTGGGTTCTTACCCTGCCGCAGAAATAGGAAAGCAGTAATGTCTCTGGAAGTCATAAAACACGAGCCGGCAGGCACAGCCGACGCCGTTATCATTTGGTTGCATGGCCTGGGAGCCTCGGGCAATGACTTTGTCCCTATGACCGAGCACCTGAAATTTGCCAACGCGCAGGTTCGCTTTTTGTTTCCTCACGCACCGCAAATGCCGGTCACCATAAACCAGGGTATGGTAATGCCAGCCTGGTACGACATTACCGACATGAGCATCGACCGCCAGATAGACAGCAAACAGCTACGCAAATCAGCGGCTAAAGTGCACGCCATGATAGATGAGCAAATTGCTCACGGCATCGACAGTAAACGCATTATTATTGCCGGGTTCTCACAGGGCGGCGCCGTGGGTTATGAAGCTGCTTTGACCTACCCGAAACCGCTGGCGGGTTTAATGGCGCATTCTACGTACTTTGCTACAGCCGACGATATTCAGGTTAATGAAGCCAATGCACAACTGCCCATTTTGGTTCAGCACGGTACTCAGGACCCTGTGGTTCCGGAAGTTCTTGGCCAGAAAGCCTGTGCAATTTTGAAAGAGAAAGGGTTTTCAGTGACGAATCAAACCTACCCAATGCCGCACTCGCTGTGCTTAGAGCAGGTTCAGGATATGCAGAAATGGCTGGATGAGCGGTTTTAACCGCTCATCTAAGCAGGTATTAACTCGCTAACAGTTGCAGTTTATCCGCCCAGGTAGAGGCTAAATTCTCGCCCCGCTCAAACGAATCAATCATAATATTCACATGACCCACTTTACGACCGGGTCGCGCATCCTTGCCATACCAATGACATTCAGCGGCCGCAGCTTCCCATAAAGCTTCCGGAATACCCGCAACGCCAATCACGTTCACCATTAAGGTGGGGGCTATCAGTAAGTCGGGCAGCGGTAAACCGGTAATGGCGCGAATGTGCAGGTTGAACTGGTCACAATTAGCGCCACTCATCGTCCAGTGCCCTGAGTTGTGAACCCGCGGAGCCACTTCGTTCACCAGCAAATGTTGGTTTTCGCCTTCACCAACGACAAAGAACTCAATAGCTAATACGCCCACGTAATCCAGCGCGTCGGTCAGCTTCTTATGATGCTCTTTGGCTAAAGCTTCAAGCGCTTTAGAAAAATGCTCTGCGCCAGCCAGACTGTAAGACAGAATACCCTGAGTATGGACGTTTAATGTCAGCGGGAAACAGCGCTGCTCTCCCTTGTGTGAGCGAGCTCCCACAACAGAAACCTCGTCGGTAAAGTTAATCATGTCTTCAACAATACCCGGGCGTTGCCCTGCCTCTTCAGCGACAGCGGCGATGTCATCACCCGGCTTCCAGCGCCACTGGCCCTTGCCGTCGTAGCCGCCTTTCGCCGACTTAATGACAACCGCATGGTCACAGCTTTCTAAAATGGCCGTCAGTTCAGCCACATTCTCATAGGCTTTCCAGGCGGAAGTGGGAATATCGAGTTCATCACAAAGCGCTTTTTGCGTACGACGATCAACTAAGCCGTTGAAACGCTCTGCTTTTAATAAGAACTTATCGGCCGTTTTAGCAACCAGCTCTTCGCCTAAATGCTCGTGCTCCCAGGTGGTTACATCCGCCCAGTCATTCGCCTCGGCTAACGTCATTGCCAAAGGTTGTTGGCTACCTAGAGCCATCACCTTATCCAGTCGGTCACTGTATAAGACACATTCATGCCCCTGCTGAATAACGGCTTTACCCAGCATTTGACCTAACTGCCCGTTGCCAAGGATCAAAATTTTCATTTTGGCAGCTCCAAATCTGAGTTCGCCATCACTTTCTCTTTCTGCGCTTTGCGGAATTCATGTACGCGTTTACGCACTTCGCTGTCAAAGCTGCCAATAACCTGAGCAGCCAACAAGCCCGCATTGGCCGCACCGGCATCACCAATCGCCAGAGTACCAACAGCCACACCTTTAGGCATTTGCACAATAGACAATAAACTGTCTAAACCTTTTAATTGCTTGCTTGGAACCGGCACACCAAACACAGGAATAGCCGTATAAGCCGCCAGCATACCCGGTAAGTGAGCAGCGCCGCCGGCGCCGGCAATAACCACAGGCACTCCGTCTTGCTCGGCTTGTTCCATCGTCGACTTAAGTAAGTCCGGCGTACGATGCGCAGAAACGACCTTCGCCTGCCACTTTACGTTCAGCGATTCCAGCATTTCTGCTGCTTTTTGCATTACCGGCCAATCGGACTGGGAACCCATTAGAATCAATACCGGAGCCATGGTGTCACCTTTTATTTACTGTTTTGGATGTGCATCTGCATTTGGAAAGGCGAGGATTGTAGCCATTGGCCGCCTTAACTGCAAATTTCATGGGTGATTATTGACCAAATTAAGACTTTTTGCTGATAGATAGATTAATGGGCTAAGGTTAGTATGTGAACCGACTTTCTACCAACAGGAATGAACAATGCTGCTTAGCGCTAAAGATTCTCTATTACTCATTGTCGATGCTCAGGAGCGACTGTTGCCTGCAATTCATCAACGAGACGTTGTCACCTCGCGAATGCGTTGGCTGGGTGAAATTGCTATGCAGTTGGACTTGCCTATTCTTATTACCGAACAATACCCTAAAGGTTTAGGCTATACCGTTGACAGTCTGCAAGAGATTATTGAGGCCGCCCGCGTTGTCGAGAAGACACATTTCAGTGCACTGCGTGACGATACCTTCCGCGATGTTCTGTCGGAGTACAATAAAAAACATGTGGTTATTATGGGTATGGAGACCCATGTGTGCGTTCTGCAAACCGCAATAGAGCTTCAGGAATCCGGTTATCAAGTGTTTCTACCGGCCGATACTGTTGGTTCCCGTCGCCCCACCGATAAAGACAGCGCCATTGAACGTATGCGAACCGCTGGTGTAGAAATTATCACTTCTGAAATGGCCGCATTTGAGTGGCTTGAAAAAGCGGGCGGCGATACCTTCCGCCATATAAGCCGCAATTGGTTAAAATAACGCAACCTGTTGTTGACTCGGGCTATATTAAGCGTATACTCGAAACCGCTGAGAAAATTTCGGCTATTGATTTGAGATTTTTTACGAAGTCCTTTTTGCTGTACCTCGTTTTGTAAGTCCAAGTAATACCAAGTTTTTTTTAGCAATACATTGATTTCAACATGCACTACGAGGAATATCAGCATGTCTACTACTACTGGTAAAGTAAAATTCTTTAACGAAGCTAAAGGCTTCGGTTTCATCGAACAAGAAAACGGCGCAGACGTTTTCGTACATTTCAGCGCTATTCAGTCTGACGGTTTCAAAACTCTGGCAGAAGGCCAGCAAGTTTCTTTCACCGTAGCTCAAGGCCCTAAAGGTCCACAAGCTGAAAACGTAGTTCCTATGTAAGGAACCTTCAGTACCCTTTCGGGTGCCGAACGTTTACACAAAGAATTTCAAAAACGTCGCTCTTAGCGGCGTTTTTTTATGGCCAAAAGCCTAAACCGTTAAACTTTTCCTGCCAAAATACGATAACCTTACTATATTGATGTAAATCAAACTTCCTAAAGGCGCTTATGAAAAATAATGGTCCGGTTACAGGAAAGGAAAACCGCTTTCCAGACCACTATCGACTGATCTCTTCGACTGACCTTAAAGGGGTCATAAAGCACTGCAACGAAGATTTCGTTAATGTCAGTGGTTACACACGTGATGAGTTAATTGACTCACCACACAACCTTTTGCGTCATCCTGACATGCCTGCCAGCGTTTTCGAGAATATGTGGAAAACCATCAAGCGCGGTAAGCCCTGGATGGGTCTGGTTAAAAACCGCTGTAAAAACGGCGACCATTACTGGGTGAGCGCTTACGTTACGCCAATTATGGAAAACGGTAAGCCGGTTGGCTTTGAGTCCGTCCGTGTTGCCGCATCAGACCAGCGTAAAAAGCGTGCACAGCGCATCTATGAGCGGTTAAATTCAGGAAAGCATGCCATTCCCCTGGGAAAACGACTCTGGCTGGGCTGTAAAGATTTAATGCCCGTCGTTATCCCCGGCGTAATTGCCAGTGCCGCCATAGCACTCCTCGGTGAACCTACCTCCGCGTTAATCGCTTTGGCTGCTACCGCTATTACCACGTTCGCTTACGCCACCTATATTGGCCGTATGCTGCAAGGGTTACTGGAGTTACGCCCAGAGGCTTTTGATTCCGAACTGGTTGGCATGACCTACTTTGATAAACAGGGACGCGAAGCCAGGCTCGCTATGCAGCTTATCAGCGAGGGCGCCCGTAACCGTACCGCACTTAGCCGCATGAAGGACGCGGTTGGAAGCCTGTTAAAAGTGACCAACGATACTTACGATCAAGCTCAGCTTAGTAAACAATATGTCGATAAACAAACGGCTGCGACTGAACAGACGGCGACGGCTATGAATGAGATGGCGTCCGCCATTCAGGAAGTGGCAGATACCGTTGAACGTAATGCGCAACAGGCTGAGTCAGCCAAAACCAATGTGGATGAAAGCGTAGGGCTGGCAAGAGAAGCAAGCGAGGTTATCGTCCAGCTTCACGATGCCGTTCGGCAGATAGCCGCAACCGTTAAAGAGCTGGATGAATCGACCGGGGCTATTGGCGAGGCTGCCGATTTAATATCCTCCATTGCCGACCAAACCAACCTGTTAGCCCTGAATGCTGCCATTGAAGCGGCTCGTGCCGGCGAGCATGGCCGTGGTTTCTCAGTTGTCGCAGATGAGGTTCGCTCACTGGCTTCAAGAACAACCCAGTCTACTGAGGGTATTCACAAAGTCATTCAACAGTTGCGAGAGCGCGCACGTAATGCCGTCGAGGTTTCAAAACAAGGTGAAGAGGCGGCATCAGAAGGTGTTGAGAAAGTTCGTCTGGCAGACACTGCTCTGGGTGAGATATCAGTGGCTATTCAGGACATTTCAGATATGTCGACGCAAATGGCGTCCGCTGTTGAAGAGCAAAGCGGCGTTGCGGAGCATATCAGCGAGCAAATTACTGAAATTGCGGACACTGCACGTCATACCCAACAAACAGCAGAGCAAACTCAACGCTCAAGCAACGAGCTGCAAAACACCAGTCAGCAGCTTTACTCCTTGATCGAGCGCTTTAATTTAAAAAGTTAAGAGTCTTGTTTACCCGAGGCTGAAGTATCATCTTTATCGGCGCGTCGTTTTGCGGCGCGCTCACTTTCTTCAAGAAACTCGACATCGTCCATATCGACTTCCGGGATCTCACCACAGACATCGCCACCGAGCTTATTAACCGCCTGGCAAAGGTCAGAGACTTTATTATCTAAAACCTGTACATGATCGAGCATGCGCCCAATTGCTGTCGCAACCGGGTCTGGGTTATCCGCTGAGATAGCATAGGCATCGAAGCCATACTCCTTTGCCATTTTTTTACGACGTTCCGCTGTTTCCGCATCGACCGCGGACTGAGCTACCCTGGCCGGAATGCCGACCACAGTGGTTAGCTCCGGCACATCTCGCACGACCACGGCATTAGAGCCAATGCGTGCAGATTTTCCGACAGTAATTGGACCCAGTACCTTTGCTCCTGCACCAATCACCACACCGTCTTTCAAGGTCGGGTGCCGTTTACCTTTGTTCCAGCTAGTACCGCCAAGAGTCACGCCATGATACAAAGTAACGTCATCGCCGATCTCTGCGGTTTCACCAATGACCACACCCATACCGTGATCAATAAAGAAACGACGACCTATTTTAGCACCCGGATGAATTTCTATCCCCGTTAGCCAGCGTGAAACATTAGAAACAAAACGAGCAAGCCAATATAACTTCCACTCCCAAAGTTTATGGCTTATACGATGGAACCAGGTCGCATGCAGTCCAGGATAGTGAAACAACACTTCCATTGTGTTCCGCGCAGCCGGATCTCTGTCGAAAACGCTGGCGATATCTTCTTTTATACCTTTAAAAAACGGCATGCCGCCTCCTCAGGCCGCTGGAAATTGCTTCAATAACTTATCAACGTCTGCAAGAATAATGTCCCGCATCGACTTTTCATAGCCCTCACGCTCGTCATCCATTTCCCGCACTTTCTTTTTCGGAAATTTCTTACGTGACTCGTGCGTTGGCATATGTTTTATCTTTTCATACATTTCATGCATTGCCGGGTAATCTTTAGAATAGTCATACTCTACAGCTTCCGGGCGATGATCAAGCAATACCACAATACGTAAGCATCCTTCAGACAAAGGACACTGCTCTTGCTGCATGGCTTTTGCAATAGTAATAATACTCTCATCAATGCGATCAACACGCTTCTGTACAGCTGCGTCCCGAATTCTGGTCTGCCAACGCAGGCGTAGCAGTAAGTTGGTGGCGTACCACCCCAGAGCGACAATAATTAAGACGCCAACAATGGCGATAATCCAATAGAGTTCGCTGGACATTAGTACTCCTCATCATCCCATTCTTCATCGAGTTCATAACCCAGTTTGGCAACCAGCTGTTCATAACGCTCAGATTTTTCATCGAGGTAGCGCTGCTCTTCTGCTGTCAGAGACTCATCATTTTCGAAACGTTCAACCAGTAACTGAAGCTTTGTGTCTTCCTGTAACTGTTTTAGTTCCTGCTCAGGTGTCATCACCAAAGCTACTTTACGGCGACTGCCGTGTCGGGGATCTTTTTCGTCGCCTTTTGTTCTACTTTGCTGCAGAACCTTAGTGGATGAATGTCGTTGGCCTGACGGTTGACCCTTACCCTTCTTTTTACCTTTTGAAGCAGCATCTGATGCTTGTCTTTCTTTTGGCGCTTTAGATGGCGCCAACGGCCCTGCCTTACGTGTTTTCTTGCGGCGAGTCATGGTCGCTCCTAAATAAAAACTAATATGACCTATTGTAACTCATTAACGGGGATGACGTCAGTGGAGGGTAAAGGAAAAGCTTGTACGTTTAAGAAAGGCTGAGCCCAAATAAGAAAAAAGGCGATGCTTTTACACATCGCCTGCTTCTCTCATATTATCGGCAGCGCACTGCAACTATGAGAATGGTTGTCACTGCTTCCGACTTGTTATTGCGGTTTTCCGTAACCTGTCTTTTATTATTGTTATTATAAAATGGAGCAACCACTAGCCTATTGGCTTTACTCCCTGGATTATCGAGAAATAAGATGGAATCTGACTTTTCGATAATCTCTCGACCTCTTGTTATTTTTTTGTGTCGAGTTAGCTGTATTTTTACAGTCTTTTTATTATTTCCTCAAGGGCTTTTAACATCTTTTTTTTGTTTTTTTCTGTCCGTACGGCCCCGGAGCGTTGTTAAGACTACTTGAACCAAATATTAATTCAATGATTTTATTGATCTAAAAAACAACTTTCTTATTACTTTTCGTTAACAACACCCGAAAATAGGTTTTTACTATCTCATTTATTATAGACATAAAAAAAGCGGCCTAAGCCGCTTTCTATTTGATTAAGCTCTGTTTAATACAAACCGCTCAGGAACTTAGACAGCAATTCGATTTCGTCGTCTGTCATTTTCTCTGTAACGCCCTGCATCATGCCGTTTGGATCGTTAGCGCGGTCGCCACTACGAAACATTTCTAGCTGAGACTTAGTGTAAGCCGCGTGCTGACCAGAAATATCCGGAAACGCCGCTAGCCCCAGACCATTTCCCCGAGGGCCATGGCAGCCGGCACAAGACGGCATATTGGTTTCAGGGTTGCCGCGACGGTAAAGGTCACGCCCTTGTGCAATAATATCTTCGGGCGTTTCGCCTTTAGGCTCTTCCTGTGATGCAAAGAAAGCCGCTAAGTCAGCCATATCTTGCTCAGATAATGACGCGACCTGGCCCATCATAATGGGGTTATTACGCCCTTCTTCACCACCGGTTTCTGACGCCCGTTTGTAATCTTTCAGCTGTTTAAGCAGGTATTTTTCGTGCTGACCGGCCAAATGCGGATACATATCGGACGGAGATTCACCATTGGGTCCATGGCAAGCCGCACAAACTTGCGATTTCTCTTTTCCGGCTTCAGCGTCGCCGCTTTGTGCTACTGCGATACCGGCGGTACCGAAGAAAAGTCCCAAAAAGATTGCGAATTTTTTCATGTTTGCTTCTCTTCTGTTCTGGATGGCGCCACGCGCCCCAATAAATCACCTTAAGCAGGTTGCTATTTTACACAAAACTTGTGTGGATTAAACGATTAAAACCGAATCAATTGCTAAATGATCATTGGAGATACTGTCCGGATACTTCATAATGCACGTAGACGTTCCGTTTTATCAATAAAAGTGACCTTAATAGTGGCAGATCAGCAATTAGATTACGCATCGGCAAAATTTGTGACCAGTGCACCGGATATCAGCAAACTGCCTCCGGACACGGGCATCGAGATTGCGTTCGCCGGCCGTTCTAATGCCGGTAAATCCAGTGCTCTGAATACACTAACGCGGCAAAAATCACTGGCTCGTACCAGTAAAACTCCGGGGCGCACACAGCTAATTAATGTGTTCGAACTCGACAGCGGTCAACGCCTTATCGACTTACCCGGGTATGGCTTTGCTAAAGTGCCGCTGGCCGTCAAAGAAAAATGGCAGCGCTCTTTAAGCGAGTACCTGCAGCAGAGAGACAGCCTCAAAGGTATTGTCGTACTAATGGACATCCGCCACCCTTTCCGCGAAACCGACCAGGAACTCATTTACTGGGCTGTTGATTGCGAGCTACCGGTACTGGTATTGCTCACCAAAGCCGACAAGCTTAAACAAGGCGCTCGTAAGTCAACGGTGTTAAAAGCAAGACAAGCTGCAATTGCCTTTAATGGTGACGTTCAGGTCGAAGCATTTTCCTCACTAAAACGCTTCGGCGTCGAGCAAGTCGAAGAAAAACTCAACCAGTGGTATAGCAAAGAGTATGACGACGAATAACACACCACCGCTCAGCGCTTGGTTATTATTAGGGTTACTCGCATTAATCTGGGGTAGCTCTTTTTTATTGATCAAAAAAGGGTTAATTGCTTTTGGGCCTATGGAGGTTGGTGCACTGAGAATAAGCTCAGCCGGTATCGTGCTAGCCCCTTTTATTGCGCGTCGCCTGAATAAAATCACCCGTAAGCATTGGCTAAAATTAGCAAGTGTTGGCCTGGTGGGAAGTCTAATCCCTGCCTTTATGTTCGCCATAGCACAGACTCAATTAGCCAGTGGCGTCACCGGGGTTCTGAATGCCTTAACACCCATTGCCACTTTGGTTATCGGCTCTTTATTCTTCCATCAAAAGGCGCGGGTAGCACAGGTTATCGGTGTCGGTATAGGCCTCTTTGGTACCCTGCTTTTGGTAACCGCTTCGGCGAATGGCAGTTGGGACTTCAACCTTTATGCGTTGTTAGTCATGGCAGCAACGGTTTGTTACGGCCTCAACCTGAACCTGATTAAACATAAAATCAGTGACTTATCACCGTTAACCATCACCGGTATCTCGCTACTTATGGCCGCAGTTCCTGCCACTGTCTATTTGTTCGCTGGCACAGAATTTATAGCCCAGGTTCAACAACCCGGCGCTATGCTATCGCTGTTCTCTGTTTTGGCGTTAGGTATAGCAGGAACGGCTGGTGCTTTGGTTATTTTTAACCACGTGGTCCAGTTAACCAATACGGTTTTCACCAGTTCAGTCACATATCTTATTCCGGTGGTTGCCGTTTTGCTTGGAGTACTTGACGGGGAAGCATTCTGGCTGCAACAGGGTGTTGGTATGTTAGCGATTCTTGTTGGTGTATGGTTTGCCAACCGCAAGGGTCGCCCCGGCCTGGCTGGTATTCCGCAGAAAGAGCAATAAAAAAGCCCGACTAAAAAGCCGGGCCAAAAGTAATCCAGGGAGAACAATTTTGTGAGGGAGGATTAATCCCCTCACTTATTGTGACTAGACCCTTTTTATAAAGTTCACAAAAATCGCAAAATTAATGCGCTTCATCCCAATTATTGCCTTTACCCGCCTCTGCAATTAGCGGCACATCAAGGCTTGCGGCTTTTTCCATGACATCGGTTAATTGTGCAATATAATCATCCAGCTTGGCCTCTTTTATCTCAAAGACCAACTCATCGTGAACCTGCATTAACATACGTACGTCATCCTGACATTTATTGGTATCAATCCAGTCGGCGACTTTCAGCATTGCTTTTTTAATGATATCCGCAGCGGTTCCCTGCATCGGCGCATTAATGGCAGCCCGTTCCGCACCTTTCCTGCGAGCTCCGTTGCTGGCTTTAATATCCGGCAAAGGCAAGCGGCGACCGAACAGGGTTTTCACGTATCCCTGCTCTTTTGCCTGTTTACGGGTATCTTCCATGTAGCGCAGCACACCGGGGAAGCGTTCAAAGTACTTATCCATATAGTGTTGAGCTTCATGGCGGGCAATACCCAACTGACGCGCAAGACCAAACGCAGACATACCGTAAATTAAGCCAAAGTTGACCGCTTTAGCCTGACGGCGTTGGTCATCCGTTACCTCCTCGGCTTTGCAGCCGAACACTTCCCCGGCTGTTGCCCGGTGAATGTCCAAGCCTTCAGCAAAAGCCTTTAGCAACGACGCGTCCTGAGATAAATGCGCCATAATGCGCAGTTCAATCTGGCTATAGTCAATAGCGACAATCTTATAACCTTGCTCAGGAACAAAGGCCTGACGCACCCGACGCCCCTCAGCTGTGCGAATAGGAATATTCTGCAAATTGGGATCAGTGGAAGACAAACGTCCGGTTGCTGTGACCGCCTGCTGATAAGAGGTGTGTACCCGGCCGGTGTCAGGGTTGATCATCTTCGGCAGCTTATCGGTATAAGTGGATTTTAGCTTCGACAAGCTTCGGTGCTGTAAAATAACATCTGGTAAAGGGTAGTCATGCGCCAGCTCATGCAAAACTTCCTCCGCCGTTGACGGAGCCCCCTTCGGGGTCTTTTTCACAACCGGAAGTTCCAGCTTCTCGAAGAAAATGCGTTGCAACTGTTTGGTCGAACCTAAGTTGAACTCCTCACCGGCAATCTCAAACGCTTTTTTCTCTAAAGCGTCAAGCTTCTCGGTAATTTCCTGACTTTGTTTACCCAGTAAATTAGCATCTATACGGACACCATATTGTTCCATATCGCACAATACGGGAACTAAAGGTACTTCAATATCAGTCAGTACACTGTGCAGTTCGCTGCCAACATCTTTTACCTTGTTCCACAATACATCATGCAATCGGAACGTAATGTCTGCATCTTCAGCCGCGTATGGGCCCGCCTGTTCAAGATCGATTTGATTAAAGGTCAGCTGCTTAGCACCTTTACCGGCTATCTCTTCGAAACTGATCGTCTTGTGGTTCAGGTAATGCAGGCTCAAGGTGTCCATGTCATGACGGGAGCCGACACTATTAAATACGTAAGATGCCAGCATGGTGTCATTTAAAATACCGCCTAAACGAATTTTATAACGGCGCAAAATATGGGCATCGTACTTCAGGTTTTGCCCAACCTTCTGCGGCTTGTCCGCTTCGAGTAGAGGCTTCAACTGCTCCAGCAGCCAGTCGCGACCGACTTGCTCAGGGGCTTCCATATAATCATGGCCAACCGGAATATAGACCGCTTCACCCGGAGCGGCAGCTAACGACACGCCGACAAGCTCGGCCTGCATATAATTCAGGCTCGTCGTTTCGGTATCAAAAGCAAAGTAGTCACATTTCTTAAGTGAGGTTAAATAATCACTCACTTCCTCTTCCGTCATTAAAACACGGTAAGCGTCCCGGTTAATGTCGCTGACGGGCTTTTCAACTTCAGCTTTACCCAAAGCCTGGTCAGTTGCTGCCCCACTTTCCATAAGCTCACCAAGCCAACGGCGAAATTCACACCGGCTATATAACTCAGCCAGTTTTTCGCTGTCTGCCGTTTGTATGGTCAACTCTTCCGGCTGCAACTCCATAGCCACATCAAGCTTAATGGTTGCCAACTCCCGGGACATAAGCAACTGATCTTTATACTCGTTCAGTTTCGCCGGCATGGTTTTCGCGCCACGAAAGGACAGTTCGCTTACCGCATCGACATTTTCATAAATGGCATCAATGCTTGGAATTTGTTGCAACATTGCCTGTGCCGTCTTTTCGCCAACTTTTGGCAGCCCCGGAATATTATCGGAGCTATCGCCCATTAGCGCTAAATAATCAATGATCTGCTCCGGCTTCACGCCGAATTTTTTCTCTACGCCTTCAGGATCCAGCAAGGTGTCAGTCATTGTGTTAATTAGCATGACATGTTCGTTAACCAGCTGTGCCATGTCCTTGTCACCGGTACTAATTAACGTAAACCGCCCTTTTTCTCCGGCCTGTCGGGCCAAAGTGCCAATAACATCATCCGCTTCAACATCGTCAATGCATAACAGCGGCAGCCCCATTGCTTTCACAATTTCATGCAGAGGTTCAATTTGTGTGCGTAAGTCATCGGGCATTGGCGGACGGTTTGCTTTGTACTCCTGGTAAATATCGCTACGGAAGGTTTTACCTTTCGCATCGAAAACCACCGCCATATGGCTGGGTTTATAGCGTTTCAATAAGCTTCTCAGCATATTAACAACGCCATAAACAGCGCCGGTTGGCTCGCCTTTGGAATTGGTTAAGTGCGGTGGCGCATGAAAGGCGCGAAACAAATAAGAGGAACCATCGACGAGAATAAACGGATTTTCGGGAACAGATGTGGCCATAGTTAAAAACCTAAATTAAGCGTTACCTATAGGATGCCACAGAACGGTAATTCAGGCCACTGAGCAGAGTGTGTATAACCTGTTAATAAGTCTGTTAACAACGACCGATTCCACAGCCGGAAATTAAAATTTCCCCGTGTCTAAAGTTTACTTAAGTTATTGATAGTGTGGGATTTAAAACGGCAGGCATCCCTAAATGCCTAGTACTTTTTATTATTATGCTTCACTGTGGAAACTATTCTGTTTACGCCCTGAAATGGAAGGAAGTACATCGCAAACAGGTCAAACAGATTACCACAAAATCAGTAATGATCTACTGCCAAATTCCGTTTTTTTATAACCTTTTGTTCCTCATTTCTCTTTACTTATAAAAAGCAAAGAAAAACCTTTTTTAATCAACTAACTACGGTCTCGCAAATGTGCCATAACAAATGCGGTATCGGGGCGTTCTCCCCCCATCCAGAGTTGATAAGATGAGGCGGCTTGCTCAACTAACATACCAAGCCCATCGCTAACATTTTCACAGCCAGCCTGACTCAGCTGCTGCATAAATAACGTCGGCTCATCAGAGTACATTAAGTCATAACCTGAGGCTCCCTCAGCGAGTTGGGGAGGCAAAGCTAAACGCTGTCCCATTAAACTGCTGCTGGTGGCATTAACCATCAGGTCAATTGGCTCATTAATTTCCAAAGCCGATGCAAGCACCTGAATACGGTCAGCAGCTAACACACCCAAGTTTTCCAGCTGAGACTTCAGCATCAGTGCTTTATCGACAGTCCGGTTCACTAAATAGATACGGCGAGGCTGTTGCTGCAACAGCAAAGGCAATATTCCCCGGGCTGAGCCCCCCGAACCGAAAACAACAAGTGAGCGCTCACTTACTTTGAAACCTTTTTCTTTCAAGTCTTTAATTAGGCCTTCACCGTCGGTATTGTCACCCAGTAATTGACCATTTCCCGTTGCAACCAGAGTGTTGACCGCGCCAGCCTCTTGCGCTCGCTTCGTTAATTCAGTTGCGAATTCCGCGGCTTGCTGTTTAAAAGGTAGCGTGACATTTAACCCTTTCCCGCCACTGCGAAAAAATTGAGCTATGTTTCGGGAAAATCGCCCGGGAGTCGACAAGTAACGACGGTACTCAACCGGATGCTGTTGCGCTTTCGCGAACAACGAGTGAATACGCGGAGACAAACTGTGCTCAATTGGGTTTCCAAAAACCCCCAGATGAATAACTGGCTTCATAGGGCTAACCAGTTTCGTGGTTTCAGATAGTAGCTGGTAAGCTTTTCCTCGGCCGAGTCCGGATCCGGATGCCAGTCATATTCCCAACGAGCCAGCGGTGGCATCGACATCAAAATAGACTCGGTTCTGCCACCCGTTTGTAGCCCGAACAAGGTTCCGCGGTCCCAGACAAGGTTAAACTCAACATAACGTCCACGGCGATAGAGCTGGAAATCGCGCTGCTGCTGTGTGTACGTCAGGGCTTTGCGACGCTCAACAATCGGTAAGTATGCTTTGGTAAAAGCATCGCCCACCGCTTTTATTACAGCAAAGCACTCGCCAAAAGAGCGGTCATTAAGGTCGTCAAAGAAAATACCGCCCACGCCACGAGCTTCATCGCGATGTTTAAGATAGAAGTAATCGTCACACCAGGCTTTATATTCCGGATAAAGCTTTTCATCAATGCAGTCCAGAGCGTCTTTCGCCTGTTGGTGCCATTCGACGATGTCTTCTTCAAATGGATAAAAGGGTGTTAAATCAAAGCCACCGCCAAACCACCAGACCGGCTCTTCGCCTTCTTTTTGCGCAATGAAAAAACGCACATTCATATGTACCGTAGGTACCATGGGGTTTTTGGGGTGCATTACCAGAGAAACACCACAGGCATTGAAGTCTCGACCTTCCAGCTCAGGGCGGTGCGCTGTTGCCGATGCAGGCATTTTCTCACCGTAAACGTGCGAAAAACCGACGCCGCCCTGCTCAAAAACCTCGCCGTTTTTTATGATTCTGGAACGACCGCCTCCGCCGCCGGGCCGATCCCAGCTGTCTTCCTGAAAGCCTTGCTGACCATCAGCTTGCGCTAACTGCTCACAAATAGCGTCCTGCAACGACATCAGGTAGCTTTTTACCTGCTTTAAATAGTCACTATGCATCGTCTCTGACAACCTGATTATTAAATGGATTAATGATACGAGTTGGATTCGCCGCTCCACCAGTCGCTTCATCCATGATCCAGTCCACGCTGTCACCAAATTGCAGGCGCACTTCCGCTGCCGTTCTTGCCGGCTCCTGGCCTGTTAAGTTGGCACTGGTAGATACCAAAGCATGGCCAAGTGCACGGCAAAGCTCTCTGACAGGCTCATGCGCACTAACCCGCACCGCTATGGTGTCTCTGCCGCCAGTTAATAATGGCGATACACTTTTTCTTACCGGAAGAATTAAGGTGACGGGGCCCGGCCAATGAGACAAAACACTGAAACGCTTGTCCTGCGGAATAGCCGAGTCTTCAACAAAAGGAAGTAATTGGCTGTAGTCGGCAGCTATTAAAATGAGCCCCTTTTCAGCAGGTCGCTGTTTCAGGCTTAGCAATTTTTGAATAGCAACTTCATTGGTTGGATCACAGCCCAGTCCGAATACTGCTTCTGTCGGGTAGGCAATAACGCCTGTTTTTACTGCGTTATGCGCTGCTTCCCACTTATCTGCCATAATATACCCTCCTCTTAAGGAGTCAGATTATAGCGCGTCCGACTTATAGTCGCATTGCTTTTGCGGACAGACTTTTCGAATTCCTGCAGCGGACTTCTTTTTAACCAGCAGTGGGTATTGGCATTTAGGGCAGGTTTCATCAACCGGTGGTTGATTCACTGTAAACTGGCATTTGGGATACTGATCGCAGGCGTAGAATACGGTGCCGCGTCGTGATGTTTTTTGATGCAGCTGACCACTGCCGCATTCCGGACAGGTAATAGCGTTCTCTTCGTCAGCATTGGGCTCGGTCACAAACTCACAGTCGGGAAACCCGCTACAACCAACAAATAAACCATAACGGCCACTTTTTAATTGCAGCTCTTTACCACACTCCGGACAAGCAACACCAAGGCCCTCGGGTTCAATTTCAGATTGCTCGCGAAGACCTCGTTTATAGTCGCAGTCAGGGTACCCTGTGCAGCCAAGAAAGCTGTTATGTCCAACATGTTTAATGACCAGCGGTCGCTCACAACGCGGGCAGCGCTCATCTGATGACATTAATGCAAGGGCCCTTCAGCTTCCTCAAACAACAAACCTTCCATTTGGTCGTAGGCGGCTTCCTGACCGGGAACATTAAACAGAACCATCAGCACAACCCATTTCAGGTCATCCAGAGTGAAGTTCGCTGTTTCAAGTTCCATTACGCGATCAATAACCACTTCGCGGGTCGCGAAATCTAACACACCCAGATTTTCTAAATACATTAAGAAACCACGACTCTGACTATCTAACCGCGACATCTCCGCCGTTGTATAAATACGGGTAGACTGCTGCGGGGCAACATCCAGGTAAGACTTGGTTTCCATTTCTTGTAAGTCGGCCAGGCGCTCTAACCACGCCAAAGCCTTCTGGATTTCCTGGTGACGAAAACCAGCCCGTGTAAGTTCATTGGTTAACTCATCGTGATCAACCACAACTTCCATTTCGGAATGAATGTAGTTTTCAAACAAGTACATGAGGATATCAAACATACTTTAGCGCCTCCCCACTTTGATATAACCGCCTGGTACGGCTGCCACTAGCCCTTCTAATTCGAGTAACACTACTTTCTCCATGACTTCAGCAACCTCGAGTCCGGACAATTGTACCATGTCATCAATTGTTCGTGGCTCTGAACTCAGACTAGCGAACAATCGATTGTTTGCCAAGCTTTCATCAAGATATTGTCGCTCTTCTGAAACCGGTGCTTGAGCGGGGTTAATCGAAAACCACTCTAGAATATCCTGTGGTGTGTTGATTAACTTTGCCCCCTGCTGTATCAGCCAATGACACCCCTGATGCTCCGGCAACAAAACCGACCCGGGAACAGCACCGACTTCACGCCCTTCATTCAACGCGTGTATTGCCGTTGAGAGCGAACCACTTTTACGGGCGGCTTCAACCACAACAACCGCCTGACTAATACCACTAATAATACGGTTACGCCGGGGAAAATGATCTGTCCTTGCGGTTTGTCCGGGCGGAAACTCAGAAATTAACAAGCCCTGATGGGCAATGAAATCCTGCAAGGCTTTGTTTCGTCGAGGGTAGTATTGATCAATTCCGGTACCCAAAACGGCAATGGTTTTGCCTTTGTCTGCGGCAGTTTTGTGCGCCTGGGCATCAATGCCCATTGCCAGGCCGCTCACCACAACAATACCCGACGCGACCAGTTTTTCACTGATCCAGTCAGCAACCTGCAGCCCGCTATGGCTCGCTTTGCGGCTGCCTACAACCGCCACACAGACCCCTTGAAGCAACTCTTTCCGACCTCTGTAGTAGATTAACCAGGGCGGATTGCTGATTGCTTTTAACGATGCCGGGTAATCGTCGCTGAAGTAAGATATAACGCCCTGATAATCACTTAGACACCAGCTCTCAGCGGCTTTCAACCAGCGCGAGTCTACCGGTTTTAGCGATTGCCCCCATCGCTCAAACAGCGTTTGCCAGCTGTCACACTCCCGTGCCGCTTTCTGTACCTTGTTTGATGCGCGTGTCATCCCCATTAATACACATAATTCCTGTGTGTTCACAGACTGTCCTTGACCTACCGATTTAAGGTAAACTAAGGGTAGATGAAGATTTGGAGGTTCTAATGGCAAAAATGACGGTTCTGAAATATCCAGACGAACGGTTACGCAAAGTCGCACAGCCGATTGACAAAGTGGATGACAGCATCCGCTCGGTTATCGATGATATGTTCGAAACTATGTATGAAGAGCAAGGCGTTGGCCTTGCCGCAACTCAGGTCGATGTTCACAAGCGTTTGTTTGTTGCTGACTGCAGCGAAGATCAGAACGAACCGCTGGTGTTTATTAACCCGGAGATAACCGAAGCCGAAGGTCATTTCAAGAATGACGAAGGTTGCCTGTCGTTTCCCGGCGTTTATGCAAAAGTAGAACGTGCGGAAAAAATTACGGTTACGGCTTTAGATAAAAACGGTGAACGTTTCAGTCGTTCGGCAGAAGGCCTTTTAGCTATTTGTATTCAGCACGAAATTGATCACTTAGAGGGTAAACTCTTTGTCGATTATTTATCGCCACTGAAACGCGAGCGTATTCGTAAGAAATTAGAGAAAGAACAGCGTTTGGCTGAAAAGTATGCGGCGGAAGCACAGTAATGCGGATAGTCTTTGCAGGCACGCCCGATTTTGCCGCACAACACTTACAGCAATTGCTTGATGAAGCTCATCAGATAGTCGGTGTTTACACCCAACCCGACCGCCCTGCAGGACGCGGCAAAAAGCCGCAACCGAGCGCCGTTAAGAAACTGGCAGTTGAACACCAACTACCCGTTTACCAGCCAGAGTCGTTAAAATCGGAAGAAGCTCAGTCGGCTTTAGCAGAGCTAAAACCTGACGTAATGGTCGTTGTTGCTTATGGTTTATTGCTGCCGCAAGCGGTGTTGGATATCCCGGCCAAAGGTTGTCTGAATGTTCATGGCTCTTTGTTGCCTAGATGGCGGGGTGCAGCTCCTATTCAACGCGCCATATGGGCAGGAGATTCAGAGTCAGGCGTTTGCATTATGCAGATGGAAGCAGGCCTGGATACTGGTCCGGTACTGCATGAAGAACGATGCGCTATTAGCCCGCAGGAGACCTCCGCTTCGCTTTACCATAAACTTGAAAGCCTTGGTCCAAAAGCGTTAATCACAGTATTAGCAGACCTTGAAAGTTATCAACGCCAGGCCAAACCGCAAAGTGACAGCGAAGCCACCTATGCAAAAAAGCTGACTAAGCAGGAAGGCAAAATAGACTGGACGCAGCCGGCCGCATTTATTGAACGCTGCGTAAGGGCATTTAACCCCTGGCCCATGAGCTGGTGTCAGTCAGACAATTTAAAGGCTCAACAGAATACGATTAAAATTCATGCTGCTGAATTGGTTCAGGGTGCCAGTAACAAAAGGCCCGGAACTATTATTAGCAGCACGCACCAAGGTATAGACATTGTCACTGGCGATGGTCTTTTGCGTATTACCCAGGCACAAATGCCGGGCAAAAAGGTGCAGCCGGCCAGTACGCTGGTTAACGGCTACAGCAACGTATTTAGTCCCGGACTGGAATTACAATGAGTCAGCAGAAGAAATCCGAAGGCAGCGGTCACGGCGCAAAAAGCCGGGCGGCGGCTGCGAGTGCCCTGTTTCAGGTTTTAGAGAAAGGCGAGTCGCTTTCGGCGGCCCTGCCTTATGCAACCAGCAAATTACCCGACGCAGATAAACGTCTTGCCAGTGCGATTAGTTACGGTGTTTTGCGCGTTCTGCCCAGCCTTAATCGCTTGGTTGGCGCAAAATTGGATAAGCCCCTCAAAGGTAAGTTAAAAGTATTGCATTACCTGTTACTGGTTGGTGCCTATCAATTGTATTGCCAACGAATTAAAGATCACGCTGCCGTAAGTGCAACCGTAGAAGCCGCTCGTATACTGGGTAAAAGAAACCATAAAGGCTTAGTGAACGGTATACTGCGTCAGTTATTGCGCGAAGCTCCTTCAGCCGATGACTCACACCAACGTGAGTTACCCTGTGATTCAATGCAGAATCATCCTCGCTGGTTATTTGATGCCATTAACAATGACCACCCCGAGCATGCCGATAACATTCTGGCGGAAAACAACACTCACCCGCCTATGTGGTTACGTGTGAATGAGCGATTTTCCACTCGCGATGACTACTTACGGCAGCTTCAGGATAGTGACATTGCAGCAACGGCTGATGCCAGCGCAATCAATGCAATTCAATTGCATGCGCCCTGTCCGGTAGAGAAACTCCCCGGCTTTGCCCGTGGCCATGTGTCTGTACAGGACAGATCCGCTCAGCTGGCAGCAGACTTTCTAAATGTAAATGCTGCGCATCGTGTACTCGACTGCTGCGCCGCTCCCGGCGGTAAATTACTCCATTTATTGGAACGGCACAGCTTTGAACAACCGGTTCAGGCTATTGATATCGACCCCAAGCGCCTTGAGCGAGTGGATGAAAACCTAGAGCGTGCTGGTTTAAGCGCTGTTATTCACTGTGCAGATGTCGCCACGACCAATGACTGGTGGGACGGCGAGCAATTCGACCGCATACTGCTGGATGCCCCCTGCTCCGCAACCGGTGTGATACGCCGACACCCGGATATTAAATGGTTACGCCGCGCTGAAGACATCAGCGAACTGGCAAAGTTACAGAAGCAGATACTCAGCTCACTTTGGCCACTACTTAAGCCAGGCGGAGAACTGCTGTATGCAACCTGCTCTATTCTGCGTCAGGAAAACCAAACTCAAATTGAGTCTTTTCTACAGCAGCAGTCTGGTGCTAGTCTGATACCTATAACAGCAGAGCATGACACACTGCAATTGCTTCCCGGACAATATGGCGGGGATGGTTTCTTTTACGCGAGACTGAAGAAAGCCCAATGAAAATAATCATACTCGGTGTTGGCCAGGTCGGCGGCACATTGGCAGAAAACCTGGTTGGTGAGCGCAACGACATCACCATAGTTGATACCAATAACGACTTACTGGACGACTTGCAGGACAAATATGACTTGCGTGTTGTCGTCGGTAACGGCGCTCATCCGGACGTATTGCGTAAAGCTGGTGCAGACGACGCAGATTTGCTGATTGCCGTAACCAGCAGCGATGAAACCAATATGATTGCCTGTCAGGTTGCTTATTCCATTTTTAATACACCGAAAAAAATAGCCCGAATCCGTTCTGAAGAGTATATCCGTTATAAAGATCAGCTATTTCATAATCAAGACGCGCCGGTCGATCACATCATTTCTCCGGAACAGTTAGTTACTAACTACATCAGACGGTTAATTGACTACCCCGGCGCTTTGCAGGTTATGGAGTTTGCTAACGGTCGTGCCAGTTTGGTTGCGGTCCGGGCTTACTATGGCGGCAAGCTCGTCGGGCACGCAATTTCTACTCTGCGGGAGCACATCCCCAATATAGACACTCGAGTCGCGGCCATTTATCGTCAGGGCAAGCCCATCCGCCCGACAGGAACCACTATTATTGAAGCCGATGACGAAGTTTTCTTTATTGCAGATACTCGTCATATCAGCACGGTAATGCAGGAGCTGCAGAAGCTTGAAGACAAATACCGACGCATCATGATTGTCGGTGGTGGCAATATTGGCGCAGGTCTGGCTAAGCAGCTGGAAGTTGACCACAGGGTCAAACTGATAGAGCGCTCTGAAGCGCGCGCAGAAGAGTTGTCACAAAGCCTTGAGCACACATTAATTTTCCGCGGTGACGCCTCCGATCAAAAACTGCTGGAAGAAGAGCACGTTGAAGATATTGATGTTTTCATTGCGGTAACCAACGACGACGAAGCAAATATCATGTCGGCTATGTTGGCTAAGCGCATGGGTGCCCGCAAAACCATGGTACTGATTCAGCGCAGTGCTTACGTTGACCTGGTTCAGGGCGGTGAAATTGATATTGCTATATCGCCACAACGCGCCACCGTTTCAGCGTTACTCACCCACGTACGCCGTGGGGATATTGTGAATGTGTACTCGCTGCGTAAAGGCGCTGCTGAAGCCATTGAAGCCATTGCACATGGTGATGAAGACACCTCTAAGGTCGTCGGAAAGGCCATTAAAGACATTAAACTTCCGCCGGGTACCACTATTGGCGCCGTTGTTCGGGGGCATGAAGTACTCATGGCGCACAGCGAAACCATTATTCACTCGGACGACCACGTTATTCTGTTCTTGCTGGATAAAAAGTACATTGATCAGGTTGAGAAAGTCTTCCAGCCCAGCGCAATGTTCTTCTAATTAAGAGGCTTTAGCTGAACCCGGCCTCGGGTAGCGGCCTGTAGTTTTTTCTGCAGCGTCTCTACCTCTATGGGTCTTAATAACACAGTCAGCAACACACTCTCTCCGTATTCCGACGAGGCTGTTTCAACACCGGCTTCAAATAAAATAGGCTCTACATCGCCCTGGTCGGTATAGGCAAAGTGCAACTGAAACCCCTGTTTGAAAACCCGACGTTCTTTTTCAAGCTCCGCTAACGCAGTGACGGTCGCTTCCGTATAGGCTCGTTGAAGGCCTCCAGTCCCTAACTTTACGCCGCCAAAGTAGCGCACCACTATTGCCGTAACCTCCCCTACACCACTGCTTTGCAGTGCCATAAGCATGGGCCTTCCTGCCGTTCCGGAAGGCTCTCCGTCATCACTGGAGGCTAAACGTTGGCTATTATTCGGAGCAGAAAACACGGAGGCTGAACAGTAGTGCGAAGCTTTTGGCCACCTTCTTTGTACTTCAGTTAAAAATTCAGCGGCGCTGACTTCATTGTCGGTATGCGCAAGGCAGGCGATAAAACGACTGCCTTTTATCTCTATTTCAACTTCAGCTTCAGAGACCGGAATATCGTAATCTTGATCATGCAAGACGGGTAACCTTTTTCACGTAAGCATCCAAAGACGTTTGTCGCGTAAGGTTATCATTTCGTTCCCGATAGATAACAATGTTATCTTCAATCCGTACACCGCCAAATGGCCGAAACTCATCCACCCTCTTCCAATTAATAACGTGCTTATTGCGAGAACTCGCCAGCTTTTGCAGTAAAGGCTCAATAAAGTAAATACCGGGTTCAATGGTATACACCTGCCGCGGCTCGACAGTACGGGTTGTTTTTAATGTAAGGTGGCCTGTTGGCGACGGTATGGGGGTTCCCCGCTCGTCAGCCTGAGCAGCGCCAACGTCGTGCACTTGCAGTCCTAGAGGGTGGCCCAGGCCATGCGGGAAAAACACGCTCGTTATGCCGTCTTCAATCATTTGCTCGGGACTGCAACTGACAAAACCAAAGGCAAAAAGCACGTTAGCAATTTGCTCGTGAGCCAACTGATGTAATACAGGAAACTCCATACCTGGCTTCATTTTATCAATAAGCGCTAACGTAATTTGGTCAAGAGCCGCTATCAGCTCTTCATACTCATTATGCTCTGCCGACCAAGTCCGGCTAATATCGGCAGCGTAACCGCAAACCTCAGCGCCGGCATCAACCAACATCGACTTTAACGACACTTGTGATTTTTTATCCGGTAACCAATGGTGTAAAACACTCGCGTTCTTATTTTGTCCAATAATATGATTGTACGGTACTTCATTCTGCCCTTGCCGTGTCGCCGCCATATAATTCAACAGGCAATCAAACTCGGAGTCGCCTTTAAAAAAGGCCTCTGCCGCGGCAATATGTCCTTCTGCGGCAATATGGTTGGCTTGCGCTAAGCAGGCTATTTCATAGTCTGTTTTGAACAAACGATGATAATGAAAGAAGTGAAGAACCGGGTCTGGGTTGATGTTCTCAAAGCCTAGCGCTTTTGCTACTTCAATATGTTCACCCAGGTAGGCGGCGTTTTTCTTATCATAAGGTAAGAGCTTTTCTATAGCCTCAGGCGAACTGATGTGTTCCACGTGGAACTCTTCTAGCCAGGGTTCACTTTCTAAATTTGCTGTTGTATGCCAAAAGTCCGGAGCATTGAGCAGAACGAGCGTTGGACGGGTCTCGGGTTTTATAATGACCCAGGCATTAGGAAGCTGCGTTTCCGGACACCAAGCCTTGAAATGAGGATTCGCACGAAAAGGATAATTCATGTCATCCAAAAACCAGCGCTTTTGCTGGCCTGAGTGTATTGCGAGTAAATCTAAATTTTCTCGTTTGCAGAGTCGCTCCGCACGGGTTTGAAGCTGCTTTATATGGTCAGGAAATAACGGCCACAAATCTGCTGTCGCAGTCATATTGAATCGCCTTATTCAGTCTCAACAATGGTCATATCAACAACTTGCTCAAACAAATTATCCTCGTTACCACCTAACATCCTATAAATTTGTTGGTAACTCAATACCGCTTTTACATAATCTCGGGTTTCATGGTAAGGGATGGTTTCAACCCACTCATCGGCATAAACAGGCTCTTCTGGTAGCCACTCTCTCACACGGTAGTATCCTGCATTATAGCTTGCCGTAGCTAATAGCCAGTTATTCTCAAACCGATGTTTCAGGCGACTCAAGTAATGAGTTCCTAATCGCACATTGACCGACGGGTCATTTAAACGACGCCAACTGTTGTTTTTGGTATCCAGTTGTTTGGCGGTGCCGGGCAGTATTTGCATTAAGCCTCTGGCGCCCGCGCTGGAATAAGCATCATGCCGGAAGTTGCTTTCTCGCCGGGTAATGGCTAAAGCCCAGTTTTCATCTATTCCTGCGGCCTGTGATGCCCTTCCTAATATGTCTTTATAAGCTAATGGGAAACGAATGCCCACGGCGTCAAAATGACCAATTTGCGCTAATGTCCATATGGCTTGATCATGCCACCCCCACTCGCTGGCAAGATACGCTGCGACCTTTTGCTCTTCGCCATCGAGTTGAGTTAATAAGTGATTCCACTCTCTCCTTGCGTCCACCCAGCGCTCAAGCTGAATAAGCTCGTATGCACGCTGGACACTCGGATGGTTCCGGATCTGTTCAAGCTGAACCACACTCACCTCAAGCTTTTCGTGCTCAAGGCTAACCGGTTTCTGTAACCTTGCAGAGGCTAGAAAGCCGTAATAATGGCGTTCGTCGGATAAGTCTTCGTAGAGTTGCTGAGCAACTAACGCATTCCCGGTAATTTCCTGCGTACGCGCAAGCCAGTAACGCCACTGATTCCCTTGCCGAATAGCAACGGGGAGACTTTGAATAGCATCACGCAGACCTTCGTAATCTTTGTCTTTAAGGTAAATAGCTAAACGCCACTGAAGAACTCGCTCATTGAGCGCATTAACCGGAACACGGTCATGCCAGACGCGCGCTTCCGGATGAGACTTCAAACTTAGCGCAACCGCAAACTCTTCTGCTATGCGTTCTTCCTGCGCCTCTGAAAAGGGTAGCTCGGGCTTCAGTTTTTTATAACTGCGCAGGGCAATATTTTCATCTCGCCAAATAAGCTTTGTCAGTGCAAAAGTCGTTATCTGGGCTTCTTTTTCAGGGTAACGTCCCTTAAACCAGGAACCGTCTTCAATGGCCGCCGGTGAATAGCGCACTTTATGATAAAACTCACCCAGATATTGCTGTAACTCCGGTAATAACCCTGTGAGGTAAGGCAGTAACGTTGGGTTACCGCGTTCAGCTGCCATCTTCAGTCTATTCCAAACTTTCTCATCAGTACGTCCGTCAAGGCTTTCCCATTCCTTCAAAATGGGATCACAGGCTGAAGGAAGTGAAAAACCGTGTTCCCAAATAGCATCAACCTGGCGACGGAAAGGCCCGTCCCCCAAACCTTTTTCTCGTTGCGCTTCAATAAACTGACAACGGTGAGTCAAAGTGCCCGGATGCCGAAAGTCGCGAATAAAGCGTGCATGCTCTTCTTGCCCTGCCAGGTAAGTAAGCCACGGCTGCCTTAGCTGCCAGTCGAGTGGTGTGTTGTCATACTTTTCCAGAAAAGCCAAAACCCGGTCTTCATTAGCCAAATAGCCTACTTGCTCCAGCCTTGTCAGTTCCAGATACGGAACGAGCGGGTAGCCCTCCAGCTTCTGTAATAACTGACGGTATTCATTCAGACGACCACGCTTAGCGGCGTATTCTGCTTTTTTGAATAGCTCACGCTGCTGCTCCCGTTGTTCACTATCAACAGGTTCAGATTGGGCTGCACCACTACTAAACAGCGATAACGCGAAAAACAATGGTGCACTGTAACGTATGATAAACGACTGCTTTTTCATTAATTCAAACGCATGTTTAAATAACCGTTGAAAAATTGGCGTATTCGCGCCAAACTCTCTCTACCTTAACCCAAAGCTATAGCAGAATCAGTTTCTTTATAGCAACAAATTAATGGAAGTCGTGGGAGACCCAAGATGATCTATCAAGGTGAAAGCATTCGGGTCGATTTTATCGAACCAGGTTTCGCAGAATTACAATTTGATGCGAAAGGCTCGGTTAATAAATTCGACCAGGCAACATTAGAAGAATTCAGTGAAGCACTGACAAAATTACAAAACACTGACGATTTACGTGGCGTCATTGTCACCAGTAGCAAGTCGACCTTTATTGTAGGCGCTGACATTACTGAGTTCCTGACACTATTCTCTGATCAGGAAAAAACCCGCAGCTGGGTCGCAAAAGCATCACGCGTATTTGACCAACTGGAAGACCTGCCGGTACCCACCGTTGGTGCGGTTAAAGGCTTCGCGTTAGGCGGCGGCTGTGAGGCACTATTAGCCTGTGACTACCGTGTAGCGGATACCACAGCAACTATCGGCCTGCCTGAAGTTAAACTGGGTCTTATCCCGGGCTTTGGCGGTACTATGCGTTTACCTCGCGTTATTGGTCCTGATAACGCTTTAGAGTGGATCACCACAGGTAAAAACAACAAAGCAGAAGACGCGCTTAAAGTTGGCGCAATTGATGCGATTGTTGAGCCAGAGAACCTGACAAAAGCGGCGTTGAATTTAGCGAAAGCTGCCGCTGCCGGCGAGCAAGACTGGAAAGCCAAGCGTCAGCCTAAGTTAGAGCCGTTAAAAGCCAACGACACCGAGTTGATGATGACTCTGGTTACCGCTAAAGGTTTAATTGCAGCCAAAGCCGGTAAACACTACCCGGCACCGCACAAGGCGTTAGAAGCAATTGAAAACGGCGCACGCGAACACCGTGAAGGCGCATTAAAAGCTGAAAACAACGCATTTTTCGATCTGACCCAAACTGAAGCGTGTCAGGCACAGGTTGGTATCTTCCTGGCGGACCAGGCGGTTAAAAGTAAGTCTAAGAAGTACGCCAAAGCAGCAACCAAAGAAATCAAAACAGCGGGTGTTTTAGGCGCAGGTATTATGGGCGGCGGTATCGCTTACCAGTCTGCCCTTAAAGGCGTACCGGCTGTAATGAAAGACATTAAGCAAGACGCTTTAGATTTGGGCATGAAAGAAGCTGGCAAGATCCTGAAAAAAGGTGTTGAGCGCGGTAAGGTGAACAACGAGAAGATGATTAAAATCTTATCTTCTATTACACCTACGCTGCTGAACGATGCCGTTAAAGACGTCGACATTGTGGTTGAAGCCGTTGTTGAGAACCCGAAAGTGAAAGGTTCGGTATTGGCGGAAATTGAAGGTGTCATTGGTGATGACGCAATTCTTACCTCTAACACCTCGACCATTTCTATTACAGAGCTCGCTAAAAACCTGAAGCGTCCTGAAAAATTCTGCGGTATGCACTTCTTTAACCCGGTACATAAAATGCCGCTGGTTGAGATTATTCGTGGCGAGAAAACTTCAGATGACACTGTTAATGCCGTAGTAGCCTATGCATTGAAACTGGGCAAAACCCCTATCGTTGTTAACGACTGCCCGGGCTTCTTAGTGAACCGCGTATTGTTCCCTTACCTGGCAGGCTTTGCCGGTATGGTTGATGAAGGCGTTGATTTCGTCGGCATCGACAAGGTTATGGAGAAGCAGTTCGGCTGGCCTATGGGTCCTGCGTACTTGAGCGACGTTGTCGGCATCGACACGGCGGATCATTGTACCGTTGTTATGGAAGCAGGCTTCCCGACCCGCATGAAACGCGACGAGTCCAGCGCCATTGCTAAGCTGGCAGCCGCTGAGCGTTACGGTCAGAAAAACGGTAAAGGCTTCTATGTTTACGGCACCGACAAAAAAGGTAAGCCAACCAAAGAAGCTGATCCGGCGACTTATGAGTTACTAGGCTGTGAACAAGGCAAAAAGCTGGACGCAGATGAAGTCATTGCTCGCTGCATGATCCCAATGGTGAACGAAGTGGTTCGCTGTCTGGAAGAAGACATTGTGGGCTCTGCTGCCGAAGCAGACATGGCGTTGCTTTATGGCTTAGGCTTCCCTCCATTCCGAGGCGGCCCTTTCCGTTATTTGGAAACGCTTGGCATGGACAACTTTATTCAACTGGCAGACAAGTACGCGCACCTGGGTGAAATTTATCAGGTTACCGACGGCATGCGCGAAATGGCTAAAGCCGGTAAATCTTACTTTGACACAACCAGCGCGAAGTAAGGCTTGAGGAGGTTATTAAAATGAAAGACATCGTCATTGTAGATTGTATTCGTACGCCAATGGGGCGTTCAAAAAATGGTGTTTTCCGCCATACTCGTGCCGAAGACCTCTCAGCTGCGCTGATGAAGGGCTTACTTGAGCGTAACCCGGAAGTTGACCCGGAAGAACTGGAAGACATTTACTGGGGTTGTGTACAGCAAACCTTAGAACAAGGTTTCAACATTGCGCGTAACTCAGCGTTAATTGCCGGCATTCCTCATAAGGTGGCTGGCGTTACCGTTAACCGTCTGTGTGGCTCATCCATGCAGGCGTTGCACGACGCTACCCGCGCTATTATGAACGGCGACGGCGAAATCTTTATGGCCGGTGGTGTTGAGCACATGGGTCACGTGCCAATGACTCACGGCATCGACTTTCACCCCGGCATGAATAAGTCTGTAGCAAAAGCTTCGGGCAGCATGGGTATGACCGCTGAATTGTTGTCTCGCAAGTTCGGTATTACCCGTGAACAACAAGACGAATTTGGCGCGCGCTCTCATAAGAAAGCGCACGAAGCGACAGTTGAAGGTCGCTTTGCTAAAGAGATTTACCCAATTAACGGCCACAATGCTGACGGCGAACTGGTACGCGTGACTGAAGACGAAGTTATTCGTCCGGAAACTACCGCAGAAGGCCTGTCACAGCTTCGCCCGGTGTTTGACCCTGCCAACGGCACGGTAACCGCAGGTACCTCATCAGCCTTGTCTGACGGCGCAGCTGCCATGTTGGTTATGTCTGCTGATAAAGCCAAAGAACTGGGTCTGACGCCACGCGTTAAGATTCGCTCAATGGCCGTTGCAGGCTGCGATCCTTCCATTATGGGTTACGGCCCCGTTCCGGCAACTGAGAAAGCACTTAAACGTGCTGGTGTGTCTATTGACGACATCGACGTTGTTGAACTGAACGAAGCCTTTGCCGCACAGTCACTGCCTGTACTTAAAGGTTTAAAACTGTTCGACAAGATGGAAGAGAAAGTGAACCTGAACGGTGGTGCTATCGCTTTAGGTCACCCATTAGGCTGCTCTGGCGCACGTATCTCAACGACGCTAATCAACTTAATGGAAGAGAAAAACGCGAAGCTTGGCTTAGCCACCATGTGCATTGGCCTTGGCCAAGGTATTGCGACGGTATTTGAACGCGTTTAAAAGAAACAGCAAAACTAGAGCGGTTTAACACTTTAACTGCTCTGAGGAAGGGGGGAGCGAAGGCTCGCCCCTTTTTATTGTCAGGAAATACTCAGAAACACGCCGTGAACCCATCCCTGGGGGCTTGACTGCAGCCATCCATGGCTGCAGACAGTTTCTGAGTATTTCCCGCCAACAAACAGCGGTGCAATCCATCACTCCCCCCTCACCTCTTAGTCGCGAAAGTGTTAAACTACTCGCCAATTTCACCTAACGTCTTTTAAAGAAGTCATGACCCAGATTAACTGCGACAAAGAACTCGATACCCTTGGCCTTAAATGCCCGGAGCCCGTAATGTTAGTTCGTGCGGCTATTCGTAAAATGAAGGTTGGTGAGGTATTGCTGATTATTGCGGATGATCCCGCAACAACCCGGGATATTCCGGGCTTTTGCGAGTTTATGGAGCATGAGTTAATGGGCTCTGAAACCGAAGAGATGCCTTACCGCTACTGGGTTAGGAAGGCCCACTAAAAGCCTGACATTCAAGTATCAGGCTTTATCTTTATTTAAATACATTTCCCAGAACTCAGCCTGACCAACTTCACCTAATTCGTAAGGTTCAAAACCAAAGTTTTTGTAGGCCTGCTTGGCACGGTCATTGTTTTCCAAAACTTCTAGAGTCAGCTTCACGCAACCACGGAATTCTGCCAGTGTTTTCACTTCTTCCAGAAGTTTACGAGCAACGCCCTGGCCTCGATATTCCGGAATAACCGCTATGTCGTGAATATTCATTAATGGTTTTGCAGCGAAGGTTGAGAAGCCTTCTACACAGTTTGCAACGCCAACCGGGGTATCACCATCGTAGGCCAGCAAAGAAAAGACATGGTCTCTTTTTGCCATTTCATCTATCAGACTTTCTTTAACTTCATCTGATATGCCTTCACCACCACCCATTGGGTCTTTAGCGTAAGCATCCAACATAGCTATAACGGCATTACGGTGTTTGGGGTTACTATAATCCGCAAGTGTAATTTCTATCATTCGTCCTTCGCTCATTTTACAACGTAAACTGTTTCATTTGCTCAGCAACAGGCTGGTAGCAATGACAGCTGGTAACATGGTCGTTCACCATACCAACTGCTTCCATAAAAGCATAGCAAATGGTCGGCCCGACAAACTTAAAGCCTTCCTTTTTTAACGCTTTTGCCATGCTTTGGGAAGCCTCAGTTTCGGTTGGAATCTCACTTTGCGTCCGATACGCATTAATAATCGGTGAGCCGCCAACAAACGCCCATAGCCATTGCTCAAATCTAACACCTTTCTCTTCTAGCTTTAAAAAGGCTGCGGCGTTAGTGAAAATCGCATCAATTTTCGCCTTGCTACGAATAATATCACGGTTGCTGTACAACCGTTCGCGATCAGCATCACTCATTGCCACAATAGCTTTCGGATCAAAACCCAAAAAGGCTTTCTCGTAGCCCGCTTGTTTGCGCAATATGGTTAACCAGCTAAGACCCGCCTGCTGCCCGTCCAGACACAGTTTGGCGAAGAGTTCTATCGGGTCACGTACCGGCCTTCCCCAGACATTGTCGTGATACGCACGGTAATCGTCAGCAGATTCACACCAGGAACAACGTTCTGGTTCATTATTTGTCATGCCTTCCCCTATAACCAAGGCGCGTCAGAGGGTATAATCTACGCATATTTTTCGACCATTGGTCAACCACAAATAAAAAAGCAGAGAATGCGTATGTCGAAATACGATGTGAAAACCTTTCAGGGGCTTATTCTTGCTCTTCAGGACTACTGGGCTCAGCAAGGCTGTGCCGTGGTTCAGCCATTAGATATGGAAGTGGGTGCAGGCACTTTTCACCCAATGACGTTTTTACGCTCATTAGGCCCCGAGCCAGCCAGTTTTGCTTATGTTCAGCCTTGCCGCCGTCCTACTGATGGTCGTTATGGCGAGAACCCAAACCGATTACAGCACTACTATCAGTTTCAGGTCATTATGAAGCCTTCACCTAAAGACATTCAGGAACTTTACCTGGGCTCTTTAGAAATGCTTGGCTTTGACACACTGACTCACGACATACGCTTTGTAGAAGACAACTGGGAATCGCCTACTCTGGGCGCCTGGGGTCTGGGCTGGGAAGTCTGGCTTAACGGTATGGAAGTCACTCAGTTTACTTACTTCCAGCAAGTCGGTGGTTTAGAGTGCCGCCCCGTGGCCGGAGAAATTACCTACGGCCTGGAGCGTTTGGCCATGTACATTCAGGGTGTGGACAGCATCTACGACCTGGTCTGGACCGACGGCCCTCGCGGTAAGATCTTGTATCGCGACGTTTTTCATCAGAATGAAGTTGAGCAATCAACTTACAACTTTGAATACGCTGACGTTGATGTGCTTTTCCGTCGCTTCGACGACTGTGAAAAAGAGTGCGAACTGCTCATAGAAAAATCTTTGGCTTTGCCTGCGTATGAGCAAGTGATGCGAGCGTCTCACGCGTTTAACCTGCTGGATGCCCGGCATGCTATCTCTGTGACCGAAAGGCAGCGCTACATACTTCGTGTCAGAACCATGGCAAAAGCCGTTGCCGAAGTTTATTACCAGGCGCGCGAAGCTCTGGGCTTCCCTTTAGCCGACAATAAAAACAACCCAGCAGCGAACTAAGGAGAGCCAAGCCGTGCAAAAAGAAAACTTATTAATTGAGCTAGGTACCGAAGAGCTTCCTCCAAAAGCCTTAAAGTCACTGCGCGACAGCTTAAAGTCGGGTATTGAGTCTGGTTTAAAAAGCGCTGAGCTGAATTTTGATAGTATTGAAGCTTATGCCACTCCTCGTCGGTTAGCTGTCCTGGTTAAACAGGTTGAGACCGAGCAGCAGGATAAAGAAGTAGAGAAACGCGGTCCCGCTGTTAATGTGGCTTTTGATGATTCAGGTAATCCGACAAAAGCCGCCGAAGGCTGGGCTCGTTCTAATGGTATTACCGTTGAGCAGGCTGACCGTCTAAAGACAGACAAGGGCGAATGGCTGCTGCATAAGGCAACAGTAAAAGGCCAGGCGCTCGCTGAATTAGTTCAGGGTATGCTGGAAGCCGCCATTAAAACACTACCTATTCCTAAGCCTATGCGCTGGGGTGACAGCACCGCACAGTTCATTCGCCCGGTTCATACACTGACGGTTATGCTGGGTAGCGAGCTCATAAAAGCTGAAATTCTGGAAACTAAGAGCGCTCGTTTTATTCAGGGTCATCGTTTTCATTCTCCTGAAGGTTTTGAGCTTGATCATGTCGACAACTACCTTGAAAAGCTGCGTCAAGCGAAAGTAACCGCTAACTTCGAAGAGCGTATTGAGACAATTCAATCGGAGATCTCACGTCTTGCTTTGGAACTCGGCGGCCAGGTTATTCAGGATGACGAGTTAGTTGAGGAAGTTGCTGCACTGGTGGAATGGCCCGTAGCTTTAACCGCAAGTTTCGATCAGGGTTTTCTGGCTGTGCCAAAGGAACCTCTCATTGTCACCATGAAAGACGACCAGCGTTACTTCCCGGTTGAAGATGGCAAAGGTAATTTATTATCTCAATTCATTTTCATCACCAATATTGAAAGTCGCGACCCGCAACAAATTGTTAAAGGTAATGAAAAGGTTGTTCGCCCTCGCCTGGCGGATGCACAGTTTTTCTTTGAGTCCGATAAGAAAAAAACACTGGAGTCTCGCCTTTCAGCACTGGATTCTGTACTTTTCCAGAAGCAACTCGGAAGTATTGGTGACAAAGCACGTCGCATTTCCGTGTTAGCCGGTAAAATTGCCAACCAGTTAAACGCTGACGTAAAAGCTTCACAAAGAGCCGGCCTGCTGTGCAAAGCTGACCTGGTATCCGATATGGTTTCAGAGTTTCCTGAAACTCAAGGTGTTATGGGTAAGCACTATGCACTTAACGACGGTGAAAGTGAAACTATCGCACAGGCAATTGAGCAACACTACTGGCCTCGCTTTTCCGGTGATGAATTACCTCAAACCAAAGAGGCCTGTGCCGTCGCATTAGCCGACAAACTGGATACGCTGGTCGGAATATTTGGTATTGGCCAGGTACCCAAAGGGGATCGTGACCCCTTTGCTCTTCGCCGCGCAGCTTTAGGTTTATTACGTACACTGGTGGAGCGCGATCTCGCACTCGATTTAAACGAGTTACTGACAGCCTCAGTAGAAGGCTTTGGTGACAAGCTATCCAATAAAACAGTAGCTGCCGACGTATTTGAATTCCTGCTTGGCCGCTTCCGCCCTTGGTATCAGGATCAAGGTATTTCGGTTGATGTTATTCAGTCAGTACTGGCACGATCGCCGTCAAAGCCAACCGACTTCGACCAACGCGTTAAGGCTGTTCAGTCATTTAAATCTCTGGACTCTGCCGAAAGTTTAGCAGCCGCCAATAAGCGCGTTGGGAATATTCTCGCAAAGTCTAAAGAAGAAATATCAGGAAAAGTTGATGAGTCTGTTTTACAAGAAGAGTCCGAAACAGCCCTTTATCGTTTAGTAACGCAAACTGAAAGCGCTATTAAGCCGCTTATTGCTAACGGTGATTATAGTGACGCCCTTACACAATTATCAGAGCTTAAAGAGCCTGTCGATGCGTTTTTCGAACATGTAATGGTTAATGCGGAAGACGATACAGTTCGTGTGAACCGACTTAACTTACTGTTCAGATTACGTCAGTTGTTCCTGGAAATAGCAGACATATCTCTTCTTCAGTAAGTCTTTGATTTAAAAATAAAAAGCCGGTTCATTTTGCATGAACCGGCTTTTTTTATGCCGACATTCTTATGTCTATTAACTAGACGTCGAGGTTAGCAACCTTAAGCGCGTTAGACTCTATAAATGCTCTACGAGGCTCGACCTCATCACCCATTAAGGTGGTGAATAACTGATCCGCGCCAATAGCATCTTCAATAGTAACCTGAAGCATACGACGGGTTTCAGGGTCCATGGTCGTTTCCCACAGTTGGTCAGGGTTCATTTCTCCCAAACCTTTATAGCGTTGAACATAAAGTCCACGCTTAGACTCGTTAATAAGCCATTCAACAGCGTCAACAAAGTGGTTAATTGGTTGCTTTTTCTCACCACGGAGAACGTAGCCACCTTCTTCTACCAGCGAGTCGATTTTTTCGCCAAGCGTCACTATCTGTTCATAGTCTTTCGACATTAAGAACTCGTAGTTAAGTGGGTAATCGGTATCAACCCCATGCTGACGAATGGTTGTTGTCGGCAACCACATTCTGCGTTCAGTATCTTCATGCAAAGAGACAGTATAGGTTGCTGAATCGACTTCTCTGGCTGTTAGGTCATCGTTTAGTGTCTTGACCCACTTGGCCATATAATCTTTGTCTTTCAACCGTTCATCAGTTAGACGAGGCGCGTAGAACAGGCGCTGCAGAAAACGTTCCGGCATACGACGGCTCAGGCGTTTTATATTTTCCTGTGCCATTTGGTAGCCGTTAACCAGCTCTTCCAGCTTTTCACCCGCAATACCCGGAGCGGTTTCGTTAACGTGTAACGACGCGTTGTCCAACGCCAAACTGGTCAGGTAACGAATCAATGACGGATCGTCTTTAATATAGACTTCTTGCTTACCTTTTTTCACCTTATACAAAGGAGGCTGAGCAATGTAGATGTAACCACGCTCAATAATCTCCGGCATTTGGCGATAGAAGAAGGTCAGCAACAAGGTACGAATGTGAGAACCGTCAACGTCAGCATCCGTCATTATAATAATACGGTGATAACGTGTTTTATCCGGGTTGTACTCATCACGACCAATGCCACAGCCCATTGCTGTGATTAAAGTTCCGACTTCAACCGATGACAGCATTTTATCAAAACGTGCTTTTTCAACGTTAAGGATTTTACCTTTTAGCGGCAGTATCGCTTGGTTTTTGCGATTACGCCCCTGCTTCGCTGAACCGCCTGCAGAGTCACCCTCCACAATGTAGAGTTCAGACAGTGCAGGATCTTTTTCCTGACAATCGGCCAGCTTACCCGGAAGCCCCGCTATATCTAAAGCACCTTTACGACGAGTCATTTCACGAGCTTTACGAGCCGCTTCACGCGCCCGAGCCGCATCAATAATTTTATTGATGATAAGCTTGGCTTCACCTGGGTTTTCTAACAGATAATCGGCTAACTGTTCATTCATTGACTGCTCTACAGCCGACTTCACTTCAGAAGAAACGAGTTTATCTTTTGTCTGAGAAGAAAACTTAGGGTCTGGTACTTTAACGGAAATAATTGCAGTTAAACCTTCACGGGCATCATCACCGGTTGCTGAGGTTTTTGCTTTCTTAGTAAAGCCTTCTTTTTCCATATAGGTGTTTAACGTACGAGTTAATGCTGCACGAAAACCCGCCAGGTGAGTACCACCGTCACGCTGTGGGATATTGTTGGTAAAGCAGTAAATATTTTCCTGGAAGGAATCGTTCCACTGCATGCTTACCTCTACACCAATACCGTCTTCTCTTTGAAGCGTAAAGTAGAAAGCTTTTTGATGAATGGGGGTTTTGTTCTGGTTTAAGTAGTTAACAAAAGCGGCAATACCACCTTCGTATTTAAAAACATCTTCACGGTCGTCACGTTCATCTCGCAACCGTATGCCAACACCCGAATTCAAAAATGAAAGTTCTCTCAGGCGTTTCGCCAAAATATCGTAGTGAAATTCAGTATTCGTGAAGGTTTCGTGACTCGGCCAAAAACGAAGCTCAGTCCCTGTTGTATCGGTTTCACCTACAGGTTTTACGTCACTGTCAGGCTCACCCATATGATAAGTTTGCTCGTAAACCTGGCCTTGTCGACGAATGGTCAACTGCAGCTTTTCAGACAGCGCGTTTACAACAGAGATACCAACACCGTGCAAACCACCAGACACTTTATAAGAGTTGTCGTCAAACTTACCACCAGCGTGCAATACGGTCATGATAACCTGAGCAGCTGAAACGCCCTCTTCTTCGTGTATATCAACGGGAATTCCGCGACCATCATCTTTCACACTGACTGAACCATCAGAATGAATAGTAACCATAATTTCTGAACAATGGCCCGCTAAGGCTTCGTCAATAGAGTTATCGACAACTTCAAAAACCATGTGGTGCAGACCCGTTCCATCATCTGTGTCACCAATGTACATACCTGGGCGTTTACGAACCGCATCCAACCCTTTGAGAACCTTGATACTCGATGAACCGTAATTATTTTCTTCCATAGTATTATCTCGATATCATTCGTTTATTACCCCATGTTCCACGTGGAACATTCGAGGTGATTTTTGAAATTTATCCGACAACTGCTTTCCAGTAATTGCGGTGATAAACACTTGTGCGTCTAGATTTTCTAACTCACGACAAAGTAACGCCTGGTTTCTTGAATCAAGCTCTGACGTTAAATCATCGACCAAATAGATGCAGGGTTGCTTTTTAATTTTTTGATAATGCTTCCCTTGCGCTAATTTCAAAGCGGTTATCGCGGTTTTTAGCTGCCCGCGAGATAAGCGATGCTTTACTTCCACACCATCTGCTATCACTTTGATATCTGCCTTATGTGCCCCAACTGAGGTGAAGCCGTATTTCTTATCTTTCTCTGTATGGCTTTCTAAGGCGTCAAATAAACTTTGGCTAGTATCCCAGCCCGATTTTAATCGAACCTCCATTGTAACATCGGAGAGAAAAGATTTCGCTAGTTCTTGTATATAATCATTAAGTTCTTCTAGGTATTTTTCGCGACTTTTACTAATGCGTTCACCATAATAGGCCAACTGTTCTTTCCAGTATTTGTCTTCCCGCACGGGAAGCGAGCGTTGTTTGAGTAAACTGTTTCTTTGTTTAAGCAATTGGGTGTAAGCAACCCAGTCCGAATAAAAAGAATGTTCCACGTGGAACACTCCCCAATCAATAAACTGTCTTCTCTGACCAGGACCCTCTAAAAGAATATCTACAGACTCAGGGGTTAACAACTGTACCGGCACTAAACGGGCAACATCTGACATCCGCTGAACATTCGCACCATTCAATCTTAACGACTGCTCGCCATCACCGCTGCGTCGAACGCCAATAGAGTAATCTTTAGAGCGACAAAATACGGTAAAGCCGCTATTACCCTCTTTAATTAACTGACGAAAACCACCTGGACGAAAAGAACGACCGAAACCGAGTAAATAAATAGCTTCAAGCAGGCTGGTTTTACCGGAACCGTTGTCTCCGGTAATTAGGTTAATTTGAGGACTGGGGGACAAAGCCACTTCCGAAAAATTTCTGAAGTGGCTTAAATTCAATGTCTCAATGAACATTTATAAGGCAGGGTTACAAACGCATGGGCATAATAACGTAACAGCAAGACTCGTCATGCTGAGGTTCAATTAGTGCACTGCTGTTTGAGTCAGACAGAGTAAAAGAAACCTGTTCGTCATCAATGTTATTTAAGACATCTAGCAAATAGCTAACGTTGAAGCCTATCTCAAGATCATCGCCTTGGTAATCGACTTCAATAACTTCTTCCGCTTGTTCTTGTTCAGGGTTTGTCGCAGTAATACAAAGCTCACCACTGCTTAAATTCAAGCGCACACCGCGAAATTTTTCATTTGATAAAATTGAAGCACGGCCAAAAGACTGACGTAAAGCATCACGATGCGCGACCACAACTTTATCACCGCCACTTGGTAAAACACGACGATAGTCAGGAAAACGACCATCTACCAATTTACTGGTAAACACCAGCTCTGGTGTTTCAACGCGAATATGGTTGTTTCCGATAGAAACCGACACTTCCTGATCGTCATCGCCCAAGAGACGAAGTAACTCAACCACCCCTTTACGAGGAACAATAACCTGTCGTTGTGCAAGGCCTGGTTGGTCTATAGCACAAGTGCTCATGGCCAAACGGTGACCGTCGGTTGCAACAGAGCGCAACATGCCATTATCCGTTTCAAACAACATACCATTTAAATAATAACGGACGTCCTGGTTCGCCATTGAGAAATGGGTTTTCTCCATTAGGTCCTTCAATATGGCCTGCTCAGTCACCAAATGGATGTCACTTTTCCAGTCATCGATATTTGGGAAGTCGTCCGACGACAGAGTACTGAGCTTAAACTTACTGCGACCCGATTTAACGGTTGCGCTGTCTTCCTGTGAAGTGAACTCAATTGTTGAACCTTCCGGTAAGCTCCGAACAATATCCAGAAGTTTCTTAGCTGGTACAGTAACTGCTGCATCCATATCTGCAGATTCCAGCGGTACCGAGGAGACCAGTTCAACTTCCAGGTCTGTTCCGGTCAATTTAAGCTGGCCGTTATCTACCTGTAATAACAAATTCGACAAAATTGGTAATGTATGCCGCCTTTCAACAGCACCACTCACAACCTGCAGTGGCTTGAGAAAAGCATCGCGGTTAATTGAAAATTTCATGACTGAGTCCCCTGTTTATAACGACATACCTTATGACGACAACGTTCGAATAAGATTTCTATAGTCTTCTTTTATGTCGTGCTGCGCATCTTTTAATTCTTGTATTTTTCGACAAGCATGTAAAACCGTCGTGTGGTCACGCCCGCCAAAAGCATCACCAATTTCCGGTAAACTGTGGTTGGTTAATTCTTTCGCCAACGCCATGGCCAACTGTCGTGGACGCGCTACGGAACGACTCCGGCGCTTAGACAAAATGTCAGCTAACTTAATATTATAATATTCTGCGACTGTCTTTTGGATGTTATCAATAGTGACCAACTTTTCCTGAGCGGCAATTAGGTCACGCAGTGCTTCGCGCACAAAATCGATAGTAATGGGTCGGCCGGTAAGTTGAACATTCGCGACAACCCGGTTCAGTGCACCTTCAAGTTCACGTACGTTTGAGCGTAATCTTTTGGCAATGAAAAAGGCGACTTCGTGTGGCATATGTAACCCACGTTCGTCGGCTTTCCGCATTAAAATAGCAACTCGCGTTTCTAATTCCGGCGGCTCTATAGCAATGGTCAAACCCCAGCCAAAACGGGATTTCAGACGATCTTCTACTCCATCTATTTCTTTCGGATAAAGATCGCTGGTCATAATAATTTGCTGATTACCTTCCAACAGTGCGTTGAAAGTATGAAAGAATTCTTCCTGAGAGCCCTTTTTATTTGCAAAGAAATGGATGTCATCTATTAGCAAAGCATCAACTGAACGGTAGTAACGTTTAAATTCATTGGTCGAACTGTTGCGAATTGAGTTAACCATGTCCTGAACAAAACGCTCTGCCCGAATATAAAACACCTTGGCGTCCTTCTTGTGCGCCATAATGCCATTGCCAACTGCGTGCAATAAGTGTGTTTTACCTAAACCCGTACCACCATAGACAAAAAGTGGGTTGTAAACACCGCCTGGATTCTCAGCTACCTGAATAGCCGCCGCGCGGGCTAGTTGGTTTGACTTACCTTCAACAAAATTATCAAAAGTGTATTCAGGATGAATATTGCTCTCAAACGGTACTTCAGTATCGGCATTACTTGAGGAAAAGTTCGGCGTCTTTCTGCGCGTTGCAGCAGCGCGTTGTTGCGAACTGTTATCTTTTTGTGTTGGCGACGCTTCCCCAACCTTTAAAACAACATTCGGTACTTTGTCATCGCACATCGATTCCAAATACGCATTAATGGTTTTCAGGTATTTATCGCGCACCCAATCGACCGAATAGATGTTCGGCGCAAATAAGGTCAAAGTCTCGCCATTAAGTTTGGCTTGAAGAGGTCTGATCCACGTGTTGAACTGCTGTAACGGTAACTCCGATTGCAGTCGCTCTGCACATTGTTGCCAAAGCGAATTATTCACACTCTTCTCCTGGATCGTTTTTTATTATCATAACCAAAGATTGTACTTCACTCAGTTCATATTCGCTAGTATAAACTGCCTGAAAACGGCATGAATAAAGGAGATAAAAAATAGCCACTGATGGCAGAACTGGCGCATAACTTGCTTGTAATCAGCCACTTTACCAAAACAGAAAAATCATCTAAAAAGTGAATAACTGTTATTTTATCCACATTCTTAATGTTATAATTGCTACAGATTGTGGATGAGATTAATTTAGGTTTTATTGCCTAAAACCGCCTCTTATCATTGACTCAATGCGAAAAGATCGGTAAGATCCGCGCTCTAAAAAATTCCGTTCACGTTTGGTTTCAACTTTTTCGGCCAGCGTGGGAAATAGCAAACTGACCGATGGAATATTAGTTATGAAAAGAACATTTCAACCAAGCGTATTAAAACGCAAACGTGCTCACGGCTTCCGTGCTCGCATGGCAAGTAAAAACGGCCGTAAAGTATTGGCTCGTCGCCGTGCTCGTGGTCGCAAAGTACTGAGTGCATAAAAGTATCTCATATGGAAGGGAGTTACGTCTGTTAACTCCCTCTCATTTCCAGACTGTATTCTCGAACCCTCCTGTAAAAGCCGTTACTGCTCATGTCACTATGTTGGCAACCCCCAATGAGTTAGGGCATCCACGTATAGGCGTTACTGTCAGTAAAAAGCGAGCAAAGCGCGCTGTTGACCGAAACCGCATAAAACGCCAGATACGTGAAACATTCCGTTTAAGACAGCACAAAATCCCCGGTTTTGACATTGTAATTATTGCCAAGCAGGGTATTGTCGAGCAGGATAACGCCGCATTACGGGATACGTTGAATTATTTATGGCGAAAATTAGCAAAGCGTTGCGAACAATACCAATCGCGTTCATAAAGGTTTATCAATGGTTTATTAGCCCATTGCTAGGCCCGCGTTGTCGATTTTATCCATCTTGCTCGCATTATGCCTGTGAGGCTATACAAAAACACGGTACAATCCGAGGTATTGGCCTTGCTGCAGTAAGAATTGGTAAATGTCATCCTGCCCACGAAGGCGGTTATGACCCCGTTCCGCCCAGTAAGCAAGAAATTAAGCCAGAAAATAGCAACGAATCCGAATCTTTACTAAAACAGCCAACAGAGACGAAATCACTATGAATTCGCCACGCACGATATTATTTATTGCCTTTTTAGTGGTGTCATTCTTCCTATACCAAAATTGGATGGTGGAGACCGCACCCGGAACAAAAGCAAACGAAACCGCGACAGTAACGCAATCGAGCAATAACACTGAAAACAGCGATGTGCCTTCAAGTGGTTCAGCTGCGGCAGATGTACCGGAAGGTGATCAGCCCGTTGTTAGCCAACAATCAGAAACAACCATTCGCGTTCGCACCGACGTGCTTGATGTCGAAATTGATACTCGCGGTGGTGACGTTGTTTCAACAGAGTTACTTAAGTTCGCCAAAGACTTAGGAACCGAAGAGCGTTTCCAGCTGTTACAGAATAGCTCAAATAACGTCTACGTCGCACAGTCTGGTTTAATTGGTCCGGATGGTATCGATGCAAGCGGTGACGGTCGTCCGTCTTATAACTACGAAAAAGAAAGCTATCAGTCCGAAACTGACGTTATCGAAGTTCCGTTAACCTACACCACGGAAAGCGGCGCAATCTATCGTAAAGTCTTTACTTTCACCCCTGGCAAATACAACGTCGACGTTCGTTTTGAAGTTGAAAATAATACATCAAACGCGCTGAATACTCAGTTTTACGGGCAACTTAAACGCTCCATGGGTACCGGCGAAAGTGGCAGCATGATTATGCCAACCTACTTCGGTGCAGCGTACTCGCATGACGATGACAAGTTTGAAAAGTATGACTTTGACGACATGCTGGATAAAAAGCTGAACGTCACCTCGCAGACCGGTTGGGTCAGTATGCTTGAGCACTACTTTGTTTCGGCATGGATACCTGAACAGGGCCAGCCTAACCGCTTGTTCTCACGTGTTGCGAACGGCAGCCAGGCAATTATTGGTGTCATTTACCCGATGACCGAAATTCAGGCCGGCAGCTCAAAAGTCATTGAGTCACAGCTTTATCTGGGTCCTAAAGATCAGGACGCTATGGCGCAAATAGTTGAGCACCTGGACTTAACCGTCGACTACGGTTTCCTTTGGTGGTTAGCTCAGCCAATATTTAAGCTGCTTCAATTTTTACAAAGCCTGGTTATTAACTGGGGTCTGGCCATTATTCTGACCACGGTTATTGTCAAAGCATTGTTGTTCCCATTGACCAAAGCGCAATACGTATCAATGGCTAAAATGCGTATGCTTCAGCCTAAAATGGCGGCCCTTCGCGAACGCTATGGCGACGACCGACAGAAAATGTCGAGCTCTATGATGAAGCTCTATAAAGAGGAAAAAGTGAATCCTCTTGGCGGTTGTTTGCCGATGCTGTTGCAGCTTCCAATCTTCCTTGCTCTGTACTGGGTTCTGTTGGAAAGTGTTGAACTGCGTCATTCTGCCTTTGTGTTCTGGATACAGGATCTATCGACCAAAGACCCATACTACATCCTGCCTATTTTAATGGGTGCCAGTATGTTCCTGATGCAGCGACTGCAGCCAACACCAACGGCTGACCCAATGCAGCAGAAGCTGTTCCAGTATATGCCGGTTATCTTTACCGTCTTCTTCCTGTGGTTCCCATCAGGTCTGGTACTGTACTGGCTGGTCAGTAACTTGATTACCATTGCACAAATGCTGATCATTTACCGTGGGTTAGAGAAGAAAGGAATAGACGTTAGGAACAAGAAGAAGTAATCAAGCATTAAGGCCCGGCTTATGCCGGGCTTTAGTCCTTTTGGGAGCAATGAAAAATGACAACTGAAACAGACTTTGACGACACCATTGTTGCTCAGGCCACGCCACCCGGACGCGGTGGTGTTGGTATTGTTCGCGTTAGTGGCAAAGCCTGTAAAGATGTTGCTGAAAAACTGTTAGGCCATTGCCCCAAACCTCGTAAAGCCGAATACCTGCCTTTTTACGATTTACAAAAACAACTGCTGGACGAAGGCATTGCGCTTTATTTCCCTGGTCCTAACTCCTTTACCGGCGAAGATGTCTTAGAACTGCAAGGTCACGGCGGACCCGTTCTTATCGACATGATCATTAAGGCCATTCTGGAAATTCCCGGTATTCGTCCTGCACGACCTGGTGAATTTAGTGAACGAGCGTTTTTGAACGACAAGCTTGACCTCACCCAGGCAGAAGCTATTGCCGACTTAATTGATACCAATTCGGAGCAAGCCGCTAAAGCCGCATTACAAAGCTTAAAAGGTGAGTTCTCTCATAAAATTGACCAGTTGGTGGATGCCGTTATTCATCTACGCATGTACGTTGAGGCAGCCATCGACTTTCCGGATGAAGAAATCGACTTTCTTTCCGACGGTAAAGTCTCCGGCGATTTAGCTGAAATTATTGACCACCTGTTCCATATAGAACAGGAGGCCCGGCAAGGAACGCTTATGCGTGAAGGTATGCGCATTGTAATTGCCGGACGTCCTAATGCGGGTAAGTCCAGCTTGCTTAATGCTCTGGCAGGTCGCGAGTCCGCCATTGTTACCGAAATAGCCGGAACCACCCGTGATGTTCTGCGAGAACACATTCAAATAGACGGCATGCCGCTGCATATTATTGATACCGCCGGTTTACGCGAAAGCCCGGACCACGTTGAGAAAATAGGTATTGAACGCGCCTGGGATGAAATTCGTCAGGCAGATCGCGTTTTATTTATGGTCGACAGTCAGGAGACTTCTGCCATTCATCCTGATGACATATGGCCGGAATTTTTCGCTCAGTTACCTGAAGACATGCCCTACACCGTTATCCGCAATAAAGTCGACTTATCGGAAGAGCCTACCGGCATTGATGAACACAACGGCATTCCGGTTATTCATTTATCCGCCAAAACTGGCCACGGCATTGAATTACTGCGCGAGCACTTAAAGCATTGTGTTGGGTACAACACAACTGCAGAAGGAAGCTTTATGGCCAGACGCAGGCACTTAGAGGCTCTGGCTAAAGCAAAAACCCATTTACTGCAGGGTCAGGAGCAACTCGAAGCCAACATGGCCGGCGAAATACTAGCTGAAGAGCTACGTCTGACCCAACAGCACCTCAATGAAATTACTGGTGAGTTCACTTCTGACGATCTTCTCGGCCAGATTTTCGGTTCGTTCTGTATCGGCAAATAACGCGATTTCTTAGTCACCAAAAGCTAAGGAGCAACAGTGAAAGACAAGTTAGCGCAATGGGGGTTTGACTACGTCCGGCTCCGGTTTGGGTTCAGAACCGGCATTGCTGCCTGCTTGTCACTTGTTATTGCCTGGGCGCTCGGATTAGAACACCCTCAATGGGCTGCTATGACCGTCTGGGCCGTTTCGCAACCAACCCGTGGTCTTCTCGTAGAAAAAGCCGCCTATCGTGCTTTAGGCACTTTGCTGGGCACCATGTTTGGAATGATACTGGTTGTTTCTGCCGGCGGCGAGATCATCTGGCTGGTAGTCGGTTTATCACTCTGGGTAACCCTCTGTGTTTACACCGGCAATTTACTGCACGGTCTTATTTCCTACGGCACAATTTTGGCCGGGTACTCTGCCTCAATGGTCGTTCTTCTGACACAAAGCCCAGATGCTTTGATGCCACTGGGTATCGACCGTTTGCTTACAGTATTTGTCGGTATTATGACCTCGTTAGTTATTGGTTGGGCTTTTACTTATAAACGCGCGGAACAAACTTTAATTAACCAACTTCGCCGACTTACAGCCGCTAATTTACAGGATACCAGTCATTATTTTGCTGAACCGGATAAGGTTTCACTTAACCTGTCTGAAAAGCTGTCGCAGTTAGCGGCCATAGAAGCTCAATTACTCGATCATGGTACCGGTTCTGTCAGCGCTCATGAGTCAGCCAAAACCTTACGTTTAGTCATTAACAGTCAGCTTGGCTTTTTCACCGAACTCAACATTCAGGAACCAGAGAATAACAAAGAAGTAAGTGGTCACTTACTTGAATCTTCCAACAAACTAAATGCTTCCGCCAAACGCTCCGAAATTATTGAACCTCTCAGAAAAGCCCTGAAACTGATTAAAAACGATGCGTTAAAAAGACGGTTCAGTGAATTTGTTGAAGCCACCAACGACCGTTTATCTTTTCGCGATTCAGGCAAAACGGCCAGCTCAACCCTGCTGACCAAAACTATTTTACACCGCGACTGGAGAGGCGCTCGTCAGGCAGCTATAAGAACCTTGGTTATAATGAGTCTAATTGGCGCAGCCTGGTGGTATACCGAATGGTTTCAGTTGGCTTATTTAATGTTAGGCGCCTCGGTTATGCTGACTTTATTTTCAACCGCTGATAATCCTGCTCTGACGATGAAGTATGTGTTTTTTGGGCAGTGTGCAGGAGCTTTAACTGCCATACTAATACAGGCGGCTGTCTGGCAATATCAGGATGCCATTTTTTGGATGTTAGTGGCGTTAATGCCCGTTATTTTGCTGGCTGGGTTCCCAATGTCACACCAGAAGACCGCCAATGGCAGTATGGATTTTAATCTGGTCTTCTTACTATTAATGCAGCCTTCAGTAGCTTATTCGTTCCATCTTGGTCACTCTATTACCATTGCTTTGGCCGTGGTCGCCGCACCATTGCTTGCTTTAGTTGCTTATCGCCTAATTTATCCGACAAGCTTAAAGGCTCGTTACCAAACTTTATTGCAAACACTGACAGAAGAAATTGACCAGCTGGACACCGAGAAACTCACCGAAAGCCAATACAAAAGGCGCAAAGCACGCTTTTACCATCGAGTCATAAAGCTAACCCAAATTAGTGATAAGCTCGGCTTAAAAGAAAAGGACTCCATAATTGAACACCTTTTAACCGGACAAAAAAGACTCAACTCAACCGGTTAGTTCAGCTTTTCTATTGCGAGACCAACGTTTTATTTCATATTCCCGTTGGCACGCTTTTGATCTGTTAGGGTGTACCTCACTCCAGACAAGCTCAACCGGACGACGCGCGCGTGTGTATTTAGCCCCTTTTTTATCATCCACATTGTGCTCATTAACGCGGCGCTCAACGTCAGTTGTCACACCGGTATAAAACGTATTATCAGCACACTTCACTAAATAAACCGACCAGGCCACGCTTGAACTCTCTCGTAATAAACCCAATAAACAGTGTAACAGCAGTTAATTACTGAACCGACTAAGGAAGCCATTATGAGCAGACATTTTGATGAAGCCAAGGGGTTATCGGAACAACATGACCCGGCAACACACAACTTTGTTTTTAACCAGACCATGTTCCGCATAAAAGATCCGGAACGCACCTTAAAGTTCTACAGTGAGGTGTTGGGAATGACTCTGGTAAAACGCCTGGACTTTCCCGAAATGGAATTCACGCTTTATTTCATGGCTGCTATTTCACCGGAGCAACGTAAAGACTGGTCAACCGACCACGATAAACGTATTGAACAAACCTTTGGTCGTCCGGCTATGTTGGAACTGACACACAACTGGGGCGATGAAAACGACGATTCAGTGTCTTACCACAGTGGCAATGAAGAGCCGAAAGGCTTCGGTCACATTGGATTCGCGGTGCCCGATATCGATGCTGCCTGTGAGCGTTTCGAAAAAATGGGCGTGGAATTTCAAAAACGCCCTAACGATGGAAAAATGAAAGGCATTGCCTTTATTAAAGACCCGGACGGCTATTGGATTGAGATATTTACACCAGAACGTCAGCCAGGGCTCTTAAAAGAGCATTTAAAATAAAGGAAAAGGCCAGTTCATAAGAGCTGGCCTTTTTTGACTCGTCACTCAGAAAGCATCGTCTTCACTTTATCTTCCAGCGACGTCATGCCATGTTCACGACCAACTTCTAACGCTTTTTCCACCGGCATTCCGTCTAACCAGCCCGCGCGTAAAGCCATCAGTGCACCTACGCGGTTACTCGAAGCGCAATGCACCAGAACGGTTTTATCGCTATTTTCTAATAGAATACGATCAACCATACGTGCGTTCTCAAAGGTAACACCGTCTGCGCCATTAACCGGTACATGGTAATAAGCCATACCATTACGGGTCACAACAGCAGCTTCCTCGCTTTCAGTCATTTCTTTTTGCGAAAGCAAATTAATAACAACATCACCGCCGTTATCCGCAAATTCCGCTAACTGTTCATCTGAAGGTGTGCCCATAACCCAAAGCTTTTCAGACACTTGTTTAGGCGACTCTATACCAGCTGAAACATTGAATGAAACTATTACGGCACTTAAAGCCACTAATACCTTTATAAGACCTTTTACCATTTGGGTTCTCCTGTATGATTCGTGTTTTTCAAATAGTAGCAAATGAGCAAAAAAGTTTATGACCGTTTTACATCTTTTAGTGGGTACAACCTCCGGTAATACCGAGTTTTTAGCCGATACTGTCAGCGAAAAACTCAACGAACAAGGTATCGAAACCGAGCTTCACTACGAGCCAGAATTTGAAAAACTCCCGACCGATCAACCCTGGTTAGTTTTTCTAGCCAGTCACGGCGCCGGCGACTATGCCGACTCTATGCTCGATTTTTATGATGAAATAAATGATCCCCAAAGCCCTGATTTAACAGGACTAAACTACGCAGTTGTCGCTATTGGTGAGTCCTGCTACGACACCTTCTGCGAGGCGGGTCGTCATTGCGATAGCCGTTTGCAGGAACTCGGTGCCATTAAACTGGCTGATCGTTTAGAAATAGACATGCTGGAAGACGATCCGGAAGAAAAAACATTAACCTGGTTGCCCGCGATCACTGATTCTGTAAAGGCTCTGTGATCATACCCACATGCTTATACACAGCTATTTTAGCCTGTGATTAAAGCTGGCATAAGATCACTTAAGCACTGTCAATGGAGTGGGTATAACACTGGGGATAAACTGATCTGTGTATAACTACCCCACTTATCCACGATCTATGATCCCAGTTCAACCCCGGTTATCTACAGAGAGTGATCTTAATATGAGCTATATAAAAAAAGGGCTGTAGCGATCTATTCACAGAAAACCGCTGACTAGTAGTAATAACAATAAAAGATCTAAATAAGATCCTTTACTGATCTTCTTTAAGATCTTTAATAACACTGAACGAAATTTAACCATTTAGATTTATACAAAATCGCGTTAAAATAACCGGCTATTTTCCTATTCTTCAACGAAAGGTCACATTGAATGTCAGAACAGAGCCAACAACACTTTGATGTTATTGTTGTCGGTGGAGGACACGCCGGAACAGAAGCAGCTTTAGCCGCCGCTCGTTTAGGTGTTAAAACCCTATTGCTTACGCATAATATTGATACTTTAGGGCAAATGTCCTGTAACCCAGCCATTGGTGGAATAGGAAAAGGTCATTTAGTTAAGGAAATTGATGCCCTTGGTGGCTTCATGGCAAAAGCTGCAGATAAAGCCGGAATTCAGTTCAGAACACTGAATTCTTCAAAAGGTCCTGCGGTAAGAGCGACAAGAGCTCAGGCCGATCGCCAACTGTATAAACAAGCGATCCGCTACGCATTAGAAACACAGCCTAATTTGTCGATATTCCAGCAAGGTTGTGATGATCTTATTGTTGAAAACGATCGCGTTACCGGCGTTGTTACCCAAATGGGTCTTAAATTTACCGCTAAAACCGTTGTTTTAACGGTAGGGACCTTCCTTGGCGGACAAATTCATATTGGTCTGGATAACTATCAAGGCGGACGCGCAGGCGATCCTCCTGCAAATGCTTTAGCTAAGCGCTTACGTTCATTGCCGTTACGAGTAGAGCGGTTAAAAACCGGCACGCCACCGCGTATTGCCAGCCAAAGCGTCGATTTTTCAGTCATGCAGGAACAACCAGGTGATAACCCAACTCCGGTATTTTCCTATATGGGTTCGCGTGCTGATCATCCACAGCAAATCCCCTGTTACATTACGCACACCAATGAAAACACTCACGAAATTATTCGTTCAGGGCTTGATCGTTCGCCCATGTATTCAGGTGTGATAGAGGGTGTCGGGCCACGTTATTGCCCTTCTATCGAAGATAAAATTGTTCGTTTTGCTGAAAAAGGTTCACATCAAATATTCGTAGAACCTGAAGGTTTAGATACCTTTGAAGTTTACCCTAATGGTATTTCAACCAGTCTGCCGTTTGATGTTCAGCAACGTTTGGTTCAGTCAATTAAAGGCTTCGAGAACGCTCATATTACGCGTCCGGGCTACGCCATAGAGTACGATTATTTTGATCCCAGAGATCTTAAACAATCGCTGGAAACCAAAGTCATTAACGGCTTGTTCTTTGCCGGCCAAATTAACGGCACAACCGGCTATGAAGAAGCCGGAGCACAAGGCCTTGTTGCTGGCTTAAATGCCGCATTGCAGGCACAGGATAAAGATTCCTGGTCACCACGACGTGATCAAGCCTACATGGGCGTGTTGATCGATGATCTGTCAACCTTGGGTACTCAGGAACCGTACCGTATGTTCACTTCGCGTGCGGAGTATCGTTTGCTTCTGCGTGAAGATAACGCCGATATTCGCTTAACCGAAATTGGTCGTAACCTTGGTTTAGTCGATGATGAACGTTGGGCTGCATTTAATAAGAAAATGGAAGCTGTTGAGCAGGAAAAACAACGGTTAAAAACCACCTGGGTGCATAAAGACCACGCCTCTGTAGAGCAAATTAATGCCTTGGTAAAAAGCCCTGTAACCAAAGAAGTCAGTGGCGAAGAGTTATTGAGACGCCCGGAGATCCATTATCAGGATCTTGCCAAGACGGATTTTTTTGCGCCGGGATTAGAAGATCCATTAGCCGCTGAACAAGTTGAAATTCAGATTAAATATGCAGGTTATATTTCGCGTCAGCACGATGAAATTGCGAAACAGCAGCGTCATGAAAATACTTTGCTTCCTTCACCTTTCGATTACGCTAAGATTAAAGGCTTATCGAATGAGGTTATTGCTAAGCTAAATGACCACCAGCCAGAAACAGTAGGCAAAGCGGCCCGTATTTCTGGTATAACACCTGCGGCCATTTCTATGCTTCTGGTGCACCTGAAAAAACAGGGTTTATTGCGTAAAAGTGCTTAAGGAATATATGTGAAAGAGCAGTTAAAGGAATTATTGAAGCAAGCGCAACTAACCTTGTCAGAGTCACAAATTGAGCAGCAACTGGCGTTAGTGGGTTTATTGGACAAGTGGAACAAAGCCTATAATCTGACCAGCGTAAGAAATCCAAAGGATATGCTCACAAGACATATTATGGACAGTCTGGCGGTTCGTCAGTATTTACAGGGACAACGTTTTATTGACGTTGGAACAGGCCCGGGTTTACCTGGGTTACCTTTGGCCATAGCTGAACCTGATAAAGAATTTGTTTTGCTCGATAGTTTAGGTAAGCGTATTCGTTTTATTCGTCAGGTTTGTCACGAGTTAAAATTAACCAATGTGACGCCGGTACAGGCCCGGGTTGAAGATTATCAGGACGAAAAAAAGTTTGATGGTGTAATCAGTAGAGCCTTTGCCTCGCTTAATGATATGCTTTCCTGGTGTGAGCATTTACCTTCAGATAAAGGACGGTTTTACGCTCTTAAAGGTTTATACCCACAAGAAGAACTGGACGAACTGTCAGCAAACTATAAAACTGAAAGTATTGAGCAAATTAACGTTCCCGGCATTGACGCGAGCCGACATATCGTCATTATAAGCAAACGGTCATAAAACAACCGACAGTCGATTATCCGACAACAACAAGAGGTTATAAAACCCGTGGCTACAACCATTGCTATTGCAAATCAAAAAGGCGGAGTTGGAAAAACAACCACAGCAGTTAACCTGGCTGCTTCGATGGCTGCTACCCGTCGCAAAGTATTGTTGATCGATTTAGATCCTCAAGGTAATGCAACCATGGGTAGCGGCGTTGATAAGTACGACGTTGAAAACAGCATTTATGAATTATTGATTGAAGAAAAGCCGGTTAAAGACGTTGCGGTAACAGATACTAATGGTAAGTATCATTTAATTGCGGCAAATGCTGATGCAACTGCCGCTGAAATTAAATTAATGGAAGTTTTTGCGCGGGAATTACGCTTGCGTAACGCGCTAAAAGCTGTCCAGGACACCTACGATTACATTTTTATTGATTGCCCACCGTCGCTGAACATGCTGACGGTTAATGGTATGGCCGCCGCTGATTCTATTCTGGTGCCAATGCAGTGTGAGTATTATGCGCTGGAAGGTTTGACAGCGTTAATGGAAACCATTCGTCAGCTGGCCGACGTGGTTAACCCCGGGCTAGAGATAGAAGGCATTTTGCGGACTATGTACGATCCGCGTAACCGTTTGGCTAACGATGTTTCAGAACAACTAAAAAACCACTTTGGTGACAAAGTCTACCGAACAGTTATTCCGCGTAACGTGCGTTTAGCTGAAGCGCCTTCATTTGGTGCACCGGCTATGTATTACGATAAATCATCAACGGGTTCAAAGGCTTATTTGTCCTTAGCGGGTGAACTTATCCGACGTTCTGAAAATCGTAACGAAGTAGCAGAAGAATCATAACAAGGGAATTTAGCGAATCATGTCGGCAAAAAAACGAGGTTTAGGTCGTGGTCTGGATGCCTTACTGACCAGTAATCAGCAAAACTCTGATCGTCAATCTGAACAAGTGACGGAAGAAGTTAAAGGCGAATTACAGAAACTGCCGGTTGAACAGTTAAAACCCGGTCGTTATCAGCCTCGTAAAGACATGTCACCCGAAGCTTTGGAAGATTTAGCCGCTTCAGTAAAAGCTCAGGGTATTATTCAGCCTATTGTGGTTCGCCCTGTTGGCAAAGACGAATACGAAATTATTGCCGGGGAGCGTCGTTGGCGCGCGGCTCAGCTTGCTAAACTGGAGCTGGTTCCCTGCCTAATTAAAGACGTGCCCGATGAAGCGGCCGTTGCTATCGCGTTAATTGAAAACATCCAGCGTGAAGACCTCAATGCAATGGAAGAAGCGACAGCGTTGCAACGCTTATTGGATGAGTTTCAGATGACCCACCAGGACGTTGCTCAGGCTGTGGGTAAATCGCGTACTACTGTAACGAATTTACTGCGTTTAAATAATTTACAGGACGGCGTGAAAGTATTGCTTGAACGTGGCGACATTGAGCTGGGCCACGCCAAGTTGTTGCTGGCATTAGAAGGTGAACAACAAGCCAATGTAGCACAGCAAATTGTTGCAAAAGATATGACCGTACGTGACGCCGAAAAACTGGTTAGACGTACTATCGACCCACCAAAACAAACTGAAAAGCCCGAACCAGACGCAAACATTGAACATTTAGAGACGAAATTGTCTGAGACTCTGGGTGCAAAAGTTTCCATCAATCACGGTCGTAAAGGAAAAGGAAAACTGGTTATCAGTTATACCAACCTAGACGAACTGGATGGAATTCTGACTCACATCAAATAATTATTCCAATGTATTGATTGTTGTAGAACTTTTGTTAAATGGCATAGAAACCGTTGCCTACAGGCAAATTTGTTTGCAATTACATGGCAGATCTTTATACTAGCGCGAGTTTCATTGTGGCTGATTGAAAGCCACATAAAGATAGCCGCCAGTTAAAAGGTTTTGGTCGTGACACAGGCACTCAATGCGGTAGGTAAAAAACTGGCAGGAAGAATAGTAGGCACACAATTTATTGTGGTCTTAGTTGCTGCACTTGTCACGATATTGGTTTCGAATACGCAGTCGGCTTTAGGTATTTTTTGTGGCGGATTAACCGCTGTAATACCCAACGCACTATTTGCACTTATTGCTTTTAAACATGCAGGTGCACGCGCTAATCAGAAAGTTGTACAAAGCTTCTTTTTAGGCGAAGGCGTTAAGCTTCTGCTAACAGCATTGCTGCTCATGCTCGCACTGCTGATAACAAATTTATATCCTGTGTGGTTACTGATCGGCTTCGTTATTGCCGTCACCATGCAGTGGATAGCACCGGTTTTATTTTTAAAATCAACCTAACTGGGAAACAACATGGTAAGTGGAGAACAAACTCCGACTCAGTATATCCAGCATCACCTCCAAAATTGGACGGTTGGTGAAGGGTTCTGGGCGGTGAACGTCGATACTATCTTCTGGTCCGTGTTACTGGGTGTGCTGTTTCTGTGGAGTTTCCGCAGAGTAGCCAAAAAATCCTCTGCTGGGGTACCTGGTAAATGGCAATGCTTTGTCGAAATGATTGTCGAGTTTGTCGACAACAGCGTCAAAGAGTCCTTTCACGGTAAAGATAAACTGATTGCGCCTCTGGCATTAACCATCTTTGTCTGGATATTCCTGATGAACCTGATGGACTTAATTCCGGTCGACTGGTTACCAACAGCCGCTATGTACGGTGGTTATTGGTTAGGCTTTGTTGACGATCCGCATGACGTCTACATGAAAGTTGTACCAACAACTGACCTGAACACAACCTTTGCTCTGAGTATCAGCGTATTTGCGCTCATTATTATCTACTCAATTAAGTACAAAGGTGTGAAAGGCTTTGCCAAAGAAATGACATTAACCCCGTTTAACCACTGGGCGTTAATGCCGGTAAACTTTGTGCTTGAAAGTATCACGTTACTGGCAAAACCAGCGTCACTGGCACTGCGTTTGTTCGGTAACCTGTATGCGGGTGAATTGATATTTATTCTGATTGCAATGATTGGATTATTCCAGCTACCAGCGCACTTTGCCTGGGCTGTGTTCCATATTCTGGTCATTACATTGCAAGCGTTTATTTTCATGATGCTGACCATTGTTTACTTAAGCATGGCTTCATCTGAACACTAGTGTTCTAAACAAAAAGTTTTTAGCTTTACTTTTAACTTTAATCTACTGAAAAACTGGAGAAATCAATGGAAACTGTAGTTGCTTTTACTGCTATCGCTGTATCAATCATGATCGGTCTGGCTGCACTGGGTACAGCACTGGGCTTTGGTATTCTGGGTGGTAAATTCCTGGAAGCTGCTGCTCGCCAACCAGAATTGGCACCACAGCTGCAAGTTAAGATGTTCATCGTAGCTGGTCTTATCGATGCTATCGCAATGATCGGCGTTGCTGTTGCATTGCTGTTCACGTTTGCGAACCCATTCTTAACCCAGGTAGCAGGCTAATCGTTATTCGACGGTCACCAACTGAAGGAGGTCCGTTGTGAATATCAACGCTACTCTAATTGGACAATCGATCGCGTTTGCCGTGTTCGTGTGGTTCTGCATGAAATTTGTATGGCCACCGATCATCAAGGCTATTGAGGAACGTCAGAAGAAAATTGCTGACGGCCTTAATGCCGGTGAACGTGCTCAAAAAGATTTAGAGAAAGCCCAGCAAGAAATTGCCGAGCAGCTCAAAGAAGCGAAACAGCAAGCCGCTGAAATCATTGAACAGTCGAAAAAACGTGGCGCTAAAATTGTTGAGGAAGAAACTCAACGTGGCCACGAAGAACGTGAAAAAATCGTTGCGTCTGGACATGAAGAAGTGACAGCTGAGCGTAACCGCGTTCGCGAAGAGTTGCGTAAGCAAGTCGCCGTATTGGCGGTTTCTGGGGCTCAGAAAATCATTGAGCGTGAAATTGATAAAGACGCTCATAGCGACATTGTTGAAAAACTGGTCGCTGAACTTTAATAAAGGGGTTTGAGCTTATGTCAGAACTGACTACGGTCGCTCGCCCTTACGCAAAAGCAGCTTTTGATTTTGCTTTAGAACAGGGAGCGCTCGATAAGTGGGCAGAAATGCTTAGCTTCGCTGCTGCGGTAGCGCAAGATGAGACTATTGCCTCATTTTTGAGCAGCTCTTCGACTGTTGGAAAAACGACAGATGTTTTCTTGGGTGTTTGCGGCGACGAGCTCGACGATAACGCTAAGAACTTCGTTAAAGTACTGGCTGAAAATGAACGTTTGCCAGTACTTCCAGCGGTTAGTGAGCTCTATCAGACGCTTCGTGCTGAACACGACAAAGAAGTCACTGTAGATGTTAAGTCAGCGGTTAAACTGCTGAAAGCACAACAAACGGCTTTGAGTAAAGCACTAGAGAAGCGCCTGCAACGCAAAATTAAGCTGAACTGCAGTGTCGACAAGTCCATTATTGGCGGACTTGTTATAGAAGCTGGTGATACCGTTATTGACGGCACCTTGCGCGGCAAGCTCGACAGACTTGCTTACGCACTGCAATCCTAATTGGGGACTTGAGCATGCAATTGAATTCAAATGAAATCGCAGAACTGATCAAACAGCGAATTGAGAAGTTCGAAGTCACCAGCGAAGCCCGCAACGAAGGTACCATCATGTCTGTACAAGACGGTATCATTCGCATTCACGGACTTGCAGACTGTCTGCAAGGTGAAATGGTCGAGCTACCTGGTAATCGTTACGCTATCGCACTGAACCTTGAACGTGATTCTGTTGGTGCGGTTGTTATGGGTCCTTATGCAGATTTGCAGGAAGGCACCAAAGTAAAATCTACTGGCCGTATCCTTGAAGTTCCGGTCGGCGAAAAACTGTTGGGCCGTGTGGTAAACACACTAGGTCAGCCTATCGACGGTAAAGGTCCAATTGAAGCTGACGGCTATGAGCCAGTTGAGAAAATCGCCCCGGGCGTTATCGAACGTCAGTCGGTTGATCAGCCAGTACAAACTGGTTACAAGTCAATTGACTCGATGATTCCAGTTGGTCGTGGTCAGCGTGAGCTTATCATCGGTGACCGTCAGACAGGTAAAACAGCTTTAGCCGTAGACGCCATTATCAACCAGAAAGACTCTGGTATTAAGTGTGTATACGTAGCCATTGGTCAGAAGAACTCAACCATCTCTGCTGTTGTACGTAAGCTGGAAGAGCACGGCGCATTGGAAAACACCATTGTGGTTGCGGCTTCTGCTTCTGAATCTGCAGCGTTGCAATACTTAGCAGCTTATTCTGGCTGTACTATGGGTGAATACTTCCGTGACCGCGGTGAAGACGCTTTGATCGTATACGATGACCTCTCTAAGCAGGCTGTTGCATACCGTCAAATTTCACTGTTGCTGCGTCGTCCGCCAGGTCGTGAAGCATTCCCTGGTGACGTTTTCTACCTCCACTCTCGCTTACTTGAGCGTGCGGCGCGTGTTAACGCTGACTACGTAGAAAAATTCACTGACGGTAAAGTAAAAGGCCAGACTGGTTCTTTAACTGCCTTACCTATCATTGAAACTCAGGCAGGTGACGTATCGGCGTTCGTACCGACTAACGTTATCTCAATCACCGATGGTCAGATCTTCCTGGAAACTGACTTGTTTAACTCAGGTATTCGTCCTGCGGTTAACGCCGGTGTCTCGGTTTCTCGTGTTGGTGGTTCAGCACAAACGAAAATCATCAAGAAATTGGGTGGCGGTATCCGTCTTGCCCTGGCTCAGTACCGTGAATTGGCGGCGTTCGCTCAGTTTGCATCTGACCTTGATGAATCGACTCGTTCACAGTTGGAGCACGGTCAGCGTGTAACCGAACTGATGAAACAGAAACAGTACAAGCCTATGAGCGTGTCTCAAATGGCTGTATCAATTTATGCCGTTGAAAAAGGCTTCTTGAAAGACGTAGAAATCGACAAAATCATGGATTTTGAAGAATCGCTGCAATCTTTCATGGCGAGCGAATACGCCGAGCTAATGGCTGAGATTGATAAAACTGGCAACTATAACGACGACATCGATGCGCAATTGAAAGCCGCGCTTGAGAAATTCAAGCAAACGCAATCATGGTAATCGCACCTGGCCGCAGTAGCGGCCATTTGTCGTTGAGTTAACAGGAGAATCGTCATGGCCAGCGGTAAAGAGATAAAAACTCAGATCTCGAGTATCGGTAATACTCAGAAGATCACCAGTGCTATGGAAATGGTCGCTGCGTCGAAAATGAAAAAGGCGCAGGAACGTATGGAGGCTAGTCGCCCCTATGCGGACACCATTCGCAAGGTGATTGGTCATGTGGCGCGCGGTAACCTTGAATATCGTCATCCATTTATGGAAGAACGTCAGGTTAAGCGTGTGGGTTACATCATTGTTTCTACCGACCGTGGTTTGTGTGGCGGCTTGAACGGTAATGAGTTCAAGAAAGTCGTTAAGCACGCTAACGAATGGAAAGAGCAAGATGTTGAAGCGGATTTTGCCGCAATAGGCAGCAAAGCAACCGGTTTCTTCAAGCGTTTTGGTAAGTTGAAAGCGCAAGTTTCAGGTATGGGCGATAAGCCAGAACTGAAAGAAATCACCGGTTCTATCCAGGTTATGCTGGATGCCTTTGAAGAAGGTAAAATCGATCGCTTGTACGTTGTATTCAACAAGTTTGTGAATACGATGACCCAGGAGCCGACCATTCATCAATTGTTGCCATTGCCGCAAGCAGGATCGGAAGAAGAAGTACAGACAGGTAGCTGGGATTACCTGTATGAGCCGAATCCGGAAAGTATTCTAGATACGCTAATTCGTCGCTTTGTAGAAATGCAAGTGTATCAAGGTGTCGTAGATAACTTTGCTAGTGAGCAAGCCGCTCGGATGATTGCGATGAAAGCTGCAACCGACAACGCCGAAGATATTATCGATCAACTGCAATTGCAGTATAACAAGGCGCGTCAGGCAGCAATTACGCAAGAAATTTCGGAAATCGTGTCCGGCGCCGAAGCGGTATAACGCGGCAACGGTTAACAGAATTGAAGAGTTAGAGGAAACGTCATGAGTCAAGGTAAGGTCGTACAAATTATCGGCGCCGTTGTGGATTTAGAATTTCCACAAGACGCTGTACCAAAAGTATACGACGCACTGAAAGTGACCGAAGGTGGCTTAGAAGGTTTGGTTCTTGAAGTTCAGCAGCAGCTGGGCGGCGGAATCGTACGTGCCATCGCAATGGGTACAACTGACGGTCTGCGTCGTGGTATCACCGCTGAAAACACCGGTGAATCAATCATGGTTCCAGTGGGTAAGAAGACCCTGGGCCGTATTATGGATGTATTGGGTAACCCAATTGATGAAGCGGGCCCTATCGGTGAAGACGAGAAGATGTCTATTCACCGTGCGGCACCAAGCTACGAAGAACAGTCAAACACTAACGAACTGTTAGAAACAGGTATTAAAGTCATCGACTTGATTTGCCCGTTTGCTAAAGGTGGTAAAGTTGGTCTGTTCGGTGGTGCTGGTGTTGGTAAAACCGTTAACATGATGGAGCTTATCCGTAACATCGCAATCGAGCACAGCGGTTACTCAGTATTCGCTGGTGTTGGTGAGCGTACTCGTGAAGGTAACGACTTCTATCACGAGATGAACGATTCAAACGTTCTGGATAAAGTATCACTGGTTTATGGTCAGATGAACGAGCCACCGGGTAACCGTTTACGTGTTGCTTTGACGGGTTTGACTATCGCTGAGAAATTCCGTGACGAAGGTCGCGACGTACTTTTCTTCGTTGATAACATCTACCGTTACACTCTGGCCGGTACTGAGGTATCAGCACTGTTAGGCCGTATGCCTTCAGCGGTTGGTTATCAGCCTACCCTGGCCGAAGAAATGGGTGTTCTGCAGGAACGTATCACCTCTACTAAGACGGGTTCAATCACGTCGGTACAGGCGGTTTATGTACCAGCGGATGACTTGACTGACCCATCTCCGGCAACAACCTTTGCTCACTTGGATGCAACCGTTGTACTTAACCGTGACATCGCGTCACTGGGTATCTACCCTGCGGTTGACCCGTTGGATTCAACGTCACGTCAGTTGGACCCACAGGTTATCGGTGATGAGCACTACGACACAGCAATGGGTGTTCAGGAAGTACTGCAACGCTATAAAGAGCTGAAAGACATCATTGCGATTCTGGGTATGGACGAGCTGTCTGAAGAAGACAAACTGTCTGTATCTCGTGCTCGTAAAATTCAGCGCTTCTTGTCGCAGCCTTTCTTCGTAGCCGAAGTATTCACTGGTGCTCCAGGTAAATATGTATCTTTGAAAGATACTATTGCCGGCTTTAAAGGCATTTTGGATGGTGATTACGACGATATGCCAGAGCAGGCCTTCTACATGGTTGGTACCATCGAAGAAGCGGTAGAAAAAGCCAAAAACCTGTAACCGACCGGGAGGTTTGAATGGCAACACAAACATTAAATCTGGACATTGTTAGCGCTGAAGACAAATTGTTCTCAGGCGTTGTACAAACGGTTCAGGTCTCTGGTAGCGAAGGTGAGCTGGGTATTTACCCAGGTCACGCGCCCCTGCTGACAAAAATCAAACCAGGTATGGTTCGGTATGTCAGCGAAGCGGGCGACGAAGAGCTTCTGTATGTCGCCGGTGGAGTGTTAGAAGTACAGCCTGGTCATGTCATTGTACTAGCAGACGTTGCTGTTCGTGGTGACGATCTCGATGAGAAAGAAGCTGAAGCGGCGAAGAAACGCGCTGAAGAAGCCATTGCTGACTCAAGTGCAGATGTGACCTATGCAGAGGCAATCGCCGAGTTATCGCGCGCATTGGCTCAGCTTGAGGTTATTCGTAAGCTTAAGCGCTAAAACTTCTGCGTTAAAATACGTAAAAGGCCTTGTTGTTAGTGCAACAGGGCCTTTTTTGTCGTTACAATAGGTGTACGTAATAAAGCTGCTGCAAGCGATACTGAATTAAGGATCTCATTAATATGAAGTTACGCGTTGTTATTCTGGCCGCAGGGAAAGGAACCCGCATGCGTTCAGACTTACCCAAAGTGCTGCATAAAGTGGCGAATAAACCGATGGTAGAACACGTCATAGATACTGCCAGGTCATTAAAGCCAGATGCCATTAATTTAATTTATGGTCATGGTGGCGATCAGCTGCAGCAAGCTATTGCCGGCGACGACTTAACCTGGGTCGAGCAACGTGAACAATTGGGTACCGGTCATGCCGTTCAACAGGTTATCCCGCACCTTAAAAGCAATGAAAAAGTCATTATTTTGTATGGTGACGTGCCCCTGTTAACCGAGTCCACTTTAATTAAGCTGGTAACTGCCAGTGCTAATACCTCGCTTGGCTTGCTGACTATGACGTTAGCGGAACCAACAGGTTATGGTCGTATTGTGCGTAACGAACGCCGCAGCGTAACCGGCATTGTTGAGCAAAAAGACGCAAATGCGCAGCAGTTAGCTATAGACGAAGTAAACACCGGTATTATGATAGCTGACAGCGACAAGCTAAAAGGTTGGCTTGAGCAACTCAGCAATGACAACGCGCAGAAAGAATATTACCTGACTGACATTGTGGAAATGGCCGCCCAGGAAGGCGTAAATATTGCTACTGCACAGCCTGACAACGCGCAGGAAGTGGAAGGTGCCAACAACCGCCAGCAGTTAGCTTCGCTAGAGCGCGCATTGCAGCAGCGTCAGGCCGAAGAGCTGATGACTCAGGGCGTGACCTTAATTGACCCTGCTCGTTTTGATTGCCGCGGTAAATTGAGTGCCGGCAGCGACGTCACTATTGATATTAATGCGGTTTTTGAAGGTAATGTGGTTCTGGGCGACCGCGTTGTTATAGAGCCAAACTGTGTCATTAGAAACTCCGTTATTGGCGACGACACGGTTATTCGCGCGAACTCTCATATAGAAGATGCAAAAGTGGCAAAAGGCTGCAAAGTCGGTCCTTTTGCGCGGTTGCGCCCCGGAGCGGAACTTGCGGATGAAGCGCAGGTCGGAAACTTTGTCGAGATGAAGAAAAGCCGTTTAGGTAAAGGCTCAAAGGCCAGTCATTTAACCTACCTTGGTGACACTCAAGTGGGTGAATACGCAAACATTGGTGCAGGTACCATTACCTGCAATTACGATGGTGTGAATAAAGCGCTTACTGAAATTGGTGACGGCGCTTTTATTGGTTCAAACAGCTCTTTGGTTGCGCCTGTCTCCATTGGTAAAAATGCAACCGTCGGTGCCGGCTCGGTCATAACCCGGGCGGTAGCAGATGACGAACTGGCTGTAGCCCGGGGCAAGCAGCGTAATATCAGCGGATGGCAACGTCCACAGTCGAAAAAAGGAAGTTAACTTATGTGCGGTATTGTAGGCGCGACGTCTGAACGTCGAGTAACAGGTATTTTGCTGGAAGGCTTAAAACGACTGGAGTACCGGGGTTACGATTCGGCTGGTGTGGCTGTTATTGACGCCGATAAGCATTTAAAAAGCGTGCGCCGTACCGGTAAAGTACAGGAACTTAAAGATGCTATAGACCAGAACCCGTTAGACGGGACTATTGGTATTGCGCATACGCGTTGGGCAACGCACGGTGGTGTGACTGAAGCTAATGCCCACCCTCACCGCTCTGAGGATCAAATTGCTGTTGTGCATAACGGCATTATTGAAAACCACGAACGCCTGCGCGAAGAGCTAAAAGCCGAAGGTTATGTCTTTAACTCGCAGACTGACACCGAAGTAATCGCTCACTTAATTCATCACGAACGCAAAACGCATGGTGATCTACTGGCTGCCGTTAAGTCGGCAGTACGTCAGTTGGAAGGCGCTTACGGTACCGTGGTTATGGATACCCAATACCCTGAGCGTTTAGTGGTCGCCCGTTCTGGTAGCCCTCTGGTTATTGGTGTGGGTATTGGCGAGAACTTTGTGGCTTCTGACCAGTTAGCTTTATTGCCGGTGACCCGTCAGTTTATCTACCTGGAAGAAGGCGATGTAGCCGACATTAACCGCACTGAAATAGACATTTATGACGCCGAAGGCAACGCTGTAGAGCGCGAAATTATTGAGTCTGATGTCAGCTATGACGCAGGCGGGAAAGGCGAGTATCGCCACTTCATGCTAAAAGAAATTTACGAGCAGCCTATTGCCGTTCGTAACACACTGGAAGGCCGCTTGTCCGAAACCAGCGTGCTGGATAATGCTTTTGGCGAAAACGCCGCCGATATTTTAAAAGGTATCGAGCACGTTCAAATTGTTGCCTGTGGAACGAGTTACCACGCAGGTATGGTGGCTCGCTACTGGCTCGAGTCCATGGCGAATGTTTCATGTAATATCGAAATTGCCTCAGAATTCCGCTACCGAAAGTCTTATGTTCATCCGAACAGCTTGTTAGTCACCATTTCTCAAAGTGGTGAAACGGCAGACACCTTAGCAGCACTGCGTTTGTCGAAAGAACTTGGTTATAAAGGCAGCCTGACTATTTGTAACGTGGGCTCCTCGTCTATGGTACGCGAATCGGACCTGGCCTTTTTAACCCGCGCTGGTGCGGAAATTGGTGTGGCGTCAACCAAAGCCTTTACGACCCAGTTGACCGGCCTGCTTATGCTGACCTTAGGTATTGGCAAATACCGCGGCATGCCAGAGCAACAGCAAGAAGCTGTTGTCCACGCGTTGCAGGCCTTGCCGGCCAAGCTGGAAGAAGCGGTGTCATTAGCGGATGAAATTGAAGAGTTAGCGCAGGACTTTGCCAACAAAGAGCATAGCCTGTTCCTGGGGCGTGGTAATCAGTACCCTATTGCTATGGAAGGTGCGTTAAAACTGAAAGAAATTTCATACATTCATGCCGAAGCTTACGCCGCCGGTGAACTAAAGCATGGCCCACTGGCACTTATTGACGAAGAAATGCCGGTTATTGTCGTAGCACCGAACAACGATTTGCTGGAAAAGCTGAAATCGAACGTGGAAGAGGTTCGCGCTCGTGGCGGTTTGATGTACGTTTTTGCCGACAAAAACGCCCGCTTCAAAGGCGATGAGTCGTTAAATGTGCTTAACGTCTGCCATTGCGACGAAGTGATAGCGCCTATTGTCTATACCGTTCCTTTGCAGCTGCTGTCTTACTACGTTGCCCTGATTAAAGGCACCGATGTGGACCAGCCTCGTAATTTAGCAAAAAGTGTAACGGTCGAATAAATCAGAAAGGGCCGAAAGGCCCTTTTTTTCGGCGTACATTAAAGTTCTTATCCTTGAGCTAACGGAGTAGCTTTTTGATGAAAGGTTTAGCGGCAATACCAAAGCTTCCTGCGATGATAATATAATACTTATCTTTAAATTCGGTAAGGCCTAACGGCTTGTCTAAAAGATCTACGATATAAGCCACATACCCTATACAAAATATAGCCAAGGATAATGCTATAAAATAAAGACTAAAGTTAGTAATAAACGAAAAAACTCCTCTAGTCACTTGTTCTTTTCTCATGGTGATCCAATTATGTCGGTTTCTCATTTCAAAACCTCCCAGGATAATAATACATGGTATGTCGATAAAGATGGCTTTCCAAGCTATGCTGATGGTATTGGCTCACCTTGATTATCATGAACTTTATGATTCGGTTTATTAAATTTATCATACTCGTTTTTATTGTTTTTGTTGTTCTTGTCACGTTATTCCACAGCGTAAGCTATATTTTATATTTTCTTGGAATTACTTCGGAATTTCTAGGTTTAGAAGATTTTAAGCGTAATTATTATATAGTTATTGCCGCAAGTGTTGGCTTTGCTTTAGGCGAGTCTGTTTTTAAGTCTAGAAAAAAATCACGTGATTAAATCTATATCGAGGGTGGTAGTGGCCTATTTAGAATTATCACGGAACCGCTAATACTATGGCGATTCCGTGATAATTATTTCACTCTGTAGCTCAAGAGTATTGCGGCAATTCATCATTGTGCGACCGAGGTAACGAGAGCTGTAATGTGTTAGATGGCGGCACATGTAACAATCAGTAGTTACTATCTTCCAAAATTTCATTGCTCTAAAATTTCCGTCTCCACATCAGTTATATACACTGTAGTTTCACCTTCAAAGCCGGAGTCAATCGAGACATATACCCAAGCTTCTCCAGACTCTCCCGTGGTCATTACAAAGCTTTCATCGTTAACTAAAGGTTTAACCTCCCACACGGGCGACTCTTTAGAAGTTTCACAAGATATTGGCAGGCCAATATGTCCTAACAACGCGACATCATCGCCTCCTGATTGCCCATCATCAATATCGACTCTATAAATGCCCTCTGGAGCGCTTTCATAGGATACAAAGCGGGTAGGCTCCTGCGGCAAGAGGGAGGCTTTTACATTAACAGAAGAGCCGGGGCTGCCTCCTCCGCCAATGCACTGTTCTGATTCAACGGTTAAAACATTCACTTGAAAGTCGACGTTATACGTCGTATCGGGCTTTAAGTCTGAAATGTTTCTCTTTATATATCCTTTCATATCGCTTGAGTAATTGTACCAGCTAAACTCAACCCCCTTACGATACTCATAGGGTTCAGGAAGTTGAGACAGCGTTGAAACGATTTCATCATTTCTGTCATGCTCAACGGCATAGTCTGCAACACTAATCTCGAATTCCTGAGAACTTTCCGAAAAGTCGAACGATAAGTTAACAGATTGTTTTTCTGATGGCGGAGGTGGTGTGGAGCTGTCCCCCGAACCACAGGAAGCAACAAGTAGAACCGAAAAGAACAACGCCCAAAATTTATAATCCATTATAACTCCCTAAATGCAACTTCCTGTTTCTACAAGACTTTCGCTGATTAAAAATATTAATTAAAAACACAAATAATGTTACAATTATTTAACTTATTTTTAAACCGATTATCTGTCTGCAATTTAGCTTGTCTATAATCAGGAGTACGAATAAATGGAATTTAAAACCCTGTCACGTTCCTTGTTACTCACATTTATGACCGCGTATTTGTTTGGTTGCGGCGGCTCAAGTGGTTCTGATGATGGAACTGAATATACTGTCACAGTGGCGTCTGAACCCGTGTATTACGGTTTAGGTATTCAATTTACCCCGCCAATAACTGGACATGGAACCACTCAAAGTGGACAAGAAATTTTCACCACTAGTATTGAGGGCTTTGAACATGAGTTCGGAACCTCTTATGAGTTACGTGTACTTGAGAAAAACGTTGATACTGAAGGTGTTGCCGATGGCAGTTCAATATCAATTGAACTGGTCGAAGTTATCAGCTCGCAGGCCGATTCCGTTGGCACCAGCTATGTTTACAGCGAAGTAGAACTTAGCGGAAACCCTTTTACTGATAAAGAAGAGGGAGTTTATGGCTTTTATCAATATGAGTTCCTCTGTGCTGAAAACGCGGATTGCGATGCCTTGGTAGCTATTGCCGATAGCGGTGGTCTTGTTGAAGTCGAGTTCGAGTACACCGGTGGTGAAATACCTGTTACTTTGGTTCGATGGAATTAGTAACACTGTGTGAACCTCATGAAAGACTACCGAGAATCAGTAAGTTTTGTACTGCTGAATCTGCTTTTCCAAGTTACTCTCGGGGCTCTACTGAGCCCTTTACTAGATAATTTTGCGGGCCCAATCATAGTGGCTTCAAGTTGTGAAACGGAGTCACTCGAGGGTACTAAGGGCTGGTTCGAGTCCTATGGTGACAGCCTTTTCATTTGGTTTTTCTATCTGTTTGTTAACTTTATCGCTTTACTTAACCTCGTAATAACCGCCGTTTTTTGTAAGTTTTTTCTGAAACTTAACTTTGTCGCTTCTCACTTGCTTTGCTGCACTTTAGTCGTCTTTTTAGACTACTTAATTATTTACTTAAACGCTCAATGTTAGAACTTAAAGCGGATACAGAAGTCCATTCAGGTAGAGATCAAATTTCGGAGAATAACGTAGGCTGTAAATAGTAACCAGAAAATGCCCATCATGGACATTCACAGGAAATGAAGGTGGGCTTCAAGTAAAAGGAGCTATCATGGAAAATTTCTTATCACTATGGGGCGAATCGGCGTACACCAGCCTGGGCTTTTTCTGGATGGCTTTATGGGCGTTTGTATTAGGTTATTTGATCAGTAGCCTAATTCAAGTGCTTATCACTAAGCGGCGAATGCGTAAGGCTATGGGCGGCAATGATCTCAAATCCGTGTCGCTGGGCACTTTTTTTGGCTTTATCTCCAGTTCTTGCAGTTTTGCTGCACTTTCAACTACGCGGGCATTGTTCAATAAAGGGGCGGCCTTTAGTGCTTCAATGGCCTTTATGCTGGCCTCTACCAACCTGGTCATTGAACTGGGTTTTGTTATTTCTATTTTCCTCGGTTGGCAGTTTGTGGTTGGTGAATACGTTGGCGGGTTGCTGCTGATTTTATTCGTCTGGCTTTTTATTACGGTAACTAACCCCAAAAACCTCATCAAAAACGCCCGAGAAGAAGACGAAGAAGACGACGAGCATCAACATGAGAGCACGTTGTCTGATCTCTTTAGCTCAGATACCTGGAAAAAAGTTGGTCAAAAGTACGTTATGGAATGGCAGATGGTCTGGAAAGACGTGCTTATTGGTTTTACCGTTGCTGGTGTTATTTCCGCTTTTGTGCCGAGCGCGTTTTTTGAATGGCTGTTTATTGGCGTAGGTACTGAGGGTGACCCGGGTTTTTGGTCGTTACTGCAACAAGCGGTAGTGGGCCCGGTAGCCGCATTTTTCACCTTTATTGGCTCTATGGGTAATATTCCATTGGCTGCCGTCTTGTTCGGTGAGGGCGTAGCCTTTGCCGGTGTTATGGCGTTCATTTTCTCCGACTTAATTGTACTGCCGGTACTAAAAATTAATGCTCGTTACTATGGCTGGAAAATGGCGCTGTATATTGCCTTAATGCTTTTCACTTGTCTGGTGGCAGCATCCTTGGTTATGCACTATGGACTGTTCGCCTTTGATTTACTGCCGGACGCATCACAATGGTCGTCACCGGCCGAGCAGAAACATTTCAAACTTGATTATGGCTTTGTTCTGAACCTTATTTTCTTACTACTAAGCGTGGTCATGATTGTTCTTTGGCGTAAGAAACAAAAAGAGCACGACCATCACCACCACCATGACCATGGCGGTTCGTCCTCGGTAAGTGAAAAGGTTATGACTGGCCTTTGTGGTGTGAGTGTATTCTGGTTACTGGGCGGAATGACCGTCTATATTTTGTAAAGTATCTTAACGGACAGGCTTTGTTATGCCATGTTTAGACTATGAAAGTTCTGATATGTGATGACTCAAAAGTTGCTCGAAAAAGCATTGAGCATGCCTTACCCAAGAGTTGGGACATTGAGGTGCGCTTTGCTGAAAACGGGCAAGAAGCTTTAGCTCTTGTAGAGCAAGGTCTTGTTGAGCTGCTGTTTCTGGATTTAACTATGCCGGTTATGGATGGTTTTGAGGTATTACAGAACATTAAGGAAAAGCAGTTAGACTGCCTGACTATTGTTGTTTCCGGTGACATACAGGAAGAGTCTCAGCGCCGGGTTGAAAAGCTCGGAGCTTTGGGTTTTATAAAGAAACCCATTGTTTCTGAAGAGTTGCACGATGTACTTGAGCGCTACGGCCTTATCAGAGAGTTATTGCCCGGGAACCACCAGCGTAAGAAGACAAAAACGGAACATATTGAACCTACCGATATTTTAAAGGAAGTGAGCAATATTGCGCTTGGTGATGCGGCAAAACTGCTTGGTGGTATGCTGGGTTCCTTTATTCAGCTACCTGTGCCCGATGTTGCTAAGCGCCCATACAATACTCTGATTAACGAACTTCACGATGAAAATATCCGGGTAAACATGGTGTCCGAAGGTTTTGTTGGTAACGCTATAGCCGGAGAAGCCATTCTCTGTGTTGATAACCGAACTCTCAACGACTTACCGTCTAAGTTGTCGGACTATCACGGTTATGAATTTAAGGACGACAGCCGAAGTGTCCTTTTAGATGTTGCCTCAACGCTTATTGCCGCTTTTTTAAAGCGGTTCTCATCGCAACTGGATTTAGAGTTGAATATTAGCCAGCCAGCTTTCTTGGGAATGAGCGAAACCGTCAATAATGTTTTTAAAGAGGATGTGAAAGATAAAGAAGTTTTAATCATTACCATCGATTATGAGATCCCTGATTACCATTTAAATTGCGATCTCTACGTTATTTTCACTGAAGCTTCAATTGCTGCACTTGAAGAACGAGCCGGGTACTTTATCGATGAATAAAGAGGAACTAGACATCACCAACCTACACTGGGTACTGCAAATTCTTCAGAACATTGAGGTTGGGTTGATTGTTTTTGACCGCGATTACGACGTTAAAGTGTGGAATGGCTTTATGGAAAACCATAGCGGTATCAGTAGCGTTGTCGCTAAAGATGAAAATTTGTTTACGCTATTGCCAACCTTACCTAAAAGCTGGTTCCAATATAAAACTGAGTCCGTTTTAAAGTTGGGTATTCAGGCTCACTGTAACTGGCAGCAAGAGCCCCATATTCTGAACTTCGAAAACACCCGACCGTTTACGGCTGAATCTGATTTGATGTTCCAGAACGTGACGTTATTTCCTCTATTTTCTACGGACAAGCAAATTCACCATATTTGTGCGTTGGTTTATGACGTCAGTGAGGAAGCGAATAACTTATTAAAGCTAAAAACCATCAGCCAGACCGACGCCTTAACCCAGCTGTTTAATCGCGGCCATTGGCAAACGCTGTTTGAGCAGGAGTTTCTTCGTTGTAAGCGTTACGAAGACACCGCTTCAGTTATTATGATGGATATTGATCACTTTAAGCAGGTTAATGACACTTATGGGCACCAAATTGGTGACCGGGCTATTCAGCTAATAGCGGATATTATATTGGAAAGTCAGCGAGAAACGGATGCCTGTGGTCGTTACGGTGGAGAAGAGTTTGTCATACTCTTACCTAAAACGTCATTAAATGATGCTGTGTTAGTGGCCGAACGCCTGAGAAAGCAGATAGAAGAAATGCCCCTGCCCTTAGGCAAAGAATATAACGATGAGCAGCTAAAATTGACAGTAAGCGCAGGCGTTGCTGAGTTTTCTAATGAATTTTCAATTGCTGAGAGCTGGTTAGAAAAAGCGGATGCTGCGTTATATGAATCGAAGGAGAAGGGCCGAAACCAGGTATCGAAGTAAAACCTCCGGCAAACAACCGGAGGTTTTATTCTTATGGTTTAGAAAGTAGCAATTACCTTCAAATCACCTGACACTTTGCTTTTATCAGAAACATACCCAATGCCTTGCGGGTTGCTCTTCAAAAACTCAATAACCGCATCATCATTTGCCAAAGTATCTAGCGGCGTTGCACGGCCGGTGAACTTCAACTTTGCCCAGTGGCGTTTAAGCTGCTCACCAGACTGCCCTAATAAGGTTTCTTCGAAAGCCTTTCGGGTTGCTGAGTCTTCAGGTAAGTTTACCCCGGTTAAAACTCGCGACTGCCCCAGGAATATTCGAGAAACTGACTCTTCATTAATCTCAGTTTGTGAAACGACTACACCATTTTGTGCAAGAGCTGAAAAGCTCAGCAGGCTTGTCGCTATAACGATGAGAAATACAGCAAACTTTTTCATCATAATTCCTTAAAATACAAATTGAACTGCAGCGGAAACCAGTACGTCAGACTCATCGATTAACTTGTCGTCAGAATGGGTAACGTCAAACTTCAGTACAGCGCTTGGCGCGATGTTAAAGTTGGCGCCTACAGAGGTGTAAGTGTTCTCGCTAATAACCTGAGTTGCTACTTGGTTAATAACAGCTTGTAACTGAGGAACAGGAACGCTGAAACGCTCGGCATCAATGACTTTATCGTCGGTTTGGCCAACGGTAGCGTGTAATGTCCAGTCTTCAAAACGCTTACCTGCAGTAAGATAACTAGAGCGCTGTTCAGGAATATAGCTGCCATCAACTTCAAGCTCGGTATATTCTCCACCTACAAACCAGTTGAAATTGTCGTACATAAAACCGACACCAGCGAAAGTCCCTTTGTCTTCAGAAACTTCCAGCTCTGAAGCGACCTGTGCAGCTCCCGCTTCTCTTAGCGTTGCCAGCAAGCCGTCAATCTCATTAAGATGAATGTTGGTATCGTTGGTCTGGTAATACGCAATACGCATGGTCAGGTTGTTGTAGATGGCGCTGGTATTAAAACCTATCAGATTATTCATTTCTGCTTCTGCCGCTTCGCTGCCACCTGCTTCAATATCGTCTTGCATGTTGCCGGCAATAACTTGCGTATTGAAGATAAAATTACCGACAAAGGCGTTGTGCTGGAAGCTCACACCAGTGTAATTATCGAAAGCGACACGATAGACACTTTGAGGTGTGCGTAGCCAGTGGTAGCTGTAACCTACATCCAGAGAGTCTGAATACATATAGAAAGGCAGGCGCAATTTACCCACGTTAATGCTTGCCGCGTCGGTTAGTTGGTACTGTAAGTAGGCCCATTCAACACCTAAGTCGAAGTCCTCTGAGCCACGAGACATAATCTGTGCGGTGACACTGAGTTTGTCAGATAAGTTGGCTTTTGCTTGTAGTGCAAATAAGCTCTCCGGATTAAAGTCTACGTCGTTATCGTAGCCAAACAGTTCGTCGTCGCTGCCAGTTGTCATACCTGCTGCGATATTACCAAAACCGCTCCACTGAATTTTATCTTGTGCCTGAGAAGGCAGGCTCATGACCAGTGCTGCAGCACCGAAACAAGCTGCTAGAGAGTACTTCATTTAAAGCTCCTGAGAAAAGTTACATCATCTTAATTTAGAGGGATCTAAATTTGGCGAAATTTTGCACTGTTAAAGATGCGTAAGCAATACTTCATTTGCCGTACAAAAGAGTGTTAAATTAACAATATGGCTCATTTTTATGCGCTTTTTATCGCCTGAAAAGTACATTTGATTAACAGTTAAGGATGCTATGCACCATCACCATCATCACCACGAAAGCTCGTCAGAGCGCATTGGCTGGGCGTTTTTCCTTAACCTGTGTTTTACCATTATTGAGTTTATTGGCGGAGTGTTGACTAACAGTACCGCTATTTTAGCTGACGCAGTGCATGATCTCGGCGACAGCATCTCTATTGGTATGGCCTGGCTGTTGGATAAGTTCAGTCGAAAAGACGCAACCCACACCTTTACCTATGGCTACCAGCGGCTTTCTCTGGTGGGTGCTTTTATTAATGCTGTTGTACTGACGGCAGGTTCTATCTGGATTTTATTCGAAGCTATTCCTCGTTTATGGAACCCGGTAATGCCAATGGCCGAAGGTATGGCGCTATTGGCCGTGTTCGGTGTCATTGTGAATGGCTATGCGGCATTTAAGCTTTCTCATGGCAAGTCGCTGAATGAACGCGTGCTTAACTGGCATCTGCTTGAAGACGTATTGGGCTGGGTAGCGGTGCTAATTGTGTCGATCATTCTTATGTTTGTCGACTGGCCTATTTTAGACCCCCTTTTATCCATTGCTTTTACCCTGTTTATTTTGGTGAACGTTATTCGTCACCTGGGTTCTACGGTTAAACTCTTTGTACAGGCGTCCCCCGACCCGGAAGTTTATCGGCAAATACGCGAACAATTAACCTCGTTAGAACTCGTGAATGATGCCCACCACTTACATTTCTGGTCTTTGGATGGTGAGCGCCATGTATTAACGGCGCATATTGTGGTATCAAAAGAACTGGAATGCGCGGAAAGAGCGCTTTTAAAACAACAAATATCAGAACAGTTAGCTGTGTTTGAGCTGGCTCATACAACCATAGAGCTGGAGTACCCAGACGAAGCTTGTCGAGATCATTAACAGGAGAAGATCATGGAATTGTTCGGAAGTTATACCTCGCCGTTCGTTAGGCATTGTCGCATTGCTTTACTGGAGACAAAGACAAAATTCTCATTTACCGAAACGGACTTTGAAACCAGCGCTAAATTAACCCCGGCTAAAAAGGTGCCGTTTTTGCACCACAATGATCTGCGCCTTCATGACTCAAGCAGCATACTAAAATACGTTCGGGAAAAAGCCGATGAGCGTTTTTTTGCGGACACAAAAGATTTTGATCAGTACTGCCTGGTAAACACGGCTATGGATGCTGCCATTAATTTGTTCTTGTTAGAAAAAGCGGGTGTAACACCAGATAAGGTACCTTACCTTAAGCGCCAGCAGCAGCGTATTGATGACATACTTCAACTCATGGAAGACAAAGAGCATGCGGTTGCTTATGAAGGGCCTCACCCCTTTAGTGACGGAGAGCTACGTTTAGGTTGTTTCTTAAGCTGGGGCTTATTCCGTGAGCGCTTTAATCTGGATAAGTATCCGCGACTTCAGGCCTTTGTCGATAAATTAAACGACTATCCTTACTTCGCGGATACTGATCCTAACCGTGATTAATCGGCTTTAATGGCACGGCTGCGCTGGGGAATTTCCTCATTCAGCAGCCGGTCATTTTGTGAATAGTCCACCGGAACATCAATAAGGTGAACCCCGGGCTTATCTAAGCAGTCTTTTAGCAGCGGTATCAGATTCTCAGTTTTGTCTAAACGATAGCCCTTCGCACCATAAGACTCTGCATATTTCACAAAATCCGGGTTATTGAAATCTAAGCCATAGTCGCTGAGTTTCATGTGTTGCTGTTTCCATTTGATCATGCCGTAACCGCTGTCATTAAGGATAACGACAACAATATCCAGCCCCATGCGCACCGCGGTTTCAAGCTCCTGCGAGTTCATCATAAAGCCGCCGTCACCGCATATTGCCATAACTTTCTTTTCCGGGTTAACCAGCTTAGCAGCCATTGCAGAAGGTAAGCCAGCACCCATTGAAGCCAGTGCATTATCCAGCAGTACAGTATTTGGCTGACGCGCCGGGTAATTACGGGCAAACCAAATTTTGTAGATGCCGTTGTCCAGTGCAATGACACCGTCATCCGGCATCACTTCACGGACATCCTCCACCAGACGCTGCGGTAAAACCGGGAAGCTACCGTCGTCGGCACCTTCATCGGTATGGTCACGCATATGGTCGCGAACCTTCAGCATAAAGTCGAAGTCCCAGTGGTCTTGTGGCTCAGTTCCCTCTTTTAATTGCCAGATGCTGTTGCCAATATCACCAATCATGCTGGCGTGCGGGAAGTAAACTGAGTCGACTTCTGCGCCCTGAAAGTTAATGTGTACCACTTTACGTTTGTCATTATCGCCGGTTTTCATCATAAATGGGGGCTTCTCTACCACGTCGTGGCCCACATTAAGGATTAAATCCGCTTTCTCTATCGCCCGGTGCGGGTAGTCGCCATCGGAAACGGCCGCGTTACCCAGCCAGCGAGGATGATCCTCATTGATAACGCCTTTACCCATTTGGGTGGTAATAAAAGGAATGCCGGTTTTATCGACAAAGGCGCGTAACATTTTTGCCGTAATTTTACGGTTGGCAGCGGCACCTATCAGCAACACCGGGTGTTTTGCTTCTCGCAGAAGTTCCAGTACGTGGCGTACCGACTTATGCTCGGTAATGGGGCGGCGCGAATGACTGGCTTGTATTGGAAGGCTGCTGACCTCCTCGCGGCTGATGTCATCCGATAACTCCAGATGAGAAGCGCCCGGGCGTTCGTCCTCAGCGCGACGGAAAGCTTCGCGTATGTGCGCCGGAATGCTGCTGGCGCTAATAATCGCCTGGGTGTATTTGGTAATGGGGGTCATCATGTCGACCACATCAATGATTTGGAATTGACCCTGATGACGCTCCTTTATGGGTTTTTGTCCGGTAACCACAACCATGGGCATAGCGCCAAGCTGAGCATAGGCCACAGGGGTAACCAGATTCGTTGCACCCGGCCCCAGGGTTGATAGACACACGCCGGGCTTTCCGGTCAGGCGACCGTATGTGGCAGCCATAAAGCCAGCGCCCTGTTCATGCCGGGTTAAAATAAGTTCGATATCAGACTTTGATAGGGACTCAAGTAAGTCCAGGTTTTCTTCGCCGGGAATGCCGAAAATGTACTTCACACCCTCGTTTTCAAGTGCTTTTACGAATAAATCGGATGCTTTCACTTCGCTTTCTCCTTGCGTTAAAGAATCTTCTAGTTAGGCCTACGTAAAGGATAGGAGAGATGATCAAAAAAATCCGCAATCAGCACTAACTGATTGCGGATTTTACAGTCTTTTAAAACTGAGTTCTTAGAACGAGTAACTGACTTTTGAGTAAACAAAGCGGCCACGAGGGTTGTGAACGCTTGGTGCATACCCGTAAAGGTCATTGTTAAACGCTTCCGGTGGCTCTTCGTCGAACAGGTTGGTGGTACCTATCGTCAAACGAAGTTCCGAGGTGACATCGTAGTATGCTTGTAAATCAACCAGTAGCTGCTTATCAACCATACGCGCTTCGCTGGATTCGACGTTTGCCGGTGCCTGATAATCTTCAAACTCACCAATGTAGTTCAGATTGAGGTTAACACCTAAAGCATCACGTCCCCATTCTGCACGGGCTGTCCAGCGGTGCTCCGGATACTCGTACTCGCCGGCATAGTCGATACCGTCTTTCTCGAACTTGCTCATGTAAGACCAATCAAGACCTAAACGAACATCGCCAATGTCTTGTAGTTGCCAGTTATAGTTTGCTGAAAAATCAACCCCTGCAGCTTCCTGACTGGAAAGGTTAACGTAGGTGTTGTAAAGAACAGCCAACTCACCCAGCTCATCTCCTGGTAGTGGGTCGCGGCGCTCACAGACCTCGCTGTCCTGGTCGTTACAGTGCTCGTTGTAAACGTTCTCAAAGTCGTTTTGAACAATTTTGTTATCTTGTTCAATTGACCAGTAATCAGCAGAGATATCAAACGCGTCAGTGACCTGCCAAATACCACCAATATTATAGCTTGATGACTCTTCTGGCTGCAGGTCTTCAGAGCCGGAGAATACAATGGTGTAATCCAGTGGTACACAGCTTTCGCCATCGGTTTCGCAACGATACTCATCAACAAAGAAAGTTGAAACCTGCGATGGACCCAGACCAATTTGTGCCAGTGACGGAGCACGGAAACCTTCGCCGTATGATGCACGTAAAGTCACATCTTCAGTCGGACGCCATTGTAATTTAAACTGTGGGTTGAAGGTTGAGCCAAAGTCACTGTAGTCATCGTAACGACCGGCAACAGTTGCTTCTAACTGGTCAGTAATTGGAATGAGAAACTCGACATAAGCTGCCCACTGGTCGCGTTCAGCTTCGGCCTGCACCGATTCGGTACCAAAGATAAGACCACGCTGGAACTGATCATCCGGTTGGTCAAATACGTCTTCTTCACGGTATTCAAGACCCGCTGCCATGGAGACCCAATGCTCACCCAATTGGAACGCTTCGCCGGCGATACTGGCATCAACTGCGGTCAGGTGGGATTCACCCCGGCGTACCAGTGACGTCGTAATGTCATTAATGACTTCAGGGTCGTTGATGGTGCCGCCAAATGGATTGTAGTTGCCAGCGTTAATTTGCTCCTGCAAAAAGTCAGTACGTACCCATCCTTGCTCACGTGAACCCGTTTGCATTCCTTCGCTGCGGCCTTTTTGGTAAGAGACATCCCAGACCCAGCCGTCTAAGTCTCCGCGTAAGCCTGCAATAAAACGTAAAGTGTCGGATTCAACATCCCAAATACGGGGACCGGCATCTACTGTCCGGAAAAAGTTGATATCGACACGCTCGCCCCAAGGGTTGTTAGGGTGGTCAGCCGGTACATAGAGTCCGGCATCGGCGTCTAACGGAGTCGGTGCGCCGCCGGCTTTTGAACGGTTATGCTGAGCGGCAACTTCAATATAGCCCTCAACGTCTCGTGAGAACTCTTTACGAGACTGAATAATGGCACCTACACGTTCAGCTTCCGGGAAAATTTGCGCATACGGACCATAGTCAAATACACAGCGTGTTCCAACCAGTGAATCTTCCGGGCAGTCCGGATCGGGCCGTTCTTCACCGTCAACAATAAAGCTTCCCGGAAAGCCTCGTGATGAGCGAAAGTCATTACCGCCCCATGGACTTTGGTTCGCTGTGCCGTTACGACCAAACTCGGCACCTGTAATCGAGGTGTTTTTCCAGTAATCCAGAATCATGGTGGTATTGCTGTCGTCTCCACCCGTGCCCCAGACCAGACTCATACTGGTTTCTTCGTAGTTAGCATCACCGGTTGTTCCACCGTGGCTGGCGGTTAATTCTGTACCGACAAAGTCATCTCTTAAAATAATATTAACGACACCAGCTACGGCGTCAGAACCGTAAATAGCGGAAGCACCGTCTTTCAGAATATCGATGCGTTCAATCGCCGCTACGGGAATTGAGTTAATGTCGACAAATGAATTTGCTACGCCTTCGGCAAAGGAAGAAACCGCTACACGACGGCCGTTAAGCAAGACCAGTGTTGAGTCGGCACCAAAGCCACGCAAGCTAATTGCAGCAGCGCCGTTCGCGGTAGTGTCCTGGCTATTGCCCTGAGTTGAGAAGGTTCCCACACCGGCCGAAGGTAAGCGCTCTAAGAGTTGCTGTAGGTTGTTAAAACCTGAGGCTTCAATGCTTTCTCTGTCAATAACTTCGACAGGAGAAGCGCCTTCCATATCGGTTCGTGAGATTCTGGAGCCTGTGACCTGAATGCGTTCAAGAGCGTCATCTTCTGCCTGATTCTCTTGATCCTGCGCAAAGCTGACCGGTGACGCGAATGCGGCTCCTATTGCTAATGCACATAGCGAGTATTTAAAGTTTGTTTTCATTATTATGTTCCCCCCCGGGAGTTTTTATCGATTTTGTGTGTTAAATCAACAACACAGCATCTTTTGTTACATTAAAGCAACATATGATCAAGACAATATAGTGTAAAAGTTTGAAAAAAATCGAAAGCTTGATGCTAAATGGATTAAGTGAGGGGAAGCTGTTTAAACTTTAAATGAAAAAGCCCGCGACTCAGAAAGAGCCGCGGGCTTTGTATTAAATGGAACTAACGATTAAGAGTTTTCTTCACCTGTCATTTCTTCTAAGCGTGCACGTAACTCTTCGTCGTTTTGTGCTTGCTGAATAATCATGTTGTATTCTTGCGGAGTAAGGCCTGCATCTTCAACGGCTGCAATCATTTCTTCCTGTGCAGACTGCTGAATTTCACGAGCCTCTTCCTGGTTCTCAGCTTGCTGGAACTGGTCACGGTATTTTTCAGTAACACCCTGAACGTCTTCCATAGCGGTTACAAATTTAACCAGCATACCTTCAGTGATTTCCTGAGTTTGCTGCTGCTGAGCCATAGGATCCTGCGATTGCTGCTGTTGAGCCATTGCCGCAGTACTACCCAGTGCGAATACAGTTGCTAATGCGATAATTGTCTTTTGCATGATAATCTCCTAATTGAATTTATCAGTTTTTATTAACACTCTAACTAAAGCGAAGACTGTGCCAACTTTTTAATTTGTTGATTTTAATATACTTTTAGTATTTTTCAGTTAGCGCTCAGAAAGTCAGCCCAAAAATGTGTATCCTTAGTACACAGTCAAAGGAGGCAGTGTGACAAAAAGATACAGTTGGCCACTATCCAGCCTGCAACGAAGGCTTTTAATGTATGTTGTCGTGCCTATGTTATTGATTTCGGGCGTGGCGATAAGTGTTGGACTGCAGGTTGCATCTGACGAAGCCAATGAGCGTTTAAAAAGTGACTTAGAGCTGCTGGGACGGGCCATTAGCTTACCCATAAGCGATGCACTACTTAATAACGACTTAGCAACGGTTCAGGCTAACCTGGATTCAGTCTTCAATATTGGCCGGGTATACGGGGCATCGGTATACAATGTGTATGGTCAGCAAGTCGCAGAAGCCGGTATCACCGAAACCGATTTGAGCAACAGCCAGCTCGCACTGGAAACTGTTCAGACGGGGGTGAAGCAAGACGACTACCGCCGTGTTGAAGGCCGCGATGTTTTCTCTCAATTTCTTCCTATTGTTGATCGTGGCGGCCGCATTATAGGTTTATTACAAATAAACCGGCGGGCCAGTGACTTCGATGAGTCTTTTGAAACGCTGAGTCAGTATGCCTGGCTGAGCTGGGCTGCATTTGGCCTGATCACTATTGCGGTATTGGTATTTGGGCATTATCGCGGTGTTGGGCGACATGTGGTGGCACTAAAAGACGCAATGCTGCAAGTCGCAAAAGGAAATCGAAGCACTCGAGTGACACCCGCCGGGCCTTCGGAGCTTCAGGATGTTGCCCTGGGGTTTAACCGGATGCTGGATAGCATTACTGAAGCGGAGCAGGAGTTAGAACAGCGACGTGAGCACGAAGCGTCGTTGCAGCGAGCGTTGCGGGAACAGGAAAAAATGGCAGCTATTGGCAGTGTAGCCAGCGGTGTTGCCCATGAGTTAGGAGCGCCGCTTACTGTTATTGATGGACGCGCCAGTCGATTATTACGTAACCATAAAGACGATGACAGCCAGCGACAACTTAAGGCCGTCAGAGGCCAGGTACAAAGGCTTACCGGACTGGTGAATCAATTGCTGGCATTTTCAAGAACGCCGGTGCAGCAAAGAGAAAGCATTTCCCTGCGAGATCTGATAACAACGGCAATGACCAGCATTGAGTTTGAACAGGATAAAGGTTCTGCCAGAGTGGTAGTTAAAGAGCTTGTCGATGTCATTCTTAAAGTTGACATAAAGCGACTGGAACTGGCCTTAGTAAACGTACTGCGCAATGGCTTGCAGGCCGCTGAATCTGAGGTTGCTGTCGCGGCTGAGTACGCTAATGACGGAGTCGTCATTACCATAGATGATGACGGAGAAGGTTTACCTGATGCGATGAAAGATAAAGCATTACAGCCGTTCGAAACCAATAAGCCACAAGGTAAAGGGACGGGTCTGGGTTTGACCATAGTTAAGCACGTATTGAATGATCATGGTGGTGAATTGTCTTTGACCAATAACCCAAATGGCGGTTGTCGGGTTATTTTGAGTTTACCGGCACAATGCGTTCGGCAAGCGGTTAAAAACGGAGGCAGTAAATGACAGCAGCAAAAGCCATGATAGGTGTAATTGAGGATGATCCGGCTCTACAGGAACTGCTTGTTGAAGAGCTTGAAGCTGAAGGCTATCAAGTAAATGCCTGGGGCAGTGTTGAAGGCTTTAAAAAAGCCGCTGCAACTCTGGACTTGGTCATTAGTGATATTCGCTTGCCGGGTCAGTCCGGGCTGTCACTTTTAGACAGCCTGAAAAATGAAGACAACGCTCCGGCACTGTTATTAATTACGGCTTTTGGCACGGTTGATCAGGCGGTTGATGCGTTAAAGCAGGGCGCGGATGACTTTCTGACCAAGCCTTTAGATGTTGAACATTTATTGCTAAGTGTACAACGTATTCTTGAGCATCGCTCGTTGCAGCGGGAGCTAAAGCGCTACCGTCAGCAGCAAAAAGGACCGGGTGGTTTAGTCGGGCAGAGTCCGTCAATGCGCAAGCTTTATGATCAAATAGAACGTATTGCGCCAGCTGACGGAAGCGTTCTGATCACCGGCGAAAGTGGGACCGGTAAAGAGCTGGTGGCGAAGGCGCTGCATCAGTTAAGTGACCGCGCTGAACAAAGCTTTCAGGCGGTAAACTGCGCCGGCATTCCGGCCGATTTAATGGAAAGTGAATTTTTCGGCCATGCAGCCGGGGCTTTTACCGGCGCGCAGAAAAAACGGCAAGGTTTATTGAAACAGGCAGACGGCGGCACTTTGCTACTGGATGAAATTGGCGAAATGCCAATGGCTTTGCAGGCTAAACTATTACGTGTGTTGCAGGAAGGTACCATCCGCGCGGTGGGCAGCGACGAAGAAGAAACGGTTAATGTCCGGATCCTGGCTGCGACTCACCAGGACTTAGAAAAGCAGGTTGAAGACGGGCGCTTCCGGCAGGACTTATTTTATCGGCTGGAAACCTTTAGTCTGCGAGTGCCTCCTTTACGCGAGCGCGGTGAAGACATTGAACGTCTCGCCAACCACTTTTTACAGCAGTTGCAGAAGAGCAGCGACAAAGCGGTTCAGAGTATTTCACCGGCTGCGCTCGAACAGCTTTATCGCTATCGCTTTCCTGGTAATGTCCGCGAACTGCAAAATGCGATAGAGCGTGCTTTTACCTTTTCCAGAGACGACAAAATAGCGGTTGAAGATTTACCGCAAAGAATTCTGGAGAGTGAGCATGAACCCGAAGTGGAGTATGCCGCAGAGTGGCCAACTCTGGACGAGTATCAAAACCAATACATACGCAAAGTGCTGGTGCACGCAGAGGGTAATAAATCGAAAGCGGCTGAAATTCTTGGGGTAACCCGGCGTACCTTGTACCGCTGGCTTGAGCAGCATGGTGAGTGATCAAACTGGCGTTTTACTGCGTAGTCTATAATAAGTTTTTGACTCATTTAACGGGAGTGCTAAGTGAAAGTATTAATGGTATTAACCTCACACGATAAACTCGGTGACACAGACCATAAGACAGGTTTCTGGGTAGAAGAATTTGCGGCCCCGTACTACGTTTTTGCAGACGCGGGCGTGGATGTTACTTTGGCATCGCCAAAAGGTGGTAAGCCACCCATCGATCCAAACAGCACTTCCCCTGACGCTCAAACGGAAGCGACGAAGCGCTTTGACAACGACACAACAGCACAGCAGAAACTCGAGACGACCTGCAAGCTGGATGAAGTTGATCCGGAAAGTTTTGATGCGATTTTCTATCCTGGTGGTCACGGACCTTTATGGGATTTAACGAACGACGAGCATTCAATTAAGCTCATTGAGCACTTCTGGAGTAAAGGTAAGCCGGTTTCCGCTGTTTGCCATGCTCCTGCGGTATTACTGAATGCAAAAACGCCGTGTGGCGACCCTATTGTTCAGGGCCGCACAGTAACGGGCTTTAGTAACAGCGAAGAGGCTGCGGTAGAGCTTACCGATGTGGTCCCTTTCTTACTTGAGGACGAACTGACAGCTAAAGGCGGTCATTACCGCAAAGTTGATGACTGGCAGGCCTATGCCGTTCAGGACGGCATGTTAATTACAGGCCAGAACCCTGCATCATCAGAGCAGACGGCACAGCGCCTGCTCGATGTACTCAGAGCCAGCCTGTAATTTGCCTTAAAAGCGTCGGCGCCAACTGATGCCGACGCTAGCCTGCCTTCCTACTGCAGGCTCAAATGAACGTCCGCTTCCCTGGTTAACAACAACAGCACCGACGTAGTCTTTGTCCGTAATATTGTCGACCCTGGCCCACACGTCCAGCTCGCTTTTTGCCCACTGCCAGTCGCGGCTTATTGCTATATCCCATGTCGTATAAGACGGTGCAAAGGTATCGTTTTGATCATTAACCGGCGTTTCATCTCTATACTGCCCCGCTAGCTGAACCAGCCATTGCTCTGCGGGCTGCCAGTTCAGCCGCAAGTACCCCTGGCTTTTCGCTACGCCGGGTAATTGATTCCCCTGTAACGGGCCATCATCAAAGCTAGCGTCTATATAGCTGTATGACAGCAGCAAGTTGAGCTGCCGCGTTAGTTCGCCATTAATGCTCAGTTCAGCCCCTTCGCGCGTTGTTTCTGAGGCATTACGGTAGGTAGTACGCCCATCGTTTGACTGGTCTACGAGAATTTCGTCTTCGCTTTCAATACCAAAGAAAGCGAAATGCAGACGCCAGTCGTTATCGAGTTGATGTTTAATACCCCATTCCCACTGATCATTGGTGGATGGACCCAACTCGCGGTTCAGGCCCGAGCCTTCATTTCGGTAGGCAAGTTCTGTCAGCGTCGGGGTTTCAAAACCTTGTCCTAAACTCAGATAAGTTGCTGAGGTTGGCAGAAACTGCCAGGTAAGCGAAATAGCGGCTGTGGTTTCACTAAAGTCACTGCTACCACTGTCATCGGAGTTATCCAGTTCAGTAAAGTAGTCTTTTACTTCATAATTGATGTCACTGTAACGAACCCCGCCAGTTGCAGACCACTCTTCAGACAGCTGCCACTGAAAACGCAAATAAGCTGAAGCATTTTCAATCCAGTTGAATTCGTCGCGACGCAGCTCGCCCTTTTCACCGCTGTTATTCACAAAACCAAAGCGGTGATCCTGCTGGCGTTCTATTTGCGCGCCGAGGGTCGCCGACCAGTTGACTCCGCGCTGGCGCCAACGTGCATGTGCTCCCTCAAACTGGCGGGAAACATCGATAACCGCACCCGAGCTTGTGTCACCATCACCGGCAAACGGCAGGAACTGCTCAATATCTCGGTCGCCCTGCCACAGTGAGAGTAAGCCCTCGCCATTGTCGCGTTCATGAAACCAGCTAAATGAACCCTGACGATGATGAATGTCTTTGCGGGTATTGAAGTCAACTGCCCGTTGTACTGTCTGGGTGGGGTCATAACGCCAGTCTTGTGGGGTTAATGCGCTGGGGTCCTGCAATAGTGGCGCATCGTTATTATCGTAGCGGATAATAAAGCGATTCTGATCATCCCATTGATGGTACCAGCGCACAGCCTGTTGCTGGCGCTCGGCGGAGTTATGCCGGCGCGGACCGTCAGTCTGAAAATCCGACGCCAGAACTTGTAGTTGTTTGTTGTCGGTTGCCCATTGGGCATTGACGTTATACCGCTGTGTGTCGTTTTCGCTGAACTGGCCACCCCACTCCAGTGCGGTTTCAGTCGGCTTGCGGCTGAACCATTCAACCACACCGCCACCAGAATTGCCGTACAAGGTAGCTAACGGACCGCGTAAAACTTCCAGCGAATCAATGCTGTCGAGAAAAATACTTGAAGTTTGCGCCTGACCATCGGGCATAGACAAAGGAATACCGTCGACATTAAGTTGCAAACCTCTTACTCCAAACGCGGCTCGTGAGCCGAAGCCGCGAACCACCAGGCGTGTATCCTGTGCGTAGTTATAACGGCTGTCTGCCTGAATTCCTGCAACGCCGGCTAAGGCGTCACCGGCATCAATCTTCATGGAGGGTAAGGTGTTTTCAACGTTAACACGGTCAATGCTGGCCGCAGTGGTTAGCCAGGGTGTTTCGCTCTGAGTGGCTGTCACCACGACGGTTTCGTCGACTTCAGTTGAATGAACAACGAAAGAGGCCGCCAATAAAGGCAGCCCCGTGTAAGTGAGTTTTTTTAAAACTGCTGAATATGACATGGTTAATCCGCTGGTTTTATCTGAATAATGGCACCGTCAGACTCATCGGTCAGTAAGTATAGGTAACCGTCGGGCCCTTGGTTTATGTCACGAATACGTGCATCAACGGCGTCTTCAAACAAGCGCTCTTCATGCATCATGCGGCCTTCATATAAGTCCAGGCGGGCTACCAGGGAGCTTTTCAGGGCAGCAACGAAGAAGTCGCCTTTCCATTCAGGGAAAGCATCTCCCGTGTAAAAGGTGGCGCCAGCAGTTGCAATAGACGGAACCCAATAATAAAACGGCTGTTCAGTGCCTTCTTTTACGGCGTCCTCGCTGATGGTCCCACCACCGTAGTCAACGCCGTAAGTCACTTCCGGCCAGCCATAGTTTTTACCGGCTTCAGGAATATTCACTTCGTCGCCACCTTGTGGGCCGTGTTCAACCGACCATAACTTTCCGGTTTCAGGATGAATATCAGCGCCCTGCACATTGCGGTGACCGTAGGACCAAATTTCGTCAAGTGCGTTGTCGTTGCCAACAAAGGGGTTGTCTTCCGGTATGCTGCCATCCGGCCAAATACGTACGATTTTACCGTGATGATTATCCAGCGTTTGTGCATCATCCATACGTGAGTAACGGTCACCTAAGGTAATGTACAAGTGTCCCTCAGGAGAAAAGACTAACCGTGAACCAAAGTGAGCATTGCTCTCATATTTTGGTGCCTGGCGAAAGATAACTTCTTTATCCGTAAATTCTTTGTCATTAAGTTTGGCACGCATAACGGCCGTACTGTTGCCTTTACCGTCGTCCTGGGCCGCTTCGGAGTAGCTAATGTAAACCCAATTGTTTTCTTCAAAATCCGGGTCAACGGTTATATCCAGCATGCCACCCTGACTTTTAGCAACGACTTCCGGGGTGCCGCTGATTTTTTCGCGGTAGCTACCATTAGCTGATACCCAGTAGATATCTCCGGTTCGTTCTGTTACTAAAATGCTTTTATCCGGAAGAAATGTCATGCCCCAGGGGTTGGTGAAGCCGTCAGCAAGTGTGCTGACACTGACTTTATGACGTTCCGTTTCGACATCTTCAGCGGTTGCAGCAGTACTGAAAGAAGCCGCTAGTATTGCGGTTAAAACAACTTTTGGATTGAACATCGGTCTCTCCTTCTTATTGAATTACCTTCAGTATACGTCATTCATCGGAATTTTGATGACACTGTGCTTGATCTGTTCGTCGCTTTGGCCGTTAATACTGTTATCAATTGTAAAAAGGTATTGGAACTTCATGAGCAGCAAGGTGTTTAGTACCGACTCGTTACTGATTTTAGCGCAGTGGTTAGCCGCTGCTTTTGTTCTGGTTATTATTGGGTTAGTCGTTTCTGTTGGCATCATGTACGTTGTTGACAGGACGCAGAACCGACACACCATAAGACATAACTACCCTGTTATTGGCCGCTTTCGCTACATGTTTGAGCGTATGGGTGAGTTTATGCGTCAGTATTTCTTTGCTATGGATCGTGAGGAAATGCCATTTAACCGGGCGCAGCGCAGCTGGGTGTACCGGGCTGCCAAGAACGCTGATCGTAACGTTGCCTTTGGTTCAACACGTGACTTAAGTCGTACCGGAACTATTATTTTCAGCAACGCTCCCTACCCGCCTATGGCTGAGCAGGCAACATCGCCAGAACCCATTACCATTGGTCCTTACTGCGAGACGCCTTATTCTCCGGTGTCGTACTTTCATATTTCAGGAATGAGTTACGGTGCGTTGTCGCCGGTTGCGGTTAAGTCATTGTCGCAGGGGGCTGCAAAAGCCGGCTGTTGGTTGAATACGGGTGAAGGTGGCTTGTCGCCTTATCATTTAATGGGGCATTGCGACATTGTGTTTCAAATGGGAACTGCGAAGTTTGGTGTTCGCGATAAAGAAGGTCGACTCGACGAGGACCGTCTGGCAGAACTCGGTCGTCACGATAATGTGAAAATGTTTGAAATTAAACTGAGCCAGGGTGCTAAACCAGGTAAAGGCGGCATCCTCCCGGGTGTTAAAGTTAACAGTGAAATAGCCAGAATTCGGGGAATTGTTGAAGGCGAAGACGCAATCAGCCCAAACCGTCATCCGGAAATAAGCAATAATGAAGAGTTACTCGATTTTATCGAAAAGGTTCGTAATATTACCGGCAAGCCAACGGGTTTTAAATTTGTGATGGGCGACCCTTCATGGATCGACGAACTGATAGATTGCATTTTAACTCGCGGCGAAGAAGCCGCACCTGACTTTATCACTCTGGATAGCGCCGATGGCGGAACCGGAGCGGCACCCCAGCCGCTAATGGACTACGTTGGCTTAAGAGTCACGGAAAGCTTGCCGATACTCATCGATAAACTGACAGAAGCGGGCTTGCACGAGCGTGTCCGAGTGGTAGTTTCCGGCAAAATGATTACACCGGCTGATGTGGCCTGGGCTATTGCTATCGGTGCCGATTTCGTGACCTCGGCCCGGGGTTTTATGTTTTCATTAGGCTGTATTCAGGCTATGCAGTGCAACAAAAATACTTGTCCAACTGGCGTAACAACGGATGATCCTAAGCTGATGAGGGGGCTGGATCCTGAGAATAAGTCGGTACGTGCGGCTAACTATCACAAATATATGGAGTATGGCGTCAATATCATTGCGCACTCCTGCGGTGTAACCGATCCACGCCGGTTAAACCGCCGCCACGCCAGGGTTATTAAGCCCGATGGCGAGAGCATCAGCCTGGCGGAACGTTATCCGTTACCACCGGCCAGACGTCGTTAGTTGAGTGTATTGACCGGCAACAGGCGCGCAATTTCTTCCGCGATTTTGCGGAAGGTTTGCCGACGACTGGTGGTCGGACGGTATACCAGGCCGATATCACGAGAAGCTTCCTGACCGGTTGGCTTTAATGAAACCAAATCGGTGTTTTCTAAAATTCCCTGGTCAATGGCCATTTGCGGAACAAAGGTAGCACCTAAGCGGGCGTCTGCCATTTGCACCAGGCTGTGTAGGCTAGTCGCCGTAAAAGGATTCATTTTAATGGAATCGGTAAGCTGACAGGCCGCGACGGCGTGACCGGTCATGCAGTGCTCTTTTTCCAGCAGAAAAATACTGCGATCAGGCAGTTTGTCGTAGTCAACCGGTTCCCCGACTGTTTCCGCCAGCTCCTTATGCACCACCAGTTTGAAAGGGTCACGACCCAGTATCCATTTTTGGTTGCCCTGAATGTCCATCGGCAGGGCCAGTAAGAGAATATCCAGTTCGCCGTTACGCAGCCGGTGCAGTAAATTTTGTGTGGTATCTTCAGAAAGTTGCAGCAGTAGCTTAGGGAACTTGTCTTGTAAATTTTTACTCAGTTCGCCAATAACAAAGGGGGCTATGGTAGGAATAATGCCGAGTCTTAACGGGCCTTCCATAATATTGCCCTGCCCTTGCGCATAATGCAGTAACTCTTCCGACGCGCTAATGATGTCCCGTGCTTTTTCCACAACTTCTTCGCCTAAGGCGGTAAAGAGAAAGGACTTATGGTCACGCTCAATAAGCTGGCAGTCCAGTTGCTCTTCCAGGTTTTGAATGCCACTGCTTAACGTCGACTGGCTAACATTGCACTCGGCCGCCGCGCGGTTAAAGTTTTGCTCCTGGTGCAGCGCCAGCAGGTAACTTAGGTTTTTCAGACTTGGTAATTTACTCATGGGATACCCGTCGCGTTTTTAATTGGTATTTCCGATTATCATAATCCGTTTTATTCGTTTTATCCAATCTGTCTCCGTCCGTACACTAGCTCTCGACTCGTTAAGGAACGAATACACTTTAAATCCCAATCACGGAGACAATTTATGTTAACAGTAGGCGATAAACTACCAGAATTCAGCGTCATTGCGGCAAAACCTAAGTTCAACATGCCGGAAGAGAATGGCGAAAGCGCTTTTGAAACTATCGACAACAACAGCTTTGAAGGTAAGTGGAAAATCATTTTCTTCTACCCAAAAGACTTCACTTTTGTTTGCCCAACTGAAATTGTTGAGTTCGCTAAACTGAATGAAGACTTCGCTGACCGCGACGCCGTTGTTATGGGCGGTAGCACGGATAATGAATTTGTAAAACTGGCATGGCGCCGTGAGCACCCTGACCTTGACCGCCTGAACCAGTACTCTTTTGCTGACGACGGTTCTTTGGTTGATGGCCTGGGTGTTCGTGACAAAGCTGAGAATGTTGCTTTGCGTGCGACCTTCATTGTTGACCCGCACAACGTTATCCAGCACGTTTCGGTAAACAACCTGAACGTGGGTCGTAATCCGGCAGAAATCGTGCGTATTTTAGACGGTTTACAGACCGATGAACTCTGCCCTTGTAACCGTGCACTGGGCGGCGACACCCTTTAACCGGTGTTAATTCCCAAACCTAAGCGCTGATGGCATTGCCATCGGCGCCTGCTAGGCACTTTTACAGTATTTCAGGAGTTAAGCATGGCAATTGCAGACTACAAACAGTTATTGGGTGATCACAGTAAAGACACCAAATTAAACCTGTCGAGCTTGTTCTCAAACGTTGAGCAGTCAGGTTTAACAAATGACCAGTTCTACGGCACAGCACTTTCGCTGGTTTACACCTTGTCGAACGACGAGCTGACTCAGGCCGTGGAAGAAGAAGCCGAAGGCAAAATTGAAGAAAACGTTAAGACGGCGGCAAAAACAGCAGCGTCATTAATGGCAATGAATAACGTCTATTATCGCTTCCTGCATTTATCGAGCGATAAACAGTTTTCTAAGCTTCCTGCGGGGCTCCGCATGAACGCAATGGCGAACCCGGGTGTGGATAAAGCCGACTTTGAGCTGTTCTCACTGGCGGTATCGGCACTGAATGGTTGTGGTATGTGTATTGATTCGCACGTACAAACCTTGCTGAAGCACGACGTTTCAGCACAAGCAATTCAATCGTCAATTAAGTTGGCGGCGGTACTTAATGCAGCCTTAACTGCACGCAAACTGTCGTAAACCCTCTAGGGGCTCCCCTTTGCCCCGTGCAACCTTTGCCCGTACCTTTTGGTGCGGGCTTTTTTATGGGTGCCTTTTTGTTGCTCCGTAGTTTATGTCCTACGCTTAAAACAGAAGCTAAGGAGGTACTATGCTGAGTATTAATTCAGACCGCTTAAAAAAGTCCGTGCTTGAACTGTCCAACATTGGTTATAACGAGACCGATCATGGCGTCTACCGTTGGGGTTTTACTGATGCCGATATGGAGGCGCGCCAATGGATGATGAACCAGGCAAAAGCCGAAGGTTTTGAAACCTTTATGGATGGTGCCGGTAATGTGTTCTTCGGTATAGGGGATTATTGTAAGAAGCCCGCCGTTCTTACCGGTTCGCATTTAGATACGGTTCCGGCCGGCGGTATTTTTGACGGCGCACTGGGCGTGTTGGCCGGATTCGAAGTTTTGCGCTCGATCAAAGAAAATGACATTAAATTGAAGCATCCTGTATGGGTGGTCGGCACTGCCGAAGAAGAAGGACGCTTTGGCGGCATGATGGGGTCACAGGCTATTGCCGGTGTATTAAACCCTGACTGGCTTATGTCCGCTCATGATGCTGACAATGTGTACCTAAAAGACGCCATGGCCGCTCATGGCATGAATGTGATGGATGCTCTGGACGCAGCCTGGCCACCTGAGCGACTGAAAGCCTTTTACGAGTTACACATTGAGCAAGGGCCGGTACTTTTTCAAAAAGAAATTACCATTGGTGCCGTGGAGGGCATATCCGGTGTTTTCAAATGGATAGTGCACTTAAAAGGTAAAGCTGACCACGCTGGTACAGCACCAATGAACATGCGCAGCGACGCCTTCATGGGGTTGGCTGACTTTGCTCATGAAATTGAGCGCATTATTGCAGAAGACGGTACGGACAAGACGCGTATTACTGTGGGTAAAGTGGATTTAAAGCCGGGCAGCCCGCATACCGTACCCGGAGAAGCCGTATTTACTATTGTCGGTCGTGATATGAGCCAGGATGTGATGAAAGAGCTCGCAGATTCTTGTAATAAGGCGTTGTCAGCCATTGCCCGTAAACACCGCTTAAAATTTGAGTATGAACAGGTAAGCTGGCTGAATCCTCAGGCATGTTCAGAAAAATTGACAAAGCAGATAGAAGAGAAGGCAAAAGCAAGAAAGTATTCGTGCCTGAAAATGCCCAGTGGGGCTGGACACGATGCACAGTTTTTTACTGAAATTACAGAGTCAGGGCTTATTTTCATTCCGTCTGTAAACGGTGTCAGTCACGCGCCCGATGAGTGGTCGCACTGGCATGATGTGGAAGCTGGTTGTAACATACTTTTTGATTGTATTATTGATTCAGCTCAGTGAGCTGCGCAAACAGTTAGGATCCGTTATACTGTGCGCACCTCGCCGTGATACTAAGTGGTATTGTTCATGGAACAAAAGATAACGGTTCAGTCCGCCGATAAAGTTAAAATTCAACGTCCGGACGGGCAAAAGCACAACAATAACTATTCCCCTCGTAGCCGCATTTATGTGCGCGACATTAAAGGTGCGATGGAGTACTTCCGCCGTGGCTTTGGCTTCCTGCTACTGGCCGTTTTTGCCATTATTCCCTGGCTCACCTACCAGGGCGAACAGGCGGTTCTGCTCGACATTATGGAGCAGCGCTTTCGTATTTATGGTTTAACGCTTTGGCCACAGGACTTTACCGTTGTTGCCTGGTTCGCCATTGTGGCGGCCGTTGCGCTGTTTTTTGTGACCACTATATTTGGACGTGTCTGGTGTGGCTTTATGTGCCCTCAAACAACCTGGACCTTCATATTTATGTGGTTTGAGAAAAAGTTTGAAGGCCCCCGCAATAAGCGTATTAAGCTGGATGAGCGCAAAATGGACTTTGATAAGTTCTGGCGTAAAGCCGGTAAACAAACTGGCTGGATTCTGGTGGCTCTATTAACATCCATGACCTTTGTCGGCTATTTTACCGATATACGCGAACTCTTCCTCAATTTCTTTACTCTGGATGCTGGCTTCTGGGCAACATTCAGCGTTCTGTTCTTTACTTTCTGCACTTATGGCAACGCCGGGTACATGCGCGAGATTATGTGCACGCACATGTGTCCTTACGCGCGTTTCCAGTCAGCTATGTTTGATAAAGACACCTATACAGTGTCCTATGATGCAGAACGCGGAGAGCCGCGTGGTCCTCGGTCACGTAAAGCCGACCCGGCGGAGAAAGGCTTAGGACACTGCATCGATTGTTATATGTGCGTTCAGGTTTGCCCGACAGGTATTGATATTCGAAATGGGCTGCAATACGAGTGCATTGACTGCGGTGCCTGTATTGATGCCTGTAATGACGTTATGGATAAAATGAACTATCCGAAAGGGCTTATCCGCTTTACCACAGAGCGTAACCTGGCGGCCAAAGACAAAAAGCAGAAGACCAATCCGTGGCGAATGAAAAGTATTGGCTACTTTATTATGGTTCTGGCGGTGAGCGCGGTATTGGTCTGGGATATTGCCAGCCGAGTCCCACTGGAAGTTGATGTATTGCGAGACAGGAACCAGCTTTTCAGAGAAAATATTGAAGGCCAGATTGAAAACGTCTTCACCTTAAAACTGGTTAATAAATCTCAGCAGGACATGACTTACCGCATAGAGGTCAAAGGTTTTGAACAGTTCGAACTGATTGGTGACTCCACTAAACAGGTTTCGGCCGGTGAGGTTGGCACATTGCCGGTAACGGTAGCGGTTCCACCCTCTTTATTGAAAGAACAGGTCACAGAGTTTTACTTCGTGGTAACAGCGGTTGATAATGCGGATATAACTAATACGCATCAGAGCCGCTTTTTATATGAGTAATCTTACAGAGAACGCGTCTGACTTTGCTTTTCAGGGGCTGACGCCGGATCTTGTTGTTAATGCGTTAGAAAGTGTCGGTTTGTATCCTGCTTCGGGCTTGCTGGCGCTGAATAGCTATGAAAACCGGGTCTATCAGTTTGCTGATGATGATCGCAAACGCTATGTGGCAAAGTTCTATAGACCTCAGCGCTGGCGCACTGAGCAAATAGAAGAAGAGCTGGCGTTTGTCGAGGAGCTGGCGCAAGCAGAGGTTCCGGCCGTATCCGCTTTACTACTGCAGAATAAGCGCCTGCATGAGTTCGAAGGCTATCGCTTTTGTGTTTACTCAAGCATTGGAGGGCGGGCATTTGAGCCTAATGACCTGGATGAGCTTGAACGCCTGGGGCGTCAAATTGGACGCATGCATGCAGTGGCTCAGGCGGGCAAGTTTAAAGTGCGGGAAACTATCGACTATGAAGGTTTTGTGGAGCAGTCCGTGGCGGAGTTACGGCAATCCGCTTTATTACCCGCAGAGCTAAAAGACGCCTTTTTTGCCATTCTTGATCCCTTAAGTGAGCGCTTACGTTCTACACCTCTGCAAGACTTTGATTATCAGCGTCTGCATGGCGACTGCCATATTGGTAATATTCTGCAGTATGAGGAAAAACTGACCTTTGTCGATTTTGACGATTGTCGCTCAGGACCTGCGGTCCAGGACTTATGGATGATGCTTAATGGCCCGCATCAGGAGCAGACTCTGCAGATGGATGCGCTGCTTACTGGTTATGAAGATTTTTGCGAATTTGATACCGCGCAGTTGATATTAATTGAACCTTTGCGCAGTTTCAGAATCATTCAATATATGGCATGGTTATCGCGCAGGTGGCAAGATAGTGCTTTTCAGAGAGCGTTCCCCTGGTTTGCAGAAAGCCGTTATTGGGAACAGCAGATTCTGGCATTGAAAGAACAATTAGCGGGGCTGGATGAAGCGCCGCTGAACCTTGGTTTTAACGGATAACAGGAAATGACAATGAAAAAGTGGTTAATGGGTTTTGCCGGAGCATTAATGGTAGCAGCAGGTTTTGCTCAGGCTCAGGATTTTGAGGAAGGAGTTCACTATGAGGTGATAGCCGATGAAGCGACCAGTAAACCGGAAATTACCGAGTTCTTTTCTTTTTACTGTGTTCATTGCTACCGGTTTGAACCCATAGCAAAAGAAATGAAGTCTGAATATCCGGAAGCTTTTAAAAAGGCGCATGTGTCGTTCATCAGCCCACGGGGCAATGTGGGTGAAACCATGACTCAGGCTTTTGTGGTTGCACAAAAGCTGGATAAAGAAGAAGAACTGTCCGCTGCTATATTTGACTATAACTTCAATAAAAACAATATGCTGACCAGTAAACAAGACATTCGTAATGTTTTTGTGGTCAATGGTGTTTCTGGTGACGAATTTGATAAAGCCATAGCGAGTTTTAGTGTTCGTGCTGCAGCCGCTAAAATGGACCGCCGCGCCAGTAACTTAGGGGTTAACGCAACACCGACCTTTATTGTCAACGGTAAGTATCAAATGCTGCCACAGGGTTTCCGTGACAGCGACAACTTCCTTGAAGATTTTTCTAGCCTGGCCGGTTATCTGCTGGAAAAATAATTCAGGACTCCGGTTTGTACTGACAATAAGCGCCTTCTCCATTCTGCGAGAAGGCCTGATTATTGTTTAAAAACTGATAGTTCTTCAGTCCAAAGTCCGGCATAACACTGTACAAGTATTCCACAATAGAACTTTGTACTGCCTCGTATTTCATCCAGTCGATTTGCTTACAAAAAGCATAAATTTCTAAAGGGATACCGGCAGCCGTCGGCTGCATTAATCGAGCCATGAGTGTGAGGTCTTCTCGGACTTGCTTATGGTTTCTAAGGTAATTATCGGTAAACACTCTAAAGACGGTTAAATTACTGACCGGCTTTTCCAGTTCATTAGCCTCTAACCAGTCTTCTGCGGACTGTTTGAAGTGCTTTTTAGCCAACTCATCCAGTTGCTCGTCGGAAAGAATTTTGGAACTGTCGAGGTCAATCATCAGTGATCGGCGCATGCGACGACCTCCGGTATTAACCATTCCCTGCCAGTTTTTAAAGGATTCGTGAATCAAAACATAAGTCGGTAAATAAACAATGGTTTTATCCCAATTTTCGACTTTTACTGAAATAAGCCCAACTTCTTGCACTGTGCCATCAACACCGTGGTCAGTCAGCTCTATCCAGTCCCCTATGGCAACCATGCGGTTAGTCGCCAATTGTACTCCGGCAACAAAGCCCATTAAGGTATCTCTGAAAACCACCATCAAAATAGCGGTCATTGCACCGAAGCCACTTAGTAGGTACATGGGCGACTTGTTCATAATAATGGCAATGGTAATAATGATAGCCATCAGCACCAAAACGAGCTTGGCCACCTGTATAACCCCCGTAATTGGGACTTCTCTTGCTTTATAGGTGTAGTCATAGGCAATTGAAATAACGTTAGCTAAGGCGGTAAGAATACTGGTGATAACCCAGGTGAGGTAAACCCCTACAACGGTACGTAGCGGCGACTGCCAGCTTTCGAAGTCATCAATAAACAGAATAGGTATAAAGCTGTGTATTACGACAATAGGAGCCAGGTTTGCACAGCGCTTGAAAAAGCCACTGTTAACTAAAGCTTTATACCAACGCTCAGGTGCTTTGCTGAGTAACCGATCAATGGCGTGATCAATAATCCAACGGGCTAAGGCATAAGCAATGTAACAACCTATTAAAACGAGTAATGAGCTGATAACAAGACTCAGCTCTTGTAGGTTACTGTCAATTCCGAATTTTTGAAGCCACTCTTTTATAAACTCAAAGTCCATTATAAAACTCCCTTAGCGGGTGCTGTGAATTTCCTTACGCATTTCGTCAATGGTTTGGTCTTTTTGCTGCCAACGTTTATTCAGCCACTGTTGAAAGTGAGCCCTAAAAGCTTCGTCACTGGCGTAATCACCAATTAAGTCTTTAGTAATAGGCAATGTCTGTATATCAACATAGACGTTTTTCAGCTGTCCGCTTAATAGATGCCAGACTACCGGGCGCTTATCGTTCCCCGGATAAACAATGGTAATGTCCAGAATGGCTTCAAACTGACCGCCCATAATTTGCAGTGAGAAGGCGGTACCACCTGCTTTGGGAGGGAGCAAATTACGAAAAGGGCTTTGTTTTTTCTTGTGCTTTTCCGGAGTAAATCGTGTGCCTTCGCAGAAATTCACCACTGTTGTGGGAATGTGACGGAACTTAGCACAGGAACGCGTGGTTGTTGCGATGTCTTTGCCTTTTAAATGGGGCTTTTTCTTTAGCAACTCTTTTGAATAGCGCTTCATAAAGGGCATATCGAGTACCCAGCAGCCCCAGCCAATAATAGGTACCCACATAAGCTGTGACTTTAGGAAAAAGCGTGGCATTGGCATATGGCGGCGGGTCAGGTGCATTAATACCAGTACATCGACCCAGCTACGGTGGTTTGCCATAACCATATACCAACCCTTTTCATGGAGTTCCAGGTCACCTTTAATGTGCCAGTCCATGCGTTGGGTCAGCTGAAACATCATCGACATACAGTATGCCCAGACTCTGAATAAGCCGTTTCCTAGCTGCGAACAAATGCGTTGAGGGGTTTTAAATGGCAGTAACACTTTAAAAACACCAATACCAATAATTGAAACACCAATAATAGCGGTGGTGATTAATCCCCATAAAAAGTTAATAACCACTCTGAAGGGAATAAGTATTGATGTCAGCATATCGCCCAGCCCTAACCATAAACAATGAGCAAATGATAACTGAAGCCAGGAATGATGTCTGTTGCTAACCAGTAAAAATTAATGATACTGTATATATGTACAGTATTGGAGGCGTTATGCAGACAAAGATTCAGACCCTTATCCAACAGGGGCTTATCTGGCATGGCCAGACGACAGACACTCAGGCAGCAACGCTAAGCACGGGGTTTAAGCAGCTGGACAAAGTGCTTGGTGGCGGGTGGCAATACCCGGGTTTGCATGAGTGGCAGCTACAAGCGCCCTTCTCTGAGCAGGCTTTGCTATTGCCGCTGGTAAAGCAGGCCGTGCAGCATCATCAGCCCGTTTTCTGGATAAACCCTCCAGCCTGGCTGTCGGCGGCGGGGTTGCATTATTATGGCTTAAGCAAGTCGATGCAGATAGTCATTCAAACGAATGCAGAAAAAGCAGCCTGGGCTTTTGAGCAGGTACTGCAAACAAAAAATGCCTTGGCACTGGGTTGGTTTGAGCAAAAAGCAACGACAGCTCAGTGTGTCCGACGTTGGTATAAAGCGTCGCAAACAGGACAAATGGGTGTGGTCCTGAGTGAGCCAACGGTTAATGAAGAAGCCCGGGCGTACTCTAATCGGTTACGTGTAAAGATGACCACAACAGGCGTCACGCTGGACTTGTTAAAGCGTAAAGCTGGCTGGCCATTGGAAAACGTAGCGCTTCAGTAATGTGGCTGTATTGTCATTTCCCTCAGTTGCTGCTGGATAACCGGGTTCGGTTACAGCCTGAGAGCAACACACTGCCTCTGGCGTTTCATCAGTTACAGGGCAGTCAGTCTGTTATTGTGCAGTGCAATGCGCGGGCATTGGAATGTGGTGTAAGGCCACAACTTCAGACCGTTATGGCAATATCGCTTTGTGAGCAGCTGCAGCTCATGGAGTATTCGTCAGAGCGTGAAGAGCAAGCCCTGCAGCAGTTGGCCACCCACTTGTATCAGTGGGCAGCCAAGCTGGTGTTGTACCCACCGCAAGGGCTGGCAATTGAGTTGAACAGCCTGGAACAATTGTATGGTGGGCGTAATGGCGCATTTAATGTCTTGGCGCAAAAAGTTCAGGAATTACCGGTTACTTCGCAGTTGGCTGTTGCGGATAACTCATTAGCTGCGCAATTGTTAGCCGAATTTGGTTCTCCTGTTTCTCTTTTGGCTGAAAGGCAAGCTAATCTGCTGGCAGAGTTACCCATTCAGAATGCCGGTTTAAGCCTGAAAGCGCAGAAGCACAGCAAAGCTGCGGGGTTTCGTTTGCTGGGGGAGCTTATGCAACTGCCCGGAGGGGAAGTTGGCCGCCAATTAGGGTTGGAAACGTTATTGCATCTGGAGCAGCTGCAAGGGCTGAAGCAACAAAGCCACAACTTTTTTATGCCTCCGGAAAGTTTTCAGCAAAGCTTAGACCTGGTGACTGAGATCCCTCATTGGCAAGGGTTACTGTTCCCGCTAAAAAGACTGTTCGGGGAGCTGGAGAATTTTCTTTATCAACGGCAGAAAGTGGTACAGCAGGTAAAAGTTGAACTGCAGCATCGCAATGAGCCTCCTTCAGTTGTTCCGGTCGCTTTAGCTGAGCCGGGTTGGCGAGGGTCTAATTTCTTGTCTTTACTGCAGTTGAAAATGGAATCCATCCCTTTGCCGGAGCCGGTTATAGAAATTAGGCTGGTGGCGAATGAATTATTGCGTGCTGAGCAACACAATGAGCAATTTTTCGGAGCGCAACAGCATCGGCATGAAACTCTGCAGCTCATTAGCCGGCTACAGGCAAAGTTAGGCAAAAATGCCGTATTTTCTCCGGCAGTGAATGATGATCCTCGTCCTGGCTACAGTGAGGTTGCTCGTCCGCCCGGGGAAAAACCGCAAGCTTTATTGAATGCACCGAAACGCCCTCTTTGGATGTTGCGACCAGCACAAGTAACCTCGATAGATTTGTGGCAATTACAGCATGGGCCTGAACGGAAACATTGCGGCTGGTGGGACGCAGATGAAGTTGCACGGGACTACTGGATCGCGAAAGACAAATTAGGGCGTTTGGGTTGGATCTATTTTGAGTCTGACCAGTGGTATTTACAGGGTTGGTTTAGCTGAAATGTCATCGCCTTCTGTGCTTAATAAATTTGCGGAATTACACAGCCTGAGTCACTACAGCTTTTTACAATCTGCAGCGGCTCCGGAAGATTTAGTCATTCGGGCCGACGAATTGGGTTACACCGCCATAGCAATAACCGACGAATGCTCGGTGGCAGGCATTGTTAAAGCCTATCAGGCGTCAAAGGAACGTCGCATTAAATTCATTGTTGGCAGTGAGTTCCGGCTGCCTGAGCTGGGGACCATAATACTGCTCGCCCCTACTCGCGAAGCTTATGCTCAGCTTTGTAAAAAAATCACTTTGTTTCGTAGTCGCAGCGAGAAAGGTCATTACCAGGCCGGTATTGACGATTTTTTTAACGGGCTCTCTTTATGTTTTCTGCTCTGGCAACCTGACTTCAGACAGGCTCAACTAATTGCTATTGGCGAAAAGCTTAAATCGGTATGGAAGCAACGGTTTTGGTTATTGTACGAGCGTCATTATCAGGCTGACGATGAAAAGAACTTTCACGCTATGACTGAGCTGCAACGAGCACTTAAGGTGAAAGTAACCTGTGCGGGAGGCGCCCGTATGGCAACGACAGAACAGCAACCGTTATACGATATTCTGAACGCTATTGCGCAGGGAAGTTCGCTGGCAGAACAGCCGGGTTTAGCCAGCAATAACGCAGAACACCGTTTACGTAGCTTAAGTGAGCTGCAGCAATGCTACCCAGAAAAGTGGCTGGCAGAAAGCGTAGCTATTGCCGACCAGTGTCAGTTTTGTTTATCAGAGCTTCGCTACGAATACCCTGCTGAGCTGGTACCTGATGGTATGAGTGCTTCAGAATACTTAAAGCAGTTAACTGAGGAAGGTGCGCGTTGGCGTTACCCCGAAGGTGTGCCTCCATCAGTAAAGGCACTTTATTTGAAAGAGCTTAGTCTGATAAAAGAGCAGAGCTACGAGCCTTTCTTTTTAACCATTCACGACTTAGTTCGCTTTGCCCGTAAGCAGGGTATTCTGTTTCAGGGGCGTGGTTCGGCGGCAAACTCCGTCGTTTGTTATTGCCTGGGTATTACCGCGGTTAACCCTGCGCAAATTCAGGTATTGTTTGAACGCTTTATTTCCAAGGAGCGGAACGAGCCGCCCGACATTGATGTCGATTTTGAGCACGAGCGCCGCGAAGAGATTATTCAGTACATTTACCGAAAATACGGTCGACAGCGAGCCGCCCTTGCGGCGACCGTTATTACCTACCGCTTTAAAAGTGCTTTTCGGGATGTTGGCAAAGCGCTGGGATTTAGTGAGCAACAGCTGCAGTATTATCGAAGTCATTTGGATACGCGCGATAAAGAGCAAAGCTGGCAGCAACAGCTCGCGCAACAGCACCCTGAAGTGGCAAATTCGGTGCGGGGCCGACACCTTTTACATTTTACCGAGCAACTTATGGGCACTCCCCGACATTTGTCTCAGCATGTCGGTGGGTTTGTCATTGCTGCCGATGACTTATCCCGGTTGGTTCCGGTAGAAAATGCCTCCATGACGGAGCGAACGGTTATTCAGTGGGACAAAACAGACCTTGAAAGTCTCGGGCTGTTAAAAGTGGATGTACTGGCGCTGGGTATGCTCACTGCGTTACGAAAAATGCTGGCGCTTATTAACTCACGCTATGACCAGCAACTCACCATAGCAACCATTCCGCAGGAAGACAGTCGGGTTTATCAACAGTTGCAAACCGCCGACTCTATGGGGATTTTCCAGATAGAATCCCGGGCGCAAATGAACATGTTACCGCGACTAAAACCCCGGACTTTTTATGATCTGGTCATTCAAATTGCGATTGTCCGGCCTGGCCCTATTCAGGGTGACATGGTACACCCTTTTTTGCGACGTCGGGCCGGTCTGGAAGCCGTGGATTACCCCAGCGATGAAGTAAAGTCGGTATTAGAAAGAACCCTGGGTGTCCCTATTTTTCAAGAGCAGGTAATTAAGTTGGCTATGGTTGCCGCTGGTTTTAGCGGTGGAGAAGCGGATCAGCTTCGACGCGCGATGGCTTCATGGGGACAAAACGGCCACTTAACCCGCTTTGAAGACAAGCTTATCAATGGCATGTTGGCGCGCGGCTATAAACAAGAGTTTGCCGAACGACTTTTCAAGCAAATTTGCGGTTTTGGACAGTATGGTTTCCCTGAGTCTCATTCTGCCAGCTTTGCCAACCTGGCTTATGTGTCGTCCTGGTTTAAAACCTATCATCCGGCGGCTTTTTATGTGGGCTTGCTTAATAGTTTACCAATGGGCTTCTATTCGGCCTCGCAATTGGTACAGGATGCACAGCGCCACGGCGTTGAGTTTCTATCGGCAGATATTAATTTGAGCCACTGGGATTACCATTGGTTACCTAAAGAAGATACGAGCTCTGTTGAAACCGTGCGTATGGGGTTAAGGCAAATTCAGGGGGTATCTGAAACAAGAATCATACAGGCACTGAATGAAAGACCGGAAAGTGGCTTCGCCAGTATTCATGAGTTAAGGCAAAGTGGGCTGAGGGACTCCGATATCAGCGCCCTAGCCCGTGCCGATGCTTTGCAGAGTATCGCAGGCCATCGACATCAGGCGCACTGGCAAAGTGTTTCCATAAGTGATCAACAAATGCCGCTATTTGCGAATGTAAAAGATCAGCCCGCCCGGGAACTGCCTGCGCCCCATGAGTCAGAGAACATAAAAGCCGATTACGAATCAACGGGTCTGACTTTAGGCCGGCATCCATTAGCTTTACTGAGAAACTCTCCGGAATTAAAAAACTGTGTCATGGCCAAAGACCTGATAACTTGCCGTTCTGGCCAGGTGCTCACACTGGCTGGCTTAGTGACCTGCCGACAAAGGCCCGGAACCCGTAGCGGGGTCACCTTTTTAACGCTGGAAGATGAAAGCGGAAACAGTAATGTGGTGGTGTGGGCGCACACCGCTCGTCAATTTCGGCAGTGTTTCCTGACCAGCAACCTGCTTTGGGTAAAAGGTATTGTCGAAATTCACGAAGGTGTGGTGCATGTTATTGCAGGCCGGCTAAAGGACTTATCCAGCCTGCTGAGTTTTTCCCGGCTTGAAAGCCGACGCTTCCATTAATTTAAGAAACGGGGCTCACCTGTAAAAGGTAGTCATCTTTAAGATCAACGTAATTTTGCGCCGACTGGCTTAAAAAGTTACTTTCACTACTATTTAAGCGGCGTTTCTTCTCAGCCGGACTGCCAACATATAAATAACCGCTTTCTAAGCGTTTGCCCGGAGGGACTAAGCTGCCTGCACCAATAATGACATCATCTTCTACGACAACGTCATCCATAATAACGGCCGACATACCCACCAGAATGCGATTGCCCAGGCGGCATCCGTGCAGCATACAGTGGTGGCCTACAGTGACATCGTCACCAATGACCAGAGGATGTCCTTCTGGGTTCGAGTTCGATTTACGAGTGACATGTAATACCGTGCCATCCTGAATATTTGTACGCTTACCAATGGTCATGCTGTTGACGTCACCACGCGCGGAAACCATAGGCCAGACACTACTGTCATCACCAATGGTGATATTGCCGACAATAACGGAGCTGGGATCCAAATAAACCCGCTCCCCAATAACTGGTTCATATTCATGGTAACTGCGGATATCTGCCATAAGTGTGCTCCTAAGTTAAAAAGCTATTAAGACCTTTATAGCAGATAGAGAATAATAGGTCATGTTTGGCCTTGCTTTGGTGAGAAAAGCAGCGTGTTGCCGAAACTTTACGCAGTCAGCAAAAAAACAGTTATAAAGGCATAAAAAGCGCTTGACGGGGCGAGTTAAATCTCTAAAATGCGCTCCACGTTCGAGGCAGGCAACGAAGCCGCCGAAAACCTAAGTTTTCTAAAAAATCTTTTTTCAAAAAAGTATTGACGGAAAACACACGGTGTGTAGAATACGCACCTCTCGCAGCCAAGGCTGCTGAGAAACGCTCTTTAACAATTATATCAAGCCAAGCAAACTGTGTGGGCACTTGCAGAAGTAAGCAAACAGAAATATTTGTATTGCAACTTTTGAATGAGTGTTCAGCAAGGTTTCATTATGAAGCTAAGCAAAAACGCGTAATTCATTGAGTTGATTGAACTACTTTTAATTGAAGAGTTTGATCATGGCTCAGATTGAACGCTGGCGGCAGGCCTAACACATGCAAGTCGAGCGGTAACAGAGA